>Ga0233424_10000032_pt1 | contig 199962 bp, 159 predicted proteins | sample Watercolumn_Towu_FD_181011 | JGI IMG/M metagenome (GOLD analysis project Ga0233424, IMG submission 181011) | Freshwater microbial communities from Lake Towuti, South Sulawesi, Indonesia - Watercolumn_Towuti2014_125_MG | ecosystem: Environmental > Aquatic > Freshwater > Lake | place...
CACGGCCCGGATCGACCACTTGTACCAGAACGTTCAACGGGAGATGCAACACGTGCTCAAGGTCCTCAAGTTCGAGGAATGATTGCATCGACAAAAAGTTGTCGATAGAAAGCCAGTAAGCTGCTTGTTGCATGCGTCAAATACGCATGGTAACATCATGCAAGCTGAAACATGCCTAATTCGTGGATGAAAGTTCCTAAATCAGTGCCTTCCCACCTGTGCACTTAGTGAAGTTGCAATCCTGCCGAGGCCGAACATGCATTCTGCCGTCTTGATGCGAGTATGCACCGTATTCGGGCTTGCCCTTTGCTTCGGTCTACCAGCGTCAGCCGATGTCGTGGCTCCAGAAACGGCCAAGTCGGTGGACTTCGATCGGCATGTTATGGCGATCTTTAGCAAAATGGGCTGCAATGCAGGTTCCTGTCACGGATCGTTCCAAGGTAAGAACGGCTTCCGATTGTCGTTGTTCGGTTACGATGCCGACAAAGATTACCTTGCGGTGTCAAGAGATACTTTGGGCCGCCGAATCGACCTGATTCAACCCGAGCGAAGTCTGTTGCTGCTTAAGGCGACTGGCCAGACGATTCACGAGGGCGGCAGTCGATTCTCTAAGGACTCATGGCAATATGACATGATCCGAAAGTGGATCGCCGGCGGCGCCGCAAGGGATGCATCCACAACGCTGACGGAAATCAACGTCACTCCTAGTCAATTTGCGGTGAAGGCAGCTGGCGAAACGGGTCAGATCAAAGTCGTTGCCAAGTACTCCGATGGTACCCAGGAGAACGTGACTGCGTTTTGCGATTTTCGCATCCAAGACGATGCAGTCGCTGAGATTTCTCCCACCGGCATGATTTCGACTCGCCGACCTGGGGACACGGCGGTCGTTGTGCTTTACCGCGGCCAGGTGCGATCGCTTCGAATTCTCGTCCCCACCACCTTGAAGTCCGGCGTGCGTTATCCGCAGACTGCCGAGTCGAATTATGTCGACACGCATGTTTTCGCGAAGTTGCGGCAACTTAACATGATTCCATCGGACCTTAGCAGTGATCTCGAGTTTCTTCGACGTGTGACGATCGATACGATCGGCTGCTTGCCGACTCCGGACGAGGTTCGAGCGTTTCTGGCGGATAAGAGCGATAACAAGCGCGAGAAGAAGATCGATGAGTTGCTCAAACATCCGATGCACGGAGCGCTTTGGGCAACAAAATTCAGCGACGTCACTGGCAACAACACCGACGCACTGGAAAACCCCCAGCAACTTCGCACCAAATTGAGCCAGATGTGGCACGATTGGCTGGCAAAACGATTCCGCGACAATACGCCGTATGATGAAATCGTTCGAGGCATTTTGACTGCGACGAGCCGCGATGAATTGTCGCCTGAGCAGTGGCTCGAACGAGTCAAGAAACTCGAAGAGGAAATGGCAAAGGGGTTTCAGACTTCGTATGCCGAGAAGGCCACTCTTGATCTCTTCTGGCGGCGTCAGCAACAAGTTCCGGTGGAGACTTGGGGCGAAAAGACCGCAGCCGCATTTCTCGGAGTTCGGCTTGAGTGCGCCCAATGTCACAAACATCCAACGGACCGTTGGACTCAATCAGACTATCGCAGTTTTGCGAACATATTCCGAGTCGTGAGCGTCGGGCAGTCTCCGGAAGCCGCCAAGGTCATCAACGCCGAAAACACCGCGCGACGCGAAAAGGCAAAAGGCAAGAACAACAATCAGATTGTGCAGGTCCGCGAGATGTTCGTTGGCACGCCTCGCGGCGCGGCCCTGACGCATCCGGACACCAATCGCCCATTGCCTGCAAAGACTCTCGGCGGGCCCGAGCTCTCCGCAAGTTCCTTGAAAGACGCCCGTGTACCGCTTTTCGATTGGATGCGGCACCCGGACAATCCGTTCTTCGCACGCAGCTTTGCGAACCGTGTTTGGGCTCATTACTTTGGCGTCGGCATTGTGGATCCGGTGGATGATTTCTCGATGGCCAATCCGCCCTCCAATGCGCCGCTATTGGACGCTCTGGCGGCGGACCTTATTGCCGGCAAGTTTGACGTTCGCAAGCTCGAAAAAGCGATCTTGATGTCGCGCACGTATCAGTTGGCCTCCAAACCGAATGAGTCCAACAAGCACGATCGGCGCAACTTTTCGCATTCGCAGATTCGGCCAATGATGGCAGAGGTCGTCGTCGACGTGTTGAACTCGGCACTTGACGTTAACGAAGCCTATGGCAACGACGCCCCGAGCGGTGTGCGTATGATCGAAGTGGGTTCGAGCCGGCTTCAAAATGCGAATATCGCCTACGCTTTGCGAATCTTTGGCCGCCCGCCGCGCACAACCGCATGTGATTGCGAGCGTGCAATGGACCCGGCTCTGCCGCAGACCCTGTATCGCATGACCGACCCGAGCATTCTGACGAAACTACGCTCACCGAACAATCGGCTGTTTAAGATGCTGCGGGAAAAGAAGAGCGATGATGAGATCATCGACGAATTGTTCCTGGCAACACTAACTCGCAAGCCAACTGATTCCGAAAAGAATGCGGTGAAAAGCGAGTTAACGGAAGATGACAATCGTGAAAGCGTGTTCGTCAATGCGCTTTGGGCGCTGATCAATACGCGTGAGTTCATTCTGAATCATTGATCGATCCACGGCGATCGGTACATTGGTAGGTGCCCGCTGTTGCCCTGTAGCGAGGCACCCCTTGGGGTCAGGGCGAATGAAAAGGAAAGGCTCGCATGTTTCTTACGACCGACTGTGAAAGATTCCATCGTCGCGACATGTTGCGGATCGGCACGGCGGGCATGGTGGGCCTGACTCTGCCGCACGTGTTGCAACTAGAAAGCCGAGCCGCCAACACGACCAAAGCTGCGAAGAAGAAAGCCAACTCAGTGATATTGGTTTGGCTGCCGGGCGGTCCCGCAACGATCGACATGTGGGATTTGAAGCCGGAAGCGCCCGAAGGTATCCGTGGCGAGTTCAAACCCATCCCCACTAGCGCCGAAGGCGTGCAGATCAGCGAACATCTGCCGAAGATGGCCAAGGTAATGGATAAAGCCACGGTCGTGCGTTCGTTGTATCACACGATCCCGTCGCATGGACCGGCGACTGTGTTTATGACCACTGGCAACAAACCGACGGCGGCATTGCAGTATCCGTCAGTCGGATCGCTGTGCGCCAAGCTGTTGCCGGTCGAAAAAGGCATCCCGCCGTACTGCTCGTTCAACGATATTCGCGGCGGCACGGCCGGACAATCCGGTTACCTCGGCACCGCCTACAACCCATTCATGGTGGAAGGAAATGGCGGCGGCGGGCGTGGCAACGCGGCATTCAACTTGCGAGTTCGCGGCATCACGCTCCCTCAGGGCTTCACCTTAGAAGACCTGGCCAAACGCGAAAAGCTGCTTTCGTCATTTGACAAAGGCTTATCGGATTTGGATCGCAATGCCGACCTGGTTGACGGCCTCGATGCATTCCACAAACAAGCGCTCGAAATCCTTCGTTCCGACAAAACGAAGAAAGCCTTCAATCTGATGGACGAGTCGCAGGCGACCCGCGAGAAATACACGTCGTCGCCGTTCGGCACCGGCCTTTTGGCCTGTCGGCGACTGGTCGAAGCTGGCGTTCGGTTCGTGTCGATCAGCACCAGCAATGGTGGGTGGGACACGCACGGCCAGAACTTCCAGAATCTCAAGACGCGCAATTTGCCGGGGCTGGATCAGCCATTGGCCACTTTGATCAGCGATCTCGACGAGCGTGGCTTGCTGGATTCGACGATCGTGATGGTCGCGGGCGAATTCGGCCGAACACCGAAGGTCAACAAGAATGCCGGCCGCGATCACTGGGCTCGCTCCATGGCTTGCGTTCTGGCGGGCGGCGGCATTAGGCGCGGCTACGGACACGGCACCACCGATGCTCAAGGCATGGCGCCGGCGACACTGCCTTGCACTCCGGACGACATTTCATCGACCATATTCCATTGCCTCGGCCTGGACCCGCATCAGGAACTGCAGACGCACACCGGTCGCCCGATTCAGTTGTTCCGCGAAGGCAAGATTGTCGAGAAACTGCTGGCGTAATGGTTAAGTATCTGTTCTGATGGCCGCTGCACCGAATCGGAATAGCATTCGGTGCAGCGGCTTTTGTTTTGAAAGGCACTCGCACAATCCTCTGTCACAACGAGAGAATAACTCGTGTCCAAGAGATCTTTTCTTTCAACGATCGTTCTGTTCTTGTCGGCCGGTGCGGCGTTGGCTCAACCGCCAGCGGAAGCCAAAGGAGGCGTTGCCGAAGGAATCGTCGGCTTATTTGCATGGGCATTTCAGGTCTGGTTTGCGTCGCCGTTGTGATTGGCGCAATCTTTGGCATCGTATGGCTGGTTCGGCGAAAACCGTCGCAGCCAAATGGTAGTTCCGCTGGCGGCTTTGACGCCGGCATGCGAAAGGCGATTTCCTCGGGTGTTGATGACGCATTTGAGCAGCACCGTCGCAAGAAACAAGAAGGCGGCGGCTCCGAGGATAAGATGTGAACGTATGCTGTTTCGACTGAGTGTTTGAATTTGCGATAGTCACGTTCTTTCCGGATTTACATAGAATTACAGTGGTGATAAGTCGGTGCCGGACCGCTGGAATACGATCAAGTTGTGATCGTCAAAATGGAATGCAGTGGTGAATTGGCTGCATTCAACCCTCCATCGTTGGAATTCAAACGCATCTTTGCCTGCCGTGAGGCCTTGAATGAACCCGGCTCCAGTCAAGGTATTGCCGGTGCGCGAATTCGCCGAAGAGCGATTTCGTATCGCCGTGGAATCCTCACCAAGTGCAATGGTGATGGTGGATGCGGAAGGTCGCGTTCTGCTCGTGAATCAACGGACCGAAGAAATGTTTGGGTACAGCCGCAATGAACTTCTTGGAAATACGGTCGAAGTGCTGGTGCCCGAACGATTTCGAGGCAGTCACCCCGATTACCGGCGCGAGTTCATGAAGGTGCCCCAGGCTCGCCATATGGGGCGAGGCCGCGACTTATACGGGCGTCGAAAGGACGGCACTGAGTTTCCAATCGAGATCGGACTGAACCCAATCGTTTCCGACGTGGGAAACCTGGTTTTGAGCGCGATCGTTGACATTACTGAGCGAAAAAAAACAGAAGAAGCTCTGAAACAGAGCAAAGAGAATCTTGAAAGAGTCGTCAGCGAACTCCAGGCAAAAAATGACGAGGTTCGCATGATGACGCAGCAATTGTGGCAGGCCGCGAAATTGGCAAGCGTCGGCGAACTCGCGGCAAGCATTGCCCATGAACTCAACAATCCCCTCGCGACAATTAGCTTGCGCATGGAGTCCTTACTCGCAAAGACTCCGGAAGACGATCCGCGTCGCAAATCATTGCAAGTGGTCGCGCAGGAATCGCATCGCATGGGAGAGCTGGTGGCGAACTTGTTGCAGTTCTCTCGCCGCAACGATGGGCAGATTTCAACCGTCGATATTCGCGATGAAATTGCTAACGCCATTGACCTGATCCATCAGCACTTGCGCAAACGCCAGGTCGCCGTGGTTAAGGAACTCGCCGCGGCAACGCCGATTATCTATGCCGATCGCCAGAAATTGCGGCAGATGTTTCTGAACCTCCTCTCAAATGCCGGCGATGCGATGCCGCAAGGCGGCAAACTCACGGTACGTACTACACCGATGACGCTGAGCGACGGCAAGGCGGCCGTAAAAATCGAGTTTGCCGACACCGGCGTCGGCATTCCCGGAGACCTGCTCGACAAGGTAATGGATCCTTTCTTCACGACCAAGGCGGAAGGACAAGGAACGGGCCTTGGTTTGGCGATCTGCAAACGGATCGTTCAGGAGCATCAAGGGTCGATTCAGATTCAAAGCGAGATCCGAGTCGGCACTACTGTGGCCATCGTTTTGCCCGTGACGCACAACACGAATCCCAAAGCGTTGGGCGAAGCCCGTGGCAAATTGGGCGCATGACACATTGGGGAGCATTCCAACATGGCGGACTCGGCCTTGGGTCGAATACTTGTTGTCGATGACGAAAGTGAGTTGCTTAGCGCATTGACTGAAACGCTTTCAGATCAGGGATTCGAGACTTTGGGTGCGTCAAACGCCGACGAAGGTCTCAAAATACTGAGAACGGAAGAGGTTGATCTGCTTCTCAGCGATTTGATGATGCCTCGCAAAGACGGAATTCAGCTGCTTCGAGAGGCCATGGAGAATGAACCGGCGCTTGTCGGCATCATCATGACCGGCCAAGGCACAATTTCCACAGCCGTCGAAGCAATGAAAACTGGCGCCTTTGACTATTTGCTTAAGCCGTTCACATTGCAATCCATCTTGCCCGTATTGACGAGGGCGATGGAAGTTCGCCGGTTGCGCAAGGAGAATGCCCGGTTACGACAATACGTCGCCCGGCTTAGCTACGAATCGCCGCGCTACCAACTCATCGGCGCGAGCCCCGCCATGCAGCGTGTCATTCAAATGATTGAAAAGGTCGCGCCGACGGATTCGACTGTCTTGGTCCGCGGCGCCAGCGGCACCGGCAAGGAACTGGCCGCGCGAGCGTTGCACCACAACAGCCAGCGGCGCAATGGGCCGCTGGTGACCGTCAATTGTGCAGCACTACAATCGACGCTGCTTGAAAGTGAACTCTTCGGTCATGAGAAAGGTTCTTTTACCGGCGCTACTCAGGCGAAGCCCGGCTTAATCGAAGTCGCGGAGGGAGGGACGCTCTTTATCGATGAAGTTGCCGAAATGAGCCCTGCTCTGCAGGCGAAACTGCTGCGAGTGCTTGAAGACGGCCACTTCCGGCGCGTTGGCAGCATCAAGGACTTTCACGCCGACGTCAGGATAGTCGCGGCGACAAATAAGCCGCTTGAGGAAGAGCAAAAAGCCGGCCGATTTCGCGAAGACCTTTTCTATCGCCTCAATGTCATCACCATAACATTGCCGACGCTTCAGGAGCGGCGAGAGGATATTCCGGTCTTGGTGCAGCATTTTCTCGAAACGCGCGGAACCGGCGGCGCCAAGTTTCACATCGATGCTGCTGCGATGCGGGCTCTTTTGAATCATGATTGGCCCGGCAACATCCGCGAACTGGCGAACGTAATTGAGCGCGCGCAGATCCTCGCCGAAGGCGACACCATCACGATGGACGACCTGCCGGAGAGTTTTTTGGCAGTCGCAGCGGCCGGACCGGCGACGAGCGGCAGTCCACTGAATCTGAGCCATGTCGAATCAAAAACGGTCCAAATGGCGCTTCAACAGACCGGTGGGCACAAAGTTCGGGCCGCGGAGCTTCTTGGGGTCAGTCGCCGCGCGCTGTACCGGCTGCTGGCAAGGCATGGGCTCGATCGATCGGCCGCCGCTTCGCAAGAATCTGGGAAATGAAATAATACGGCGAGTTCATTGCACATCGATTTCGTTCGATTGGATTGGAAGTCCGGTAGCGTGCATAGCCACATGTTGTGCAATTTGCTTCGCATAATAGCAACGAGCTCGGCCTTGAAGCACCAAGCCGCGTTCACCGAGTTGAACGTGCAATTCGACGATATCAGTTCCGAGCCGCCGGTGGATCAGTTTCACGACCTCGGTGGCTGCATCCAGCCATGTAAATTGGCACGAAGCACCTTGCAGCTGTTCGTTCATAAGCCGGTCCTTTTCGCGCTAGTACTGATCGGCGTGAACGTTCTTGATTTTGTCAATCAACTGAAAGCAATACCTGTGCCGTCCATCGTCACCTTCAATTGGCGGTGAATTCAAGTTGATATGCTAGAAAGGCGTGCTATTATTGTTGACGCTCTCGGTTGATGTGCCAATTCCGCACATGAGTTCCGGGCATATGCTTGGATTAGGGCTGGGAAGTCTTGCTTACCGAGTCCTAATTCGACTCGCTATGGTAAAACGATACCGGCATTGAATTTGCAGTCGCTACTACGGTTGCGGCCTCGATGACGACTCAATCGATGCCGCACCCAGCCAAAACTACAAGTGAGTCGAGATGTGAGAATATTGGATGGCTACTCTCTTCGAACGTATCGGCGGCGATGCGGCTGTGAATGCTGCCGTTGATCGCTTTTATCAGATCGTACTCGCAGATGAACGGATCCTCCACTTCTTTGCGGGCATCGATATGGTCAAACAGGCAGGACATCAGAAGGCGTTCCTGAAATATGCATTTGGCGGGACGGCCAATTACCCGGGCCGATCAATGCGCAAGGCACACGAGAAGCTTGTGCGGGAGATGGGCCTCAATGATTCACACTTTAATGCCGTTTTGGACAATCTTGGCAAAGCCCTGCGTGATTTGAAAGTGAGCGACAGCATGATTGCCGAAGTCGTTGCCTTTGCGGAGACCACGCGCAACGACGTACTCAGCCGCAATTGATGACCCTGCGTTTCGTCCCGGTCGCGATGAATCGGCGTCCCGTTTATGTCGATGAATTGCGGCCGGGTCGTTCGTTGGCTCACTTCGGCGTCCAGTCCGCCGGTCCATCATTGGCGAATAATTGAAACAGTGACAGACCTCTCATAGCTATGTCAGTTACGGCAGCAACCCAACTGCTGTGTCGTATGTGATCGACATGTGTAAGGGCAATTTGAAAATGGCGCATCCGTGGCATGATGTAACACCCGGCGAAGGCATCCCGGTCGAATTCCAGGCAGTGGTCGAAATCCCTGCCGGGTCCAATGTCAAATACGAACTTGATAAAGAGACCGGATTACTGCGATTGGATCGCGTCTTGTACTCGGCGGTACATTATCCCGCGAATTACGGCTTCATTCCGCAAACCTATGCTGAAGACGATGACCCGCTCGACGTACTCGTGCTCTGCCAAGAACCAGTTGCGCCGTTGACGCTGGTGAAATCAAGGGCGATCGGCCTGATGACGATGCTCGACAGCGGCAAACGCGATCACAAGATTCTTGCCGTTGCAGTCAACGATCCGGAATACAGTTCGTTTATGGAAGCCAGTCAGCTGCCGCCGCATCGACTCGCGATACTCCGGCGGTTCTTTCAAGACTACAAATTGCTCGAAGGCAAAGCGGTCGAAGTGGACGACTTCTTGCCGGGCGGCATGGCGTTGCCGATAATCGAACAGGCATTGGAACGATACAGCACGCAGCGTCGGCGTGGATTCGCATAGGAATTGCTCGATTTCATAAGTTGTTACATCGTATTGCCTTGTGTCGGGTGAACAGCTCTTGGCCTGCGGCGCATCCACGTTGTCTTGACGCTTCGCTGAGGAATTACGCATGTTGCGGTTGACAAAATCAGGCGAGTCGGGGGATACTCTTTGTGCCTTTTCTCAGTTCCGGCCCCGCTGAACCAATGTCGCAAGGCAGTATTCAGCGGGGTTTTTTCGTTTCGTCTAGTTGAAACTGTAACCGGTAGCGATGTAAGGCCGATCCAAGATCGTGCGCGTCCTGGATGACGACGTAATATGTGCCATCGCGTGGCAGTACTGTGGAAAGAGATGTCGATGCGTTGCGGGGCGATTCGTCGCTGGCCCGTACGATGTTGCCGGCGCCATCGAATAGCGTGATGATCGGGTCGAGTGGCGAGCCGTACCGGCGGCTTATGACTTCACATCGAAACCGTCGTCCAGCCTGACCATCGAAACAAAAGACATCGACGTCTTGATTCGACTGAATCTTGCCGTCGATTACCGCGTCCGCAACAAGCTCTTGAGCGTACCGAAATCCGTTGTTCGGTTCCTTCTCTTCGATCATTCGTTTCTCGTCGTTCACAAGCAGACGAATCGAATCGCTGTCGCCGTCCGGACCAGTCACGGAGAGCGTCAATTCGTTGCCCGGCACCTCTTTCGGCAAAATCAACTCGATCTCGACGTTTGAATCGCCGACCAATGGCAACAGCTTCGCATCGGGCGGCGCACTCTTGGTAGGCTTACCCCTCAGCTTGGCTGTGGATTTTGGATCGTGGCATCGCACGTCAGTGATTGAATCCAATTTGATTCCGTGCAACTTGACGATGTTCGAACTTCCGGGCTTCAGCGTGAATGGGTCGGCAAGAATAAGCTGCGGCCGGTCCTTCTCCGACGGTTTCTTTTGCGCTGATGCCGAATCGACGAACGTGAGCGCTGCCAGCGCGAGCGTCAGTGAGCCGATGTACTTTGTGGTCACGCGAAGAGTTCCTTGATCATGCCGCCTTGGTCGAGAATTTCCATTGGCCTACCGTCCGGTGCATGAATGTGTGCCGCCGGGTTGACGCCCAAGGTCTCGTAGATTGTCCATGCGACGTCAGCCGGGGCGACCGGTCTTCGCGTCACATATGCGCCCTGTTTGTCGGTCGCTCCCAAGACCTGCCCGCCTCGAATGCCGGCGCCGGCAAAGAGAAGGGAAGCTGCCGGCCCCCAGTGATCGCGGCCTGTGTCCTTGTTAATCTTCGGAGTCCGACCGAATTCACCCATCACGACCACAAGTGTGTCGTTGAGCAACCCGCGAGTATCGAGATCGGCTAACAGCGCCGAAAATCCTCGGTCCAAGTCCGGAAGCTTCTGATCGAGTCCCTTCCAGATTTGAGCATGATGGTCCCAGCCGCCGTAGTTGACAGTGACAAAACGAACACCGGCTTCGACTAATCGGCGGGCCAATAGGCAGGACTGACCAAACGTTGTCCGCCCATACCGTTCGCGCACACGCTCAGATTCCTGATCAATTGCGAATGCGCGACGAGCATCCGACGATAACAGCAACGACTGAGCTCTTTGGCGAAACTCTTCGTGAGTAGCCAGTTGGTCGTTTCCTTCCACCGTACGTGCGATGTCATCCACGGCTTGCACCAACGACTGCCGACCTTGAATGCGCTTGGCCTCCGAGTCGGTCGCGGCGACGTTTGGCACCTTAAACCCGGTAAAATTTGGATCTCCTGTTTTGAACGACTCGTAGCGCCCGCCAAGGAACGCACTCTTGCCCAATTCCCAGGTGAACGACGGATTGCGTGGAATTGCAAAATACGGCGGCAACGTCCCACGAAATCCAAGTTGATGTGCGACTACGGCGCCGATGGCAGGGTAATCGCCGAACGGTGAGCCGAAACGGCCCGACATCACCCAGTTCGTCGCAGTCTCATGATGATCATTGTTGTGAGCGCCGGATCGCACCAAGGCGACCTTGTCCATCGTGCGGCTCATATGCGGCAGTAACTCGCCGATCTGAAGTCCGGGAACCACGGTCGGAATCGGTTTGTACTTGCCGCGTATTTCAGCCGGTGCATCCGGCTTCAAGTCAAAGCTGTCGTGATGCGACAAGCCGCCGCCCAAATACACGAGTATTGCCGACTTTGCCCGGACTGTATTCTTGGCTGGAGACTCGGCTCGCAGCAACGCCGGCAACGCCAGACCAATGCCGCCGAGAGAGCCGACTCGGAGAAAGTCGCGCCGGGAACCTGGTGACAAGAATACGTCGAGCATAATTACCTAATGGCAGTGTGAGTTGCAGTCGTAAGTTCGCACAGCAACCCGTGACTCAGTGATTGAACAAGAAACCTTTCGTGTTCGTCAACGCCCAAATAATATCCACAGCCAATTCCAGAACATTGCCTTTGCGTTCGTCCAGATAGCGTCGGATCGCCTCTGATTCCTGTTTCGATGGCTTGCGACATACCGAAGCCAGGAACAACTCTTCAATAATCTGGTCAGTCGGCGCCTTTTGCGCGATCAGCTTGCGGACGCGGCCGTCCGGCGACAATATCCGCTGCTGCAATGACTCGGAATTCATCATGACCAACAGGTGAGACATCGTGATTTCGTTTTCACGCTCACAGGCACACGCGGTGACTCGCTTCGACCGGCCCCAATAAGCAAGGAAATCGGAGCCGACTGCCGGGTCGGGCAGTTGCACAGCACGCAATCCAAGAGGATAGCCGGCGAATTGCTCGGGCACGCCTACCGCCTGACTAACGGCATCGCAAAGCACCTCCGCCTGCAGACGTCTGGTGAGGTAATGCGAGTTGAAACGATCGTCGTGCTTATTGCCTTCTTTTGTTGCCGAGTCCAATTGATAGGTACGCGAATTGAGTATGAGCCGCATTACCGATTTCAGGTCGAACTTCGATTGAACCAGATGGCGCTTCAATACGGCGTACGCCTCGGCATTGCTCGGCGGATTCGTCGCGCGCAGATCGTCGACCGGTTCGATCAGCCCCACACTGAAGAAGTGCTTCCACAGTCGATTGACGATAGCGCCCGTGAAGTACTCGTTTTTGGCATCAGTGGCCCACGTCGATAATTTCTGCCGCGGATCTTCGTGCGCCGCAATGTCGATCGCAACGCGGTCAAGCGGTTGTGGTGCGAGGAATCGCCCAGTGCGAGGCTGCGACACGCCGACCGGCCGTTCTTTTTGCTGAGAGTCCGCAATCCGCAATTGTGTGTCACCTTGCAACGGTTCTTTGCGCTCCAGGCGAATCCGGGAGAAGAACGCGGCGAAGTGGTAATAATCATCCTGAGTGTATCGCTCCAGCGGGTGGTTGTGACACTGTGCGCAGCCGATCCGCGTGCCGAGCACAGCCTGAGCAACAGACGCAGCGACTTCGGACATGTGCGCTTCGCGATGTTCACCGACAGTGACGATGAAGTATCCAACTGCGGGGTTCGAGGCCGACGAACCCTGTGCCGTGAGCACGTCGCGGACCAAAGCGTCCCACGGCCGATTGTCCGCAACTTGGCGACGCAGCCACTCATGAAATCGGCGAACGCCTTTTGATCCACGGACATCGTGATCGCGTTCCTTGCGGTTCTGAAACAGGTCGCTCCACTGCAACGTCCAGAAATCCACAAATTCCGGTTGATTCAGCAACTCCTCGATTAGACGAGCCCGTTTGTCGGGACGATTGTCCGACATAAACGACCGATACTGTTCCGGCGTCGGCAGCATGCCGATGACGTCCAGGTGCACACGACGAACAAAGGTTTCATCGTTGGACAAATCGGACGGCTCAATTCCAAGCGCCTGCAACTTGGAGAATACGGCGTCGTCGATCGCATTGTTGCGGTCCGCGAATCGTTCTGGCGGGACTTTGTTCGGATATGGCACGGTGATGATCGTACATGTCACTTCACCCAGAAACGCCGCCCGTACTGCGGTCTCGCCGGATCGCAACGCCCGCACTCGGCCGGCACTATCGACCAAGGCAATGCTGGCGTCGTTCACGTCGAATTTCGAGAGAAACGTGACATCTCGAACTTCGCCGTCGCTGAATTGAGCTTGGACGGTCAGCGTGGTTTCGCCGCCGGCGGAAAGCGTTTGCATTGGCGGTGTCATCGCGATGCGAGTCAGTTGCGGCTCGTTAACGCCGCTTCTTGGTGCGCCGGCGCGAATCCAGTCTTGCAACAGTCGATATTCCTTGCTCGATGAATCGAAGAGCTTTCCGCCCTCATGTCTCGCCAGACCGGATGGTTTAGTCAGCAAGAGGCTTTGTTCCGGGGCGGCGGGATTGGTCCGACGGCCGGCGAATTCACGCGTCATCGAGGCATAATCGGCGTCGGGAGCGAATCCACGCAATGATAGGCGAAAGCCATTCTGCCCTGCGTTTTTCCCATGACATGCGCCTTGGTTACAGCCGAGACGAGTCAAAAGTGGAACGATCTCGTTGGAAAATGATGGTTCCGCTGCTGCTCCGTGAAGTGCCATTAAGCCGAGCGCGAATAGAATCGGCATCGTACTCAGCATGCGGCGCGGCATATGATCACTATTTTCCCGACCAATGTCGTTTGATCAGTCAGTTTCGGCAAGGAATGAAACCTAAGGCGGGGACCAACTTCTACCTTCAACTCTAACGTGAGTCTACATTTCCGGCAAGGCGGCATGTGCACCGCGTGGCATGTCGTTCGATTGAAGGTACTACTCGGTCTCGACGAATTGCATTTCGAATGTCACATGTTTGGATTCTCCCGGCTGCAAGACTTGCATTCCGTGTCCAGAGACTGTCAGATTCATGGCATCGGTCGGACATGTGTACGGTTCGAGGCAAATTGCTTGACGATGCGGCGGATTGAAGACAACGAGTTCTTTGAATTGCGGAGACGTGTGCAAATTCAGTCGCCGCGAATTGGAGTAATAGATCGAGCCGGCAGTGACTAGCCAATCGGCGCCTTCGATTGGCAGGTTCGTGTAGAGATCGTCGCAATTCAACTCAGTGATTCGGCGCGGTTGTCGCAAGTCTCGATTTGCATCCACCGCCAAAATGTTGCCGGTCGGTAGATATTGGTCGAGTTCCCAATATGAGTCTGCGGCAAGCTGAACTTCCTCGCCGCTATCGGTCAGTTTGAAATAGGGATGGTATCCAAGTCCCCACGGCAGCGGTTCTTCGCCCATGTTCTGAACGACGGCAATGAATGACAGCTTGGTTGGCTTGAATTCAATGTTCAACCGCAGGCGATATTCCCCCGGCCAAAGGGCCGCGACGTGCGGAGCGTTTAGCTTTGGTTCAAAAACCATCAACAAGTTTGCAGAATTGGCGTTGGTATCGAAATTCGCGACGCTCCATGGACTTCGACAAGCAAACCCGTGGATTGCATGCAGTTGCTGGGGACAGTTGATCGGCAACTGAAACTGTCGCCCCTGCCAAACGAATCGCCCATTGCGAATGCGGTTTGGGAATGGAAACAAGACGGGAGTGCCGCTGCGGGTCGGGATTGGATTCATCTCCCAGTCCGGCGCTGCATACAACAGTTCCATTGGACCCTTACGCGATGCAACCGTCCATCGTAAGCAGTTGCCGCCCATTGACGGCCAGACCTCGGCGAATGAACCGGCAGTGTCCATCAGGCGATAAACTGTGTGTTCGCCGCCGCCAGCGAAACGTTGTTCGGACTGCACCCGATAGGCCATAGTGGCTCGCTCGAAGGAGTAATCATTGTGCCAACGCTTCATGCGGACGTGTTGCTGGATTACACGCGGCGGCTGTTCATGGCCAGCGGAGTGCCGGCAGCGGAGGCCGATGTAGTAAGCCGCAGCCTCGTCGACGCGAATCTTCGCGGCCATGACTCCCACGGTGTCATGCGTATTCCGCAGTATCTCGACACCATGCGCGAAGGAAAAATGGTTTCCGGCGTCGCGCTGGAGATACTCGATGAATCGCCGGCTCTTGTCGCTGCGGACGCCAACTGGGGCATCGGACAGGTGCAAGCGCACCGACTGTTGGACATCCTTTTGAAAAAAGCGATGGACGTCGGAGTCGCTGCAGGTACTTTGCGCCGCTGCGGGCACATCGGGCGACTGGGCGAGTATGCCGAACGCGCTGCGGCAGCAGGCATGGTTTTGATCGGCTCCGTCAATTCGCACGGTCGCGGAAACCGTGTAGCGCCTCCCGGCGGCGTTGCCGGCCGCATCAGCACCAATCCACTCTGCATCGGAGCGCCAACGCCAGGCGACCCGTTGGTGTTGGACATTGGCACCAGCGTGTGCGCCGAGGGAAAAGTGCGTGTCGCATTTCAAAAAGGCGAGCGCATCCCGGAGGGATGGATTCAGGATGCGAACGGCAATTCGACTACCGACCCTGCGGTTTTGTACCGCGAGCCAATCGGATCGATGTTGCCGTTAGGCGGCACACAATCCTACAAGGGATTCGGCCTGGGACTTCTGCTTGATGCCTTATGCGGCGGACTTTCCGGCGGGTTATGCAGCAAGCCCGACGCTCCGGCGTATGTCGGCAACACGGTGTTGTTCGTGTTAATGAACACCGCTCGATTTGCCGGTGCGAGTCACTTCTTGGCCGAGACAGGCGGACTGGCCGATTATGTTCGTTCTTGCCCTCGTGCCGAGGGAGTAGCAGCGGTTCAACTGCCGGGCGATCCCGAGCGCAATGCCTTTGCGACTCGCTCGAAGTTCGGCATACCTGTACCTGATGGACTCTGGAATTCGCTCAGGGAAGTCGCCGTTCGACTGCGAGTTTCACAGCCGAATTGAAGCGCCGCCTTGTGAAAGCAATGAACGATACGTAGGATAACAACGTATTACGAAGTATTCCCAAGGAGTCGATCATGCGGAAACTTCGCAACTGGGTCGTGGCGATTGTTGCAGGTGTTTTGATCCTTGTCCTTCTCAGTGGCTGCCCGAAACCACAGGATCCGTGGCCGGAAGGGTCAGGCTTGAAGGTGCTGGCGTCGTTCGCGCCGCTGCATTGCTTCGCGCTAAACGTGGCTGGCAATGACGCGACCGTCTTGCCGTTGATGACCGAGCGTGGCCCGCATCATTTCAGTGATTCGCCGCAGGATGTACTGAAGCTCAAACGTGCGGAAATCTTTTTGATCAACGGCCTGGAACTGGATAATGCCGTCGCCAAAAGGATGGTGCGCGCCGGCGGAAACCGCGATGTGCGAGTGTTCGCTGCGGCAGAGAGCTTGCCAAAGGAGAAGCTGCGAGAAGGAGTTTGCAACTGCGCAAAAGACGGCGACGACGACCATCACGACCACGCACACGGCAAGTATGACCCGCACGTGTGGCTGGGCATCCCGGAAGCAATACACATGGTCGAACAAATCAACGCTGCTTTCAAACAAGAAGATCCTGCTCATGGCGACGCCTATCGACAACGAACGGAAGACTATGTCTCCCGGCTCAAGAAGTTGCAAGTTGACGGCGTCGAAATGCTCAAGACCAAGAAGGAACGCAAGATTGTATCGTTTCACGATTCGCTGCATTACTTCTGCCGCACTTTCGATCTGACCGTTGTGGACAGCATCGAGATTGCGGCAGGGACTGAACCTGGATCGAAGAAGCTCACCGACCTCGTCAATTTGTGTCAGAAAGAGAATGTGCGGTTCATTGCGGTCGAACCACAGTACCCTTCCAATACATCGGCAAAGACGATTCTGACGGAGCTTCGCAAGATGGGAATCGAGGCAGAGTTTGTCGAGATCGATCCGCTTGAAACTGCGGCGGCCGGCGATCTGACGACTGACTTTTATGAACGCAAGATGCGAGAGAACCTACGAAACCTGGCTGACAAATTGAAATGAGCCAACCGCTTCTTTCATTGCGCGACGTCCACGTCGAATTGGGCGGCGTCCGCATTCTCAAGGGAGTCACCACCGGGATCGAGCGCGGAAAAATCACTGCGCTCATCGGCCTCAACGGCTCCGGTAAGACGACACTGTTGCGGGCGATCCTCAACGAGTCGCCGTATCGCGGTGAAATCCGCTTTCATTGCGGTCACGATCACTCGCGCCCAACGCCGGAGCACATCGGCTATGTACCGCAAAAGCTCAACATCGACGTTCGCTTGCCGCTGACTGTTCGAGACTTGCTTGCCCTCGCGCTGCAGCGTTGGCCGCTGTTCCTCGGAATTCGTCGCCGAACCAACGAATTGATCGAACTCATCATCAAACGGGTCAACGCTCGGCCCGATTTGCTGGATAAGCCCGTCGAGAAAATCTCCGGCGGGGAGTTGCAGCGCGTGCTTCTGGGGCTGGCGCTGCAACCGGAACCCGAGTTGCTCCTGTTGGATGAACCGGCTGCGGGCGTCGATTTTCAAACTGACCACCACTTTTATGAACTACTTTCAGATGTCAACAGACAGACCGGCGTAACGATCCTGCTGGTGTCGCACGAATTGAGCGTCGTTTCACGTCATGCACATCATGTTCTCTGCCTGACCGACGGGCAAATCCGGTGCGAGGGTTCGCCGGGAGAAATCTTGACCAGTGAAAGTCTGAAAGGAATATTCGGCAGCGACAAAGGCGTGTTCGGCCACGGCTCACACGATCATGGCCCACAGTGCAAGCACGAATAACAAAACCTGCGGCTCAGAATCGTCTGAGCCGCAGGCAGAAGGTATATTAGCTCGGTTCAACCGACTTCTTGCATCGCTTCATCGAGCGGCGGCCAATCCTTATCGGTGCCTTCGTCTTCGATCAATCGCAGCTGGCTGTCCGAAATCCGGAATTGTTGGATGATGTTCTGCCGCGATTGGGCAATGGACATCGTGCTTTCATCTTGCATCAAGGTCAGCGCTCGGAAGATTTCGCGGCGCTGTTGCAAACTGAGTCGTTTCTCTCGCATCCCCAAATCCCCGATACGACTTTCAAACTCACGTGCATCACCCCTTGCTCAGCACGCGGGTCTCAACCGTATTACTTTCAGTATACGCAGCCCGCTTGCACCAAAGGCGACAAAACCTGTTTTTTGCAAGCAGTTGTGGCAGCGAGTCGTTATCCTGTCGAGGAATTAAGGATTGTTGGCCACAGATCGAATTCCTTCTTGAGGGGTGAGGATTTGTAATGACCAGGATTAAATGTCTGTATTTGACCACACTGCTGATGGTGTTGGCTTCTTGGTTTTCAACTGCAGCACAAGACCCGCCATCCGCAACGAGCCGGCGGTTGAAGATCGTTCGAGACCAGGTGCAAGATCAAATCGACAAGCTTGAAGAAACCTACCGTTACTTGCATACCCATCCGGAGCTTTCTCTGCAGGAGGTGCAAACGGCCAACCGACTCGCGAAAGAACTCGAATCGCTCGGCTTTGATGTCACCACTAAGATCGGCGGCACCGGCATCGTCGGGGTGCTCAAGAACGGACCTGGTCCCACCGTCCTCGTTCGCACCGACATGGACGCTCTTCCGGTAACAGAAAAAACCGGTGTCTCCTACGCCAGCAAAGTGCAGGCGCGAGATCGATCCGGCACACTCGTTGGCGTCATGCATGCATGCGGGCATGACATTCACATGACATGTTGGCTTGGGACCGCAAAGACGCTCGTGGCGCTCAAGAGCCAGTGGAGTGGCACACTGGTGTTTATCGGTCAGCCGGCCGAGGAAATCGGCGTCGGCGCACGCGCCATGTTGCAAGACGGGCTCTTCAAACGATTACCAAAGCCTGACTATGCGTTGGCACTACACGCTGAGGCACGATTGCCGGTAGGGCATATCAACTACTCGCCTGGCCTCGCATTGGCGAATGTGGACACTGTGGACATTGTGGTTAAGGGAAACGGCGGACATGGCGCAGCACCGCACACGACCGTCGATCCCATTGTGCTCGCCGCCCGAATCGTGCTCGACCTGCAGACCATTGTAAGCCGGGAAATCAATCCGACTGACCCGGCAGTTGTGACGGTCGGCTCAATTCACGGGGGGACAAAACACAACATCATACCGAGCGATGTAAAGTTGCAGTTGACCGTTCGTACGACCCGAGACGAAGTGCGAAAACACGTTCTTGACGCAATCGAACGAATTGCCAAAGCGGCTGCCACCGGCGCTCGCGCTCCGGAACCTTCAGTAACCGTGAATCACGATGAATTTACGCCGGCGTGCGTCAACGACACAGCCTTGGCGCGAAAAATCACTTCAATGTTTGAGGAAATTCTCGGCAAAGAAAGAGTGCACGAGCGGCCGCCGATTATGGGCGGTGAAGATTTCGGCCGTTATGGCCGTGAGGGTGTGCCCATCTTCATGTACTTTCTCGGCACAATCGACGAGGCTCGCTGGGAAAATTCCTTGAAGCCGGGCGCCAAGTCTTTGCCGTCGATGCATTCTGACAGTTACTATCCGACGCCCGAGCCGAGCATACGAGTCGGTGTAACGACACTGTCAATGGCCGTGCTGAATCTTGTAGGCAAAGAAATGAAATAATGGCACTTACAAAACTGCCCCCCGAATGGGTGTTTGTGACGCTTCGTGATTAGGTCGCCGGCATCAGTGCCGCGACAATCCAAGCCGTAACAAACATCAGAAGGGGAACCAAATGGCACGTATCTGGGCTGCCGGAATTGTTGCGATCCTGACGATTGCTGGAAGCACGGTCGCCGAGGACAAATTTCAGAAGTTCACATCGGCAGAAGGTCGTTTCAGTGCCGACATGCCGGGTAAGGTGACCGCGAGCAGCAAGACGACGCCGGGCGGACTGGAGATTCACTACCTTGATAGTCAATTAAGCATCTTGGAGCGATTCCAAGTGCGCTACGTCGATTTCTCGGGATCGGTCTTTCGAGGCAGGGATCCGCAGAAACTCCTCAAACTCTATCAGGAAGGCGAGTATCGCGGCGACAAAGTCTTTTCAGAGAAGGTTACTGAGGTTGGAGCGAACAAACTGCCCGGCCTGGAATACAAAGTGGAATCGCTTGTCGAGGTCAATGGCTCGAAAGTGCCGGTCTTTCATCGCGAACGTATCTTCTTCGTAGGTACGCGTCTTTATGTCGTGCGATGTCGGGTAGTAGTCAACAAGAACTTGTTGGACTCGAAAGAAGCGACCCGTTTCATGGACTCGTTCGCAGTGGCGCCGTAGAAACCAACTCAAACCAACATAGGAATGGTGTCAGGAACCGACCTTGCAATCGGCTCCTGACGCTATCGTTGTTGTTTGTAGGATTAGTACCGAATTCCAGTTGTCAAAAGGAAGTTCAAGTCTTGCAGCGTGCCGTTCGAGCCGGGCAGGATGTCGCTCCAAGTGACCGAGTACTCACTGCGGAAGCCGCCGAACCAAGTCCAGCCATCCATGTTGACTTCATAAGTAAGATGTGCGCCCCAGTACCCGGCGCCGTAAACGTCGTAACGTCGCATGAAATTGTCAGCGGCAACCGGGAATGCGGTACGCAGATTGGCCCGCATGCCGCCCCAACGGCCGCCGGTGTCCACGCCGACGCGGAGATTGGAACCAGATTGGCCTGTCAGACCGCTATTGTAGATGAACCAGTCACGGCCAATTCCCAAAGCAAGGTAGAAACGGTGCAGGTGTTCGACACGAACGGGAACTCCGAACAGGTCGAAGAGCGGCGCACGACTTGATTGCCAGTCATAGATGTAGCCGGCGCCGTAATGCACGATCCATGCCGCCGACCGGGCGTCATTGATGAAGGCGACGGAATTCGCCCGCAGGTCGAGCATCCAACCGGCGGTCAACTGCCCTGTTAAGATGCCGCCGCCGATGGGAAGGCTTGGACCGGTGAACAGCGATAATTCCTGACCGATGGGGCCGTCAGCATTTCCGGTGTTGGCGCTCATAACGGAGTCACGGCGAAGCCACCGTGGACTTGTGTACGTCATGCTGGGTTCGGTGAGCAGACCGGACAACGGGCCGGTTTGGCCTTCAGCCGGTGGAAGTTCGGCGGGCCGGCCCGGTTGTGCAAGGCACAGCGAAGCCGACGCCAAAACAATCATCGAGGCCAACTTCCAACGATATTTCGCAACCATGCCGTCCTCACTCAGTCGATACGGCGCGCGGCAATGTAACTCATACGGCGATGCCAACGAGAATAGCCGTCCTCACCATATCGGTCGGCAAAGCTGGTAAACTTTACCGATTTCGCCGGTAATATCGGCTGTACGATGCGATTGGAACAACCGAGTAGCCGCAGAGATGGGTAGCGGTAAGAAAGGCAAAGGGGGCAAGGGTGACTGTATGAACTCGCTGGAAGTGGAAATTCGCGATCTTGACGAGGCCAGGCGATTCATCGTTCAGGGGCTTTGGTTTCAGCGCGTCGTTGTGCCCCCAGCACCGGAGCACGTTCCGTTGTGTCTGGAATGGGGCCTGGAGATCGCGTCCAGCGGCGATGCGCTGCCGCCGTTGGGTTTTGTCGCCGACGTGGGACTCGTGGCATTCAATCTCGATCGCGGCAAGCGTCGTCGTCAGGACGCTGCACCGATTCCGGGGCTTTCGTCAGTCCTGGGCCGTACATACGAGGACCATGTACTGGGCAAGTTGTACGGTGATTGGACTTTTGAACATGCATGCGACGCATTGCGACGATATGAAAAAGGGCGCGACTGGGCGCGAGGCCTTGCGTTTCTATTCCGTCAATTCCGGCGGCGGGTCCCGAGCTTGGGCGTGCTCTTGTCGCCTTCGTTGATTCGCGGGCTCATGGAGCAGCCTGCCGACGAGACACTGAAACTGGGATTTGATTCCATCACAAAGACCGGCCCGATGCCGCTTATCGAGGCGTGCTACCAGTCGCTTGTCGAGGCGGCGCGGCGAATGCCGGAAATCTTGGATGAAGCGGATTTGGCGGCACTGCGCAACGGCATCGCATTGGCGCCGGAGGGCCAGCGGCTAGCCCACGAACTTGTGATACACACCTCGACCGAACTGCTGCAATCACTTCCTGAACAAAAAGTGGCTCCGCTGCCGGGCCGTCGCGAAATCGCGACGAAGGTTCTGGACGAGGACACGTATCCAGTCGGCGGATTTGCAGCTATCACGACGCGTGGATCGATTGAGAGCTTGATGCACTCGCAGTTGGCATTTATGGAGCCTGGCGTCAGACCCGACCTGTTCGATCTGAAGTACTTGCGAGACGAGTTGTACTATTACTCGCGAGACGAGAATCAGTTCCTGCGGCGGCGGCGGTCGTTCGTGATCGTCCTGTATCCGGACCTGGTTCGTGCAAGGTTCAAGGATCCCGAGTCGAACAGCCAGCGAATCATCATGCTGATGGGGTTCTTGTTGGCGGCATTTCGACGACTTTGTCAATGGCTCAGCAGCGATGCATTGCGATTCGACTTTCTCTTTCTTCACGAGCGGGGTGCAACGCCTCTTACCCATGAGATTCAACTGTTTCAGTTCTTGTTTCGTGATCAAATCGAGAATCGTACTGTAGGCGTTTCCGCTGCGGCATCGATCGATGCCGTGATTTCTCATTGTGCCGCACTTGGTTCGCGAAGCGAATGCCATGTGTTGACGGCGGCGATGCGGGATGAGCCGATTGAGGCTGACGGCGTGGTCGTCTCTCGTTTGAGTCTAGCGAATCCAACGCCGGCGATCGCGGACGACGTTGAATCGGAACCGGTCGAGCAACCAACATGGAACGATGCGATGGAAAGGCTTCTGCGATTGTGGGTCTGAACGAAAGTTTACTTGAGAAACTGCGAACGAATACGGCTAAGCGAGGACAACGAGCGCTTGGCGGCGCTGTTGTGATCGATTAGCCCGCAATGCGGGAACTGATGTGCCTCGGCGTCGGAATAATGCACCCAATTCACCGCATTGACGAACGGCCGGCTTAACGCAATCGTGGCGGCTTGCTCGGCCCATAGCGATTGTTCTTCGGGTGTGAAGCCGTTGTGCCAGACGCCCGCGGAAACCCTCCAGTCTGACCTGCCTGTTGGGTCGGCCGCATTCGACGAAGGGAATCCAAGTGTCACCTGGAGTGGAGCGCCAAGCGTCGAATAATGATCGAGGATTCGAGCGAGTTCGAGCAAGTCGCGGCAATAACTTCCGCGCGGCGTGACGCCCGGAACGATTTCGACATCCACCGCGGCAAAGCGAAGCCCAGCCCGCAACAGCTGATCAAGAAACACGAGCGGTGAATAGGTAAAATCTTCGTGTGCGAGATACTCGCCCCAGGGTTGAACAACGCCGACAACGAGATCGAGATTAGGATTGAGGTGAAGAGCCGTTTCGGCGAGCTTTGCCGTCAAAAACAGGGTCTCGTCTTCGTTCACGCTCAGAAAGTCGGCGCGATTGCCGCCGGATGTCAAGTGCCAGCGTTTGATTCGGTCGCCGAATCGGTTAACGACCGTCTCGACGTAATCGCACATGAAATTGGCAATGTTAGGAATATCGCCTTCCCAGAGCGCAAGCCAGTCCGGAAGATTGCCTCCGGAAAAATCGATAAGCGGTCCGGCGGTTACATTCAGCTTTCGTGAAAGCGCCCAATCGAGCAACCGGCCGGCGTGGTCCCATTGATACTTTGATTCTGTCGGTTCAATCTCTCGCCAGTTCAACGTCATGCAAACCGTGTTGAATGTGTCGATGAATTCCTCTGCAAGCGATGGAATCTGGCTGAGGTGGCAACCGAACCCGGCGTCAAGCCGCCGATTTGGAGGGAGTCGCCGTTGCAGTTGCAACAGCGAAAATTGCGGGACGAATTGGTCGATCAACTTGCATGTGTCGCGCAGCACTTGATCAGATAGCCGATTAAGGTCCTCCGGCGACTCTGCTGAAAGCGTTTGTGCAAACTGCGTATTGAGCCGACGAAATTCGTCGAGTATCGACTCCGGCAATCGTGTCCCTTGCGGAGGCCATTCGGCAAGTGCGTTGCGAAGTTGGTTCAGCTTGCCACGAGCGAGTTCCAGGCCGGCGGAGTACGGCTGATTACTTTCGATCAGAGTCGCAGTTTGCAACATGAGACGGCCGCAATCGCCGACGCACCATGGTGTGATCCAATAGCCGCTTTCGTCGACGTTTCGGCTCAGTTCCAGGGCAGTGCCGTTAAGTTTGACATGAGTCAGCGAGGGTGAATTGTCGAATCCTCCAGCAAGACATGAATGCTTAAGTTCCGAAGTGAGATCGGCGGGAAGCTGTTTCGGTAATTCGAAGCACATCTTTCCCATGGAATCGAGCCGATCGATACTTGGTTGCCAGCGGATCGCACTTGGGTGCCGTGCCGGAATTATAGGGCAGCGGCTCCAAACGCTCAAACGGAATTCGTGGATCGCGCGATGATGGCTATCCCCAGGCGGTTCGCCAATGCAATCACATCGGCCTCGTCAAGAAGTATCGTCTTGCCGGCCTCAATTGCAAGTACAGCGCCGCCGGCCTCGTGCAATGTTAAAATCGTGTTGACGCCCACGGCCGGCACGTCAAAGCGCATATCCTGCTGAGGCTTCGCCGTCTTCACGACTGTGAATCCACCTCTTGGGCAAAGTTGGCCGGCCCGCCGAATTGCCGCGTCGGTTCCTTCAATAGCCTCGACCGCGAGAACCGCTTTTTGACGAACGGCGACGCTCTGGCCAATGTCGAGCGCGCCCATGGTGCGAGCGACCTGCCAGCCGAAATGAATATCCGCAAGTTCGCTCGCCGAAGGCGTTCGATGCGTCAACACGCCTTCGCGTACCAGTAGATTAGGACAAAGGTCCAACGCGGACCGGCACTCAAGTCCGTCCTTTTGAAATTCCTTGACAATGCTCATGAGAATTGAATCGTCTCCGTTATCTTTGCGACGGCTGTACCACCATCGTAACGTGCGAAGATCGGGCCAATGCCGAAGAAACCACCAACGTCTGCCGATTACGACGCGATGATCGACTTTGCCGGCCATCATCCACCTGCGCACGCGGTGCCTGCGGAAGCAAGCGATCATGCGGCCGACACGCGCCAACCCTGACCAATAGAAAGTCGAAGCCAAGTGCTGTAGTTCCGGGCTGGCCGCATCTCGTACGGCGACGCAAACGAGCGGAATGCCGAGCGTACCTGCGTGTTCTGCAACCGCTACCGGAAACCTCCCAGCGCCGGCCAAGAGCCCTAACGGTTCATTTGACACAATGGACGACATTGGTGGCTAAGTCTCGTCGGTGATTCCAAGCTGTTTAGTTACGCGTTGCAACTGACGGCGCATCTCAGGCAGTTTTTCCCAAGACATCATGATCCGCTTGGCTGTCAGAATCGGCAGCGCCGGGGAACCGAGCATGTTGGCTCCATCAGGCACGTCCTTAGTGATCCCGGCCTGGGCGCCGATGACAGCTTTGGCGCCGACATGCACATGGTCGACGATACCAGCTTGGCCGGCAACAATCACATGATCACCCGTGCCGGACGAACCGGCGATCCCGCATTGGCTTACCAGAACGTTGTGAGCGCCGATGCGGCAGTTGTGCCCGATCTGCACCAGGTTATCGATTTTGGTGCCGCGCCCAATTTTCGTCACTCCAAACGTCGCGCGATCAATCGCAGAGCAAGCGCCGATTTCAACGTCGTCTTCGATTTCAACAGAACCGAGCTGCGGAATCTTTTCAAGCGCTCCGTCTTTCGGTCGATAGCCGAAACCGTCTGCGCCAATCACACTGTGAGCATGAACGACGACGCGAGAGCCGATGACGGTGTCGTCGTACAGAACGACTTGGGGATGAAGCACAACCGAATCGCCCAATTTGCAGTTGTTGCCGATCGTCACGCCGGCGCCAATGCGACAATTCTCGCCAATAACGGAATCTGCGCCAATCACAGCGAATGGTTCAACGCGGCTGCCCTGCCCTACGACCGCCGATGGATGTACGCAGGCACGCGGGTGAATCCCCGAAACGGCTGTTGACGATGAGCCTCGCAAAACCCGGACGATTGCAACAAATGCTTGCAGCGGATCCTTCACTCGAATGTGCGCTTTGCCGGATATCGTCGCCGATTTCGGTACGACTGCCGCTATTGCCGGGCAATGATGCACTTCCAAGAGGTGCTTTTCATCCGCCGCGAAAGTGATGTCGCCTGGCTGAGCATCGGTAAGGGGGCGAGCATGATCGATCAACGTATCGCCGTCACCGACAAGTTCGCCACCGACGATGTCTGCCAGTTCCTGAAGTTTGGTGCTCACGGTAGCGTCCTTTCAACCGTGGTAAGCCCGAGCATCGAGGGGGAATCTTATCGCAACCGCCCTCAGCGCTGCAATGCGACTTTGCTGCCGAATGCAGAATCGCGACTTCAGTGAAATTTCAGCATCGCTGAACGAATCTAGATGACGACGGGTTTGCCGAGCCTTCGGCGAAGCGTCGCGATCTGTCCGGCGTGCATCATTGGATGATTAGCAATCAGTGAGAGCACAGCGCCGTGCGTTGGCGCGAAGTCCTTCATTCGTCCTTCCGTAGCAGTATCCAGCAGTGAGTCAGGGTAAGCGTCGAGAATCTTGAGTATGTTGTCACGGGACTTCTTATATGCGTCGAGGTATTCCGCTTTGCTTCGATAACCGCCGGCAGGATCTTTGGCGGCGGCTGCCGCTGAGTGTTGATCAGCCCAACCAGCCGGAAGTTCGATTCCGCTCACGGCGGTCAAGTAATTGAGGAGCGATTGCTCCGACTGAATGAGATGGCCCATCTGCCAGGCGATGGGATTGGCTCCCGGCCCTGGGCGCTGCAGTATCTCCTCATCGCTCAGATCTGCGAGGTATGCCTTGATCACATAGTCGTTGGTTCGCAACAGGCCTCGAAGCACGTCTTTTGCGGTCATGGTCGGTCTCTCGTTGATGCATTGGTGTTACATGTCTGATGCTAATGTTATGTACTGTCGAAGCGAATCAATATTGGGCAGTTCTTGACCGTTGGCATTCGTTCGGGACAATATCTTAATGAACGATGGAATGAGGTGATCATGTACGAGCGCATGATCTGTAAATGCGGACACGAATGGAATGTCGAAATTCGCACCGATGCGGAGACCACGGATGCGACGCTTCGGTGCCCGAAATGTCGCGCACAAGCAAACCGGCTGAAAGCGCCGATCATCGACGCTTATGCCGCTACTTTGCCGCCACGCGACGGCACATCGCAATCAACGTTTACCGGCAAGCCTGCTGAAGAGAAGAACGGAAAACCGCCGCCTGCCCAGATTCAGGGTTTTGACATTATTCGAGAGCTGGGTCGCGGCGGCATGGGCGTCGTTTACCTTGCACGACATCAAAAGCTAGGCCGCCTGGTTGCCCTGAAGATGGTGTTGTCCGGCAGCCACGCCGGAGAAACGGAGCGGTCGCGATTTCAAGCAGAGGCTGCCGCCGTTGCGAGGCTGCAACATCCAAACATCGTTCAGATTCACGAAGTCGGCGAGAGCGAAGGCCGGCCATACTTCTGCCTCGAGTTTGTCGATGGCGGCAGTTTAGCCGATCAGCTCAAAGGCAATCCCATTCCTGCGCGCGAGGCGGCGGCATTTCTCGCACCATTGGCGAGGGCCGTTCAGGCTGCACATGCTCAAGACCTTGTCCATCGAGACCTGAAGCCCGCAAACATACTGCTGCGGCGTGAAGTCGGCGCGCACTGCGCGGATGGAGTAGACCCAGATCGCGTGCCTTTGACTGCATTCCAACCGAAAATCACGGATTTTGGCTTGGCCAAGAATCTCGAAGCTCAAGGCTCACAAACTCAAAGCGGCACCGTGCTTGGCACTCCCAGCTACATGGCTCCAGAACAGGCCGGCGGGCACTCTCGCCTTATCGGCCCTTCGACGGATGTGTATGCACTGGGCGCGATTCTCTATGAGATGATGACGGGCCGGCCGCCGTTTCGCGGCGAGACGCCGCTCGACACTGTTTTGCAAGTCATGAGCGACGAACCGGTCAAGCCGTCAGTGCTGCAGCCCAAATGCTCGCGCGATCTTGAAACGATCTGTTTGAAGTGTCTCGAAAAGGACGCTCGGAAGCGCTATGCCGGCGCTCAAGACCTTGCGGATGATTTGCAACGCTTCCTGGACAATGAACCAATTGTGGCGAGACCGGTCGGTGTCGTCGGTCGAACTGTGCGCTGGTCGCGGAGGCATCCGGGCGTCGCCGCTCTGTTGGGCTTAATCGGAGTGCTTCTGACGACCAGTTTCTTAATCGTTCTTGCGCTGTGGCGGCGGGCAGAAGCCGATCGTGCCGTAGCAATTGAGGATCGAAAGAAGGCTGCGAAACAAGAAGAGCGAGCACGATCTAATCTCGGCCTTGCGATTGAGGCGGTCGACCGAATGTTGACACGAGTGAGCGACGAAAAGCTTGCGTACGTGCCGCAGTTTGAGGACGAGCGCCGCAAGATTCTTGAGGAAGCCGTTGCGTTCTACCATAACTTTTTGACGCAAGATGAATCGGATCCCGCACTGCGTCGAGAAATGGCGCGGGCCTACTTCCGACTGGGAAAAGTGTTTATGGGCCTCGGGAAACTGCAGCAGGCGCAAGATTCCTTCGGTCGAGCGCGGCGGTTTCAAGAGAGTTTGGCAGCCGAGTTCCCCAACGATCCTGTACATCGAGGCGATCTCGCTCTGACGCTGGGCTACTCCGGCGACACTTTTCGATTGCTGGGCAGTACTGCCGAAGCTGACCCTCTTTATGCTCGCGCCGTTGAATTGGCGGAGAGGCTGGTCCGTGAACATCCCAATGAGTCGTCGTACCGCCAAATCCTAGCGGAAGTCGTACAGCAACAGGGCCGGCATTTTTTCCAGACTCGCCGCCTCGAAGAAGCTGAATCGAGTTTCGAGCGCGGCCTCGTCGAATTGCGTAGGTTGCTTCAAGACAATCCAGGTGAGTACAAAACCCGAGTTCAGTATGCCGATGCTCTGGCTTTCCTTGGTTACTTCCAACAGAACCTCCGTAACTTCGGGCCAGCAGAGTCAAACCTCAAATTGGCGATTGGGGAGTTCGAGTCGCTCATTCGCGAGCACCCGCAACACAAACGTGAATGCGACACCAAACTCGCCAATGCTCGAATGTACCTTGCATTCACCTACTCGTCGATGAATCGGGCCGCAGACGCAGACGCCTTGCTTAAGCAAGGCGTGACCACTTTCGAACAACTGGTTCGCGACTATCCGAAGTCACCGAATTATCGCTTCATTTTGGCTCGTGGACATCAGTCGATGGCTGCAAGGATTCGCCAAAGCGAAAAGCCGGAGCAAGCTGAGGTTTCGCTTAAATCGGCGATAGGCACGCTTGAACAACTCGATCGCGAGAACCCGGAAGCGTTCTATCAGGCCTTGACTCTGCGTCAGTGTTATCGGGAGCTTGGCCAATTGTATGCCGCTCAAAATAAGCTCGATGAAGCTGCAGTCCTTATTCGCAAAGCGGTTGAACATGCGGAACAAGACGAACCAATGTTCCCCAAAAACTCTCCGACGCGGATGGAGCTCGACGGACACCGGCTTGTGCTTTCGCAGTTCTTCTCGAGTCAAGGCAGACATATTGAAGCGATCAAGGTGCTCGATCAGGCAATCGCACACAATCGATCACTCGATCGCAAGATGCCTGGCGTCGAGTTTCAACTTCAGGGTCTGCGAATGCATCGTGCGGTTGCCTTGGCGGCTTCAGGCGATCATGTGTCGGCATTGGCCGAAGCGGAACAAGCGGTTGGGCCGCCGTCGAAAGACGGTGTCGGACAATACAATCTGGCATGTGTTTATGCTTTGTGTTCCGTTGCCGTTCGGGCCGATCAGAAACTGCCGACGGAATTGCGGCAGCAACAGTCACACAAACTCGAAGATAAAGCAATCGAGATATTGAAGAGTTTGCGTTCAACCGGGTACTTCAAGAACCTTGGCAATGTTCGTCAACTGATGCAAGACACCGACCTTGATGCACTTCGAACGCGACCTGATTTTCGAAAGTTCGTTGAGGAGTTTCCCGTCCGCCCAAAACAACCGATGGGTAAGTGAACTATGCCGGAATTGCTTCGCTGCGTTGCGTCAGACAGCATCATCACTGGTTGGGACTTCAGCACCGGCGCCTCAAAGTGCGTCGCCTATGGCATCGATGGATCGACGATCGCCGAAGTCAGGTTTCCGACAGATTTGTATCGAGAGGGCGGCGTGTCGGAATTGAGTTTGATGTTGCTGGAAGGGCAGGTGCGATCAACCACTCGAGGCATCGCTGCCGAGTTGCGTCAGCGCAATCGACTGCACAACTGGATCGCGGGCGGCATCTCCGCGACGCATCACACCGCCGGGCGCATTGACCGTTTAGGCAACTCTATTCGTCGAGCAATTTGCTGGAACGACTATTCCCTCGAGCCATTCCATCGAATCGGCCTCGAGCGACTCGGCGGGCAGGATGCGGTCAGGCAGCGCGTTCATGGTCCATGGGCGATCCGGTACACGCTTAGTCACTTGCTCAAGGATGAGGCGGTTCTGTCGCGTGCAGACTGGGAACGCACGTACAAGGTGCTGCCGCATGCTTCTTTGGCCATCGGATATTTGACCGGCCGTTTTGACGTCGTCAGTGTTTCCTCAGCGGCATCAACGGGAATCATGGATTTGAATTCGAATCAATGGTGTCCCGCAATGCTCGATGCGCTGGCAGATCTGGATTACAGAGTTTTGGCGGCGCAACAGTTGCCCGAGATCATTCAAGACATGAACCAACCGATCTCGCCGATCGCGGAGCAACTCGCTTCGGAGATAGGCCTCGATCAAGCATCGCGACCACTTGTTTTTCCACCGTCGGATGATCAGGCGGCCGGATTAATTGGCGGCGGCGCCGTCCAGCCAGGTGAATTTGCCGTGATCCTAGGCAATTCCGCGGTGGTCAATTCCAGTTCCGGCACATTACCGAAGCCGGATAGTACGTTGGATTGCATGAAGCTCAACTGGGGACCATTCCTTTGGATGCGCTGCTACAACAACGGCGCACAGTTCTTGGACCTTGTCGTCGGGCGAAACCCGGATTGGTCCGCACTTGAAGCGGGAGGCCGCAGCGTTGCCGCCGGCGCGGGCGGAATTCAGGTTTTACCGTTTGCGTATCCTGAGCCGTCGAGAGGAGTGCATTGTGAGTTGTTTCGATGGCTGCCGGAGGAACCATCGGCAATGCCTGTCCGATATCGAGCCAGCCTCGAAGCTTTGGCGTATTTGATGCGAATGGGCGTCGAGGAGCATCGCAATGCCGGCCAACAAGTGCGAAGCGTAACCGTGTCGGGAGGCATCGCACGGAGCAACCTCATGTGTGATATTCTCGCGTCCGTACTCAACGTCACGTTGAGACGATTGCAATCCGATGAAGGCCCGGCACTGGGCGCTGCCGTAACCTCGTTGGTGGCCGTTGAGAACCATCGCCGTCGGCAGCAAAAAATCGCTCACGAATATCGTGCTGAAGACGCCGTCGCACAAATGGTACGCTTTCGCGAGCCAGTGCAACCCGTGGAAGCATGGGTACGAATATACGAGGAAGGCTACCGGAACTTCTGCACGCAACTCAGTCGCGCCATCTCAAACAGTTGACAATTGCAAGCCGTCCGCTAATTCATGTACCAAACGCCCGCCGAGGTTGCCCTCCGCAAGGAGTCACATCATGCGATTCTCGATATTTGCTGGAGTAGCGATTTGTCTCGCGGCTTGGCACGGCGGTATGTGCCGATCGGCTGAGCCGAATAACTCCGAAGGACTGGATTGGCAGATTCCATCCGAAAAACTCAAACTCTCGTTTAAGGAAGATGCCCCAATCGTCTTCGTCAGTCGCAATCAACTGGCTGAATGGGAGAAGCTGCCGACGTTTTGGAATGAAGGCACGGAGAAAATCGTTGATCCGCGCACCAATCAAGAAGTGACGCGACGTGTGGTCAGAATCAAAATGCCGCTTGGGCTGAATGCTCCTCAGACGCCGCCGGAGAATCCCCTAACCGTCGCGAAATGGATTCTAGGGAAGCGATTGTATTTTGATTCTGTCTTGTCGTCGGACGGTACGGTCGCTTGTGCGTCTTGCCATAGTCCGGCAAAAGGATTCACGGATCAACTTCGATTCTCAATCGGCATCGGCAGTCAAGCCGGCGGCATCAGCGCCCCGACCGTGATTAACTCAGCTTTTCATGCATTGCAGTTCTGGGACGGCCGCGCCGCCACGTTGGAAGATCAGGCTCAAGGACCAGTGCAAAATCCAATCGAGATGTTTGATGGCAAAGGCAACCCTTGGCATTCGGCTGTGATGCGCGTCCGCGCGAAAGGCGATTACAAGGCACTTTTTGAGCAGGCATTTGGAGCACCGCCCACGCGTGATTCGATTGCGAAAGCGATTGCGAGCTACGAACGCACCGTCTTCTCCGGCAACTCGATCACGGATCGCGCCGAATTGGCCATGCGAATTCGAATTGACGATGATGGCGGCAAGCCGGAAGTACTCGCCAAGGATTACCTAAAGGTCTTAAAGGAAGCTTTGACCGCAAAGGACGAATCGGCTTTGTCAGCGATCGGTGTGAAGAACGAGGCAGGCGTGCAGGGAGCGGCAACCTCACTGGCCAACGGTCGTACCCTTTTCTTTGGAAAGGCCCGATGCAATAGCTGCCATGTTGGTGAAAATTACACAGACAATCAGTTCCATAACCTCGGAGTCGGCGTCAAGGACGGCAAGCTCGCTGCCGACGCTCATGGTCGATTCGTGCGACAGCCGACCGGACACAAGAATTTCGAGTCAATCGGCGCCTTCAAGACGCCGACGATCCGAAGTTTGCTTACGACCGCACCATACCTTCACGACGGCAGCGAGGATTCACTCGAAAAGGTAGTTGAATTCTATGATCGTGGGGGCAACGCAAACGAGTTCCTTGACACCAAGATGCGGGATTTTGACGCGGAGCGAAAAGCCCGCGACGGTCAAAAACTGCCGGGCATCGAGGTCAAACGATTCGGCGCTGAAGGCAAGCCCGTTATTCCATTGAAGCTCAGCCTCACCGCAGATGAGAAAAAGGACCTGGTGCTTTTCATGAAGTCTTTACAGGGCGAAGCCATCGATCCCATTGTTGCTGACCCGAAGAAACTGCCTTCGTTTCCAGGGAAATAGCGTGCGATTCTTGACCGGCGGGATCGAGCGCCGCCGGTTAATCGATGCGGAGACAATATGACTGTGGATCATGCCGTTGGATGGCCCGTGCTGAGTGTCGTGGAACGGAGAGTTCTCGGCGTGCTTGTTGAGAAACAGAAGACGACGGATACGTATCCCTTGTCGCTAAATGCCGTAACAGTCGGCAGCAATCAAAAGTCGAATCGGGACCCACTGCTGAACCTGGATGACGTCCAAGTCGAGGAAGCGTTGACCGCTGTGCAGAAGAAAGGGCTGGTCATGCGCCTCATCAGCGGGCGAGTCGATAAGTGGAAGCACACGCTTTACGACGTCTGGAAAGTCTCAAGCGTCGAGATTGCAGTGATAGCGGAACTACTGCTCCGTGGGCCGCAGACCGTGGGCGATCTTCGCGGTCGCGCGAGCCGCATGAAAGACATTGCGGACTTGGATCAACTCAAATCCGTGCTTCGCTCTCTGCAGGATCGCAAGCTGGTTGTCTACCTCACGGATGAAGATCGCCGTGGCGCTATCATCACGCATGGCTTTCATGCGCAAGAGGAATTGGACCACCTAGCCCGTGCCGCGCGGGAAAATGCAACGCATTTCGACACGTTGGCGGCGCCGTCATTGCCAGGAGCCTCAGGATCGAACTCGTTGCGATCGGACGCGGATTGGAAAGAGTTGTTGCAAAGAGTGAGTGCGGTGGAAGAACGACTCGACAGGCTGCACGAAGTCGTCACTAAACTTCAGTCGGACCTGGGAGCAACCGGCAATTCAGGCTGAAGTAAGCGCGCACCAGTTCCCTGACCTTATCACAGTACAAATCCGCCGCATCTGGTCTTGCATCCGTCATTGCGTCTCGCTATTGTCCCCCGCTTCCAGAGGTTCTTTTCGGGGGAGACGCGAGAATGCAACCGAGACGCAACGTCCGAGATGAAGAGCGCGGCGACAGCAGCGAACACCTTTTCCCGATTTTGGCATCGGAAACAGTTCGTAGCGCCAGCAATCCCCCACGCATCGATACAGTGCACAAAGCCACCGGTGACGAGAAAGTCTCTTTGTTCTGGCGGATCTTCGGCGGCACCATTCTCAGCATCGTCGCGCTCGTCGTCATTACGGCATACCAGTCGTTAACCAACGGCGTTCATGAGCTTCGTCTTGCAATGGCTGCGGCCAACGAAGCCCGGGCTGATCTTGTGAAGAAAGAAGAATATCAATCATCGCGAACCAAAATCTGGGATCGGCTTCAAGACTTGCAGAAAGAGGTCGGCCAAGCCCAGGCGCCGGTCAGCCAAATCAAGGATCGCGTTACAACGCTTGAGGAGTCGCACAAAACCCTTTCCGGCGAGCGAAAGGAAATACATGAGCAACAGGCAACGGTGAGAGAACGTCTGACTCAATTTGAACAGCGACTCAACGGCAACGTCATGACAATCAAGGACCTGCAAATGCTGCAGACCAGTGTCACGGCGCTACAGGAAAAGTCGACAGTTCGCGACCAGCAGTTCAAACAAATGGAAGAGGAAAAGAAAGAGTTGCTCAAGGAGATTCAATCGCTTCGCGAGCGGCTTGCAAAAATCGAAGCCGCCACCACAAAAACAAATGCTCCAGCCCGTGCAATGTCCGAACCTGTTCCGGACAAGTGATGGTTGTGAACCAGGCTTATGCCTTCACGTTTTGCCAGACAATGTTGACGATCTCCTTGCCGGCGCGCATCATCTGTTCGACCACTTTCCGAGTCTTGCCGGCGTCGGCTTCGGCACGCAGCACTCGCAGAAACGCCACCGCGCGAGCTTCTCCGAGTTTCTCTACAAGAACAGGCAATAACTCCTCGTCGATGCCGTACACTTTTCCAGCGGTCCCGCATATCGGCACGATTGCGGCGAGCCGCGGGCCGAACTGGTCGGCGGCCGCCTGCAATGCAAGCCGAATTTGTTGTTCCTTGAGCCGTGTGCCGTTTCGCCAATCGTACGGCGGTTCCCATTCCATCGCCGGCGATAAGAGATCGACGTGAGTCACGACGCCGATGATCGGCGGACGGCGCAGTTCCGGATGTGTCGCGTACCAGTCCTTCAGGCGGTCGAGCATTTGCACATCCGCGGCGCGTGCTGGATTGCGGGCATGCAGCACAAGCAACATGACATCCGATTTCTGCGCAGCTTCTTCTGTCGCTTTGATCTGATCTTCACGCGGCCCCTCATGCCCATAGCCCATGGTGTCAAGCAAGACCAGGCGAGCGCCGATGCCCTTTGGTTCGAGTTGATACCGCGTCACAAGATTGGTCACAGGCAAGACGTCCGTGATCGCCTTTTGCTCGCCGAGCAGGGCATTAACCAGACTGGACTTTCCCATCTTTACCTGACCGAAGACGCTCACGGTGATTTCGGGCAGCGGCGCAGCTTGATCTGTATCGGTCGTCGCTTCAGGATTTCCGCCCGGTGTCGGCGGATGATACTGTGCCATTAACTCGCGATATCGATCGACTCCGACTCGCAGTCGGCCGCTGTGTAGTTCAATCAAATAGTTGCCCAATAGATGCAGGTACTCCCCGTAAAGCCAGAGTAGTGCTTCTTGTTGCATCAAGTCCCAAGACTTATTGGTTGTGTACTTCAAAGCGACATATCGCACAGCTGTTTCTACCGGCGAAAAAGCGGCAGACACCAGCCAGTACGCCGTACGAGCTTTTTTGAACCAATCGTACGCGGTCATGGCGCTGCGATAATCGGTGATGGTCAGCATGTGCCCGCCAGGAACGTACTTTTGCACCAACTCGGACAAGTCGCGTGATGCCAGTTCCGCCACGGCGAGGATTTCCGGTACGGTCAGTTTGCTGTACGGATCTTTGGCCCCCGGGTGATAGAACTTCGCAAGGTCCAAAGCCAGGGCCTGTCCCCGCTCCAAGTAAAAGCTCGGTTCGCTAAAGCGATCCGGCGGCAAAGTGTCTGCTTGTGCGACATGCTCTTTGACAATGGTCCAGGCCTGCGTATCTCGGTCGCTGCCGTGAGGAATCGGTTCGTGCTTGATTTCAGGCAGAAGTTGTTTTTTCTTCTGCCAGTACCATGCGAGCGTCATCGCTGCAGAGATTGATAGGGCCATCGGCCACCAGGCGTAGAATGCCCAGCCTCGGTCGATGAGGTTGTAGCTTCCCATGCCGATCAGAAAAATGAACGGCGCTGCGAAGAGGATGAAAATTACAGCGATGCGCCAGCGACTCATTGCGTGTGGACCTCGTTGAGTCAGTGTGCTTCTTTCTTCTTCCAAGTGGACCGAGCCCGTTCCAGTTGTTCCTGGTAGTACCGTCGCAGTTCATCGCCATCGAAGACGCTGCCATGCCGAATCGTCGCGTCGAAATGCGCGAACGCCTTACCGAGCGCGTAGGTCGCAGCCCCAGCCGATGCTGCCCCTGATATTGCACCGACGTATGGCACAATCTTCAGCAACTCTACGGCTGCTTGCCTCCGCAACTGCCCCAAGCCGAGTTTCTGCGCCGTTTCCAAGAACCTCGCGGCGGCCTCAGGCCGGCCGGTACTGTCACCTAGTGCCGCAACCATGCGTCGTTGCAAACCGGGCAACATCAAGAGAGAAACAAAGGGAACTGGAATCGCGCCCGCCGATGCCGCCAACGCGCTGTAGCCGAGTATCGTCGGCAACATTTTGCGAGCGTGCACTTCTTGAATATTCTTCGAGGCGGCCTCAAAGGCTTCGAGGGTTTGCCGCTGTGCGTCAGGAAGAACGTCTAAAAGCGATTCGATCAGTACCGGACCACCATACGCCGGCTCGCTGAAACCCTCCTCAGGCCTGGTCAAGTCGAGTGCGACAATGGAATTGACGACATTCGAGAAACGGCGCCGCTGCTCCTCCATGCTTCGTGTCAATGCGACCATCGAAGGCGAATCATTCGGGGCCGGAATCGTATCATTCGCACCGAAAAGCCTAAATGGGTATGCAGCCGGGTGCTGTTGCTGGGGATACGCATCGTGGAGACAAGTGAGCACAAGCACAATGGGCCGGTCTGGCTTCGCGGTACGGATCGCTTGAACGTGTTTGAGCACGTTCTCCTGTGCGTGGTCCATTGCTTTAACGGTCACGATGACGACGTGCGCCTGTTTTCCGAAATCGGCGAGATCGACCGATGAATCGTAACCGGGTTCATCGACGCCGCGCGTGTCGAGGAATCGTAGGATCGGCGCTTCGGCACTTGGAAAATCATAGATACGTGAGAATCGCGTGCAGGGTTGAAAGCCGTGGCCGATTTCTGCATCTTCCGCGCCTGTCAGGAATCGCACCAATGATGTCTTTCCGCTCTGCGTTTTGCCGAACAACCAAAACAATGGCGCAGGATTCTGGCGGCGTAGCTCGTCCAGCCGCGATTGCACTTCGGCATCGTCAGACGCGCGCTTCTTCGACCACCATTTTTGGACACGACCGATCATGGAAACCGCCTTGCGTTCGGCAGCGCCAGCATTCTATTGGTAATTCGTTGAATTTGACGATTGATTGAGCAGTTCGGCCATGAATCAGGAGATTGCAGCAACGTCGGCGAGATGAAAAAATCGGGGCAGCGGCTCCCAGCGCAGAGCGGTTACTTCCCACAAGCACCGCTCAACCGCTACCCCGAATTGCTGGGACTAGTTTGTCCCGGCAAGGTAAAGGTACTTCGCCAGCCCGAGGCCGCAAGATTTAACGGTCATATTCGACTCGAATTCCTGGCGAAACAATTCCGGTCGTAACGATTAGTTGGGCAGTCGATCCTCTTGACTACATCCTCTCGATCGTGCGAATTCCCAGCAGTTCGAGGGTCAATCGAATCGTGCGGGCAGTCAGATCGCATAGCAACAGGCGGCCATCGCGGGTTTCTGCAGTTTCGGCTCGAAGCACCGGACAGTTCACGAAGAAGCTGCTGTAGGTCTTTGCGAAATCCCAAAGATAGCTCGTAAGTGCATGAGGTAAGTACTCTTGGGCGGCAGCGTCGAGCGCTTCTTCAAACCGAAGTATCTGAAGCGCGAGCGACTGCTCAAACGCGGTCTGCAGGTCCGGCAAGGGCGACATAGCGCGAATCGCTTCGGGTGAATGGCTGCCTTTTGAGAAGATGCTCCGACAACGGGCATAAGCATATTGCATGTAGGTTGCGGAATTGCCATCGGTCGCGAGCATCTTGCTCCAGTCAAAACGATAATCCGAAAGTCGGTTTTGCGACAAGTCGGCATAGCGAACTGCTCCGAGCCCAACTGTTTCGGCAATGGACATCTGTTCCTTCTCAGAAACTTCGGGCACCGGTTCACTGCGGGCGACACGCTCTTGCCGACTCTGCTTATATCGATCTGCTCCGTGTTGCACCGCCATATCGAGCAGTTCACTTAGCTCGGCGGCGCCGCCGTTTCGAGTCGAAAGCACTTTGTTGTCGCTTCCCAAAACTGATCCAAACGCGATATGCTGGAATTCCACATTTGGATAGTCCCAGCGCCGCGCTGTTGCAAATAACTGTTTGAAGTGAAACGATTGCGGCGAACCGACGACGTAGAGAATCGCATCTGGTTGAAATTCCGCCATTCGATAACGAATTGTCGCCAGATCGGAAGTCATGTAGGTAAATGCGCCATCGCGTTTGCGAATAACCGCAACCGGCCCATCCGGGTTTTCATCCGTGAAAACGACCAACGCGTCTTTTGACGATACAGCAATTCCTTTGGCGATCAGGTCGTCCACAACGGCCGGCATCATCGGGTTGTAAAAGCTCTCTCCGTGCGCGTGGTCAAACCGAACGTCCAGGCGTTTGTAGATCGGTTCAATGGCGCCCATGCACCATGGCATAAACTTCTGCCACAGTGCGACATTTTCAGGATCGCCGGCTTGGAGCTTCGCCGTCTCCTGTCGGCACGCTTCCGTGATTGATGCTTCCTCCGGCGTCAGCGTCACTTCGCCCTGCTCCTCTTCCGTGCCGCGAGTCAGTCGCCGCACTTCGAGATAGAGGCGCACCATTTCTCGCACCGGATCAGCCGCAAGGGCCGCATCGTCGCGAAAGTGCTTGTACCCGTACAGAAGCATGCCGAACTGCGTTCCCCAGTCTCCCAAATGATTGTCGGTTATTACCGTGTGCCCCAGAAAGCGGAGCAGTCGCGTCAGCGAGTCGCCAATAATGGTGCTGCGAAGGTGGCCGACGTGCAGCGGCTTTGCGACATTCGGTGATGAATAGTCGATGACGAACCGCCTTGGTTTACGCGTCGGGGCAACTCCCAATCGTTCATCCGTCGAAAGCGCCTGCATATTCTTGGCAAGAAACTCGCGGCGTATCTTGAGGTTGATGAAACCAGGTCCGGCGATCTCCGGCGACTCGCAGATGTCGTCGATCCACATTTTCGCGACGATTTCGCGCGCAATTTCGGGAGGTTTTCGGCGAAGCTCTTTGGCAAATGGCATTGCGCAGTTCGCCTGATAATCGCCGAATCGATCGCCTTGGGCCGGTCGCACCATCTCTGAATACTTTTTGACGCTTTCCGCCGAACATTGCATTTGAGTCAATGCGTCGGCGAGCCGCTGTTGCAATAGCGACGCGATATTCATGCTAACGTCCTATGGTCGTTGGATTTCAAAAAAAGGCGATCCCAGCCTGCGATAATGCAGACGAGACCTGGAGTTCTGCCGGCGTCGAATGGAACGCGTTGCTTATTCGTTCCTTTCCCACTCGACTCGTTTGGCGTCTGCCCAAAGGTCCTCAAGATTGTAGAACTCGCGCGTCTCCGCATCGAACACGTGGACGACAATGTCGCCGTAATCCTGTACGACCCACTTGCTCGCTTCGTAGCCTTCGATCGCGAGGCGGCGGTCGCCGACACCGCGAAGGGCCGCATCGGTTTCTTCCGCCAAAGTGTGAATCTGCCGGCGGCTCCCGCCCGTGACGATCACAAAATAGTCGTACAACGGAGTAAGTCCGCGAAGGTCCAAGACGACGATATCTCTGGCTTTGTGGTCGGCTGCGACTTGAGCGCAAAGGCGAGCCCGATCCAGTGCGGGCGCTAGCTTGCTGGTCTTGCGTGGAAGAGTTGCGAGTGTCAAGGAACCTCCTTCCGTTAGGGCTTGAACTTCCTTCGTCGATGCGCTGTGGCCATGATCCACAGCGTGAATCCTCTCATACCTTCATGATCGATGCTTTCGCGCGTCTGGTCAAGCCGGGTCAGGCAAAAACTGAAGTTTGTCGGCCTGTGTCGGCGTGTCAGTACCCCAACGATCAGTGGTCCAATATAACTTCTACCTCAACGACAATAGCGGCGAACAACGGGTTCGTTTTGACACAAAGTACAACTGCGCATTGTGAGGATGCTCATGACCAAAGTGCTGATCGGGCCGGCGCCGCTTGATGGCATCGATGCAGAATTCAAGAAGACTTTGCTTGCGGCCGGCTTTGAGCTGATTTACCCCAAGCTTGGTCGGCAGATGGTTGAGTCAGACTTGCGTAAGATGCTGCCGGGCATTCGCGCTGCACTCGCCGGTTCGGAACCGTACACTCGTTCGGTACTGAACGATTTTCCTGACCTCAAGGTAATCGCGCGTGTCGGCGTTGGTTTCGACGCGGTGGATGTGCCGGCGGCGACTGACCAAGGCGTGGTCGTCACCATCACGCCAGGGACCAACCAAGACTCCGTGGCCGAACATACATTCATGCTGCTTCTTTCATTGGCAAGACAGTTGGTTCGACAGCACCAATTGACGCAAGCCGGCGCCTGGCCTCGGAACGCAAACGTCCCAGTTCGAGGACGCACCCTCGGCATCGCCGGACTCGGGCGCATCGGCAAAGCTGTGGCGCTTCGTGGATTGGCGTTCGGTATGCGCGTCATCGCCCATGAGCCTATGCCTGATCCAATTTTCATTGCACAGCACAGTATTCAACTGTTGCCGCTCAAAGACGTGTTCCGCGAGTCGGACTTTCTTTCACTACACGTTCCGATGTCAGAAACCTCAAAGCATATGATCAACCGTGAAACGATCGGGTGGATGAAACCAACGGCCTACTTGATCAACACGTCGCGCGGCGGTTTGGTGAATGAGGCGGACTTGCACGATGCGTTGAAAGCCAACCGAATCGCCGGCGCCGGCCTCGATGTGTTCGAGCAAGAGCCGCCAGACAAGAATAATCCTCTGCTGCAATTAGAGAATGTGATTCTCACGGCGCACACCGCAGGTGTGGACACGAAATCGAGAGATGACATGGCGCTATCAGCGGCTCAAGCGGTCGTTGACCTGAGTCAAGGAAAATGGCCGAAGGAGAAGATCGTTAACCCTGAAGCCAGGGCGAAATTTGCGTGGTGAAAGGGTGTGCTCCGCTTCGCGGCCGAGTTGGCTAGAAGCGGAGCACTCTGAATTTGTTATCTCAAGTCGTTGCCGATGACCTCTCCGCCATTGCGAGTAATTAGCGCGCGGATCGTTTTCTCTGCCAGTTTTTTCTGCAACACTCGCACCGATCCGTCGGCGAAAGCAGCCTGAAAAACGTCCGGATACTGCTTGCCGAGTTTCGGCAGCGGCTTTTCCGGATCGTATTCCAATTCGTCCGGCTTGGTCCAGGGCACGCCCTCCTCGGCTTCTACGATCATAAAGGTGTTCGAGGTGCCGTCAGCGATGTCGGCGATTCGCGTTCCCTTGCGCAGATCAAAGATCGCTCCTTTGCCATAGAAGACCCGATAATGGCAGAGGTTCTGCCCCGGTGGAGCGATGCCAGGTATCGTGAACACTTTCACGAGCACCGATCCGAGTTTCTTGTTGTGTTCGCTATCCCATGGTTCATCGAGTTTGAACTGGCGATATAGAACATCCTGCTCGATGTAGGGCAAGATCGCAACTCGCCAGCTCAACAACGGCTTGCCGTTCTTGTCGCAAATCGCTGCTGCTGGAAACTGATTGTATGTGTCATGGTAATTGTGTAACGCCAAGGCAATTTGCTTCAGGTTGTTCGAGGATTGCGACCGGGCGGCGGCCATGCGCACCTTTTGCACAGCCGGCAAAGCGAAGCCTGTGCCGAGCGCCGCTGTCGCTAATACGGTGCCGAATGGTCCTTGCGGGATCGTGATTGACGCCTGCAGTGTGGCGTCGCGGTGCTGCACCGGCAGTTTCGCAAGGTAATCGTCAAGTTGAGTAATCGCACCGAGCGCTACGAGCGCAACGGCCGCTTCGGGCAAGTCAGCGTAGGGAGAAACCTCCCCGGGCTTTTTCGGATAGACTTTGTCCTCAGCGTCTTTCTTGAGCTTCTTCAATTCTTCGCGTGCCATGGCGACGCCTTCTTGCAGCGCGCCTTCTCCTGCTTTTGCAGCAGCATCACTCGCATAGTGCAGGTGAAGGTCGAACTTACTCTCTTTTTCGATTTGCAACGTCGCATGAAGCATCTGCGCTCGAGCCAGCGGTTGCAACGGCGGCGGTAACTCAGCGATTGCCTCACCCGGAAGCATGCCAGTGTTCAGTGCGATAGTGAGCGATTTCGATTGGGCGTCTTTGATCGCGGCCGCAAAAATCCCTGCCGGCGCCGGCTTGGCCAACAGATATTGGCCAACCGTCGTCGCTGGTCCAAACAATATGTGGCGATCATCTAAGACTTTGATGCCGATGTCATTCTCTGGATCGACATGATACGTCGTCATTCCGGATTTCTGCACCTGTGCTTTCGGAAAACCGGCCGATACGACCTTTGCCGAGTCGAACGGCTTTGACGTGCCGGCGATAACGACAATCGGCGGCTCCGGAGCGCCATTGTCCGGCTTGAGAATAATCAGCGTGAGTCGATCGAGGGTCAACGGCGCCGGCACAAAGCGATCATTGAAGGCTTTGATCGCTGCAGGTCCTGCCTTCATGATCAGTTCGCGGACTGGCTTCATGGATTCGCCTTCCAGAACCTCGCCGACACGCAGGTGAATGAAGCCGATTCCATCTCCGGGAATGGCGGCGAGGTCAGTCGGCAATTTGTCATCGGCACGAATACAGGCCGCCGTCAGCCACAAGAATCCAACAGCCGCGATTCCGCATTTTTGAAGTCTCATGCAATTCCTCCGTTCATCATTTCGGTACATTTATCAACTTGTGGTTTTCACTGGTCAGTAATTTCGCCGCCAGCACGTGTGATGAGTGCTTTGAGTGTCTTCTCGCTCACTTTTCGAGAAATCATCCGAACCGAGCCGTCGGTGATGAGGGCGTTGAAACCAACATCGAACAGTCCGCCGAGTTTCGGCAACGGCTTCGATGGGTCAAAGACGAGTTCATCCGGTTTGGTCCAAGGCACCGCTTCTCCGGCTTCCACAGCCATTATCGTGTTCGAGGTGCCGTCAGTCACTTTCGCCAATGAGACTGCAGTTTTGAGGTCAAATATGGCGCCGCCGCCCTGGAAGACTCGATAGAAGGTGTCATAAGGATTGTCGGTCTTGCCGCGGACCGGCCCAAGGAGCTTGGGCATGCGTTCGAGCAGTTTCTTGTTGTGCTCGCTGTCCCACGGCTCATTGAGTTTGAACTCGTTGTAAAGCTTTTCCTCGTCCAGGAACGGCAACAAAGCGACGCGCCAACTCAACAAGGGTTTGCCGTTGGCATCACAGATCGCCGCAGTTGGAAACTCGCCATGTTTGTCATGGTACATATGCATCGCCAAACCGATCATCTTCAAGTTATTGACCGATCGTGTGCGTTGGGCCGCAGTTTCGACCTTGTCGTCCGCGATTGAGCCGGCAACTGCCGACAAAACAAGAATCCCCGCAAACAGACATCGCATCAAAAGTACTCCAGAAAAAGGGTTTGCTTTCAGTCATCAATCGGTGGAATCGGCATTCCGTCGCTCTTTTGAATCAACAAATGCAAGATTTCTTCCTTCAGGTTCTTGCGAATCGTCCGTACGCTTCCATCTGCGTATCCGACGCAAGCGCGATCGCCGAAGTGATACCCGATGGCAGGAGTCTTGGCCGGGTCGTACTCGATGTCAGCGGGCTTCGTCCACGGCACGGCGGTTGCCGCTTCGGTCAGCCAAATCGTGTTCGACGTGCCGTCCGCGATTTGCACGAGCGATCCGCTCTTGGTCATCTGAAAGATTGCCTTTTCTCCGACAAACACTTGATAATAGGTCGAATCGGCGCGGTCGTTGGGACGGTCGCCCGGCAATCGGTAGATTGCCGGCATTTTCGGCAGTAATGCCTTGTTGTGTTCGCTGTCCCAAGGTTCATCGAGTTTGAATTGCCGATAGAGGGTCTCTTGTTCGATGAACGGCAAAATCGTAACGCGCCAGCTCAACAAGGGTTTGCCGTTTTTGTCGCAGATGGCGGCCGCCGGCAGTTTTTGGTATGCCGATTCATAGTTGTGAAATGCCAGACCGAATTGCTTGATCTGATTGATGCTCTGAGTTCGATGGGATCGAAACTGGCCCTGTCCGATGCCGTCCACAACTGCGGCGATGAGCGACTGCGATATCGAAAAGGTCACGGCGCCGCTTACTTGAAGGCCGTTGTGCCGCAGTTTTGCCAGGCCGATCGCGCGACGCACTTCGCCGAGAAGTTCAAGCAATGAAGCATGAGTTTTGGGGTCTCGTGCAAGTTCTGTTTCAGACTTCTGAAGTTCGTCTCGAAGCAAGCCCCGCCCTTCTTCCAACGCGCGAAGTCCGTCGGCGGCCAGTCCTGGCTTCGGGAAGTCAAAGTGAAACGCGAAGTTTATCGAGTCTTTTTCCACGTCGCCGGCGACGATCAATCGATTGGAATCACGTAGCGGCTGCAGCCCCGCCGGAGCGGTTTCCCAGATCTCTCGCGGAAATTGATGTGGGTCGGCCCACACGGTCAGCGTGTGCCGCCCGATGCTCCTCGCGATCTCAACGTTGCCATTCGATTGCGGCGAATCGAGCAATTTCTGCATCAGGTCGTCGATTGTTCGTTTGCCGAAGACCAAGCAATATTGCCGATCATCGCCGAAGAATAAGAACTCATCGTGTTTTATTCGATACGTGCTTTGCCACGGCCGATCGGACCTGGCGGAGTCGTCATTGTCTGTTATTCCCAGGTTCTTCAGAATTTCGGCTCGATTCATCCTGGGCACTGTTCGGACCAACACGACCAATCCCGGGTTCGAATCTGGAACAACATTGGTGACTGATAGCGTCAACTCATCAATGTGTTCGAGAGCGACGCCGAGCACCGGGGCGACTCCGCCGGCTTTGCCAACGCGGTGATTTGCGAGTGCCTGCTGGAACTGTTTCCCGGGCAGTGTCTTCATGAAATCGCTGACGCGAACATGAACACCGGCAACGCTGTGCGCGGTGACCCAATGCGGCACCGGCTCGGCATAACCCGACCGCAAAAGGCCGATAGCCACGAACGCCGCGATAACGAGTTTTCGGTGCATGAGGAAATCCTCAAACCTGACGAGTATCGGATTACGACCAACTACGTTAGGGCAGATTCGGGACGACTTGCCCGTCGTCACGCTGAATGTACAGGTGCAAGATTTCCGGCTTCGTCGTTTTCTTGACACTTCGAACCGACCCATCACCGAAAAGAGCGTTACAACTGCTTCGGTAGTGATAGCCCAACTTCGGCGCCTGCTTCGGGTCGTATGCGAGGTCATCAGGCTTGCTCCACGGCACGGCAGTGTCTGCCTCCACCACCATGAATGTGTTTGACAAGCCGTCCGTAATTCGGGCGAAAGAAACTCCTTTGCGCAACTCAAACATGGCGCTATTGCCGACCAGGACCTGGTAGTGTGTGCTTGGAAATTCTTGCTTGATGTTAATGCCCGGAAGCAGGTATTGCTTCGGCATCTCGTTGATTAGTTTTTTGTTGTGTTCGCTGTCCCATGCTTCGTCGAGCCGGAATCGCTTGTATAAGGCCTCTTGCTCGATGTAGGGCAGAATCGCAACACGCCAGCTCAGGAGCGGTTTGCCTGTCGAGTCACAGATTGCAGCCGGCGGCAACGTCCCATGCACGTCATGGTAATTGTGCATCGCAATCCCGATCTGTTTCAGGTTGTTCTGGCTGACGTTGCGCTGAGCTGTCAGCCGCAGCGCATCAGCGCCGTTTGCTGCGGCTTTCGCAAAGGCAGCGGTCACGGCGGCTTCTGCCTCAACGCGGACGACTGATCCATCGCTCTGAACGGTCGCAGTGCGAATGACCTTAACCAATTCTTGCAACAGGACAATCTGAACGTGGTTCTCTTTGGGGTTCTGCAAAAACTCTTGCAATGACTGCTCGATCTCAGCAAGCATCAGCTTTCTGCCGCCTTCAACGGCCTTCGTGCCGACACCCGCTTTTCCCGGCGATGAAAAAGTCAAGCGCGCCTGGAGTTTGCCGGTGTCGTCGGTCAAGCGGCCTTGAACTACGACGAATCGCGTCTCGCGCAAGTCAGATATTTCCGGAGGTAGTTCATCCGCCGGTATCTCAGGCAATTGCATTACATTCAATGCAGCGATGATTTGTGAGTCGCCAGACGCGAGTCGCAAGGCATCCGATAATGGCCCCGATTCTCTACGATTGAGCATTTTTCCCAAAAGCAACAAGGCGGCCTCGCGGTCCGGAAAAATGGTGAAAAAGCGATCATTTGACAGATGGAGCGCCCCGCCCTGTCGAGTCCGATAAATGGTTGCCCCTGCTGCAGGCGCTTTCTCGTCGTCGTCATTCAATGCCTCGGCGCCCAATGCCGTCAGCACATTGGCTTTGTTGAATGCCGCTACCGAGTTGATGCGGATTGCCAGGCCCGGTTCATGACCCGGTCCGAATGCCGGCAGTACAACCGTCACGCTTTCGATTTGCGATAAAGGCAAGCCAATCTGCTTTTCGATCTCACTTAGTGCTTTGTCATCCAGGGTCTGGATCGACTTTCGAATATCGAGGCCCGCGTTGCTGCTCCAAAGGGCACTGAATTTGACATGCACGAAGCCGGTGCAATCCGGCGGGATCCATGTGAGTTCCGGCGGCACTTTGCCTGTTTCATTCGGCTGCGATCTCACTTGAGCGAGTGACGCGAACAATACTAGGGCTGCCAGCCAAGCGGTTCGGAGGAAGAGTTGCATAGGTTGGCTCCAAACGAAATTGCGTGTAACACTTACACAGTACACTATAACACCTTCATCGTTTTGGCAACAGTAACTTCTTCGGATATGCATTCGCTCCATTCAGTGTTGATCGACTAAAGTCGTTTGCCAAGAAAAAACCTTAGCGAGTTTCTATTTCGTCTGGGGTATGCAAACGTCGCTGACGCCTTTAGAATAACCGTCTCATGGAAGGTTGGGCCCGCGAATCAGGAGGTCCGCAATGCGGCGCATCGCAGTCATCAATCAAAAAGGCGGCGTCGGCAAGACCACCACAGCAGTTAACCTGGCTGCGGCGTTGGCCCGCACTGGGCAACGTGTGGCGCTTCTCGACCTTGATCCTCAGGCACATGCAACGACACATCTCGGTCTGGAGCCCGACGGTCAGTCTCCTTCGATGTACGACGTGCTCGTCAACTCGCGTCCGCTCGCCGAAGTCTGGCAACAGGTGGAACCGAGTCTGAACATCGCCGGCGCTGACATTAATTTAGCTGCCGCGGAAGTAGAACTTGCAGGCGTTGTCGGCCGCGAAGTCATCTTGCGTGATGCACTGGCGCAAGAAGATGAGCCCTTCGACTTTGTTCTGATGGATTGTGCGCCATCACTGGGCGTGCTTACACTCAACGCACTTTCGGCAGCACACGAAGTCTTTATCCCCCTTCAGCCACATTTTCTTGCGTTACACGGGTTGGGCAAGCTTCTGGAAACGACTGCGCTCGTGGCCAAGCGAATCAACCCAATCGTGCGCGTTACTGGAATTCTGCTCTGTATGTACGAGGCGAACACGAGACTCGCCCAGGAAGTCGCTGCCGACTTATCCTCGCACATTGAACGCAGCCGTGGCTTGAACGTGCCCTGGGCGCAAGCAAGATTGTTTGACACTCGAATTCGCCGGAACATCAAACTTGCGGAATGCCCAAGCTACGGCCAGTCGATATTCGCATATGCACCGAATTGTCCTGGTGCGCAGGACTACTCCGCGCTGGCACAAGAAGTCCTAGAGGGCCACGCCAGCTCAACGCCGAGGAGTTCCGCGAACGGCGTGTTGGAGACAGCGGCCATATGATCAAGGTCAAGATCGCCAACACTCAGGAAAAAGTAACGCTCGATTTTGCTCGTTTGCGTGAAACAGCTACTAGAGTGCTGGATGGCGAGAGAATCGCTGAAGCGAAAGTGACGCTTGCCTTTGTTGACAATCCCACGATCCATCGGCTGAACAAACAGTTTCTACAACACGATGAACCGACCGACGTACTGTCGTTTCCGTTGAGCGGGGCCGGCGCCAGGGTGCTGGAAGGCGAAGTGGTGATTGGCGTTGAGGTCGCCGAGTCGCAAGCGCTGGAACGAGGGCACGATCTCCACGCTGAGACGGCCTTGTACGCGATTCACGGGCTTTTGCACCTTTGTGGTTATGATGACGACACACCGAAGAATCGCAAAGCAATGCGTGAACGGGAACGCCACTATCTCGCGGTCATGCAGTTGCCCGATATCGCAGAATTAACGTGATGTAGCCTCGCGCCATGTCCACTGAAAAAGCCATAGCACTGGTGCTTCGCACAACTGACTGGAGCGAGTCCAGCCGTATTGCCACCTTGTGGACGCGGGAATTCGGCAAGGTGCGGGTTCTGGCCAAGGGCGGCCGCAGGCTTAAATCCAATTTCGAGACGGCACTCGATCTGCTTACGGTCTGTCGCATCGTATTCATTCACAAATCCGGCGGTGGCCTCGACCTTCTTACGGAGGCGCAAGTTCAAGAAAGATTCCCCAGATTGCGGACCGATCTGCAATCGCTGTATGCAGCGTATTTTGTCGCCGAGTTGCTGGCCGACTGGACCGAGGACATGGATCCGCACCCGGTTCTGTTTGACGAGGCCTTGATCGCGGTCCGCCAGTTTGGAGAAGCTGGCGTCAGCTTGAGCCTCCGCCTGTCGGCATTTGCTCTGGTGTTGTTGAGAGAACTTGGCTATAGCCCGACGCTGGAAGTCTGTGCGGCTTGTGCCCGGACTCTCGCGATGCACGAAGAGGGAATCGCTTTCAGCCCATCGGCAGGCGGCATCGTTTGCGGTTCCTGCCGAACCGGACAGCGTGAACATAGCCCGATCACGCCGGAATGTCGTCGGTTAATGGGTGAATTGGCGCAGCCGGGCGAGCCGTGGCGCCGTGAATGCCCTGCAGCAGTACGAGGGGAATTGCGCCGGTTGTTGGGGAATTACATCGCGTACTTGATGGGCCGGCGCCCGAAGATGTTGCCGTACCTGTCTTCTCTGCCATGACCGGCGTCCCGCCGGGGCAACAAGAGGACGGCCGGCGGGGGTGAAGGTCTATGTCGCAAAATCTGTCGGCCAAATGGATCTGGGCGAGCGTCGCCGCAGGCGCACTGTTGGCGACTGGATGCTCGGACAAACGATTTGGATTGCGTCCCAGCGACGCACCATCAAGCAAGATCATTCCGCGCGGCAGCAGCAAAACCGATCAAGACAATTCCCCGTCGAAAGTCTCCGGAAAACTCGCTGAAGCACATGAAAAGTTCAGACAGAAAGAATATGGCCGCGCACAGGATCTGTTTAGCGATATTGCCGGCAACAAACGCAACAGCCCTGCCGTCGCAGAGGAAGCCCGTTACTACGAGGCGGAGTGCTTGCGTTTGCGGACGCGCCTCCCCGCTGCATGCGACACTTACAGCCGGATGTTGAAGGATTTTCCTTCGGGCGCCTACAAGGAACAGGCGGTCCAACGCATGTTCGACATTGCGAACTACTGGCTCAAAGATACCGATGCGGAAATGGCGCAATACAAGGAGAAACTCGAAGGCAAGCGAAGCGTCGTAATGCCCGCGATTCTCAAAGTGAATCTGCTCGACCAAACGAAGCCGACGCTGGATGCAGAGAATCGCGCGTTGCAAGCGCTCGAAGTCGTGCACTACAGCGACATCACCGGTCCGCTGGCAGATAAGGCATTGTTCCTCGCCGGTTACGTCAAATTCTATCGCGAAGATTACAAGGAAGCCGATCACTATTTTTCGCAACTCATCGAGATGCACAAGAACAGCTCGCTCGCTCCGCAGGCAGTGGAACTGGCGATCATCTGTAAGTCCTTGGCGAACGGCGGACCGGACTTTGACGCCCGTAAAGTGGCCGAGGCCCGGCAACTGATCGACGTCGCACTCAAAGCCTACCCCGAGTTGGCAAAGAACAAGAACGAGTTCCTGATGCGATCGATGTTCAGCATCAACGCGCAACAGGCTACCAAAGACATTCACCACGCCGAGTTCTACGAGCGCACCGGCCATCCCGGCTCGGCTTACTTCATGTATGAGATGGTTCGTCGCCGATACCCCGGCACTCGCTATTCGCAACATGCGGAAGAACAGATGACTCGCCTCAAGAATCAGATGGAGAAGAAGAAAGCGGGCAAGTCCTCGGACTTCGATGACATTCTGGAGAACATTTCAACTCGCTGGAACCGCTTCTGGGGCACCGAGGAAAAGCCCGATTCGTCGGCCCGTCCCGATCGTCTTCCGCCGGCAGGCGCCATTCCGGCCATTAAGTCGCCCGACGATCGAGGACCCGGAAATATTCAATGATCCGAGCCTCCACGACTGGTGTCAGAGTTGCAAGGCGTGGCTCGTTGCTGATTGCAGCGGCGCTAGTCTGCCTCATTGCGGGCTGCCGGCAAGACGGTCAACTTCAGTTCTTTGGCTACACGACGAAGCCGCTGTATTATGAAAATGTGCGCACGGTGTACGTGCCGCCGTTTCAGAGTCGGGCATTTCAAGCCGGGCCGCTGCGTGGCTTGGAAGTGCAACTGACTGAAGCCGTTCGACGGCAGATCGAACTGACATCGCCGATGAAGGTGATTCAGGATCGGGAACGGGCAGATACGGAACTGCTTGGTACGATCGTGCTGACGCCGAAAAATATCATCAATCGCAATCGACTGAACGAGGTGCGCGAAGGCGAGATGGTGATTCAAGTGGAATTGCTGTGGCGCGACTTGCATTCCGGCGAGATTCTGTCGCGACCGGAAGGCCAACCGCCGCCTAACTCGGACCCAGCGGATTTGCCGAAGTTCGTGGTACAGTCGTCGGGACGTTTTCTGCCGGAGTTGGGTGAATCGCAGACGACCGCGCTTCAACGAGCATCGAACAACCTGGCCGTTCAAATTGTCCAATTGATGCAAAAGCCCTGGTGAATCGTGAGGCGCTGGACCTGGCAAATCCGTGACCGCCGTATCGAGTCGTATCGCCCATGGATCATGGGCATCGTCAATGTCACTCCCGATAGTTTTTCCGACGGCGGCTGCTACTTCGACGAAAAAGCTGCCATTGCGCATGGCCTTCGCCTTGCCGCCGATGGTGCAGATATTCTCGACGTCGGCGGCGAGTCGACGCGTCCTGGCTCGAAGCCGGTCCCAGTGGAGGAAGAACTTCGCCGCGTCATTCCTGTGATTCGGGCCCTGGCCGTTGAAACCAATTTGCCAGTCTCCATCGACACATCGAAGCCTGAGGTCGCACGACAATCGCTGGCTGCCGGCGCCGCGATCGTCAACGACGTGACGGCGTTGCAATCGACTGAAATGGCGGCTGTCGTATTCGAGTCGAAATGCGGCGCCGTCCTGATGCACATGCAAGGCAGCCCTGAGACCATGCAACTGAATCCGCATTACAATGATGTGGTTCAAGATATTGATCGCTTTTTTGAAGCCAGGATTGCGGATTTGACGGCGGCCGGGCTCCAGTCGGATCAACTCGTCATCGATCCAGGCATAGGCTTTGGAAAGACCCACGAGCACACAATCGCACAACTTCGATGCCTCAACCAATTACAGGTGCATGGGCGGCCAGTGTGTCTCGGTGTGTCGCGAAAGGGGTTCATCGGCCAGATCACGGGCCGGCCTCGCAGCGAGCGAATGGCTGGATCATTAGCAGTCGTTTGCGACGCTGTCTGCAAAGACTCAGCGCAAATCGTTCGAGTGCATGACGTCGCCGCGACCCGCGACGCACTGCTAGTCTTGCAGGCGTTGCGTTCTTGACGGCGCCAATCGGACTTATCAACGTGACGGCCTTCGCTTACAATCATGCGCGTTCCTGTACAAGGTGCAAGGGTTTCCAAAGTGAGCGAGATGCCGGTCGCAATCTGTGAACCTGATCTGCAGCAGATTGCCAACGAGATGGCGTCGCGAGCAAAGCTGGCATCGCGCGTCTTAGCGACAGTCTCGACCACGGTGAAGAATCGTTGGTTACGAATCGCTGCCGATTCACTTGATCGACATCATGCGGAATTGCTTGAAGCCAACGCCAAAGACGTCGCACAGGCTGCTAAGCACGAGTTAACCCCGGCGCAAGTCGATCGGTTGAGATTGACGCCGTCAAGACTGGAGTCTGCCGCGAATGGATTGCGAGAAGTGGCTGCATTGCCCGATCCGGTCGGTCGAGTGATCGAGGGAAGCACAAGGCCGAATGGATTGGAAGTTCGCAAGGTCGGCGTACCTTTGGGTGTGCTCTTTTTCCTCTACGAATCGCGCCCGAACGTTACAGTTGATGCCGCCGCTTTGTCTGTCAAAAGCGGAAACGCGATCTTATTGCGAGGTGGCAAAGAGGCGATTCACACTAACCTTGCAGTCCATCGGTTGCTTCAAGTTTCGCTGCGAGAATGCGGCTTACCTGAGGACGCCGTTCAAATAGTCCGGAGTACGGACCGGAGTATCGTCGGCCATTTTCTCAGAATGAATGGTCTCATCGACCTCGTGATTCCTCGCGGCGGTGAAAACCTGATTCGGCGTGTCGCGGAAGAAGCGACGATGCCGGTGTTGAAGCATTACAAGGGCGTCTGTCATGTATACGTTCATAGCGCCGCTAATTTGCAGGTGGCCGAGCAAATTGTGATCAATGCAAAGTGTCAACGACCCGGCGTATGTAACGCGATGGAGTGTTTGCTCGTTGACGCGTCGATTGCGGCAGAGTTCTTGCCCCGGGTCAGTCGATCGTTACAGAAGCACGACGTCGAGATTCGCGGCTGCGCTAGGACCCTGGCCCTTCTGCCGGATGCCGTCCCCGCAAACGACGCAGACTACGGCATGGAATATCTCGAGTTGATTCTTGCGGTCAAAGTGGTAGATGGTTTCGATCACGCGGTGGAACACATTCATCGCTACGGTTCGCAGCACACCGAGGCGATTGTGACTCGTGACATTGAAGCGGCACGAAAATTCTCGGCGACGGTGGATGCGGCCGCGGTGATGGTCAATGCGAGTACTAGGTTCAATGACGGGTTTGAATTGGGCCTCGGCGCCGAGATTGGAATCAGCACCGACAAGTTTCACGCCCGCGGTCCGTGTGGCTTGAATGAACTGACCACTTACAAATATGTAGTCACTGGGAGCGGACACGTTCGCGAGTGACGCGATCGGCCGGCGAGTCCGAGAATTCAGGGATGAATCGCGATGGTGTATCTATTCATTGCGGCGATGGCCGCAGCGGTACCAATCATTTGGATGTTGCGCCTATCACGGAATGGCCGGTCGAAACGTGATCCTTCCGTTCTCTCGGATGTCAGTCGCCAGCATCTTGAGTTGTTCCAAGGCGCCCAATTCAGCGAATTGGCGCTCGCGAGAACCAAACGCCGGTTTCGAGCTCTGCTCAATCGCGGCGATGTCCTTCGCATTGAATCAAGTCTGATTCCAGGCACTGCGTTTGCCGTTCAGGTGCGTGCCCTTGCTGATATTGGATCGGAAGCGGCTGGAAAGATTCTCGAACGGCAATTGCGCCGCCGGCTCAGCACAGATTCGACCGAGCAAGAATGGTATTGGCTGGATCTTGCCAACAGTCTGCGAACGCTGAATCGCCGCAGTTCATTGCCGCTGTTGATCCGTTGCACTATACACGCCAACCTGCCGCTCGGCTACTTTCTCGCGGCCGAGGTTGTCTGCTTCCGCGGATTTCGGCGGCTCATTCGACAATCGAACCCGGATGCAATCGAAGTTCTTCGACGAGCATTCGAGGGTCTACGATTCGGCGTCCCACCCCACGTATTTGCTGCAGCGAAACTGGCAAATCTCGTTCAAATCGTACTTCAGCAGCGAAATGCAGCAACGCTTCCGGCGTTATCGCGGTTGTGCCATGCAGCATTGCGTTGGGGACGCCTCGCACCGAAAGCCAGGCGCTTGCTGCAGCCAACGGAACATCGAGCGTTTGCTCGTCAAATGCGAATTCTTGGCTCGATCATGCCAAAGTTAGAGTTCACTTTGACGGATGCGAAAAAGTCGCTTGTGGAAGCGCTGCATCAAGCGTTGCCCTGTGTCTTGCAGGCGCTCGCGGAACTCGGCGTCGAGTGCGGCGAAAAAGTCATTCGGCTTATTGAGTCAAAGCAGCTGCCGTGGACACCGGAAACAGTGGCGATTCTCGCAGAGTCTTGCTCGGAGAAAGTTGGCCGGCGCTTGATCGAAGAAGTCTTTCGGCGTCATCGTCGACTACGATGGTTGGGTTGGCTCAAAAACAAGAACGATGTGGAGTGCGATATTCAGTTGATCCAATGTCTGATTGCTGCTCTTCAGCAACACGAACAACTCTACAACCAGGATCTGCTCGTCGCCTTGTGTGGAAGCTCCGATCGACGAATTCGCTGTGCGGCTCTGGGTGGTTTGGGTTATTTGCAAGTTGTCTCGACAAAGAGCCAGCGTTTGCTGTCATGCGCGCTTCGCGACAGTAATTTGGATGTTTCCATGACAGCCGCTGCTGCTTTGGCCAGACTCGGGGAATGGCGTTCCTTGCAGTCGTTGCGCAGCCGTTTGGCGTCCGAGAACCCGGAAACGGTGCATACAACAATAGACTGGATTGCCCGATTTGAAGTGACGCTGCTGTGGCCGGAGCTTAGCATTCTTGTCGCCGGCACGAACCCAGAGATCGCCTTCCATGCCGCCGAAGCTTTGGCGACGATCGACGAGCGACTTTGCAGACGGAACTGGCCTCGAAATCCGTAAGATCGGCAAATCCGTTCCATTCGGTAAGGCAGATATGCCCGATCTAGGAACAGAGGAATCTTGCTTTCCGGGTGCGTCGATGCGTACACAACTCATGGTCGCATGCTTGTTGTTCGGCCCTGCGCTTGCAGGCTGCGGATTTCAGCGCAAGCCGCCCTATGCTCGCGACCCGGACCTGCTGATCCATCGGCCGGTACTTTCCAATTCGGCTGAAGTCATGTCGGAACGGTCCGCAAGGAGAAAGCCGACGGCGCCGCCGAAGCCACAAGTGCCAAGCGACAATGTGGTTGAGTCAATTCCAAAAGTAATCGCCGCCCCCACGAAAGTGGTCGAGGCCAATCGCACACCCGTGTCACCCTACGGCGGTGTTGCATCCAAAGATAAGGCGACGCCAAATCCCGACGAGCCGCCGCGCTCCGCGAACAGATCAGATGAGCAAAAACGAGTGGAACGACTACCGGCCGTGTCGCCGCCGCCTGACACACTGCCGCTGCCGCGCGAAGCGACGGGCGACAAAAAGATCAAGCCGCCGCCGGAGAAAGACGACCCGGCGACTGACGAGCCGAGCAAACAGTCAAAGGTTGAAAAGCCGCCGGAAGAAAGTGCCGCACCCAAGTCGCCGGCGGGGAAGTCGCCGATTGAATTGCCCTCTGCGGACTCGGAACGGGAACCTGAGAAGAAACTGAAACTGCCGAATCGCATTGAATCACCTGATGAACCCAAAAAGAGCGCCGGCGCCCGCGTCGTGCCGCCGTATGAGATCGTTATCGAGGATCCATCGATTGCGAAGCGGTCGACTAAGTCCGGTGAAGTACCAACGAAAGGCGCTTCCGTTCGCAATGAAAACGAAGCGGCTGTCAAGTTGCCGGCATTGTCGAAGTCAGCGCCGCCAAAGAGTCCACCGAAGACGATTCCCGGCCACTACGGCCGCGATGAGGGTTACAACTGGCTCCAGGGAATCGTTGAGAAGAATTTCCGCGGCGATTACTCGCTGCGATACTGCGATCCATCCGTAGAAGATCAATTCGGCGGCAAGGTCCGTCTTGAAGACGATCCGCGTCTCAGCGAATTCAAACACGGCGACGTCATTGCCGTCGTCGGACAGGTTGATCCGGAAGAAATGAATCCGCCTGGCGACACTTGGCACTATCCGCGATTTCGCATCAAATCGGTCGTTCGCGTTGAGTCCAAATAGACCGACTATTTTGATCCAATTGCTGTGACCACGGCCATCTGATTCGAATGGCCCGTGATCAGAGCTTTTCCGTCGGGCGTGAATGTGACGCAATATGCCGGCGAAGGCAGTTTCCGTTCATAGACGGCCTTTCCTGCGGCGATGTCCCAAGTAGCGACGACCCCGCTATAGCCGATCGATGCCAAAACCATGCCGTCCGGCGACCAGGCCAGGCCGAAGACATCATCCTTCGTCGGCCCCAATTTTTTCGTCTCTTTGGCGCTCGCAATGTCCCAAACGCGGATCGATCGATCCATGCTCGCCGATATGACTGACTTTCCATCCGCCGTAAACGCGGCCCCTGTGACTGGCATTTCATGCCCTTTGAGCGTCTTGATTTCCTTTTGACCTGGCACGTCCCACACTTTGATGAGATTGTCGACGCCGGCCGATGCCAGCATCTTGCCGTCTTTGCTAAACGACACGCTGTAAACCGATCCGCCGTGAGCGCCCAGGTTCTTGACCTCTTTGCCGTCGCCAGGGTTGAACAATCGCACCGATTTGTCAGCGCTGCCGGATGCGAGCAACTTCCCATCCGGGCTGAACGCGATGGCATCGACGATGTCGGTGTGCGTCTTGATCTCCAAGATGAACTTGCCTTCGGGAAGGTTCCAAAGTCGGATTGTCTTGTCGAGGCTCGAAGAGGCGAGCATCTTGCCATCCGGTCCGAATGCGACGGAGTAGACCGGGCCCGTGTGGCCTGTGAGCGACAACGTGTTTTTTCCGGAGGCCATGTCCCAGAGTTTCACTTGACTGTCGAAGCCGGCGGTGGCAAGGGTCTTTCCGTCCGGGCTGACGGCAAGGTGATGCACCAAATCGGTGTGGCCCTTGAATTCAGCGGGGTACTGGGCGACTAGCGACGCCGGTGCGGCGAAACAAACGACAATCGTGATTTGGCGCATCATGAAACTCTCCCTGGCGCGCGAAGCGCCTTACGTAGCCGGAGCAAACCCGCGACGCATCGTATTCTCTGTAATATTTCGAGGCAACAAAAACTGCAGCAAATAGTCGGGGCCGCCTGCCTTGGAGCCGATACCCGACAACTTGAAGCCGCCGAACGGCTGCCGATCAACCAGCGCGCCCGTAATCTTCCGATTGATGTAAAGGTTGCCGACGCGAAAGCGGCGACGAACCTCGCGAATGCTGGAAGGGCTTCGAGTGAAGATGCCGCCGGTAAGCGCATACTTCGTGCCGTTGGCAATCTCGAGCGCGTGATCCAGGTCGCGGGCCTTGATAACGGCCAACACCGGGCCGAAAATCTCCTCTTGGGCCAACGAAGAAGTCGGCGCTACGTCAGCGAATATGTGTGGACCAACGAAGCAACCCAGTTCTGAAAGTTGTCCGATTTCCGCAGCATAGACGAGAGTCGATTGCTCCCTGCTGTTCGCGATCACTTGTTGGATTCGCGCTTGGGACTCACGGTCGATTGTCGGTCCGATGCCGCATCCGGGTTGATCGGCCGGCGCCACCGCCATACTCTTCGTCGCTTCAATCAATCGTGTGAGGAACTGATCGTAGACTGGTTCAAGTACAATCGCGCGTGAACATGCGGAACATTTCTGCCCGGCATAGACGAAAGCGCTGTCGGCAACACCTTTCACCGCTTCGTCCAAGTCAGCATCGCCATCGATAATGATGGCGTTTTTCCCGCCCATCTCGGCGATGACGCGTTTGACGTGATCCTGACCTGCCGGCGTATCTGCCGCGCCGCGATTGATCGCCAATCCGACGCCTACCGATCCTGTAAACGCGATCATTGCCACGTCGCGATGCGCCACCAACGTAGGCCCGATCGTCTCGCCGATTCCCGGCAAGAAATGCACGACACCGGCTGGAAATCCAGCGGTTTGCAGGATCTCCATGAGTTTTGCGCCGACGACGGATGATTGCTCGGCCGGCTTCAGAATCACCGTATTTCCCGTCGCAAGCGCCGCCGCGGCCATGCCGGTGAGGATCGCGAGCGGGAAATTCCACGGAGCGATGATCACGGCGACGCCGCGAGGCTCGTAAGAATACTCGTTGTCTTCACCGGGAACGTTTCTGTATTGCGGGCGAGCTAACCGCTCCATTTCCGCCGCATAGTAAATGCAAAAATCAATCGCTTCCGCGACGTCGGCGTCGGCCTCGCGCCACGGCTTGCCGCATTCATACGTGATCCAAGCCGCGAGCTCGAATCGCCGGCGCCGCATTTCGTCGGCCGCGCGACGCAACAAGCCGGTGCGATCTGCCACACGTGTGTCACGCCATTTGGAAAATGCCGCTTGGGCTAATGCGACAGCTTGTTCGGCGTCCGAGACACGCGCGGCGGCAACCCGACCGATCACCTGACTCCATTGCGACGGATTCCGCGATTCAATCCAGGCGTCCGTTGTAATCGCTTTTCCGTCAATTACCAGCGGGTAGGAGCGGTCAAACTGAGCGCCAACCGCTGTCAGAGCTGCCTGCATCGAGTTGCGCCCCTCTGCCCTGCTGAAGTCGGTCAACGGCTCGTTGCGAAACACTTTCGTGGGTGCGATTTCGGGAGCCGCGTGACCGTTCTGCGACGCGGCCGCCGAGTGATTGTGCAAATGCGGGTTCATAAGCAATTGCTCCTCAGGCTTGTGCTCGCGGAAGCCGGCGCGCAAGAAGGAATCGTTGGAGGTGTTTTCAAGCAATCGCCGCACCAGGTAGGCCATGCCTGGAAGCAACTGCCCGTACGGCGTATAGATGCGGACTCGATAACCCATTCCGACCAAAGCTTCCTTGATCGGGTCGGCCATTCCGTAGAGCATTTGAAATTCGAACGCTTCGCGCGGCACTCTCAACTGCTCAGCTTGTGCAAGCGCATGCGCAATACTGCGAACGTTGTGGCTCCCAAACGCAGGCCGAAGGAAACGATGATTCTCCAACAGGAATTGCGACATTCGTTCGTAATTGACGTCCGATTCCCATTTCTGTGTAAAGACCGGCACCGGCCAGTCATTCTGGGCGGCAATGATAGTCTCGAAGTCCCAATATGCCCCTTTGACGAGTCGAATCCACACGCTTCCGCCGCGACGCTTGACCCATTCCAACAACTCAGCCAGGTCACGTTCGCAATCGAGAAGGTAAGCCTGGATCGCAATGCCGACGTCCGACCAATCGCGAAATTCTTCCTCGTCAAGAATCTCGCGGAAGATCTGAAGCGTGACATCCTTGAACGCAAATTGCTCCATGTCGAAATTGACAAACGCGTGATGCCGGCGGGCGACACGAAGAATTGGGCGTAAACGGGCACGTACAACCTGGCTCGTGCCCTCTGGATCGATCGGATCGAACTGACTGAATAACGACGACAGTTTGACCGAAACGTTTACGCGAGGAATTAGGCCATCGGGCCCTCGGTCGATGTGTTCGTTGACAGGCCAATGATTGACTTCGTCGCCAAGTCCGTCGAGCAATTCGAGATACTGCGCCTGATAATGGTCGGCTTCGGCCTCAGTGATTGTTGCCTCGCCCAACAAATCAATGGTGAATGCCAGGTTCTGAGACCGAAGTTCGGAGACCGCTGCTAAGGCTTCCGGCACATTGGACCCGGCAATGAACCGACGGGCCAGCCGACGAGCATTGGCTTGCGCCGTCCACGCAAGCAGCCGTCCTGCCCAACCGTCGTGCGGCAACCGCCGCAAGCCGATTCGCAACGGCAGAGGCAATGCCGGACCGATCTCTGCGAAGTACTCTTGCAAGTGGCGAGCGATATCGGCGGGCGACTTGAGAAGCGGCAATGCATCAACAAAGCGAAAGAGTTGGATTTTGATGGCTTCGTCGGCCATGCTCCAACCCATCATCAATTCGTCGAGCCATGTGGAAGTGAAGATAAGCGGCCCGGACCGGTTCAGGCGCGCAAAGATTTCTTTCCCATACGCCATCGTCAGCGGTTCGACGCCCGTCGTATCCACTTGCGTGCCTCGAAATCTTGTGCGCCTGCCCCGTGCTGTCCGATAGGATGACCGTAACGAAAGACGAGTGTTTCTGTATTGGGACTACAGAGAAGGTTGTATAGCGATCATGCAGATCGGCAAATTCACGGTACTCGGTCAGCTTGGGACTGGAGCCCACAGCAAGATTCTGCATATTTCGCGGCAGGAGGACGGCCGGCAGTACGCTCTCAAAGTCGTCCCCATTGAATCCGCCGAAGACAAGAAGTTTCTCGAACAGGCTCAGCACGAGTACCGCGTCGCGCAGATGTTGGACCATCCGAATTTGATCAAGATCTATTCATTGGAGACGCAGTCCGATTGGTTATTTCGAGTGAAGAAAGTTCATCTGCTCATCGAATACGTATCCGGGCAGACCTTGGACAATGTGCCGGAGCTTTCTCTGAAAAAGCTCGTGCCGGTATTTGTCCAGGTAGCGTCCGGGCTTGTACAAATGCATCGCCGAGGAGTCTTCCACGCCGATTTGAAACCAAACAATGTCATGTTGTCGAAAAAGGGACAGGCAAAAATTATCGACTACGGCCTGGCTTGGATCAAAGGTGAACCAAAGGGACGTATTCAAGGCACGCCGGAATACATGGCGCCAGAGACAATCACAGGCAACATGGTCAACGAACGGACCGACATCTTCAACTTTGGCGCGACGATGTATCGGCTCGTATCCTGGCGACTGCCGCCGTCGTTGATGCCGCAGCCGGGCACAGTGAGGATCAACGCCAAGGTCTTCAATCAAATGCTCAAACCGGTGGCGGAATGCAATCCGCAGGCGCCGCCGGATCTGTGCAAATTGATCCATCAGTGTTTGTCGTATAGTGCCGATGATCGTCCCGACCGTATGAGCGTGGTGCAAGGCACGCTCGACAAGATCGCCGACGAACTTGGTCCGGCGGAAGACGCTGATGAATGACCTGTTTGGCCGATTCGGAGACGCTGTATGGCTCAGTATGCCGACCGCGAGCACTACCTTCCGGTTCGAAAGACCGAGCTGATCGACCTGTTGTGCAAGGACAAGTCGCTTTCCACTGGTGCGGTGCTTACGGCCCAAGAGCGAGATGACTTTCGGCGATTCGCGACGATTTTGTCAGCCTACTATCATCACGATTTTCACGAGAGACTCGAAACACTCAAAGAGGCCTACGCCCCGTTTGATCCGGATCGCGAGACTCGGTGCCTCGTTGAACTTCCGGACGAGAAGAGGCCGGCGAAGCAAGAGGAACTGTTTCGAGCGTTTGACGAACTCGTGCAGCGTGGCAACTTCAAGAAACTATCCCGTGAACAGATCATCGAAGCGACCCGCGAGGTGAGCCGCTGGGGCATCAACATGGACGTCGATTTCGGCGTCTTCGACCGGTTTGAGATTTACGTTCGCGGCGACGTGCGTTCCAAGCGTTCGATTCGGCGGTTATGGAAGCCATGGGTGGTCGAAGAAATCGACGTTCCCACTTATCAACGGCTGGCGCTGATCCTGAAACAGCGGCCGCATAAACGGATCGGCAAGAATGCCGACACACGCAGTATCTTCTTGAAGCTGTTCAAAGACATTCCCAAGGTTGACTTGGAGATGCTATTGCCGGGAGGCCGGCCCAAGATGCCGGCGCTCGACCGTGGCAAGCTCGGCGCGTCGTTGGCAAGTGCCGTCGGGTTTTCCGTCTGGAAGCTAGCACACGATTTTGGCTCACTCACCAACTTGTTTCTACAGAAGAACCCGCTCGCGCTGTACGGTCCGATCAGCATCATTTTGGGCTACGGGTATAAGCAATGGGCGGGGTATCATTACCAGAAAAAGACCTACACGACTCGATTGACCGAAAGCCTTTATTATCAAAACCTCGACAGCAACTCCGGTGTCTTTACCCGGTTGCTTGATGAGGCCGAGGAGCAGGACTGTCGCGAAGCATTGCTCGCGTACTTCTACCTTTGGCGTTACGGCAACGATGCAGGCTGGACGGCCGACCAGTTGGACGACTACACGGAGATCGACCTGGAACACAAAATCAATTTGAAGTTCGATTTTGAAGTGGATGATGCACTGTCAAAGCTGGAACGACTCAACATCGTCGTTCGAAACGGCGACCGTTATGTCGCAGTGCCGATGCAGCAAGCGTTGGCCCGGATCGACGAAATCTGGGACAATATTTTCCCGTACAACAATCGCTGAATTGCGAATCTAATCGACGAGAAATCCGATGCACGAAGAGTGGATTGCCAATCGAATGGCTTCGATCGAGCTTTCGGGCATTCGCCGCGTCTTTCAGCTGGCGCGGACTCTGAAGGATCCCGTCAACTTGAGCATTGGGCAGCCGCATTTCGATGTGCCGGAGCCAATTAAGAAGGCCGCATGTGAAGCGATAAACTGCGGCAACAACGGCTACACGACGACTCAGGGAATACCTGTACTTTACGACCGACTTCAGTCAGAAGTCTCACAGCGTCTCGGACACGCGGATCGCACAGTAACCGTAACAAGCGGCACTTCCGGCGGACTCTTCCTGGCACTCATGACCACCGTAAATCCCGGCGATGAAGTAATCGTCTTCGATCCGTACTTTGTCTCCTATCCGCACCTGCTGTCGTTGACCGGCGGCAAGATGATTGTTGTTGACACGCATCCGACTTTTGAAATCGACCTTGACCGAGTTCGCGCTGCAATTTCACCGAAGACGAAAGCAATCATCGTCAACAGCCCGTCCAACCCCAGCGGGGCGGTGTTGAGTCGAGAGACGTTGCGCGGACTCGCAGAGCTTGCGGATCGGCACGGAATACTCTTGATCAGCGACGAGATTTATCACGCTTTCTGCTATGACGCGGCATTCTGCAGTCCCGCCGAGTTCAGCCCGAATGTGTTGGTGATTGACGGCTTCGGCAAAACCTATGGCATGACAGGGTGGCGAATGGGCTTTGCGCACGGCCCAAGGAAACTGATTGACGAAATGATCAAGCTGCAGCAGTTCACGTTTGTTTGTGCACCCAGCATGGCACAACATGCGATGCTTACGGCGTTTGACGTCGACGTTACAGCCGTCGTTGCGGACTATCGCCAAAAGCGTGACCGACTGTGTGCCGGATTGCGAGGTGATTATGAATTTCGCGTGCCTGGCGGCGCCTTTTACTTGTATGTCAAAACACCATCCGGTTCCGGTACGGCTTGGGTTCATCGAGCAATCGAACGGAATTTGCTGATTATCCCGGGGACCACGTTTAGCCGTCACGACACTCATTTTCGAGTCAGCTACGCAGCCGAAGACACGACAATTGATCGAGGAATTGAAATTCTGTCACGGCTCGCACGTCTCTAGCCAATGCTGCCATTCGGCGGATCGACCGGATCGAATGATTCTGTTATGTAACGGACTGATCCGAAACGGCCCCGAACCGCGTAAGATGGATTGACGGAATTGCTCGTTTCGGCAGAATGTGTCGAGCAAGGTAGTTGAATCCGCACCGTTGAAGATGTCCCGCCTTGCCGGCCGATTCCGCGAAACGATAGCCTGAACCGAGGGAGCGGCTGAAACCCGAAACGACCTGGCGTTAATGCCGGCGTCGGCAGCGGGCACCTGTTGCCCGCGTTACTTCGAGGATCGAATCTATGGGATTTCTGTCTCGTCGCATACTGCTGGCTCTGTTCGCTTGCATAATCGTAATTGGCCGGGCCGACGCAGCAGAACCGGTGCAATCAAAGACTTATGCGATTCTTGTCGGCGTCGGGACACACTCCGACTCGTCGATCAAGGCGAGGCCGGCGGCTCACCAAGACGCGGTTGCAATGTACGATCTGCTCACCAACAAATCCTTCGCCAAAGCGGCCGCCGAAGATGTCAAACTGCTGTTGGCGGTCGAGGACAAGCAACGCCACAGTGAAGCGGCAACGAAAGAGAACATTCTCAAGGCCATTCGTTGGATCGTGGAAAAGGCACAGAAAGACGATCTCGTCGTCATCGGTTTCTTTGGCCGCGGAGCATCGCTTGGTGATCGCACCTGTTATCTAAGTTCCGATGCGACCGTCAAAGATCGCGCATCGAATGCAGTTGCCACTAGCGATCTCGAAACGGAATTCAAAAAGTTCAAGGGCGAGAAACTGCTGGTCCTTGTCGATGTTGACTACACGGGAACTTCGCTTGACAAAACCGCCGATTCGGAACCGAACGCCCTGGACATGGTGCGGGTATTCGTGGGCGATGAAGACAAGGAAGAGCACCAGATGCCGCCGGGCCGATTCATTTGTCTGGCCGGCAGCGAAGTCGCGTCGCACATTGACACCGACACAAACGGACTCCTGGTAAAGTGCGCTTTGGACGGACTGAAAGGCGCTGCCGACCGCGACGGCGGAGAACCAGACGGCGTCGTCATTGTCGACGAACTGAAGAAACACCTCGAAACGGAAGTTCTCAAGAACGCTCGATTGCTTGGCAAAACGCGCCAGGAAAAAGAGCAGTCTGCATCCATCTGGGGCAGCCGGAAAAGCCACTTCGCCATCACGGAGAATCCGTCGGTCGCAGGTAAGGTGAACGACCGCCTCGAAAAGTTCGGCAAATTAAACCTTGCGGCGGACATCAAGGCTGAAGGACAACGGTTCCTCGCTCGTATGCCGGCTTTGAAAGCTCATCGCGAATTGCGTAGCCTCTACCAACAGTTGGCCGACGGAAAACTGCCCGCCGATGACTTTGTTGCCAAACGCACGAAGATCGTCGACGACATGAAGGTGGATCGCGATGCTGCCAAGACGTTTGCGCGAAAGACGATGGCGGGAATAGAGCAAGTCCAGCGGCTCTACGTCAAGGAACTGAATCGCGGCGAAATGGTTGTATGGGCTGTAAAAGGCATGTTCCGGGAGTTGGAAGCGACCATCCCGGAGAACATCGAAAAACAATTTGAAGGTGTGCGCGAAAAGCAGCCTGACGCTTTGACCGATATCCTGGCCGATGCACGCGAATTCCTGGGCAAGCGGGAAGACCTTGACGGCGCCAAAGACATCACGTTGGCCATGCGGTCGATGATGGAGCAGAATCTCGATCCGTATTCGACCTACTACAGCAAGGAAGACATTCGCGAGATGGAGAGCCAGATGTCCGGTCGATTCACCGGCATCGGCGTGCAGATTCGCCGCGACCTGGTTCGCGACGGCTTGCTGGTCGTTACTCCGATCAAAGGCAGCCCGGCGCATAAGGCCGGATTCCTTGCCGGCGACTTGATCACCGAGATCATCCGCGAGGTGGACGAAGAGGGTAAGAAGCTCAACCCGCCGGAAGTGATCAGTACGCAGGGCATGAGCACGAAGGAAGCCGTGCGGAAAATACTTGGAATGGACCGCACCAAAGTAAAGATCAAGGTTGTTCGCGAAGGGACTGAAAAGCCCATCGAGTTCGAGTTGACCCGAGCGAGGGTAGACGTTGAAACTGTCTTGGGATTCCAGCGCAAGAAAGATGACTCGTGGGATCACTTCATCGACAAGAAGAACAAGATTGCCTACATCCGGCTGACGCAATTCGCGCCGCGGTCCTACGAAGACATGCGTGAGACGGTTGAAAAACTGTCGAAGGAAGGGATCAAGGGACTGGTCTTCGACCTTCGTTTTAATCCGGGCGGCCATTTGCACGCGGCCGTACAGATTTCCGATCTGTTCATCGATGACGGACTTATTGTCACGATTCGTCCACGCTCCGGCGTCGCTGACGAAGAGCCGTACGGAGGCAAGACCGACGGCAGCTTCCTGAATTTCCCGATGGTATGCATGGTCAATGGCATGAGCGCCAGCGGCAGCGAAATCGTCGCAGCGTGTCTGCAAGATCATGGCCGCGCGGTCATTCTCGGCGAGCGAAGCTACGGTAAGGGCAGCGTGCAAAACATCATGGACTTTTATCACACAGAGGCCAAGATCAAGCTCACCTGGGCTACCTTCTGGCGGCCCAACGGCAAAAACCTCAACAAGTTGAGCACCAGCGGCAAAGAGGACGAGGATTGGGGAGTCCGTCCCGATGCGGGCTTCAACCTGCCTCTGTCCGCCGCCGATCGAGTATTGTTGTTCAAACAGATCCGCGATGCAGAGATCATTCCGCGACGCGACCTGCCAAGCAAAGAACCGCCGACCGAATTCAAGGACAAACAACTGGAAGCGGCTTTGGAGTATCTGCGCGGGCAGATCAAGACCGCCGGCACCGCCAAGAAGTGATTTGACGATTTGCTCGAACACAGCCAGACACGGCATCACGTGTCTGGCTGTGTCTATTTCACGTGAATGAAAATCACTGCGTGCCAAGCCGCAGCATGATCTTGCCGCCGCGGGCATCTTGTTGCACGTGGGCGGCGGCCTTTTGGATATCGTCCATCGAATAGGTCGCAGCGATCTCCGACTGCAGAATGCCTTCACCCATCAATCGGCGGACTTGTCGAAACAACCGCAACATGCGAAGTACGCTTTGCCTTTGGAGCCACTCGGAAAGCCAGAATCCTTCGACACGCGTGCTCAAGGTTATGGCATTCCGCGGGTCCACTTCAATCGGTTGGCCCGAGAGCAAACCATATAGCAGCGCTCGGCCGCGAAGTCCGAGGCAACGGACCACGTTGGTGCCGGTCTTGCCGCCTACAGGGTCAATGGCAAAGCGCACGCCCTTGCCCTGCGTCAGTTCTTTGACACGTTCGGGCAGGTCCTCGGTGCTGTCGCAGATGACGGCGTCGGCCCCAAGCTGCTTTAATTCATCGACTTGCTCCGGCCGTCGAACAACGTTGATCGTGCGAAACCCGGCCATCCTTCCAAGTCGAATGACCATCTTTCCCAATGCGCTGCCGGCTGCCGACTGCAGCAGCCATTCGCCTTGCGGCACTTTCAGAACGTGCCGAGTCATGATCAGGGCCGTGGCGGGATTGACGAAGAACGTGGCCGCCTGTTCGTCAGGAATGTTGTCGGGGATCGGGAACACATGCCGGGCGGAAACGACGACCTGCTCCTTCCATGCTCCTCCGCCGGCAGAAATGACTGCAACGCGTTTGCCTTTGCGAAGCATCGCGAGTAAGCCGCCGCCGCTTTCTTCGACGATGCCGGCTCCTTCGTACCCAGGCGTCGCCGGAAGAGTCTGTGTCACGCCGTAACGGCCTTCAATCGTATAAAGGTCCGATGGATTGATCGGGCTTGCGAGCATGCGGACGCGAACCTGGCGAAAGCCGGGCTTCGGCGGCGGCAACTCTCGAACGTGCAACACCTCGGCCGGATTGCCGTGTCGTTCGTATACAACTGCTTTCAAGGAAATTGCTCCCGGTTCGATGCTACCCACAGACCCGATTGCGGCCGGTTCGCTTCGCTTCGTAGAGCTTTTCGTCGGCCTGCTGAATCAAGTCCTTCGAAGCAATCTTATCGGTTCCATCGGTAAACGCGACCCCGAGGCTCACCGTGGCTTGAAATGCCGTTCCGTCAAATGTGAATTTTTGCTGTTCGATGCGACGCCGAATTCGCTCGGCGACGTCGAGAGCCCCCGGTTTGGCGGTTTCGACGAGCACCAAAGCAAACTCCTCGCCGCCATATCGGGCAAACAAGTCCTCTACGCGAATTGAAGTTTTAATCATCGCGGCGATTTCGCGCAGGGCGTAATCGCCTGCAAGATGTCCAATCTGATCGTTGATCTTCTTGAAGTGATCGATGTCGAACAAAATCAGCGCAAGCGGGCGATGATGCCTTGTCGATCGCGCCAGTTCTCGTTCGAGGAATTCAAGAAGATATCGGCGATTGTGAATCTGCGTGAGCGCGTCAATAATTGTCAGTCGATAGATTTCTTCGTGATACTCTGCCTCGATGTTGCCGCCGCTCAGGAATCGGTAAATGCAATTCCCGACACGAAGATAATCGCCGTCCTTAAGAAACGTGAGTGTCTCGATCGGCTGGTCGTTCACAAAGGTGCCGTTGGTGCTTCCGAGGTCCTCCACCATAGCGCCCTTCGATGTCGCTTCGACTCGGGCATGCCTGCGCGAAACCGAGTGGTCGGCAATTTTCACATCCGCGTCATCGCCTCGACCGATAACGACGGGCCGATCACTGAGCATGTAACGTTGGCCAATATTGACGCCAGTCGGATAGATGTGCACCAGACAGTGCGGTTTCTTGCTGGCGCTGTCGGCGCGAATCGGCGTGATCCAAGTATCGGTCGTGCTTCTTTCCATGGGAGGATGAATCAGTGAGCGCAAGCAAGTGGCTCGAACCGCTTGTTGCACAAACGATTCGAGCCATCATGTCTTAGCGAGGGTCGATCAAGGTATCCTGTACCTTGGTGCTTACGATGCCGGTCAATCGGCCTTCCGGCCGGGCCACATCGACCAACTGCGGCTTTAGGGTTCGAGCCTCACCCATGTTTCCTGCAAGATCGCGGGCTCGGATTCGCAAGAAGACTCGAACCGGCATCTGCGGCGGCATCTTCCATGAATACGTTCCGGTAGTCGCAAACGCGCTATTTGCAACCGGCTTCCACGGCCCTTCTTGGGACTCGGCCCATTCGATCACGACAGGATTCGGCGCCATGTTCTTGTCCTGAGCCGACCAACGCAGAATCACTGCGCTGGGATTCGACGGATCGGGCGCTAACTCGGCCAACTCCACCTGCGGCGGCGTCAGATCGACTTCGACGCGCATTTCCGGTTGATCGCCGGCCAGCGGCGGCCCTTTGCTCAGCCCGGCTCCGCTTTCCAGTACGAGCCGGAATCCGAAGATGCCTTCCCCAGGCAGCTTGGCGCTGATGCGTTGCTGCCGGTTGCGGTCTTCGGCAATCTCCTGCCACGTTTGGCCGTCGTCATGGGTCATGTACAACTTCGCAGAGCGAAGACCCGACGGGCCAACTTTGGACATTTCGTATGCCAGGCTGATTTCGGTGCTGTTGATCAATTGCGCATTGCTCTTGAGTTCCGGGCGAGCCGGCGGCGGCGCTGCAACGTTTGACGCCACGGGATAGGTGTCCGACGTTCCCGGGGCCGTAGCGACTGGATACCCACGAGCCCGGTCCGGAGAGTGATCGAAACTCGTCGCAGGTTGAATGTCGCGACCGTAAGGCGGGGGCGTCACGCTGCCTGGAGGGACAATTGTGCCGGGCATAGAGCCAGGTCCGCCCATTTCCGGATTTCGGGAAGCGACCGGCCGCGTGCTGCCGGCCGCAACTTCCTGCTGCGCGTGGGCTTTGTTTCGAGCATAATCATCGACAGTCATGCGGACGGTAACGGGACCGGAAACGCCGACTCGAAACGCCTTCTGTCCGGTAGCGGCCGGACTCACCGGAACTTCGGTCCATTGGCCGGCGGCATCGCCTGACGGACGCCAGGACAATTTCAAGGTGCCGGCATCTGGATACGCGTCTTGAATCTCCCACATGACGGTGATTTCATCTCCAACTCGATCCGCAGTACGCATGCGCAGAACCGGCGGTTGCGTGTCAATTAGGACTTTCAGGCCAGGCGGTGCGGCGTTGATGTCCACAGGCTCGCGGCGGCCGTTGAGATCGATAATGCAAACCGAGAACCAATAGACTCCGTCTCGCTTCGCGGAGAAATTGAACGCTTCGTCGGTCGGCTTCGCAACCGCTTCTTGGGTCCAGTTCCGACCTTGGTCTTCGGATACGAACAACAGCAACTCGCGAATTTCGCGACGACGACTCGGATTGAATTCAATGGGAATTTGAATGGCGCGTTGGTTCAACGCCGCGACATCCGGCGGCAGAGCCCCGGCGGTCCACAACAAACTCAGGAAGGTCAGTGTTCCGGCACCCATGGCTTGTCTCCCGTCGTTGCGGATGCTCCCGTGGCCATACTTCAGTAGACGCACAGCAGCGATCAACCGGGCAATGCGGTTCCATGGGATGTATCGACTTTGCAGGGGCGACACTTGAAAGAAATCGTTGCGGCAGCCGGAATTGCTCAAGTCTTCAAGCGGAAAACAAGCGGGCCTCGAATCCGTCGTTTGAGCGTGTGCCCGAAACGACTGACTCGAGGTCCGCATGAAACGAATCTAACTAGTTCTCTTCGAACTGCACCATGTGGTTCAGCGACGGCTGAACTTCTTCGCGGCTGTTGCTCGGGATGCGGAATTGCATGGTGAAGGCGTCTTCACCACTGTCTTCGTAGTAACCGCGGAGCACTTTCACCGCCCGAAAACTCTGTGCTCGGAAGAAGAGTTGGGCCGGAAGATTGGTTTCGCGGACGGCCAACGTGATTCGCGTGCGGCGATGGCTCGACAGCTTGCCAATCAACTTCGCGATCATCTGCTGTCCGATGCCGTTGCGGCGAAACCGCGGATGCACGGCAAAGTTCAGGATGTGCAGCTTCGTTTTGTGCAATTCATAGATCATGAAGCCGACGACTTTTTCGTCTTGCTCTGCGACCATGCCGATGCAATTGCGCTGCCTCAGGCAACGGAGGAAGTCTTCTTCCGACCACGAGTAGTCGAAGCTGGCTTGCTCGGTGACAAGAACTTCTGGCATGTCGCGGCGAATCATCCACCGGATGTGAACTCGTGCCAGGTCTCGCCGGGTCCTTCCGACATTCATGGATCGACTCCTCTCCTCGCCACGGCGCGTCTTGCCCCCTCCATGAGTGCTTGACGACCGCCGCTCATCGTTTTTCATTTCGCGCGTCACGATTGCCGCCGTGGGTTCGAAGCTGCATCGTTCCGGATCGCACGATCCAGATGCCTGCCTCTGCGAGGTCGCAGAATAGTAGCAACGGCATCTGATTGGCTCAAGTCCGATTCTCGCGATGGAGGTTGGAGGAAATGGGGGACTCCTTCCCCCTGGTGTTCAGCCGTCATGGCTGCCTTTCCTTCCAATGTCACGAAGTGGCGACTGATTCAATTGCTGCGCATCATTACTACCTGTCGCGTTCTTGACGAGCAATCAAAATACTCCTCTATCGCTCCAAAAATCGGCTAATTTCCTCCCGAATTACAGGGCGCTGCAGCTGATCGGCAGTCAGCTGTACACGGAGTTTTGCATTGCCGGATTTCTTGCTTTGAACTTTGATGCGGTAGACAAGGTCAGCTCGCGTCGCCAACTTGGCGAACGGTGCAAACACCACGTTACTGTCTTCCAGCTTGTACGGAGTCGGCGACTGCGCATCTCGCAGGATCATTCCTTCGGGCAGAGAAAGACTGATCTGAAGGTTCGTGCACGGCGCCGTTCCTTGGTTGAGGACGCGGATTTCGTACATGACATCGGTGCGAACCGGCGCCGGATTATCGAGATCGAGGATTTCGACCGACAACGCCGGAGCGCCTTCCACCATCACGTGAAATTCCGATCGTGCCGTCAGATTTCCGTCAGCTTGAACGTTGACCGAGTTCACGACTTCGCCGCTGGTGACTGCTCGCGCTTTGACCGATAGAACGCGTTTCGTCCCAAAGTCGAGAGCGCCGAGCGACCAGGTCACCGTTCGCGAGGCCGGATCGAATCGGCCTTCGTCGCTGGCGGCAACAAACTCCATGTTTGCGGGAAGTCGATTTTGCACACGTACGTTGCGTGTGATTGCCGTGCCGTTATTCGATGCCTCGATGGTGAACAGCGCCTCGGATCGCACCTGACATGTCTTGGGGCCGATCTGTTTCACGCTCAGGCCAGGTTCTCCGACTCGAACCGTAGTTTTGGCTGCCGCGTCCAGTTCGTATGACTTGACGCCGCCGGCCGCCACGACCCCGTCGGCACCGGCCACTGAAGCCGTTGCCGTGATTTCATTGACCATGTTCCCCGATTTGGTCGCGAGCGCCTTGAGCACAATCGTGCGCTTCTCACCCGGCGCCAATGGCCCGACGTCGGCCTCGATTTCGCGTCCTTGCGGATGGGTTAGACCATCCGGCAGCAAGTCCCGTAGCACCACCTGCTGCAGACGAGCCGATCCTGTGTTAGAAATCTCAATTTTGAAAGCGATTTCTTCGCCGAGTACTGCCCAGTCGGGTGCGGTCATCTTCAATCCAAGATTTGGCTTGGTAATCCTGGTGATACAGGCGCTTTGCAGCGCGAAGCTGACAGTGGCCTGAGTTTGAAATTCGCCGTCTTCTTTTGCGAGAGCCTTGACACGTAAGCGACGTTCGCTGCCGGCGTCGAGTTTTTCGAGTTTCCAAATGAGCCGGTCGGTGCGCTCATCCGGCGGCGGGTCGCCGCTGACATACTTCACGTTGGACGGCAGATCTTGTTCGACCGTAATTCGCTGTGCAGTGACATCGCTGAGATTACGAACGAGTATTTCGTAGGTCAGCGATTGGCCCAACGTCGCCGATTCCGGTCCGACGATTTCCACGGTGACCAATGGCGATCGACTGCCGGTAAGTTTGCGAGGAGTGGCTGCTTCTTCGCGCGCCACATTGGGTCTTTCGGGCAGCGGCGTCGCTTGAAGAATGTCCGGCAGTGGATCCGCAACCGGTGTCTTGAGCGTTCGCGGCAGCTTCTTTGACGCGGCTTCGTCATCCGGTGGCGCGACAATTTGGAGTTCACGCGGAGTGTCGCGGTCATTCGCAGCACTCGATCGAATCGGAGCGAGCGGCGGCACAGGCCGTTCGGACTGTGGATGGTTCTGACCCAGAGTGCGGTCGGGCGCGGCGATTGCCGCCAGCACGATGAACAGGATTCTGGCAGATATTGGAGTCTGCACGGCGCTCCCCTTGCTGCCGTTGTAGTTTCAGCCGCCGCGGGTCCGTCCCCCAACGTCGCCGCGGCGGCGTTCCCCCACCCGTCCTGCGGAGTTGCACCGATCAAATCAGTGCGGCAGTTTCAACGCTTGCTCGCCGCAATCCGGCGACGAAGCTAGCATCGTGATTACAACTTTGTTCGTTTGATCCCCGGCGTGAATCACCGCAGCGCCCCCGCGCTGCCGCATTCCCCCGATCGCCAGGAACGAAGGGCGACGTATAACGTGCATCGAAAATGTGTCAAGTCGAGTCGGAGATTACACGGCGCGAATCGGCAGCGGCAGGATCTTGGGCCTCGGCATCACGATTCCGCGAATGCTGCCGTGCCGGCTCAGCAATTGTGATGTGGTCATTCGCATAAATGCATGCAGTTTTGGATCGGCGCCGTTCGAGAGGTACTCCCGGACGAGGCCGCCCATTTGTTCATCGTACTTGCACTTGCTGTGCGAATGCACGTGGTAACGGCCGGAGTGCCGGCGAATGTCCCCGTCGAATTGAGGACTGATGTGAAATAGCTCGTGAAACAACGTGATCATCTTTTCGTCGAAATCGAGATCGAGAAACCGCGGCAAGCAAAACGTCATGAGGTAAAGTAGTTCCCGCCCGTCAACCACGTGACGTTGGACCTGATAATCGCGTTGCCGAATGCGGCGAATCAGCGATCCCTCGCGAAACCGCAACGGCGTTATGCGCGCTTGCAGCCCGTGCGGTCGGCGGTTTCGTGCAAATGTCGTCGTCACCAGCACGCGTTTCATGTCAATGTGACGCAAATCGGAACATGACGCGATGACTGATTCGCTCAATCGAGTCAAACACGCGGAAATGTCAAATGGCTGATCGTGCGGGCCGCTGTCCCAATATGGCGGGGCAATCTGCAATTCATGGCCGCCCGCAGCCGCAGGAAATCGAAAACACGTTCTCGGCAACTTCGCCGTTTCCCAGACGTATCGATAAGGCGGATGCGACGGCAAGTCGTCGAAGCGCAAGTCCGATACCGTCATCTTCGCTTGCTCCAAACCTATTCATGTCGCCGGGCCGTATCCATCTTACCGCGACAGGGGTCATTCGTCAGGCGTTCCACGGATGTCGGGCAAGCGCACCTTCGGAACTTCGCGCCTTTTCGACAGAACCAGTAAATTCGGCTGGGGCTTGCGACCGATGATGGTGACATAGGCATGGAATTGCCCGAATGATTGGACCAAGGTGAGGAGGCATGCGAACGATGAAGACTTCTCGCTGGAGCAAACTGCTGAGCGCCACGGTGCTTGGCTTGAGTCTCGCGACTTCGGTCGGCTGCCAGACATGGTATGGCGGCATGACGCTGCCCTCCGGTCATTACCTGGATCACCGGCCGCAGTACTTCCGGCCCGATCCGGCGTTCCCGCTTGAAAAGGAACTGGCCACGCAACAGGGTCAGGCGGCGCTCATCGATAATCCCGGCCGGGGCGTCGAAGCGCCCGGCGTCGGACCGGCTGCACCCCGGTAACTATCACCGAATCAAGACACACGCCGCACTGGGTTCAGCGCAGGGACGCGCCGAGCCCAGTGCGGTTGTTCATTTTCTTTGCCTCTAAGTAGCGGAACCACGTTACTTGCCTGGTGTTTGATCTTCTGAAATGACGGTGCAACGGACGCCGGTGGTGATACACTTACCACGTAGCATTTCAGAGGGTGCCATCATGCGACAGAATTGCGTATTAGCGCTAGCGGCAACGACTGTCATTTGTTTTGCCGGCAATCTTGCCCGCTGTGGCGAAAAAGACGATCCGGCCCCGCTTCTCAACAACGACCCCTGGAAGAATAGCTCCCGCTCGCCGTTACAGGCCGGCGAAATCGATCGCTTAGTCGCTTCTGAGCTGAGCAAACGCAAGATCACTCCGGCAGCCCTGACATCGGATGAGCAGTTTATCCGTCGAGTCATGCTTGACCTGACGGGCAAGCTGCCGCTTCCAGCCGACGTCACCGAGTTTTCCGCCGACAAGGACAAGGACAAGCGAACGAAATTGATCGATCGTCTGTTGGCTAGTGACGATTACGCCAAGCATTGGTCGCAATACTGGCGAGACGTTTTTGCCGCGAAGGTCACCGACATGCGCGGCCGTGCAATCTCGGTCCACTTCGAAGCATGGCTTCACGACCAATTCGAGAAGAACAAACCCTGGGACGAGATGTCGCGCGAGATGCTGACGGCCAACGGGCAGTTGCCGGTCCGACTTGGCCGCGGCGAGACTGAAGTCGATGCAAAAAACGGCGCGGCGTACTTCCTGTTGTCGTATCAGGGGCAGGACGCAATTAACGACCGTACTGCAGAGACATCGCGCATCTTTCTCGGCATTCAGATTCAGTGCGCTCAGTGTCATGATCATCCATTCGACGGCTGGAAGCGCGAGCAGTTTCACGAACTGGCAGGGTTCTTTGCACGCCTGGCAGATCGACCGGTTTTCGAGATGGTCAACGAACGTCGTCAGATCGTCGGTGTGGCACTGCAGTCACGTCCATTCGGCGAGCACATGATGCCCGGCAAAGACGACCCGGCCAAGGGAACGGTGAAGATGCCGAAGTTCCTCGACGGCAAGTCGGTTCGCGGCCGCTCAAATGACAACGAACGCCGCAAGTCGCTGGCCGATTACGTCGCATCGAAGAACAACTACTGGTTCTCCGCTGCGTTTGTGAACCGCATGTGGGGTGAGATGATGGGGCAGGCTTTTCGCCAGCCGATCGACGACCTGGGGCCGGGCAAAGAGGTGACGATGCCCGACGTGCTGGCGAGGGTTTCGGCCGCGTTTGCCTCAAGCAACTTCGATATTAAGCAACTGCTCCTCGCCATATGCACAAGCGACGCGTATCAACGCCAGATTCGTCCGGGGGAAAGCGCCGGCGATCACCTGCAGTTTGCCGGAATGGCGCCGACCCGGCTTCGTTCCGAATCGCTGTGGCAAAGTCTCGTGACCGTACTTGGTTCAATGGGACCGCCGGCCCCAATGGGCGGAAATCCGTTTGGCCGGAGGTTCAGCGTCGAGGGGCAGTTCAAAGACGAGTTCAACTTCGATCCGTCACTTCCGCCGGATGAGATCGAGAGCAGCATCCCGCAAGCTCTCATGCTGATGAACAATCCGACGATTCAGCAGAGACTACGTGCCCAAGGAAGCAATCTCTTAGCACGCGTCCTGACCGCGTACCCGAAGGATGACGAAGCGCTGCAGATGGTCTATCTGAGGACGCTTTCTCGTAAGCCAACGGATCGCGAGAAAGAGAAAGCGCTCAAGTACATTCAGAATACGAGCAAACGGTCCGAGGCGTTTGAGGACGTTCTCTGGGCCCTCTTGAATTCGACCGAGTTCCAGACGCGCCGTTGACCAAACGCCGACGCACGAGTCATTCATCAAGGGGTTGTCATGAAGAGCTTTGCCACCGAACAGGTTCGCACTTCGGCTTCCGGAATCGTTTCGCGCCGCACGTTTGTGCAGTCGGTCGCTTCCGGCGCTGCCGCTGCGGGCGTCTTGGGTTGGAAAGACGCGATGACGCTGCACGCCGCCGAGTTGCGAAAACAAGGCATGTCGTGCATCCTGTTGTTCATGAACGGTGCGCCGAGTCAGTTCGAGACGTTCGATCCAAAGCCGGGCACTAAGAACGGCGGTCCGACGACTGCCATTTCGACGGCAGTTTCGGGAATCGAATTGGCAGCCGGTTGGGACAACGTCGCCAGGCAAATGAAGGACATCGCCCTGATCCGCTCCATGACGAACAAAGAAGGCGCTCACCCACGTGCCGTCTATCAGCTGCACACGGGTTACCTGCCCTCCGGCGCGATCAAGCACCCCGCATTCGGATCGATTGTCGGCAAGGAGCTTGGACAAGCGGACTTTGAACTGCCTTACTTCGTCAGCGTCGGCGGCCGCTTCAACAACACGGCAGGCTCCGGCTTCCTCGGCATGAAATACGCGCCGTTTGTCGTGAACGACGCCAATCGGCTGCCAAGCAACGCCGCTTTGCCGGGCGACGTCGCCAAGGATCGCTTCGCTCGCCGCATGGAACTGATGAAGGATCTGGAGGAAGACTTCGCTCAATCGGGAGCGCGCAAAGCCGTCGAGGATCATCAATCGATCTACCGCGGCGCTGCAAACCTGGTCACGAGTCCCAACCTCAAGGCATTTGACCTCGGTCAGGAAAAGGACAGCGTTCGCGATCGGTACGGTCGTTCTCCATTCGGTCAAGGTTGCCTTTTGGCACGCCGCCTCGTCGAGCAAGGCGTCACGTTCATCGAAGTGGAGCATGGCAATTGGGACACGCATCAGGACAACTTTGAGCGAACGAAGACGCTGTCAGCGCCGGCGGACAAAGGGTTTGCTGCGCTGGTTGCCGACCTCAAGGAACGCGGCCTGCTCGAAAAGACGTTGATTATCTGGATGGGCGAATTCGGTCGCACACCACGCATCAACGGCCAGAACGGGCGAGATCATTATCCGCGCGTTTTCAGCGTCGCCCTCGCGGGCGGCGGCATCAAGGGCGGCCAGGTCATCGGCGCCAGTTCCGCCGATGGCTCGGACGTCAAGTCGCGACCGGTCACGGTGCCGGACCTTTTCTGCACGTTCTGCCAGTCGCTGAAGATCAATCCGCGAAAAGAAAACATCGGACCGCTGGAGCGTCCGATCAAGATCGTTGACGGCGGCGCTCCAGTCAAAGAGTTGTTCAGCTAATTACAGCTACAACGTCCAGCCCTTGCGGTATTCCCGCTGTACAAATTTCGCGGCGTCAGGACAGTTTGTGACTTTGCCGGTCTTGGCGTCGTATTCGATCGACTTGCCGACCCGAACTGCCACATTGCCCAACAGCATTGCTTCCGTCAACAATCCGGCATAGGCAAAATTCGACCATGCCGTCGAAGGATTCCCTTCGCGAATTGCTTTCACCCATTCTGCCTTTTGGGCCGGATCAGTGGCGCGGGCCGCCGCTTGTGATGGTTCAGCCGGTTGTTTCCCTTCGAACTGCTTGAGCGGCAATAGTCGATGGAAGGCGCCGTAATCGTTCGGCGAAAACAATGCTCCCTTGGATCCGATCAATAGCGAGCCGCTTTGCGATGGTTCTTGACCCTGAAACAAATCGGCTGCGGGCAAATTGCGTTTGCCGTCGCGAGCGCCCTCATACCACGTGAGTTTGACGGGCGGCAAGTCGGTTCCCCGGCTTGGAAACTCATACGTGATGGTGGCCCATGCCGGATACGTTTCCGGATTCACCTCACCGCTCGACGCCGTCACTCGCTGAGGCAAGCCTAGCTTCAAAGCCATGTATGGCAGATTGGCCGTGTGGCAGGCCATGTCGCCCATCGCGCCAGTGCCGAAGTCCCACCATCCGCGCCAATCATGTGGGTGATACATGCGATGGTACGGTCGTTCCGGAGCCGGGCCGAGGAATAGATCCCACTTCACGTGCTCCGGCGTCGGAGGCGTTTCTTTGGGTCGTGCCACGATGTCCGGCGCCTGCTTCCAGTACTTGAAGGGCCGGTTGGTCCAAACGTGGACTTCCTGGACCGTGCCGATGATGCCGTTTCGAATTACGTCAATTCCGTGTCGGAAACCTGGCGAAGCCGTCCCCTGATTGCCCATCTGCGTGCAGACTTTCATGGCCGCAGCGGTCTCACGCATGACGCGGGCTTCGTGAACGGAATGTGTCAACGGCTTCTGACAGTACACGTGCTTGCCAAGTTTCATCGCCATGACCGCCGCGACGGCGTGGCAGTGATCGGCCGTGCTGACTACGACGGCGTCGAGCTTCGGCGCCAGATCCTCCAAGAGTTTACGGAAGTCGTGATACTTCTTCGCATGGGGAAACTGGCCGCCCTTCTTCTGCAAGCGCTGATCGTCGATGTCGCACAGGGCAACGATGTTGCCGTGCGTTGCCGCGTGGTCGGTGTCGCTGGCTCCTTTGCCGCCGACGCCGATGCAGGCAAAGTTGAGCTTGTCATTCGGTGAACGAGGTTCATCCGCCGAAGTGTGCCCGGCGATCCAGAAACCGACGCCGGCCGCCGCTGTGGTCTGCAAAAATCGCCGCCGATCATTTCGCTTGGGCATGTTGAACTCCGGATGGAATCAGACAAAAGCGTAATTCAGCCGTTGATCTTCATTTCTTGAAAAACTCCCTTGCCCACTCCGCATCGAGCTCCCCTTGGAAAACGATTTTGCGATAACTGGCTCCGGCTTCGCTACCCAAAAGTTCGACGTGCCCTGCTACTGGAGTCTTGGTTGCAATGGCAGTTCGCGAGTCTCCAATGCGAATCGACTGGCGATTCTCAAGAATCTTGAACTCGAAAGGCGTCAGTGCCCTCATCGCAGGAAACGGGACGGATGCGTATCCACCACCGTCCTTCATGACATAAACTTCGGTTTGAGTGCCCCCGATCCATATGTTCTCTGACGTTTTGAGATGACGACCTGGAAGTTTGTTGATCTGTATCTGACCCGCCAGCGAAAGGGTCTTGAACTTCACCACATGACGGATGCTCTCGGCTGCTTGTAGTGACATCACGCCTTTCAACAGACTTGGCTTGCTGCCGTTCAGCTCAAAGTCCTTCAACTCGTCCTTTGACAAAAAGTCGTACACGAGCGTCAACTCGTTTGTCTTCGGATTGAAAAGGGGCTTGCCAGCAAACTTCTTCTTGACCGCCGCTGGTGTGATAAGTTTCGCCAATTCGGCATCTGGATTGGCCTCGACAACATTACCGTCTTTTTTTGCCTTCGGCAGCAATTTCTCCAGGTCGGCAATTGCTCTGGCGATCTGGTCCTGATCTTCTTTCTTCTCTGCCTGGGCCTTTCGAGCTTCGAGAAGGGTAATTGCTTCTCTAATCGCCTCAATACCTGGAGTATCGTCTGCGCTTGCTCCAACTCCGAAGGCACACGCAATCACGAGATGCAATATTACGTTTTGACGCATACACTCTCCTCGATGAGAAAGGCAGCAAACCTCGTCGGCAAAATTCAGGAAAACTGGCGGCAACGGGAAACTTCAATATGGGAAGTATAAACGGGTGAGAAAACACACGCAAGAAGCTGGCCACAAGAACACTCTCGATCCGATGATCGATCTGGATTCGTAGTGCCCAAACGGGCTGGCTGCTCACCACCGTCCGGCGTTTGGCCGCTAATGGGTTGAGTGTGCAACCTCAATCAGTGGTCGAAGGACCGATCTGAGAGACCGATCACACGCAGCCGCTGAGTCGCCCATTCACCTGTTCGCGGTTCGTATTGACTTTGCATTTCCTCGCCGGTAATGTCCCGCCGCTTTGGGAAGATTCTCTACGTCCGCCACGGTCGGTCTTGGCGGTGACACGGAGGCGTGCAGCACTGATGTTGCACTGCGCCCGAACTACTCGGGGAAAGGGAATTTCGATGCAAATGTGGTCATCGTTGCGGGCAGGGAAGCTCGCCTTGGGATGCGGCGTCGCGCTGGCCTGCCTGGCAGCGACGGGTTGCTGGAATACGAAACCTGCCGGCTCGACGATTAGCGATAACAGCCATCGACTGTTTGGGCGAAATAAAGAAACGCCAAAGGCCGGTACGACGAATACGAACACAAGCACGAATGCAAACAATGTCGGCGGCATGAACCCGAATACGGTCGCCCCGGCGAGTGCCAACAACCGTCGCATCTCCGGCAACCCGCCGATCGATACGACAAGTCCAATGGTCAACTCGGCAAACGCAACGCCGCGCGTGCCTCCGCCGTTGGGGAATATGAACCCGGTTCAACCAGCAGGGGGTCTAACCGCACCGGTAACGAACAACGGCATCACACCGATTGCGAGCAACAGCCCTGCGTCGAGTCCGCCGGTCAATCTGCCGGTGAACTTGAACAACACCAAGTCGCTGCCTGCGCCGGACCCGACGCCTGGCGCCGCGGCCCCGCCGGTGGTATCGATGCAAGATCAGGATCCGAGCCTTGGCCGAAGAATTCCGCCGTCGATCCCGGCGACGGAACTACCGCCGAGCTTTGGCGACAGCAGCGGCAACACGATACAACCGCCGCCTCCGCCGTCGCCGATTCGATCGATCAAGTAAATGGCCGAAGTAAAACTGAGCCGTCGACGCCGCCACGGATGGCAGCGTCGGCGGTTTCGTCATTTTGCATCTTGGCGTCGCCGGGCAATCAATGCGGCAACGTAGCCGCCCTTGAATCCGCTGTCGATATTGACGACGACGACGTTCGACGAGCAGGCATTGAGCATTGTCAGAAGCGCTGCCACGCCGTGAAACGACGCGCCGTAGCCGACGCTGGTCGGCACCGCAATCACCGGGCAACTCACGAGTCCGCCGACAACGCTCGGTAAAGCACCGTCCATCCCCGCGACGACGACAATGGCGTCGGCATCGACGTATTTTTCGCGCTGCCGCAATAGCCGGTGAATGCCGGCGACGCCCACGTCAGCCAGCAATGTGACATTGCATCCCAAAGCCGTCGCGGTGACGACGGCTTCCTGAGCGACGGGCAAGTCGCTGGTGCCGGCCGTGATCACGGTGACGTGCCCTTGGGCCGCCCTACCCTCTTTTGCAGGAAGCCAAAAAGTGCGGGCCAGTCGGTCCTGCTGCCCATTGGGAAACTCTCGGCTCAGCGATTCTGCTTGTGCGGCAGTGACTCGCGTCGCCAGACAGTCCTGACCGGCGGCAACGAGCCTGCGCACCACGCCTTCGACCCAAGCCGGTTCCTTGCCCTCGCAATAGATCACCTCCGGAAAGCCGCATCGTGCGTCCCGCTGCAAGTCAACGTGTGCATAACCGAGCTCTGCAACCGGCGGCGTGCCGATCCGTGTTGCCGCTCCCTGCACGGAAATCTCACCGCGTCGAACTTGTTCCAGGAGCGCGAGAAGCTCGTGTTCGGTCGTAGCCATTCATTTGCCTCAAGAGCCGCAGACAATCATGCAGACCAGGAATCCGACTGTATTGATTCTAGGGGTATTTCGGATTTCACCTTGCGTTTCGTCGCTGTGTTATCTACGCTAAAAACGATCAAAACCAGCAAGACCCCCGCATTCTACACCAGGGAGATGCACCATGATCCGCGTTTGGGCGATGGCCGCCGCATTGGCGACTGTCCTTGCGTCCACTACCGCTTTTGCCGCCGAGCCTGCCGACACTTCCAAGATGGACAAAGTGCTGCAAAAGTTGGATGAAGTTCTCACCAAGATTGCAGCGTTGGACAGCCGGCTTGGGACGATGGAACGTGGCCGCACGGACACGGCCCGCGAACTCGCCGAGTTGAGGCTTCAAGTAGAAGGACTTCAGCGAGACGTGTTGGCGTTGCGTTCGCCGTCGGCTTCGACGTCGGCAAAACTTGGCATGCCGGCAGGCATGGGCACGTTGAAGATCGTCAACGATTACCCGTCAATCATGACGGTTTCGATCAACGGGTTCCTGCACGAGGTGTGGCCGAACCAGACTCGCGAGTTTACCGTAACCGCGAAGAGTTTTTCGTATCAGGTTGTTGGAGTTCACGCGTTTCCGCTTCTTCGCAGCGTGGAGGAAGGCAAAGTGCACACCACGCGAATCCACCCCGAGGGCCGGTAAACTCTATCGATGATCATCACCATAGACGGACCCGCCGGTTCCGGAAAAACCACGGCGGCACACGGCCTGGCGCGTCGCCTCGGTTTCGAGTATCTCGACACCGGGGCGATGTACCGGGCCGTCGCGTTAGCGATGCTCGAACGATTTCAGTCGATTGAAATTGCTGATGTTGATCGCGTTGCGTTTCTGGCGACAATTCGCCTGGAGATTCAGGGAGGTCGTGTCGTTCTCAATGGCCGGGACGTGTCGACGGCGATTCGCGAACCGCAAGTGTCCATTGCGGCGAGTGCCGTGGCTACATTCGCAGACGTTCGCCGTAGCATGATCGATCAACAGCGTTCGCTGGCCCATGGCCGAAACATGGTTTGCGAAGGCCGTGATCAGGGCACGGTTGTCTTTCCAAACGCGATCTGCAAGTTCTACTTTGCCGCCGACCTGGACGAGCGGGCACGCCGCCGGCTGCACGAATTGCACGAGCGCGGCCACGAAGCGACCTTCACGGATGTGCGTGAGAGCATTCGGCATCGGGATGAACAGGATTCTTCGGATGAAACAGGGCGACGACCGGCTCATGACGCTCACTGGATCGACACCACCGGCAAGTCGCCTGAAAACGTTCTCGATGAGATGGAAGAATACGTTCGACAATGCTCCAATTCGTTAGCTCATTGCTCTACGAGTTCCTCTACTGGGCTCTCGGCGTCCTGATGACCTTCACGCACGGCCTGCGGATCGTGGGGCGAACGCGCATTCCCCAGTCGGGCCCGGCGCTGCTGATCGGCAATCACACCAGTTATTTGGACATCATCCTTGGCGGGCTGGCCTGCCGGCGCCGCGTCTACTTCCTGGCACGCCAGACGCTGACTCGCAATCGCGCACTGGCGTTCATCATGCGTTTTTTTGGCACGATGCTCATCGATCAGGAAGGATTCAGCCGCGCTGGGCTGCAAGGCGTGATGGACGCTTTGGCAAAAAACAAAGTGGTGCTCGTTTATCCCGAAGGCGAACGGTGCCGCGACGGCGAGTTGGCGCGATTCAAGCCGGGCATTACGCTGTTATTGCGAAAGTTGCAAGCGCCAGTCGTGCCGATTGGGTTGGCAGGCGTTTTTGAGACGTGGCCGCGTCATCAACGATTCCCGAGTCTCGCGCCGGTCTTTTTGGATTGGGCGCCGGCGAGAATCGCTGTGTGCGTCGGCGACCCGATTCAGCCAAATGCGTTTCAGAATCTGTCGCGCGACGAAATGCTCGACCTATTGAACAACAAAGTCCGTAATTGCGTCGACGAGGCCGAGCGCATTCGCAATGCCGCAAATCATGGCTAAGCATCAACGCCGAGATGGCAGCGCAGTTTCCGGATCGCCTTGTATTTTTCGTCGCTGACCCGTTCCGGAGACATGTTGAGCCGTTCGGCCAGGTCTTGCACCGTGTAGCCTTCGAAACTCAGGCGAATGATCTGCTGCTGACGGCCGGACAGGACGCTCTGGGCGGCAGTCGATACCAGTTCTCGATTCTCGGCGGTTTCGGGGTGATCGGGCGTCGGCTGTGCGATTTCTTCGTTGAGCGTGCTGAATTTCTTCCGCCGCTGCGTCCGCTTCTTGACGGCGTCGATCGCACGAACAAACTCGCGTCGCTCATCGCCCTCTTGCGCAAGCACCTTGGTCCAGGACTGCATCGGAATGCTTTGCAAGAGCCGCTGAAAAACCTCTTGCGTGCAATCGCCCCAGGCATCTGCAGGCAATCGGGCGTTGCGCCAACATGCCGTGCAATAACGATTGATGTCCTGCAGCGCCTTATCGCTCACCGCGGCTTTCGCATTCCCATCGAATGCTGTGAGCGCTGCGCCGACCATTACGGCAACGACCATGGCCCGTGGAGTGGCGATTTTCGATAGCGTTCGTTTCATCGCGGCATCCCTTTTGAGTACTCGGGACTCTTCGACCATACGGGACAGCGACTGTTGATCATCTCGCCGTGATTCCCGCCCATTTTATGCAGATTTTGTGCCAAGCGCTTGCCCAACGTTTAGTTATTCGAAAACGGCGATTCCCCATTGGGGAAACGGCGGTTTTTCACCCATAGCGAATCGGCAATTTCACGCAATACAGGGAACCGGTCAAATTGGCAGGTTGCTATCGAATGTAAAGCCTTTCGGGCAGAGTTGCTTCAGCTTTTGCAGGTGGGGCCACTCCAAGTGCTTTGGCCAGAATTGGGGCACAGGCTTGAGGCGTAATCGCTTCAACGCGTCGCCCGGACCGAACGCCGCCGCCGAACACTACGAGCGGAACATGCGTGTCATACCGGTGGGGCGAACCGTGGGTCGTGCCTGTTTTGTACGTCGAAAACAGATGGTATGGCTTGAGCACGAAACAGACCTCGCCGTTACGTTCTTCGTAGAGTGACTTCTGAATTCGACGCAGGACCGGTTCATCCGAAAGCGGCAGCTTGATCAGTTCGCCGGTCACATATGCCGAATGGACGATCGGTTGTTGTTTCAGCCACTGAACGAGATCGGCCGCTACATCCTTCACCTGAAGTTTCCGGGCTGTAATCAATCGTTGATTGAGATAGATTCCGCCCTCGTTCATCGTTTCAATCCAATGAGCATTCTTTTCATCGATCCGGCCGAACGACTCTCGCAAGTGAGCTTCCGCAGCAGCTTGAAAGTCGGCGGCCTTCATGCGCCCGGCTGTTCTTCCTGCGGCAGTGACCTTCTCCGGCACCGGGCAGATGCCGTGATCGGCGGATAGCGCGATCACATAACGGCCTTTGCCGACTTTTGCGTCCAGAAATGCCAGCAGGTCTCGAATGATCAGGTCCGAGCGCAAAGTAACGTCGAGCACTTCCTGAGAATCGGGGCCCCACGTGTGACCCACCAGATCGTTACTGGAAAAGCTGAGCGTCAACAGGTCGGGAATGTCGTCCTGACCGAGTTGTTCGCCTTCAATCGCTTGAAACGCAAAGTCGAGCAGTATCTGATTGCCGAACGGCGAATTGGCGAGAGCCGCGTAGTAATCTTTGCCAATCTTCTTCTCCTTGCCGAACGGATGGGGAAAGTCGATCCCTTGATCCGTGCCTTTGCCTTCGCCGGCAGCGATGTCCGGACCGCTGTGCTCGGCATAGTCGATGTCCGACCGCAGTTTCTTCCACTGGCCGCGGAACCAGCGATCGACGGTTCGTTCTTCATTGAACTTGGAGGCCCAAGCGTGCAATCGGTCACGATAAAACGTCGAAGTCACGAATTGGCCCTTGTCGAACCAATAACATGCGTCCGGCTTCTGGCCGACCGGCAACAGGGCCGAGCGATCCTTCAACGAAAGTCCGACGATCTTGCTTTTCGGTGAAGCATCTCGCAATACATCGCCAACCGTTGGCGCCAAGAGCCGCACCGGCGCACCATAACCTGGCGGCGGCTTCTCTTCGGCGTCTTCCTTCTTCTTGTCGTCGGCCGGATCGGGTTTCGCAGGCTCGGGAGGCAATGGCGGGAGTCGTTCATACCGCGGATACGAAGCACAGTAGACACGTGCGCCGGTTTGCCGATCGTACCAGTTGTTGCCAATGATGCCGTGGGTCTGCGGCGAGCATCCGGACAAGAGCGATGCATGGCCGGGGCCCGTCGCCGTCATCGCATAGGGGTAGTGACAGTTTTGGAACGAAGTCCCTTCGTCTAGCAAGCGGCGAAAACCGTCCTTGCCGAATAAGTCGAGCCAGCGATCGAGATAGTCGCCCCGCATCTGATCGAAGACGATGAGCACCGCCAGGCGGACCTTCGGCGGCTCCTCGGTCAGGGCCGTTGAACATGCAGCGGCCCACACGAATATGCCGAGCAAAACCTGTCGAGTCCGCATGTGCGATTTCACCCAGGGAACCTGGAAGGAACATTCCAAACTTACAATACTGAGGTAAGCAAGGTCCGGCAAAACCTTCAGACATTCTTCACTGCGTAGGATGCCATATCATAAGAGCAGTATTCTCAAACCCGCCTACAGACTTCGCACCTGGTTGAACATGCTACGACTCACTTTTGTCACGACTATGGCTCTCACTGTCGTTGTTTCGTCATCCGCGATCGAGCCTGGCGATATCATCGTCATCGCCAATAAGAACATGCCGGCGTCAAGAGAAGTCGCCGAGTTCTATTGTCAAATCAGGAAAGTGCCCCCGGCGAACGTCGTGGTCCTTGATCTGCCGATTGTTGAGGACATTGGTTATTCGGACTACACAAAACGGCTGGTTGAACCGCTTCGCGCTTGTTTAGCCGATCGGAAAGATCGAGTCAAAGTCCTTTTGTGCGTGTATGGCGTGCCGCTGCGAGTCGGAGCGGACTTGTCCACGGAAGCCGAGACCGTGGAATTGACGAAGCTCAACGCTGAGATCAAACAAGAGCAGGATCGAATCAAAAACCTGGAGATCGAGCTTAAGAAGCAGGAAGCGACAGCCGCAAAGGACAAGAGCAACGAACCGAACAAGAAGCTCAAAGAAGTCAACGACGAATTGCAGAAGCTCCGTGCACAAGTGCAGAAATTAGAGGGACGCCGGCGATGGCTGTCCCATGCCGAGAGCGTCGCCAGCGTGGACAGCGAACTGATGCATCTTTGGTGGGACCACTACGAGCGTCGTCGCTTCATGGCCAACCCGATGCACTGGCAGGCGCCCAAGAACGTGAACGAAGGGAAGCCAAGTCTGTTGATGACCTGCCGTCTCGATGGTCCGACGCCGGAGATCGCCAAACGCCTCGTTTCCGATGCGGCGGCGGTCGAGAAGTCCGGGCTCTCCGGCAAGGTGTACGTTGACGCTCGCGATCAGCGCTATGATCCGAAAACCGATCAAGGGTACGGCTACGGCGGCTATGACGAATCGATGCGAGAGATGGCCGCACTCCTCAAGGATCACGGCAAACTCGATGTGGTTCTCGACAACAAATCCGAAGTCTTCAAGCCCGGCACTTGCCCCGATTGTGCTCTCTATTGCGGTTGGTACTCACACGCCAATTACGTCGATAGCTGCAAGTTCGTGAAAGGCGCGGTCGCCTGGCACCTCGCCAGTTCGGAAGCCGTCTCGTTGCGACGCAAAGATACGAAACTATGGTGCCCGAAAATCCTGGAGAACGGCGCGTGTGCGACGCTTGGCCCAGTTGGCGAACCATATACCTTGGGCTTTCCGAAGCCCGCAGAGTTTTTCGGCATGCTGGCGACAGGTGAGTTCACAATCATCGAGTGTTATGCGAAGACTTTGAATGTCACGAGTTGGATGTGCACGCTGATCGCCGACCCGTTGTACAATCCCTTCAAAACCAGGCCGTGCTTCAAGAGTTCGCAAGTGCATCCGAGTCCCAAAGGCGGCCGGTTTCTAGCGAGGTAAGTTGCTTCGAGCGCGTTTCAACATTCTGCCGCGGCAGTCCATCGGAGTGATGACGTCCGGCCCGCGTTCCGAATCGCCGCTCTTGGCGAACCGTGCGGCGTAAGCCGCCGGGTCCAAGCGCGACACCGTTGCAAGAACCGTCCCGATGCACGCAAAAACCATCGCTCGACGCACAACGGTCTTGAATACCAACAACGACTCAAGCCGTTAGTCGGTGTCGTGCCCGGAGTCGTTATCCTTATTCAAGTTCGGCGGACCATAAGGCGGTTCGGCGCGAAATCCGCTGACACCTGGCTCCACCATCAGATAATTGGATAGTTTTCAGAGTCTGTTTACGAACCCTTCGATTTCCAAGTCTTCCAATCCTTCCAAACTGTGCCTTCGCACTCCAAACAGCGGGAAGTAGTCGTCCGTCCGCAGCAGTGCGAACATACTTTTCCCATAAGCGCTTCATGGCTGCCACGTTGCCTCCCAGGCCTCCAGAAACCGGCAGGTGGCCGCCATTGCCCGGGCTTGAACTGGAAGTACGCCATCATGGTAAGATGCTTACCGGCATCGCCGGGCCAAATGCCGTTATCAATCGAGATCAATTTCGCCTCGAGAACTTTGACCGTCTCCAGGCGTGGTGTCAGTTTGTTTGTCGCCACTGTCCAGTCCTACATGCGTGCAAGAATCTCTTTCTTCTTCGCCTCAAATTCTTCAATTGTGATGATGCCCCGATCCTTCAACTGGGCCAGCTGATTGAGCTTGGCTGCATTCGTGTCCGATCCGGAGTCCGAATTGCCCTCAGCCCTCGGTGATTTCGCAAATCGGGGCTTGAAACGGTTTGTATGCGCCAGCACTTCCATCGCGGTCTGTTGTTCGCCAGGAACGGTGAGCGCGCCATGGATGCGGAACGCGACCGACCACTCGATGTCTTGGGGATCGAGGTAGGTAACCTTTAGGGTGTTCTTGACGTTTTGCAGCATTACACCAGTTGCACCACCGCCAAAGGCGGCCAATAAGCCGCGTGTGGCATCGATTCGAAAATTCTGCAAGTCAAGAGAACGAACTCGCTCCCACTCGATGGACCAGAACATCGATGCGTCTCGATAGTAGATATGGTCGGCGGCAACGTAAATGAACCCTGGTTTCTTTGCCGGCTCGGTGCGGTCCGGCAGACCATCACAATAGCTCGCCCCTTGGGAGAAGATGATTTCCTCACGCGGGTCTTTCAGAACCCCGCTCTCGCGTAATGTGCAATTGGCGCATCGGGGCAACTTGGCGGCGATTTCCATTGTCGTGAGGGTGACACTACAGTGTTCGCACTTTTTTGTCTTTAGAAGCCGTCCGAAGAATCCTTCCGGCTTCTTTGGCCCACCATCGACCGGGAGAACTTCGGGTAAGTCCTCGGCAGCGGTGCGCGCCGGCTGATCGGATGGCGGCGGTCTCGTGGTCGGCCGTTGCTTTGGCGGTGCATCTTCGACGGGCAAGACCGTCGGAATGTCTTGCGGATCGTCGTCTGGGCGCGACTGCGTATGCGTCGGAAAGCCGGCACTGCGTGGTGGGACGATAAGTCGAGTGTCGCACTTTGGGCACTTCGTTTTCCTGCCGGCGAACTCATCCTTCACGGCAAAGCTCGATGCGCAGTGGGGACAACTGAAGGTGATCATGGCGCATCTCCTGGCCTGCCGCCTAACGTTAAGAGAGCTATCCGCATGCCGCGTGGGCAGCGACTTGCCGCTCGCTTGGACCGGCATGCGAATCGCTTGTGTTGGACAAAACCGCGTCGCCGCAACCGGCGGCTTGGTGTTTTCAATCGGGCTCGGTTGCTTCTGGATGTGTAATATAACCGTCGTCGGTGACACGTTTCAAGCGATTTCGTGCCGTCATTCTTCAATCGCAAATCTCCTACAACCCTCGCTGGCGCGGCGGGCTCACCGCACAACTTGACAATCGCAAACCGGATCGTAGCGTTGGTTCGGTTGATTGCAAAGGCGCGGAATCGCGTTTGCGTTCGCGGTGCGCGCAAATCGAGGAACAGGTGTCACAAAATGACACAAAATGACACAAAATGACATGGTTGGCGGTGTTTTTCGGGAAACCGGGCCGGGCAAGAGCCAAGGCAAGGCCAAGGCGAAGACAAGAAATCACCACAAAGGCACGAAGGACACAGAGAATGCAAGCTCTTGTCCTTGTGATTCTTCTTTGTGCACTTTGTGCCTTGGTGATGAGATTCTTGGTTGCATCTGGGCTGCGTTAGGACCTGTCTCTCCGGCTTCGCTAATCGGCAGGCAGAAGGTATTCGCCATGCAGCCGCACCGGCAACAGATCGAGCAAGCGCCTTTTGCGAATGGATGGACCCGACGGGAACTTCGACCGTTCATTTGACCTCTCGACTTTTGCGGCCCGATTCGCTGAAATGGTCATTGTTCACATGACTCATGCCCGGCAAGGACTGATTCACATGCTTCGCGCCAATATCGCGGCTATTTGGCTTGCCTTTGCAGCACTGCTTTGGTCCGGTTCCGGTCGCGCGGCCGAGCCCGAAATCGAATTCTTTGAAAAACGCATTCGACCGATTCTGGTGCAGCATTGTTATGAATGCCATTCCACGGAAGCGAAGCGGCCGCGTGCGGGGCTGTATCTCGATTCGCGCGATGGGGTTCGCAAGGGCAGCGAAACCGGGCCGGTGCTCGTCCCCGGAAAACCGAGTGAAAGCAAGTTGCTCGCGGCGATTCGATATACAAAGCCGGGTCTGAAGATGCCGCCCACGGGCAAGCTGCCGAATGAGGTGATTGCAGATTTCGAGAAATGGATCGCTCAAGGGGCGGTCGATCCCCGTGTCGGCGCTGCGGCCGTCGTCAAGAAAGGAATGAACATCGAGGAAGGCCGGAAATTCTGGGCGTATCAGCCGCCGAAACAGCATGCAGTTCCCGCAGTCAAGAACGCCGCATGGCCGCGATCGGACATCGATCGTTTCATTCTGGCTCAATTGGAAGCAAAAGGTCTGACACCCGTGGGCGACGTCAGCCGCCCTGCCCTGCTCCGCCGGCTCTATTTTGATTTGATCGGCCTGCCGCCTACGCCGGCACAGATTGACGCGTTTGTGAATGACCAACGGCCCGATGCGATTGAAAGAGTGGTCGATGGTTTGCTGCAATCAAAGCACTTTGGCGAGCGATGGGGCCGGCACTGGCTCGACGTGGCACGTTTTGCCGAGTCGTCGGGCGGCGGCCGTTCCCTGCTGTTCCCCGATGCCTGGCGCTATCGCGACTATGTCATAGACTCGTTCAACCAGGATAAGCCGTATCCGCATTTCATCGCTGAGCAGATAGCCGGCGACCTGTTGCCGTACTCGACGCTTCGGCAGCGCGAGGAGCAACTCATTGCCACGGCCTTTCTGGTGCTCGGTCCGACGAATTACGAACGGCAGGACAAGGACATCCTTGAGACCGACGTGATCGATGAGCAAATCGACACGCTCGGCCGCGTTTTTCTCGGCATGACGATCGGCTGTGCCCGCTGTCACGATCACAAATTCGATCCGATTCCGACAAGGGATTACTACGCACTCGCCGGGATCATGCGCAGCACCCAGACGCTGATTCACGACAACGTGTCGAAATGGGTGGACACGCCGCTGCCAGTTCCTCCCGAACAGGCGGAGTCGCTGAAGAAATACGACCTGCAGGTCGCCGCGCTGAAAGAGAAGATCCGCATCGCGAAAGAGTCTGAAAAGAAGTCGACTCCGGTTCTCGCCAAAAGCATCGCCAATCCCCGCGAACTGCCCGGCATCGTTCTCGACGATGGTCAGGCGAAGAAGGTCGGCGAGTGGTCATCGTCCAAGTTTTCCCAGAATTACGTGGGCGATGGCTACTTGCACGACGCCGCGATGGGCAAAGGCGAGAAGACGCTGACGTTCAACCCTGAGTTCACCAAGAGCGGCCGATACGAAGTACGGTTTGCATACACTTCCGGCACCAATCGCTCTCCCAAGGTGCCCGTAACGATTCTCCATGCCGACGGCGAGCAGACGTTCTTTGTGAATGAGTTGGAGTCGCCGCCGATCGACGGGCACTTTGTGTCGCTTGGCACGTTTCGATTTGAAAAAGGCAATCAGTGGTTCGTGATCGTGTCGAATGAAAACACGACCGGTCACGTGATTGTCGATGCGGTTCAGTTCTTGCCCGAGGAAGAGAAGGAAAAGGAAAAGCCGCCGACGAAAGGCCAAGCGCCGAAAACCCCGGGCTCGAAGTCGGCCGGCAGGTCCAAGGAACTCGAGGCGGAGCTGAAGAAGCTGACCGACAAAGCGCCGCCGCGACCGCAGGCCATGACGGTCAAAGAAGCCGCCAAAGTCGAAGATTTCTACGTATGCATTCGCGGCATCGTTCATAATCGTGGAGAGACCGTCAAACGCGGCATGTTGCAGGTCGTCACACAAGGTGCGAAGCCGGTAATACCCGAAAAGGAAAGCGGTCGAAGACAACTCGCCGACTGGCTTGGCAGCGCTCAAAACCCGTTGACGGCCCGCGTGATGGTGAATCGTATCTGGCATTATCTCTTCGGCGCAGGCATCGTCCGCAGCGTCGACGTGTTTGGCGTCACCGGCGAATTGCCTTCGCATGCGGAGTTATTGGACCATCTTGCGATGCAGTTCGTGCGGGACGGTTGGTCAACCAAGAAGATGATTCGGGAAATGGTGCTGTCGCGAACGTATCGGTTGGAGGTCGCTAAGCCGCAGGCGGCTGATATGGAGAATCGGTTGCTGAGCCGGGCCAATCGGCGGCGGCTTGACGCCGAGGCGATTCGCGACTCGATCCTCTCTGTCAGCGGCAAGCTCGACTTGAAATACGGAGGCCCGAATTGGAAGCCCGGCACCAGCAGCGAAGTTGGATATTCGTTTGAGGATACGCGCCGCAGCGTCTATTCGCCTGTATTTCGCAATCGCTTGTCCGAAATGCTCGAAGTATTCGATTTTCCCGATCCGAATCTCGTCGGCGGGAAGCGCAACGTCAGCACTGTCTCAACCCAGGCGCTGTACATGCTGAACAGCCCGTTCATTCGCGAACAGGCAGCCCTCGCCGCCAAGACCGCATTGGCAAAGCCGGATCTGAATGATTCCGGTCGAATTGATCTGGCATATCGAACGACCATTGGTCGCATGCCCACTGAAAATGAACGTCACCTGGCATTGCGATTCATCGGTGAACAAGACAAGGAGTCCGCCGGGGCATGGGAGCGGCTGTATCAGGCGCTGTTCGCGTCGATCGACTTTCGGTACATGGAGTGATTGGAAAGCCGCGGCGTACGTTGCGCGTACGCCGCAAGGTGATACTTGATGGTTACAGAACTGCTTGTATCGCCGCCAACGCTGATGACTCGCCCACGTACAGCGATTGGACACGCTTCTGTAAATCGGCTCGCAGCGTGTCTGCTTGTTTGGCGTTGAGTGGGAAGCACTCGCTCGCCTCTTTGGCCAGTGCATCTAGTTTGATCCAGGTATTGCGGACTTCTTCAGCAGAGGCGCCGGCAGCCACTAATTCCGCCTTTTCGGCGAGAAGCTGCTGCGCCTTCTTAAACAGCGGCACGCCAGGATAGAGCGCTGCCTTGGCCAGTTCGGTCCAGTTGCGGCCAAGTTCGTCATAACGCAACGCAAGTGCTTTCAATTTTGCGTTGTTGAGCGCGGCGCCGGCCTCGTTCAAGAAATCAGCGAAGATCGGTCGGCACAACCCACCACCGGTGCCGTAATGCTCGATGTAGTCGTAGATGGACGTGAGCCCCTGCCAAAGGCGTTTGCCCAGCGTAAAGATGCGCTCCCAGCTTTCCTTGTCTTTTGAGGCGTGCAGCCGGTCCGCCCATTGCTTGAAACTCTCCAGCGTGAAGTTCTTTATCTTCTGTTTGGTCAGGCCATGGACACAAGCTTGCAAGCCGGATTGAACAAGCTCTCGAACGTCGGCACTCGCTCTGCCAGGTTTGACGGCGAGAAGTCGGTTCTTGAATTTCTTGATGCGCATGCGTGCCGCAGCAAGATCGGCAAGCGGGATTGAAATCGGCTCATCGGTCAGGTCGCCGACAGTCGCCTTTCCCGTTTGGTCGTCGATGGAGTAGATAGTGACGACATGGTAACCGCAACCGCTGAAATGCGCCGGCATGGCACGATGCGGCAACCCTGCGGCATCGACCCAAACGATGCATGCGCCGTATTCGGCAAGCAGTTCACGCAGGTGTTTTTCGCCGGGCTTGACGCCGGACGACTCTTTGACAACGGTTTCAACTCCGAGTCGCTTGCACGCGGAAACCAGGTACGCTTCGTCGTCCATCCACGAGTGCCGGCCGGCCACAAAGAAGGAGGCGAAGTCGGCCTTCTCATACAGAAAAGTGAACATGCCGGCGCCGATTCCGCCGGCGATGCCAAAGAGCATCGATTCCGTAAACGGCCGCTTGGTATGCGGATCGACGACTCCTGTCCGTGTCAGCACGTTGCGCAGCGCGGTTGTCGCTGGAATGTTGCCTGGGAAATGCAGATCGGTTTTGGAGTTTTCGATCGGCGCGTTATGCAGAACGATTCGCCGCGATGTGGCATAGCTTTCGCCCGTCTTTTCCATGCGGGCGCGAACGAGTTGTTTGAAATGTTTGCGTTGAGTCATTGTTGAACCTTCCCTAACCCGATCGTCCGGACGCCCACGCCCTCCGGCCTCTCGGGAATAGAGAAACCGTTCAACAACATCAAAGAGTTCGAGGCTCGAGGACACATATCCCCTTTACCCTCGCAATCGCCAGGCAGCGTGGGCGCCTGGTTAGAAGGTCCGGCGGGAGCAACCGCCGATGGGGGTGAGTGTAGTGCGAGTAAGATCTGGGTGCAAGGTGTAGTCTGACTTTTGTAAGCGTCCCATATGATGGGAATAACATGAAGGCTTATTGGAAATGGCTGATCGCCGCGATCGTCATTCTCGTCGCGGCGCTGATCATCGAGTCCGGGCTGCTCGCATACGCCATGTATGTACTGCTGGGCGTTATGCTTCTTAGCAGGCTCATGGCCCGAGATTGGATCGGTCGCGTCACCGCTGCAAGGGAGCCAGTCGTCCATGAAGCGGAAGTCGGCGACGAAGTGCCTGTCGAAGTGATCGTCAAGAACAACGGCAAGGCGCCTGTTCCATGGATGCTGCTCGAAGACTTGCTGCCTACGTCGGCGATTCAGCAGCGGCCGCCGCGACTCGAAGTTAATGGCAAGCGCCTACGCATCGGCACGTTGTGGGGCGGCGGCGAGATGAAACTCAAATACAAAATTGTCTGTAAGTATCGCGGCTTCTATCAGGTTGGCCCACTGCTCATGGAATCCGGCGATCTGTTCGGCCTGCACCGGCGACACCGCGTCGAAACCGAGCCCGCGTACTTCATCGTCTATCCGAGGGTAATCGAAGTCTCGGGCTATGACATCGCTTCACGCCGGCCAATCGGCGACGTTCGGCTGACTCACCGCCTCTACGAAGACCCGACGCGAATCGCCGGCGTGCGTCAGTACCAGGCGGGCGACCCGCTCAACCGTGTTCATTGGAGAGCTACTGCACGCACCGGAGTTTTGCACAGCAAGATCTATGATCCGACGACGATGGCGGGTGCCACCATCTTGCTCGACTTTCATCTCGAAAGCTATCCGAAACGCGGTGAGCCGCAACGCTCGGAATTGGCGGTCACGGCAGCGGCTTCGATCGCGAATGCAGTTTCGGTGTTGGGCCAACAAGTGGGTCTGGCGACGAACGGCCGTGACACCGCCGACCGGTTGCGGCAGAAACGAAAAGGCTCATTGGCTTTTGACACGCGCATGGGCGCTAGAAGCGAAGTTGAAGAGATCGCAGCGAACGAGCGATTACGGCCAATGCAAGTGGAAACTCGGCGCGGCGTCGAGCAGTTTCAGCGCATTCGTGAAATGCTTGCCCGCGTTGAGCTGACCGATGGCACTCCTTTTGGGAACTTTGTGATCGAAGTGACCCCTCGACTTCCTCGCGACGCCAGCGTCATCGCGATTTTGGGCCAAGTGTCGATTGAAACAGCCGTGGCGCTCGCCACTTTGCAACGACAGGGCTTTGCGGTTTCCGTTGTACTCGTTTCGCTGGAACCGAACCAACTTGAAACGGCATATGGCCGGCTGATGGCGGAGAATGTCCGAGATATCCGGCATCTTCCGAGCGAGCAGGCGATTGCCGACCTGTGCTCGCAGTCGATGCATCGCGGCAACCCATACGCCGTTGCTTTGGAGTAACCCCAACCAAAAGTATCATCGAGAAAGTCTCAGTCGCGGAACGAATTTGCGTGCGTTCGCCGAGGAATTTGCACAAGATGTAATTGCTGGATCAATCGCGCCGGTTTGCTGTCACATCACAATGGCAAAGGAATGGTGGCATCATGTTGTTCAACAAGTTTCGATGGAATCCGTGCATTGCCGTTTTCGTCAGCGTCACAATTTCGATCCTGGGATCGAAGGCGTTCGCACAGGATCCAAATTCAAAACCGAGCGACAAGGCCGCGCCGAATTCGAATCTCGGCCAACCGTCAAAGGAGAAGAAGGCGGCCGCGGCGACACCGAAGGGCAACAGCTTTGCCATCCGGAATCAGGAATTGCGCCGCAAGCTGCTGCAACCAATGGATATTGAACGGGCGCTTCAAGCTCCGGTTCGAGACATCATCGAGTACCTTGAGGAACGGCTCCAGGTCGAGATTCAATTTGATCCATTGGTGCATCTCGCGTTGAAAGAGGCGAATCCGCCTGTCGACAATTTTGAGGATGTCCCTGTGCGACTGCCGAAGACTAAGGACGTTCCGTTGAACCAGGTGTTGCAGGACATTTTCGCGCAGTTCGCTGTTCGGCCTTCTCTTTCCGTAATCGTCAAGGCGGGTCAAGTTCGCGTAGTGCCAAATCCGGCAATGCAAGAAGCAGCACCAATCAGCGTAGCCGGCAATACCGAACCACAACGAGGATTTGGAATCTCCAACCAGTTTCACGTCGAGGAAAAGTCTCTTGTCGAAGCGTTGGCGTCACTGAGCGATTTGACCGGTGTGAACATCGTTCTGGATCCGCGTACCAAAGAATATGCCAAAGAGACGGTGTCTATCTCGATGCAAAATGCACCGGTGCTGACGATCGTGAGGATACTGGCTGATTCAGCCGACCTTCGCGTGGCGATCCTCGACAACGTCCTTTATGTCACGACGCCGGAGAACGCCATTCGTATTGCAAGAGAGCATCAACCGGCCTCGCGGCCTGCGGCGCCAAAACCCGCTGCGACTACCGGCAAGTGATTGAGCGAACTGCGATTGAAACTTCACTGTGGATCGCGGAAAGTGAAGTTGATTGGGTATGAGTTGAGGCATCATGCGCGACAAGCAGAAAGAAACTCGCGGGCTTGCCGATCTCGTGGCCGTGATCATCGGCCCGGTGCTGATCATGTTGTTGGTCGGCAGCCTCGTGTTTTTCCTGATCGAGGTGCTCTACGGCGGCGACTACGCGGGCCGGCTGCGGTGGACATTTGGGTTCTACGTGTTCGGCGCCGTGCTCGTCGCCCGCTTATCGATTGAAGAAGGCGATGGTAAGGCTGCGATGTACGGCGGCGGCCTGGGCGTTGCCGCGTTCATCGCAATGCTGCAGTTCGTGGAATACGAGCCGGGAAGTTGGCAGAGCCAGTTCGGCTGGCTCATCAACATCGGCCTGTTAGTGCTCGTATGGTGGTGTGCTCGAAAGCTGACTTGGGACTGCACGCACGTCGATGACAAGCGAAACGCGTCGGATGTCAGCCTGCTCGAGGCAACCGGCCTCGACGCGTTGGAGCGGCCTGAGGAATTGCGTGAACCGGAGACTCAAGGTGATGAACCTCAGGAAGCGCAAGGATTTTGGGAGCGATGGCAGGCCTGGCGAAAGAAGGAACGAGAGAAACCGCATACGCCCGGTAAGTGGGTTGTCTACTTTTCGCTCGCTGCGCTGCCGATCTTCGGACTTGGACAGGCGCTGATACCGCCGGAAGAAACGGAGAGCAGGCAGTTCACGTTTTGGCTGATGGCCGCTTACATCGGCAGCGGGCTTGGCCTGATGATGACGACCAGTTTTCTCGGGCTGCGAAGGTATTTGCAGCAACGCAAACTCAAGTTGCCGATGTCGATGGCGAGCTTATGGCTTGGCATCGGGGCGGCCATTATCGCGGCGTTTCTCGTCGTATCTGCGATCTTGCCCAGGCCAAGTTCCGAAACCCCATTGGTCAATCTCGACAGATTCGGCTCGAAGGACCGCGATGCCGATGACTACTCGGCCCAGGGCGACAGTGCCGGCAAAGGCGACGGCGCTGCCGGCGATCAGAGCGATGAGAATTCCAAGTCGGCGAATTCGACTGAAGGGAAAAGCAAAGACTCGGGCAAAGGCAAGGGACAGGATAGTTCGGGCAAGGGCTCGGGCGACGACAAAGGCAAAGGCGGCGACTCCGGCAAAAGCGATCAAAGCGGCAATCAGTCGTCGGGAGGGAAAAAGGAGGGTGATAACCGCGATCCAAACAAGAAAGACGACAGCAAGAACGAATCTGGCGCCAATACTGATCCCAATTCCAAGAACAAGAAATCCGCATCGGGCAACAACGGCAAAAAGTCCGACGGCAACAAATCGCGGCAATCCAAACGTCGTAGCGGCGGTTCCAAGAGCCCGCAAACTCCGAGCAGTTTGGGAAAGATTGGTTCGATCATCAAATGGATCGTATTCGGAATCATGGCGCTCGCCGTCGGCTACTTCCTGTTCCGTTATGGTCTCAAGTTCCTGGCAAACTTCGCCACATGGGCGAAACAACTTTTGCAAATGCTTAACAACTTCTGGGCCTGGTTATTCGGCGGCCGTAAGGAAGAGCCGGAGCACGAAACCGCCGCTGAGATTGAAGTCGTTCAGAAAAGGCCTGAACCGTTCGCGTCATTTGCGAACCCTTTCGAGACTGGTCTCGGAGAGCGGCAGACACCGGCAGAACTGGTGCAGTACAGCTTCGCGGCGTTGGAAGCGTTTGCATATGAACATGATTTGGGCCGGTCGATTCACGAGACGCCGATTGAGTTTAGCGCCCGATTATCCAAGCGCAGCGCCGAGTTGGCTGAGGACGCGCCTAAATTGGCGGCGCTATACGCCCGGCTGGCGTATGCACGCGGGAAACTGCCGGCAGCGTGCCGTGAGCAAGTGAAGCAGTTCTGGCATCAACTGGAATTGGCACACGAGGAACTGCTCATGACCTGCAAATCCGAACCGGCGGAGTCGATGTGAAATGCATTTCCAAGGCGAACCCTTGAACCCGTGAAATGCTCCTACTATCGTACGGTTATCCCACTGCCTGCCGGAGTGGCGGAATTGGCAGACGCGCCAGGTTGAGGGCCTGGTTCCCGTCAAGGGAGTGCAGGTTCAAGTCCTGTCTCCGGCACTGTCGGTCGGGTTACGGGAAGATGCCCATTTCCATGTAGCACAGCGCCACCTTGTCGATCGCGTCGATCAAAGCGGCGGTGCGCAGATCGGCTTTGCCGTCCAACTTCTTGTGAATCTCGCGGATCTCTTGATAAGCGCCTGCCATCGTCTCTTCCAGTCCGGAGTAGACGAGGTCTTTTTCATCGGCGCCGTGTGCGATCGACGCCATCATGTCTTCCGGGAACTGACGCGATGTGGCACCTTCGATCGCTTGCAGCAATTTGCGAAACGCCTTCTCTTCGAAGCGTTTTTCCATGCGGCCAAAGCGAACGTGCGAGAGGTTCTTGAGCCACTCGAAGTACGAAACGGTGACACCGCCGGCATTCAAGTAACTATCAGGAATAACAAACGTTCCGCGTTCAAATAACATTTGACTTGCATCGGCCGTTGTCGGGCCGTTCGCAGCCTCCGCGATTATTCGCGCCTGGATCCGATTGACGTTTTCGACGGTAATGACGTTTTCAAGCGCAGCGGGGATCAAGATGTCGCAAGGGACTTCGAGCACTGCTTCACGTGTCGGGAGGTTGCGCGATCCGGGAAAGCCCGTGATCGATCCACTCTGGGAACGGTGGGCAACGACTTTTTCGACTGGCAGTCCTTTCGCGTCATAAATCGAACCATCTTGCTCTCCCAGAGCAACGACGATGGCTCCGTTTTGCTCGAAAAACTTGGCACTGTGGTAGCCGACATTGCCAAATCCCTGAATGGCTACGCGCTTGCCTTCGACTCCTTTCGAGAGGCCAAGTTTCTGCATATCGTCGCTGTTGGAGCACGCCTCACGTACGCCGTAAAAGACGCCGAGTCCGGTTGCTTCCTGCCGACCACGAATTCCGCCGAGCGGCACCGGCTTGCCGGTAACACAGCCCAGTGAATTGAGTTCACGGCTGTCCATGGACTGATATGTGTCTGCGATCCAGGCCATCTCTTGAGGGCCTGTGCCGAAGTCAGGCGCCGGCACGTCGATGCCGGGGCCGATGAAGTTCTTCTTCATCAACTCATACGTGTAGCGTCTCGTGATTCGTTCGAGTTCGCCGGTGGAATAGTTCTTTCGATTGATGCGAACGCCGCCCTTGGCGCCTCCGAACGGGACGTTGACGACGGCGCATTTGTAAGTCATGAGCGCAGCCAATGCCATGACCTCGTCTTCGCAGACATCCATGGCGAAGCGAATGCCGCCCTTCGTCGGCGTCTTGTGATGGCTATGCTCGGCGCGCCAGGCGTGAATCACTTCGATCGAGTCGTCGTCGCGGCGGACAGGGAACGCCATGCGATAAATGCTGTTGCATTCACGTATCTGCGCCAAAAGATTCGGGTCGTGCCTGGTGAATGCCGCAGCCTTGTTGAAGTTCTGGTTGACCTGGTCAAAGAAACTAATGGTCGACATCCGAGTTGCTCCAGTTTGCGCCTGGCGAAAGAGGGAGAGATAAGCAACCGCAGTGTTATTGTCTGATTTGTGTAGTTTCGTCAAGTGCGACGCGATCTTGTCGAAGAACGCTCTTCAAATTCCTCGATCGTACGCGGCCAATCGTCCCTTAACAACCGCGACAAAGAGCGGTCCGCAAGCACTTTTCCATCGGTCTGGCAGCGTGGGCAGTAATTCGTTTCATTTTCCGCATATCGAATGCGTTGCACTGCGGTTCCGCAGATAGGGCATGGCTGGCCAAACTTGCCATGTACGGCGAAATCGGGACGAAAGGCCGTCACCTTTTCTGGAAAACGGCCTCCGTGCTCAAGTCGCAATCGGCTTAGCCAGGTTGTAAGAGTGCTTACCGTTGCGGCATAAAGCCGGTCCACCTCTTCGGCAGTCAAACGACTCGTCAGCTTGACCGGCGACAAACGTGCGCAGTGTAGTACTTCATCGGAATAGGCGTTGCCGATGCCGCTGATAAGCGTTGGATCCGTAAGGGTTCGCTTAAGTGTGTGGTTCTCACACAATAGAGTCTCGCGAAATTCATGCAGCGACGTCGCGAGTGGTTCGAGACCTCCAGGATTGTGACCAGCTAGAGCAGCTTCTCCTTGAACTAGGTGAAGCGATGCACGTCGCTTGGTTCCAGCCTCGGTCAACAATAGCGTGCCGGTCGGAAAATCGAACGCCGCGAGGCCGATCCTTCCCGGCGGTTTCGCGCCCATTGTCTTCCAGTGCAAGCGTCCGGCAATCATCAGGTGCAAGACCAGGAAATATCCTCCTTCCAATTCCAGAACGATTCGTTTGCCGATGCGGCGCCCGGCGATGACTAGTATCTGACAAATCGACTCGATGGGGGGTTCAACGGTGCGTAACAGGAACGGACTGGCAAATCGAATTCCGTTCAACCGCTGTCCCAAAATGCGCGGCCGCAAGGCCTCCAGATACAACTCGATGTCAGGCAATTCGGGCATACAGCGATTGTACGATTGTTTTCATTGTCCTGGCATTGATCAACTCCACGCAATAGAATGCGGCCTATCCACGGTTCTGGGTATTGGGATCAACACTCTCCAGGTGTCCTGATGCGAAGTCACCTTGTCATTTCATTGCTTGTATTCTTGGTGTCAGCCGTCAACGCGCCCGCTCAGATGCCGGCCGGCGAGTTGCCCGTTGGCGCCGATGGCAAGCCGCTCAACCTCGATTTCGAATCGGGCTCGCTCAAAGACTGGACTGCCGAGGGCGACGCGTTTCGCGATCAACCAATCGCCGGGGATACGGTAAACAAACGGCGCAAGGACATGCACAGCAAACACCAAGGCCAATACTGGATTGGCGGATATGAGCGTTTCGGCGACAAACCGCAAGGCACGTTGACTTCAGTCGCTTTCAGAGTGACGCATCCTTGGGCGAGCTTCCTTGTCGGCGGCGGCCCTTGGGTCGAGACATGTGTCGAGATTGTGCGAAAAGACAGTGGCAAGCTGATCGTCAGGCATTCCGGACTTGAAGAGGAGGACTTGCGGCCGGTGGCGGTGGATCTGCGCGAACACCTTGGCCAAGAGATTTTTGTTCGTGTTGTGGATCGGCATTCAGGACACTGGGGCCACGTGAACTTCGACAACGTCCGATTCCACAAGGAGCAGCCAAAAATCCCAGCCAGACCGACTGCTAGCATCCCGCCTGCCCCAGACACTTATCGCTATGCCGGCCTTACACCGCAAAAAGCTGCGGAAGCGATGACGGTGCCGGAGGATTTTCAGGTCACGCTATTCGCAGGCGAGCCTGACATTCGCCAGCCGATCGCATTTTGCATCGACGATCGCGGCCGTCTGTGGGTCGCTGAGGCACACTGCTACCCGCGTCGCCAGCCGGAAGGGCAAGGCAAGGACCGCATCCTGATATTTGAGGACACGAATGGCGACGGCAAATTCGACAAGCGGATTGTATTCATGGAAGGACTCAACTTAGTCAGTGGACTTGAAGTCGGCTTTGGCGGTGTTTGGATCGGTGCTGCACCCTACCTGATGTTTGTGCCCATCGACGCAAGCGGCGACAAACCAGCGGGAGCGCCGAAGATTTTGCTCGACGGCTGGCATTATGAAGACACGCATGAAACTTTGAACGCATTCATCTGGGGGCCGGACGGCTGGCTTTATGGCTGCCACGGCGTTTTCACGCATTCCCGTATTGGAAAGCCCGGCACACCGGACGAGAAACGCATTCCGATCAATGCTGGAGTCTGGCGGTATCATCCGATTCGACACGAATTCGAAGTTTTCGCCCACGGAACAAGCAACCCTTGGGGACTTGATTTTGACGACTTCGGGGAAGCGTTCGTCGAAGCATGCGTTATTCCACACTGCTTCCATCTAATTGATGGCGGTCGATACAATCGCCAGGCAGGTTTGCATTTCAATCCGCATACCTATATCGACATTCAAACAATCGCTGACCACCGCCATTACCTCGGCCCGAGTCCACATGGCGGCAACAACCGCAGCGATTCGGCCGGCGGCGGACACGCTCATTGCGGACTCATGTGTTACTTGGGAGGCACATGGGGCGAGCAATACCGCAATCAACTTTTCATGGGCAACATTCACGGCCGTCGCATCAATGTCGACGTACTGAAGTCCAACGGTTCCGGTTACTCCGCCTCGCATGGCAAAGACTTTCTGTTGGCGAATGACGCCTGGGCACGCTTCATCAACTTTCGTTACGGGCCCGACGGCAACGTATTTGTCATCGATTGGTACGATCAGCAGGCGTGTCATCGCAACGAACCCGAAATCTGGGATCGGTCGAATGGACGCATCTACAAGGTCTCCCGACGCGGCGTTGGCTCTGTGCAAGTGAATCTTCAAAAAGACAACGACTCGATGCTGGTGTTGCATCAGCTTCATGGAAACGATTGGTACTCCCGTCACGGCCGGCGATTACTGGCAGAACGATTTGGGACTCCGGAACAACGACAAGAAAAACCTGCGACGCTGGCTACGATCACGAAAAACTTGCACAACCTTTTCATTAATCATCCGCTTGAAATACGACGGCTTCGGGCCTTATGGTGTTTGAATGTCATCGGCGCACTGAACGAAGATCGCATTCGTATTGGGCTCGAAGATAAACACCCGCAAGTCCGAGGCTGGACGATTCGATTGGCTGTCGAGAACAAAATGGCCGATGGGGCTCTGCTCGAGAAACTTCAGTCATTGAGCATGTCAGACCCTTCGCCGATCGTACGGCGTTATCTGGCATCGGCCGCGTTGCGATTGCCTCCCGCCTCACGATGGCAGATCCTGGAAGGTTTGGCGAGTCATGTCGGCGATGCAAATGATCCCAACTTGCCATGCATGGTATGGTACACGGCCGAATCGCTGGTCGAACATGATGCCGCCCGCGTATTGGGAATCACGCAGAACGCGAAATTGCCGCGTCTCTTGCCGCTAACCGTAAAGCGGATCGCCGGCAGCGGGAAGCCTGAAAGCCTGGACACCCTTGTCAACGGATTGGGTCGTTCCAGCGATGTGGTAGTACGGCGTGCCTACCTCAGCGGAATCTTGGATGCGCTCAAAGGTCGACGACAAGTCGACGCGCCGAATGGGTGGGCCAAAGCAGCATCGGCTCTATTGAAGGATCCGAACGAAGATGTTCGCCAACAGACGTTGCGACTTTCGGTGCTGTTTGGCGATCCGACTGCATTCGCTCAGCTAAGACTGGTGCTGCAAGATCCCAAAGCACCCATCGATCTCCGCCGCGAAGCACTAGACGCACTTGTTTCAGCGAAAGATGAGAAGTTTGTTGATTCGGCAAAGGCAATGATCGAGACTCCGCAACTGAGAGCGTCCGTTATTCGAGGACTCGCAGCTTTCGACGATCCCAGAATTCCCGACATCATCCTTCAGTCGTATGCGACGTTCGACGGCGCCGAACGCCGGGACGCCGTCGGGACATTAGCCGCTCGTGTGCCTTCGGGTCTACGACTGTTGCAAGCGATTGGTGAAAAGAGGATTCCTGCAGTTGACGTGCCGGCCGACATCATTCGGCAACTTCGCAATCTGCGGCACGATGGTATTGACAAGCAAATTGAGGCCGTTTGGGGTGTTGTGCGGAATACGCCGGCCGATCGAGCGAAGCTCATGAAACAGTATCGGCAAATGGTCATGAAGGCGTCCAAAGCGCCCGACTTGCACCTTGGCCGCGCCCTATTTGCCAAGACCTGCCAGCAATGCCACACTCTGTTCGGCATCGGCGGCAATATCGGGCCGGACATTACCGGAGCGAATCGCAGCGACCTGAATTATCTCCTGGAAAACGTACTCGACCCAAGCGCTCTCATTCAGAAAGAGTATCTTGCTTCGCGAATTGAACTCAAGAACGGTCGAGTCATCACGGGCATCGTCAAGGCACAAAACGCCGCTACCGATACGGTGGCGACGGCAACTGAGACGATAGTAATACCCAGGGCCGATATCGACGAAATTTTGGCGACGAATGTTTCAATGATGCCCGATGATCAATTGAAACCGTTCACGGATCATGAAGTGCGGTCTCTGTTTGCCTATTTGCAGTCGCCGGCACAAACGCCGATGCTTGCGACGACAGACAACGCTAAGGATTTCTTTAATGGAAAAGACTTGACCGGTTGGACCGGCGACTTGAAGCTTTGGTCCGTCGAAAACGGCGAGATTATCGGCAAGAGCCCCGGCATCAAGCGCAACGAGTTTTTGAAAAGCCACATGTTGGTCGAGGACTTTCGGCTCAAACTGAAAGTAAAGCTGACGCCGAACAAGGAAAACAGCGGCATTCAGTTCCGCAGCGAACCATTGCAGAATGGCGAGATGAAAGGCCCGCAAGCCGATATTGGCGCCGGCTGGTGGGGCAAGTTGTACGAGGAAAGCGGCCGCGGATTATTGTGGGACAAGTCAGGTGAGCAGCACGTTAACCGCGACGGCTGGAACGACTACGAAATCGTCGCCATTGGCAACCACGTGCGCACCTACATCAATGGCCAATTGTGTGTCGATCTGAAGGACGACAAACTGTCGCGAAAAGGTTTGATCGCGCTGCAGATTCACTCCGGTGGGCCGATGGAAGTGCGCTTCAAGGACCTGAAGCTCGACGTGAATCCGAAGTAGCGGTTCGCCTAGCCTTGCCCGCGTGCAATGGCATCGAGCGTCACGATCTCCGCTTTGTCGCCAGCTTTTTTGACGATGTCGCAGATCATGTCCATGGTTCGGAATTGCGGATCGACGACGTACATGCACGACGGATGGCACAAGAAATCGAATACGCCGCCACCGGCAATGGTCGCTTCGACGACCATGCGGATCGTTTTGAGAAACCAATCCAGCTTCCAGCGGCCCGTGCGAAACGCGTTGATGTCGCTGACCGGGCTCATGGGTATCTCGATGAGCCCCGTCGGATATGCGAATGGTTGAGCCGACTTGCTCACTTCGACGATCCTTTCAATTGTTGCATTATCTGGTTCCTGCTCCGGCTTCGGCATCGGGTGGGCGGGGTACTGGCTGCTGACCCAGCGAAAGCCCAATTCGAGCAGGAGTTTCTGCACATCGGGCCGATCCTTTAGTCCGTTGACGAAACCTCCAGGCGTGCGGAATCCATTGGCGTCGACGCCGACTCTGGTCTTTATCGCTGCGTTCGTGATTCGGATATTCTCGGCGATTACATCGCGCGGCTGCTTGCCTTCGATCAGCCACGGCGAGCGCCGAAAACGGAACTGCAAGTCTTCCGGCTTTGTCGCCAGGATGTTGACATGGTCGTACGTGTGATTCCCAATCGCATGGCCGCTGATCGCGAGTTGCTTGAGCCAGTCGACATCGGGTTGTTCCAGCACGCGGCCAACGACGAAACAGTGTGCCGCGCCGCCAGCCGCCTTGATGCGGCGGCACGCTTCGAAGGTGTATTTCTTGGTCTCGTCGTTCAGATTGCCCTTTTCGTAATCCCAATGCGTGTCTTCCCAACGCGGGAAGTTGCGGCTCATTTCCAAATCGAGCGTGATGGCGATGCGGGCCTTGCGCGGCTTCTCCGAGGCGAACACAGCACCGGCCGAGAGCGCTGATGCGACGAAAAATGAACGGCGAGTCAGCATAAGCCGCCTTGTTGTCTGAGCACGCGGCGCAAGCAAGTGTTTTCTCAGGCCGCACTTGCTCGCGCTGCATGCTTACTTGCCCGTGTACTTCACCCACGACACCTGCGTGATCAAGTGATCGATCGAGGCAAACGAGATTGCCGCATTTGTCGCGAATCGCGGCGACGAGTTCGCCGGAAACGTCGCCAGGGTAGCATCGCCGACCAGGAATACGTTGAAGTCCTTCGCCAGGTTCTGGTAACCCGCGGTCGTTTTGCAGAAACACATGTCGGTGGCATAGCCGGTCAGCAGCACATGGCGCACTTTGTTCTTCTTGAGGAAGTCGCGAAGGGCAGGATAGCCCTCGGCATCGTAGATCACAACGTCATTCGGATCGACGTTCAGGTCCTTCGTCACCGGAATCGGCAGGTCCCAGAAGCCGGCGTTGTTGTACTTCGGCCCCGCGTCCAAGCCGGGAAACTGTTTGAAATAGTCAATGACCGGCGTGTCTCTCGACAACTGCATATTCGCCGGCAGCGGCTGACCGACGTATCTGAAACTTGCCAGCGTCTGCTTCAGTTCTTTGGCCCCAACCTCGCGCTCGGCCATTGTTGGAATGTGATCGAACGACCGGTATGTCTTCTTGCGGATCGGATCGCACTTGCCGGGCAGGCTGTACATGATGAACGCCGCCTTGCCGCGCAGCGAGTTCAGGAACGGTTGAATCACTTCGCGTGTATGTCGGCCTGCGAGGTGGTTCTTGTCGATGGTGCAAAAGTCGGCAGCCCCAGCGGGCTCGGGCGTCTTCCAACCCTGGCCGTCGTCCACACCCCACGGATGCACCATGATTACGGCCGTTTCAGCAGCTCGCAAGTGATTTGGCATCTCGATGATGCCGCGTGCGTTGTACGAAAAGCGCCAGGCACGCACATCGAGATCAGCGTTCTCGTCATTGACTATCGCGGCCGCTTCGTAACGCGTCAACTCGCGCACCGGCTCGACGAACTCCGGATGATCGGCCAACAAGGGCGGCGGATTGTCGAGCTTCTTCAGGCGATTGTCGTATGTGCGCATTGCCGCTTGCGGCTGAGCGTGAACAGCATCCGCAATAGCGTGCGACACAAAGACAAAGACGCCAATCCAAAGGAGCCGCGCACGCAGGCGACGAGGACGAATTCCGAGTCGCCGGAGTAAGCGGCTGATCGACACACACCGGTCGCTTACTTCTGCTCGCAAAGCCTCACCTTCGTGCGCGGCTCTAAAAGTGCGAAACATCGGGGCACTCCTTAACGTGGCGGCGCTGTCTTTGCCTGCAGAAACGCAAACAGGTCTCGCAGTTCCTGCGGCTTCAGGGCTTTCAAGAGATTCTCCGGCATCAGCGACACATCGGTTGGGTTCATTTCCTCAATCTGCGCTTGCCGCACCGTGACCCGCTCTTTGGCCGCAGTGAACAGCGTCACGCCTGCGGGCGATTGTTCGACGATCACTCCGGTGAGGGAGCGGCCGTCTTTCGTTTGCACCACGTGCGTCATGTACTCGCGGCGAACGACGGCATTGGGATCGACAATCGATACGAGCAGATTATCGCGGTCGAAACGGTTCGCGGTCGTCAGATCGGGCCCGACCTTGGCACCATCGCCAAACAACGTGTGGCACGCGGCACAATGCTGCTTGTACAGCGCCCTGCCAGCCTTTGCATCACCAGCGCCGGCTCGCAGGTCGTTGTTCAACCGGCGCACCTCGGCGAGTTTCTCCTCCGGCGTGGTGACAGGCAACGCGCCCCAGTGCTTGCGGATGAGGGCTTTGGTCTTTTCGTCGGCTGTCGCGGCGAGCGGGCGGAGTTCGTCGAGCGTGAAGTCTTTGGCAGGAAAATGCTTCTGTTCAACGGCCTGAAAGAGAAGGTCCGCCCAACTTGGCCGCGCGAGCATTGCCGCGCGGATTTTCGCTCGGACTTCCGGTTTCAGATTTGAGTATTCATTTAGAAAATGCGCTGCGATGCGCAATTCGTCGAAATGCGTTGCGGTTTCTACAGCCGCCAATTGCACTGCCATTGGTACATTCGGTTCAATAAACTCCAGAATTACCCATAGCGGGAATGAAAATGAATTGACGGCGCCCACCGCTCGAATCAACTCCACTCGGTCTTTGTCCGAGAGTCTTGCATATCTTAGACGACCTGCAACCTCCAAAATGGCATTGTCATCATCGAAGGTCATCAACACTTTGATTGCACTCAACTCAAATCCGGCGATTGAAACATGCGTCCTGTGTGCCTTAATCCACAGTTCCCGAGTATCTTGTGACAATGGCGACGACTTTGGTCGTTCTGAGAATCCAAGTTCGATTGCAGGGAGCTGGATGGACCGATCTTGTACCGTCCCCGCATTCCAGAGGTCCAAAGCCCGCTTCATGTTGGCGTCGGAGCCACTGGAAATCAGGCGACGAAGCAATCGCGGCACGACGACGAATCGCAAAATTGGAGAACTCCAAACCCGACTGTTTGACACGTGACGATACAATGATTCGGTGAATTCGTTCATGTGATTTTCAATTCCCCACCATAGTAACAACGGCAAATGCGGATCGCGTTCTATACCGGTGCGCTTGATCAGTTCCATCAAGACTGGCATTAGTCGAGAACCTCGGACTCGCAGCGCGGTGCACGCCAGTTGACTGCAAACGCTCAAATTCACTTCCGTCGTTGCGAGCATCATTAGTTGCAGTGCCGTCTTTTCACTCGTGTTTTCCTCATCCCCCAAAAGCCGCACCGCCCAGTAGCGCACCATCGGCGCGGCGTGATCCAGCAACTTGCAGCCGAACGCTTCGTCAAATCCGCCGCTGACGTACAGCGCCCACAGTGCATTGAGCGCGACTTGTTGATCCTTCGACTCCAGCACGCGCGTTCGCAGCGGCAGGATGACCTCCGGATCGCGTCGTGCCGCTAGGATTCGCCGTGCCGTGCGCGCGTGCCAACCGTTCGGATGATCGAGCAGTTTCAGCAACTCAGCGCTGCTCAGCTTTCCGAGGTCAAATGCCGCTTGCGGCTTCGCGTCCCCATGCACAATCCGAAATACGCGCCCATTGCGGCGGTCCCATTCCGCGTCGGGGTCGGGATGTGCCATGCGCTGGTCGTGCCAGTCAGCGACGTAGACGCAGCCGTCAGGCCCGAGCGCCACGTCGCTTGGCGCGAACCAAGTGTCGTTCGCCAATAACAAGTCGCCGCCATGACGCGTGCGAAACGTCGATCCGTCGGGCAACAGGTCATGCCAGTACACGGCGTGGCCCAGCAAATCGGCGGCGATGTACTTGCCGCGAAATTCAGGCGGGTAAGCGTCGCCTTGATAGACAATGCCGCCGACAGTGACGTGGCCGCCCTTGAAGTTCTGATGCGGTGCATGGTCGAAGTAGCCGTAAGCGTACGGGTTGTGCAGGTTGCCGTGCTTGCCGAACGACTTCCAGTAGTAGGCGCCTTGCACGCCGTGCAGCAGTACGTGGCCGCCGACATTGGTGCTGTAAAAAGATGACCATTGCGGTCGAAGTCGAGGCCCCACGAGTTGCCGCCGCCTTCGCAGAATAATTCAAAGCGGCGGCTGAGCGGATGATAGCGCCACACGCCTTGTTGAAACTCAATCGGCGGATCGTCCGGTTTAGCGGGATTGCGAATCTTCGCTGTCACGGTGCTGCCTTGGCAACCGTAGAGCCAGCCGTCGGGCCCCCAGGTCAGCGAGTTGGCGACCGAGTGGGCATCCTCCATGCCGAAGCCAGTGAGCAACACATCCGGATCGGTATCCGGCACATCGTCGCGATTGCGGTCGGGATAGTAGAGCAGATACGGCGCCTGTAGCACGAACACGCCGTCGTGCCCAAACGCAAATGCACTGGCGAGATTGAGGCCATCGACGAAATCCTTGGGACGAAACTTTCCTGGCTGGCCAGCGATTGGTTCAAGAATTGTCAGTCGATCAGCGCCTTTTGGTCCTTTCGGCGGCGGATCGGGCACTCGGTCGTACACGGTGCGTGAAAAGCGATCGACTTTCACGCGATTGAGTCCGGCAGGATTCGGATATTGCAAATATTGCAACACCCACAAGCGCCCGCGTTCGTCGAAATCGATTGCAACCGGCTGACGAATGTCCGGTTCGGACGCGACCAATTCCACGCGAAAACCGGCAGGCACCGTCATGTGTTTGGCGGCATCCTGGGGCGCATAGCCTTGTCCTGCGGCTTGTCCGCTTAGCGCTAATACCAGAATCAGTCCGGAAATTCGTGCAGAGGTCATCCAACCTCCCGCATCATTGCTTTTCAAAATCAATCGGCCAGGCGAGTCCCGCCGTGAAGCCGCCGTCGACGTACAGAATCTGCCCGGTCATGAATGCCGACGCATCGGATGCGAGAAAGATCGCAGCGCCGATTATGTCCGTCAGTTCGCCGAGCCGCTTAAGCGGACAGTTCGCGTCATTCCATGCTTGCATGTGCGGATGCGACCAAAGCTTGCGCGTCAGGTCAGTCAGGATGAATCCCGGCGCAATCGCGTTGACGCGAATGCCGTGCGGCCCCCATTCGAGTGCGAGCGCCCTCGTCATGTGGCCCATGCCCGCCTTGCTCATGGCATATGACGTTACACCTTTTAGCGGCCGGTCATTGTTGAGCGACGAAATGTTGATCTGGTTGCCTTTGCCGCGTGCGAGCATGTGCTTGCCGACCGCAATTGAAAGCAAAAACGGTCCTTTGAGATTCGTATCCATGATGTAGTCGTAGTCGGCTTCGGATACTTGCTCCGTCGGCATCCGCCGATTGACGCCTGCGACGTTGATCAGCGTATCGATGCGGCCGAATTCCTTGATTACGGTTGCGACGAGCCGATCGATGGCGGCCTTGTCGGACACGTCGCAGACAATGCCGCGTGCTGGACCATTCGGCTGCGACAACACTTTCGCCGTCTGCTCGACAGTCGTCGGATTGCGGCCGGTGATGATGACATGCGCCTGTCGCTGAGCAAATCCCTCGGCGATGGCACGGCCGATGCCGCGCGTACCACCAGAGATCAGCACAACTTTGTCGGCGACGGAGAAGAGCGAATCATTCATGATTCACGATAGGATTTCAGTCACGACACGCCCCGCAACATCCGTAAGCCGAAAGTCGCGACCGGCATAGCGGAACGTCAGTTTTTCATGATCGAGGCCTAGCTGGTGCAGGATCGTCGCGTGCATGTCGTGCATGTGCACCTTGCCCTGCACCGCGTGATGGCCGAATTCGTCAGTGGCGCCATAGGCGATGCCCGGCTTGACGCCGCCGCCGGCGAGCCACATCGTGAAGCCGTCGGGGTTGTGATCGCGGCCGGTGCCGTTCTTCTCGGCATACGGCGTGCGGCCGAACTCGCCGCCGAACCAGACCAGCGTATCATCGAGAAGTCCGCGGCGCTTCAGGTCAGTCAGCAGGGCTGACACCGGCCGATCCACCGCGAGTGCATGATCGGCATGTTTCGGCAAATTCGAGTGCTGATCCCAAGCCGGGTTTGCGGTGTTGTCGCCGTAATTGACTTGCACATATCGGACGCCGGCTTCCAACAACCGACGAGCCAACAAGCACTGCCGGCCGAAGTTTTCGGTCGACTTATCGCCGAGTCCATACAGCGCCTGCGTCTCCTTGCTCTCGCGATTGACGTCGAGCGTCTCGGGGGCGAATCGTTGCATCCGGGCGGCCAGTTCATACGAGTCGATCACCGCTTCCAATTCTGACTCGCCCGGCGAACGACCGAGTTGCTCGGAATTGATGGCGCGCAAAAGATCGAGTTGACGCTCCTGTTCGACAACTGACGCGGAGCTTGTCAAGTTGCGGATCTTTGCCTCGGTTGAAGGCAAACCCGCACGGCCAAGCGCTGTGCCCTGGTGCACTGTCGGCAGGAACGCGTTGCCCCAATTCCGAGGTCCGCCATTTCCCATCGATGGACTGATCGTGACGAAGCCCGGCAGGTTTTGGTTCTCCGCGCCGAGTCCGTAAGTGATCCAGGATCCGACCGAAGGCCGAATCAAGTTGATCGAACCGGTATGCAGGAAGAGCGTCGCGGGCCCGTGCGCGATGCCTTCGGTGTGCATGCCGTGCAGGAAGCACAAGTCGTCGACGTGCTGTGCGATCTGCGGAAATAGGTCGGAAACGTGCCGGCCTGTTTGCCCGTAGTGGCGGAACGGCCACATCGGCTTCATGACGCGATGGGTGACGATTTTGCGAGTCTTAGCTAGTGTTCGCGCGTCGTCGAACTCGATCATCTTGCCGTCGTCCTTGAACAGGCGAGGCTTGTGGTCGAACGAATCGACGTGACTCGGTCCTCCCTGCATGAACAAAAAGACGACGCGTTTGGCCTTCGGAGTGTGATGGCTCGGCCGACCCGCCAACGGACTTCCGGCGCGACTCTGCGACAGTCCCGCCAAGGCGAGGTAGCCGAAGCCGCAGCCAAGCGAACGTAATGCAGCACGGCGCGACATGGTCCAAGAGTTTCTCACGTCCATTATGGCAACTCCTGTCGGTATCTCGAATCACCCTGAAGGATCATCAGGTGTGCGACAGGCATTTTACAGCGTCGAACGCATTGATGAAAGTGAGTATCCGGTCGTATCGACAACAATTAAGAGCTTCAATCGTCTGAATCGAAAAACCGGGCTAAAGAACAGTCGGTGCAAAAACGACCGAACCTATCGATTCACTGTGCTCCGAAACGAGTCCGTCAAGGTCTCTTACGCAAACGCGTCCTCAGCTTCTGCTTCCTGTTGCGGCAGAATAGGAACCTTCACATCCTGAACGATCTCGTTGATGAGCGCCGGCGTAGTCACTTTTCGCAGTCGGCTCTCTGGCTTCAGGATGATGCGGTGGCCCAGCACCGGCTGGCACATTCGCTTCACGTCGTCAGGCAGAACGAAGTCGCGGCCCTGAATCGCCGCCCACGCCTGTGCGGTTCGAAACAGCGCGATCGAAGCGCGAGGACTGCCGCCCAATGCGATGTCTTCGTGTTCGCGAGTGCCGTGAACGATCTCCAGAATGTACTTGCGTATCTTGTCGTCGACGTGGATTTGCCGCACTGCCTCCTGGCAGTTGACAAAATCCTGCGCCGCAACGACCGGGTTGATATCATCGATCGGGTGGCCTTTTTGAAGCCGCAAGAGCATCTTCGATTCTTCCTCAATTGCCGGATAGCCGACGCTCAACCGGATGATGAAACGATCAAGTTGAGCTTCCGGCAGTGGGAAAGTTCCCTCGTGATCTACAGGGTTTTGAGTTGCAATTACCAGAAACGGCGGCTTGAGCGTATAGGTCTGTCCATCGACCGTGACGCGGCGCTCGGCCATTGCTTCAAGCAAGGCTGATTGCGTCCGCGGCGTGGCGCGGTTGATTTCGTCGGCGAGAACTGTCTGAGCGAAGATGGGTCCGGGCCGAAACTCAAATTCGCCGGACTTCTGATTGAAGATCGAAACTCCAGTCACGTCGGTAGGAAGCAAATCGGGCGTACACTGCAAGCGTTTGAAGGTGCAGCCGACGCTGCGTGCTAGCGCGCGGGCGAGCATGGTCTTGGCGACGCCAGGAACGTCTTCGAGCAGTATGTGACCTTCAACGAGATACGCGGCGAGGGACAGGAGAATCTGCGGCCGCTTGCCGATGATAACCTTTTCCATGTTGGCGAGGATTTTCGACACAGTCGCCTGAACATTGATGGACTCGGCCACGGGGACTCTCCAATGACACGGGCACTGTCGATTGAGATATGAACCGGCCCATCTGGAAACAGAGCCCGCCGCGCCGGCCGGAATGCCACTCCGGCGACGGCGAGACAGGCCCATGAAGCGAACACATCCCGTCTCTTATTTCTTCTTTTCTCCGCGAACGCTCTTCAGCAGTTCCTTGACGGTGTCGCGGTATTTTTCGGGCAGTTTGTCGATGCTCGCTGTCGAGAACAACTCGTCGCCGTCTTTGACGGACACCGATCGCAGCTTGGTTTCGTCCTCGGTTACCGTGCCGTTGATGTCGATGTGAACGCCATTTTTCTGTGAGTGAATTGTGAACTGGCCGTTCGTGATCTGCACCGACATTTGTTCGGCAACTCCTCCCGGAAGCTGCGGCGGCATGATGCCTCCCGGAAGCTGCGGCACCGGAATCGGGATCGCCTCGAATGGTCCATCGAACACACCGCCGCCGAAATTTGGGAACCGAGGCGCTTCGAGTTCCGCTTTGGGTTCCGGCAGCTTGATGCCCTTGATCGTTTCTCGTTTGCCCTTACGCAAGATTAGTGCATCGATTGCGTCGCCTGTCTTGATTTCTGCGAGTTGCTTTCGAAATTCGACGACGTCCGCCGCGACCGGTTTACCGCCGATTTCCAGCAGGATGTCATTCGGTTTCAGGCCGGCCTTTGATGCCGCGGAGTCGGCAGTGATTTCTCCGATTACCAAACCTTGGTTCTTCGGCAAATCCAACTGTTCGATCAAGACCGGACTCAGTTTTTCAACAGCCACGCCCAATCGCGCGCTGGACTTGCCGCCCTGCCCTGGCATGCCGGGAACCATGAGCGCTCCGCCAAACTGCGGCAAGTTCGGAAAGTTGGGACCCTGGGGCATGTTCTTCATCATCTCTTCCATCAATTTCTGCACAAACTTGCGATACTCCTCGGGGACGTTGTCACCGACCATAATGCGCGGCCGAACCGGGAACGGTTGCGGCGGATTCTCGTCACCACCTTTTTTTGGCTCGTCTTTCTTTGGCTCGTCTTTCTTGTCGTCGACGGGTGCAGCCCTCGGGGCGTCCTGCGGCGAGGCAGCAGCCGATCGGTGCCAGCCAAAGCCGGCCAACAGGACTGCGACCGCAATGAGGCAACAACTGGCGGCGATCGACAAGCGGCGGGTCAAACCCGATGACGATCTTCGATGCGTAAGCAACATTTGAATCCTCCGAAAAAGCTCTGATGAACTTCCCAATACGGCCGTGGCTGCGGCGATGCGTTGGGCACCGCGAGTCAACGACCGCGACAAATCCACAAGAAACGAAGCGTAGTCTTCAACTCGTTCCGCATGGAGCGAGGCTTTGGAATCGGCCAGAAATTCCTGCAGCAGCCGAACGGTTCGCTGCAACGCCCATTGCCAAGGCAATGGCCAATAGATCACGCCAACCAGGCCGGCAATCAGGTTTGTCCACGCATCGCCGTTGTGCAAATGAGCCAACTCGTGAGCCATGATCAATCGCAACTGCGCTGAGTTGCCTCTTGCGACAAGTGCTTCCGGCAAGACAATTGTAGGCCGGCATACTCCAAAACAAATCGGCACGCATAGCCCGCTCGATTGGCGCACTAACGGCCTGCGGCCCGTGTAACGCGACAACGCGTCAAGTATCGCGGATGGGAATCCATCGATCGGCCGGCTCCGCAAACGAATTCGCCAAAGTGCAATGTTGCCCGCTGCCCAACGTAACGCCATAATTGTTACGCCAATGGCATATGCAATCGCAGCGACACTCCACACGCTGTCAAGATTCAAACTTGTTTTAGTCGGACTTTCATGACCAATTGCCTGACTCGCAGAATCCGGTGATTCGGAAATTGGCGTGCGCAGCCCTTCTTGCGGAAGCACAACCAACAGTCCGAATGGCGCATTCGTTTCACCGGACAACGCCGGTTCATTCATCTTGTATTCGGCAGGCGGCCTGGAATATTGTCCCACGTCAGCCGAAACAACCCGTTCGATCGTCGGAAGTCGCCACCATCGCGGCGACAACGCCAAGATCGGCGCCAAAACCGCAATGTGCAATGCCGCGACAGAAATTGCGAGTCTCGCACCTGATTGCCGGACCACACGTGCCACGAGCCAACCGAAGAGGAGCACCGTGCCCCCGACAAACAGAGTCTGGCCTGCCCATTGTGCAATGGCATTCATCGGCGGCCCTCCGCCACTTGCCGTTGCTTGCGCGCATCGGCAATCATGGACTGCATTCGCTCTAACTCGCCGGCGGGAATCTGTTCGCTTCGCAATAGACTCATTACTAATTGTGACGCCGCGCCGTCAAATACTCGATCCAAAAATGATCGCGCGCTTTCATCGCGGCTGTACTTTGCGGCATAAATAAACGTCCGTCCTTCGACACGATGACGCACCAGGCCCTTGTCCTCCATAATCCGGAGCATCGTTTGCACGGTGTTGTACGCCAGTTCTTTGCCGACTTTTTCGTCTTCCAGCAAAAGTCGATGGGCATCGCGGACGGAAATGGGCCCATGTTCCCATAGGAGCTTTAGAATCGCGGTTTCGCGGGGCGTCGGCAGAGGCTCAACTGACATAAGTAGTTCACCGAAATTACTAGGCCTAATTTATTAGGTGATTATCTGCGCCGAAGCGGCACGTGTCAAGTGCTCATAAATCATTTTGAAAAACTGATTTGCACGCTATCGCTTAAAAGCGCGATACGGGATATTGCCGACTTCAGGGGTGTGTTCGGAAACTACTTTCCCCGCACGATCAACTTCAACTACTTTGCGGGTCAAGTAGCTCGAAGTGAGCGTGTTCCCATTCGGCAGCCGCTGCACACACGACGGTCTACTCACATTGGCGCTCCAAATCTGCTTGCCGGTTAGTTCGTCGATCTCGGCGACCGAATTCATGTTGGTGACCATGATGCGGTTTTGAGGCAGTAGTTGAATGTGCGAATAGTAATACATTCGCTGCGCCTGTACGGTTCGGACTTGCCCACCCTTCTGATCGAGCCTGATGATCTGCCCCGGCTGCGTGGCGATGAGCATGTGCCCTTCACGAGTTCGTGCTCCCGCGACAATGTCGCCGTTGGCGCGATCATGGGTGAAGATGTCTTTGCCGTCCTTGGTTGTCTCAATAACCGAATTGCGAGTAACGATGAACGTGTTGCCATTTGCGAGTCGCTCGCAGTAAAGCGGTTGCATGACTTGTTTGCGCCAGTGAATTCGGCCTTGTTGATCACGTTCCGTCACCTGTTGCCCGTTATGCTCGGCGATGAGCACATGCTGGTTAGGCAGCACCTGAGCCGAAATGGGAAACTGCAGCCCGTCGATCTGCCAGCGAACGGTCTTTCCATCCGGTGCGTATTCAACGACCTTTCCGGCGCCGCCGTTCTGATTCAACTGCAAGACCATCAGATATCCATAGAACTTCGGCTTTTCGTCAAGTTTGGCCAGATCGACGGAGGCTCCATTCTTTTTCCACCACTGTTCCCATGCATTGCGGCGGCGAATGCGATCGCCAGGGTCGCCGTCCAAGGCCAGGACCGGTGCGCTTTCACCGGCGATGCGATGCAGGACCTCCTCAGCTTGCCAACCTGCCGTCAGCGGCAGTTTCTCCAGTAGCTCGATCAATTGCGGAACAGCGCCTTTTTCGCGGGCAAATACGACGAGCGCAGCCGCCACCTGGAGCCGCACTTGCAAGTCCGTATCCTGCATCATCTCGCGGATACGAGGCAGTTCGCTCTTTGAACCGGCTCGTACCAGCGCCTCGGCTGCTGCACCGCGACGGACCGCAACGGGGTCCTTGATTGCCTGAAGAATCACAGGTTCCGGTTGATTGTTTTGGACCGCGAGTTGCGTCAGGCCCCAACGCATCGCTTCGGCAACGTATTCATCTTCGGCCAAAGGCAATTGAGATAGGATTGCTGCGCTCGCGCCAGGCGTCTTCAATCGACCAAGCATCCGTGCTGCCGCTGCGGATACGAGTTCGCTGGGGATCTTCTCCAGTTTCATCAGCGTGACGCGGCATCGCCGCGAGACTTCCGGATCTGGATTCTCGAGATGCTGCTTCAACAAACTGATTGCCTTGACTCCGAACTTTTCGATTTCGTCTGTGGCTTTCTCTCGGTCGCGGAACGACTCGGCGCCCATTTTCTTGATCAATGCAAAAGCAGTCTTCCGTTCTTCTTCCGAAACACTTCTTGATCGAAAGTAATCCAACAGCGCCTGTCCATCTATCTTGAGTTCGGCAGTTCGCAACGTCTCCTCATCGCGTTCGCGATCGTCGTCTTGTGCCTGAAGCCAAGCCGCGCTGATCATCAATGTCAGTGATCCAAACAAAAAGATACGCGCCGTCATGGTGGGAACACCGTTCGGGGAGGAATGGGCGTATCTTACCCGACGGACTGTCGGATGGCCAAGTGGAAAGGGGCGATGTCCAATGGACTTTGGTCAGTCGATATGAATGTCGATCTTGGCTTTGGCACGCAAATCATTCAACAGTTTTTGCCGCATCTCTTCAATGAAACAGTCGCGAACGTCTTCGATTGCCGCAACAAATTCGATCGGCTTGGCCGGCGTACGGTCCGTGACCTGCAACAAATGAAAGCCGAATTCGGAGGTCACAATTTCGCTAATGGCGTCTTTTTTCATTCCAAACGCCGTTCTCGCGACTGCGTCATCGACCATCCATTTGCGCGTAATGAAGCCGATGTCTCCGCCCTTCGGTGCGCTGGGACACTGCGAGTGGTCACGGGCCGCGTCGGCGAAAGTGACTTTGCCGGCAACGATCTGTTGTTTCAGGTCATTCAGTTTCGTTCGTGCGGCCTGCTTCTCCGCCACTGGCGCGTTTTCCGGAATTCGAATAACAATGTGACTGACGCGAACGGTGACCTTTTGAAAGAACTCGATGTTTTCCTGAAAGTACTTCTTGAGTTCGGCGTCCGACGCCTGTTGCTTTGCATAAGCAGAATACTGCAACAGGTTTTGCATGCTCAACCGCACTTGCTCTTTGGTCTGTCGGGTCTCGCGGCAGTAGTCGTCAATCGTCTTGCCGGCGGCCTTTTGCACATCGGCAAGCACTAGCATCTGTTTGTCCACCTCGGCGGTATCCACTTTGGGACCCTGCTTGGCGAGGAACTGGGCCAGTAGTCGCTCGTTGATCAACGCATCGAGAACATCATGCCGCATTTGCCGTTGCTGTGCTTTCGGGACCGGGAAGAGATCGGGATTGCGCATCGCAAGAACGGCGTCGATTTCCGCCATCGGGATGTTCTCGCCATTGACGGTCGCCGCGGACTTGGTGTTCTGCCCCCAAGCTGCGCAGGCGCCAACCAAAAGCGACAGCATCGCCATTTTGCCGCGATTCGCCAGTCTTCCGATCATCGCAATTCTCCTCGGAGTCCATCCCATATCCGAAATATCGGCCAAGTGACATGGAAACTGGATAGGAGTTTGACGGCGACTCAGAAGCGGGAGTGCAAAACCGACTTTGCCGCAGTTCGTGAGCCGCGAGCCGGCGTGCGATACACTTTTGGCCGTGCTGACGGCGCAGTGAATTGAATTCTTGACCAATCCGCACCTATTGTCGAACAGTCTCCCAACCATTCCCGCATTTGCCGAAAGAATCCATGCATGCCGCCGCTAGTGTAGACGGTGGAGGCAATGACCACTTCACGTGTGGCAGGCGATGGATGGTCTCATTCTGGCAGTCGATCTGGGCGAATGGAACAGTCACGAAACTGTTTCGCGCCGTTCTAGGCGAACCGTGCGGCGTAAGCCGCCGGGTCCAAGCGCGACACCGTTGCAAGAACCGTCCCGATGCACGCACAAGACAGTCGCCCGGCTCAAGACAGGCTCGAATAACAACAACGCGAGACAAAGTTAGTCGTCATCGGTGGAGTACGCGTTGTTTTTGTTCAAGTCGGAGAGGCCATAAGGCTGTTCGGCCTCTTGCGCCGCCCAACTACTGCTCAATACCACATCTCCATCCGCAGCCCCCGCGCGTCGATCTCCGGAGCCTCTGGGATACGCTGCGCTTGGCCCTGAAGGATCTTGCGTGCCGTCCACACAGCGGCAAACGCATCATTCAAGTCGTCCAGCGCGTAATGCTCGCGGTTGATGCCTTGCTGCTGCAAACTCGCGAGCAGGTCCGTGCGGGCAGTCGGCCAGGCAGCATCGATCAGCGCCTCCCGCGCCTGCCGGCCCGGATCGGAGTCCTTCTCGTCCTGAATGGGGGCACCGTCGTTCCAGCCGTAGAAGCTGACTTCCGGGTGAATCTCAAAGCACCACCGCTGATGGAGCGGCGTGATGGCGAGATCCAAGTTGATGATTTTTGGGTACAAAGCCCACTCGTTGCTTCCCACCTGCCTGTTGACCGCCGCTTGTGTGACTGTCGATGCTGCGAGCCGTGATGGCGCGTAGAGGGCCGGGCGGATCGGAGCGTTTTGAACGCAGACGTGGCGGTTGCCCAACAGGTTACGGGCCAGTTCGTCGCATCGCCTCCTGCCATTGCTGGCGAGCCCGATAGGCATGTCGATGGCCATCACTTGGATGAAGGGGTCGTGGGCCAGCAGTTCCGTCGCAAGCCGGAACAGAGACACCCGAAACGTGCCGTTGTCGGTGTCGAGAACGATGCACAGCCAACCGCCTGGGCAGCCATCAACGCCAGCGATTCGAGGCATTCCGCGCTCCAGTGACTTCGGTAGCCGAACAGGTGATTATCGCAATCGCGCGATTGCGATAAGTCAGAAACTGAATTCAGATAATACGCCTCGCATAACGGAATGCAACAAGAAAGGCTTGCAGCATTCTGAGTTTACATCGGAGATATTCATATGCTCATATGCTTATCCCAATGCGAAAACTGAATGAGAGGCGGACTCATGAAACTGCTCGATGAACTGGTCGTGGCTTGTCGCACCATGAACTGACCCACTCTTCAAGGCTCCTGACTCACGGACGCCGACTCGTCCTTCCAACTGAACGTCGTGACCTCGATCAGACCCGGCCGGCCCTCGCAGTTCCACCTAGTTACGACAGAAGAGGTTTTGAGGGAAGGACCGCGTGACCAGGCAGAAAAACATTCATCTGGGGACGATGCCGTCTTCGTCTGCAACAAGCGAACGGCAATCCGCATTCCGCAATCCGCAATCGCTTTGACATTCCCAAACCGGATCGTAGCGTTGGTTCGGTTGATTGACGAAGCGCGGAATCGCGTTTGCGTTCGCGGTGCGCGCAACTTCAGGAACAGGTGTCACAAAATGTCACAATTTGTCATGGTTGGCGGTGTTTTTCGGGAAACTACGCGGTGGGCGGAAGACCGGATTGGTCCGGAGATCATTCCATAACACGGGATTCTCCATAACTAGCGACCCGTTGCGCAAGAAGTGTGGCGAGTGCATTTGATTCTGATTGCGGCCGGCGTCAATCATTGTCGAGAATGGTCATGGCCAACGAGAAACCGCTTCGAACCAATTGGACTGCGACACGAACCGTGCGCTGCACCAAAGGGCGCACGCCGCACGACATCGCGCACATTACGACCAGCACTACGTCGCAATGTCTTACGTCCAGCGACATAACCACACGACGTCACGGTGTCTCACCACGATTCCACAATTTTGACAGTTTTTGTTTGCAGCCGTTACAAACGGTCGATCGGCTGGCCCAATCAGAAGTTGCGGAAAAGCTACGATCCTGGTTTGAGTGTCTGCGCTGCGTTTTGACATGGGTCGGTGATGCATGGCGCCGTGCCGTCGGGCACATTTTGACATGGGTCGGTGATGCATGGCGCTGTATCGGCGCTGTGCGCCGGTCCGGAGGTCGTCATTTGGCAGGCAATCTAGGCTGCAGATCGGGTGCTTCACTCCAGAAGCAAGAAAGGCAAAACCGGTCCTCGCAATTCGAAAAATCCTTGCGATGGCCAAGTCACCGGATAAGATGCTCCGCAGACCAGCACGAATCACTTTCACTTGTTGAGGGATAAGGCAATGTTTAATCGTGGAAACCTCTCCCGCCGCGGTTTCATTCGTCAGAGCACGGCAGCGATGGCGGCCGTCGGCATTCCGGCCTGGTTTGCTCAAGACGTGCTTGCCGCGGACGAGCAGGCTGAAGCTCGCAAGAAAAATCCTGTCGGCGCCAACGGCCGTGTGCTGCTGGGCGCCATCGGCATCGGCAGTCCGTCGAGCCGCGGCTTGCAGTTGTTCAACGATGTAAACGGCGCGGCGCCGAACGTCGCCAAGTACGTCGCTGTTTGCGATGTTGATGCGCGGCATGCCAAGCGGGCCGCCGACATCGTCAAGAAGAACGATCGCATCGGCGGCGAAGAACCGGCGGTCTTCAAAGACTTCCGCGAACTCAACGATCGCAAGGACATCAACGCCGTCATCATCGCGACGCCGGACCACTGGCACGCATTGGTGGCAATCGACGCGCTTCGAAAAGGCAAAGACGTTTATTGCGAGAAGCCGTTGACGCTGACCATTGCCGAAGCACAGGCGATTCGCAAAGTCGCAAATGAAACGGGTCAGGTCTTCCAGACCGGCAACCAGCAACGCAGCGACTATCGCGGCATGTTCCGACTGGCCGCTGAACTCACACGCAACGGCCGCGTCGGCAAGATCAAACGCATCGAGTGCCGCATCGGCAGCAACCCGACGAGTCCGTCGCTGCCCAAGGTTCCGGTGCCTGAAGGGCTGGATTGGGATTTTTGGTGCGGGCCTACGCCGCTTGTCGACTACGTCGAATTGAAACAAGGGAACCACACATTCACGCGCGGGCATTACGAATTTCGCTGGTGGTACGACTACTCCGGCGGCAAGATGACCGACTGGGGCGCCCACCATCTGGATATAGCCCAATGGGCGCTAGGAATGGACGGCAGCGGTCCGTTCGAGATTTCCGCGAAAGGAACACCGCCGAGCAAGGCTCCGAATTCCTATAGTTGCCATGCGGATTTCGAGGTGACTTACAAGTACCCGAACGATGTCACTGTCATAGCGATGAGCCGCGGCGAAAACGGCGTCAAGATCGAAGGGGAGGACGGCTGGATCTTCGTCGGCCGCGGCAAGATTGAGGCCAGCGACAAGAAGCTGCTCGAAACGCCTCTTACTGGAAATGCCGTGAAGCTGGAAGTGTCGCCGGGGCACATGCGGAATTTCTTCGACTGCATCAAGTCGCGGAAGAAACCGATTTGCAATGTCGATGTCGGCGCCAGCTCCGTCACTATCTGCCACTTGGGCGTAATCGCATTGCAGACCGGCAAGACGTTGAAGTGGGACGCGAAGGCTCAGAAGTTTGATGATGCCGCCGCCAACGAGATGATCGGGCGCAAGATGCGCGCGCCATGGAAGCTTGACGTGTAAGACGGTTGGCGGGCGTGCGTACAATGCCCTGATGCATCCCGCGAATCGTTCTGAGTTCACGACCTTGACCGATGCCCAGCTGTTGGCGCAATGTGAGGTCGATACGTATCGCGCGAGCGGCCCGGGCGGACAGAAACGCAACAAGACAAGTTCGGCGGTGCGCCTGCGGCACCGCCCCACGGGTCTTATCGTGATCGCAGAAGAAAGCCGTTCGCAGCACGAGAACAAGGCTCGCGCTTTGCGACGACTGCGAAAGGAACTGTTTTTACAATTACGCCGGCCTTCCGCAGTCGAGTCCCTGGCAGAGGACGGCGACTTTCGGGCGGCGTTGCGGTTGGATGGGCGGCTGGCAGTCAGCGTCAAGGATGCCCGGTTTTGGCCGGCGGTCGGCATCGCGCTGGATGTGCTGGAACTCGTCGAAGCGCGCGTCAGCGACGCCGCCGAAAAACTGGGCATTACCACGGGCAACTTGATTGATTTTCTCGAACAGGATCCAAAGGTCTGGCAGCACACCAACCAGATGCGAGTTCGATTCGGTCACAAACCACTGAAATGAACGACAGGACCAGGATGGCAGAGCCGTACAATTTTTCATGGGTAGACGCGCCGACACTCGCGGCAATGGGTCGCCCGACTGATCTTGAAGAGCTTTCTTGGCTGCGAGGCCAAGGAATCGAGATCGTGCTTACACTTACTGAAAATCCGCTTCGGCGCGATTGGCTGCAGGAAGCGGGATTGCTCGGCTTGCATGTGCCGGTCATTGACATGACGCCACCGACAATCGAGCAGTTGCATGAGTGCGTCACGGCCATTGCCAAAGCTCAAGATCGCAAGATGGGAATAGCGATTCACTGTTATGCGGGGAAGGGACGCACTGGGACGATCCTGGCCGGGTATTTTGTTCACCGCGGAATGGACCCTGGCGACGCGATCGCTCATGTACGATTGACGCGTCCAGGTTCGATTGAAACCACCGAACAAGAGGAGGTCGTTCACGATTATGCGCGCAGCCTGCGGCAGGAATCGTCATGAAGGTGTGTCATTGCGGCGCGACAACGATGCGAGCCACGTTTCAAGAAGACGTGGACGCCTGTGCTGCCGCCGGTCTTAGGGGACTGGAAGTCTGGGCGACGAAACTCGAAGTTCATCTGCGTGATAACGATGCGCTCTCGATTTTAGACGACCTCGCCAAAAAGAGCGTTTCCCTCGTCGCGGCGAGTTACCAGGGCGGCCTTCTTCTGTCGCAGGGCGAGCAGCGGCGAGAGCACTTTGACCACTTTCGCAAGCGGCTGGAACTGTGCGAGAGACTGGCAATTCCGACTCTCAATGTCGCCGCCGACTTCACAATGCAAGTCGAAGGCCGTGACATCGAGCGTGCCATCGTTTCGCTTCGCCAGGCGGCTCAGTGGGCATCAGGATTCGGCGTGACGCTGGCGCTCGAGTTTCGTGGCGGCGACTCGTTTTGCACCAACTTGGCAACGGCCAGTGCATTTGTCGAAAGTGCCGCCGAAGACAACGTCGGTATCTGCCTCGACGTGTTTCACTACCACAAAGGCCCCAGCAAATTCCACGACCTGCAGCAACTGCCGAAGAGCAGGATCAAGTTCGTGCAACTGTCGGACGTGGCAGGCGTTTCGCGAGAATGGATGCGCGACTCCGATCGCATCCTGCCGGGAGACGGCGAATTTCAATTATTGCCGATTCTGCAACAACTGCATGATGCGGATTACGATGGCTGGATTTCAGCCGAATTGCTCAATTCAACGATCTGGCAAGCTCCGTCCGTGCATGTAACTGAACTTGCGGCCGCTTCAATTAAGCGTCTATTGGACCAACTACAATGACACTTATGCTCGGCGCGATGGCTCCGAACATCTCGTTTACTCGGCCTGACGGCGCCTCTGGCACCTTGGCGCAGTACGCAGGCAAGCCGCTGTTGCTCGTGTTCTTGCGGCACCTCGCGTGAATTCCGTGTCAGGCACACCTCGTCGAGGTGGCAAAACATTACGATGAGATCCAGAAACTCGGCACAGAAGTGCTCGTGGTCACGCTCAGCAAGCCTGAGATGCTTCGACTTTATCTTTCCGATAAGAACTGGACCTTTCCCGTTGTCGCAGATCCAAATCGCGACGCTTATCGCGCGTTTGGCCTATCACGGACTTCGTATGCGACGTTCTTTCGCCCCGGAGTCATACTGCGATACATCGGCCTCATTTTTCGCGGTCAGCGGCCACACGCCGTCAATGAAGGCGAAGACGTCTTGCAGTTAGGAGGCGACTTCGTCTTAGATGCGGGCCAGCGAATTGTCTATCAGTATGCGAGCAAAGAACCGACCGATCGGCCACAGGTTTCCCTCTTGCTGGATGCGATCAAGAAAGCGCGAGGACCAGCATCGTGATCATTGGACCACATGAATAAGTGCGATCTACTTCCCCGACATTTTCACTTTGACGCGTGTTGCCTGGTCGCAGACAACCAGGATCGTCAAACTGCGCTTCTCAGTCAGCGTCACGCTTAACTCGCCCGTCGATTTCTTCTCGTCTTTTGCAAACGGCGCCGCCGGCGGCTTACGATTCGTGAGATTCTCAACGTCTCGGAATTCTTGTGCTGTATCGACGACGTAGATCGAAACAGGCTTGTCCGATTGATAGTTCACGGTCAAATTCTTGAGCGGAGACGGCGTTGAGTACTTTTGCACCATCTCAGGCGTCAGGTCCACTGTCTTTTCATCTTCCAACCGAGGGCTGCAGCCGACGGCAAGAAATGGAAGCAACGCGATAGCGAGCGGCAAATGCAAACGACTCATTGGTGAAACCTCAGTCCTGACAAAACGAAGATGATGCGGAAATGGTAGTTCCTCGCACGTCTGGCGGCAATCCGACCACGGCCTAAACTGCCGGCGCAGCAACTTCAGCATCGGGCCGCTCCAATCTAAACGGTTGCCAGATGTGCGGCCGGGCCAATGGCTCAATGTGCAGCACGATTTCACCACGAAGGAACAACCGCACAGTGCCAGACGACTGACTGACGACAACGGCGACGGCCTGCGTTTTGCGGCTGATCGCCGCCGCAGCCAGATGCCTGCTGCCTAGCCCGCGTGACAAGCTGATCCCCTCGGCCGGGGCATCCAGGTACATGCATGCCGCAACGGCGATGCCGTCGCGGCCGATCAAAATTGCGCCGTCGAGCTGCGCCAGATCTTTGATCTGTTCGCGAACGCGGCGATCCCGCAAATCCCGCTCGGACTTGCTGTAGCCGCGGAATGGGTTGAAGTTGATTGGGCGCGACAACGATAAGACCTTGCGAGTGTCGCCAACGACCATCAGCGTTCCGACAGGTTGCCCTTCGCGGCCTTCGCGGCCGATCTCAGTGGCGAGTTCAACGACAAGGCGCAATGTTTCGAGCGGAACGAGTGTATCGAGTTTGCGGAGGTCGCTGGCTGTCAGCCGCTCCAGATGCTCGTCCAAATGCATCACGCTGATGCTGTCGATCGGCTCGGGGCGGCCCTGCTCGAATGCGATGCCGTTGTACAACACAACGACGTGCGAACCATGCTGAATCTGCTCGTTTGCGATGGCCTTGAGCAGCGCCAGACTCATTCGCTCCTGAATGGGAACCGGTTCTGGATCGAGATTCAGCACGATGCAGCCGGGGTAAGCCTCGAGGTGCCGTGTCAACGTTTGGTTATGCGCTGCAACGAGCAACCTGCAATCACCGAGGTGGCGACGAACTTCGTCCCACTCCAATGGCGTCTCCGTCATCATCAACACCGCGTCGGTCTCCAACTCCGCGGAGACTCGCTTGGCGGCTTGCAACAGTGCAATGGTCTGAGTCGGCAATCCCATAGGTCAACAACAAATCTCATGTAAGTGCAATCAAAACATCTCGCGCTCAGTTCGAGTCAATCTAGCGAACGTTGACGCACGCTGCCAATATGGATCGGCGCGGATTGAGTTCGATTTTTGAGGAATCCTTCAAGTGGCTTGCCTTCCCACCCGGTTGCAACCGACAATGACGACAGTATCATTGCAATCGACTCCATGGAGAGGACGCCATGCACCGCGACTCGTTGGCAGCCATTCTTCCACACGGCGGCATGCCGGTAGGCAATACCGGAATCCACGACTCGATCCTCCGTACGATTGGATGGACGCCGCTGGTTCGACTCAACCGAATCGTTGAGGGGCTGCAGGCGCAAGTTCTGGTGAAGGTCGAGTCCGCCAACCCCGGCAACAGCGTCAAAGACCGTGTGGCCTGGGCCATGATCGCCGAAGCCGAGCACCAGGGCTGGCTTCGAGCCAATGGCACGATCATCGAAGCCACGGCTGGAAACACGGGCGTCGGATTGGCCATGGTCGCTGCCGTCAAAGGATATCGCTGCATTTTCGTGCTTCCAGACAAGATGAGCCATGAGAAAATCGCCTTGCTCAAGGCCTATGGCGCTGAGGTCGTCATCACGCCGACCAACGTCCCTCCAGACGCGCCGGAGAGCTACAACGGTGTCGCCGACCGACTGGCCAGAGAGATTCCAGGCGCCTGGAGGCCGAACCAATTTACCAATCTGGCAAATCCGGAGATTCACTATCGCAGCACCGGACCGGAAATCTGGAAACAGACCGAGGGCCGTATTGCCGCGTTCGTCGCCGGCGTCGGCACAGGTGGGACCATTTCCGGCGTCGCACGCTATCTCAAAGAACAAAACCCCGAAATCCGCATCATCGGCGCCGATCCGGAAGGATCGGTGCTGTCGGGCGGCACTCCCAAGTCCTGGAAAGTCGAAGGCATCGGCGAAGATTTCGTCCCCAAGACTTTCAACAGTCAACTGGTTGACGAGTGGATACGAGTCGGCGACGCGGAGTCGTTCAGCGTCGCCAGGTCGCTTGCCCGTCAGGAAGGCATGTTGCTCGGCGGTTCGACCGGCACCAACGTTGCCGCAGCCTTGCGCTATGCCAGGCGACTGAACCCCGGTCAGGTCGTCGTCGCTTTGGGCTGTGACACCGGGCGAAACTACCTCAGCAAATTCTTCGACGATCGCTGGCTGTCGGAGAACAACCTGATGTCGCACGAAAAGGCCCCGCAGAGCCTGGCCGATTTGATCAAGGCTCGCGGGCCGCGCGAACTGGTCACCATTTCGCCCGACGCCAGCGTCGAGAAGGCGATCCAGGTCATGGAATCGCGAGGCATCTCCCAGTTGCCGGTGCTGGCCGACGGCAAGGCCGTCGGCTGCGTGCTGGAAGTCACGCTCGCCCGCATCCTGCACGACGCACGCGATCCCTCGACCGTACCCGTCGGCGAGATCATGGCCCGCCCCCTGCCCATTCTCGATGCGGCTGTACACCTCGACGAAGCGTATCGACTGCTGATGGCCGGCAACACCGGCGTGCTTGTAACCAGCGACGGCATGGTTCGCGATATCGTCACCCGCATCGACCTCGTGCAATACTGGGACCGGCTGCGGAAACACAAGTAGTTTTCCGGTCAAACTCCGTCGCCCTGCTGTTTTGACGACATTCTCGCCCAACCATTCAGCATGGCAGCATGAGGTCCACACCACAAACCAGGATTTGGCAGCGCCGCCCCGATATTGAACACGCCCGACGACATCGCACCATGCATCACCGACCCATGTCAAAATGTGTCGGACAGCACGGCGCCATGCATCACCTACCCATGTCAAAACGTACAGAAAAGATTCAAACGTGGATCGTAGCTTTGTCGCAACTCCTGATTGGGTCAACCGATCGGTCGATTGTAACGGCTGCGAAAACAAAGCGCGATTGTTGTGGAGTCGTGATGAGACACCGTGACGTCGTGTGGTTATGCCGTTGGAGGTAGGACAGTGCGTCGTAGTGTTGGTCGTAGCGTGCGCGATGTCGCACAGTGCGCAGCCACTTGCGCGGCCCGCGGTCCGCATCCTTTTCCATGTAATCCGAAGCAGATTCTCGTCCCACATGACCGGTCTCGACAATGCTTGACGCCGGCCGCAACCCGCACGGCACACTCCGCGCGCAGCGGCCCGCTTAAGTGTCCGATCCGGATAAGGAAAGGCAAATCGGGGAACAAAAAAAGCGACACGCGGACATATCCAACATTGCCCAGGACTTAGACGGATGCCAGAATAACAACCCGACGACACACTTAGCGCAGGTAGCACTTCGGCGGCCAGTGGAGAGCCGCTCCGCTCCGAAGACTTCCCGTCGCGTGGGACCGCGCTCCGCTCCGAAGACTTCGCGTCGCGGCTAAACGGGGTAATTCGACCTTGACCGAGAAACCGATATGCCGCGCCTGACCGATAACGAGAAGCAGGACATCGTTCGCCATCTCGAAGCCGACCGGCCGCTGCCCGACAAATATCGCTTCTTGCTCTTCGACGACAAGCGCGAGGTCGAGCTGGTGTGGAACGGCAAGACGAGCGAAGTCTGCAATCTCGTGCTGCCGTTTCAGGTGATCGAGCAAGTCGACGAACCCCGCGCCGAATCGTTTAGCCGCGACGCGAAGCGGAGCGGGTCCCGCCCCGATCAACCGCTACTGTTCACCATCGACGAGCGCGGCCGGCAGCTCGCCGGCTGGACCAACAAGCTCATCTGGGGCGACAACAAGATCATCCTCTCCAGCCTCAAGAACGGGCCGATGCGCGACGAGATCGAAAAGCACGGCGGCATCAAGCTCATCTACATCGATCCCCCTTTCGACGTCGGCGCCGACTTCAGCATGGACATCGAGATCGGCGACGACACCTTCACCAAGAAGCCCAACGTCCTCGAAGAAATCGCCTACCGCGACACCTGGGGCAAAGGCGCCGATTCCTTCATCAGCATGATCTACGAACGGCTCATCCTGATGCGCGATCTGCTGGCGGAGGATGGGAGCATTTACGTCCATTGCGACTATCGAATGGACTCTTTTGTCCGCCTGGCCTTGGATGAACTCTTTGGAAACGAGGCGTTGCAGAATGAAATCGTTTGGAAGCGATCTGATGCTCATGCAGACGCGGGCTCCTACGGGACCATTCACGACGTTGTTTACTATTATCGGAAAGGCGCAAAGCGAATATGGAACCCACAGTATGTTCCGTACACCGACGAGTACGTCGAAAAGCAATATAGGTACAAAGACGAAAAGAGTGGTCGGCGGTTCCTTTCCCGAAGCTTGACGGCTGATGGTTTACAGGGCGGCGGCTACCAATACGCATGGAAAGGAGTTACAAGATCCTGGCGATGCCCCATCGAGACAATGCAGCGATATGAGTCCGAAAATCGCCTCACTTATACCGGAAAGGGATTAGTTCGCTACAAGCAGTACTTGGACGAAATGGAAGGATTGCCAGTACAGGACATTTGGGACCAATTTACAAAGATCCATCATTTGGCGGATGAGCGAGTCGATTACCCGACCCAAAAACCCGAAGCCCTTCTCGACCGCATCATCCGCGCCTCGTCCAACGAAAACGACATCGTCGCCGATTTCTTTTGTGGGTCCGGCACCACCGCCGCCGTCGCGGAGAAGCTGAATCGCAAGTGGATTTGCAGCGATCTCGGAAAGTTCGCCGTGCACACCACGCGCAAACGGCTCATCGGCGTGCAGCGCGAACGCAAGGCGGCCGATCAGACCTATCGCGCCTTCGAAATCCTCAACCTCGGCAAGTACGAACGCCAGGCGTTCATGGACATGCGCGTCGCCGGCGAGGGGTTGCGCGAGGAGACCCAGCGCGCCATCGCCGCCGCCAAGGATGCCGCGTTCGTCGATCTGATCCTCAAGGCGTACAAGGCGGAGAAGGTCGAAAACCTGCGCGTCTTCCACGGCAAGAAGGCGGGCCGCATGGTCGTCGTCGGCCCCGTCAACCTGCCGGTGACGCGGCTGTTCGTCGAGGAAGTCATCCTCGAATGCCGGCAGAAACGCATTACCAAAGTCGATCTCTTGGGCTTCGAATTTGAGATGGGCCTGTTCCCCAACGTGCTCGACGAGGCAAAGTCGAAGGGGATCGACATCGCGCCGAAGTACATTCCGGCTGAAGTGTTCGACAAGCGGGCCGTGGAGAAGGACCAGGTGGTGTTCCACGACGTCGCCGCGATTGAGGTGAAGCCGTTGGTCAAAAACAAATCGGTGGCGGTGCAGTTGACCGATTTCTCGGTGTACTATTCGCAAGACAGCACGAAGTCGGCCATCGAGTCGATCAAGGAAAAGGGCAGCAAGATCGTGGTCGAAAAGGGCCAGATCGTGAAGGTCAAGAAGGACTCCAAAGGCATCGTAACGAAGGACAAACTGACGAAGACCTGGACCGACTGGATCGACTATTGGGCCGTCGATTTCGATTTCGAGAGCAAGCGCGAGATCATTCGCGTGAAAGACGAGGCGACCGGTGAAGTCGTCGAGAAGTGGACCGGCGATTACATCTTCGAGAACGAATGGCAAAGCTTCCGCACCAAGAAGGACCGGAGCCTGGAATTGACGAGCGCCTATCAGGAGACGGACAAGAAGCGCGTGAAGATCGCGGTGAAGGTCGTGGACATCTTCGGCAACGACACGATGACCATCGTGGACGTGTCATTGAAGCGCTAGGTTAGCTGCGACGCGGAGTCTTCGGAGCGGAGCGCGAGGTGAACTACATGATCGTTGGTTATCACATCATCTTCGGCATGTACGGGTTCTGGCTGCCGAACGATCCGCGCGGGTCGTGGTCCAATTTCGTCGGTTCGTGGGAGTTGTTTCGCTACGGGCCGGCGACCAAGACGACTGAGCGGCGTTCGGTCGCGCATGTGCCGCACGATCGTGCCGTGCGTCTTGCGGCCAAAACGGCATTGAAACGGCCCGCGGTCGAATTCACGGACCAGCAGGTTCGCGCGGTCGCAGCCGGATTCGCGGGCTACTTTGAACGCTCCGCGCGACAGGCGTGGGCGTGCGCCATCATGCCCGATCACGTGCACTTGGTGGTCGGTCCGGGGCGGATCAGCGTCGAGCAACTTACGATTCAGCTGAAGGGCGATGCGACGGACAGCCTGAGGGCCCTTGGCCTCCATCCTTTTGGCGGCGAGAGAGACCATAAGGGCCGCCCGCCGAAGTGTTTCGCCCGAGGCGAGTGGAAAGTATATCTCGATTCCGATGACGTGCCGCGCGCGATCGAGTACGTCGACGATAACCCGAGCAAGGAAGGCCGTCCGCGGCAACGGTGGCCGTTCGTGGTCCCGTACCTGGGTTAGCCGCGCGATGGTTAGCCGCGACGCGAAGGCTTTGCGCAGCGCGAGAGATGGGCAGCCGTCGCGCTCCGCTTCGAAGACTCGCGTCGCGGCTAACCATCGCGCGGCTAACCGAAGCGTCGCGGCTAACCGACGGGTAAACGGAGAATTCTTATGGCCCTCCACCCCAGCTTTCCCGACGATCCGCATGCGATCCTCAATCCGAGCATTCGCTGGTTTCCGGCCGACGAGTCGCTTCGCGAGAAGCGGTTCGATCAGTTGCTGCCGCCGTTGGTGCCCACGCTTCGCAAAGAGGTGAAGAAGTGGCGGGATCGCGGATACGATGGGGCGACGGACACCAGCAAGAGCTTATTGCAATGGTGGTTCTTGGAAGCACATTTGACGCAGTCGATGTATGCCACCGGCGCGCTGATGCAGGAGTTTCGCTATTTCTTCGCTCAACGCGAGGCACTCGAAACGATCATCTACCTCTACGATGTCGTGGGCGTGAAGGACAAATACGACTTGATGCGATTCGACAGTTCGGGAGCGGTTTCAACAGGAATGTTCGACGAGTCATGGCGGCGCTTCGTCGTCAAGATGGCGACGGGAGCGGGCAAAACTAAAGTTCTCAGCCTGGCGCTGGCATGGAGTTTCTTCCACAAGTTGTACGAGCCGGATTCGAAACTCGCGCGAAATTTCCTCGTGATTGCACCAAACATCATCGTTCTCGACCGGATTCGCAGGGACTTCGACGGGTTGCGCATCTTCTTCGCCGACCCGGTGCTGCCCGACAACGGCTACGACGGCCGGAACTGGCGCGACGACTTTCAGTTGACGGTGCATTTGCAGGACGACGTGCGCGTGGTGCGCAGAACCGGCAACATTTTCTTGACCAACATTCATCGGGTGTATGCCGGAAACGAGTCGATTCCGTCGGCTGACGACGAGAATACCATGGACTATTTTCTCGGTCCGCGTCCGACCGGGGCGACGACCGACAGCAAGGTGGACCTCGGCATGATCGTGCGCGACATCAAGGAGTTGGCGGTTTTCAACGACGAAGCGCACCACATACACGATCCGAAAATGGCGTGGTTCAAGTCGATTCAGGATATTCACAACCGGCTATTGCAAAAGGAGTCGGCGCTGTCGCTGCAGGTGGACGTGACGGCGACGCCCCGGCACAACAACGGCGCGATCTTTGTGCAAACGGTCTCGGACTATCCGTTGGTTGAGGCGATTTCGCAGAACGTGGTCAAGCACCCCGTGCTGCCGGATCAAGCGAGCCGGGCCAAGCTGCAGGAAAGGCAGAGCGCCAAGTACACGGAGAAGTACGCCGACTATTTGCATCTGGGTGTCGTTGAATGGCGGAAGGCGTACGAGCAACACGAGAAAACGAACAAAAAGGCAATCTTGTTTGTGATGACGGACGACACCAAGAACTGCGACGACGTGGCCGCATTTCTGGAAGGCACGTACCCGGACCTGAAGGGCGCGGTCCTGGTCATTCACACCAAAAACAACGGCGACATTTCGGAAGCGGTAAGCGGCAAGAGCAAGGAAGAACTCGAAGAACTGCGTAAGCAAGCCAACGAGATCGACGCCTTCGACAACCCGTACAAGGCCATCGTATCGGTGATGATGCTCAAGGAGGGATGGGACGTCCGCAACGTGACGACCATTGTCGGACTGCGGCCGTATGCGGCGAAAAGCAACATCCTGCCGGAACAGACTCTTGGCCGAGGCTTGAGAAAAATGTATTTCGGCAGCGTACCGGAATACGTCAGCGTCGTTGGCACCGATGCCTTCATGGATTTCGTGGAGTCCATCAAATCGGAAGGAGTGGCATTCGAACGCAAAGCGATGGGCGAAGGGACGGGCGCGAAGGCGCCGGTGATCGTGGAAATTGACGTGGAGAATCCGCAGAAGGACCTGGACAAACTCGACATTGAAATCCCGGTACTCACGCCGCGAACGTACCGCAAGTACAAGAACCTGGACCTGATCGACCCCGCCAAGGTCGAGCATCAGAAACAGCTGTACCTGCAATTCAGCGACAAGGAAATACGCGAGATCGTATTCAAATATGTGACGACGGGCGAAATCGCGCACACGACCGTGCTGGACAGCGCCGATGTCGCCGACGCCAGCAGCGTGATCGGATTTTTCGCGCAGACAATCATGAAGGACCTACGGCTGGTGAGCGGATATGACGTGTTGTACCCGAAGGTCAAGGCGTTTGTCCGCGATCAGTTATTCGGTCAAACGGTGGATTTGGACGACGCGAACACGCTGCGAAACCTTTCGGAAGTGGCGGCGATCAAGACGATTATCGAAGGATTCAAGAAGGCGATCAACAGCCTGACGGTGCAGGACAAGGGCAACGCAGAAATCCGCGATTGGATCAAGTTGCGGCGCGACGTTCGCCCGTTTGTCGCCAAGGAGCAGGGATTCTTGGTCCCCAAGCAAAGTGTGTTCAATCGAATCATCGGCGATAGCGGGCTTGAGTTGGAGTTCGCCGCGTTCTTGGATCGTTGCCCGGACATAATTTCATTTGCCAAGAACTACTTCGCCGTCGGCTTCAAGCTGGATTATGTCAAGGCAAACGGAGAAATCAGCACGTACACGCCGGACTTTCTGGTGAAGGTCAATGAGAAAGAAGTATGGATTGTCGAAACCAAGGGACTCGACGACACGGATATCGCTCAGAAAATGGCACGATTGAAGCAATGGTGCTTTGACATCAATGCGGCGCAGACAAGCGTCAGGTACGATTTCGTCTACGTCGATGAGGCCTGCTTCAATCGATATCGCCCCAATAACTTTGAGTCACTGGCACAGTCCTTTCGGGAATACAAATAGCGGTCCAGATCACTAACGATGGTTTCAAGCAAATACTGGGCAAGTGACCGAAGCATTTGCTCATTGACGCACTCGCGCTTGCGTCCACCATCACTCCACAACCTGCACCCGCAGCGTCTCGGGCCATTGCGTCGGCGACATACGCACAAGGCCGCGCGTGGAGGGCTCTTTGGTTTCGAGTGCCAGACCCAAAAGCACCTGCTTGGCGCCCGCTTTCGCCGGGCCGGCTACGAGCGTGAATCGCGAGGGCTTGCCCGCGGGTTCCGGCGTTTGAACATGGCGGTGAAACGTCGGGGCAAACCCGTCGAGGCTCAGTTGCGGCGGCCAGACTTTGATTCGAGGTCGATCGAGTTGAACGGTCGAGCCGAGGCCAGACAGAATCGTTTCCAAAAGCCCTTCCGCCATGTCCGTCGTGATTTGCGTCGCTCGGCCGGTCGGCGCCAATACGACGAGACGAATGCGAACCGGGCGGCCCTCGAACTGCAGCCGATGCGTGCCTGCTTTCGGCGCCGGCGGATACTCGGCGAGGTTCTCGTCCAAGCCGGCGTCGGGATCAACCGGCTTCTTCTTCGTCAGTATCTTGAAAGCGATGAAGCCGACGACCGCAAGCACCACGACGGCCACGCCAAGGTAGAGATAAGTCGCATAAGGCTTCAAAAACGCCGGCAGAATGTCGCCCAAAATCGTCGTCATGGCATCCTCATAATAGAATACGAATGAGTCCTGCGGTCCGACCGTCTATAATGATCGCGGATTCGGCGGATGCAAGAACTTTCACGGGGAACATCATGCTTTTGCTGCTTAGCGGTCTGGTGATGTGTGCGGAACCGGCGGCCGATTGGAAAAAACAGGAGTCGGCCTACTTCCAGAACATTCGGCCGATCACGCGAGACTTTGTGCGGGCGGGAGAAGGTTATTTTTCGCCGGACGGCCGTAAGGTAATTTTTCAGGCGGAAGAGAAAGACACAGGCAATCCGTTCTACCAGATATTCGTGATGGATCTCGAGACCGGCAATTATCGGCGTGTTTCGCCCGGGTCAGGGCGTACGACATGCCCGTATTTTTCACCGGACGGCTCAAAGATCATTTACGCCAGCAGTCATCTCGATCCAGATGCCAAGAAGCACCAGGCCGCTGAATATGTCCAGCGTGAAGAAGATCGCAAGTCCGGAAAGCGCCGCAGGTATCAGTGGGATTTCGATCCATACATGGATATTTTTGAGGCCAACGTCGACGGCACGGGACTGAAGCGCCTGACTACAACGACCGGTTACGATGCGGAAGGCAGTTTTTCCGCCGACGGCAAACAGATCGTTTTCTGCTCGAAGCGCAGCGGGCACCTTGAACTGTACATCATGAGTGCCGACGGTTCCGGCGTCCGAAAGCTGACCAATGCGCCAAACTGTTACAACGGCGGGCCCTTCTTTTCGCCTGACGGCAATCGCGTAATTTTCCGCAGCGACCGCAAAGAAAAAGACCGGCTGCAACTCTATGTAATTAACGCCGATGGCAGCGGCGAGCGAGCGCTGACGGATGACGACAAGTGGGTCTTCTGGGCGCCGTATTGGAATAAGGACGGGAAGCACATCATCTACACGGCGGCAGATCACGGCGATCCGATGGTCCGGCCGAATTACGACCTGTTTTGGATGAATGTCGATACCGGCAAGAAAACGCGATTGACGTTCTCGCCTGGCCAGGACGTGTTGCCGGTCTTCAGCCCTGACGGCAAGAAAGTGATGTGGACGTCAAGCCGCGACGGCAACCCGTCAACGCAACTGTATATTGCAGATCTTGTCCCGCCGAAGTAACAGCAAGCTGGATCAGGTGTATTGACGCCACTCACGGCGGACCTGGTTCAGCCCGTAGGCGCACAGTTCGAATTCGTCGCTGAGCTTTCGCAGCACTCTCGCTTCGGCAGCGAGGTCGTCGGTTTCGTACGTGCTTGCCAAGTAGTACGAACGCTTGCCGGTAGCACAGTAGTCGACAAAACAGTCGCGGCGATGCGATTGCCGGGCTTTTTCGAGCGCTTCAGGGTAAACGCCGGTCCAAAACAGTGTGAAGTCGCCGATTTGACGGTGAATTTCTCGAGCCGTGCGGCCGTCGCCGGGAAGTTTGGCGGCTTCTGCGGCCATTTCGGAAACGGAAGCAAGCGGCTTTCCGGTATCATCGTTTAGGCAGTGAATATCGCTCACGTGAATGAAGCGAGCGAGCATCACCGAGATGTAATCGATCAAATCCGTGTCGGTAACGCCAAGCTGCGTGATGAACGTGTGCTCGGTCAGGCCTGAGAATAGCCGGCGAAGCGGATGATCAGTAGGCGGGACCCACATGGTCATTTCCTCCCGCGGCACCTTCCCCAAGTACAACTAGAAAATTCTACGCCATGGTTGTAATTGGGCAAGTGGCATTCAGTCAAGTCGGATTATTGGAACTCGGAATGCGTGGCCAAACGAAAAGGCCTGCGGCATGGTTTGCCGCAGGCCTTGAGTTGTCAATGATCGAAGTTACTTCTTGCCGCCTGGCGGGCCAAATGGATCGTTTGGCTTGCCGCTGCCTCCCTGATCCGTGCTGATCCGCACCTCCTCAAGCCATTGTTGCCAAGAAGAGAGCCGTGATCGTCGTTCATAGTCAACCTCATCGGCTTTATTCACACGGACCTGTAAGCGGCCGTCAGGCAGCATCATGAGGGTTTCGAGACCGGAATCATCCGTGATTTGGCGATTTCGCCACGTCTGCGAGACGCGATCCCCACCTTCGAAGTCGACCAACAGATAGTCAGACAAGAAGTCCACCGAAAACTCACCTTTTCTGGAAGCGGTTCCTTTGGTTGTCTTGGTGTCCTTGAACAAGTACTTGCTCTTGGTTTCGGACCAAACCGGCACCTTCACATTCTTCGTTCCGACGACATACTGTCCGCGATACGCCTCGATGTCTTCAACAACCCAATCACCAACTACGTACTCCGAATTGATCGCGGTCCTGTCTGCCCGCAATCGCTCGAACCAGCGGTGCATTTGAATTCGCACCTGGTCCTGTCGCGGGAATGATTTGTTTTCTGAATGCGCAAACACGTGCGACTCGGGCGGGATCACAATGCCGTCAATCATTTTTCCATCTTGCCTGAAAACCACCGGAACTGGGTCTTTCGCGGTCAAAATCGGATCTTTAGCATAGTCGGGGCGACCCACGAGCTTTTCTTTGCCATAGTTCGGATTCACGACTTTCATGCGGATCTGATACTTGTACATGTAGCCTGGTCGAATATCCACATCCAAGAAACGCAACAAGCACGCTTCAAGCGCCTCGAATTTTTGGTTCGTGTCTTGCTTATCGTCCTTGCCGCTGGTGTTGCCGTCTTTGGTACTTGAGCCGTCGCCGAAAATATCCGTGTCATCTTCAAACTTACCTTTGCCGAATGGAGAGTAGACTCCACTGGAGCCAGACTTGTTGAGTTTGTCGATCGCATCGGCAATCAACTGCAAGTCGACCTTTGGGTATTTGCCGCGAGCAAGCGCCGGCATCGGAACGAACAAGCGATGTTCACGACTTGGAATTACGGGCTTGTCACGAATCTCAGCATCTTCTGGAGCGTTCTCAAGAATCTTCTTTGAGAACAACGGCCGGTAATTCGCCTCCCAGTCCAAGTTCGTCCAATCCTGTAGTTTGGTGTTTCCGTCCGCAGACCAGATTTGCCGTTCGAGAACAAATCCGCGAAACGCCGGCATGTCCTGTGAGGACGCAAGCTCCTGCAATGATCCATACCGCAGTGCCTTCTGAAATTCCTCCATTTGCTGGCGGTATGGGAACGCGGCGGTAACGACGACCATTCGCACCGGCTGAATGAAATGCGCCGGCTTGACGTTGTTTAGGTTGTCAATCTTCTTCAGCTCGACCCACTGAATCTCTTCCTCATATCGCAGGCCGCCTGGACCGGAGTTGCCGCCGCCAAATCCGCCGGGCATTCCAGGACCTCCACCGTCTCCGGGCATGCCGGGGCCGCCGGGGCCGCCACCGCCGGGCATTCCAGGACCTCCACCGCCTCCGGGCATGCCGGGGCCGCCACCGCCGGGCATACCTGGGCCGCCGCCTTTCGGTCGGGACTTGTTGCGATCGCCAATCTTCTTGTTGAAACCAGCATTCTTCCCAACTTCCTTACTCACTACCACCGCGATTTTTCGATCCGATCCCTCACCTTGAAACTCGTAGGTGAGAATTGGCGCCCAAACGGAAGCTATTTGAAATTCGGTTGGCCCCAGGACTCGTGGCATGATGCGCTTGGCGTCGTCCACCACAACATCAGTAAAGAGAGGATACGTGCGATGGTCGGATGCATACAGTTCTGGGAAGTTGACTTTCCCTTTCACCCATTCTTGCAATGGCGGAGGGTCGCCTGCTCCGGTGTTGACTCGGTTCTTGATGTCCTTCGCTTTCTTGTCGATTTGACTCGCCTTGCTGTCGGAGTCAGCGCTTGTTGCGGCCGATAGCCCGCCCCACAAGACCAGCAATGCCATCACGACCAGGGACGCGATGATTCCGATCTTTTCACCTTTTTCCAGCATGATCTTCTTAAAGTCAATTTTCGGTTTGGCCATGACTTGGTTCCTCAATCAAACTTCTACCAGATTCCAACCAACAATTCTCGGACCAATTAGCAAATGCCTTTTGACTATTATTTCTTGTCTTTGTCCCCAGGAACATCAGTAGGCTTCTTCGGGTCGGACGGCTTCTTCGGATCGCCGGGCATCGGGTCGGACGGCTTCTTCGGATCGCCGGGCATCGGGTCGGACGGCTTCTTCGGATCGCCGGGCATCGGGTCGGACGGCTTCTTCGGATCGCCAGGCATCGGGTCGGACGGCTTCTTCGGATCGCCGGGCGGGGTGACGATTGATGGGACACTCGGTCCGGAAGAATCCGACTTACCCGGCGCCTGCTCTGGCGGACGTTCGTACAACGTGACGACACCGTAAACAGTAATATCCACTAGACTGACGACCTGCGGCTCACCGCTGGAGCCGGAAGAAGGACTGCCGGGCATACCGGGCATACCGGGCATACCTGGCATACCGGGCATTCCTGGAGGTCCGCCAGGGCCGCCACCGCCGGGCATACCAGGAGGCCCGCCAGGGCCACCGCCGCCGGGCATACCAGGACCGCTCGGACCACGACCGCCGCCTTTACCCTCGCCCTCGCCAGGACCAGTCGGATCGGCTGGTGCACTGGCTGGCTGCGAATAATTGCGCTGCAAATGCCATTGCGTAATCTGAAATCGCAGGTTCGTATTCTTCTTGGTGGAATTTGCGCAGGCGACCAACACGTCACTGATGTGCGCATTGTCCAGAGTCAGGTGCATCGCAACGGGCATACGGCGAACTTGATCCGTCACATCGATGTAACGAGCACGTGCAATCTTGTTCGGCGTCTCATTCCCGGCGCCACTGCCGCCTGTCCCACCTTCGCCACCAGGCATGCCTGGCATACCGGGCATACCTGGCATACCGGGCATACCGGGACCTGACGGTTTGTCAGGACTACCAGCTTCGCCTTCCTTTGGTTCGCTGAACTTCGCCGATTTTAGTTGCTTATCAGCGAGCCGGTGGCCGGCGTTACGCCCAAGCACGATCTGATTGACGCGTTTGACCGGTGAAATTCGATGACTCAAGACCTGGCGAAGCTGGAACAAACCCAAAGGCTCATCGTTGATGACGACCTTGGTATCACGCATTTCGACTTGCTGATCAGCCGACAGGGCGTCAATTGGAAACGATAAAGAGATCGGGCGTGCTCGTTCTGAGTCGGGACTGCGAACCCATAAGTTAAGGTCCAAAGAGTAGATGATTTGACGACGGCCGCTAATGTTTTTTAGCCGTCCGCGAACGACGTAATCACGATCCTTTTTGGCGAGCACCAAGTCCAACAGCCACCACCGACTCTGGAAACGCTGAGCGAATTCACCGGCTCCGGTCTTTGGAAGCGGGTCGTTCGCCGACGGGCTTACGATGTGGAATTTTGCGATCGCATCGTTCGTTTCACTAACAATGTTCAAAAGCTCACGTCGGACACAGATATCCTCAAGTGCAAGCCAAACTTCCTCCGACGTGGCCTGCGAAGTGCCGCTCCAACGAACCGGCATCAAGACGCTTTCCCAATTTCGAGCGAATTCCGTCGGGCGAACCGACGCAACCATTTCTTGATACTCGCGCTGATAGACGCTTTCTTGCGTGAAGGCACTGGTACGTTCCGGCAAGGCGATCGGATCTCCGAACGCTAACTTGCCCCAACGAGAGGGAAGCGCCAATTCGCCAGGCCACACCAAGAGATTCTTTTGGCGAGCGTACATGTCATTCCAAATCACCTGGCGTTGACCGATCAGAAAATCTTTTTGTTTGTCCAGTTCCCGAGTGTAATGATTCGATTTCGGATTGCTCTTGGACCCGAGTTTTGTGTCCATCGAATTGATGGCTTCTTCTTTGGCGCTGATCAACCCGCCGACGCCAACTGGAATAATGATCAGAAGCACGAACGCGAATAAAGCAAACACGCCGAGCAATATCCAAAAGTGGTGCTTCTTCAGTGCTTGTTTGTCGAATTTCATGAATCCGTCTCCCACAATCACAAGTTCAATCGAATGCAGCCGACTGCCATCAACTATTTGTTTTCCGGAGTAACCGGTTCTTTCCATACGAAGTAGACCACGAATTCATATCGAACTCGTTTCTTGGCTGAAGCTGAAGCAGCAGGAGCGCCGCCATCCCCAGGTCCCCCGCCGCCAGGCATTCCCGGTCCACCGCCGCCAGGCATCCCGGGCATGCCAGGCATTCCAGGCATCCCGGGCATGCCAGGCATTCCAGGCCCGCCGCCGCCGGGCATACCCGGCCCGCTGCCGCCGGTCCCAGATGAAGTTCCACCAAGCAAACCAATTGGAGTCCAAGATGAACGCGAATCCGATGAACCGCCTCCGGCACCGCCCGGCATACCGGGCATCCCAGGCATGCCGGGCATACCGGGCATCCCAGGCATGCCGGGCCCTCCAGGATTGTCTCGACCTCCCCCACCGGGTGCACCTGCGCCCCCGAGCAGATTCGGCAAGTTCGTGCCGCCGATGTGCGTGAACACACCCGGCTGCGGATCGCGGTTCTCTCGGCAGAAATACAAGAAGGCGTGGCTCACTTTGTTAGCTATCGGATCCACTGGGTCTCCAGGTTTCGGCTCGCTCGCTGCCGTCGAACCTGGTTTCGGCAGGCCGTGAAATCCAAACTTGTTGATGTTGTAGACCAGTGAATTGATGATGAATTCTTCGGTCTGAGTGCGGTTGTTGTTCGGTGAGAAATAGGTATGCCCACGAAGCTCAAACACCCAGCCTTCGCCGGTAGGAGGATCCTCGCTGTATTTCTTGGCCGGAGTATTGCCGCTTGCAGGCCGCATAAACACGTCAATTCCGTCAAGCATGTTCTTGAATTCGTTCTTGGTGATGTCTTTGGCTTTTTCGAAGAACTGAGTCAAATCGGCAGCATACATGCAATGCACGGCCTCGATATCCACTGTGGCCAGATTGCGAAGCGCCTCGTCGTCCATTGGCATATCGACGACATTTCCCTGGCCCAGCCGCCGCTGTATTAACTGCTGCAATGCGGCAATCGCCCTTTGGTTGCGCCAGTAGCGATCTTGGTTCGGGTCGAGCATGTTGCTGCCGTTGGGCTGCGGCACGCAGAGACCAATGAACTTGTGCGCTTCAATCCAATTCATTCTTTCATCTTTGCCGGCGACGATGCTCTTTACGTCGCTCGTGGTCTTGTCAACTTCCGTCTGTTTGTTTTTTGCCTCATTCTCTTTCTGATCTGCGAGCTTAATCGCAGAATCGCCTTCGATTATCGCCTTGCCGATCTTGTCGTTTTGGGCTGCCGCTTTTTGAGCATCCGTTTCCATCAGGGGCTGGCCAAGCGCGTGGCTCTTGATCGCATAGCCGCCGGCAAGCACTCCGAGACCCAACAATAATGAAGCCGCCGCCGCAAGGGACCATGGCTTCTTCGCCCGAATCATCCGATCGAATTGAATCTCACCCGGCAACAAGTTGGTGCTGAGACGTGAAAGCGCCAGTCCCTGCAGAGCTAAGCCATACGAAACGGGGAAAGTAAGCAGGTTTTCCGTAAACACCGGGGCGCTGGTCACACTGTCGCCTACCATCCGATCAAATGATGCGGGCTTGCGAACATCGAGCGACAGTTTCTCACTCAAAAACTTCTGAAGGCCTGGCAGGCGAAATGCACTGCCGAGACCGACCAGATAAGCGATGTGCGCATCACGGTGGGTATTGGTGAAATAGCCAAGCGATCGTTGCACTTCATTGACAAAATCGGTAAGCACCGGCTTGAGAGCCTTAAGAATCTTCGCCAAATCAGGCGACTTCGCCGCATTGCGTTTCAAGTGCTCGGCTTTGGCAAAAGTTAGTTTCAGTTCTTTTGTCAGCGCTCGCGTAAAGTGATTGCCGCCGATTGGGATTGGCCGCTGCCAGATAATCTTCTCGCCATCTGTGATGATCAAGTTCGACGAATCGGTGCCGATGTCGAGCGCAACAGCACATCTCTTCTTTCCAGGCGGTGTATCCTCGGCTCCTTCGGCTCCTTCGGCGGTCTCGCCAGCAGAGTTCTTCTGCAATAATTCGTACGCCACGTAATTACAGAGCGCTAGAGGCGCCATCTGCACAATATGAACTTCCGCCTGCACATTTTGAAAGTGGTGCAAAAAGCGGCTGATCATATCGCGCTTCATGGCGAACAGGCCGATTTCCGTGTCCAGCGCAAAGCCATCTGTAACGACGCCCTGCCCGATCTTCTGAAAATCCCAGACAACTTCTTCAAGCGGGAAGGGGATCTGCTGCTTAGCTTCGAACCGGACGATGTCTGCGATCTTCTTTTCTTCAACCGGCGGTAACTTCACGAACCTGGCCAATCCGCTTTGACCAGCAATGCCGATCGCGACCGTATCGCCCTTGACGGTATTGCGGGATAGGAAGGTTTCGAGGGCTTCTTTGGTCAGTTGATCCGGGTCGGCATCGGGCTGACTGACGATTTTCGGGTGCTCGACGAAGTCAAAGGCGGTTGCCGTCACCTGCCCGTCGATCATTTCCAGCCGCAACGCTTTCAGGGCACACTGACCAATGTCGATGCCCCATACTCCAGTTGGTGCCGCCATGAATTGCAATCCTCCGGGTTCGCCGCCAAGCAATCAGTATACAAATGACCGAGTTACTGCATCTACAGGGATCGCATTACCGTAACACGGTCGGATAATTGGTGTCAACCACCTGTTGGCCGAGAACGATGTAACCTGCAAAAAACACCTGTCCCAGAATGCGCAACCGGCGTGACCGCCCGTGTCTGCTATTGGTGTGAACGGCCAGAACAACGATTCGTTGGCAAAACATGCCCAATTCATGAGAACGCATCGATGTCAAAGACTTGCGCCAACTTCCTTCGTTCAGTCTAGTTACGGCTGGCAGTCTTCGAAAGGTCATTTACCGTCGTTCGATTCGTTTTCAGCTCGCCTCCATAGATTTCTGGCATGAATTGTTCCTGGCTCACGCCGGCAGGCCTGCTGACGATACGACCTATTCCGACATGCTGAGATGCGGAGAAAGCGATCGTTCGGCTTCAGTTGCACATCATTGCAATTCACTTGACGGGCGGTCCAGATTCGCAAACAATACTTCTAATTGATCACTAGGCCGGTTGTTCAAATTCGGAGGAGGTACTTATGGCCAGGTTTGGATTCATTGCGGCAATGGCGGCATTCGCGTTCGTGCTGCCTGCCCCGTCGGCCGAAATAACCGGGCAATATGTCGAGGCTCGCACCTGCGACGTTTATACAGGCCCCTGCTTCGCGAACGCCGACACGAGCATCACAGGCCGGCATGCGGTCATCGCATGGAAGATTGACAAGGGCCGTTCAGGATCGGAGCAATTGGATGGCCTCGGCGTGGTTGCCGTCATTGCAGCTCGTGATACGTTGGGGCTCAAGCAAGTCGTTGCCGGCAAGGCCATCATTATCGTGGACGAGAAAGCTACGCCTGCTCAGAAGGCAGCCCTTATCGACCTGGCACAAAAACATACGGGCATCTTGCTCGAAAACACCGTTTCGATTCAATCAGCGCCGATCAACATCGAAATCTGTGAATGCAAAGGCAACTCCTGCGCCAAGGTAACAGCCGGCAAAGCCACAGTGACCACACGATGCCTCGACGCTCACCATGACAAGGCCTGCGGCAACGAAACAGCCTTTTACCCGCCGCTTTCGAAGGGCGTCGTCGCACGGCCGGCGATGGCTGCGGAGCACTCCTACATCGGCAAGGAGTTCAATGAGTCCTGGCGAGACGGCGAACGTCGCGGCGCTTACGTCGGCACGTTCCAAGTTCGGTGATATTGTGGCCCTTGTTTTGGCAACCTAGCCGTCGAGTCGTTGATCCGGACCGGGTCAGTGTTTCGACGGCTTATTTGCTTGACAGCATCAGGATGTGGCAACATGAATCAGAAACTCTCGTTTGCGTCAATTGGCGGATTGTTGATCGTGGCGGTCGTTGCGCAGGCCCAAGAGTCTGCCTTCACTGTGAAGACTGAAAAGGTCGCGGTTCCGAAAGAGCTGAATGCGGGCATTGCAGCGTTATGTTCCGAGGACGCCTTGCAGATCCAGACGGATAAGGGCCAGGCGGTGGCCACAGTTTGGCTCAGCAAGTTGCTGCCGTCAAAAGCGGCGCCGGAACAGGTGAAATCCGGACTCACGTATCGCGAATTGCAGCAGTCCACCATCGTAGGCGCGGTTCAGTTCCCGCAAGCATGGACCGACTATCGCAACCAACGGATCGCGGCCGGCGTTTATACACTGCGATACGGCTTGCAGCCCGAAAACGGCGACCATCAGGGCACCGCGCCTTTCAACGACTTTTGCCTGCTCATTCCCGCAGCGAAAGATACGAAACCGGACATTCTGGATGTGAAGGAGTTACACGAATTCAGTTCTGCAGCACCGGGCGGAACTCACCCCGGTGTGATGCTACTTTTCCCAAACACGAAACCGGCCGCGCAGCCAAAGATTGAAACAAAACCAAATGCATTACACGTACTGTATTTGCCGATGAACGTCGCCGCTGGTGAGCTTAAGGCGGTGCTGGGTTTCGGATTTGTGATCAATGGACATGCGAAAGAATGAGCTAGATTCCCTTCATCACCTTTTTCATGTTCGTCCAAAACTCGATCGGATTTTTGGACTCCATCCGTTTTCTTATTTCGGGCCCACGCTGTCGTATCAACATCGCTTCAATTGACTCAGAGTCGATCGTTTTCGGTTCGTTTCGGCCAGAAATACCCATTAACAAAGCGATCGGAATCACAAGTATGCAAATGGCACAGAACACGGCTGTAACGGAAGCCCAAATTTTATGGTCTCCCCAGTCTTGCATATTCCACAATCGCCAGGTTCCCCAACCGGCGACTCCCGCAGTCACGGCCGCAATCACGGATGCCGTCGTAAAAGCCGGAATCGACATCTTTCGATTGAATTCGACGTCGGCAATTGCACAATCGATGCAGACAAACGATCTCTCAGTCGTCAAATTGTAGGTTTTCTGAAATGTCCGAGTTGCGGTAACGGCTGAAGTGGTTCGATATCCAGTTTCTTTAATTGCCACCAACTCGGCAACAAAGAACGAATAAGTACTGCCGGGTTTTTCGCACTTACATGCCACACATAGACCATTCTCAGTTGAATACGCAGATCGACTTGCAGCTTCGTCCCCAGGGACCACGTCGAACTTGTGGCCGCAATGCTCGCAAGCAACGATGTGTTTTCTGCTGAACCAAATTGTGCGTGTATTATACTCGGTGATTTGGCGGCACTGAGGACAAGTGTCACGGCTTTTGAGGATGGAACTCTTGAACTTCGATTCCTTCTTGTCACTCTTGACAACTTGCGCAATCTTCACGCTGTGTTCATTTGGCGCCTCAACGCACTTCAACCCTATTCCGCCGGCGAAAGTGCCGATCGCACATTCAAATACTGCTCCTTCATCTGCCTGCAGAGTCATTGCGAACTTGCGACTCTTCTGCTTGTTCACGTGCACTTCGATCGAGTGTTCGCCGGGACTTGTTTCGTACAATTCTGACTGACCGTTGCTTAACTCGCCAAGTTCTTGGCCGTCGATAAGCACGTTTACTTTGAGAAGGTGTCCGACAAATTTCTCTTCTCGTCGCACTTCGATAAAGGCCTTCGGGGGTTTCGCTTTGGATGGTGGATCGTCACCAGGTCGCCGCATCCAGGGCAACGGAGTTTCTTCCCCAACTGGTCATCAGCGACGCGAAGCCGCTTGCCGCATGAACACGTAACCGATGTGGCCATGGGTCTGCTCGCATATGGAGTTAGTCCGGCGGGGCGCCGATCGGGCCGCCGGATGCAGTAGCCAAAGGAGAACCGGTCGGATATCGCAAGAACTGCTTCGGTGAATTCGGGTCCAACACGGCGAATGCATGTTCGACGACGATTGAGCCGCTGGCGAGCGATCCTTCCGCCGATTGTGCGTTCCGAGCGTTCGATTTTGCAGCGAGTCCGGGCACGGGTTTGCCGTCCTTGACGCCGATCACATTCTTGCAACCAGCGAAGTAATTCTGTTCGATCTTGATGGACCCGCCACTTGTAGGCACTCCCTCGAAATAGACACCATGCCCCTGCAACGAATGCCAGGTATTTGATTGCAGCGACAACGACAATTTTGACTCTGCAGGCGGCGTCTTGACGAGGAGCCCATGTGTTCCCCGAAAGATGCGGTTATTGCGAATCTGTAGATCTTGAGTTGGGCCGTCCAACGTGATGGCGGCGCCGGCCGGTCCCTCGAAAATGCAACCTTCAATCTGGACGTTCTGTATCTGCGGCGGCGAAAATCCCGGGCGAGCAAATAATGTCAATCCGGATTCGGCTTTCGCGTGCCCAGTGGTTCGTATGCGTCGAATGACCAAAGGTCGACTCGAATCTCCACCTGCATTGCTCAACATTACGCCCGATTTGACATGTCGAACAAAGGCAACGTCTTCGACAACGACGCCGGGACAAAGAAACGCCATGTAGATACCGTGACTGACTTTGTTCTCGCCATCAAATACAAAGCCCTTGATCTTAACGTCTTCAGCTTCGGTAAGGTCCAGGATCTGTTTATTTGTAGACGCGTTTTCCGGAAGCCGCCAATGTACCGGTGCGGGGCCGTCCGCTTCAATCGAAATCCCCTTCTTCTGCTTCCAGTCGATTGTCCATACTTCTCGTAGGTCGTTTCGCACCAGGATGCGGTCCCCAGTCTTGGCTTTTGCAATCGCCTGATAAAGGCGATGGAAGTTGACACCTTGCAGCGGAGCACTCGCGTCGACGGTCCAAGTTGTCGGAGCGCTTGGCGCAGCGGGGACAAGCGCCGGCGACGGCGTCGGCTTGCCGCCGGAAGTTGCAATTGCGATTCCAATTCCAACGATAGTCAGAGCGATCACGACAACTCCAATGATCACCCATAGTCGGCGATTCTTGCTCGAATTCTTCCCGGAAAGTTGTGCTCGTTGCGCCGGCGACAATGAGATCGAAGCGCTTGGCGGCTTGTAAGCGGGACGACGTACGGCCGTATCAGCGGCCGTAGGATTCGGCGTCTCCGATGCGAGCTGGCCCCAGAGCGTGGACGCATCGACGGGTGTAGGAACCGCGATGCTGTTCACCTGGGGTGCAGCCTCAACTTGGGGTATCGCAGGAACTGGTATCGAGGACGCAGCGCTGATCACCGTCTTGGGTGTCGGCGCGGGCGTGGGGGGCCTTTGGACTACTGGAGCTGGCAGCGGAGGCGCCGGCACTTTTGCCGGCGTCGGAGTCAACGGGCCCGGTATTCCGCCGGATGCCAACGTGGCAGCCGGGCTGAGTCGAGGCATTTCCACGTCAGGCGGCGGGTCAATTGGCGTCTGCACAAACGGCGCCAGCGCTTCGGCAACCTCGGAAGGAATCTGAAAACGATCATCTGGGCTCTTTGCCATCATCTTGGCGAGAATCGCAAGCACTTCCGCTGGGACATCCGAGCGATATTCATGGACCGGCTTTGGTTCTTTTTGCTGGTGCCAAATCAGCTTCTGCGTCACCGTGCCCTCTGTAAACGGCGGATTGCCGGTCAGCATGAAGTACATCGTCGCGCCGAGGCTGTAGATATCCGCGCGAATGTCCACGCTATGGCTGTCGAGCGCCTGTTCGGGTGCAAGATAATCCGCCGTACCAAGGACCGTTTCGTCATACTTTTTTGTCAGCATGTCGTCGTCATCGTGGAAGAAGCGAGCCAGACCCATGTCCAGGATTTTGACTAGCCCCGTATGGTCGACGAGAATATTGCCGGGCTTGATGTCGCGATGGACGAGTCCGGCACGGTCAAACGCGTGCTGTAATCCCAGCGCAGACTGGTAGACATAGTGGCAAACGCGAAGCGGTGACAATGGGCCGGATTTCTTGACGATGTCCTGCAAATTCGAGCCATCGACAAATTCCATGATCAGAAAGTGCAGATGATCGTCCTGATCCAAATCGTAGGCACGTACAATATTGGGATGGTCCAGCGCGGCAACGGCACGTGCTTCACGATAGAACCGATCCAACGACGAGGACTCTTCACCCTCTTTGGCGGGCGGCAACACCTTCACGGCGACACGCCGCTTCATAACCTTGTGTTCGCACAAGTAAACTTGGCCCATGCCGCCGACGCCGATACGTTCGAGAACTTTGTATCGACCGATGCTAAACCGCTTCCATTTGCCCATCAGCAGTTGCTCGGCCTGAAAGTAGGTCAAGAGCCCGTCTCGCACCATCATTCCGGCAAGACGATTCGGCTCCGTCGGCATCGAATTGGTGGTTCGAAGTTGCTGAATGTAGCCGTTCAACCGGGTCTCATCGATGACGCCGCTGCGCTGCGTGAAATCGAGGAATTCGGAAACGGAGGCGGGAGCTGGCATCAGATAACCTACAGGTCCCGAGTAAGCCGTTGCGAGTCAATTACGACCAGTAGCGCCGAGCGCAAAGACCTTGGCGGAAGACTCCATCCAATCATTCGCCATGGCTGACGGGAAGAGGGGCGCCCCGCACAAACTCCTGCCAACCAGTATAGTTCACGGGACAGGTTTGTCAGGCGGAAAAAAGAAGCAACTTGGAGTGGTCGTTTTCGCACTTTTCATTGCGTCAAACTCACCAAGGTCGTGTGAAGCAAGCGTCGAATGAAAGGCTGATTCCTTACCGGGATAAGAACTTCCGAAATCATGCGAGGTTTTTGATGGATGCCACGTTAATTGGACGACGGAATTGCGGTTACCCGGCCAAGGAGGAAAGTATGCGCACCCGAAAATGCGTTATGGTCATTTTGTCGTTGCTTGGCGGTTTTACGTGTCGAGCGGACGAAGCCGAATCTGTTGCCGCCCTTCAAAAGATCGGCGCCCGAATCACCTTGGACGCGAACGCGCCCGGAAAGCCAGCGGTCGAGGTGAATTTCTATGGCTCTCGTGTCGCGGACGGCGATTTGAAGCTTTTGAAAGATCTTATGAATTTGCACACGTTGAATCTGCAGCTGACGCAGATAACGGATGCCGGTCTCGTCGAATTGAAGGAATTGGCGAGCCTGAAAGACCTGAATCTGTACTCCACCAAGACCACCGATGCAGGACTCAAGAGTTTGAAGGAGATTGCAAGCCTTCAGTCGCTCAATCTCGGAATGACGAAGATCACCGACGTCGGACTGAAGGAATTCAAGGACCATAAGAAACTGCAGACGCTGCAACTGTACCTGACCAAGATCACCGATGCCGGTGTAGCAGAGTTGAAGGGTGTCGAAACCCTACATTACCTTGACCTGAATTTTGCAAGAGTCACCGGCGCCGGGCTCAAGGACTTCAAGAATCTGACCTATCTGAACCTCGGCGGCACCCGTGTGACCGACGCGACGCTCAAGGAACTCCCGCCGCTAAAGAACCTCGAAGGACTGGACCTAAATGGCACGGCAATTACGGACGTGGGGCTTGCGGAATTGAAGAAGTTCACAAAATTGCGCGGACTCAATCTCGGTGGAACGGCAATTTCCGATGACGGACTCAAGGCGCTGCACACGCTGAAGAGACTGCAGAATTTGTCGATTCCAGGCACCCGAGTCACCGCAATGGGAGCAAAAGACCTTAATGCGGCTTTGCCAGGCGTTCAGATTCGCCGATGATAATCGCTGCTTCACGGTGCGACTGATCGAAGATTCGCCGATCAGTACTCATTTCGGGAGTCTTTTCAGCGGTGTCGTCCACACGTAAAGTTTTCGCACGATAGCGTCCACTTCGGAGGTGAACGAAACAACTTGCTGTGGTTCGATGCCGGGAATGTCAAAGGCGTGCGAAACGATCCGTGAGCCTGGTTTCACTCATTTGATTTGGAGCAACCGCTTTTTGCCGCTTACCTGAACAATTACCAACCGCTAGCACGCGCGAACTCAACAGGGTATCGCGTGTCCTGTACAATGCCATTACTTTGATCGAGAGAACCGCACATGTCCGCTGAGCGAACCGTCCGTGCTGTTTGTCCCCATGATTGTCCTGACACATGCGGCATGGTTGTCACGGTGCGCGACGGAGTCGCGGTCGATCTACGCGGCGACAAAGAGCATCCATTCACTCGCGGATTCCTTTGTCAAAAAGTGTCGCGTTATCTTGAACGGGTGTACCATCCTGATCGCTTGAAATATCCACAAAAACGAATTGGACCAAAAGGCAGCGGCCGGTTCGAGCGCATCTCGTGGGATGAAGCAATCGCAACTGTCTCGGCTCGCTTCAAGGAAATCTCTTCGTCACCTGACGGCCCGCAAGCCATTTTGCCTTACAGCTATGCCGGGACGATGGGCAAGTTGCAAGGTTCGAGCCTGGATCGGCGGTTCTTTCATCGACTCGGGGCAAGCTTGCTGGACCGCACCATTTGTGCAACCGCCGGCGCTGCCGGGTGCGACATTACCCTAGGCACGAGGGCCGTGATCGATCCAGAGACCGTTGTCCACTCGCGTTACATCATCAATTGGGGTTCGAACACCTCGGTCACGAATATTCACCTTTGGTCGTTAATGCATCAGGCACGAAAACGCGGCGCCAAAATCGTGACCATCGACCCGTACAAGAGTCCGACGGCGGCACGATCCGATTGGTGGCTGCCGATTCGACCCGGCACCGATGCTGCGCTTGCTTTGGGGCTGATGCACATCTTCTGGCGCGAAGGGTGGCAGGATGACGACTATCTGACTCGTTATTGTCTCGGCGGCGATGAACTGAAGAAACGGGTTATGTCCGAGTACTCGCTGGCGAGAGTGTCTGCAATTACTACGTTAAGCGTCGCCGACATAGAGACGTTAGCACGAGAATTTGCGCTATCTTTGAGAGAGCGTGGTGGGCCGTCGCTCATTCGACTCAACTACGGGCTGCAGCGGCATCGCGGCGGCGGCATGGCCGTTCGCACCATCTGCTGTGTGCCTGCCGTCGTCGGGTCATGGCGACACGTCGGCGGGGGAGCACTCTTAAGCACCAGTAAGATGTATCCCTTCAACAATGCGGCACTCGAGCGCCCCGACCTGATTCCGAAAAGCGCCCGCACGATCAACATGGTGCAACTCGCCGAGGCGCTTCATGGCGAACTGCCGGGCCCGCCGGTTCGATCGCTGTACGTCTACAACTCGAATCCGGCCGCCGTGTGCCCCGATCAGAATCGAGTACTTGCCGGACTCAAACGCGAAGATTTGTTCACCGTTGTACACGAGCAGTTTCAAACCGACACGGCCGATTACGCCGACATCCTGCTGCCGGCGACAACGCAACTCGAACACTTCGACATTCACAACTCTTACGGTCATTTGTACGTTCAGACAAATGAGCCCGCCATCGCCCCGCTTGCAGAGGCGAAATGCAATAATGACGTGTTCCGATTGCTGGCACGAGCGATGAATTTCGAGCCGGAATTATTTGACGCATCGGATGAAGAGCTTGCTCGCGAGTCGATGCTGTCGCCGCCAAATGGCCGTTTTCCGCCTCGCGACGGTTTCTTGAACATCACTTTGGAACGGCTTCGTCGGGAAGGGCCCGTGCGGCTAAACGTGCCGGAGCAGTACGCGCCGTTTGCCCGCGGCGGCTTTGCAACTCCGTCGGGCAAGTGCGAATTCTACAGCCCGGCACTTGCGGCCCAAGGTCTCGATCCGTTGCCGCATTACACGCCGCCGGCCGAAGACCCGCAAACGAAGCTGGCTCTCGCCGCGAAATACCCGCTTCAGATGCTGTGCCCGCCCAATCCATCGTTTCTCAATTCGTCGTTTGCCAACATCCCGGCATTACGTGCAGCCGCCAGAGAACCGACGTTGGAAATCAGTGCTGGCGATGCCGCTAGCCGCAAGATCGTCGACGGTGAAAAAGTCAGGGTCTTCAATGACCGAGGCAGTTTTCATGCACGTGCGATCATCGGCGACACCGTGAAGCCTGGTGTCGTCGTGACGTTGGGCGTTTGGTGGAACAAGTACGTGGAAGGTGCAAGAAATTGCAACGTCACTGTGAGTACGACGTTGACCGATTTTGGCGCTGCCGCGACCTTCTTTGACAATCTCGTAGAAGTGGAGCCGCTTGCGGCTTAACCGCTAAGCCGCAAGCGGCGAATATCAAACTACGGCTTTTCCTTTTCCAACGGCGTTTCCCACAGATAGATGGTGTGCTCGCGGCCGTCGGCGCCGCCCGAGTTCATCGTAATGACTTTCTTCGGCTTCACGCCCCGCATGTCGAAGTCATGCGACACAATTCGCGACCCCGGCTTCAGCTTCTCCAATTGCGGAATCAGGCGGACGTTGAGTTCCGGCAACAGGTACAGTGTAATGACGTTGGCCTTGCTCAGGTCCAGTTTGAAGATGTCCTCTTGCTTGATCTCGACTAGCTTTTCGACCTTGTTGTCCTTGACGTTTTTGAGTGAATCTTTGATTCTCTCGGGGTCAATGTCGAAGCCAATGCCTTTGGCGCCGAATTTCTTTGCGGCGGTGACGACGATACGGCCGTCGCCGCAGCCTAGGTCATAAACCACGTCGTCCTTCTTAACCTGTGCCATCTCGAGCATCTTGTCGACGACGTCTTGCGGAGTCGGCACATAGATGACGTCAGGTTCCTTTGTTGGCTTCTTGTCCTCGGCCAGAACGACAACGAGCGGCACGGCGAACAGTACCAATACCAACGGCAGAAATCGCAGCTTCACGATAGTCTCTCCCAGGTGGTTCGAATGCGTTACCTGAGATGATTTGAAAAAGTCGCGGCAGCGAAGTCAAGCAGAAATTGCCGCAAGCGCATTTTTCAAGTCAGCCTGCAAATCAGCGATGTCCTCAATGCCGACGCTAAGGCGAATCAAGGCGTCGTCGACGCCGCGGGCGATCCGGATCTCCGCCGGGATGCTGGCATGCGTCATGGTCGCGGGATGACAAACGAGCGACTCGACGCCGCCGAGGCTTTCTGCCAGGCTGAATAGCTTGGTGTTCTTGAAAAAACGCCTCGCGCCTTCACCGCCGCCGCGGACCCGGATCGAGATCATGCCACCGAAGTCTTTCATCTGCTTCTTCGCAATCTCGTGACCGGCATGTGACGACAATCCCGGGTAGTACACCCTTTCGACCTGAGGGTGCGTCGTGAGCCAATCCGCCAGGTGCCGCGCATTGGCACAGTGGCGCTCCATCCGAAGCGCGAGTGTCTTCATACCGCGCAAGGTCAAGTAGGCGTCGAAAGGACCGGGAACTCCGCCCGCGGCATTTTGGTAGAACGCGATCGGCTGCACCAACTCATTGCGTCCTATTACAGCGCCGCCGACAACATCCGAATGACCGCCCAGGTATTTGGTCGTGCTATGCACCACAAGGTCGGCGCCGAGCGCCAGCGGCTGCTGCAGGTAGGGCGAGGCAAAGGTGTTGTCAACGGCCAACATCGCGCCATGTCGGTGGGCGACGTCGGCCAGGGCTGCAATGTCGATGATCTGCAACAACGGGTTAGTCGGCGATTCGATCCAAACGAGCTTGGTCTTTGGCGTCATCATCGATTCGAAACCAGCCGGCGAAGCGTCGTCAGTGTATCGTGCGGTCAAGCCCCACGGTTTGAAGACACGTTCAAGCAACCGGAAAGTGCCGCCGTAAAGATCCGCCGAGGCAATCACTTCGTCGCCCGGCCGAAGCGTCAACAGCACGGCGGTCGTGGCAGCCAAACCGGACGCAAATGCGAGTCCGCGTTCGCCACCTTCGAGCGATGCCAGGCATTTTTCCAGTGCCGTTCGCGTCGGATTGCTGGAGCGCGAATATTCGTAACCTTTGTGCTCGCCCGGCGCGGCTTGGGTGTACGTCGAAGTGGCGTAGATCGGCACGATCGTTGCGCCTGTGGTCGGATCGGCATCCTGGCCAACGTGAATGGCGCGAGTTGAGAAGCCCGTGGGAATTCGATCTGCCATGACTCTTCCTCGTCGATTGTAGTATCGCGCTTTTGGATTGAAACTGATTCTACCGTTGCGAAATGAATCGCCCATCAGCACAGTCGGTTAGAAGGATGAATCAAGTGCAACGCTAAACTCTGCGCCGTTTGCCGAATCCGCTGTGAATCGCCCGACCGCTACATCCGGTCGTAGGATGGGCAAAAACCTGAAATTCCTTGAACTTACGTTAATCCTTGCGTTGACACGCGCGCACATGAGACGTAGACTTGGCCCGGAATAGATCGTTTGTGAGTGATTTTGATAGTGCGGCGACCCGGCAATCGGCCGCAAAGTTGTTACAACCGTTACAGTCGTTACGCCCCGATCAGGTGGTTACATGACGCACAGCGAAACTTTGGTTACAAGCCGCGACCTCGCCGAAGGCTTTTACCACTACGAACTCGAAACTCCGCGCGGAAAGCCGGTCCGCACGTTCCTTCCGACAGGATACGAGCGCAACTATCCGTATCCGCTTCTAGTCTTCCTGCACGGCCACGGCAGTAACGAAGAGCAGATACTGCGACTCGCGCCAAATTTGAGCCGTCGCAACTACGTCTGCATTTCCATTCGCGGCACCGAAGACCTGGGCATCTGCGAAGATGGTCAACCTGGCTACGGTTGGGGCCCCGATGCCCCGTGCGATGTCACGGTGGAGGACTATGTCTTTCGCGCCATCGAACAAACGCGTCGGTCGTATCACATTCACTCGGAGCGAATCTTCCTTGCCGGTTTCTGTGAAGGCGCCACGCTCGCCTTTCGGTTAGGCCTCGCGCACCCTGAGAAGTTCGGCGGAGTAATCTCCCTGAATGGCGCTCTGCCTCGCGGCGGCGCTCCGTTCTTCCGCTATCCTGCCCTGCGGCAACTGCGAGTGCTCATCGGCCACGGCATCGCCAACTCGTGCATCCCCCACAGCGTCGCCCGCAGCGATTTCAAACTACTGCACACCGCCGGCGTCACGGCGCAAATGCACACGTACACGACCACGAACCGCATCCATCCGAACATGCTCCGCGACATCGACCGCTGGATCATGCGGGCGATTGACGAAGCCGCCGTTGAGTAAGACCTTTACTTCGGATTCACTGTACAAATCGAGCTTTTCGCAAAGATCGGGTCAGTGGCTCGCGCTGACTAGTCGCGAGGCACATACCGACTCAATCGCGCAACTTCAAATCAGATCGAGCGCAGACTGTACTTTGCGTGCACCGCCGCAGTACAGGCATTTGTCATGTTTGGCATTCATGGTCCTGCCGCAATTTGGACAGACTCGAGCCGCATCACTGACGCGTTCTTCGCCAATTTGCTGAATGCGTACCAAAAGTTGCTCCTCCGTCACGGCGCCTCCTTGAATGAGTAGGCCGCCGAGCGCTTTGATCACCAGCGATTGCCGTTCAAGACGTTTTTCGAGGCGGCGAATAGCGTCACGTAAGTCCGTCGTGCTCTGCTGAAGATCGGGTACTGGCGAATCGAAGTCGCCGGCGCCTGGCAAAGGAATGAACATGATACGGACCTGAGTCAAAGTATGAATTTGCTAAGATCTTCACTCTTCAGAATACCAGACAGACGGCTGTCGACGTAGCCGGCATTGATGACCACGCGCTTTTCCGGGAACTCCGGCGCTTCGTAACTTACTTCATCGACGACTCGCTCCAGAATCGTGTGCAATCGGCGCGCGCCGATGTTCTGCGTCGTGCGGTTGACCTCGAACGCGGTCTCGGCAAGTTTCTCGACGCCGTCGCGCGTGAACTCCACCGTGACCCCTTCGGTTCCCAAAAGCTCCGCGTACTGTTTCGTCAACGAATGCTTCGGCTCTGTCAGAATCCGCAGGAAGTCCTCTCTCGTGAGATCAGTCAGTTCGACGCGAATCGGAAAACGACCCTGTAATTCCGGCATCAAATCGGCTGGCTTCGACGCATGAAATGCACCTGCTGCAATGAACAAAATATGATCAGTGCGCACCGGGCCTTGCCGTGTGTTGACCGTCGTGCCTTCGACGATCGGCAGAAGATCTCGCTGCACGCCCTGCCGCGAGACATCCGGCCCATGCCCCGACTGCGGCCCGCAGATCTTGTCGATCTCATCCAGGAAGACCATTCCATGATTCTCGACCAGTTCGATTGCTTTCTCCGTCACCACGTTGCGGTCGATAAGCGCCTCTGCTTCTTGCTCCAACAGGCTGCGGCGGGCTTCTTTGATGGTGACCTGTCGCGGCTGATTGTTCTTCGGCATGATTTTTTCAAACATGTTTTGGAAATCGACGTCCATCTGTTCCATGCCGATGTTGGAGAAGATCTGCACAGGCACAGCTTTCTGCTCGACCGCCAGTTCGACCTGCCGGTCCTCGAGTTCGCCGGCCTCGAGCTTCGCCTTCATCTTCTCACGTGTGCGTTTGTGTTTCTCGTTCTCTTCCGAGTTTTCCGGTTCCCAGTTGGTTTTCCCAGGCAGCAACAAATCGAGCAGTTTCTCGGTGACGCGGACTTTGGCTTCCGTTTCGACAATCCGGCGTTGTTCCTGCTTGATCATGCCGACCGCGATTTCCGTGAGATCGCGGATCATGCTTTCGACGTCGCGGCCGACGTAGCCGACTTCGGTGTACTTGGTGGCTTCCACTTTGAGAAACGGTGCGCCGACAAGTTGCGCCAGGCGGCGGGCGATTTCGGTCTTGCCGACGCCGGTCGGTCCAATCATTATGATGTTCTTTGGAGTGACATCCTTGCGAAAGTCGGCGGGCAACTGTTGACGGCGCCAGCGATTGCGAATCGCGACGGCGACCGCCCGCTTCGCGGCGTTTTGCCCGACGATGTATCTATCCAATTCGGCGACGATCTGACGCGGCGTCAAATCCGGCATGTACAAATCCTCTTGTCGATTGTTATTTAATGTCCACAACTTCGATGTTGCGATTCGAGTAAATGCAGATTTCGCCCGCAATCTCCAGGCTCTGCCGTACTATGGCGGCGGCGTCGAGCTTGGCATGTGCAATCAGCGCTCGTGCAGCCGCCAACGCATACGGACCGCCCGAACCAATGGCGGCGATGCCGTCCGTCGGTTGAATCACGTCGCCGGTCCCGCTGACGATCAGCAGGTGATCGCGATCCATTGCGATCAACATCGCTTCGAGTCGGCGCAACATCCGATCTGTCCGCCAGTCCTTCGCCAACTCGGCGGCGGCTCGTGGCACGCTCCCCTGATGGTCGCGCAGTTTCGTTTCGAATCGCTCTAGTAGTGCGAATGCATCGGCTGTGGCGCCGGCGAACCCGACGTGCACTTTGCCGTCGTACAGCGTGCGAATCTTTCTTGCGTCGCCTTTGAGAACGACCGTTCCGAGCGTCACCTGTCCGTCGCCGCCAATGGCCGATTTCCCCAGATGCCGCACCGCCAGGATTGTCGTCGAGCGAATGCGTTCCATGTTTCTCCTCGTTGTCGTCAGTCTCAACGGACGCGCCAACCATTACGCCTCGCTAATCACCGTCATAGTACTTTTGCTATACTACGATTTCACGCTTTTGCATCGGCCGATGAACAGGCTTTTCAGGGTCGCTTGTGAGCATAACCAAGCTTCGAATCGGAACTCGTGGCAGCCCGTTGGCTTTGTGGCAAGCTGAATTCGTCGCATCGTCTTTGCGCTCGCTGGGGCACGCCGTCGACTTAGTGATCATTCAAACGCAGGGCGATCAGGTCCAGGACCGGCCGCTGGCACAAATCGGCGGCGACGGCCTCTTCACCAAAGCGATTCAGGACGCGCTTCTCGAAGGCCGTGCAGACATCGCCGTGCACAGTCTCAAGGATCTGCCGACGCTGCCGGTCGCGGGACTGACGTTGGCTGCGGTTCCGAAACGAGGCCCGACCGGCGACGTTTTTGTTTCCGTTAAGCATCGTCGGTTCGATGAGTTGCCGCAAGGCGCTCATATCGCGTCCGGCAGCCAGCGACGCAAAGCCATGCTCTTGAACCGCCGGCCCGACCTGCAATTGCATGACCTCCGTGGAAACATCCAGACGCGGCTGAAACGGCTTCAGGAGAACGGCTGTGACGCAATAATTCTGGCCGAAGCAGGGTTGATTCGGCTGCAACTGTCCGACCGAATTACCGAAGTGCTCGATCCCGACTGGATGCTTCCCGCCGTCGGACAAGGGGCGCTCGGGCTTGAATGCCGAACTAACGACTTCGCAACTCTTGATATCCTGCAACTACTCAACGACTCATATACCCATGCGGCCGTGACGGCAGAGCGATCGTTCCTGCTGGCGATGGGCGGTGGATGCCAGGTGCCGCTGGGCGTACAAACGATTATCCGCGCCGAGTCACTGAAGGTCCGTGGAGTGTGGCTGTCTCCGGACGGAAAGGAACGGCGGGAAGCCGAAGTCAACGGCAATCGAACCGATGCGGAGAACCTCGGAAAACAACTCGCCTCGTGGATTCGAATGCGCAACTGATTCGGAACGATTCAACTCAAGTGCGGTCCTCACTTCTTCACTTCCACGTCCTCACCCAGGCCCGTTGGCACCCACTTCAGTCCAAGAGTCGTCTGTTTCTGACGCTTGCCGAGCACTTCCCACGGCGTGCCCTTGTGATCCTTCGCCAGTTTGGCGAAGAGCTTTTGCGCGTCCTTCGCCTGGTCTTTAATATCAGTTGCACTTTGCAGTCCGGCCTGCGAGGCAAGCCGCCAGCCATCCTGTCCCAGACTCTTATCAAGCTCGGGCAGGTCTTCTTTACGAATTCGGCCGACCATCAGGTTGTATTCATGAATGTACGCCAGCCGTGCCTTCACCATTGCAAATACAAAATCGAAGTTTGCCTGCCAGCGCTTGGACTTCTCCTCTTTGCGCTCTTCAGCCGCTTTTTCCAGTAGTTCATTCAAGTTCCTGAGCACAAGTTGCACTCGAGCGGGGCTTCGCTGAATGCGCAACAGTGCCTGTTTCTGTGCGTCGGTGATCTGAGCCGGTTGAATCGTCTCCGGAAGATCCTGCTCGGCGGCTTCGGTGTCCTTCAACTTGCGCAAGTCTTCGATTGCCTTAAGCACTGCGACCCGCACTGGGTACTTTTCTGCATTCTTCTTGATATCGTCGGCCGACACGCCATCGTCTTTGTAATCCTTGAAGGCCGCTGCCGTGAACGGCATGATCGAATCCAGTTTCACGACGGCGTCCGAGTTTCGAGCCTGTTTGATCGGCGGCAGATCAATCTCAGCCAACAGTGATTGAATCTCCTTTGACTCTGCAAGACCACCTCCGAATACGGAAGCAGGTGTTGGAATTTCGAGTTTCGCCGCCAACGCCTCTTCGGGATTGTACGGCACACGCTCTTGTCGCATTGCGCCGACAAGGAACGGCGTCTGCTTGTCCTTGACAAGCCCCTGCACGGTTCGGATCGTATCGGAGTTCACTTTGGCAGCCATGCTGTCGATCGGTATCGGATCGCTTTCCTTCTGAATCGGCATGCCTTGTTCGAGCGTGTAAAAGAACAGGTTCAGAAAGACGCCGCCCTTAATTCCAAATCGATCGAATTGGGCAAAGTCTCCGAATTCATACGAAAACTGATCCGCAGAACAGGCGCACCACACTTGGACGCCGGGCGGCGGATTCTTCAGTGCCGCTTCCACTTTCGCAGTCATCTTGCCGCCGCTTGCACGTTCGAATCCGCGTGCCGGATCATATCGGCACACGTCCATGATCAACACCTTTTGCTGTGCCGGACATCGTGCAAGTTGATCCATCAACCAGGAAATTGGAATTAAGGTCGTCTCGTCTTCAATGTCGCCTTCAAGAGGCACCAGGTAGGTCTTGTCGTTGACTTCAGCCGCGTGGCCCGAAAAGAGCAACAGCACATTGTCCTGCTGCCGGCAGGAATCCACAAACTTCGTCACCGTCTGTTCGATGATCGGCTTGAGCGGAGGGTTCGGCTTTCGCCGCGAGGCGCTGTCGCTGAGTTCATATACCTGGCTGGGGTCCATTCGAAGTTTATTCTCAAGCCGATCCAACACCGAGCCGAAATCATGAGTCTGCTTTTCCTTGGTCTTCGGGTCGTTGCCGTAGCTGGTCGGATTGCAGTACACATAGCTGTTGACGCTGATTCCCAACATTCGACGAGGGAACTTTCCCTTCTGCACAGGCAGGTCGATGCCTTTGCCGTCGCCTGACGATGAATTGTCGACGAAGCTGGTCGTCGTATTGGTTTTCTTGTCCTGTTTGGCGACGAACTCTCGAATTTGATTGCGATAGTGCCAGCCGGTAAACGCGCCTGCGACACACAGACCCAGGAACACCACTGCAACAATCGTCGGCGCCCAACTGCGACGGCGTCGATAGCGGTCCACTCCTTTCGACGGTGCCGCGGGTCCCACCATCGCTTCCCAAGCGTTGGTGGCGGTCGTTGCCGGCGCGCTTGCCGGCATACGATACGCAGGCACGGCGGATATGTTCACCACGGGCGCGGGAGCAGCAGGCTGTGCCGGAACAGCAACAGCTGGTTGTGCGGGTGCGGTAACGGCTGGTGCCGGTTTCGGCGCTCGCGCCGCTGCAAGTCGTGCTTGCAAAGCGGCCGAGGGTTTAGCCTGCGAGATCATGCCGCAAGACTTGCACTTCACGACCTTGTCCGACCAATCTTCAGGGATTCGGATGACTTTCTTGCAGCCCGGACATTTCGACGTGACAGCCGTGGACATGGCAGGTTTCCTAAGTACGCAAGGCAACTATACACCTAAAGTATGACGAAATTGTAGCCTGAACCGTTCCACTCAACAATGACCATCCCCGCAATGCAAAGCAGCTGCGCTTTTGACCAATTCGAGCGGCGACTCGTCCGCAATTCGGTTCCGTTGGGATACTATCCGAGCACTAACTTGACTGAAGCACGACTGCATCAACACCAAGCGCTCGCTGGTCACAATATGCCGAGATTCGCCTTGGACGAAGGGGTCGCCGCAGGTGCAACTTCTGTTTTTTTTGTGCATTTCGTTGCAACTTGTTGCATTATTTCTCACCTGCTTCTCGAATTGCGCGCACCGCGAACGCAAACGCGATTCCGCGCTTCGTCAATCAACCGCACCAACGCTACAATCCCGTTGTGAGATGTCAAATAACGAATTGAGCCTGCCGCGCCAGCAAAGGCAATCGGACATTTGCGAATTGCGATTTGTGATCTGCGATTGAAGAATGTCGGCACGAATGCGCTTGCACCGTGTCACCAACAACGGCTACAGTACACATCGAGTGAATCGCGAGTGATCGAAAACCCATAGCCGCCGGTTGTGGGTGACGTGGTTTTTGACCAACGCAAGGCTATCCGCCGGCTCCGCCCGCAAGTCGACGCGAGATGGGCCAGTCGTTGCAAGCGGAGCAGCCAGATAGCCTTATAAACGTTGGCAGGAGCATCGAGGAACGCATCATGAGCCTGACCAGCTTCCTCGATATGCGGGACGTGAACGATAGGGTGAAACCACTTCGGCCCAAGCTGCCTCGCAAGATTACGGCGCCACTCCAGGCCGAACCGCGCAGCAATCGCTACTCAATGGTTGGCACCGCCTTCGACTACCTGCTTCGTTTCGAGCTTCAACGCAGGGCACCACATGCCATGGCCGAAAAATGGATAGCGGAACACGCACCCGACATGCTCTGGAATGAGACCGGCAAAGGTGCGGGTGGTCTTGACCCGTTTTTCGACCTCCGACTGGAGGCGGAGTTGACGGGTGGCGACATGAAGCTTTACCCGCACAGCGACGAACTCGCCAGGCGCGCCCGGCAGATCGTGGACAACGCCAGAGCCGCTGTCGCCGCCTTCCTGAAAACCGACGCACCGAAGCACACTCAATTAGCTGAACTCGCCGCACATGCTGTCCGCTTGGCCAAGCTCGACGATGTGTACCGCGCTCTTCGACTGGACCCGCGCTTCGAGGAGGCCGGCGCGGAAGACGTAGACGACCTGCTGGCGATGTTGGAGATCGTGCCCTTCGATTCGCTGCTTCACGACAACATTCTCCTCCTGAACCCGACGTTCGGGGAGACATCCCACCTTGTGGGTGGAGCCGACACCGACCTAATTACTGGCGACCTTCTCGTTGATTTCAAGGTGACGAAGAAGGCCGAGATGAATGTGAAAAACCTCGATCAACTCCTGGGCTACTTCCTCTTGGCCCGCCATCTCCGACGCGTGGATGCGAAGTTCCCGGAGATCAAGCGGGTGGCCCTTTACTTCTGCCGGCACGGCCACCTGTGGGTGCTGGACGTGAGCATGTGGACCGAACACGCTGCCTTCCCAGAGATTGAAGAGTGGTTCTTCAAGCGGGCCAAAGAAGTCTTTGGGGCGTCAGGGGCGGCAACGAAATCGGGAATCGCCAGTCGCGAAGGCTAACCCATTTATGGACGAAAAAGTCAATAGGGCGCACCGCGAAACTGACTGAGTCCTTTCAGTTTTTCACTTCATAGGAAGCTTGACTGCGCTACTAACGGCTGCGTCCGGGAGTCGGGGGAATTGCGGATTGCAGATTTCGGATTGCGGATTCGAAGATGTCAGGCGAAACACATTCAATCGGCAATCGAAAATCGGAAATCGACAATGCAAAGACAGTCTGGCGGCTTACGCCGCGCGGCTCGCCAAGCGGTTGTCGCTATTTAGACCAGGTTCTGCCTTAATACTCCCGGTAGCACTGGCGGCTCTTGTCACAGCAGGCGTCCATGCTGACTTCGCCGTCGTCGGGGCCGATGGCACGGGCCGTCATGTTGCACCAGATGTCCGACAGACCGGCGTCGAAGTCCGGATCGCTGGCGAAAGCCTCTCCGTAGACGGCCATGGCTTTCGAGCACAAGTTGATGCAGCGTGAAGCGCGGGCTTGCGGCAACTCGCTCATGGCGTGGCCTCCCAATACGGTTTGACGCCGCCGGCGAGCAACACGGCACGTTTCACGGCGACCTCAATCAATTTCAACTTGTAGCCATTCTGTGACAGCGGCTTGGCGTCGGCGACGCAGGCCTTGCCCGCCGCCGAAGCGGTTTCTTCCGAAACCGTCTTGCCTTCGAGCGACCGAGCCGCCGCCTCCACGACGATGGGCGTCGGGGCGACATGACCGAGCACAATGCGAGCGCCGGTGATCTTGCCGTCTTTGAGCGGCAGGCCGACGGCCGCCTGCACCAACGGCCAGTCGTACGACTGTTTGTGCCTGACTTCGTAACTGGCGGAGTGGAAACGAACGAACTGCTCGGTGCCGGCGCTTATCGTGACTGACAGAATCATTTCGTTCGGCTCAAGCGTATGTTCGCGCTCGCCGTTTGCCTTGGGAGCGCGAAACAGTTTGGCAACTTCGACCTTGCGTTCGCCCTTCGGTCCAAGGACGGCGGCGGTTGCACCACATGCGATCAGCGCCGGCGCTACCGTCGACGGATGGACGATCACGCACGGATGACCCTTGGTGAAGACTGCGTGATACACGTTCTCGCCGTCGGTGGCGAAACACTTGCGGCCGGTTTTGAGCAAGCAGTCGACGTGCTCGTCGCGGAAGTACCAGCAGCGGTTGCGCTGACAGAGGTTGCCGCCGAGCGTGCCCATGTTACGTATCTGCGGACCGCCGACCATGCCGGCGGCAGTCGCCACAGCGGCATAAGCGCTGCGAATGTCCCTGTGGCCCGCGATGTCCGCAAGTGTCGCGCCGGCGCCGATGGTGACGATCGGTGGAAACGCGCCTGGCGGAACCAACGAGGAGATCTTGCGAAAGTCCTTTCCGAGACCGCCGAGGCTGATGACCTTGTCAGGTTGAGCGACGTATTCCTTTTGCAGGTCGTGCAGGTCGGTGCCGCCGGCAAGAAGTTCAGTCGATCCCCAACGGTTTTCCAGCAGACCCACGGCCTGCTGAGCGGACGACGGTCGATAGTAAGCGAAGTTTTTCATTACGCGTTCCCCCCTTTCGCGAGGGCGTCGAGTACACGTTGCGGAGTGAGCGGCATGATTGGAACGCGCACGCCGATGGCATTGAACACGGCGTTGCTGATGGCCGCCGCTGTCGAGACCGTCGGCGGCTCGCCGATGCCGATGACCCCGCGTTCGGGCATGTCCACCATTTCGACGGTGATCTTCGGCATATCTCGCAGGCCGCCGAGTTTGTAAAACTCCATGTCGGGATTGACCTGCCGTCCGGTAGCTCGGTCCATGATCCGTTCTTCGAACAAGGCATAGTTGAGGCCCATGATCACGCCGCCGGCCACTTGCGATTCGCACGCCAGCTTGTTGATGATCATGCCGCAGTCTTGCACGGCGACGAAGTGGACAACCTTGACCACACCGGTTTCAGTATCGACCAGTACTTCCGCGACCTGCACGCCGCCCACCTGGATCGACGACACGTTCGCGTTCTCCTCTTGCGTCGACATGTCATAGTTCCAATCGCCCTTACCTTTGGCTTCCTCCATGCCGAGTTTCGCACAGAACTCCTTCCATTCCCAACTCTTCTTCGTGACCGTATCGACGATCTTCATTGAGACCGGTTTCTTGGTTTTGGCATCGACTGACGGCGGTTCGATCGTGAGGTTCTTTGGATCGGCCTCGACCTTCTTCGCGACTTTTGCGAACAGGTCGTCGCGGGCTGCGGTTGCGGCACGCAAGGTGGCAGGCGCTTGCGACGGCAGCGTAGTGCTGCCGCCCGAACCGCCTGAATGACCGTACCGATTGTTGCCGATGTTGACGACAATGTCGGCGACTTCGAGGCCGAGAATCTCGGCCGTCACGATCGCAGAGATCGTGCGTTGGCCGGTGCCCAAGTCCTGGGTCGAGGACTCCACCGTGACCGTGCCGTCGCGCGAGATGATGACAGTGGCTTCGTTATTCGGCGGTCCGCCTTGCGCGTTGCCGCCCCAGGTGTGCAAAGCCATGCCGATGCCGCGTTTGATCGGCCCCTTGTCGGCGCCGGGCGGATGCCACTTTTCGTACCATCCGCACAATCGTGCCGCTCGTTGAATTTCGTCAACATACACGGTCCGGCGAATGCCGCCCCATGCCAGTGGTGCCGCAAGCTCGACGGCGAGGTCGTTGTCCGGAAGGTTTTCGAGCCGAAATCGCATCGGTTCGAGACCGAGTTTGGCGCACAAGTCATCGACGGCCGATTCCGTCAACAAACAGCTTTGTGGATGACCCGGCGCTCGCATGGCTTGGGCTCGCCCGGCATTGACGCGAACGACGTCATGCTTTCGATGAATGTTCGGGATCGAGTCCTGATAGACATACGGCAGCAGGCCGAAATTGACGGTCGCGCCGCCGACGTAGCCCGACGTGCCGTAGCAATCGACCTCGAACGCGGTGATGCGCCCTTCGCGGGTGCCGGCGATTTTGACCGTGCCGTAGACCGACGGTCGGTTGCCGGCAGTCGTGATTTCGTCGTCTCTCGGCAAAAGCAGCTTGACCGGCGCGTTGGCGATGCGAGCTAATTCAGCGGCTGTGAATCCTTCGACTCCAGGGCCGAACTTGCTGCCATAGCCGCCGCCCATATGTGGCGTCAGACAGTTGACCTTGGTTGGCGGGATGTTGAATCGTTGCGCCAGTGCGTTTGCAACGGAAACGGTTGCTTGCGTCGAAGCCCAAACGGTGAGCCCGCCGTCCTGTCCCCATTCCGCGACCAGCCCGTGCGATTCGAGGCACTGATGGCAAATGACGGCGATGCCGTACGTACCTGTAACTACAGCGTCAGCCTTTTTGAAAGCATCCTCAACATTGCCTTTGCTGTATTCCTTGCCGCCGGGAATCGAATTCCCCGTGCCGCCGCCCGGCACCGTCTTCTTGTTGGGGTTCTTCAACGCATCTTCTTCACGAACGAAGTAATCCATCGGCTCATATTCGACTTTGATGGCGCGTAACGCGTCGTGCGCATGCTCCTCGGTGTCCGCAGCCAGTGCCGCAACTTCGTCGCCCGCAAAATACAGTTCCTTCCCAACCGGCGCCAGCACGAGCGTTGCTTTGACGCCAGGCATCTTTTCTGCGGCGCTGATATCGATGCTTTTCACTTTCGCGTGCGGCAATGGGCAGCGCAGGATCATGCCGTGCAACATGCCGGGGCGATTCACGTCGAAACTGTATTTCGCTTTTCCAGTTGATTTGGAAGGTCCGTCGATTCGCGGCATCTTCGTTCCGATCAGGCGCCGCTTCTTGGGCCATTTCGTCGGCATGGATCAGCCCTCCTTCTTCTTGGTGCACAGGTTGGCAATGGCATGCCGCATCTGTTCATAGGTTCCGCATCGGCAAATATTGCCAGAAACCGCTTCTTCGATCTCGGCGGGCGTTGCGTTTGGGTTCTTGTCGAATGCCGCTCGCATCGCCACGACGAAGCCTGGCGTGCAGAAGCCGCACTGCTGAGCGTCGAAATTCACGAATGCGGAAGGCACAGCGTCGAGTTTGCCTTCGGCCAGTGCCTCGGCGGTCTTGATCTCCTTGCCTTGCGCTTCCAAGGCAAGCATCGAACATGCGTAGACGACGTTTCCGTCGAGCATCACCGTGCACGCGCCGCACGATCCACGATCGCAGACGCGCTTGCAGCCGGTGACGTCGAGGTAATTTCGCAGGGCATCGAGCAACGTCACTCGCGGCTCAACCTTCGTTTTGAGCTTCGCTCCGTTGACGTTCAGTTCGAGTGCGACGAGGCCGGGACCCATTCCCACAACGTCCTCGTTGGGAACCCCTTCGTTTGTCTCGCGTGCGGCCAATGCCGGCGGCGCTTGGCCAAGCGCAGTTGCGGCAGCAGCGATGCCGCCGCCTTTCAAGAAGGAACGCCGGGAGAGGCCGGAGCGGCCTTGTCCATTCGAGTCGTTCATGGAAGAGGTTCCTCAGGTTGGCAAACAGTTACCAAGGGCGACGGCGATTCTAATGGCGGATTAGGACAGACACAAGAACCTTGTTGACGAATTCAGGAATTGCACGGTTCTGTTTCGACGACTTCGACAGCTCACAGCCGGACGAGTCACTTCCCCGCTCCACTCAACACAAACGCGGCCCACAACTTTGTCGGCGTAGTCGGCTTACTTTTCGCGTTCGCATCACCGGCCCTTGCTGGCGCTGCGGGCTCAAGCTTCAATTCCACCGTCTTCGCCTGATCCGGCTTGCCGCGTTCGCCGGCCAGCGCCGGAATACGTTCGGGGTGACGGTAGATCGTCAATTGCGCTTCCCGTAGCGCCTCGATCGGCGGCTTCTTGTTGCCCCAGAGTTCGTGGTAGAACTTGGCCATCAGCGCTGCCGTCGCGGCGTCGCTGACTTTCCACAATGATGCGACCACATTTGGACAACCGGCGAGGTGGAAGGCTCGCTGCAACCCTTGCACCCCTTCGCCGCCAACAATATCGCCCAAACCAGTTTCGCAGGCCGACAAAAGGCACAATCGCAGTTTCTCCAATGACATTTCCACGATGCGCTCGCCGCTCAGGATTCCAGAGTCTCCCGGCGTCGGTTGGTTGGCACCAGCGAATACTAGCCCGGAAAACGCCAGCGGATTTCGCCTGCCGAGCCCGACGCGGACCGACTGCAGACTTCCAACGCGATCCCATTGTTCAAGTGCGACTTTTTCTCTTTGCCGCTCTTCGGCCAGCGCCTCCTCGTCAAAGAAGCCGTGTGTCGCAATGTGTGCGAAATTGGCGGAAGCAAGTTGTTGACGGACTGCTGCTGTTGTGGCGGCATTGCCGCGAAGCAGTTTCACATTTCCGCCGCTTAGCGATTCGATCAGTTTTAACTCGGACGTCGTGCCGGGCAGCGAGCGGAACGGCTTGTTGAAGTTGTTATCAGGCCGGTTGTAATTGACGCCGCCGATCAGCAGTTTTTGACCGTTTTCGGGGCGAATCGACGACTGTCGCATTTGATCCAGCAGAAACGGACCGTGGGCAACCATCGCAATTGCGAAATCCTCAAGCAACACGGAACCAGCCTTTGGTCCGGCGAGTGCGGCGAACGGAACGCGGCTGAGCTCCCCGTCTGGTGAAACATAGACGGACTTGGTCGAGCCAGGCAATCGTCTTGAAATTGGCGTCCAGATGAGATCTCTCAATACTTCAGAGGCAGACGAAGAAAACTCGTTTCGAATATCCTCCCGAAACTTGCCGATCGCTGCGTCAATTGGCTTGGCCGGACCTAACTCGACAAGTTGTACCGGTTTGCCCGGGACGAGCACGAAGGCACAATACGACCGAACATAATCCCATCGCCGGGAACCGCCTTTCTGCGGGTCAGTTTGAAAGTGGAAATACATGCAGAAGTCGATGAAGGCGGCGTCGTTATCCATTCGGCGAATCAAATCTTCCGGTCCCAGTCTTTCGCGTTCTTTCCAAAAGGCAAGTTCTGGCAGAGACTTGACGAGAGTACGCTCCAGATGATCTCTTTGGTCAGCGAGCAAAGCCAATTTGCGATCTCGTTCGGCAAACGGGATTCCACTCGCATGCAGCAACGCATCGGCTTCCCGTCGAATGGCGCTGATTCGACCTAACTCAACCGATAATGAAGCGCCGGCAGCCCGTGCCGCCGCATGCCTGCGTTCCAAAATTCGTGAAAGTATTGCCTTGTGCTTCCAAATCACGTGATATGCGTCGCCGGCATTGCGCCGATCCGCATTGTTGGCCGTGAGGAATTGCCCAATCTCGACGTTGCGAGACTCCGCAAATCGCAGAGCTTCGGCTTCGGAAGACATTGCAATTTCTCGTTCAAGCAATCGATGATGCATTTCCAGGCTTTCACGAAGCAAAGCGATTGCGCTGGGAAAGTCGCCGATCGCATGGCGAAAGACGCCGCTGTTTCGTAGCGTGCCGGCCAGGAATTCGTGTCCCTCGGGATAATTCCCGGCCGGAAACAGCTTACGTGCCATCGTCAACGATTCGTCGAATAGCGGCGCCGCACCGGCATCATCGCCGAGGCGATGGCAGTTCATTGCGTGACTGCTTATTGCCGTAACGAGGTACGGATGGCCCTTGGACATCGCAGTCGGCTTGTACAGCTTCCGGAAGATTGCCAGTGCCTGCTCGGAGTGTTGTCGAGCTACCGAGTATTGTCCTTGCCTCGATTCCAGGTCGGACAAACTGTAAATTGCGCTTGCGATGAGCATCTGACCCTCAGGCCCCTTCTCGATTGAAAAGAGCCGACGATACATTTCAAGTGCTTCAGTAAGGTAAACACGCGCCTTATCAAATTGTCCGTTTAAGGACATTGCAACGCCAATGTTGTTGAGCGAAAGTGCAAGTTGGCGGTGACCGTCTGGAAACTTGTCTCTTGGATAGAGCTTTCGACGCATGGCGAGCACCTTTTGATAGTACTCCAAAGCGCGATCCAAAATTCCCATCTCCGCATAAGTCTGACCGAGGTTTGCGAGTCCAGTGGAAAGACTGGCGTGACCGTCCTTGAACTCCTCAACCGGATATAGTTTTTCGTACATTGCGAGCGCTTTTTCGAACTGTGCCAAGGCCTTCTCGTGTTGTCCCATCGATCGTAACAACATCCCCAAGTTGTTGATGGTTGCCGCGACGTCCGGATGGCCTTTCGGGTGTTTGGCCGGGGCATACACCTGCTTGCGAATATCGAGCACACGATTGATTTTGCCAATTGCATCTGCAAATTGACCGGCTTGGTACTGTAGGAATGCTTCATCCTCCAGCTTTTCCGCTTCTGTGCGCAATTTGTCAATTTGCTCCGGCGTCATGTCAGGCTCTAGAGCGATTAACTTGGTACCAGTTACGGCGAAAAACATGACTGCAGAAAGGCCAGCGCTGATCAATCGACGATCAAGTGCGCTTGAATTGTTTCGCATTATGTTCTGTCCCTGTCTGATTGGGCCAAAATGCTGGGTAGAACTGTGTCATCGTTCGATTATTGCTGCCGCAGTCTCAGTTGAATCTGATCAGTCATTCTGGCAGATCGCTATGTTAGCTGCAATCAAATTGTGCACCTCCAGCCACTTGTGCTGCCACAAATTCCATAACCCGCCGGCAGCATGGAACTGCCGACGGGCTGCGATCAAACGTTGGCTTATCCTCCAAACGATTGCTTGAACGTATCCGGAGTCACAGACTGATAAGGCTGATCAACCAGCACCAGATCCTTTTCCTGATAGTCGAGCCATTTCTTGGTTGCTGAAGTTGCCCACAGCCGCACCCGGCTCGTCAGAATGTTGCCGGTCTCGGGCACGGCCAACACGGCTTCTTCTCCAGGCGTCAAACGGTACGTGATCGGCGCGTTGACGCCTTCTTTGTTCACGCCGGGCAACCAGGTTGGTTGGCCGTTGGCATCCTCGGTCAAGTACACAAGTGACACTTGGATTTCCTCGGCCGTGTCATTCTTGACCTGAATGTACCGCTTCGACTGCCAGGGCAACGCGGCTGGTTGCTCGACTGTCGGCAGAATCACCGGGGCCATCCGCGCGACCACAACGGGAGGTCCGACAACGATGGGCGGAGGCACCACGATCGGCGGCGGAACAATCACCGGCGGGCGCACTACGATCGGCGGAACGACCACGATCGGGGGTTTCGGCGGAAACACAATGGGCGGCACAACGACGATCGGAGGCTTCGGAGGCAGCACGATCGGGGGCAGCGGCTTGGGCGGCACCGGAATCGGGGGCAGCGGTGGCTTCGGCAACGGCGGCACCGGAATCGGAGGCAACGGCGGCTTCGGCAGCGGAGGCTTGGGCAAAGGCGGAACCGGAATCGGCGGCAATGGCGGCTTCGGCAGCGGCGGTTTGGGCAGCGGAGGCACAGGAATCGGCGGCAGCGGCGGCTTCGGCAGCGGGAAAGGCGGCGCGGATGACGCGGCACCGGCAAAAAATAGCAACCCAGCGCAGGCGATCGATGTTATCCTGAGTAGAGACTTCACTGCTTGCTCCTTCGGGTATTTGGTTCTGGCACCAACTACCGAAGCGCAGCCGAAGAAGAGATGTTACATCACCACAAATTGCTTGCACTTGATCGCATTCTGGCCTGACTTCTGGTACGGTCTCGGCTCCGGCTGGGCGAAGCCGTGCTGATCGACGCTACGGACGCGAAGTTCGTATCCACCGGGCTTCAAACCATTCAGCGTCACTGACCAGTGCACGATGCTGTACCGCAACGGCCACTCGCGCGGCTTGCCCTGGTCATCAAAGCCCCAAACGTCTTTCGCTAATACGCCGTCGGGCAATCCGGCCACCCAGTCCTCAGACAATGGCGCGATTTCGCAAGGCAGCCATTTCGCCGTCTTCCATGCCGGATCGTCTTCAGCGATTTGACCGTGCTTACCGGTTTCGGATCGCAGCCAGTACTCGACTCGTTTCAGTCCCGGCAAGCCGACCATACACGTGCCGGTTATGGTCACAGGCTTACCGGCCGCAAACGTCTCGGCGTCGAGTTTATCGTAATAAGCAGCCGTTTTGAGATACGACTCAGGGTCGTTGTTCTGCTCGGCGTAAGTGTCGTTGTTGCGATAATCATCGGTGATCGTGATCTTCTGAAGCCACTTGATCGACTTGAAGCCGTGCGCCCACGGCACCACCATGCGCGCTGGTCCGCCGCGAATCAGAGAAATCGGTTCGCCGTTGAGTCGATAGGCGATGAACGGCGGCAACTCTCCCGGGGCCGTGTCAAGCACTTGGTTCATCGGCAACGACGAGCGAAACATCTGTTTCGGTTCATTGTTGTGGAAGCCCCAGAAGAACAGCCGGCGTGCTTGGTCGATCTTTCCGACCAGTTTCAGAACATCACGCAACGGCACGCCTTCCCACAGGCCTTGGCCCAGCGGCAAAGCGATATTGTTGCACTGCATCGCCTTGAGAAACTTGACTCCTTGTTTCTTTCCGAGTTCGACAATGGTGTTGAAATCGATGGCGGTCGAGTCGTCGAGCTTGCGAGGTTTGGCAATTGTCGCTTTGCCTTCGGCGACGATTTCGAGGCGCCAGGTTTCTTCGGTAAGTCTCGCCTGCGTCAGTGCATTGCCTTTGAGCGAATAGGGCTTCGGATTCCCACGGCTGACGTCGGTGAACTTCGCCGGAGGCGTGAGAAAGGATCGCGGCATAGTGAGAGACTCCGCATCAATGGCGGGGAGCAGACGAACGACGACAGTGTATCGAATGTCTTAAGCATTGCAGCAATTCGCTCATTGCATTTTCGAGATCATTTCCGAGCGTACCGATACGCCTTGACGCCCGGCCAGTCCGCGCGAAATGGGATGCCGAGCGTGCGGATGTACGACAGGTAAACCGTATCGCCGTGCAGCGACATGCCCCAGGTGGCTTGCGTGTCTTCCACTTCGCCGATGCTGCCGACTTGTCGCGGCTTTGCCGGGTCGGCGACGATTACGGCGACGAGGTCGCTACGGCCGGCCGACATCAGCACGGTTTTGCTCTTCTCATCGAAAGCGATTTCGTTCGCGTGCCCGGGACTCGTGAACCAGCGGAGCCCATCCAGCTTCGGATTCCACGGATTCCACCAGGAAACCAGTTTGATTGCACTTGGATTGGAGATATTCAGCACTTCGAGCCCGACGTAATCGACTGACACGTACGCCAACGTGCCGTTCAGTGCGATGTTGTTGTAAGCGCGAGGTTTTCCATTCATCGCTGGATTGGAATAACGGCCGATCTCCTTCGGATTCTTCGGATCGGCGATGTCGATGACGCGTACACCGCCGGCATCGTAACACAGAAACAGCAAGTTCTTTTCAATCGCCAAGCCGCGTGCATTGATCTTCGCCCGATCGAAACGAGAGTCGGGAAAAGCAAGATCGGGCTTTAGCCGCGACACGGCACGAATTGCCGCCGGGTTGCCCACGTCGAGTACGACCAGACCGTTTCCCATCGCCGCGAGATACGCATGCCGACCCGCGACGACGACGGCTCCGCCGGCGCCGTTCACTTCCGTGTCCTTCCATAGGCCGGCGACCGTAGCGGCAGCGGGCTTGGTCACGTCGATCACTGCGAGTCCTGCGACTTCGCTCTTGCCCCAATGATTGCCGAGCGCCAAGTACAGACGACTGCCTGCCTGCGACAGACTCATGACATGCATCGACCCCAACTGCGCGATCGGTATCGCCTGTACGCGCTGCGGCGCTCCCTTTACGTCGTAGATCACGAGCCCTGCTTCTTTGGCGGCGACGTAAAGGAACGGCCGATTTGTCGCATCGTGAATCATCGTGACCGGCATCCCCGTCCCTTTGAATGGGATGTCATAAAGATGCTCAAACTTCGCCGAAGTGATCGGTTGCGCGGTCAACGCACTCCAGGACCAGGCGATGATCAAGAGAGAAACATTGGCGCCAATGTGCGACGGGCGAATGCGAGCGAACAATTTGAATCCTCGCGCTATGGCTCGAACATGCAGAACTCTCGTTCCACGTTCATCCGTAATCTACCGCTAGGCCATGATCCAATACAAGCGTACTGACGAATTGCCTTCATGTTCGGAATCTGCAAACCGCAAATTGGAACTCCTATCCATAGACTATGTTCCATCGTCCAACGGGGTGTAACGGCAACTGAGGAGGGATCGGCAAATGCGTTACAGTATTTTCCTATTGTTGCTGGCGATTCCTGCGATTGCCGGCGAGTCCACATACACCTGGCACACTCGTGCCGACGATCCCAATCGCGTTTATCTGTATCGCGACGGCACGCAGGTCGGCGGCTGGTGTTACAAAACAAAGAAATACCGCACGTATGACGGCAAGGATTGGGGGCCGCCGAAAAGCACTGCACCGGCGCCACTGCCGACACGACAACCGGTGGTGATGATCCAGCCGAACCAAATGCCGCTTCGATTACGCGGTCCGCTGAAGGTAATGGCCGTGAACATCATGAACCAGATTTTCATGGAAATGACGTTTCAAATGCTGGAGGAGATTCCACGGGCCCTGTTGGAAGCGTTGAAGGGGCGATGAACGGAAATCAGGCTCATAACCAAATAGACTTTCCGTGAGGGAGACATTTGATGCGCCCTGCTTTATTCATCTCTGTCATGTTCTTGACCGCGACTGTCAGCTTTGCCGAGGAACAGACAAAGGCGACTGGCGTCTTGGAGGCCAAGAAGGTCCGGTTTCCTGAGAAAACAATCGCGGAAGGAGTGAAAGCTGTTGTTGGCCTGTTGGAATCCTGCCACGACGAGAGCCTATTTCGGGCCGAGGAACTCAAGAAGGCCGAACAGGGAGACCACGTCCGATTGGTGTTCGCCAAACCGATCACAGCCAAGGTCGCGAATGAAAAGATCGGGTTTTCCGAGTTGTCGTTTCGACTGCCGATGAACACCGGTGTGTTCTGGGTGCGGTCCGGCGAGAAGTGGAGGCGTTACGCCAAATACGAGTTTCCAAGAGAAGCACCGTTCAGCGCTTGGCTCAGGGAGGCCCGACCGGCGGACTGAAGCCGCGAATTGCGCGAAGTTCGTGAATCCACACACGGGGCTTGAGTCAAATCTGCAAAGCGTTCGCCTCACCCGGCCGGTGTCATGCCGAGCACAATGTCGAATCGGGCCGTCAGTTCGCCGATCTTCGACTCTTTCAACGGCGTGAAAGCGATCGTGATCGCATCGCGCGCTTTTTGATCGCGGACCGACTGGTAGATGCCGTCGCGCATGTTTAGTGGTTCGCCTTTGATGTAGCACTGCGTACACAACAGTTCCTTGCCGCCCTTCTTCACCTTTACGTGGATGTGCGGCGTGCGGCCCGGATACGGCACGGGCTTGATCGTGCGGAAGTAGTATTCGCCGTTTGAACTGGTCATGAATCGGCCGAAGCCCTGGAAGTTCTTGTCTTGTTTGTCCTGCTTTTCACCGCTGTCGCCTGTGTGCAGGTAGACGCCGTTGCCGTCGCATTGCCAGATTTCGACGAGTGCATTGCGGACCGGAGCGCCTTTCGCGTCCATGACCTTGCCGGTCAGGTGCGTGATCGTGCCGACGCTTGGCGTGATCTTGTCGTTGATGATCAACAGGTCGTTGTCGGTGTCGAGCGGCAACTTGTCGGGATAAAAGGGACCTTCGGTCTGTTTCGGCGTGCGCGTCAACTCTTCGGCAAAAAGGCCGGGGGTCACGAAGAAAGCGGCCCCAAGTGTTCCAAGGAAGACCCGCCGCGAAGAGAGGATCAACTTCGAATTCATGTTCGCACCTGCCTTAAGACGAAGTTCCGAGAGATGATTGCCGAGTTTGTACACAACATCCGCATATTTACAAGATGGTGACAAACAAGCCGCATTCGGCAGGTTCTCATGATTGCTGAAAGAACAGCTATTCAGGCGGTTTCGGTTCCAATCGAACTCGGTCGCCGTTCTGATTCGTCAGTTCGTTCATCAATTCCAACTGAATTTGCTGAATCTCGACGAGCCGCTCCCATTGATGCAACAACAGGTGATCGACCTTTTCGTGAAGATGTCGAATCTCGAGTTCCGCTTTCAGATTCACTTGATAATCGTGTTGGGCTCGCACGCGGTCTTTTGCCTCCTGCCGGTTCTGACTCATCATGATGATCGGCGCCTGCACGGCCGCCAGGCATGACAAAATGAGATTGAGCAGAATGAATGGATACGGATCAAACGGCCGCCACAAAAAGACCACGGAGTTGATGATGATCCATACCAACAGGAAACACGCAAACCCGATGATGAACCGCCAACTTCCGCCGATCCGTGCAATGACATCGGCAAGTCGAGCGCCGATCGTAAGGTCTTTCTCAAATTCGAATGACTGATCGGCTGCGAGAATCTCGTGTTGCCGGAGGCTCTCGATCACTTCCTTTTCGAGATGCGTCAATTCGCCTTTTTCGGTTTCTAGCAGGGTGCGAACATACTGCTCGCGAAATCGATTCAAGTCAACCAGACAGATGTGGCCTTCTTGCGACCAGTCGGCATGAACTCGCGAAATCTCGCGGACGATCGTCGGCCGCACGAGCGAGGCCGGCACAACCTCGTGCCGCAGTTTCTTCGCCCGGCATATCTGACACACGAAATGCTCGTTCGGCTCAGCCATGCATTTTACTTTATCGAAGCTATCGTTTGTATTTCCAGTGCCTGGTTTTGCCCTCGGCCAACCACTCGATGGCTGTGGCCAGGCGCTGGTCGCGCGTTTTCTCTTGCTTGGCTTCGGTCACCCATTCCACGTACTCGCGCTGAGCGCTGGGACTGAATGCCAGGTAATGGGCGAGCGCCTTGTTGTTCCTCTTGAGCGCCGCCAGGAAATAGTCGGGTGTTTCGAGTGTCTTCTTCGCGGTCCTCTTCTTCGCAGGGACATTGACTTCATTTTCATTCAGTGCAACGGCTTCGCGAACGTATGCGATAATGACCTTGTCGCTGGGCAAGTCCTCTAAGCTCGTCACTCGACTCGCGCCCATCGTGGTGTCGCCGACGCCGGAAAGCAGCCCATGCGGGTCCTTCATCAACTTCGCCTTCCAGAAGCCGAAGCTGCAATGCTGCTTGAACGCAGCCATGCTGCCGACGATGCCCTTATAGACGAAATGCGGAAAGTTCCACTTCATCTCTTCTTCGATCTGCGGACATGCCTGGTGAAAGAGGCTGCGGATCCTTCCGAGGATCGGCCGTGCAAACTCAGCCGAGTTCGCAATATAGGCGTCCACTTTCGGGTGGTGCTTGGGCATAGGCGTTTTCGAATAAGAACGAAATCCCCGCGTCCGGGCCAACGGACGAAAGCACCATCACAGTGTGGCATCAAAATTGTCAAACGTCGCATCCTTGGACGAGCGGATGCCGACGGTACCGCTTGTTAACGAGGAATCGAATCGTGTCAGGTGCAATACACCATTGACGAAGCACTGCAATTGGTTGCCGGCAAGCTTGAATCGAATGGCTACAGGTACTGCGGCGACGTTGATGGATCCGAGAGTAGTAAGGACATTGTTGACCTTCTTGACGATTGTGGCTGTGAACCCGGTTGCCGTTCGCATCACGGTCGCCGAATAGCAGTTGTTGTCGCCTGGACCGGTGGAGCGAGCGAGCAAACTGGCGAACTGACCCACGGTAGGCAACACGATGTTTGCGGTGATGTCCACGTCGCCGACATTCACACCGGCCAAAGTCGCTACGTTGAGGCTGGTCGTGCCCTTGGCAGCCGTGCCGGTGCTCACGTAATTGCCGATTCGAGCGGCCCAAGGCGCGTTCAGCGGCGAGTTGACGGCCTGATTGAAAGTCTCGTTGAACGGCAACGCCGTCGTGAGCGCCGTCGCGGTGAAACTGTCGATGCTTGACGCGCCGGCGATCCGCATGCCGGCGCCGCCGGAGCCGAGCGCCGTGTCGGTTGCCGTCAAGAGCAACACGTTGTTGATGAACAACTGAAGTGTGCTGCCAAACACGTTGAACTTGAGTGTGCCAGCTCCGGCGCCGACAGCGACCTTCTTCAGTGTGGTCGTTCCTTTCATTATGCTTGCAAGAAATCCGGTTGAGGTGCGGCTGATTCGCGCTTCGTAGTAGTTCGCGTCGCCAGGTCCGGCATATCTGGCGATCAACCCGGCGGTATGATTCGTAGTTGCTTGGACGTCTACATCTGCCTGCAGTTCAATGTCGGCGCGATGGACACCGACGAGTGTCGCAATATTGGCCGCGACGGCAGCAGCGGTACCGCGAGCCTTAGAGCCAGTGACTTTGAACCCGTTCAGCCTGTGTGTCCAATTGATTCCCAAGGGCGCGTTGTCGGGCAGCGTGAATGGATCATTGAACGGCAACGTCGTCGTCACCAGCCTTGCGGCGAAATCGTCCAACGTGGCAAAAGCGTCGCCGCGGATGCCGACTCCGCCGGCGGCGAATTTCGTGTCAATCACGCTTGTGACGAGCACGTCGTTTAAAAACAGTTGCAGGTAGTTCCCGGTAACGACGAAGCGTAATCCACCGGTCCCGGTGGCCAGGTTAACCGACTAGAGGGTGGTCAGTGTGCCGCCAACATTCTTTCGAATCTGTGCGACAAAACCGGCCGCGGTCTTGGTCACAACGCCGAGATAATAGTTTTTGTCTCCAACCCCGGCATGTCGTGCGATCAAGCCGGCAAGATGACCGAGGCCTGTCACGGCGACGTTTGCAACGAGATCGACGTCCGCGCCGCGGACGCCGATCAGAGTCGCCAAATTGAGCGGCAGGAATCCTTGGACTTTGTTGGCCAACGTACGAAAAGCGCCGACGAGATTGACCCACGGATCCCCGATGATCAAATTGTCGGGTGCGGTGAAGTTATCCGTCCCAGGTGCGGCCCGGCTGACTGCCAAGGCACAGAAATCATCGAATGTCGCCCCGCCGACGCTACGGAGGCCGACGGAACCGCTGAGCAGGGTCGCGTCAAAGGCGGAAATCACAAGGACATTGTCCAGGAACAGTCGCAAAGTGCCGCCGCTGATCGTCAATCGCAGTTGACCGGTGCTGGCGCCGACGACGGCAGTTGCCAGCTCGAAAACTACGCCGTTGTTATTCAGCCGAATGCTGGCCGTAGTTTCGGTGGCGGTCCGAATCAGCGTCCCAAGATAGTAATTCTTGTCGCCGGTTCCCGTGTAACGAAGAAGCAGACCTGCTTGCTGATTGACGGCAACGTTTACATTTGCGGAGACATTCGCATCGCCAACGTCGACTCCGCCCACCGTGGCGACGTGAACCGTCGTTGCGGCGCCTGTTCCCTGGGCGATCGTGTTCGCAACAATTCCTATCGCGCCGGCTTGTTTCACCCAGGGAGAGCCGAGGATGGAATTAGTAGGCCGATTAAAATCGTCACAGAGTATGGCAGATGCACTTGGTGAAGTCGTGACGCCGCCGAAATCTACTGCTCCGTTGCCGACCTGACCGAGCGACATCGCACTTCCGGTCGTCAGATCAATCAAGAAAAGACTGGACTTCCCGCCAACTTCCATAATCGCAATGGCCGTATCCTTACCGATGATTTCGAAGCCGGCGTTGTTGCTGGTATTGAAACCAGTCGCCCCGACATTGGCAAGCGTGGGCAGCCCTGGCGCCGCCCCTCCGTGCGTCACCAGTCGGTCTCCGCCGGACACGAGGCCGAAAAGCGTTGTCGTGCTCGCACCATCGAAATTGTTGGAATACGCAATAGCAACGTCGGGAGCGTTGGCATTGCCGCCGGGCAACCCGGTGAAGTCAAGGTCCGGATCGACGGCGATCAATGCGCCTGTGTTCGGATTCAACCGGAAGTTGTTGGCGTTGCCGCCGGCGCCGTCGCTGGCAAGATTGTCCACGACTCGAATGACGTCGTTCACTGGATCGAAGTCGACTCCGAACGCGGTAGCCCCGGTAATCGAGTTTACCGTCGCCGATCCGATCAGCGTGGCGGCGTTTGATGCCGGATCGATGCGAAACAGCGAGGTGACATTGCCGTTGACTGCAACGCCGACAAGTTCTCCCGTTCGAGGACGCACATCAATGCCGACGAGCGTACTGGCGCCTAGCCCGGTAAGCGCACTCGTGGCGACGGTTCCCGGAGCATCGGCTGCGAATCGCACCAGCTTATTCGCATCGGCCCCCACGCCAAGCGCGAGCAGATTGAAATTTAGCGGCGGCAATTGTAGTTCAACGGCGCCAATGTCCACAAAATTGAGGGAAACACGAGCGACACCGCGCTGGTCGGCGGGAAGCAAAGCGGCCTCGGCGTTGTTGCCTGCGTTGATTGCGGGGCTTGCAAATGCCGGCAGATGCGTCTTGGTGAAACCGCCGTTGTTTGCCAACGCACCAAGTTTTGGGTCGGCGCTACTGACGATTGTTCCGGTGAATCCAACGTTGACGCGAATCAGATTGCCGGTGCCGCTGGAGACGACGGCCCCGCCGTTGATGAAGGCGCCGTCGTAGTCGCTGGTGCCGTTGACCGCTTGGCCCAGGATGCTGTTGTGCAAGGTGACGGTGGCGGTGCCGCCATCGCCGATGTTGTTGATGCCACGGCCGAAGTCGGCGGTGTTGGCGGTGAAGGTGGTGCTGCGGACAGTGACGGCGCCGTTGCGATTGAAGATGCCGCCGCCCGTGCCGAAGCCGGCGGTGCCGTTCATGGCCGCGACCGTGCCGAGGCCGCCGGCGCCGCCGGCGGCGACGTTGCCGGAGAAGGTGCTGTTGCTGACGACGAGCGTGCCGCCGAAGTTGAAGATGGCGCCGCCCTGACCTGCGCCGCCGCCGCCACCGCCGGAACCAGAAGTCGCACCCGGCGAACCGCCCGCGCCGGCGTTGAAGCCGCCGACCCCGCCTGTGGCGTTCGCGTAGGTTACGTTGTCACGCGAGCCGCCGCCGCCGCCGCCGCCAAAGCCGCCATCACCGCCGGGGTTGTCGTTGTCGGTGCCGTCGTCCTCGCCGGAGCCGCCGCCGCCGCCGCCGATCCCACCATTGCCGCCGCGGGCTTCGTCGCCGCCGCCGCCGCCGCCAAAGCCGCCCGCTGCTCCGGCAGTTCCGCCGTTGTCAGCGCCGCTGCCGGTCCCGCCGTTTCCGCCGTTCGTGGCGCCGCCGGCCCCACCCGCGCTGGTCGTGGAGTCGCTGCCGTTCGTGGTGGTGCCGCCGCCTCCGGAGCCACGGCCGCCACCTGGCCCCAAGACGGTGCCGCCATTGCCGAAGAAGCCGCCGCCACCACCACCGCTGTCGCCGCTGTTGTCGGCGACGTTCCCGCCGTTGCCGCCCATGCCGCCGCCGCCGCCGCCGCCCGCGTCGGTGCCGGTGTTATTCGCGCCCGCGCCGCCGGTTCCACCTTGCGCTGTGTTGGCCGTCAGCGTGCAGCGGTTGACGGTCAGCAAGCCTTGGTTGAAGATGGCGCCGCCGGCCCCCAAACCCGCCGCCGCCGCCACCGCCATCGTCGCCGAGGTTCGTGCCGCCGTCGCCGCCGCGCGCAAAGCCGTTGGTCAGAGTCACGTCGTTCAATGTCAAATCGCCGCCGGTCGCGACGAAGAACAATCGCATGTTTGGCGCCGCGTTGTCACGCTGGATGGTTTCACCGCTGCCCTGAATGATGATGGTGCTGGTTACTTCGAGCGCGTTTGGGCCAAACGTTGTGCCGCCGCGCGTCAACAGCGAAATCGTTCCGCCCGTTGCCGCACCGGAAAAGACGATCGTGTCCGTTCCGCCGTCAACGTTTGCATCCAGAATGGCCTGGCGCAGCGAACCAGCGCCCGCATCAGCCAGATTGGTGACGGTAAGTATCGCTGGTGCGTCGCGACTTTCGAGGCGTTCGCAACTTAGCCGCACGCGACGATGATTCCGAGTCTCACACGGCGTTCCAATCCAGGACTTCAATTGACGATTGACAAAGCGACGGGGATTCATGAAACCCTCGGGATAGGGTGTGATCTCGTTCCTGCCCTGACAACTGCAGGGCATAGCCGATTGCGACTGGGGAGCGACCATTCTTGCAGACCTGTCAATCGACGTCAAACAAATAGAAGGGAATTCCGTGAGAACCTTCAATGAATATCGTGCCCTTCTTACATGCGAAAACTTCAAAGCGATATTGAAGGTGAGAGCGACGAAAGCTGGAACGCCGCTTTCTGAAACGCCGATTGCATCTGCTTCGACGGATGTACGCGAATCGCTAATCATCGATCTGACGACGGCAATTCGACGAAGGCATTAAAGGTAACGGACCTAGTAGACGAAATTGAAGAGCCGTGCAAAGTGCGCGGTGGTTCTCGTCGCTCAACCGTTCACTTTCTGCACTCGTTCGTCAGCAGTGCAAACGATTCCGGCGCCAACTTGTTCACACCGGATTCTGCAAACCAGACTCGAACTACGATTCAACGCCACCTTCTTCAGCACGGCGTTTCGGCACGCTATTCCGCAGGGCTGCGAGTTCGGAGAGACTAAGTTTGCGGCACTTGCCCTTCGGCAACCGATCCAGTTGCACCGGACCGATGGCGATTCGCTGCAGACGAAGTACTTTGTGCCCCTGTTTAGCGAGCATTCGGCGTATCTCGCGGTTCTTGCCCTCGGAGAGGACGATCCGCAGCCAGGTGCTGTCGCCTTGGCCTTTCAAGCGTTTGACGGAACGGGCTTTGACTTTGCCCTCGGCCAGATGCACTCCTTGCAGCAGCTTTTGCTGATCCTCGCGCGTGGGGAAGCCGGCCACTTGAACGAGATAGGTCTTCTCGACTTCATACCTCGGGTGCATGAGTTGGTAAGCGAGGTCGCCGTCGTTGGTCAGGAGAAGAAGTCCTTCGCTGGCCTCGTCGAGCCGCCCGACGGTGTAAACCCGTTGTTCGATGTGCGGCACAAGATCGAGCGCCAGCGGCCTACCCGATGGATCATGATTGGTGCAAAGGTAGCCGGGCGGCTTGTTCAGCAACCAGTAGACCAGCCGTTCGGACTTGATCGGCACGTCGTCAACACAGATGCGCATGTTCTCGGCATCGACGCGGATGCCAAGCTCCCGGACCTTTTCGCCATTGACGGTCACGCGTCCGGAGGCAATGAGGCCATCGCAGTGTCGCCGCGAGCCGACACCGGCATGAGCCAGTACTTTATTCAGTCGTTCCATATCGGTTTTCTAGTCGAAGTTTTGCGTTCAATCCACAATGCCAAGTCCGCTTCTCAGTTGCATGACCTGTTGAGCCATGGGGCGTGGCGCGACGGGCGTCGTTACGCCGGCCCGGCTCTCGATCTTGAGCCAAACGAAGACGGGCCCGGCGCCAGCAAGTACTTCCTTCGCCTGCCGGTCCCACGCCGCCGTATCGGCGAACTGATACGTTCGTGCAATGCCCGCGGCGCGGGCAAGTGTCCCGAAGTCAGTCCGGTCGGCGCCGGCGACGGGCTGTCCGCCGGTGATTTCATATTGAGCGTTGTCGAGGAGAATCACCCACAGGTTCGCCGGGTGTTGTGCGATGGTGACGAGGCAGCCGAGATTCATGAGCAAACTGCCATCGCCGCAGAGCACAATCGCGCCATGGTTCGGTTTCGCCAATGCCAAACCCAGTCCAAGCGACGGCCCTTGGCCCATGCTCGACGGGATGTAATGAAAATCGAGCGGTCCATCGGAGAAATTCGGCCAAACGGCGACGCTGCTCATCGTAGGAACAACGACGCGTTGGCCGCGATGTTGGGCGATGATTCTCAGTGCGTCAGCGAGCGGGATGTTCATGACATTCATTCTGCAATGAGTACCGCGCCGGCGCGGCGCCCTTTGACGAATAGATGCAATGCGTCTTCCAAATCGGCAGCGGTGAACTCGTTAGGAAGCCATCGGTAGGGCAACTGCCAGGCGTCGAGGATCGGTTCGGTGAAAATCGGACACGTATCTTTGGATTGTCCGGCCGCCGCTGCCTTGGCGCTGCGAACTCCGATTAACAGGGGGATCGGCAGTTTCAAATCATGGATGACGTTCCGCAAAGCGTCGCCGGCCTCAAACAGACCGGTGCATTGGATGAGGACAAGCGGACGAGCACCGCCCAAGCACAGTCCAGCAGCGATGGCGACCGCTTCGCCTTCGCGCGTCGGCCGAATCAATCGAGGGTTGGCAGCCGCCGACAATGCCGCATTCCAACTGCCGATCTCGCTGTCGGGAATCCAGATGATGTGCGTGAAGCCGCAGCGTAAGAAAACGCCGACGGCTTCTTCGCCAGTGATCATAACTCACTCGAAACAAGGAGAGCCGGCCCTTTGCGGAGCCGGCCCACCGGATTTGTAGACAATCGACGCCGATCACATGTTACTTGTGCGCGGTGTGGCATACCTTGCAATCCAATGCCTTCTTGTAGGCAGCGATTGCGGTCTTGTCATCCTTAGCCATACCCTTGGCAGCCTTCAAAAGTGCTTCGGTCTTCATCTTCCAAGAATCCTTTTCGCCCTTCGGCGGCTCGGCCTTGGCAAGATCCTCGTACAGGGCAACGAGTTCTTCCTTTTCCTCTTTGGTCGCCTTGCCGGAAGCGCACTTGGCGCAAAGGGCCGGCTTGCCCTGATGGGCCTTCTTCATGACGTCCTTGATGCTGTTTTCGGCACGAGCGGTCGCCGACAGACCCAGCACTACCAACGCGGCGACTGCCAATACGGACAACTTACGCATGGAACCCTTACTCCTTGTGAAAGTCCTAAAACCCAACATTCCGCCCTCCCGGCGAGGTCGGATTCGAGCCAAGCCAAACCACCCTCAAATATTGGACGCAATTCCCGGATTCGTATTCGCTCTGGAAGTACGAATTTCCGCACATCATAATGCCTGCATGGCCACGTTGGAAGAGTCTATTCGAAATTTTGCAAAAACTTCCGGCTTTTCTCTGGTCGGCATCGCACCGGCCACGGAAGCAGATCAGTTTCATCGGCTCCAAGAATGGCTGGCTAAAGGCTATTCCGGCTCAATGGAATACATGCAACGAAACTCGATCGCTCGTAGCCTTCCCGATTCTATTCTGCCGCAAGTCAAAAGTGTCATTATGGTTGCGTTGGAGTACGGTGTGTCGTCTCGACCGAGAAATGAGCTTGATGCTTCACCGCTCAAGCTTCGCAATTCGTCGGCAGCGTCGGTCCCAACTGTAACCGGAAGAGTTGCACGTTACGCGGCCGGCCCAGACTACCATGACGTCATTCGCGCCAAACTCAACAATATGTTGGACTGGCTGCGGGAACGAGTTCCTAATTGTGTCGGTCGCAGCGTGGTGGACACGGCGCCGCTCCTTGAACGCGACTTTGCCCGGCGTGCCGGCATCGGCTGGATCGGCAAGAATACCATGCTCATCAACAAGCATCGAGGAAGTTACTTCTTCCTCGGCGCCTTGTTGACCGATCTGAGTCTCGTCGCAGATTCGCCGCATGAGGCACATCACTGCGGCACGTGCACCGCGTGCCTCGATGCCTGTCCAACCGATGCCTTCCCTGCACCCGGCTGGCTCGACGCTCGCAAGTGCATCAGTTATCTGACCATTGAACTGCGTCAGTCAATTCCACTTGAACACCGAACCGGCATCGACGACTGGCTTTTCGGCTGCGATGTCTGCCAAGAGGTATGTCCATGGAATCGCCGCAACCAGTCAGACGCGGAAACGGTCGATCTGACCGAGCTGATGCAGCTGAATGAGGAGCAGTTTCGCCAACGGTATCGCGGAACCGTATTCTTTCGGACCAAACGTCGCGGCCTGTTGCGAAATGCGGCAATCGTGTTGGGCAACGTCGGTGACGAGCGTGCCTTGCCGGCGCTTAAGCAAGCATTGATGGATGAGGAACCGCTGGTGCGTGAAGCTGCGGAATGGGCGATCGAACAGATTCTCGGTCGAAACACGCAAGCGGAATCCTGACACGGTAAAACGTATTTGCTTGATCTGTGACGAATGGATCAACGACAATGTGCAAAACCAACACAAGGTTCAATGGGAAGCGAATTCATGAGAACGACGATCGAACTTCCGGCAGTTTCCCTCGCACTGCTGCTCTGCCCCACTACCGCGGCGCTCATGGCGAAGTTCTATCACGAACTGTGGGTCAACAAAAAAGAGCCCCTCGCAGCGCTGCGGGAGGCGCAACTGACCATTTACTATCATCCCGAACTCATTCCCGATCTCGCGGGAGAGAGGGGTGCGCCAAAGTTGAAAGAGGCCGTCGCCGTCCGAGCCGAAAGCGTCAGCGACGGAGGTACGAAGCGCGCCGACACCAAACTCTTGGCCGCGTTCGTGTTGAGCGGCGTGGGGAAATAATGCTTGCTCGGCATGAGTACCTGGCTCCTGGCGTCTCCGCGGTGGCGTGGGCAGCGCCGGACGGAAATGCCGATTCGGGGCTAACACCCCCAACTCGTCTTGCAAGCGCATCAACACGGTAATCCACACTCCACGAAGCGGGGAAAAAAGGGGAGAATCATGAAGCGGTGCACATGGCGGTTGGTGGTGATGTTGACGTGCGGACTGGTCGGTGCACGAGCGGACGAACCGAAACCCCCGGAACTCACGCCCGCGCAGCAAAAGCGACATGCCGAAGCCGTGGCCCTGTCCAAAGCCGGCGGCGAACTGTTCGAGAACGGTCAGCCCGCCGCGGCGGCGGCCAAGCTGTTGAAAGCGCTCGAAATCAGCCGCGAACTTTATCCCGCGTCGATCTACCCCAATGGCCACGCGGATCTGGCCCGCTGTGTCAGCGATCTCGGGGTGATTTACGAAGCCACCGGTGATCTCTCGACGGCCTTGAAGCATCATCAGGAAGCGCTGGCGATGCGGAAAAAGCTGTACCCCGCGGCAAGGTTCGCCGACGGCCATGCCGATCTGGTCAACAGCCTGTCGGGAATCGGCAGCCTGCTGGTGACGATGGGCCGGTCGGATCAGGCAAAGACTCATCTGGAAGAAGCGTTGGCGATGTCGCGGACGCTGTTTCCAAAAGCAAAGCACCCGCGCGGCGATGTCAATATCGTCGTGAGCCTGACCCAGCTCGCCAACGCGCTCCAGTCCATGGGCCGGGATGAAAAGGCCCTGCCGCACTACGAGGAGGCGCTGGCCATGATTCGCGCCCTTTACCCGCCGACCGAGTTCCCCGGCGGCCATCCCTATCTCGCGTTGGGTTTGAACAACATGGGCTATGTGCGGCAGGGGATGGGCCAACTCGAACTCGCCGTGATGTGGTACGAACAGGCCCTGGCGATGTATCGCCAATTGTTTCCGGAAAAGCAGTACCCCGACGGCCATCCCTTCCTGGCCCAGAGCCTGAACAACCTCGGCTACGCGCTGAGCGACATGGGGCAACTCGAGAAGGCACTGACCTACTACGACCAGGCGCTCACCATGCGCCGCAAGTTGTACCCGGCCGCGACGTACGCCGCCCGCCATCCCGACTTGATCCAAAGTCTCACCAGCAAAGGTTACGTGCTAAAGGCGATGGGACGACTGGATGAGGCGTTGCAATTGCACGAACAAGCACTGACTATGGCCCGGAAACTCTACCCGGAGGACCGGTTCCCAGCCGGCCATCCCGACGTCACCACGAGCATCATCAATTTGAGTGCAGTGCTACAGTCGCTGGGTCAGTCCGACAAAGCACTGCCGTACGTCGAGCAGGCGCTAGCCATGTTCCGCAAACGCTTCCCGCCGGCGCGCTACCCCGACGGCCACCCCGACCTGGCCACCGGCATCAGCAACTTGGCCAACGTGTTGCATAACCTCGGCCGACTGGACGCAGCCGTGACGCAACACAAACAAGCGCTGGCGATGTACCAAAAGCTTTACCCCGACGCCCGCTTTCCCGACGGCCATCGGTACTTGGCACGCGGCCTCAATAACCTCGCGAGCGTGCTGTGGGATATGGGTAAGCCACAGGAGGCGATGCCCATATTCGAGCAGGCGCTCGCTGTCCACCGCAAGGTCTACTCGGCCGCGCAATATCCCGACGGCCACCCGAATCTGGCGACCAGCCTGATGAACCTGGGCGGCATCCTGCTGGCGTCAGACCGCACCGCCGACGCCGCCGCACATTCCCTACAAGCCCTGACCATGCAACAGCGACTGGTCCAACGGGACCTGCTCACGTCTTCGGAGGCGGCCGCGTTCGACCGCGTCGCCGCCGAAGTGCACTACCTCGATTTCTACCTGACCACGACGCGGTCCACGAAAGACCCGGCGGCGGCCATTTACCGGACGATCTGGCCGTCGCGGGCCATGGTCACGCGCGTACTGGAACGACGTCAGGCCAATGCCCGCGCGGCGGCTGGCGGCGCCGGCGGGATGCTCGACCAACTCCGCGGCAACCGTCGCCGCACCGAGCAACTCTTGCAGGACACGCGCTTGCCGCGTGCGGACCGCGATGCGCTGTTGGCAACCCTGGCGGACGACCGCGAAAAACTGGAGCGCGACTTGATCGCGGCCGTCCCCTTGCTGAAACGCTGGCAGAACCTCGACCCGCTCGGCCCCGGCGACCTGGCGAAGGCGCTTCCCGCCCGCGCAGTCTTTATCGACCTGATTTCCTATCGCCGCTTCGACTACGACCCCGCGAAGAATGGAAAGTTCGCCGAGCGGAAGATCGGCCATTATGCCGCCTTCATTTTGTCGCTGAACTCCGACATCGAGCGGGTCGAATTGGGCGCGGCCGCGCCCATCGACGCCGCCATCGCCGAGTGGCGCGCCGCCATCGACGCCCGGCGCGACGGCGGGGCCGCCGCGACCCGGCTTCGCAACCTCGTCTGGGCGAAACTGGCACCCCGACTGCCGGTAGGGACGACGACGTTGTACCTCGCACCGGACGGCGACCTGGCGCGGTTGCCGTGGGCCGCGCTGCCGGCGAGCGAGAGCCGGGTCTTACTCGACGATTTTGCCCTGGCGATTGTTCCGCACGGCCCGTTTTTGCTGGAGCAATTGAAGTTCCCGCGACCGTATACGGGCGCCGAGCCGTTCCTGACACTTGGCGGCATCGACTACGCCTCGGCCAAATGGTCCGCCTTGCCGGGTACGCTGACGGAGGTTAACGCGCTGGCCCGGCTCGCGCCCGTGGCGCCGACTGCCCTGACAAAGAGCGACGCCACCGCCGCCAGGCTCAAGCAACTGCTGCCGACGATGCGCTACGCGCATTTGGCGACGCACGGCGAGTTCCAGGCCGATGGGCTCGGCGCGGAAAAGTAGCGCGACCTCGAATCCCGCCGCGACTGGCAAGAAGGCCGGACCACGCGCGGCGAGGCGGCTAAGAACCCGTTGGGCTACGTCGGCCTAGTCGTCGCCGGGGGCGAAATCGTGACCGGCCTGAGCCTCATCGATCTGCCGTTGGAAAATCTGAAACTTGTCACGCTGTCCGCGTGTGAGACGGGCCTAGGCGAGTTTACGGGTGGCGAAGGCGTGCAGGGGTTGCAGCGTGCCTTTCATTTGGCAGGCAGTCCGAACGTGGTGGCGAGTCTGTGGAAGGTGAACGACGCCGCAACCGCGGCGCTGATGGCGAAGTTCTACCACGAACTTTGGGTGAACAAGAAGCCGCCGATCGAGGCGTTGCGTGAGTCGCAACTGACAATCTATCGCCACCCGGAGCGGATTCCGGCGCTGGCGGGCGAGCGCGGTAAACCCGATTTCGCAAAGACGGTGGAGTTGAACGTTGAGCCGCGAGCGCCGGCGAGCGCTGACAAACGGACGCCGACAAAGTTGTGGGCCGCGTTTGTGTTGAGTGGAGTGGGGAAATGAGGAAACCAATCATGAACTGTCGATCATTCTCGGGCCTGATGCTGTTCGTGGCCCTGTCCGCGACCGTGCTCGCTCAGGAACCGAAGCCTCCGAAGCTCACGCCCGAGGAGCAGAAACTCGATGCCGAGGCGAAGAAGCTCGACAAGGAAGGCATGCAACTTTACCAGCAGGGCAAGCCTGCGGCCGCCGCGGAGAAGGCGCGGCAAGTCCTGGCGATTTACGAAAACTTGTATCCCACAGCGAAAGATCCAGACGGCCACCCCGACCTTGCCGGCAGCCTGAACCAACTCGGCGACTGTTTGGAGGCAATGGGCCAACTGGAGCAAGCGCTGGTCGTCTTCCGGCAGTGTATGACGATGAGGGAGAAACTGTACCCTGCGGCGAAATACCCGGAGGGACACACCGACCGCGCCACCACCATCCAAAATGTGGGCTATGTGCTCCAGGGGATGGGTCAATTGGAGCAAGCGTTGACTTTCTATCGCCAGGCTCTCGCGATGAATCAAAAGCTGTACCCCGCGGCGAAATACCCCGACGGCCACGGCGACCTTGCCTTGACCCTTATGTTCATGGGCCACGGTCTCCAAGCGATCGGTGAAATGGAGCAGGCACTGCTTTTTCTCCGCCAATGTCTCCAGATGTACCAGAAATTGTATCCGGCGTCGAAATACCCGAACGGCCATCCCCTCCTCGCTACCAGCCTCAACAACCTAGGCCATGTCCATTCACAGATCGGTCAGACGGCGCAAGCACTGCCTTTGTACCAGCAGAGCTTGAACATGCGCCGCCAACTGTTCCCCGCGGAGAAGTACCCCGACGGCCACACCGAACTCGCCGTCAGTCTCAACAACCTGGGCTTCATCCTTCAGGACATGGGTCGGGCGAAGGAGTCGGTTTCTTTCCACCGCCAGAGTTTGGAGATGCGCCAACGGTTGTTCCCGGCGGCCAAATACCCGAACGGCCACGCCGATATCGCCATCAGCCTCAAGAACATGGGGACGGTACACGTGGATTTGGGTCAGATCGAGCAGGCCGTGGACTTCTTTCGCCAGAGTCTGGAGATGAAGCAGAAGTTGTACCCGGCGGCGCGCTACCCCGATGGCCATCCCAACCTCGCCCGCGGTCTCAACGACCTGGGCCATGCGCTTCTCCTAGCGGGTCAACTGGAGCAGGCGGCCACCTTTGTCCGCCAGAGTCTGGCGATGTATCAAAAGCTGTACGTAGCGGCGAAATACCCGGACGGCCACCTCGATGTCGCGGTCATCCTCAAGAATTTGGGCATGATCCTTCAGGCGCTAGGTCAAGACGAGCAGGCTGTGCCTTTTTATCGGCAGAGCGTGGAGATGCGGCACCGGCTGTTGCGGCGCGAGTTGGCGCTGGCATCTGAGGAAGCCGCCTTCGACAAGATCGCCGACCAGCCGTGGCACCGCGATTACTACTTGAGCGGCACGCGGACGGCGCCGATGCCGGCGGACACGGTCTACGGCGATATTTGGCCGATGCGCTCCATCGTGACGCGCGTGCTTGAACAGCGGCTGGCCAACGCCCGCGCCGCCGGGACCGAGGTCGGCGACAAGCTCGATCAACTCCGCGACCTGCGGCGGCGCATTGAATATCTGTTGCAAGGCTCGCGGCTGAAGGCCGACGAGCGCGCCAAACAGCTCGCTGCACTTGCCGACGAGCGCGACCGGCTCGAACGTGAACTGCTGGCCGCAGTGCCTGCGCTCAAACATTGGCAGGAATTGGACCAGCTCGGTCCCGTTGATCTGGTCAAGGCGTTGCCGCCAGGAGCCGTCTTTATTGACTTTGTGCGTTACAGGCGCTGCGAGTTTGTGGACCAGAAAGAAAAACTCACGTCCAGCTATGTGGCGTTCATTTTGGCTAGGGATAGGCCGATCCAGCGGATCGAGTTGGACTACGCCAAGCCGATCGAGGACGCCATCACTTCGTGGCGCCGGGCGATTGAGGCCCGGCGCACGGACCCTGCCGCGACGACGTTGACGGCGCGGCTCTGGGACCGGCTGGCAGCGCATTTGCCGGCAGGAACGAGAACGCTGTACATCGCCGCCGAGGGCAACCTCGCCCGCCTGCCGTGGGCGGCACTGCCCATTGCCAAGGAGCGCGTGTTGCTCGAAGACTATGCCGTTGCCATGGTTCCGCATGGCGCGTTTCTGCTGGATCACTTGAAGTTCCCACGTTCCAACACCGGAGCCGAGACGCTGCTGACATTGGGCGGCGTCGATTACAACTCCGCGACCTGGCCAGTATTGCCCGGCACCGCAGTGGAAATCGAAGCGCTGACGAGCTTGTCGCCCGCCGCGCCGATGCGGCTGACAAAGTCCGACGCCACTGCCACGCGACTCAAAGAGACACTGCCCAAGGGGCGGTACGCTCACCTGGCGACCCATGGTGAATTCAACGCGAACGAACTGACCAAGGAAAAGGAGCGCGCGGCAAAGGCGGCGGATATACAGATGGCAGCCAGTGAACCACGCAATGTGGCGGCCAAGAATCCGCTGGGATACGTCGGCTTGGTGCTGGCCGATGGTGAAGTGCTTTCGGGTTTAGGAATCGTCGATTTGAAACTCGATAATCTCAAACTCGTCACCCTCTCGGCCTGCGAGACGGGCCTGGGCGAATTCACCGGCGGCGAAGGCGTACAGGGCTTGCAGCGTGCCTTTCATCTCGCCGGCTGCCCGAACGTCGTCGCCTCACTCTGGAAAGTCAACGACGCCGCGACGGTAGCGCTGATGGCCAAGTTCTACCACGAACTCTGGGTGAACAAGAAGCCGCCGATCGAGGCGTTACGTGAGGCGCAACTGACCATCTATCGCCACCCGGAGCGCATCCCGGTACTCGCCGGCGAGCGCGGTAAACCCGATTTCGCAAAGACGGTGGAGTTGAAAATTGAGCCGCGAGCCTCAGCGAGCGCTGAGAAGCGGACGCCGACAAAGTTGTGGGCCGCGTTTGTGCTGAGCGGCGTGGGGAAGTAACCGATGCTTTGTGGCCGCGTTACCCTAAGCTAAGTTCAGGGTTTCAAATGATGGAACACCGGGTTCGCCCGCCTCGAGGCTTCGATGCAACTGACGCAACGATTGATTCGACGTTCTCAACTCAACGAGAGCGACCTGCCCCGAATTCTGGAAACTGCCGCGGCCGTGCCGGACAAGCCCCTGCATGAAATCCTCATCGAGCGCGGGTTTGCCAAGGAGGAGCACGTATTGGCGGCGCTGGCGGAGGAATTCGGGCTCGAAGTCGTCGATCTTTCCAATGTCACCGTCGAATCCGATGTGTTGAACCTGGTGCCGCAGAAGTTGATTCATCGGCACAATGTAATGCCGGTCTCGCGACATAACGGAACGCTGACGCTGGCCACCAGCAATCCGACCAATGTCTCTGCACAGGACGAGGTGCAGACGCTGACGGGTCTCTACGTTCACCCGGTGCTCGCCAGTCCTCGTGAAATCACGCGCCTTATCAAGACCCATTACGGCGTCGGCGGCGATACCGTGTCGGCGCTCGTGCTCGAACGCGGCAAGGACGACATCGAACTGCTTGAAGGCATCGAAGCCGACGACAGCGAACTCGCCAAGCAAGCCCAGGAAGCGTCGGTCGTTAAGCTCGTCAATGAAATCCTGGTCGAAGCCGCCAATGAACGCGCGAGCGACATTCACGTCGAACCCGAAGAGAAGGCGTTGCGAATTCGCTATCGAATCGACGGTCTGTTGCAGATCCAGATGCTGCCGCCTGAGATCAACCGATTCCAGGCCGCGATCATCAGCCGCATCAAGATCATGGCGAGGCTCAACATCGCCGAGAAGCGTTTGCCGCAGGACGGCCGCATCAAGATGCGCGTGCAAGGCCGCGAGATTGACGTCCGCGTTTCGATTATTCCGATGATCCACGGCGAGGGCATTGTCATGCGTCTGCTCGACAAGGGACGTATGGTGTTCAACCTGTCGAACGTCGGCATGTTGCCCGACAGTTATTCGATGTTCAAGCAGTTGATTGATCGTCCGCACGGAATTGTGCTCGTGACCGGGCCGACCGGTTCCGGCAAGTCCACAACGCTTTACAGCGCGTTGAATGAAATCAAAGACGAAGTCACCAAGATCATCACTGTCGAAGACCCCGTCGAGTATCAGATGCCGGCGATCAGCCAGATACAGGTGCATGGCAAAATCGGGCTGACCTTCGGCGCCGCACTACGAAGCATTCTTCGCCACGACCCCGACGTGATCCTGATCGGCGAAATCCGCGATCTCGAAACGGCGGAAATGGCCATTCAGGCGTCGCTGACCGGCCACATGGTGTTTAGCACGTTGCACACGAACGACGCTCCAAGCGCCTTCACCCGCATGATTGACATGGGCATTGAGCCGTTCCTTGTCGGCAGCACCGTCGAAGGCGTTATGGCTCAGCGCCTGGTTCGGACAATATGCAACGATTGCAAAACGGAGTACACGATTCCCCCGCTCGATCTGCCGAAGGACTTTCCAGTAACCGACGAGGAACGTGCGCGCAGCGCGAAGAAGTTGTGGAAAGGCAGCGGCTGTCGCACATGCCGCCAAACCGGTTACCGCGGCAGAACCGGCATCTACGAACTAATGATTACAGGCGATGACATCCGCGAACTCGTCGTTCAGCGCGTCAACGCCGTCGCCATCCGCAACGAGGCCCTCAAACGCGGCATGATCACCCTGCGGCAAGACGGCTGGCGAAAAGTCCTGGCGGGCAACACGACGGTCGACGAAGTCGCCCGCGCCACCGCCGGCGACATTATCATGTAGTAACGGCAAATGAAACTCTCCTGCCCGAAGTGCAATGCGTTGGTGCTCGCCGAAGACATTAACGAGCAGATGCTGGTTGCCAAATGCAACAGTTGCAACGACGTGTTTTCGTTTTCGGATTCACTGCCGCCGGTCAATCAAAATCTGCCGAAGCTCAAGATCGGAATTCCGTCAAACGTAATCGTTGAAGACGATGGTTCTGTTCGTCGAGTTGTTCATCGCTGGTTCAAGAAGAGTCACCTGGGCCTCTTTGTGTTCGCACTGATTTGGAACGGCTTTCTCGTCGGGTGGTTTTCAATGGCGTCGAATATTCCTGAAAACCCCTTTCGAATCATGTTCTTGCTTTTCCCGATACTGCACGTGGCTGTCGGCATCGGGTTGTTGTACTTTTGCGTCTCGGGGTTTTTCAACCGAACGTGGATCACGGTGACGGACGAAGCGATCGACGTTCGTCACGGGCCCATACCGGTCGGGGGCAATCGACACGTCGCCGTTGCGGATATCCGGCAAATCTACTGCGACGAGAACGTGCACCAACAGGAGCATGGACACTCATTCACGTTTAATGTCAAAGCGCTTATGCATGATGGTAGAATGGTTGTGCTGTTGAAACGAATGCAAGACAAGCCGTTTGTCCTATTTATCAAGCAGCAGTTGGATGAATGGTTGAAGATTCGGCCGGAACATGTGCCGGGGTCCTTGGTTTAATGATGGCGGAAGATTCCAATGCCTGAATTTGCCTTCGAAGCACTGGCGCCATCGGGTGAACGCAGCCGCGGCACGCTCACGGCGAACACCGAGCGCGAAACCCTCGCCATGCTTGAGGCCAAGGGACTGTATCCAGTTCGCGTTCAGCCGGTTCAAACGCGTCGCTCGCTGTCGTTCCTGGGCGGCAGAGTCAGCGGCCGTCATATGGCGACGTTTTACTCGCAACTCGCTGACCTGTTGCACTCAGGCGTCCCCCTGCTCCGCGCTCTCGACATTCTCGACAAGATGAGCGCTCAGGCGACGTTGCAAATCGCCATTCGCGAACTTCGCGCCCGGGTAGCCGACGGCACTGGGCTGGCGCAAGCGATGGCGCAGCACCCCAAGATTTTCAATGAACTTGCCGTCAGCATGGTCCGCGCCGGCCAGGAGGGCGGCTTCCTCGAAGACGTTTTGCGCCGCGTCGCCGACTTCACCGAACACCAGGAAGACCTGAAAGCCAAGGTCATCGGCGCATTGGCGTATCCCGTGTTCTTGTTGACGGTCATGTTCGTCGTTTTGACGTTACTCGTCGTCTTCGTCATCCCGATGTTTGAGCCGATTTTTGCACGTCAGCGCGAGAAGAATCAGCTTCCTACGATCACCACTTATCTACTGGGCGGCAGCCACTTCCTTCAATCGAACTGGTGGTGGCTGATCCCGGGCGTGATTGTGATGATCGTCGGCTATGTGATGTGGTCGCGAACGCCGAGCGGCCGATTCATTGTGGACCGCATCAGGCTGAGAATTCCTGCTGCCGGAAAAATCTTCCTCAACCTGGCGTTGTCGCGGTTCACACGAATTCTTGGGACACTGCTGCACAACGGCATCCCGATCTTGCGGTCGCTTGAAATCGCCAAGGACTCGACTGGCAACAAGGTGTTGACCGCCGCTATTGAACAATCCGCCGAAAACGTAACTGCTGGTCAGAAACTGGCGACGCCGCTTGGCGCCTGTCCCTATTTCCCGCGCGACGTCGTGGAAATGGTTGCCATCGCGGAAGAATCAAACAATCTCGAGAAGGTGCTAATCGAGATCTCGAACAGTCTGGAGAAACGCACGAGTCGGCAGCTGGAGCTATTTGTCCGGTTGTTAGAGCCGGCAATGTTGCTCGTCATGGCGGTAATCGTGCTGTTTGTCATTCTTGGGCTGATGTTGCCGATCTTCAATATGGGTAACGTCATGCGGGGCTAGGAGATGCGATTCTCATAATTCTCATGGCGCTCTCATGGCAGCGGGATATGATGAGGTTAATTCACGGTTCAGTTGAAAGGGGTTGCCGATGTTGCTGCAACACAAGACGCATGGATCGCACCGGCGCGCCGGTTTCTCGCTGATGGAGTTGCTTGTTGTCGTAGCCATTCTCGTCGTTCTGGCAGGGGTCGGCGGAGTTGTTTACCTGAACATTCAGGAATCCAACTACAAAGATGCCGCTCGAATTCAGATCAAGAACCTCGAAAGCACCTGTCAGAACTACAAGATCAAGTTTGGCGATTTTCCGGAAGCGCTCGAAGAGTTGACCGGTGAGATGCCCAATGGCGACGGCCCAATGCTAGAACCGTCGGCGTTGCGCGATCCGTGGGACCGGCAATACCAGTACTCCAAGCAGGGTCAGAACGCCGCCTACCAGAAGCCGGAGATCTGGTCGGACGGTCCTCGCCCCGGCGATGCCAACAGTCGAATTAGCAATAGTTGGTAGCTTTCTTGAGCGAAAGAGTTTCCGAGTGCCGGCCGGGACTGCTCTGCCGGCACTTAGCACGCGCGGGTGACAGTTATGCGGTCCGGCGTAACTTTGCTGGAACTGCTGCTTGTGCTGGCAATCTTAGTCATCCTGGCGGGTATCGCTTTTTTCAACTTCGATACCGCCTATGACGAAGTGAAGCTGAACAGCGCAGCCGATTCCGTGCGCCGTGCGTGGGCTCAGTCGCGTGCCGAAGCGATCGACACCGGCGTCGCCTATCGTTTCGCCGTAATGCCGAACACAAGTCGCTATCGCATCGCGCCAGACCTGCCGGAATACTGGTTTTCGAGCGGCGCTGCCGCGCCGGACGTTTCCGAATCGGGGCAACAACTGCCGATCATCGAAGACGAATTGCCGGAGAAGATCGTGTTCGATTTCGGAGGCGGCGGCGGCGATGCCCCGGCTGGATCGGATTGGGTCGCTGTGCTGTCGTTTCTGCCGCAGGGCAATGCCAGCGACAACCGGGACGTGACGTTGCGATACAAGAATTCGAAGCCGGTGCGAGTGAGCATTCGCGCTCTGACGGGAACCGTGAAGATCGCCCCCGTCTCGACGGGAGGTTCGCCATGAGATTAAGAGCGACAGATCGGAACGGATTCTCGCTGATGGAGGTGATCACCTCGTTGGCAATTTTCTTGCTTTCGATGATCGCCATCGGGCAGCTGCTCAATGTGTCGACAAACCTGGCGCAAGACACCCGAGACACGTTGAGAGCCAGCCAATTGTGCCGCAGCAAGATGAATGAAGTCGTCGCCGGCGCCGTTGGTTTGACCTCGCAATCGGACATCACATTCGACGAGGACCAGAACTGGACCTGGTCAGTTGAATGCCAGGAAGAGAGCAGCATCACCAACCTGTGGCGTGTGACCGTTCGCGTACGACGGCAACGCAACGACAACACCAAGATCGAGGATTCATTGACGCAATATGTTCTTGATCCGGCTGCGCGTGGAACACTTGATGCCGGCGCATCCTCGTCAAGCAGCGGTACGACCGATTCGGGTACGACGCCGATGCCCATGGGAGGTCAATAACCATGCGCCGCTCCGGCTTTACGTTGCTTGAGGTTGTGCTTGCCACTGCGATTTCGATGTTGCTGGTGTTCGGCTTCTATGTAGCCTTGCAGTCGAATCTGGACCTGATGCAAGCGGGCCGTGACGCAGTCGATGAAGGGACCCTT
>Ga0233424_10000033_pt1 | contig 197099 bp, 225 predicted proteins | sample Watercolumn_Towu_FD_181011 | JGI IMG/M metagenome (GOLD analysis project Ga0233424, IMG submission 181011) | Freshwater microbial communities from Lake Towuti, South Sulawesi, Indonesia - Watercolumn_Towuti2014_125_MG | ecosystem: Environmental > Aquatic > Freshwater > Lake | place...
TAAATGTTTCATTTCATTTTCAACACGGAAATGAAAGTGAAGTCGTGCTTGCGCCAGGTATGCGATTAGCGCGAGTTGTTAAAAAATACACTGTACACGGTGAAGTTGATCCAGTTGAACACGCGCAATTAGGCGCAAAAAAATCAGCTGATTTAACGGATAAATTTTTAGTTTACAAGGAAAATAATGAAACTTCTGCATTTTTAGAATCTATTTCTGATTTTGATTTTGAATCATTTCATTCTAATCATCTTGGAAATCTTCTAAAAAATGAAAATATTTTAAAACGATTATCAAATCCAGCTTTTACAAAAAATGTAAATTCACTTCATGAAAAGTGGTTAAAGTTTGCCAAAACCATTGCTGATTATGACAAGTCGGCACTTAATGGAATTGATAACCCTGAAAAAATTCAAGCGTTCAAAAATTTAATTGACGCAGCAAATGAATCAGTTAGAACCAAAAAATCAAAAACAGGTTAATTGCGTCTCATTGACTTGCCTTTAGATGAAGTGAGAAGTCACTTAGGTTCATTTTACGAACTCAAAGATTTTGAAATGCAAATTTCTTCAAACAGACCAAAAATTGAAGATCGCTCTCTTGCCAATATTTTTACAGATCTTTACAAAAGGATTACTGGCGAAGAAGCTCCCGCCAACTTTAATCGTTTCGGATCTGAAAAGCAGATACAAGTTATTGAACCAGTTATAGATTATATTTTAAGCATAACTGATCCAAGTTCTAAAATCGAGAATAAATATTTTTCATTCCTAAATTCTATGCGTCGTCTGTATCGTAATATTAAAATATTACGGAGCTTGAATAATATACAACGCAATTTGGAGAAAATTTAAATGCTATTAAGTGAAATTCACTCATCACAAACTTCAGTTTCACGAAAGTCAATTACTATTACTTGGCCATTTCAATTAACTGGAGAGTTTCACGATGATAAAAAAGTTAATGAGCTTCTTCAACGCTATCACTTAATGGCAGTGCTATTACGGCGCGGTGATCAATATCATGGTCCTGAAGTAAGAGTATCTGGTTCGTATGAAAATTTGCAACAGTTCGCATCAAAAGAATTAAAAATGTCACCATCACTTTTCGCAAGAAAAATAAATTTGAAATAATGGAGAAAAGAAATGAAACTAATGGAAATTGTTATCCTTGCGGAAGCGCGTGATCCTGAACTTAAATATACTGAGAAAAAAGTAAAGGACAAAATTGACCGCGTAATTGTTGCTTTAGAGGGCAACCAATCAGGAAAATTTACAAAGCTTGCTAAGCGTTATAAAATTTTGCAGCGCGCATTTGCTGTTTTAACTGAAAAACAAAGTCAATTAAACGCACAAATTAAAGACCAAGCGCTTGAATTTTTTAATGCTGAAGACGAAGTTCTTACTCGTGTGGTTGAAACAATTTCTTTGACAATTACTATTTCAAAGAAAACTGTTACTACGACTACTAAGGTTGATTACGACGCAATTCTTGCTCAACTTGTTGAAATGGTTCCTGAGCTTAAGGACAAGGTTGACGAGCTCATTGCTGCGCACACTGAAATTAAGAAGACTGAAAAGTCACCTTCACTTCGAACTGAACTTAAGGAAGGCGTTGTGGAGTGGGTTCGTCAAGTCAAACAAATCGCAAAGAACATCTTCAAGTCAATGAAACTTTGGGGCAAGAGCTACGATAAGAAACTTGCGCTTTTAAGCAAGCAGCTTGGAACAGCATAATGCCAAACGCGGTTGTAAAATCATTTGCTAAAAAGGCAGGTAAGTCAGTCAACGATGTTGAAAAACTGTGGGATGAAACAAAAGCTGACACAAAGAAAAAGTTCAAAAAGAAAGATAAGCATTATTGGGCTTATGTAAACGCTGTAACTCAGCGTAAATTAGGTATTTCAGAATCACATACATTAAGTTCATTTCTTTTTGAGAATGATGAATCAAACTATGATGCGGATTCTGATAAATAATTTTTGGTAATAAAAAAGGTATGAGGTAATGACTCAAAAATACGAAACATCTTACGAAAAGTCTTCTCGCGAAATTAGAAACAAACGCAAGAAAGGTAAAAAGCAATTCAATGAAAATAGTGATCATCAATCTCGTCGTCAGCAAAGAATCAGCTTTAAAAATTTCTTAGAAGAGCAAGACAAAAAATTTTATGAATCTGACGATTTTGAGTAAATGAGGTAATTAATGTTTGTTGTTCCAATTAAAAATGATATCATAAAAACTAAAGATGGCGGAACTTTTACTGTTTTGGAATACACTAATTTCAAATCTAAGGGGCCTGCTGTTTACGTTAAAGCTGATACTCCTTTTGTGATTTACTTTTTTGACATTGATGAAATCAATGATGTAAAAGTTGATTTTAATGGAGCAACTAAAGTTTTTTCAGCGTTAGGTCATTTAAAAAGAAAAATTCACCTACCGCAAAAGCATGATACTGTTACTTTAATTGACGGTGATAATGAAAAAACACTTTTAGTAGAAACTTTAAAACTTCATAGTAAATCAATTGGTCTCTCTAGAGGACTTGTTTTTATTGATTCAGAAGGAAATAAACACTCTCTTGGATCGATCGGTGATATTGAACGTTCTACCGGCACGAGCTTTTTTGATCGTAAAAAATTCGCACATTTGTATCGTGATTATTTTGGAGAAAAATAATGAATTTCATGGCTGATATTGAAAGCTTAGACGGTAAAAAGCGTTATCAATCATTCTTAATTGAAATGGGAATTGAAAAAACAACGGTTCTTATTCCAATTGCGGAAGCAAATGATTTTGAAGCCAAAGCGTTAGATTTACGTCCTAAAACAAAAGCAGCTCTTTCAAAGCTTGTTTCAAAATTTAACGGTATTATTCAAGATTAAAGGTTAATACGTGACTCAACTATTTACAAATAACGCGATTTCGCTGTTAACAACATCACTTTCATCAAGCGGTCTAACATTTAGTGTTATAAGTGGTGATGAACACGCATTTCCACAGCCAGTTCACGTTGATGATTTTTTTCTTGTAACGTTTGAAGATCCTCACACGCATGACATTGAAATTGTAAAAATATCTGATAGAACTGGAAATATTTTTCACATTGATCCAGCAGGTCGTGGCTTTGAAAATACAACGATTCGTGCGTGGGCACCTGACACATTAGTTGATCATCGTTTAACTGCCTATACATTAAATAAAACCAACACTATTTCACCTGGTGATACATCAGCACCTATCATTGTTCCAAGCGCCGATATTCGTCCAGTTAATAACTTAGTAGTTACAACTTTAATTCGTACTTGTAAATGGCTAGTAACTGTAATTGATATTTCTGGTAATCGCGCTTCAATGTGTGAAGTAATGGCAGTTTATCGTGGAGCTTCAATTCTACCAGCATATACAGTTTATGGAAAAGTAGGCGACGCACTTCGCTACTCTATTTCCGTTACTCAAAGTAGCAATGAAATGACTTGCAATGTCATTAACAATGATACAGTACCTCTTACTACTTCTATAGTAAGAATCAGCGCTATCTAAATTTTTCCTAAAGAAATATATGCGGTTGATAAATAGGTGAAATACCTATTTTAATTTTCTACCAACATATCCTTTAGGAGAAAACAATGTCTGAACAATTCTTTCGTATTTTTAGAGGCCTCGAGATTGACGAGACCATTCAACTCCTTCAGGGCGCCGGCGATCCAGGTGTTTCCGGCGGCGACACTGACGCTGCTCCTGTAGGTTCCTTTTATCTTGATAATCTTACCGGTAACGCTTGGACTAAAGTAACTCCAGGTACTGGCACAGGTCACTGGTCGCTTTTAGCTTCTCAGACTTGGGTTAATAACGTTGTTGGCGCCAACATTTCTTGGCGTGAACCTGTAACCGTTTTAGATAGCGCTGCAACTACGTTACCTACTGGTGCTCCAGCTGGAACAATTGACGGTGTTACACTTGCTACTGGTGACCGCGTTCTTTTCACCGGCGTAACACCTGCTAACGTTTATGTGTACAATGCAACATCTCAGTCATTCACTCAAGACGTAAATGCAGTATCACAGGGTGATACTGTTTATGTTGACGGTGGTACTTCAGGTGGTACTCGCTGGACTTACAACGGCACCGCGTGGGTACGCTTTGACTCGATGTCACTTGACGAACTTGCTTACATTCGTTCTTTCATTGGTAAGCCAGCGTCTGGTAACATTTCTCCAGTTTACACTTCAACTTTAGTTATTTCACAAAACTCTGATCTTACGGCTGCTATTTCTGCATTGGATTTTGAAGTTGGCGCCCAAGTTTCTACTGGCAACTGGATTTCTGCAGCAAACAAGGTTAATCAGAACCTTCAAGCTCTTGATACCGAGCTTGGCGCGAACGTAACTGATGGCTTCTACATTCTTGCTGCTAACAAGATGAATGGCAACATTCAGGCTCTTGATAACGCTCTTGGCACTCCAACCGGTACGCACTTCTGGATTTCTGACGCGCAGAAAGTTAATGGCAACTTGATTGCTCTTGACGCAGAAATTGGCGCAAACGTTACCAATGGTAATTTTGTTCTTGCTATCAATACAGTCAATCAGAACATTCAGACTCTTGATACTCACTTAGGTGGTGCTGTTACAACTGGCGCTTATGTTGTTAACAGTAATTCTGCAAATCAGAATATTCAAGCATTAGATACTGCTCTTGGAACTAACGTTACTAATGGCAACTTCATTCTTCATTCTAATCCTATCAATACCAACATTCAAGCAATTGATAGTGAAATTGGTGCAAATGTTACCTCTGGTACTTACATCCTTAACTCCAACTCAATCAATGAAAATATTCAGGCAATTGATGTTGCACTTACCGAAGTTTCAAAGGAATCTACTGCTTCTAACGTTACATCTACAACAGTTGTTGATTCAATCAATGCGACCGTTGTGAAATGGATCGTTAAGGCCGTCGACACTGCAAACTCTGCAAATGTTTACGCTGCTGAAGTTTTTGCATCTTCAAATGGTTTGACTGCAGACTTTACGAAGTTCGCTGTTCTTAAGCTTGGCGCCAATATTCCAGGATTAACTTTCAGCGTTGCTCTTGCTGGTTCTAACTTACAGCTTTCTGTTGCTTCAACTGCAGCTGTTAACGTGGTCGTGAGAAGAGTTAGTTCGCTATGAAATTAGGATATCGATAAAACTAAGTTTTTATCAAATACCCAAAATTCAAAAGAGAAGCCTTGAGAAATTGAGGCTTCTCTTTTTTTCATATTTTTTTCATAATCTTTTTTAAAAGTATATTCAGACTTTACTTCAATTAAAAGATTTTTCGATTTGATATAAATGTCTGGATGGTATTTTTTTGTTTGATAACTTATTGTAAATTTTGGATTTACAATAATATCATCAATATCAAATATTTCTTCCAGTATTTTTAGTGCTAATGGTTCGTATCCTATAACTTTAACAGCTTTCCCATTTTTAAAAATAAAATCTTTTTGTTTATATTTTTGGGATTTTTGAAAAACTATTGAAGATTGCATTGGATATTCTACACCATATCTTTCAATATTTGTTTGTTTAATTTTTTCTTTTATTTCTTCTGCTTGAAATGGGGTTTTTACTCCATATTTTTTCATATTAGTATTTTCAACCTTTTGAGGATTCCATCCATCTTTTCCATATAACTCAATTTGTTTATCTTTTGATTTTTGTCTTATCTTTTTATTTTGTTGCGGGTTTTCAACACCATATCTTTCAATATTTGTTTGTTTAATTTTTTCTTTTATTGCTTCTGATTGAAATATAAAATCTACTCCATATCTTTCAATATTTGTTTGTTTAATTTTTTCTTTTATTGCTTCTGCTTGAACTGTGTAATCTACGCCATAACGGTCTCTACAAGTTTCAACAGACTTACGTTTTATTTCTTCACTCTGTCGTGGATTCTCAACACCATATCTTTCTAAGCAAGTTTGCTTAATCTTGTTTTTAGTAGTTTCACACTTCATTGGATTCTCAACACCATATCTTTCTAAACAGGTTTGTTTAAACTTGTTTCTATTTTTTTGTAAATTAGAAGCGCATTTAATTGAGCAAGTTTCTTGATAATTTGTTCTAACAAATGGCGTTAAATTTCCGCAATAACATCGTGGTCTAATTAACGTTTTATTAAATAAAGCCCATCGTTTTTCTTGAAAAGTTTTAAATTCATTTAATTGCTTATTTTGTAAAATTTCTTTTTTTAATTCTTGCCCCTTAACACCAGTCCAAAATCCACTTTTTTTCTGCATTCCATTGGTAACAGCAAGCTCATAAAATTTATTCATTAATTTATTCATTAAAATTCTCATTAAGATACTCTACAAACAGATATATTTATTGCTGTAAATAAATCTTTTTTCAATAAATAAAACAAAACTTATACCTTTGGAGTAGATTAATGGCAAGCCGTCTAGATCGAGCTTTTAATTCTGACGCAATTTCAATTAATGATGAATTGCTTATTTTTGGTGGAAGCACAAATCCTGTTACAAATGCAGAGGAAGCTCCTATTGGTTCGCTTTATCTTCAAACTAACGGAAATATTTGGTTAAAAATTGGTGTAAATAATACTGATTGGACATCATTACCATTAGTTGACTCTAAAGTCTCAGTTTCAATTAATGACGCAGCCCCTGGCAATCTTTTATCAAAGCTAAGTACTTCATCAAATTTTTATGTCAATGTTGCGAACGGAAGTGCAAATGAACAATTAACAATTGATTTAAGTCCTACCGGAATAACTGCTGGAACTTATAAATCTGTTTATGTTGACACGTTCGGCAGAGTAACAGCCGGAACTAATCCTTCAACTCTTGCTGGTTATGGAATCGTTGATGCGCAAGGACTAAATGCAGCTCTTACTGCAATTAGCAACTTAACAACTCCTGGATTGTTAACCTTAACTTCAACGGGTGTTATTGTTTCACGGTCATTAAGCTCAACGACTCTTTCAATAACTAATCCTGCTGGAACTGCCGCAAACCCTACTATTGACTTATCAACGATTGGCACACCAATTTCAGATGGCTTTGTACGAATTACAACTGATGTATATGGTCGCGTTATAACGTCAAGCGCACCGAATTCAACGAATATAACAACAGCTCTTGGTTACACACCTGTTAATAAAGCTGGTGATACGATGACTGGTATTTTAACGCTTTCAGCAGACCCAACTAATCCACTAGATGCCGCAACGAAGCAATACGTTGATAACGCAATAACCGGGCTTGATATGAAACAATCCGTCCGCGTTGCTACAACCGCTAACATTACCTTGTCAGGAACACAGACGATTGACAGTGTTGCTGTCGTTGCTGGTAATCGCGTTCTTGTTAAGAATCAAACAACTGCTTCACAAAATGGTATTTACGTTGTTGCAGCAGGCGCTTGGACTAGAGCGCCTGACGCCGACAATTCTGGAAATGGTTCAGAGGTTACTGCCAATCTTTATTGCTTCGTTGAGGAAGGAACAACAAATGCTGATAGTGGTTGGGTACTAACAACAAATAATCCGATTACACTTGGCACAACTGGTTTAACATTTACACAGTTTACTGGTACTGGTCAAATTACAGCCGGTGCAGGCTTAACAAAAACCGGTAACACTCTTGACGTAGGTACTGCAGCAGTCGGGCGCATCGTAGTTAATGCGGATAACATTGACTTGGCCACCACGGGCGTGACTGCTGGTACTTACAATACAATTACTGTTGACGTGTATGGCCGCGCAACAAGTGGTTCTAATACTGTATATCTTACTGGAAATCAAACAATTACGCTTTCAGGCGATGTGACTGGTTCTGGAACAACTGCAATCACAGCAACACTTGCAACTATTGGCGCTGGCGGGACTGGAACAAAAATTACTTATAACGCAAAAGGACTTGTTACAGGCTCAAGTACTCTTGTTGCTGCGGATATTCCAAATATTGATTGGTCAAAAATTACAAGTGGCACACCAACAACTCTTGCTGGTTACGGAATCACTGATGCTGTTAGAAATGCTGGTAGCTCGCCAAGTATTCAACAAGGCATTATTTCAGCAATGCCTGCAGCAGGAACTTTAGGACGACTATATTACGCAACTGACGCATTTGCTTGGTATAGAGACAATGGTACTACTTGGGATTTAATTACACCTGCTCTTTCTGGCGATATTATCAAAGCTGCAGGTTCAATAGTTACTACTCTTGCAAGCGTTGGAACACCTGGAACTTACAATAATGTTACAACTGATTTGAAAGGACGTGTTATTTCAGGTTCAAACGTTGCATACTTAACAGGCAATCAAAATATTTCAATTAGCGGTGATGCAACTGGGTCTGGTACAACGTCAATTGCTTTAACTCTTGCTACAGTAAACAGCAATATTGGAAATTTTGGTGGGGCAGTTTCTGTTCCTATTATTACTGTAAATGGAAAGGGATTAATAACGGCTGTTTCTTCTCAAAACATTAATTTTCCAGTTACATCAGTGGCTGGAAAAACTGGAGTAGTTTCTCTAACATCGACAGATGTAGGTTTAGGAAATGTTACAAATTCACTTCAAGTTATTAACGCTGGAAATTCTCCAAGTATTGCTTCTGGAACTCTTGCTGGTCGTCCTGTTGCTGGAACTACAGGCAGACTTTATATTGCAACTGATATTTTTTCTATTTATCGTGATAATGGCACTACTTGGGATTTAATTATACCAGCTTTTTCTGGCGATATTAGCACAAGTGCAGGTAACGTTGTTACAACCTTGAGCAATACAGGAATTACTGCAGGGACTTATTCTAAACTTACAGTTGACGCAAAAGGTAGAGCAACAGCAGGTACAAATTTAGCTCAAACTGATATAACAACAGCTCTTGGTTACACACCTGTTAATAGAGCTGGTGATACGATGACTGGTTTACTTACATTGAGCGGTGACCCTACGGATGCTTTACACGCGGCGACCAAGCAGTATGTGGATAACGCGTTAAGCGGATTAATCATAAAAGATGCGTGTCGTGCGTGCACGACCGCAAATATTACATTGTCAGGCCTGCAAACAATCGATGGCGTTGCTCTTGCAGCTAATGACCGTGTCCTTGTTAAAAATCAAACAACAGCTTCTGCAAACGGCATTTATGTTGCGGCAACTGGATCTTGGACACGTGCTGAAGATGCAAATAATGTAGGAAATGGAAATGAAGTAAAAGCAAATATTTTTACTTTTATTTCAGAAGGAACAACAAACGCAGACACTGGTTGGGTGTTAACAACTAATAATCCAATTACTCTTGGTTCAACGAACTTAACATGGACACAATTTACAGGTTCTGGTGCAATCGGCGCCGGCGCTGGTTTAACATTGGCTGGAACAACTTTAAATGTAGGAACAGTAAGCTCTGCAAGAATAGTTGTAAATGCAGATAATATTGATTTAGCAACAACAGGAGTAACTGCCAGTTCTGGTTATAATACATTTACTGTTGACGCTTACGGTAGAATTACCGCAGCAAGTACAACCGCTTATCTAACTAGCAATCAAAATATTTCAATTAGCGGTGATGCAACTGGGGCTGGTACAACAAACATTGCGTTAATATTAGCAAATTCTGGTGTAACTGCTGGTACTTATAATACAGTAACAGTAAATGCGAAAGGTTTAGTTACAAGCGCTACAAATACTGCGTACTTAACGTCAAATCAAACAATTACATTAACTGGTGATGTAACTGGTTCTGGCACAACGTCAATTGCAGCAACTTTAAATACTGTACCTATCAATAAAGGTGGAACAGGCGCCACTACAGCTTTAGCTGGTTTTAATGCAATTTCTCCATTAACTACAAAAGGCGATATTTTAGCGCACACTGGAGCTAATAATGTTCGTGTTCCTGTTGGAGTTGACGGAACGTTCTTAAAAGCCGATAGTACAAATATAAATGGTGTTTCTTGGGCAAGTGCAATTACAACTGATCAATTTGTTAAAATTTCAGCAACTGACACTACGTCAGGTTATGTACTAACAAAATTAGCTGCTGGTAATGGAATTTCATTAACACAAAATAATATAGGCGGAAATGAAACTGTAACTATTGCAAGCACGATAGTTACGGGTAATGTTGCGGCTTTACAAGTAAGAACAACTACAACGGTAGCGTTATCTTCAACTGCTGTTTCAGTCACTTGGGGAGTCAACGATTATGAAAATTTAGCAAGTGTAATTGATTGGACTACCGGCCCTAATATAACTATTGGTGAAACTGGACCATATCTAATTACTTATACCTTACCATTTGCGGCGTTAGCTGGAACTAGAACAATTACAGCGTCAGTGCGTGTAAATGGTGGAACTGTTATAAATGGCTCACAAAAGTCAGTTGCTGCTTTAGCATCATGTGCACCAGTTCTAACAAACACATTCGTTGTTAATTTAACAGAAACAGATATTTTAGATTTACGACTAGTTTTAGCTTCAAACACTGCTACCCTTGCTGCTGGTGCCACGTTAACTATCACTCGTTTAACTGGTATGATTGGCCCAGCAGGACCTCAAGGTGTTCAAGGTATAGCAGGACCAGTAGGTCCTGCTGGGTCTCAGGGTGTTCCAGGTCCACAAGGCCCAGCAGGTTCAGGCTCTAATATTAATGTTCAGAATGAGGGAACTTATGTTCTTCCTGGTTCATATACAGCGTTAAATTTCGTAGGCAACGCAGTAGAAGCTGTAAATGGTTCGGCAGGCGTTGTAAATATAACAGTTGACCCTAAAATGACAAATCTTTCTGATGTTGTTATTACATCACCTGCTACAAATGACATTTTACAGTATAACGCAACAACTAGCAAGTGGGAAAATAAGGCGCTTGGCGCATATAATATGGTTGGCAGCTTGTTTACGCTTGATATGTGCGCGTATCAAACAGTTAGTAATAAATATCTCGGTGCTGATGACGTTGTTGCGAATTCTGACGCAATGCAGCATATTATACCTTGGGATTGTAAATTAGTTGCTTGGACTTTTAGCTCAAATACAGCAAATGTTGGAACAGATTTACAGCTTAAGATGCTTCCTTGGGGAACAGGTAATACGTCAACGTTAATTTATACCTGGCCATTACGAAATACACGTATTGCAAGAAAAACAACATTTTCACCTAAAATAACCTTTTCTGCTGGTGATAGAATAGCACTTTACGCATTAGCTGTTTCTGGACAAACTAATCCAGCTGCAGTTAATTGTACGCTTCACTTTATGATTACTGATGATGCCGGAGGCGATGACGACACTAATTGGACTGGCACTACAATTGTTTAAAATTAAGAGATAAATTAAATGGCAAAAATAATAAAAATTACAAATCAAGCTCATCGAGATTTAACAATTCTTGGTAAAACAATTCTTGATGGTGAAACAATTGTTTTAACTCCAGCGGAAATAGATAGTTGGCGACAAAGCGAGGAAGCATTTGATCATGTCGCTGATAAAGAAGTGCTAGTATCAAATGATAAAATGGATTTTACAAATCCAATGCTTGGGTGGAATTATATTTATGGTGAAGATCTTCCTATTTCTGAAGTAGGAAGCAAAGTGTGGGTTCACAGCTCATCTAAACCTGTTATTCCTGGAAAAGCCCTTTATGTTCAATGGATTGGTCGTGGTGATGATATAGTTAATCATGTTTTAGGTCATGGTGATTTACTTCATTTTGAATTAACAGCTGGAACGCCTGTCTTATCAAAAGACATTAAATTTGATCCTCTTTTTGGAAATGTCTACGTTCACGAAGGGTACTGCTCATGGCATAATGCAGGTTCAGGCGACACAATGTCTGCTTTGATTATGGCAGAAGCAACTCCACTTCAACCGTATATAAATTTAGATTTAATTATTGATGAAAATGGAAATGTTCATTATTCACCGCAAGGGTCTGGTACTGGAACCCACGGTTTTGCTGCAGTACCTCATTTACTCTCTAGATCATATTCACAAGATGGAGAGTGGGATTATGATGAACAAAATGGTCTAAGACCAAACTTTACGAATACTGGATTATATAGAATATCAATCTATGAACAGGTGGTTCACAGATTTGTAAATGATGCTCCTGTTTTCGGAACATCTGATAATTTTTTCCGAATGGTTTCTGAAGACACATTTTTGTTGCCTCTTGGTTATTTCATGAGAATAACAGCTAATAATAATTCTAATTCAAATTGGCACTCAAGCGTAATGATGACTGTTTATCGTGAAAGAACTTTCCAACCATAAGGTAAAATAGTGAATTATTTAGAGTTTTAAAATGCCAATTAACGCATGTTCGATTAACGGATTTACGATAAACGGCATTCGTTGCAGTTCTCGTTATTCACACATTATTCCGCCTATTTTAGAAGAGGATGCCAAGCCGTTTTCCATTCCACAGCTTATACCTCAGCGCTGGAAAGGCGAAGAAATAGAAGTTGAATCACCAATTGAAACATCTGCAATTAATGTAACAATTGAATTTAATGGAATCAAAGGCTCTGTTACACATGATGTTGACAAGTATAATCCAACAGTGTTTGTTACTGGCTTAACAATGACATTAGCTTCTTCTAATGTAACAATTGAAAATCTCGTAATAAATAAGAAAGCAGATTACGAAACGGAATTTGACAAATGACAGATTTTACCTACAACATTGGTGATACTGTAGAGCTTGACTTTACAGTAAATGTAACAGGCACTAGTGCTAAACCCGCCCTTGTGCGTGTGGTTTTTTCATTACCAGGTGGTAATCAAGTAAGCATGCCTGCTAACGAAGTTGGTGACAAGCACAAGGCTATTTTTCATTTTGATCCTTATTTGTTTAGTGATGATGGTGAAATTCCGTTTAGAATTGAAGTTTTAATTGGCAATAAGCTATTTGTACCTATTAAGAAGAATGTTATATTAAAGAGAGTTTTACGTGATTTACCAAAAGACGAAATTAGAGATATTCCAAAAGACGAAGTAATAAATATTCCAGATAATCCGTTTACAGTAGAAAAGTCTGAAAAAATTGTTTTACCTAAAATTAAACAAAATGCATTTGCCGAATTTGAACAAAGTTTACCAGTTCCTAAGATAAAACCAAGATCTGAAGTAAATTACACTGAACGTTTAGAGACTTTAAGAAAACGTCGCGACGAAACAAAAGAAGAGTTTAAAGAAGACATAAGTAAAGCAATTGAAGAACCAATAAAAAAGATAGATGTTTCACAAGAAATTATAAAATTGTTTACTAACATTGAAAACGTTTCAATCAAAAAAACTGATATAGTAAAAGAAATTTCATCTAAATTACCAACAATTTCAGACTTAGAAGAAAATGTAAAGTTAGAAACTAAAACTTTAAATGAAGAAAAGAAATCAGTTAAAAAAGTAAAAATTAAATCTGAAATTCCATTTAGCATAACCCGTCAAAAAATTATAATGAAGTAAAATATGAAATCATACTCTGACAACATGTTATCCACCGAAGACATCACGGCGCTACGTAAACAACAAAAAGTAATGAGAATTTGTCTTCGATCGTTTATGATAATTTCAACACTTAATCTTATAGCGACAAGTTTTCTATTTTTTAAGTTGTTTTATTAAAAAACAAAAAGCTACCATTTTCACGTGGTAGCTTTTTGTTGTTATTTTTTATGTACATTTTTTCAACATTTGTTATAATTCTTAATAACGATAACAACCTCAAAAAGGTACACTACGATGAGCCGTTCTAACAACACCAACCAAGGTCGCATTTCCAGGCTTCACAGCAGCAAATGGTCCAAATTGGTTAATGGTCGCTACAATGGCACGCTTACTCTTGATGAACAAGCCGATCTTCAAGAGGAACTCGACACTACTGGTTACGTTCCCACTGGCACACTTCGCTTCGGCAACAATCGTGGGTACGAGCGTGATCTCAAAACCGAAGCTCGACGGAAACAACGTCGTCAAAAGCGCGTCGAATTTTTCCAAGAACTGGATTCTTAAAATTGTATTTTTTCTGAAAATTGTGTTATAATAATTTCAGTAAAATCAATTCTGGAGAATTATCATGCTGCCCAATTTTCCGATCATTACGACAATTGATGATCTTCGCTCGCACGTAAGTCACCTTCCCGAAATTCGTTTTGCTGTCCAGCCAAATGGATACACAGTTGTTTGTGCAATGATCGCCGACACTGATACCTACGCTGGACCAAGCGCACCTTGGGCTCGCGAATGTCGCGGTATAACCTTTGACAAAAATGGTTTAATCGTAGCCCGTCCACTTCACAAGTTTTTCAATATGAATGAACGTGAAGATACGATGGAACATAAGCTGAACTTTAACGATGCTGTTCGCATTATGGACAAGCGGGATGGATCAATGATTCACCCCGTAATGATGGCTGATTGTTCGGTTGTAATGAAGTCAAAAAAATCTTTTGAAAGTGACGTTGCAATTGCGGCAACTAAGTATCTGCAAGCAAATACGTTAATTAAGAATTTTTGCGAGCGGATGACGGCACACGGTAAAACACCAATTTTCGAATATACTGCGCCTACCGCACGAATCGTTCTTGCATACCCTTTTGAAGAACTACGGCTACTTCACATACGTGATAACCTAACTGGTGAATATCTCGATCTTGACGTTTTTGCGCCTAACATCCCGCGAGTTGACAATACGAATTACGTTGATTTAGCCCCGAGCAAACCAAATTTTCTATCTTCGTTGAAAACTCACCTTGAGCTAGATTCTGGATACGAAGGCTTTGTAATTCAGTTCAGCAACGGTGATATGGTAAAAGCGAAGACTGCCTGGTATCTTGATCTTCACCACAACGTGACATTCCCTACTTACCGGTCTGTCGCAACGATGGTGCTCAATGAAACAGTTGACGATTTTCGGTCTTACCTACACCAAGCTGGTGAAAATGATCGTCTGTTAGAGATCATCAAGATAATCGAAGATCAGGTAGTCAGTGAGCTCAAAGTTATTGAACTTGACATTGAATCTGTGCTTCAAAAAGACGGAACGCTTGAACGCAAGAATTTTGCTATCAAGTACCGCGAGCACAAGTACTTCGGACTGCTAATGGCCACGTATGTTGGCAAGGAACCAAGCTACCGTGACTACTATACAAAAAATCTGCTGAAAGATCGTTTCTCAACGGATCAAATCTAATGTGCAGGGTTCTCAACAAACATCACGACCAAATTCCTGCTGATGCAGTTTACATTGGCAGACCATCTAAATGGGGGAATCCCTTTGTAATTGGTCGCGATGGTGATAGAGAACAAGTAATGCAAAAGTACTGCAATTGGATTGTAACACAAACTGGGTTAATCAGGGACGCTCAGAGAGAACTTGTAGGAAAAGATTTAGTGTGTTATTGCTCTCCGCAAGAGTATCATGGCGATATTCTGCTAGCAATTGCGAATGCGGAGTTTATTGAGTTGTGAGGTGATGTGTCATGATCATTGTTATCGCTATAGTAACTATTATTTTGATGTTGAATGCTTTTAGATTAGCAAGAAAATATGCTAATTGGCACACACACCCAACTATTAAAAAATTTCATTTTACTTTTTTCGTTCTTCTTTTACCAGCTATTGTACTGATTGCTTTATGTTATTTAGAAGAAGTAAAGATTGAAATACCTCACTCAATTCAATCTTTTACTTCAGATAGACCAAAATGTTCTGCTGGAATTGCCGAAATGCAAAAACGAGAATATAGCAGTTCATTTGAAAATTTTTCAAACAATAATGGTTCAAGTTCAAAAGAATATACAGATGCAATGGATGCACAATATGGAATTGGTAAAACGTGTTGGACTGAATGGGACATTAGATACGCTATAGCAGACAACATTGAAAGATCTATATTTTTTAATTTGATTTTTGTCGGGTTTCCATACGCAGGTTATGTTATTGTTGTTCTAATATTCTTTCCAATGAATTGCTTAAAAAACAATTCATTGACAGATGTTGAAAGAGAACAAATTGAAATTTTTGGTGGTCATATTAACGATTATGAACAACTAGAGCAAAATGTAGATCCGCACAGACGACCTGATGATACAAGTTTTAAGCGAGTCGGGCTTGACTCATATCTCAAAAATAAAGATGATCCTGAGTTGGTGTTAGGCCCAACTGATATCACACGGATCGAAAATCTTGAAAATTTATTTTATAAAGAATTAGAAGAAGAGTGGGTTGCTGAAGGTCATTACTATGAAATAACACCCGATATTGAAATCCAGCATGAGCAAAGTCATGAATTTTGGGAAGACATTAGAAGTTCTAACAAAAAGCACTACAAAAAGAAGAAGTTGGTTCCTATATCAGTAGCATTAGAAAAAGATGGAAAACGCTATGGTAGATTTGAACATTTTCCAGTTTTTTTCTATGGTTGGAGATTCAATGATGAACCTTACAGAATTAAAGCAAAGCTAATGGCTATTGCTCGAGTATTTAATCTAAGTGAAGAAGAAACTAAAAAGTTTGTTAACGGTAAAAAGCTTTGTGTTAATTAAGCTTGTGCAACATTTTTGAAAATTACTACACACGCAATTTCACGTGGATTGCAAAGCTTTAGCAGTCTAACAGTATCTTGAAGACTTGTTCCACTTGCGTAAATATCGTCTAAAACAAACACTAGCTCGTTTTCTAAATATTCTAAAGCATCGGTATGCTCAGTAGGAAAATCCATAAAATTCTTAAAGAATTTTCTATAAGGTGCGTAAATGCGTTTTACTGCTAAAGAACCTTGTCCACCTGCTATAGCACGTCGAGCTGTTGCAAATATTTCTTTTTTTGTTTTATCAGTTAATGAATTCCAATCTGGATGTTCAGTATTGACTACAGAATTAATATCCAATTCATTTTCGTGATTTAAATTACGTTTTATAAACAAATCATCAACAATTCTGATTTCTCTTTCAATTTTAGGACGTAATTTGTTTACTACATCTTTTAAAAATGGTGAACTTGAACGAGGATAAACTAAAAATGTTGGTTTAAATTTTTTAGCATGTGGAGTGTCTTTTACATTTAATAGACTTTTTGGTAACCAGTCTGCTAAATAATTTACTACAAAATTTATTAACTTTTCATAAGTTTGTGAGTTAATATGCAAATGAGCAAAATCTCCTCTTGGCGGAAGTCCTTTAATAACTCTAAGCATTTCAGAAGTCAATTCTGTTCTGCGATATGTACAAACAAAAAACAACTTGACCTTATCTTCACCAGTTTCTTCATTAGGCCATTTTTTATCGCTTGAATAACCACGTGCTTTAGATGCGGTGCTAATCGCGTCTGTCATTCCGCCAGCAGATGGATCACCTTGCTGGAAAATTAATTCACCATTTTCTTTATTAACATGAATATGTTCAACTATAAGTTGCTCTAGAAATTCTTTAAGTGAAAGTTTCATAAAAATCCAAATGGTTAGAAATTAAATTTGAAATATTTATTGATAAATAGTTGAAATTAACAATTAAATGGAAAATACCATGCTTTTTGAACCGAATATTCCAGCCATTATTTCATCACACCCTTTAATTAACAAGCCTGTTACTTCTACAGCTCGCTTGCTTTCCGTTGTCACTCTAAAAGATTTGTCTCAAGTCGAATTATACATTGATGACAAAAAATTCTACGGAGTTGTTATTAGCTGTCCAATCGGTCGTAATGTAATTTTTCCCATTTTAAATACTCAATGATTTGTCGTGAAGATGCAGTTCTAGATCACTTAGCTTATCGAGATAACCAATATTTCTGATTGCTTTCCAAGCTAAATTTTCCACTGAATTTTCGCCCCCGTTAGAAAGGCCGGCCTGACGAAGTTGTTTTAATTTTGATTTGATCTGTTCAACTGCGGAATAATCATCGGCGTGATTATCAAGCAGATCATCTATTTGCTTTTTAATTTCTTCTGCTTTTGCTTTTACGCTAATGTTGTCATAAGATGGTCGTTCGCTGCTAGGCTTTTTTAACCAGCTATTTGAGTTCAAGCTATACACTCCAGCAGCTATCAAATCGTCATCATCTGGTTGTGCGTAGAGTTCCACTGGGTAACCTTTTATCGTTATATTATGTTCCATATTCCATAATTGTTTCTTAGCCCAGAAACAATCCAGGATGAAATCACCTTCGCAAGTCGGGCAAAAGCCAGGTTCTTTTTCATTTACAACAATGTGAAGATCAATGTCAGAAAAACCTACTGCGTAGTTGAAATTACAATTTGACCCGGTAATGATTACATCACTTACTGCACTTTTTGAAATCTCTAAAAATTCGATAAATTCATCTGCTATTTTTCTGAGAGCATCAGCAACCTCAGGTCTGAGTTGTTCACCATCCCAAAGCGCAGGATTTAAATCGCTGTGAAACTCAATGTGAGTTTCAAAATCATCATTAATAAATTGTCTAAACGTAATCATATTACCTTTACATATTTGTTAATTAACAGTGTTTCAATTTTATCAAGCGCTTGTTTTAAATCGTTAGCATATGACGCGTTTCTTTCCAAAAGAAAAATCCAACTATCATAAAGTGTATTTTTAATCTCTAAAAGCTGCTCAGCTGGTAGTGAAGCCCAAGTATCGGGGTGAGGAATTGTATTGCTATCTTCAGGAGCAGATGAAATGACTTTCATTTTAAATCTCGATTAAAAACTATGTTGTATTTATTATGACAACCAATAAATAAATCAAACAATAATATCTTTGTGAGCGTCAATCAACATGAGACTTTTTGAAATTAAGCAACTTAACGAAGGACTAGTTCCTATTCATCTTACGATGATTCTTCGTGAAATCATAGCTGCCGGTAAAGCAACGAATACCGTACATTTTGTTATTCTTGCCCAACTCATCGAATTTTTTAAGTACTGCTCAGCAACAGCAATTCATAATTACAATGAGCATCCTTCTAATAAGGAACTCTTAGACTCTATCAAAGAACTTTCTGATAAAGATCAAACTGGGTTAGCAACTTGGTTATTAGAAAGATTTGAAGCTGGAGAGCTTGAAGCTGAACAATGCGCCCAATGGGCATGTCCTCAAATGACATTGAACCAATGGGTAGGTTGGGTACTGCGAAAACAAGATTGAAGTAATATAACGAAGTACGCAGTGCCTCTTTTAATTTTCTGGAGGCAATATGACAAAACGTGCGTTATCTTCTAAACAAAAATATCCACAAGATATCAAGGAGAATGAATTAAGCTTAAAAAGAAAAATACTTTCCAAAAATTCAGCACAATCCTATTATCTAGATTGTCTTGAGCATGAGACAATTACATTTGGTGTCGGGCCTGCAGGTACCGGCAAAACCTATTTGGCCGTTGGCGTCGCTCTTAAAAAACTCATAGCGAACCAAGTTGCCCGTTTAGTAATAACGCGTCCTGTTGTTGAAGCAGGCGAAAAGCTTGGTTTTCTACCTGGCACACTCGAAGAAAAAATTCACCCATATTTACTGCCAATTGTTGATTCTATCGAAGATTGGGTAGGTCCAACAAAAGCTAAGCAACTCTTTACAGGAGGAAAAATAGAGGTCGCCCCTCTAGCTTACATGCGAGGCCGCACATTCAATGACAGCTTTCTTATTCTTGATGAAGCACAAAATGCAACAGTAGAACAAATGAGAATGTTTCTTACACGCTTTGGTTATGGAACATTTGTTGCAGTTAATGGAGATTTGACACAGTCGGATTTACCAAATAGCGCAATTCGTGAAAATGGATTAAGATGGGCTGCCAGAAAATTAAGTGGCAAACTCTCAAACATTTGTGTAGTTAACTTTAAGGAGGAAGATATCGTAAGACACCCACTCATCACCGATATTTTAAAACACTTGGATTCACCGGACCCAAGAGTCACCAATTTTAAGTCAAAAGGAGATTTTGTTACCCAAAAACAAGAGATGTCATTGTTAGTTGCAAGTGCTTAACGATAAATAGTTAAGCAACTAATTTTAAGGAGGGTTGCTAAAAAACCGGGGCAGCCCTCCTTTTTTATGCACGTGAACCGGCGCGTCTAGGAGAAAAATATGACAAATTATGTTATTAAACACACAGATGATACTCTTCCAGCTATTGAGCTTGTTCCAAATACAACAATAACTCCAATACATCCTGCTTCGCAAACTAGCTTAACACTTTTTGGTAAAGGCGCTGCTAATTATGGCGAAGGTCAACAACAAAATTTCTTACAAATTCTTGAAAATTTTGCGCTTGATACTCCTCCAGTCCACCCTCAAAAGGGTCAGCTTTGGTATAACACGATTGAAAAACGCGTTAAGGTTTATGATGGAAATCACTGGAAACCAGTATCAGGCATTATTGTTGACGATGGTTTACCAACAGAGCCACCAGCTTTTGATTTCGGAGATTTTTGGTGGGATACTACATCACAAAAACTTAAAACTTGGGATGGTGGAAAATGGGTAGTTGTTTATCCAGTTCCAATCAGAGTTGCTTATATTGACGAATACAATGATATTGTTTCAACAATTAATCAAATTATTGGAGCTCCTCAAGGCAGTACGTCAGCTGATGCAATTGGTTATGGTCAAACACCTATTTCAAGCTGGCCAACAGATATCGAATTAAAAAATGACGATTGGACATTTTTACTTGACATTATACGTCGAATTGGGCAAATTGAAGGTCAACCTTCTGATATTGTTTCAGACGTTAGTGCGTTTGGATTTATTCATGATAACACAAGCGCGATTTCTTTTGGAATCATTACATCAATCCAAAACTTCACAACTACGTATAATACATTAAACATTTTTAAAGATAATGTTAATTCATTTGGCTATTATGGTTCACCAGTTTTATTTGATTCACAAGCTTTAACAATAGGTTCTCCGCAACGAACTGCTGCGTGGAATTCAACAAAGAGCTTTACTGAAACATTTACATTTACTAGTGCAACTGCAGCAAAAGCATTTTTTAACACGGGTGGTTTATTAACTCTTGGAGGTTCCGTAGACACAACTGGACAACCTCCAGGCAGTCCTGGTGAAGCGTGGACTTCCTTATTTGCTGAAATGGGGCAAATCTCAATTGGTAAAATTGCAACTTTTCAAAATGGAAATGTTTATTTAAACTTCGGTGGTTCTGGAAACGTTGGAACTGGTGGATTTGGTCATGGGCCTTTTGGCACAGGAACATTCTTATTTGGCGGAAGTAATTTTATCCCAAATACTTCATCGTTGGGCTTCTATGATTTAACTAGCGTCAATCAAGTTTATTTCCAACTTATGAGTGAAGATGGATTTAGACAGCTAACAATTTATTTTCGTTTAATTAATGGCGGAACTACTGTTGAAGCAACTATTGAAATGGCTGTTTTACCAGGAATGCCAGGCCCAATAAATGGTCGCGTTCAATTAAATACCTACATAACAAAGTTAATTGACAGCAACGACCAAGCTGCGCTTTGGCAATTTTCATCAGGAAATCATTGGAACGTACAAGTTGCTTTACCAGTTGTAGCAAAGGATCTAACTTCTACATTTTTAGATTCAAATCTTTAATTATGTACAATTAGAGAAATACATTATAAAATAATCATAGTCTTATAAAAGGATAAAAACAATGTCAAAGGTAATTGCTATTTCAGGAACACAAAATACTGGTAAATCTACCATTCTAAATGAACTAAATGATTTAGATTGGGATGTTGATGATTTTAAAGTTTCACGCGTTATCCAAGCTGAATGGAATAAAACGCTTGCTGAAATCGTTCAATTTGAACAGCAAATGATTGATTTTCAGGAAGAAGTTATTAAGCGAAAATATGAACATGATCTCGCGCTTGTTAATGATGGACACAATGATATTATTTTAACTGAGCGCTCATTTGCTGATATTGCAGCTTACGCTCAACAGTGGGTTGAGCAATCAGAAAATGATCTCTACGCGTGGTTAAATTCTTATCGTGAGCGCTGTAAAAAATATCAACAAATTTATAGCGCTATTATTTTGCTTCGCCCATTTAAGAACATTAAATTTGAAAAAGATCCAAATAGAGACAGTGAGCAAAATCAAAGCAACATTGATAAGTTGCTAGATAAAAATTTAAAAGATTTTGACGTAAAAATTATTGAAATAACAGAGTCAAATCATAAAATACGTATATCACAAATTAGTAGAGCTTTAGCGGATATTTAAAATGACAGTTAAACAAAAGCAGCCGATATTTGGAATGTGTATTGATTGGGAAACAACTGGTATTGACTGGAATAATCCAACAAATACTCCAGTTAAATACCAAGGCATTTCATTTGGTCTTGTAATCTTTCGTTTCAAAAATTTTGAAATTGTTGATACATTGTATCGTGAAATTAAGTTTGTTGAATCTGAATACAAATGGGATGATTCAGCAGAAAAAATTCATGGGTTAAGTCGAGAACATCTCGAAGCAAATGGAATAAGTCAAGAAGACGCTCTGTGTGATTTCATTGAATTTACTGAACCATATTTTGGTTCACCATTATCAAATGTTTGGTTAATGGGGCATCACATTGATTTTGATATTCGAATGACAGATCACCTGTTTAAAAAGTTTGGAATAGAACTTCCATTTGATAAGTTTTTTAAACTTGACACTGTCGCAGCATCAATGATTGCGTTTGGTGATTACAAATCAGAAGCGCTATTTCAACGCTTAGGGTTTGAAGAACGAACCACGCACAATGCACTTGAAGATGCAATTAAAACCGTAGAAGCTGCCCAAGCAATTCACGCGCTAGTACAAATAGGGTTAGGTGAAATTTAATGGATACATTTGTTTTTGATGGAACTGAAGTAACAAAAACTGGAAGAATAGCCTCACGTACAAAAATGCGGCGCTCTAAAACCGAAAATCAGGAAATTGAAATATTAGTTGAAGTTGTGCCAGTTGATGATCCTATTTGGAAAAAGTGGGTAAAGGAAACAGATCTTTTTTTAATTGAGCAAAAATGAAAAATTTTATTACATATCGCTGTGATACTTGTAAGAGAACAAAAGATGTAAAAACTGACATTATTAGAAGCTTTATAAATCGCTGCACGATAACATATGGTTGTTTAGGGACTTTATTTCCAATTGGTTATAAAAGTGTTCGAAACATTTTACCTACTTCACCAGCGTCTGGTCTTGAAGATTGGAGACCGGCTAATTCATCTATTATTAATGAAGCTCAGTCACAAGTAAATAATGTGTCTCTTTATTCAGGAATTGGTTCTGTTGCAATTGCTGTTAAGGGAATAAATGGTGATACGTTAGATGTTCAATTTTCAATTTTAAAAAATAATTCTCAGGATTTTCAGGATTTTACATTTGAAATGCCTGTTGCATTTACTATTATAAGTGGGCAAGATAGCTCAATCCCTCGTAAAAATCTTCTTTTTAAACCAACTGATAGCTTACAGGTTTTTGTAAATGAAGTTGAATTTACTGAAGACGAACCTGGTGAAACAGGTTTTATTCGCATTGATAATAACATTATCAAATTTAACGTTGAACAACCACCTCAGTCTATAGTAAGAGTTGCTGCGTTTTCAGCAGTTAATCTCGATAGCATAACTCTTAGATTAGTAAGAGTTTCTGGTTTAAATTTTGAAGGAAATGCTTGGGGTAATATTGACAACTTTACATTTGAATCAGATGATAAATATTACATCTATGCAACGAAAGATTTATCAGCTATACCGGTTAACTCGACTTTAAAGATATTTCCTGGCAATCAAGCAAAGGTAAATGTGGGGAGCGGGCACGCTGATATACCAGTTGATAATATGTTCTTTTTACTTGCTGATGAACCATATAGTCGCGTTGACCGTAATATGCGTCAATTTGTAAGACTTGAAAGCATTGGAACTTCTCAAGATTTTCAAATTGATTATAAGCAAACAGCTAACGAAGGCTTGTTATTAACAGGCAAAGCTGAAATAATTGATAGCGTGTTACCAATATTTTTTTCACTGAGAGTAATTGATGTAAATTTTGAATTAGATATTCCTACTAGCGTTGGTGTGACATCAGGTAGCGCGCATCCTAACATTATAGGACCGCATAAATAAAGGAGTAATACATGTACTTTTACTTTTTAGACGCAACTGATGATTTAATTGAAAAAATTTGTCCACGTTTAATAAAATATGGAATTGAACGTGTTTCAGTTGTTTCAAAAGATTTTGACCACGATATTTCAGCGCTAGTTAGTGCTGAAACAATGATTGAAAATATTACAGGCGCTAATATTTCTCAACTTCAAAATCTTGAAAGAAAATACAATTCTAATTTCTTTCCAAAAAGCTTACATTTAGATTTTTTTCCTGATGATTCTGTAGAATCAAATGATGTAGATGAAAATCCTGTTATAAGAGAACTAAGAATGGAAGATTATCTTGAAACAGAATATAATTTAAACGTTAATACTAACTCTCATCTTAACATTAAGTTATACTTGCACCCCAGCTCAACTCACGAACAATCAAATGTCCATTGAACAAGGTAAGTACTTTTTTAAAATTAAAGTGGCTCTATCAAGTGATGATTTTAAGAATTACACGTTAACTAAATTTTTTCCTGATGGGCAAGAAGCTGAGTTAGAATCAATTACTTACAACAATTATAAAGATTGTGCAGATACTATAAGCGGCATTATTCAAGATATTGCTGTTGAATTGAATTCAAAAAGTGATAATACTTTTTCAATAACTTGGGAAGCGAATCCTAAGTTTGACACAAAAAACAGAGCCCGTAATAATTCAGTACGCTCAATGCCTTGGCGTGACAATGAAATTATTAGAATGTACATTATCAATGTTTCTGCATTTAAAACTAAAAATATAACTGCAAATGCATTTGGTTCTATATTTAACAATTTGCAAGATTAATTGTTTTACTTTCAATAGTTTAAGTTGTATAATACAACCTTAAATCTATCTCACCAACAAATAGGAGACTACCATGGCTAAACAAGCTAAAGCAGAGTCGCGCGACTTGACAAGCATTATTAACAATCCTTCTGATCGTGTAAAGCTTCAGAATTTTGTTGATGAAGCTGCAAATTGTATGACTCGAATTGCTGATGAGCGCCTTTCAATTAAGGACATTCGAGATGAAGCGATTGACAAACTCGGTATTGATCCAAAGCTTTTCAATTTTCTTGTAAAAACAACATTTGATAATTCTTCAAGCGAAAAGAAAGCTGAAATTGAAGCTTTCGAAATTGCACTTACAACTTTTTTTAACATGGAATAACGCATGTCATATATCGGAGCATCAATAAGCGCCGATGAATCAAAAGTTTTAGTGTGGGAACGTATTAATGGCGAGCGTGTTGTCAAAGAATACGATATTCCATATTATTTCTATTATCCTGATGAAAATGGTCCGTACACATCAATGTACGGTGACACTCTATCAAAAAAAGAAATCTATTCAGAATTTCAATATACAAGAAAAGAATGGGATAAAATTCGCGATTCACATTTAGCAGAGTTTGGAAAGCTCTTTGAATCTGATATTGACCCCGTAGTAAAAGTTCTTATGAATAATTACTACGGAAAACCAGCTCCTAATCTAAATGTAGGTTTTATCGATATTGAAGTTGACGCTGACCCAAATATTGGGTTCTCAACTATCAATAATCCGTATTCTGAAATTACTGCGATAACAATCTACAAGCGCTGGCTTGATGAATATATCGTACTTGCCGTTCCCCCTAAAGAATATAAAGGCAATCTTGGTGAAACGTTAAGTCTTGATGAATTTGATGATTACAAAGATGAGAAAGCTAAGCTTTTTCTTTTCAAATCTGAAAAAGAACTTTTAGGTAGATTCATAACAGAAATTAGAGATGTTGACGTTTTAACCGGTTGGAACTCTGAGTTTTACGATATGCCAATGTTACTACGTCGAGTTGCCCATGTTCTTGACGGAGTTTCAATAAAATCTAACTCTCAAGAAAATACATACGCTCCAACATTATTTCGTTTTGATGATTACAAAAAAATTAACAATCAAGTTAAACATTTCTGCTTTGAAAAAGCAACTCCACCAAGTTTAAAAATAAAGCCTGATCGCTTCGGTGTTGACTCTATCGTAAGTAAAATTTGGGGGAGAAGTCACCTTGATTACCTTCGTCTTTTCAAAAAATTTACGTTTGAGGGCAGAACGTCTTGGTCATTAAACTCAGTTCTTGAAGATGAGCTAAACATTCAAAAGCTTTCATATGAAGGAACTCTTATTGACCTATATCGAAAGGATTTTGAGCACTACATTAAGTACAACTTAGTTGACGTAGTTGGTCTTAAGCGACTTGATGATAAGCGAAAATTCATTCAGCTTGCCAATAACATGGCGCATCAAAACACCGTTCTTTTAGAGAGCGTGTTAGGTACTGTATTAATAACTGAAACAGGCGTCGCTAATCACGCTCATAACGTTCTTAATGTCATTGTGTGCGATAAGCCAAAACATAAGTCGCATGATAAAGTAGAAGGAGCAATTGTTCTTAATCCAAAAATCGGATTGCATTGGTGGTTAGGATCGGTTGATATCAATTCTCTATATCCAAATACTATTAGAAGCATTAATATTTCTCCTGAGTGTATTATTGGTCAGTTTGAAGAATTTGAAAAAGCATGGTTTGGAATTCGTAATAAAGACAATCAGCAGTATACTTTAGCATTTGAAGAACCAGGAAAAACTCGTACTTTAACTGGAGCTGAGTGGAATGAAGAGTTGTTAAAGTCTTCATGGGCCGTTTCAGCTTATGGCACTGTCTTTAACCAAGAAAAAGAAGGAATAATTCCTTCGATGTTAGGATACTGGTACAGTGAACGTAAGAAAATGCAGGCTGAAAAGAAAAAATGGACAAAGAAAATTATCGAGCTAAAAGAAGCAGGTGCAAGTAAAGAAGAAATAACTGAAGCACGTGTAAAAGAAGAAGAATTTGATTTGTTACAACACACAATGAAAATTTCCTTGAACTCAGCTTATGGCGCGCTTCTCAATTTATTCTTTCGATTTAGTGATCCACGAATGGGGGCTTCTGTTACTGCTACTGGACGTCAAATTACAACGCATATGATGGGTATAATTGGTGAGGTAATTACTGGTTTATTTGCTGAACTTATAAAAACTACAACAGGCAAAAAAGAAGATTCAAATAAGGAAGATTTTGTAAATTTTATTGAATATGAAAATAAAGATTCTTATCTAGCTCTTCCATCATCAAGAGATATTAATGTTGTGATTGTTCAAAATTCATACGTAACTGACAATGATGCTATAATTTATGGCGATACTGACTCCGTTGAGGAAAATTCTCTTATTACGATAAACGGAATTAAAGATACTTGCAAAAATCACTGGCAAAATTTAAATGGAACTAGAATAGGTCATAAAAAGAAAGAATTTCTTTTAGGTAATTTCAAAACACTAGCGTTTGAAAATAATGAAATAAAAGAGAAAAACGTTAAAGCGTTTTATCGACATAAAGTAACAAAAGACAAATGGAAAATAACTCTTGAAAATAATCAATTTGTTATTGTAACAGAAGATCATTCTATTATGGTAAAGCGTAACGGAAAACTAATAGAGGTAAAACCTCAAGATATAAATAGAGATACTGATATTTGTATCTCTATAAAGGAAACAAAATGATAGAATGTCTTGAATGCGGAAAAAAACTAAAAGTAATAAAACACACACATTTAAAATTTAAATGCACAGGCAAATTAAAAAATGTCGCAGAATATTTAACAAAGTATCCGAACGCTTTAACAGTTTCACCTGAAATAAGCGAAAAGATAGGTAAAGGAAACACTTTAGCTGGGTTTATTGAAAAATATGGTAGTGAAGAAGGTGAAAAACGGTTTAATCAATATCGTAAAAAGCTAAGTGACAAAAATTCATTTGAAAATATGTCTAAAAAACGTAATTGGACATTTAAACAATGGGACGAATATAATAAAAGTAGAGGAATAACCGAACAAAATTTAATAAAAAAATATGGTGAGGAAGAAGGTAAAAAACGTTTTTCACAGTACTGTGAAAAACAAAAAGATGCTGGTAATTCATTAAAATATTTTGTTGAAAAATATGGTGAGGATGAAGGTTCTCAAAAATATCAAGAAGTCTGTAAATTAAAAGGCATTACTTTAGAAAATATGATACGGGTTCATGGAACAGATAAAGGACTAATTAAATATCATAAATGGCTTGAATCAACAAAGGGAAACTTTATTTCATTAACTGCTTCACAATTTATAAAAGATATTACTGATGAATTACCAGATACCTTTATATTTCACGATGGAATTTATTCAAAAGAATTTTGTATCTATAATGAGCGTCCATTTTTATTTGATTTTGTAATTACGGATCCAATTAAACTTTGTATAGAATTCAATGGAGATTTTTGGCACGCAAATCCAAAAGTCTATAAAAAAGATGATATAATACCCTTGCGTGGTGGATCATTAACAGCTGGCGAAATTTGGACGCGAGACGCGCATAAGCTAAATCTGATAAAAAATAGAGGATTTGAAGTTTTGGTTATTTGGGAAAATGATTACTTATCAGATCGTAAAAACACTATTAAAAGAGTTCAAGAATGTATACAGTCTCTGAGTTAAAAATTTCAGCTGTTGAGAAACTTCCAAATTTTGATGATGAATATGTATATGATGTAGTAATGGAAGATGATTCTACACCTTATTTTTTTGCAAATGATATTTTAGTTCATAATTCCTGTTATTTCCATACTTTCGCAAATAATAAAGAGGATGCGGTCGTTATAGCTGACAGCGTAGCTGAAGAAGTTAACTTAAGCTTTCCAAGTTTTATGAAAGAAGCATTCTTTTGTAAACCAGGTTTTGTAGACTACATTAAAGCCGGTCGTGAAATCGTTGGAAAAAGTGGTTTATTCCAGGCAAAGAAAAAGTATACAATTAAAATTGTTGATTTAGAGGGAAATGCCGTAAGTAAGATAAAATCAATGGGTTCAGAAATTAAAAAATCTGATACACCTCGGGTTGTTCAGAAATTTCTAAAAGAAACAGTTGATATGATTCTAGAAGGGCACACGTATCAAGAGCTTGAAGCCTTCATAAATTCTAAGCGTGAAATAATGTTTAGAAATATTGATCCAAATGAAAGCATAAAGATGGGAATTGCTAAAGCTGCAAATAAAGTTGAATACTTCACACAAGCTTATAAAGCTGAGCAGAATAAAACTCCAATGATTAACGATAAAACAGGAAGAAAAGTTACTGTTCCAGGCCACATTAGAGCTGCTATTAACTACAATATTTTAGCGCAAGAACACGAAGGAATGAGCGCAATTCAAATTAAATCAGGAGATAAAGTTCTTGTCTTTTACTTGAAAGGAAATCATCGAGGATGGAATTCTATAGGAATTCCATCCGATTTTGACTCATTTCCAACATGGCTACTGAATGAAGTTTCGATAGATTTAAAAACCACTGAAATGAAAATGATTGATAGTAAATTAACCGGGGTTTTTACAGCTTGGGGTTATGAAGTACCAACCATGCAATCCGCGTTCTTAAACGCCCACATTGTTTGGTGATATAATAGACAAAACTTGAGAATTATATTATGAATTTTAAACCAGCAGATTTAACTGCGCTTGAAAAAATATTAAAAATTGCGAATATTGCTGATATAAATAGTGTATTAGTTAATGGTTCTTTTGTTTCAGGAATCAATGATACGAATACATGTGTCATTACAAGCAGCACATCAGGAATTGAGTTATCACAAGATGATGAACCAATTAAGCTTGCAATCAATCGTCTTGATTTATTGCAAACGCGTCTTAATATCTTCAAAAATGATGCTTATACTATAACAGCTAATGTTAAAGAAGATAAAAAGTTTGATTTTAAATTAATTGATCTTCTTGATATTAAAGGAAAAAGCGCAAAATGCTCTTTTAGGGCTGCCTCACCTGAAGCAGTAAGAGCTCCAAAAGGAGTAAACACAAATATAGTTGCTGAATTTTTAATTCAAAAGGATGAATTTTCTCTAATTATGGCAGCATCAAAAGCAATGGGTGAAAAAACAATGCTTTTAGCTTTAAAGCGTGACGGTATGGTTTCGTTTGAATTCAATGATTCAGTAAAAGATCGCTTTACAATTGATCTTCAAAACCCATTCACTATCTTATCTGACGACGACAAACTTTCAATCGTAGCAAAATATTTTTCAGATTTGTTTTTTGCGTTTGTCAAAAAAGCAGGATTTGATAATCCTAATACAACTGAATTCAAAATAAAAATTAGCGATAATGGAATTCTTAAATTTGAGCTAAATGATTTTGAAATAACAATAATGCCCGCAAAGGAATAATATTATGGAACTCCCAAAACACGCGCTTGATGATTTTAAAACTGATCAAGCAATTAAAATACTAAGAGAAGACCGCGATCGTTATAAAACACAAGCGCATCTTTGGACACCAAATTTTGATATTACACGAGATGCAGAAACAAACAACGTTATAATCATTGTAAAAGTAAGAGATCAATCAAAGCGATTTACTCTGGAAGCTGAAACAATAAAAGATTATCCGGTAGAACAGATAACAAGAATTGTTGTCGATGAAGCGCTTGAAATTTTTCAAAATCTTTTAATAAAAGATTTAGGACCTGTTTTCAATGGAATAAAATGGAATGTAGAGGAAAAAACAAAATGATAAGATTAGCAAAATTTACAAATTGGCTTACTGAAAAAATTCAAAACAGAAGTAAGAAACCGTGGGGTCAATTCACTGTTTCAGGTGTAAGTGATGGAATGTTGCGTTTTGAAATGGCTTGGAACCCCGCGTTTTTAAAAAATCTCCATGATAATGGGTTTAGAGGTGTTTCAGATGAAGAAACAGTTCAGAACTTTCTGCTTGGTTCCTTAATGTGGCCGAAAGAAATGAACGTTGATAACACCATTAATTCTGATGCCCATCCTTTCCTTGACAAACCAGAAGATGGACGAATTGTTCAATGATGAAAATAAGATAAAATTTTAGAAATTTCATTCTGCGATATTCTATGTGATTTTACGCAATTTTCATATTCAGAAATGAATTGTAAATTGCGAATATCACCAATAATTAATGGATCAATTTTATTCTTAAATCCTATAACAATAGGAATTTTATGATCAAGATGAAATTTATTTTTACCTCTACCTCTTTTTTCAAAATTCAATAAAATATGTATTGGTTGACAATTTGTAATTTGACGCACTTTTTTACGGTATTTTAAATATTCATCTTTTTCGTTGAAACTAATCCAATCACCTCTCAGTTCTCTGGTTTTACGAATTTTATTTAATCGTTCATCGTATAAAAACGTGTTTCTAATTTTATTATGATAATTTTTCGTCGCTGCTGATAATTTTAAATTACCAATATTTGATTTACGAATTTTTTCTCTAACTTCAGCTGTATGTAAATGATTGGTTTTTACTTTTATATTACGCTTAATTTTTGTAATATTTGCCTTTGCGGCTCCTCGTTGAGATGATGTTAATCCATCTTTACCAACAATTGAAAGAGCTTTTTTAATTTTAGCATTTATTAAAAGCCTTTTATCTTCAATTTTCGGTTTTGAAATTTTACAAATATGGATGTAATGGCAAGCTTTAGAGCATGTTTTTGAATAACAATATTTTCCATCAGTTTTTATAAAACGCGCGCTTGTTTGGCAAACAACACATTTTGGAACTTCATTTAAATCATGTTGAATATGAAACAAACGTTCAATAATTTTACAATTTTCAGAAAGATATTTTGTTCGTTCTTTAATTATTAAAAAAAGATCAAAACGTTTTTCAACCATTTTAACTGCTTGTTTTTTCAGATGAGAACCTGAAAACAGTATGTTTATCATGAAATGTCTCTTAACTCAATAAATAAGTATTTATAGGAAATAAAAATGAAAAGATTAATTTTTGACACTGCGAATGTTCTTTTTAGAACTCACGCGGCGCATTCAAAATATCATTCTGATGGTGAAAATTTAGGTTTATGTCTTCATATTGTGTTAAACACTTTTCTCAAATATTATCGTCAGTTTCAACCAGATCAAATCGCGTTGACTTTTGAAGGTTCAAATAACTGGAGAAAAAATTATACCAAATCACACGCATGTGTTTCAAAAAGAATCTATAAAGCCAATAGAGTAAAGGATCCATCAATGGAACCATATTTTGCTTTAATGAGATCATTTGAGCAGCTAGTGCGTGAACATACAAGTCTTGTTTGTCTATCGGCGCCCGAAGTTGAAGGTGATGATCTTTTTGCTGGATATGTTCAACGATTTACTGAAGAAGGTGATGAAGTTATTGGAATCTCTGGTGACAAAGATTTTGTTCAGCTCTTAAAATACCCAGGATTTAGATTGATTAATCCTGACGATGGTAAAGATAGAACATGTGAAGATCCACTTTACTTTATCTTTGAAAAATGCATTCGTGGAGATTCTGGGGATAATGTAATGTCAGCATTTCCACGAGTAAGAAAAACTCGTTTGAATAAAGCGTACAATGATGAATATGAGCTCATTCAATTAATGCAGGAACAGTGGGAAAGTTCACATCCAGATACTGGTGAAACTTTAAAATTCACGGTGCAAGATTTATTTATCGAAAATATTTTACTAATGGATCTTGAAGCTCAACCTACAAATATTCGTGAAATTATTAGTAAAACTCTTGATCATGAGCTAACAAATCATGGAAAATTTTCATTATTTCATTTCCAGAAGTTTCTTGGAAAATATGATTTGCGTCAAATTTCTGATAATGTAATGCAATACGTTGATATGTTTAGCGTAACTGGATTACGCTCACCACATCACCAAACTGAACAACCAGTTAAAAATTCAATTACATCACCTGAATCGGCAATTATGTTTTGAAGTTTGAAATTAATTGCTTTGGATCTTCGCGCTTTAGAACTGACCAACCTTTACTCTTTCCTCTTGATACTGGGCTACTGTCTTTTTGCTGCGCCTTATGACGTAAAATTGAGTAGCCCAGATTATAGAGTTCACAAAAACCTGTAATATCCTTTGTTATAAAAAATTTGCCTGTTGGGCTTTCTAATGTCCAAAGCAGCGCTCTGTGATGTCTGCCTCCCATTAATCGTATTGAAAGTTTTATTCTCGTTGACATTGAACGAGTTTTACCGATTTTTGCTTGACTAATTTTTTGTTTGTGTTCAAATGTTAAATTGCGCATTTGCTCCTCCTTTAGTATTTATTGATAAAACACTTTAAAAAAGCAAATAAATACTTTTGAAATTAACACAACCTATTCCTTGGAGAATAATAAAAATGTCATCAAATCAAATAGAACAACGTTCACGTCAGAATTCTCGTCAAGCCGCAGTTAAAAATCAATTTGAAGGCAAAAAAACTAATCTTCCTCACATTGAATTAATTGACATTGATGAAACTGGTCTTTTAAAAGAAGTTGCAGTTGTTAAGCGTGAGTCAGATGGAACTCTTTATTACATTGACATTGATGTTTTACATCCTGTCGATAAGGCACGAATCAAGAAGATTGTAACTTCTGTACACGCCGATAAATACCCCCTTTGGGAACTTATGAGTCAAGCCACTTTGAATAATGGTCTTAATGCGCTTGATTATTTCCACTATAACATGGTTAAAGTAAAGCGTCCAAAGGGTGTACGCGCTGCTAACCAAGTTAACTCCATCGCTAATGTAAACGTCAACATGTCTGAAAACATGATCGGTTCTGAATTTACTAATCCAGCAGAAGCTGAACTTGATATGAACACACAGTTATTTAATAACGGTGTTCGTTCTGCGCTATAAAACCATAAATTTTATAAGACCATAGGCTAATCTCCTGTTAACTTGGATGCCTTAAGAGGGAAGCTAATAACTTCCCTCTTTTTTTATGTCATATAAAAATCCATTAAAAATTCAAAAAATGAGAAAGCTTCGTTTTCGAAAATTGCTTTCTTTTAAGATCAAAGCGTCTCAAAAAATCCCAATAAAATTACGTGTACGAATTTCTAGAGCTAAATATATCAGACTTTTTTGGAAATTCTTCAACAGAAGATAGCCAAACTATTTTAACCTCTACTATAAATAAACTAGAAAATTCTTAAAAATCTCGTTAAGGGAGCAACAAGACAAATGGCTTATATAATTAATAGAACGGCTAATGGAGTAGTTTTAAACATGACTACTTCTGAAATAAATGGACCAGGCCAAACAAATAGCAATTTTGACTTTTCGTTAATTGGTGAAAATAACACCAATTGGGGTGAAGCTTTAAACGAATCGATATTTCGGTTAGCTGAAAATTTTGCGTGTCCTGAATTAACATCGGGAGTGCCAAAAAATTCATCTAATCTTGGTGTCGGTTTTGGTATCAATAACCCAGTTATTGGTCAAACTTGGTTTAATACATCAACTGATACTCTATATGTTTACACTACAGCTAATACTTGGGCGCAAGTTGGTGCAGGATTGCAAGCAATTCCCGACCCACTAACTCTTGGCCAAGTTATTTTAACTACTGTAGTTGATGATGCATCAGCAGATAATGTTGCGGCAACGAAAAAATATGTTTTTGACCGTTCATCAGCGTCATATAATTCAGGAACTGGTGTTCTAACAATTGGAACGCAATCGTTCAACCTACCGACTGCAACTGGTGGCGCACAAGGTCCTACAGGTGCAACTGGCCCACAAGGTCCTACAGGTGCAACTGGCCCACAAGGTCCTGCTGGTCCAACTGGCCCACAAGGTCCTGCTGGTCCAACAGGACCACAAGGTCCTGCATCATTTGGATTTGGTGTAATTGATACTAACAAGTCATTGACAGCAACTGATCAATGGACATTAAAATACAAAGATTTTATTGGTCCTGCAGCTGGCACATCAGGTAATACTTATTCATGGACTCCTCCAAATACTTTAATTAATGCAGGTGGTTTAGTATTCATTGAACTCGTTGGCGGTGGTGGCGGTGGTGGTGGCAACGGTCATAAAGCGGTAAGTGGATCTACTTGGTTCTCTGCCGGTGGTGGTGGTGGCTCTGGGTATTATGTTTCATATTGGGGTCGCTTAACATCGACAGCAGCAATTAGCATTACTGTTGGCGGAGGCGGATTGGGTGGAACAGGAAATTCAACAAATGGTGATGAGTATGGTCACTCAGGTTACAGTACAACTGTTTCAGGAAACGCATTGCCTTCTTTAATCGCGGCAGGCGGAGGTGGTGGCCATGGTTGGCAAGATATGTCAAGAGCAGGATATGGTGCTGATCCTGGTAATAATGGTGTTTTTTCAACTACTGCTAATAGAAACGGTGGAGCTGGTGGTAGTGGTAAAACTTTTTACGGAGTTTCAGCAAACTTAGCATCAGATGGTACTAATAACTCAGATGTATCGGTTCCAATTGGAGGTTGGGGCGGGCCTAAGGGTGGTGGCAATGGTGGTGGCGGAGGTGGTGGCGCATCACGCCCATCTAGCGTAAATGACATCTGTCCTGGCGGCAAAGGTGCCACTGGCCATGTTCGAATTTGGGCATGGGTACCAAGTAACGTGACACTTTAAGGAGAAAACACATGACAACATTCGCTTTAATTAATTCAAACAACATTATTGAGCATTTGCTTTTAGCTGAATCAAAAGAAGCAGCTGAAGAGTTTGGATTTACCGCTATTGAAATAAATGAGACAAATCCACCTAAACTCGGTTTCGTCTATGATATTGATTCTGATACATTTTCTAATCCAGATGCTGGTGTAGAAGATCCAAATAAAATTTTAGATCATGAAGTTAATTTCATGACATTATTTTCGCCGGCTGATTTAGGAGCAATCTATACCAATGCAGGCTCAAATATTCAAACTGCAATTATGTTAGATAAACTCAGAACTACAAATATGATTTTTATGAGTTCTGACACTGAGGTTTCTACGTGGCTTGACGCACTTGTAACTGCAGGTGTACTTAGCGAGAAGCCAGTGATATAATTTAACAACGTAATAGCTTATAAGGGCAGCACGTGCTGCCCTTAGTAATCTATAGGAGGGTATAATTAGCGCGTAAAATCATTATCATTTAATTTTTGTTTTTAAAATCAAACACGCACCGGCTGAAACACGCCACACTTCAAATTGACATGCCTAATGTCAAATCTAAATACTTAGCGCTACTATAAAGGCTGAGACCAGAGTTACCAACAAAAAAGGAAGTCTGTTGGAAACCGCAATCTAAACACTTGCGTGTTACAATTATGAGGGAGAACTCATGAGACTCACTAAAACACTAGTGACGGCTGCGTCTCTGTTATTTTTTACAGGTATGACCACCGTCGTGGAAGCGAAATCCCATAAGGCTAAACATCACGTTGTTGGGCATTCGTCACACAAAGGGGGAAAGCATGATCATGTACGTCATGGCAGCTTTTCAGAAGAGCAACTCAACATTTTATCATTCGCACACAAGGTAGGTGTACGTGATAGACTGTGGAACCCTAAGATATTACAGGGTATTTTGCTTCAAGAATCAAGTGCAACCAACCCGCCAATCGGTAAGCATAGCTACTATGGTGTAGGTCAAATAAAGGTTGGTACCGCAATGGAGGTTCTTGATCAATATCCTAACTTGAAGACCGATTATGGGGTGAAAACGAGAAATCATCGTGAAATTGCTAGAAAGTTAGCAAATGATCCACACTTCAACATTGAAGTTGCATCAAAGCTTTTGAAAAATTATCACGCTGAAAAGTCTAACGATTCATTTGCCATAGCGGCATATAATCTTGGGTTAGGAGGAGCTAGACATCGACGTAATCACGACAGTCTTGGTTATGTTAGAGGAGTAAAACACAAGATGACTTGGCTAGCTTCAATTGAACCTTGGCAGCAACCAGAAGTTGCAAAGCCTAAACCACTTTTTGGCGTAGATGCACCATTTCCTACACATTCAGAGAAAAAGGGAAGGGTCTACGCAGTCTTGATGCCTTAAACATTTAGAGGGGAACTTTGGTTCCCCTCTCTTTTTTGTGTACTAAATCATAAGTTATTGATATAATATTACATATGATTGCATTAGGCCAACTTATAAAAGAACATGTTTTGCTTGGAAAAGAATCCAATAAAGGTTTCTTTCCATTAAAATGCCCACTATGCAATGATTATAAAGAAAGAGCTGGATTTAAATTTTCTGAAACAAGCGTTGGATTTCACTGTTTTAATTGCAGTGTCAAATTAATTTATAATGAAGGTGATATTTCACTTTCACATAAATTTGAAAAACTTCTTAAAGAACTCGACGTTCCAAATTATGAGCAAGCAATTGGTCAGGGGTGGATTAAAAAACAATCTGAGCCCGAAATAATCACGCTTCAGTCGCTCACTGCTAAAAAGACTACGACTCCTGAAATTAAATTACCACAGGGTAGTATCCTTTTAGGTAAAGTTGGTTTGGAAGACGCACAAAAACAAGCGATTGCGTACCTAGAAAGTCGTAAAATTAACCCAACTTCTTACCCATTTTATGTAAATGGTTCAGATTGGCTAAAAAACAGAATAATTATACCGTGCTATAGAGCCCGCAAATTAATTTACTGGCAAGCTAGAACCGTTGTAAATAACCAGCCACGTTATTTAAGTTGTTCTGCCGTTAAAGACGCTGTTATGTTCAACATGGATGAATTAAATCGCTGGTCAAGTCTTCCACTTTTTATTACTGAGGGGATTTTTGATGCCTTACAAGTAAATGGTGTAGCACTTTTAGGTTCTACTTTAACAGAACCTAAGTTAGAATTACTTAGTAAAAGTAAACGACGTCTTATCTTTGTCATAGACCAAAATCAAAATGGAAAGCTTCTTGGTGAAGAAGCCTTAGCTAATAACTGGGAAATTACATTTCCTCCTGGAAACAAAACTGATATTAATTCGGCTATACTTCAGTATGGTCGTCTCTTTACCACCTATACGTTGATGAAAAGCGCTGCTCGTGGTTTTGATGCGCAAGTTCAATTAAACGTAAGGTGCACTTAATGGATTTAGAAAAACAAAAACTTCTTCTTCAATGTCTTCTCTCTTCCCCTGATTTATTTGCCCGTTGCTCCGCAATTTTAAAGCCGGACTATTTTGATGCCGCGCTTAAAAAATCAGTTAACTTTGCATTAGCTTTTTTTGAACAATATCACATTGTTCCAAAACTTGAAATAATGAAAGCAGAAACTGGCTTTAATTCTGAACATATCAGTTTAGATAAGCAAGAGTTAAAATTTGTAGCTGATGAAATTGAACATTTCTGCAGAGAACAGGCAGCGCGCCTTACAATTCTACAAGCACCTAAGCTAATGGAAAAAGGCGATATGATGGGTGTTCTTGAAATGATGAAGCAAGCTGTTACAATTAGCTTGCTTCGTGATTTAGGGCTTGATTATTTCAAAGATATTGAAAGCAGATTGCTTGGCGAACTTGAAAATCCACCTCTTATTTCAAGTGGGTGGAAAGATGTTGACGCAAAGCTTGGTTATCTTGAACGTCAAACGCTGTTATTATTTTCTGCAAATTCCGGCGTAGGTAAATCAATCAGCATGGCCAACCTCGCTGTAAATTTACTGCAGCAAGGTTTAAATGGAATTTATTTTACACTTGAGATGTCTGAATCAAGAATCGCAAAGCGATTTGATTCAATGATTTCAGGCGTCAGTCAAGCCGAAATTCTGAAAAATATAGGAGTTGTTGCCAACACGATTGAAGGTGCTAGCGTTAAGATGGGCAACCTTTACGTTAAACGTTTGCCTGAATCTACTACAAACGCAAATCACATCCGCGCCTACTTAAAGGAGTTTGAACAAACAAATGGATTCATACCTGATTTTATTGTTGTTGATTATCTTGATTTGATGGCGTCAACGCGAAATGTTTCTGCTGAAAATTTATTCATCAAGGATAAGTACGTAGCAGAGGAACTTCGCGCTATTGGTTTTGAATATGACTGCTTAGTTATTACTGCATCGCAGTTAGGACGAGGGGCGATTGAAGCTGAAAAAATTACTCAAGCTCACGTTCAAGGTGGTATTTCAAAAGTTCAAACAGCCGACGCAATGATAGCAATCGTTCAAACAGAAGCAATGAAAGCTGCAGGTGAATATATCTTTGAATATCTCAAAACGCGAAATTCTGATGGTGTAGGTAAGAAAACGGTTCTTCGTTGGAACCCATTAACTTTACGAGTTACCGATCTTGATGTTCAACCTGAGTTTAAAATTGACACAAGTGTTAAAAATAAACCAAAGCTTTCAAGCTTAGGAACAAAATTCAATCCAATGGGTTCAGCTGACGCAGTGTTTGCTGCGTTTGATGCGTTTGATACCTAAAAAGTGCTTTCTGGAAAAGATAAATAATGTTAGCGGATACCCGCTCAAAACCATAACAATTAAAAATGGAGATTTATACAAATGGCAGAAGAACTAAAAACATTAACAATCGACGGCGTTGAATATCCTATCGCTGATTTTTCTGAAAAAGTACAGAGACTAATTGGAATTCACCAGGCTTGGGAAGCTGATGCAGCTTCTAAGCGTCTTGAAGTTGCTAAGTCAGAAGCAGCACTTCGTGATCTTACTCGTGAAATTCTTTCTATTGTAAAGGAAGAAATTGAAGCTAAGAATGCACCTGCTGAAGTCGTTGCTGATAACACAGTTTCTACTGAATCAGTAAATTAATATGCTTTAAAAAGCATATTGTTTAGCTTTAGAAGCTTTTTAAAGCACATATTAATGGGAAGGGTTTTACTCTTCCCATTTTTGTATAAATAGCAAATCAATAATATTATGTTTGAGTTAAATTGAAATGCTACCTAATTCATTCTTTTTTCTTACTGAAGGAATTGCTCATTTAGAAGACTTACCAATAGATGATTTTTTAAATATTATGTCTCGTATTGGTGTGCTTGACGCGACAGAAAAAATGGATGGTGTAAATCTATGGTTCGGGTTTGATAAAGACGGTAGTTTCTTTACTTCTCGTGAAGGTAAAAATTCACACGCTGAACGTCGCTACTCAATAAATGATTATCCTGAAATTGGATCATCAAATGTTTTTAAGGTAGCTCATTCTGTTTTAAGTAAAAAACAAAAATTTTTGGCGCGGCTAATTAAACCTGGCCAAATCGTCGAAATAGAAGTAGCGCTTGGTAGTCAACCAAATTCAATTGCTTATAATGCTGGCAATCGTGTTATTTTAATAAGAGGCGTTGGAGATAATCCTGTTTCTGGTGAAACACTTGATAAAATAGCAGAAGTTTTAAACAAGCCGATTAACGTAAATGTTGACTTACTAAAAACTTCTGATGGTAAAACTTTAAGCTCAACGCCAACTGCCTTAAGCGTTAAAATAGAGCGCGTTAAAAAAATTGATAAATCAAAGCTTCAGATTAACGCAGCTAAAAAGCTCACAACGCAACTTCAAGATTTTCTTAAAAAACCAAGTGACATAGATTCTTCAAAGTCAAATCATGACATCGCAACTTTAAACCTTACGAGCATTGATAAAAGTGAACGTGACAAGTATAAAGATGCGCGAAAAAAACTTCAAAAACAGCTTCATGATAGCTTTATGTTACCAATAAAGCAAAAACTTCTTGGTAAAATTTCAAAAGAAGATGAAACAAATGTTGAAGGAGTTGTTCTTAGTGATCCTAAAACAGGCGAGCAAATTAAGCTTGTTGATAAGGACGTGTTTACCGCTATCAATGAATTCACACATAAAATTCGGAAAGAAATTGCTGATGTTGTTGCAACCGATGACCCCTTAGCGTCAGAGGAACTTAAAGGTGGTATCTTTGGTGAAGCAAAGCTTCGTATTGCCAGACTTCTTGGTAACTCAGCTTTAGCTAGAGGCGGCGAAGCTCGCAAAATGCTTGAAAGATATAAAGGGGCTAACGCAACTGAGACAGCGCAAAATTTCGCAGACGCAATTGAAGGCTTAGAATTTGAAGATGCTAAAATAAAAATTAATGCAATTTTAGATAGTACTCAAAAGCAAATTGATAAAAAACTCGAAACATTCAAAAAGAATTCAAGTAGCTACAAACTTAAGTTAAAAACTGGAAAGGAAATAAGTTATAGTCCTGAAACAATTGATAGAACTCTACTAGCGTTTGCTGAATTAAATAAAGACATCGGAAAGTTGCGCGCTCAAATGAAAAAAGCTGATTCATTTGCAAAAATTATTACAGTGCTTTATAGCAACCAATTAAAGTCAATTCACACTGCAAAAACAATTAAAGAAAGCTTGTTAGTTGAATACGCGAATCCTTCCACAAAGGCGCTTGATACTCTTACACATAAACAAGTTTGCGCTGCTTACACTGCTTCATTGCTTGCGTCACAGCTAATTTTACGCTGTAAGGATCGTCGTGGTGCAAATATTATCAAGGATCAAAAACACGTTTCACTTGCAAAGCTTGAAACTAGTGCCAGCCCGCTAAATTTTTGGGGAACAATTCTTTTTAGCTCTGATAAAGCTAAAGTAAAAATGCTTCTTAGTTCTAAAACAGCTCGCGAGTTAGAAAAAACAGCTGGTAGGTTTGTAAATAGAAGAATAAACTTTATTCATAAATCACTAGGAACTGGTAACTTTAGTCAAGATTGGTCAGAGCAACAAAAAAGCGCGCATTTAGTAGCATTAAGATTAGATACTTGCTCAAAACTAATAAATACCATAACAGTTGGTATTGCGAACTGGGATGAAATTGATCTAAGTGATAAAGCAGAAGTTGTTTCACGATTAATTATTTACGTAATGCAAAGCTGCCCAAATTCACCGCTGCTTGAACCACTTAACAGAATTTCTCAAGGAATATTGACTACTGCAAAAACAGCGGATAATACTGATAAACAAGAACTTTCAAAAATGGTTGAAAATTTAATTAAATGGGTTATGGAAGACGGAGAAGAGGGTGGTGATGCTGCTCCAGCTCCTGCTCCAGGTATAACATCAAGCAGCGCAATTGCAACTATTCCTCAACGATTATTTAGAGGCAAGCTCGTCAGTCGCATCAAACGCACGTTTACTCGTAAACCAAAATTTCCTCGACCAAATACACAGGCAAAAACAGAGTGAAAAATTTACTTCAAGAAATTGACAACGCAATAGCTAATCCAGATCATCCTGCAAAAATTTCACCATTTGCACCTGTAGAAGATCCAAAGCTAGTTCAACAACATTTGGATAATGCGGTAAGCGTTGATGACGGTGTTGATACGATAACATTTGGATTAGAAACTGATGATGGTGAAATAGTAAAAGTTTACGTAAATGCTTCTCAAGCTGATGAATTTGAAAAGAAGATGGGTGAGCTTTTAGGTCAAGAAGACGATATTGAAAAAGCCATTGACGCGATGGCTACTGAATTTGATATCGTTCATGTTGAGTGGCCAGAAGATCGTCAGCATTCAGCTGATACAGAGGATGAGTTTAGTACCGATAATTCTGATATTGATGATTCTTTAGAAGATGAACCACAATCTTTAGACATTAGCATTGATCCAGAAGAAGTAGAAGATGATAAAGAAAAAGATGATAAAGAAAAAGATGAAGAAGATCCTGACAATCTAAAATTAGATGGTGATGATGATAACATTGATGTTGGTGACTTTGGTGGTGATTCTGATAATCTTTCACTTGATGATGAAGACCTAGAAAAAGATTCAAAAGACAAGGAAGATTCTGACGATCTTTCATTAGATGACGAAGAACCAAGTGAAGATGATGAAGATACTGACGAAGAACCTGCAAATGATGATGAAGAACCAGAAGATGATGAATCAGAAGATACTGAAAAGAAACCAAAAAAGAAAAAATCAAAGAAAACTGACAAACCAGAGAAAAAGGAAAAAACTATGGACCACTTAGAAACAAAAAATCTTTCTATTGGTCAGCAATTTGCGCAGAGAATTCTCGGCGAAGCGAAGGACGTAAAGCCAAATTTCGATAAAGAACAAGAAGAAATAATGAGCTTAGCTACGTCTAAGATGCAAGAAAAAATCTTAACGATTATTTTGCTTCTAAACTTTCCGCCTAAAATTCTTCGCTTAGAAAAGCCTGACCTAAAACGTAACGTTCGTGATATTGCTGTTGATTTAGTAGGCAATGCGCGCGCCAAAATGTGGATGAATCGCTTAATTAAGGAATTAGTTGGCGGTAACTCTAAAAAAGATGACAAAGAAGAAATTAAAGAGGCACGCAGCGCGTTTGATGACGCTTATGTTACTCGTACTCAGGAAATTCTTGAACAGCTTTTTGTTAAGCTTGGTGTTCCAGCTTCTTTCTTTAACCCCAAGAAGGCAATTGTAAAAACAGCTTTACGTGAAACATCAGTAATGGTTATTTCAAAGAACAGAGTTAAAACTATTCTTTTCTTACTTGCTGAATCCCTTGGCATTGATGTTAAAGTTGTAAATCAACCACCTAAAATTGATGATAAAAAAGACAACAAGAAAAAGAAGGACAAGGTAACAGAAGCTCGTGCTGACATTGACACGAAGGACCCTTATATACGCTTAGTCCTTAAAATTGTCGATGCTCTCGGTGTCCCTGCGGAACATCTAGAATGGCACCAGATGAATTTGATAAACTCATTGAGGCAGAAAAAGAGAACCCTTAACTTTGGCTTAGTTCGCACAAAAGCAAATCAGTTACTTGATGCACTTGGAACTACAAATGAAGATCGCGAAGAAATCAACTCACTTTTCACGTTAGCTGAAAAGGAAAGTGACTACGTAGGAAAGCGCTTCATTATTAAGGAAAAAGCTAAAATCGTAATCATTGGTCACGATAAATCTACTGATGTTCTTACTTACACGGTTGAAGGTCTTTCAAAGAAACACGAAATGACTGTTGACGCGCTTAAATTGATCGGTAAGGAGATTGCGTGAAATTCACTTATGTTGAATTAAAAGCTGAAACAATTCCTGGTTTTGGAAGGGTGTATGAAACACCTGAAAACAACCTATATCCTTCCATCACCACAATTTTGGGAAATACGATGGAAATTAAGAAGCGAGAGATATTAAAAAACTGGTCAGAATCAGTCGGTATTGAAAAAGCAGAAAAGATTACCCAAGAAGCTGCTGATAAAGGTACTAACGTCCATTTAATGATTGAGCGCAAACTACTCAAACAAGATATTAATTATGCTGAATTTCCTGATGTTGATGTAGCTGCTTTTAAAGCTTTACTTCCAAAGTTAAAGCATATAGATGAAGTGTGGGGATTAGAAGTTCCTCTTTATTCTGATTTACTGGAAGTTGCTGGGCGTACTGACTGCGTTGGAGTATACAAAGGGTTGCCTTGCATTATCGACTTCAAAACCAGTCGTCGATTGAAAAGTGAAGATGACATAAGTGATTATAAACTTCAGTTGGCTTTTTATTCAGTTGCCCACAATGAAAGATTTGGGACTGATATTACTGACGGCGTTATCTTAATGACGGCCGCACAAGGATTTCCAATGGAATTTAGAGTAGATCTAATTCCAGAAATTGAGCGCTTGGTTGCGCGAATTGACGAATACTATAACAAACTTGCGCAAGTCGCGTAATGGAGACACAATGAACACAAATGAAATGTTTGGCGATTATGCTACGCTTTCTTATCCTACACCTGAACCTGCAGCTTCTGAAACTGAAATTTCAACAGAACCTACTCCTGAAATCACCGTAGCAGACACAGTTGAAGTTTCACCAAGTCTAGAAGGAGAGCTTTACGCTTACCCTCTTGAAGTCACATTGACAAATTCAGACGAGCAATGGGTTTATCTTGCACTTACTCTTAACGTTTCAGTTGCAAACAATTCAGTTAAGGTTATTAAGAAACTTAAAGTTTGTAAAGAAAGCTTACGTGGGGACTTCTTAGTACAGTTAAATAAACCTGCTACTGTTGTTGAATCAATTAAATCAAAAGATGATCTTAACAAAAGAATGCGTGAACTCGCTGGTATTCCTAACAAAAAGAACTTTGTGTAATTATGTCAAAGCTAATTATTTTAACAACTGAACCAGAAAACTTTGTACCGATAGAATTAGAGAAGGCAGCAAAAGAAGCAGGATTAGAAGTTGAAATTCTTAATCCTGATGAATGCTACATTTCATTAAGTGAAGAACCTTATATCTCGTACAAGGGAACAAAGTTTCTTGCTGCGGATTTTTGCATTCCGCGACTATCGGAGGAAAATCTTGAATACAAAATTGCTATCGCAAATCACATTGAAAAAATGGGCGTCAAGATTCTCAATACCGGAAAATCTTTACGTGCGGCTTCAAATAAAGTCGAAACTCAAATATTACTTAATAATGACGGAATTAAAACTCCTAAAACTGCAATTCTTACATCTGATGAACAGCTTGAACACGCAATTGAAGCTATAGGCGCCGAGTTTCCAGTAATTGTTAAGACAATCTTTGGTACGCATGGTGTGGGTGTTATACGTGCCGATTCCGCGCCCTCGCTTCGTTCGATTGTTCAGCAGTTATTAAAAGCTAATGTTGAATTTATGATTCAAGAGTTTATTAAACATGAAGAAAGCGGGCGCATTATCACTCTTGGTGAGGATGTACTAATTGCAGCGATGCGTACAATTCCTGAAGGTGACTTTCGTTCGAACGCGCATCAAGGAGCAGAACTAAAACCACATGATCCATCAGAAAAAGAAATTGAAATTGCGCTTAAAAGCGCAAAAGTTCTTGGCATAAATTTTGCAGCAGTCGATTACATCTTAAGTAATGATGAAGTTATTGTTCTTGAAGTCAATGGTTCACCGGGCTTTGAAGCAATGCAAAAAATAGCTGATTTTCAAATTGCAGAAAAGATTATTACCTACATTAAAGGTGAAACTCCTGAAGAAGAGGAGGAAGAAGCTGAAGTCGTGGACGTTGATCACGAAAAAGCGGTTGAACACGACAAGGAAGAAAATAAAGATGATGAAGCTAAAAAAACTGTGACAGTTCCAGATTCTGATCCTGAAGCTCAAGTAGCAGAACCTAAGAAAGACGAAGACGAACATAAGGAAGTTGACGTAACTGGGCAAGATGATAAAGTTATTGGAACATTAACTTCAGTTATTGTTAAACACTTTAATGATGAGGCGCCAATTGAAGCTCGAGTTGATACTGGTGCGCACGTTAGTTCTATTTGTGGTCAAGATATAAAAATTTCTGGTAATACTGTTTCATTCCGCTTTAATGACACGATTTACAAATTTCACCTTTTACGAATGGCAAAAATTAAACAGGCTGACAGTGAAAAAGCTGAAGAACGCCCTGTTATTCGCGTCGATATCGTAATCAACGGTGAAACTTTACGCAACGTAGAATTCACTGTCAATGAACGTAAACATATGAAGTATACAATTCTTCTAGGTCGTCAAACGCTTGCTGCTGCTGGAGTTCTAGTTAACCCCGCAGCAAATCTAATTGACAAGGATAATAATTACAAAGTTGATAAAAATGATGATTCAAAAACAAGCAATGAAGAAGAATAAAGTTTTTTCATAAATAGAAACATTGAATAAAAAATGCTCATTTACTGAGGAACAAGTAAAAAATGCAATCTAAATATGGAACACTTGTAGGCTTTTTATCAGAAACCGACCTACAAAAAATTAAGGCACTTCCTGAGTTATCTGAACTTCAAGGTCAATTTGCTTCTAAAGATTACATTGACAGCGCAGTTGCTATTGCAATTGAAGCTGCAAGCTACGGGCTTTTAACAAGCAAAGGCGGTTCATTTGATACTCAAGCGCTTGCAGCAATTACTGCGTCAGTAAGCAACTTAGATGCAAAAATTAATCAAGAAGTTTCTATTAGAGCGCAGGGAGATTTAAATGGACAAGCGTTAATTAATAGTGAAATTCAAGCTCGTATCACAGGTGATGGTTTTCAAACCACAAAACGAGAAGAATTAAGTTCACTTCTTTTAGGTGTTCCAGATCCAAATGGTATTTCTTCATTTAGTTCAGGTTACATTAAAGACGTTTCAGATACTCTTGCGTCATCAGTACAAGCCGAAGCTTCAAAGCGCTCCGATTTAGTTGCTACGCTATTTGGACCAAATATTGATCCAGATAATCTAAATGGTGTTACCCCAGCAAACTTAACCAGTGGCTTTATTAAAAGTGTAATGGATGTTACTGCTACTCCAACGGGAGCTACAGCTACTGCTATTACAAATCTTGGCACTCAAGTTAATGATGCAATTGCTAGCGTTCAACAGGCAATGGATTCTATAGATGGTATTAAAGCTCATTACGGAGTAACCATTGATAATAATGGCTATGTTTCAGGATTTGATTTAATTTCAGAACCTGGAATTACTGGAACCCCAGTTAGTTCATTTATTGTTCGCGCAGATAAATTTGCCGTTATTGACCCAGCAATTTCTAACTCAGTTGGCGCCTTAGATTTAGCAAATCAAATAAGTAATTATTCGCCATTTTTCATTGAAAACGGCAACACTTACATTAAGAGCGCGCTCATCAAAGCTGCCTCAATTGATTTCGCGCAAATTTCAGATAGCATTCAATCAAGTAATTATAACGCAACAACTCACGCCGGCTGGAAGTTAAGTAAAGCTGGAACTATCGAAGCTAATGGCATTACAATTTATGGTTCTAATGGGCAAGTCGTTTTAAGCGCTGGTGGTGCTTTAAATGAAAATGTTCAAATTGGTTCAACAGGTAAAACCATAGGTCAGCTCGCGAATGATCAAGCGCTTTCACTTAATGCAGTACTAACTAATGATACTGAGCTTGTTTCTGCTTCATCAACTGGTGTTGTAAATCCAGTCGATTTAACCAATACTGGTGGACAGTTCCAGGTATTTAATGGTATTGACCAAATTGATAGTCAATTTCTTACCTTTAGTGTAGTTGCAGCTCAAACTATTGGTATCACAGCAACAATAAATTCATCAGGCGTTTATAATGTAACTGCGTTTCCTGATGCTAATGATTCTGGAACAGCAGTGTTCCAAGCTGTTTATGCTGTTGGTGGTACAACAATAGCAACAGTTCAAAAAACTTATAATATTACGAAAGTAAAATCTGCTACAGGCGCAGCGCCAATTCTTACGTTAAAGTGCAGCGCGCTAATGATGAAATTTGATACGTCAGGAACCGCAGCTCCAACAAATCAAAGTATTACACTCGACGCTGTCATTTTAAATGGCTCAGGAACTCCTACTTGGTCAGCTACTAAATATAATTCTGCAGGTGTTTCACTTGGAGCCTGTACATTAGCAGCTGGAGCAAATGGAAATCAACGAATTCTTTCTGTTGCTAATTTTGGAAGTGCCGCGTATGTTGAAGTTGTTACATTTCTTTCAGGGGTTGGTCAAGATCAACAGCGCATTGTTCGACTCGGTGATGGTGCAGCTGGTCAACCAGGAGCAAATGGTGCAAATGGCACCTCGCCATTATTTGGTTATTTAACAAATGAAAGTCAGCCACTTCCTGCACTAGCTGACGGTACAATAACTGATTATAGCGGTGCTTCTGGAACATTTATCGTATTCAATGGAAGCACTCAACTTGCAGCAAGCGCAGTTACATTTTCCGTAGTTACACCACTTCCAACTGGTGTAACCGCAACGATTAATACAGCTGGGGTGTATAATATTACGTCTATTCCGGCAGCAACAGCGAGCGCTGTTAACGTAACATTTAGAGCAGTTTACGCTGGAATAACAATTAATAAAGTTTTCTCAGTAACTAAATCTAAAACAGGTACTGCTGGTGCCAATGGAGCAGATGCGAAGTTACTTTGGTTGAATTCTTCAGCAATGCACTTCTCTTATAACGGTGCAAATCAACCAATTCCAAACACACAATCAATAACTGTAAGTGCGGTTCGTCAAAATCTTGGTAACGCAACAACTGACCCAATAACCTGGTCAATTACAAAATATGATTCCGCTGGAAATGTTTTAACGCCAGCAATTACTCCTGTAACAGGCGACACACAGACTATTTCAGTTGCCAATTTTACACCTGCGTTTAGAGTAGTAATCACCGCTTCACGTACGATTTCACCAGGTAACGTAATTTCTGATACTTTAACGCTATTCAAAGTGGCTGATGGTGCTGCCGGGGCTGCGGGTGCAGCTGGCGCACCAGGTTTAAATGGTACAAATGGTGTTTCACCAATTATTGGGTACCTTACAAATGAAAATCAAGGTCTAGTTGCTGATAACGCTGGAGTAGTAACTGACTTCAGTAAAGCAAATGGAACATTTAACGTTTACAACGGAATAACACCAGTAACATCTGGTGTTACTTATAGCGTTGTTGCAACAACGGGATTACCTACAGGTGCTGCAACAATTAGCAATACTGGTGCATATACCGTTTCAGCTATAAATGCGGCAAATGATTCTGCTTCAGCTACGTTCCGCGCTGCTTATGGTGGAGTTAATATTGATAAAATTTTCTCATTAACAAAAAGTAAACAGGCACAAACTCTTGATATAAGTAGCAACGTTTCTGCTTTTTACTTTGATAGCGCAGGAGTCGCAACTCCTGCCAATCAAACTCTTATTTGCACTGCGGCGCTACAGAATGTTTCAGGAACAATCACCTGGACAATTACAAAATATGATGCAACGGGTGCTTCAATTGGAACAATTACACCGACCATTTCAAATACGAAAGTAACTGGCGATACTGCAACTATTACAATTGCTAATTTTGGTGTTGCAGCAAGTATTAAAGTTGTAGCGGCGGTTGGAACACTTGTTTCCGACTCGCAGACTTTTTACAGAGTTCGTGATGGGGCAGCTGGGGCGAGCGCAAAGGGATTATCATTAGCTGCAACAAGCTACATTTTCAATTACGCTAAAAATAATACAATTTCACCATCCACAATTACGCTTAACGCTGTTCCAATGGGTGGTTTAACAGGTCAAGTTCAATGGGCCGTAACAAGCGGAACCGCGACGCTTCCTACTCCAAGCAGCAGCGGCATTGCAGGTCTTACGAATGATGTTCTTAACATTACGCCTGCTGCAATTGCAACAAAAAGTGTTACAATTAAAGCTTATATTGGCACTGGCACAGTCGATTATGATTATATTACAATTGCTAAAGTTGAAGAAGGAAAAGATGGTCTTGCTGGCTACTTAACAAATGAATCAGTTACGCTTAAAGCTAATAGTTCTGGAGTTGTAACATTAACTGGCGCAACAACTGATTTTAAAGTTTATGTGGGCGCAACTGACGTTACTTCAAGCTGCACATTTACAAAAACAGATTCAGCAGGTTTAACTTCTACTCTGACTACCAGTGGTATTTGCACGATAACAGGCGCACCATTAACTGGTGGTTATGTCGACATTACTGCAACATATAACGGTGTAACTCCTGCTGTAACACTTGTTAAAAGATTCTCAATTGCAGTTATTCAGCTTGGAGCTTTAGCATCGCGTGATTCAATTGATTTAACCCAAGACGTTACTGGCCAACCACTTGACCCGAATAACTACGTTCGCACACCAACCTTTAAAACATCTGGACAAAATTCTGGAGTTCGCACTTGGGGTAATTCACAGGCGAATAGTTTAAGTGTAACTGCAGTTACCGGGCAAGCTTGGAACGCAGCACTCACGCTTAATTATTACGTTAATACATTTGAAACTACAAACATTTTTCCAGTGCGGGCTGGTGAGGTTCTATACTGCTACGCTGACGTAACAACAAGTGGTGAAACATCTCACACCGCTTGGGTAGGTTTAAGATTTTATACATCAGATGGGGTAACTCAAGCTGCTACTGTAGGTGCGGGGACTCTTGCTCCAAATCTAGCGTGGACAAGAATTGGCGGTCCTATTGTTGCGCCCGCTAACGCGTGTTACGCGCAGCCAATGGTTACTGGCACTGGCGCCGCTGGTGCTTTTGCGGGCGGTTCAATCAAGTTTACTAACATTTACGTTAATCGCGTTGATGTAGGTTCGCGTACCCCGGTTACTTATTGGATTGATGACGTTGATAAGAAAAAAGGCGTGGCCTACGTAGCAGGTACGCCTGACGTATCATATGGTTATGATGGTGATATTTTCATTGACGCGCGGCTTAACTTTCCAGCAAATGGACCTGGCTCCAAATTAATGTATCTCAAAGATAGTGGAGCGTGGGTAAATATTGGTGCAGGTAGAATCAACGCGTCAAATATTGCTACCTTCTTTGAAGGAGCTTGCATTGGCACTGCGCAAATTGGCAACGCTGCGATTGGCAACGCGCAGATCGGAAATTATATCCAGTCAACAAATTTCAACGGCTCAGCTTCAACTTTTGGTACAGCAACACAGGGTTGGAGAATTCATAAAGACCTAGGCATTGAAATGGCTGGAATTCCATTAACTATCAAAGATAGTAATGGAGTTGCAATTTTCTCAGCGGGTGTTGCATCAAGTTCAATTCTTAACAGTGCTGTTACGCTTTCATCTCTTGGAGCTGGAGCGTTTGCATCATTAAATGAAATTACTGCAGCTAATATTAGTACCTATATTGCTGATGGTGCCATTGGAAACGCCTACATTGGAAATACAATTCAATCTGCTGGTTTTACCGGAACTGCTACAACACCAGGCTGGAAAATTGATAAGGCTGGAAATATTACAATTACCGGGGGCGCATTTACAATTTATGATACAGCTGGTAAGGCAATTTTCTCTGCAGGCGGTTCATACACGCCAATTAATTACTTAGGAGCATTTACTGGTGCCGCAGCTCCTGCTATTGCAAGTTATCCAAAAAATTCAACTTGGTATTGTAGTGCAAATGGAGGTACTCTGCCTTTTGTTAATGGCAATACTTATATTAAATCAACTGATACCGCTACTCAGTGGTCACCATGGTTATTAGCTGGTGCAATTGGTCCAACTGGTCCACAAGGAGCTCAAGGTCCACAAGGAGCAACTGGCGCTCAAGGTCCACAGGGCGCAGCGGGAACCAATGGAACTAATGGTGTAAATGGTAATCGTGGTCCAGGAACTTTTTATTATAACGCTGGCGCAAGCGCTACAGGTTGGAGTGAGCCTCCTACTTCAGTTTATCCAGATGGTACAAAAAGATTTAGAGATACTGTTACTATGTATGGTGGAACTGGAACTGGTGCCTGGTCTCAAACAAGATTCTGGGATGGTACTACAACAACTTCTGGTACCTCAATTATAAATGGTTGGAACAAAATAGATGTTGCTATTGACGGTAACTTGCTTGTAACAGGAACCGTAAACGGAAATAAAATTGTAGCAGGTTCAATTACCTCATCGCAGTTAACAACAACGTCTGCCGTTATTACTGGAACTTTACAAGTTGGAACTGGCGGTGTTATTACCTCACCATTATCAGCTTCTTTTGCTGATCAAGATTGGGGAAATGGCGCACATTTAATGGGTGATTACCGCACGGGTGTTAATACTCCTACTTATTATTTTTATAATTTAGGAACTTTAAATGTTCCTGCCGTTGATGTCGCTCATACTAAAATTGTTATTTTTTCATTTTTGTTCAAACATTCTGATCCAAGTCCAGGATTTTTCGCTGTTAATATTTTAAGAGCTCCTCAAGGAACTGCATTACCTCCGGCAGCAGATTCAAATACTACTCCATCAGGCTGGACACAGATTTGGCATGCAAGAATTGACCCAAGCACTAGATTAGCTGGTGATGACAACTACACTAATGCCTATGATTATGATAATCAAACACCTTATACAATAGTAGATAAAGATGGTGTTTCAGCTAATGTTTCATATACATATCTTGTTAGAGGTGCACTAACAAATGCATACTATTATAGTAAAGTTTGGAAAACTTGGACATTAAATACGAATTATTGGTTGCAATTTAAAAATATGAATTTAACTATTTTCACAGGTAAACGTTAATGCAAAGTTATATTACATATAATTTAACAACAGGCGCTATTTCATCGAAAATAAGTGGTCCTGATAGTCAATTTGCAGCTGAAACATCAAATGAAGGTTTTATTGAGGATACTATTGGCATTGATATTGAAAAGTATTATGTTGATTTGAATACAGTGACTCTTTTAGAGCGACAAAAACTTAATCTTTCAATAAACAAAACATCAATTAATAGTGATGGTATAGATAAAATTATTATTTCAAATATTCCAGTTGGTTCTCAAGTAAGAATTTTAACAGATAATTTAACAATAAATGATAGTATTTTTGAATTTACTAGTGACATAAAAGGAAAATTTCGAATTTTAATTGATAAATTTCCATTTTTACAAGAAGAGGTTATTGTAAATGCAATATAAAGCAACTAAACCACTAACAGAGTTGCAGGCTGAAATAAAAGCACAGATCAATAATCTGGCGTCAGAAACAATTTTAGCTCGTTACCCACTGTGGAAACAAAATAATATGTTAGCTAGGGCAACTGAGTTACAGTCTTTAGGACAGATAAACACACCTGAGTGGGTAGATTTACAAGGCGCATGGAATTGGATTAAGGCGGTTCGTGACGCGTCTAATGCTGCTACAAATGTAATAGATGGCGCTGTTAGCACTCAAACTATTTACCTTGCCGAGGCAACGTTTAAAAACACAATTGCTACTTTATAAATAACAAGAAACATAACAATAATTAGAGGCCTAAATGCATAGCCCGTTTCATATCGTTCAGGATTTTTTGTCTCCAAAACTCTGTGATGAAATATTAAGACAGATTGAACTAAAGCAACCAAATACCGATCGTGAAGGAAAAGCGATTCCATTTGAACGGCACCATGAGGGGCTAGAAAGATTAATTTTTCCGCTTCTTAAACAAGAAGTTCCAAACATTGAGCAGCGTTATTTTGCAAAATATAAAGGAACTGAAACTTTAGTTTTTCAGCATTTTCCTGAACGCGCTAATACAATTGCAAAGCAACCAGGTTGTGAAAACGCGCAGTACACGCGCAAAAAATGGGTTAAAATAAAAGACGTTGATCTTACTGGATTTATCTGGTTAAAGGATTTCAATGACTCTGTGCCGCTTGACCCACGAATTGAAGTCTATGGTGGCAAGCTAGAATTTCCAGCGTACAATTTTAGCTTACAACCGCAACGCGGAACTCTCGTTCTATTTCCTGCTGGTCCTCACTTTATAAATGCAATTTCGCCTGTGCTAGTAAGTGACCTTTATCAAATTAAAGTCAATATCTGTCTTTCACCAAATGACGGAAGTGGTATTTACCTTTATCAGCCAGCGAAATTTCCTGGCAAATGGCAAGATTGGCTAAAAGAGTTTGTTTAACCAACCTTAACGTCACCTGACCCTGCTACTACCAACCCGTCATCTGAGTTAGGAATTACAGCGTCACCTATTCTAACAACTGGTTTATTTTCTACTTTAACAGTGCTTGAAAAAGTCTGAAAAATAGTAGGGCTTTGTCCACCTTGCCCAGCTGTTAAATCAGTTTTTCTAATGATCGGCTTGTTATTAACTTTAACAGTGCTAGATCCATGCGCGCACTTGTCACCATTTGAGATTGGGTCATTTTGTCTTGCAACTGGTCTTGACATATGTACATTCTTATTGAGTTGATATAGAATATTTATTATGATACCACGATTACAGCTTCGTAAGCAAGAATTTTTGAACCCATCAACAGGTAGAATTTTACTTGTTGGCGATAAGCCAGGACCTGGTATTGTAAATGAAGCAGAAGACTACATTCCTGTACCATTTTATGGTTTAAGACACTCATCAGCTTGGCTAAATAAGCTCTTAGATGATCATAATATTCCAGAGGAACAACTTACGTGGATAAACGCGTTTTATTTAGAGAATCAACCATCACAAAATGACGAGCTTTATAAAAGACAACCACGTGCTGTGATCGGACTTGGCGGAGTTGCGCAAAAATGGTTAAGAACGGCAGACTGTGAAGATTATTATTGCGTAGATCATCCACAATATTGGAAACGCTTTAAATCTAAAGAACTTTACCCTCTCATAACTTTACTGGAGTATTTAATATGTTGAAATACATACTTGTTTTTTCTTTCTATGTTCGTCTGCATTTGCTGACATAATGATACCAAATGTGGCCCCAAATGACTTAACACCAGATCAAAAAGCACAAATTGCTTTACAAGCTGCTCAATTTGCAAATCAAAACAAAACAATCGTGAACACGACGCCTGAACAGGTCAAACAATGGGCAGATGTTGCCGACGCTCTTGCCAATGGTATTGGAAAAACAGCGCATTCATTGAATGTAGAAGTGAATGAATTCATAAAAAGTCCAGTAGGTATAATGACCGCAGTTATGTTGTTTTGGAACTACATGGGTAAGGACTTTCTTGGAATTATATTTGGTACAGGTTGGCTAGCTGTCTCTTTACCTATTTGGTTATTTTTCTTTTGGAAATCTATCAACAAAACAGAAACAGAAGAGCACGGAAGTGGAGAGAATAAACAAAGTGTAACTACTAAAACCCTAGAGTATGATGGCGGGATAGTAAGTGGATATTTGATAACACTTGCAGTTATTATATTTATTGGACTTTTTACAATCTTTTAAGATAAATCAGTGGCGTGCGTTCGGTAATGCCGCAAAAAAGCAGGGGCGTTATCAGTTCCTTTACGCATGCCACCAAATCCTTGTCCATGAATCATATACATAAACTCACCTTTCGTAGCATTTTGATAAATGGCGGTGTTTGAATTATTTTGTACCGCTTTACCTCCAATTGTTCCATTTGCCTTATACGTTGTATAAGCCTGCTTTTCCTCCTTAAGCATTATAATCATCGCTTCGGTTGATTTTTCAGGGTCGCAACGATTCTCACAGGTAGGTTCAATTCCTGCCTTTGCATAATACTCACCAGAAGTTCCATTCAACATTTGGTACAAACCAGTTGCTGATGATTTTGGATTTTTTGCGTATGGGTTATTACCACCCTCGATTGAACATAATTTTAAAAGATACTTTTTATCTTCTTCATCGAGTTCAGGGTGCTTGTCAGCCGTAGCGCGAACTTTTGCTTGAACTTCGGCAGCGCTTGGATGATTTTGCTTATAATTAGCTGGTCTGCAGGATGGAGCAGTCGAACCAATTATTTGCTTATCTCCTGGAGCCGACTTACCATCATTGTATGTTCTACCATCTGGGCTATTTTCAAACTTAGGGCAACCGGTTTTTGCCTTTACATCAGCGTCAGATAACTTCTTTGGTGGAGTATTATCTTTTTTAAGCTGCTGGCCTGGCGCGTTTGGATTATCAGAAGCTGGATTAGTTCCTGTCGATTCTATTTTTTTGTTATCATTGATGTATGGCCATGGGTCAGTCTTACCGCCATTTGGTAAGATTAACTCAAAATGAAGGTGATTGCCAGTTCCAACGCCGGCATGACCTTCCTTAGCAATTGCTGTTCCCGAAGTTACCTTTTGACCGACACTAACATAAACCTGAGACATATGCGCGTACAGCGTGTCAGCTAAGTGAGTACCGTCTGGTGCAGTGTGCCGAATAATTACCTTATTGCCATAACCTTGAGATGTTCCATTTGAAACTGCTGCTATAACTTCGCCATCAGCAGCTGCTACAATATCAACAATGCGACCACCACGCATCGCTAAGTCAATTCCTTTATGAAAATCAGTACATTTAGGGCAAGGCTTAGCACGGGGACCATAATCACTGGTTTTTACAGAACCTGGCAACGGGTTAATTAAAGTAAGTTCGTTACCATTACACTTTTTAGCAGCCATGTTATAAGTTCGCTCATCAATTTCTTTGTTGTTTGCGTCAATTGCTTTTACTGTAAAAGTCAACGTCTTCTTTTCAAATTCATCTTTAATTGTACCTGATAACTTTCCACTTGTCCCATCGAAAGTTAGCCCTAAATCACTTGGTTGCTTTTCGGCACCTTGATCATCCTTAATTTTTAACTCATATTTAGGCGGGCTTTGATATGCTGCAGAAAGTGATCCCTCAGTTAAAACAAAAGTTTCATCCATTTTCATTTCGCAATTAGCAGAAACAGAATTGTTTTTAATTCGATCAGGCGTTGGCGGAGTCGCTTGCATTTCATCAGCATCATCATCTCTAGCTGAAGCGCACTCAATGCTCTCTCCTTTTTGAAGATAATTATGAAGAACTTTTGCAATTCCTGATGATTTTTTAGCAGAAACTGAAGCGCAAGGGCAACCCATCTTACTTCACCTCATAAAAATGTTTTATTGCCTTAAGCTTTTCCTCGATAATATTCATTCTTTCCTCTGAGCGAATAATAAACATTGCAACATCTCGCTGAGTTATCTTATCAACGTCAAGCTGAAAGTCTTGTGGTGGTATCTCAAGCAGCTCTTGTGGCGGTTGCTTAAAAACATACTCGGTTTTAACTACTACGTTAGGTTTTGAAGGTGTTGCACAACCGCTTAAAAAAACTAACGAAAATGTTATGATAATTAGAATTTTATTCATTTTTGCTTACAATTTTGCGTACTTTGAGAAACCTTTTTCAATTAACTCAGCTTTTGTCTCTAAAAGATCAGATTTATTATGCACCGACTGCTTTATAATTGTAAGCACTTTTGTTAAATCTGAATTATCATCATCGAAAAAAATACCAGGCTTTGTTTCATCAAATTTAATAAACATAATTTGAAGCGGATTTACAATTGCTTTACAACCATAAAAAACAATAGAAGCGCCTATTTTTTTCGGCAATCCTTTTAATGATGTTAAATTTACGCATCCCTCAAGAGACAGAAATCCAGTATAAGTAGGAGCGTGCTCAAGGCTTTTTAAAGCTACACAATTAACAATATACATATCACCAATTACAGTAATCGGCCCACCTTCAAGTGTTTCAAGCTTACTACAATCAGAAAGATCAAAATAGCTTTTAATATACGAAGGAGAGCCTTTTAATGATGTAATCTTTGAATGATTAAAATCAGCATACCCCTTTAATTTGCAACCAGGAACATATTGATAAAACTTATATCTTTCAACTAAGCCATCAAGCGAATCCCAATATTGCGGTATTTCTAAATCGGCGTAGCAAATAGGAATGTTATCCGTATTAGCGACTGGTTCTTTAAAACGTTTAACTTCACTAAGCTTCATTTTTTTTTACTGCTTCTAATGGTCTGAATGTCACGAAGCGTTTCGCGCAGAACCGGTGCAACCGGGCCATCGGCAAGCTTCGAGAGCTTCTTAGCTATATTGTCATATTGCTCATGGTTTTGGCGTATCACCTCGTTTAACCGGGTGACAGCTTGATATGCTTTAAGTTGTTCTTCCAGCACCCGGTTCAAAGTTTCCTGGGTTGTACGGTTGGCATCAACTACAGTGTTTAGCTCTTGGGTAATTTGCCCAAGCTGCTGTTCGGCTTCTTTGTTCTTTTTGTTGAGGTACATCACGGTTCCTGCGGCGCCAATTAGTGCGATAGCAAGAACCCAGATTGTCCAACCTCGCTTTACAATGTTGGACGTACCTATCCAGGCAACGCTAATTCCGTCCTTCGCTTTCTCTAACCAGGTAAGTGCTTGTTCGTTTGTATCACTCATTTTAGTACTTCGCTATTTCTTTAAAACCATTTTCAATCAACAACACTTTTAATCCCAGCGGATCATTTTCCTGAACATATTTTGAAACCTCTCTTTCAAAGCTTCTGCTCATTTCCCACTGTTTCATATCTGTCATAATTTCAACAGTTTTTAGTCCTGGAATGCTGCAAAGATTTAGCCAACCCAATGTTTCAAAAGTGATTGATGCTTTTTCAGCGTGTTCAATTGTCTTTACTGCTTCAACCAAGTTAAAATTTCTATCATACTTATTGCTTGGAAAGCGAACACACTTTGATCGAATTTTTATACCTGATAGAGCGCCTTCATTAAAAGTTGTCCAGTAAAAATCAAATTTTGCTGGCTGCATTTGTTCATCATTTTTTAACAATAATTTTAAAGGTTCAATAAATTCAACGTCAACATCCATTGATTTTATTAACGCAACTCTAAAAATTGAACTGCGAAATTTTGGATCCTTTTCTAAACCTAAGCCGCCGCCTTCAGTTAATTTTACTTTTTTTTCCGTAAAAGCTGGAATTGAATTTTTTACTTTATTATTGAACCAGCGGTGACCATGCATATTCGCATCATCAATCCAAACACTAATAAGAATTGGGTATTGAAAAAATTTAAGGCGTGCTTCTGATAATTCAATTAACTTCATAACTTTGCGTAAGCTCCTAAGCCGTTCTCAATTAACTCTGTCTTGCACTCAAGAATATCACCTACTTCTCCATCTGCAGATCGTATATAGTTGTTTATAATTTTTACAGCAGCTTCCATATTTTTAATTTTTGGCCCGGAACTATCAAAAAATGAAGATGTTTTATCAAGATAAATTTCCCAAAGACGCACGCACAATAATGCAGATAGTAAATTAACAGGATTTTTCGCAGCGAAGCTAAAAGACTGGAGATGATCAAACTTTTTAAGGTTTTTTATATTAATGTTATCTGCAAAAAGTTTTAAAGATACTAAGCTCTCAGGTAAACCTTTTACATCAAGACTTGAATTTGCGTAAGCGCCTACAATTCTCATCCCTTTAACAAAAGAATCTGCTATGTCAAACGCTGGATAATTTGCATTACCAAGACGAATGTCAAATCCATCACTAATCGTAGCAGGAAATTCTTCCCAAGATTTAAAGTTGCATCTTGAAAGAAATAGTCTAGTCATTTCATCAGGAAATCCAACAAAATTTTCAAAGCTCACTTTTAAAAATGATAATCTGCCGGCGTGCGTAATCTTAACGCGAAATTTTTCAACGCCACCATCATTTATAAAAAAGTCATCTGCGGAAACTTCATTTTGGTCAAGATTAACTTCTGATTGAGACACATTTTTTATTATAAGTTCACCTTGAGAAATTATAGTATGAAGTGAACGCGGATTTATTTTATAAAAGCTGCTGCTCAAAAGCAAAGTTTCTTCAAAAAATTTTTCAACAGCGTCATAGGTGTCAAGCATCCAAGGACGATACGGAGTAATCTTTTTTCCAATATGTGGATTTTGTACCTCAAATAATTTCATAACTTTGCAAACTCCTCAAGCTTTGCTTCAATTAATTCTGCTTTACAGTCGAGCACGTCTTTTTCTTTGTGAAGGTGTTTAACGATAATACTGCAAGCTTCGCCAGCTCTTACCATTGGTTCTTCCTTATCAATACCAGGGCCAGGACCTACAGCTATAAGTTCAGGGCAAAGCAAGAATGAAAGTAGACCAGTCGATTCTTTAAAGTAAAAAGTAAATTGACGAACGTGCGGGTAAAACTTTCCAACCTTCTTAAAGTTAATTGAGTTTCCGCCTGCAAACATCGAGCGTACATCCTGTGGGCCACCTTCAAGCGTTGGGATATCACTTTGATCGGTTACACCATAAACAAAATTCTTGCAACTTACGTGTGAGATATCAAAAGGTTTATATCCTTTCAAGTAAAAATTTAAATCCTCATGAATAATCTGTGGAAACTCGTCAAAACTTTCAATTTCAGCTTCGTCAAGCGATAAAGTATTAACTGTATCAGGAAAACCTGCAAAATTTTTAAGTCGGACTCCTGCTGGTATTTGAAGCGTGTTAATATGCGACCACTTTGCTGGCAAAATATGGTAGCCATTTTTTTCAATGAAAAAAGAATCTATAGTTGGACCAAAAGACCCTTTAGGTTTGACAAAAATTGAATCATGACAGCTTACCTCTAAATTGCGAGGGTTGATTTTTGCCTTGTCATTGTCAAACAGTTTTAGCCCTTGAAGATACTCTTGTACCTCACGGTATGTTTTTAACATCCACGGGCAGTACGGTGTAACTTCGCGGTCTAAATAAGGTTGTAAAACTTCAAATACTTTCATAATTTTGCATTTTGTGAATATCCTTGTTCAATTAACTCAGCTTTAACGTCTAAAAGATCATGATTTGACCTAAGCGCGCCTTGAATTATTTTTGCCCAAGGAGTTTGATTTCCTGTAATAGTTATAAATTTAATGTAAGGAATTAACATTAGCCCTAAACCACCAACATTAATAAACTGCGGATTGTTTAAAATTATTTGATTTGCAAATGTAAATTTTTTATTAACACCTATTAAACTATTTAAAAAATTATGCGAACAATAAAGCTTTATTGAATAGTACTCATATGTTTCAGAATTAGGAAGTTCGCGAAAGCAAAGTTGCATATCATTGTCAATTCCAAGCTTATCACCAGTCACTTTAATTCCAACGTCATTTAAAATTTCATTTACTTTATCAAGTTCATCCATTGTTATATTTGGTTTACAATTAAACAAGACTCTTATATAATGATTGCGTTTACCTGATAAAGTACCATTATCAAACATATCAGAATCAACATATTCAATACCTGGCAGAAATGTAGTGTCGTTAAGCGCGTCAATAACATTTTGTAAAGCAGAATAATCATCAAAGTTATTAGAAAATGACATTTTAGACTTAAGTGTAAGCCAATTTGGCGCCATCTCTATTAAAAATTGCTTAAAGCTTTGCATATTGACTAAATCCCTTTTCTATTAATTCTGCCTTACAGTCAAGCATGTCACGTTCACCTTTTAAATGATTACTGATAATTTCAAACCATAATTCATTTTTTGTTATTGCGAAATTTGAATGAATAGAAAACTCTCCTTTTATTAATAAAATTCCAAGAACATTACTTTGAATATACGGAATAGTTCCAGCAGTAAAAACTATTTCACTAAATCCGTCTGCTAAAACACGAATATTTGAATACTGACTTTTCTTTTCATTAATAATAGTAGGGATCATTTTGTGAATATTCGTAAGTGATGTCGGTGAGCTTGCCTCAATAAAAACATCATCAACATTATCAACTACGATACCTTTAAACGGAAGATTAATCCATACAAAACTATTAACTTCCATTTTTATGTCTGAACCAAATTCCGCACGAAGCTGTTGAATAAACCCATTCCGTAACTTTAAGCAATCAACGCTTTGAACCAATGGAAATGACATTTCAAGTTCATATACCGGGCCATCAGCTCCAAGTGACGTTAAAATATCATCGTCTTCATAATTATGTGTTCGCTTTAATGAAAAAGCGCGCTTAAAGTTATTTTTAACAGTGTTAAACTCTTCGACCGTAGCTGGAAATCTTCGCTCAAGATCAGATTTGCTTATTTCGTGATCTTCTCCATTAAAAAGTTCATCATCAGATTCAATAAAAATCTTAGGAACTATTTTAAAAGCTGTTACTGGTTGCAACCCCTCTTTTAAGAAATGTTTAAAGTTTTGCATGCTGTCCAAATCCATTTTTAATTAATTCTGTTTTACATTCAAGCAGGTCACGATCTTCACTTTTTAAGTAACCGTTCAAAGTACTTAACCAAACCGGTATATCATCAGTATCACAACGTAAAAATTCAAGATCATCAATTAATAAAAAACCAAGACCGCCCTCTTTAAATTCATTAATATCAAAAAGACTTAAAGTCTTAAATGAAAAAGTATCCTTTGTAATTTTAATTTTTTTATGAATACCGCAAAGACTTTCAAATTTAGTGTTACCATTTAAAAACAACTTAAAACCATCTGGTGACCAGACATTGTTTGGCATTTTAAAAAGATCAGCAAATATATTAACTGAAAATATTGAATATCCTAATTCGCTAATTTGTTTTTCAATCCATTTAAATGTAGATTGCGAAATAAGTTCAGTGCACGGTTTAATCGCTTCAAAATCAAATTCAAGTTCACTACCACGATCTAGATAAAAATCAATCGGTCGCAAATAAGGTTTAAATGAACTTTCATTCTTAAAGCTATAAACTAAACCACCAATATTATCTTTGAAATGATTAAGTTCTTCGCTAGATCTAGTAAAATTTACATCTAATACGATTTTAAAAAGTGCGTCATAATCAGGTTCAGCTTCTATTAAAAATTGCTTAAAGTTTTTCATGGGGTCAACCAACACCTGTATTCTACGTGCATTGCATTTACAAAGATTCGCTCAAGCTCTGCTGGGCTAATACAAGTATCAGTGATTGGAAATCCGCCTTTCTTCCACATTTTTGCCGCCATTTCAGAACAAAATTCACCTTCTTCATTCACTGCTGGAAGCCAACAATATTGTTTTATGCCAGACCAAATAGCTTTCAAGTAACTGTATGGAGCTTTATTAATTTTAGAAAGTAAATCATCTGAAAATAATTTGAAATCAACATATGATGGCATCGCAAGAACATGAAGATCTTGTTTTGAATATTCAGAAAGTGAAATAATTCTACGATGACTATCCATGGCTTCAACTAAAAACAAACGTTTTTCTTTTGTTAACTCATTTGTTAACCAAATTGCTATTCCAACATGATAAATTGGCGAGCCAGTAAAAAATGAAATCGTGCTGGCAAAAAGGGAGAATCTTTTAGGTCGAAGTATTGTTACAATATCACCACTTTCAATTAACTCTCTACCTTGCGCGTACTGTAAAACTTTCATTAGACTATCCTTACTGAGCCAGTGCGAGCTACTGAATGATTTATTGTCAATGAATTGGCCGATGTATACTCTATTGCTTCAGGAAACATAACAACTTTCTGCCCATTATAATCAATTCTTACGTCTAAAATTGGATACTGCTGATTTAAATTATGATTGATTACCCAAATTGCTGAACTCGTATCTTGTGTAAAATTATAAGAAGGAACTCCAGGTGTCATTAAACTTTCAGACATAATTTTCTCCTGTTTAAGATGCTATTCTAGCTACACCAGAATATGGCGCAGAAAAAGTAATAATAACAGTTCCAACAGTATTACAATCAACACCTAATGGCACCATTTTAACCCTGCCATACCCTTCAATATCAACCATTACATCGACGGCAACAGGGTTTGGAAAATTATGTAAAATAGCCCAAGTATCACTAGGTGAAGCTTGTTCAAAATTTACTGTTTGAAGAACTGTGTGTTGTGCAAAGCTTGCCATACATATTCTCCAATTAAATTAATTTTGCCACGCCTACTTGTGGGTCAGTAAAACCAATAGTAAGCTGATTGACTGAATTATGTGTGATAACTTGAGGTTGAACTTCGACATTGCCAACGAAAACACGCACAATAGGATCATATCCAAGACCGTGATTTATTACCCAGCTAGATGCGGCAACTGTTTGATTCCAGGTAAAAGCAATTGTTGGTCTAACATTGCCAGAGATAGCTCCAGCCATTAACACAGCTTTACCGGCCATCTGCATTCCTAACTTGACTTGAACTTGAGTATTATTAATTACATTAATTTCATCAGGAATAACCGCTTTATTTTCAGTATCCCAAATTTGAACAACTAAATCAGTACTATTCAACGGATGAATGATCGTCCATGTGGTGGTGCCAGTTTGCTGAATATGAACGTACATATCAATCTCATTTGTAAGAGGAATCCAAATTGGAAGTCCTCCAACAATTGCCGCGCAAATATATACGATTTTATTTAAGAAAATTAAACGACCAACAACAGGTTCAGCTGGAAATTGTGTTTCAGTTTCCATTACGGCCTGTTGAATGAAATTATTTTGTAGGTCTATATTGCCGAAGTATTTCATTGAAAGCTCCAATTGAATTGATTTTACATATTTATCGCAAAGACAAAGAAAAGGGGCGCTTAAGCGCCCCTTTCTTACATCGATTTAATTAACTAGTGTCTTATGCAAGACCCATTACAACTGCCTTAATAGCAACTGCTACGTTGAAGGTAATTGTCAAAGTAGAGCTGTTATTAAATACGATGCTCTGAGGAATGATAACTTCGTCTGAACTATCGCAAATGGTTACGTTGCAGAACTTCTGACCAAGGTTATGGGTAACAGTGTGAGAAGTTGCGGCACCGCCGGTGTACAAGTAGTACATTGCGGTGACACGGTTGTTGATCTGAGTATCAAGTGTCTTAAGAGCAGTATCAAGAGCAGAAACTGCAGCCTTGAACGTTGTTGATGCGTCAACATAATTGGTACCAGACCATGCGTTCAATGAACCGTCAGTGTTAAGACCAACAGAAGATTCAACAGCGTTAACTTCAGCAAGTAAGCTAGATGCGCTGCTTTCAATTGAATCAAGACGAGTATCAACAGCTTCGATTGCAGCCTGAACAGTAGCAGGTGCGCCTGGAAGACTTGCAGTTGTGTTAACAAAGGTAATTGCAGATGCCTTGTGGGTGTGGTTACCAGGAGCCGCTTCGGTTGCACCGTCGCCCAAGGAAACACCGACAGCGTCAGCAGTAACAACGATAGTACCTACACCAGTCCAATCATTTGGATCGTCAAGACCTGTTGCACCAGTACCAGCAGCAGAAACAACTGCTAGAGCAGTACCGTTACCACCAATCAAACCAGCACCTGCAACGGAAGCGGTAAGCTCTGCTTCAGTGATAGTGTTTGTGGTTACCTTCAAGCCGTTTGCAGACTGAACGAGACGACCATTACCGCCGAGATCAAGCAAGAGGTGAACTTTTGCATTGGTAGCGGTAGAACGGGAAGTTGCGTTTTCAGTAAGAATAAGCGCAGAAGAAGTAGGATCGTAAAGATCAATACCAACTTCATCACCAGGAAGTTCTACGATACCTGCACCAAGGTTGACATTGAGCGTGTTGCCAGTCTTAGAAAGACCAATACCAGCTGTTACACCAGAAGCACCGTTGAACTGAACAAAAGAAACTGCGTCAGTACCAACAGTAGTAACTGCGTTAATCTGTGTCCAAGCGGTGTGGGCGTATACAGTGCCGTTTTCAACAAGAACTGCAGAGCCTTCAAATTCGGCAGCGGCGTCAAAATCTGTTGTACGAACCCAGGTGCCGGCCTTTGCTAAATAGATACCGTTTTCTGCAGCTGCAGTCTGAGCAGTAACAAGAACGCGCTCATCAGCAGAAAGCATGTGACCATCAAGAGTCAAAAGACCGCCAGTGGTAAGATCAACGTTTGCTGCTGCAAGAGCGGCAACTGGTTGCTTCCAAGAAAGACCAGTGATAGCTGCTTCCAACTGATTCTTGTTAATTGCGTCAGTACCTGCAACACCAGGAGCAAGGTTAGTAAGCTTGTAGCTGTTGAAGCTGATATCATGAGCAACGTTAGAAGAACCTGCATTATCCGCGCGGATGAACATTGATTCGTCAAGAACTGCAATGTTGCCAAGACCAAGAGAGGTACGAGCAGCAGCGCCGCGCTTAAGAGTCCAACGAGAACCTTCTGCACCACCAGTACCAACCATAACGTCATTCTGACCGCCGTGGGTAACAGCAACTGTATTGATTGTAAGGGTTTCAGAAGAATCTGCAGCAGGTGCAAAACCAGCGATTGTATCAAGGTCTGCATCCCAAGCTTGAACATTTGAACCAAGGGCAACACCGAGTTCAGTACGGAAAGCGGCGGCGTCAATAATAGTGAAGGTGCCATCACCAGCAGAAACACCAATGATATAACGGTTAGATGCGGTTGGAGTAAGAGCTGCAAGAGAAGTAAGCTGAGCATCAAGTGGTTGCTTGTTATCTAACTGATCTTGAATTGCGGATGTTACGCCATCAACATAGTTAAGTTCAACGGTCGTAAGAGTTGCGCCGGTAAGAATATTAAGCTCAGCAGCTGTAGAAGTAACAGCGTGAAGCTTAACTAAATCTGCAGTTACAACACCTGAAGTATGAAGCTGATTAACTTCAGAAGCGGTAGATGTAACATTAGAAACATCAGCAAGTACTAAAGTGTGATTATCCCACTTTGAAGTAGTACCGTTGAACATTGCAACTTGACCAGTTGTGGCTGCGAGAACGTTAACGTCGTCAAGTTCAGCAAAAGTATTGTGTGCAGTCATTGCGGTCTGCAACAAGTTAATTGCGTTAGTTACTGAGGTAGCACCTGCAGCGTAACCAGAGAAAGCTGCGCTGTTGAAAGTACCATCAGCGTTAACTGCTGTACCAAGAGAAGACTCAAGGTAATCAACTTCTTGCTGGAGAGCGGTAGCGTTACCACCAGTAGCAAAAGCCATCCAGGAGGTGCCGTTATTGTAGTAGTAGATGTTATCTACTGTATTAAAATAGATACGGCCCTTTTCAGAAGATGAAACTGTAGGCGCTGTAGTTAAGCGCTCAATCACAAAATTCTGAACTTCACCCTGGCCGCCATTGTTAAGGGTAATATTACCATTTATTCTCATTGTTTAACTCCTTTAGGATAGATAGAAAATCTCTTTTTAGTATTGTCTACGAACACTTGTTGTTAGCGCTTTGATCGCGTTGTTAAACGCAACTGGTTCTACTAACAACTGCCCCAGATCATATAACTGAACAGTATCATCGCCAACATCTTCAAAAAAGAAGGTTCCTTTATTTCCAGTTTTTTCAATATGGTGCAACTTAAAGCCTTTAACTTTCAAGGCTGCAGCTAATACAATATCCTGTGTATTAATTAGTTTTTCAGTCATATTATTTCCTATATCGTATGTTCGTTATGCCACTATTTATGAAAATTCAATTTTTTAGAAGCAAATTAACATCGCATATCCACTTTGTGGAGCGCCGAATGTTATCTGTACAGTGTCTAAATCAATAACTTGAACTTTATCTGGCAGAATTGAAGTAAAACCACCATCATAAATTGACCATTGAATACGCATTGTGTGTTTGTTGTGTGTTACTACCCAAATAGTGGCAGCAACGTTTTGAACATGCTCATATCCCTGTGGGCCTGAGGCAGTTACGTGAATATTTTGTACGGTTGTCGCTAAGTTGCTAAGAGCTTGTTGAACATTAGTTGCGCCTGGTATTGAACTAATAGGTGTAATCGAAATTTCAGTAGCAGCGTGTTTAGCATTACCATCATAAGTAAGGTGATTCTGAACTGAGTTGTTTAGTGTGGTAATGTTAACGTTGTTAATTGTTCCATTAACAGACATATTACCTGAAATTGACGCAGTTCCAGTAATAAGCGTTGCTTGGAGAAACGCGTTACCATCTTTGTCAATTCTAAATACTGGGGCACCGCCAAACGTTTTACGTACAGTAATTAAATCAACAGCTGGAACAACTCCGGCGTCAGGTTCAATTTTTAGCGGGGTTACGTTAGCATTTGATGGAGTAATTTGCCAGTGATCTGAATCTTGAATGTTTGTATTGACAATAGTTGAATTGCCAAGAACATTTAAATCACCAGTAATAGTAACAGCGCCAGTGCTTGAATCAACCTTAAAGAAAATTGTGGAATTGTTATCATCATAGATAACAAAATCCTTACCAGTATCGAGCTTAATTGAAGCATTGCCTTGATTATCATGAGATGCATCGTAAATTGTTTGTAAGTCTAGAGCATTGCCGTGATGACCACTTGTTGATGAGCCATCATCAAATAAAAGTCCTCTACCGCCAACGGTAAACGTTGAATTACTTGTACCACCCGCATTAATCGTTTCACCATCACGAAGACGATCAAAAATACCATCTTCGCTAAGATAAATAACCCGTCTGATGCTTGTTGTCATTATGGCACCTTAAATTGATAAACGCACTGCTGGCATTAAGTTCATAAAAACTGCATCTTTATCATAGACAAATCCAACTTGTTGCGATATACCAACTGCTGGTGGAGATAAAGTAATCTCTCCATTTGCTGAACAAAATAATGGTTTACCAGCTGATGTCGATGCAAAATTCCATTGATCATTTCTAACGATGCCGTTTGCAACTACGTGCCCGACCTCTGTGGCGTATAAATCTTCCTGTACGATACCATGAATTTGACGATTCGGTTGCGCTGATGAAGCTAACGCAATCTTACCAAAATTAACATATGAAACCAAGTGAAATTTTGGGATAGGTTCAACTGCTTCTCCGAAAAGTTGAGCAGCTTCAAACTTAACATTTTCACTCGAAGTGTGAGAAATTTTTAAATCTGACTCAGTAGTAACAAACGTTCCATCATTATTACGAAGCGGTTTATTGTTAGTACCGAATATGATGTTACCAGAATTTACTTCCTGATGCTTGTTGATCTGTGATCCAACAGGAAACGGAATAATGATGGCGTTGCTATCATAAGTTGCAGCAAAAAGACGAATTTTTGGAATCCACTTTGAGCCATTCCAAACTTTCATCGTCATTTCAGATAAATCAAACCAGTGCTGATCCTTTGCAGGATTTACTGGCTGATTTGGAGTAATCATTGGCGGCAGCGTTGTAAAGCTGCGAGTCAAACTACCATCAAGAAAGCTAATATCCCAATACAGATATTGCGTTATACCGTGAGGCGCAAACGGCCCCCAAGCGTGCGTTATAGTCTTCGTTTCTTCAATTAAATAGTTAGCGCCTTGATGCGCAATTGAAATAATTGTTGGATCAGGTGATATAATTAAATCAATAAATTCACCACCAAGAGACGACTTACGTAAGAATGTTGGTGTTCCAGTGTAATCCGTTTGACAACGTACAATTCCGTGTCTAAAGCTTAGTCTCACAGTTTAAATCCTCTATCCTTAAGAAACTGAAATAGTCAAACTGTAAGTAATTAACAGCTCACGATTAGCAGTTTTTTCAATTGGATTAAAAATCAAATGTGTTAAAAGCAGTCCGCCGGCATTTGCAGCACCGTTAGAAGCAGTATCTGCCAAGAGTGCTAGTTCATCGAAAGCAAAACTATATCCAAAATCAGTGCCGGGTCCATACGGAGGGTCTATTGACGGCGGATTTGCTAAAGCTTGATCTGGTCCCGTATCAGTTGATAGCTGTGTTGCAGGTTCATTGACAGCAAGTGTAAGCGTTGCAACCACAATTGATGTTAAATCGCCTGGAACAGAGCTTGCCGCAGAAATACAAGAATTACCTGAACCAACAGACACTGAAGAATCATCAATAACTTCTTCATACGTTTGGTTGTAAAGCGTTGCATTTACGCCAGTCGTATTTGGTTGCAAGTAGTTAATTTTTAACGCAGAGTCAATATAAGTTCCACCATTACCAAGCGCAAGCTTAAAAATTGTTCCATAAGGTTCATTTGCTAAACCACGGGCAATAGTGCGCGCCATGTTCTGCGGATGAACAGCGTTGCATGTCCAAGGAAGAAGGATTTCTCCAGTCTTCTTATCTTCTATCTTAACGCGTCCTTTTACAAAGGATGAAAATCTTTCGTACATATTAGATGTCCCTAAAAAGTTTAGTATTGCATTTGTGTTATTTATGAAAAAATTAAGTTATCGTTACTGTAATAGCTCTTGGTGCTGGTAGTTCAATTAAAAATGCTTTATCCGTCAAAATAATTACCGTATAATCAGCAATGTCACCTAGCCAAATTGGATAATCAGTTAAAATTGCGTTCGTGTATGCGTCTTTTACTACAATTGTCGGTGTATTTGGTATATTATGATCCACTTTTACACGCATTATTTCTTTAGTTGGATTTTGATCAGGTGTATGATAACTCGGTAAATTTAAACAACTAAAAGTTTCATGTGCTTCTAAGTGAACCTCGACTTCAAAAGTGCCATTTAACAGCTTCATGTAAAATACGGCGCTGTCTACGATTCTACTTGTAGAAGATTCCTCTACTCCACCAATGTGAGCTGGAGTATTTAAAGGGTCATCAGAGATTGAAGTTAAATTCGCAAGTCCGTAATACGCCTGATCATCATAACCACCAACAAAAAGAGAATTTGGGTCATCACCTGCGTGTGGTGGAACGGTTGTTGGATGTGGTGCTGCGTCATATGGCGCAACATCATACCCAACCGGCAGAATAAACGTAAATGGAACTCCAGGTACTACTTCATCATAAACCTTAACACGAATATCATCTTTCCACATTGGCATTATGCCACTGTCGATCTTAAAATCATACTTTTCTGTTATTGCAACACTAGCGGTATCATAAAATCTATTTACTTCTGAAAAGCTAATAAAATCAGTAAATTTTATTCTTGGATGTTCAGTGAAAGTATCGCGTTGATCAACTTGGAATGAAAAATTTGTTCCAACGGGAACATAATTATCAACAAATGAAGTATCTAAATCAATGAATTGAATATCGTTGTTTGTAGTAGGGTCTGTTAGATAATGAATTGTGCCAAGACTTTCAAATGTTTTTCCGTCCTTCGTTTTATTTGAAAGATAAACATTCTGCTGGCGACTTTCAGTCGGAAAATATTTATTTCCGACCATATGAATAGGAACCCAGCTACTTTCAGATTCATTCGTAATTGCGTATTGATCACCATCACGCAATCCCTTAATCGTTACGTATTTTGTACTTGCTGTTTCTGTAACAAAAAAGTTTGTGTAAGTATGTCCATTGATAAAAACACCTGCTTCAACTACTGTTTTTGGAATAACAACATTTATAGTTGATGCGTGCGCAACGCCAGCTGGCAAATTGTACTCAACAAAACCGACTATTGAATAACGATCTCCAGGATTCAACGGTTCAGAAGTAAATTGAAAATTAGTAAAAGTAAAATTACTATTAAATTCACCATTTACAAAAAATTGAATTTCTTTATACATACCTGGTATTCGCATGGTGATTGGACCACCTTTTGAAATACCATGCGCAAATGTTTTAGGAGTTGTTCCTAATTCTTCATGATTTTTAGCTGAATTTTGAATCCAAAATCTAAACGTGTCGCTTTCCGCACCATCAATAATGATAGCTGAGTTTAAAGCTGGGCGTTCTTTAAATATTATTAAATCATGACCATACCAAAGATCAAAATCGTGTGCCTTTACGTTAAAGTCAAAACTATAATAAAGTGGAAAATCACCAGTTATTTTAAAGAAAACTTTTCCGGCGCCTCGATAATCTGTTCCAATCTTTAAAAGATCAGTGTAATCAAACCCTGGCACTGCTCCAGTTCCCGTTCCAGCAACTGAACGGTTTACGGAAAATACTTGATCAGCTTCATTAATCAGTTGAAGCGAATATTTTTCAGTTACTGAATCAAGACGCGGTTTATGTGTAAACTCAATTGCGCGAGCACCATCTAGAATAACTGATGACGGCGTTTTTACTTCTGCTGTTGTAGTTTTATTATTTTCAACGTGTTCAATTTGATAAAATGGTTCAGGAATAGTAAAGCCAATTTTACCGTTATAATAGCGTTTTCCAACAATTGCGGGGTCTTGCCAGCCAGAAACTGTTCCATAAACAAGATATGATGGTTTATCAGCAAATACCTCAAATTTAAAAACATCACCAGCTATAATGTCAAGACTTGCTGCATAAATTGTGAAACTTAGTAAATCAGAAAAATAAGTTTCTCCAACAGTAGCCAAACCTTGATCACCACTTACAGAACCAATTACCGTAAAAGTAGTACCATTAATTGCAGTAAGGGTCCATACCTGTGCAGGGCAGTTCCAGAATGTAGAAGCGTATAGTGAAATATAAGGGTTATTGATGGAGTGGACTTCAATAGGTGGTAACTCATTGGCGTCTAAACTATAATTTGTTATGTTAAATGAAATTTTATCGCCTTCCACAAAATGAGTTGGCGAAGTTCCTACAGTTGTTCCCCAAGATGAAAATGCAGAATACGGCGGAGTGTGGGCCGTTGGAATATCCTCATGTAGAATTGGAACAATTGTAAATCTTACTTTTCCATTATCGTATGGAATATCAACTGTTGCATCAGCAAATGTTTCTATTAAAACAGTTTTTGAATTATCAGTGTATTGTTTAACTGAAAATGTTGTTGCTGTTTTCGCGTCAAGTTCCCAGAAGCTTGTTTCAACTAAGTCAGTAATTGTCCAAACTTGAAGCTCTGTTGGGTTATAAATTGCAGGTGTTTGAAAACCAAAATGTTCAGCATAACCGCTGTTAAATGTTGCATTACTAACTTCAAGCTTTCTACCATTTTTAATGTAAGGAGTTGGATTATTCAGCGTAAATGAAAATTTTGACCCAATTGGAAATGCTGTAGGACCTGGCTGAATTGTAAAGCTAATAACTCCATTATCATAAGGTACCCCTAGAGTTGCTTGCGCAAAAGTTCTAGTTACCTGACCAAACGCTAAGTCTGCTTTTTCAATAACGTCAAATTTTGTTGTTAAAAGTGGATCACGTGAAATTTCCCAATATCTTGTTGGAGCTCCTTGATCAACAATAGTTAAATTTAGCGAACTAAGATCATAATTTTGAAATGGCGTATTATATGGGTACGCGTCATAAAATTCAAAATCTTTAAAATTTGGAGTTGAAGGTTGAGCCGTTTTTAACCAATTAATAAAAGTCCAGATATCATTTAACTGCGATTCAGTAAAAATAACAGCGTTGCTTAAATCAAAAAATGGTGCTTCTGCCGGCGCATCTGTTAAAAATAACTGGAATACTGGTCTACCAATAGTTGTTAATTCATTGGAGATATCAACATATCCTAATGAAAAAAGATAACTCATGAACGCGGTAAAAACATCACTGTCAGTAAATGGCGATGGATCATAACCATCAGATAAAGCTAACTTTTCAATTGTAGGCTTTGGATTTTCAATAAAAATTTCAAACCAATCAGTAACTCGAAAATCATAGGTTCCACTGTTTATCGTAAAACCGATTTCAGAATTTGAATATGGGGTATCAATAAACGCATTTGCCATTGTACCTGAAATTTCACCAACGACCGTAAATTCAGTTGGTGAAATTGCAGTTAATAACCAGCGTTGCGTTTTTACTGCAGCATGATTGATAATAACTGGATCCAAATAACCTAAATTTCTAGAAAGAAATAGTGGTCTAGAATATGCTAAAGGGTCCGTCTTAATTAATGACCAAGTTTCAACAGGAGCTGTTGGATTTACATAAACTTTACAAACAGGTTCAAGAACAATTTTATCGCCAATTGTTAATTCATCCTGCTCAATTAATGGGTGACTTACTCTAAATGAAATTTTTGGTGACGTAAATTTTTTACCAGCAATCGCAACACCTTGATACCCACTTACTTCACCAATTACATTAAACGCAACAAAGTCAACTACTGGCGCAGGCTCAGTAATAGTAACAATTTTACCGGTATATCCAGGAGAATCAATAATGTTAGTAAAATTGACAATAATATTATCATCAGTAACTGAAATCTTAGCTGGTATAATCATCTGTTGGCCTTCTGGACCATCGACATAAACTGAGATTACTGGAGTTGAACTGCCTGATTCATTAGGAAAAATCCAATCAAAAAGAGGAACTTGCTGATTATAAGTATGGCCAATTCCATTTGTACTTGACGCTAAAATAACCTTTCCAGCTTGTGGTGAGCTAAATTTTATTTGAGCGTGATACTTGTCAATGATAATTGTTTCAAGCGGAAGAATTGGAACATATTTTCCATCTTCTAAAACATAGCTTTGAATTATTACATCGGTTGTTCCTATATCATGCGGAATGCTCCAAGTAACCGAAGGAGTTGTTTGTTCAAATGTAAATATTTGAAGCTGAGTGTCTAGCGCGTTCAACGCACGAAGCACACCTTCTCGTGGTGAATTAAATTCAGCAATAACGTGATTTGAAGTTGTAATTACATTGTTTGGAAGCGCCGCAATTAGAGTTCCTGGATTTTCAGGATCATCAATATAAGTTTGAAAAACAACGTCAGTAATTTCAGCTGGTTTATTAATTACCCACTCAGTTAATGGATATGGTGGTGAAAGTATTGTTGCTGTTGGCGGTTGATAATTAGAGGAAATAATGTTAAAAATTTCCAACGTCCAATTTTCATAAACGTCACCAGGTGTTTCAATATGCGTTATTTTAAATAAATCAGAAATATAATTCTGAAAATAAACATTCGCATTTTCTTTTACCTCAAAGCCAGTTGAAATATAACTCGACGCAGTTGGACTGGTTTTCCAACGATTTTGTTCACGATCAAGCTGTGTCCACGTACGGTTGAGCGGATCAACTTTAAATGAATTAACGCCGTGAGATATAAAAAAATCAACGGATTGTGATTGAGCAAATGAATTAACTTTAACAGTCGTTATTTCTTCGACAGCGCGCTGGCGCATTACTCCTTGTAAACCAGGAATATCTAATGTTTCACTTGCAACACCTTTAAAAATATGTTCACAAACACCTGTTGTAAATCGAGGAGTTAAAAATGGCGGAATTTGAAGTCTGGTTTGCCAGCCATCGGACGGAACATTTATACGCCACTTACCATTAAGATGAACCCACGTATGATTCTGATCTTTAATATTAACGTCAACGTTATCAAAAAATTTATATTCATCTACTATTTCAGTTATTTTACAATGATATGGTTTAACGTCATTGATAAAATCAACAAGCGACTGAATATAACGCGCATTTTTAGTAGTCATTGAATGGAATTACCTGCGGTGGCGAAATTGTTCTAACTGAGTGAACTGCTAATCTTGATGTTTTAAATAAATCAGTAAATTCAAAGTTATTAGCTAACGCGTCATTTAAAACTTCAAAGAATAATGTGTTTATTTGACGTGGAGAAGCTAATCTCCAAATAGTATCAAGTGTCCTTCTTGTTGCAAAGGGAGTTGCAAACCAAAGATCCGCCTCAATAAAATTCAAAGCTTCGATGTAATCTGGAATATTTATTCCTCCAATATTTTTTACTAATTTAGTGTTCAGGATAGCATCTCTCAAAGTCGCTAACACTAAATGTGTATCAACCATTATTTGATCTTTTCCAAAACCATAACGTGTACGTGTATTGTGACGAGCATCATAATCAATTCTATTTTGAGATGGAAGTTGATCGCCTCGAGAATTTTGACCACATGCTGTGTCAGATAATTTATCCCAAAGTTGTTTTGGTATTTTATGTTTTTGATCTGGTCTAATCTGTGTCCATTCCGTGTGAGTATTCTTAAGATCAAGCTCTTTAGGATCATCTCGTAAAGTAAAATCTTCAGTAAATCTTAATTTATATGAATCATCACTTGTAACAAATAAGTTCAAACCATGAACGCTTATCGCGTCGTAGCGCGCTGGTTTAGTCAAAGTGGCAGGTAACAAATTATGAAATGTTAGGTATGTACTTGGACCATTTCTTAGTTGAATTTCAGCTTGCTGGGCTGACATTAAATTATTTGTAGCAGCAAATGTTTTATTTCGTACCCAGAAAAAATAATTATTACCAATAATCGTTCCTTCAGAATCACGTTGAGGCACAATAACATATTGATAATCATTTTTAAATTGAGTTTGTATCGTTAAATCATCTTTGCTTTCTGGGTCAAATGTCAACTCAATAGCATTTGGTTCATACTTTCGATACAAAACAACTACCTGTTGACCAGCTGGTATTTTATTTGTTAAATAAACAATATTTCCATTAACAGTAAAAATACTATTAAGCTGCAAAATTCCATTTATGTAAACAGAAATTCGCTTCGAGTTCAATGTCTCGTCAAACGTGAATGTCAACTTATCATTATTTCCAGTTTTCTTTTGTAATAAATCAGTGAGAATAGCCCAAGAGGTCCATGATGACTTTATTCTGTTTACAATTTCACCGCTATTAAGAACCAAAGGAGTCTTATTTTCAGCAACGGCTTCTGCTACAAGATCAGCAGTTGTTGCAACTTGAATCCAATCACCATAAAATGGTTGCCACGTATTGATAGGCGCATTCAAATCAGCCGAAAGTTGTTTTTGTGTAGGAATTACCTGTGCTATCCACTGTGTTTGCGAAATTAAAGGATCATTTACAAGTTCTAATGAAGCAAATGGAAGATGAGTTGTTATTGAAATTTGCTCACGAACTTTTACATTATGTCCAAGAGCAATTGCTTGCGCTATTTCAAGCGAATCAATATTATTAACTGCAGGAGTTAAAATTACTGCAATTCCAAGATTTGTAAAATCATACTTGATAGGAGCTCCTATTTGTCCAAAGAAATCTTCAATATCAAGACGCTGAGACAAAGTATTTGAAATAGCAATAACTCCAACTGTTCCATCAAAAATATCAAGCTTAAATGAAATTTCGCCAATAGCATTTCCAATCGAAGACACTTTGGCAGACGGTACAAAGGCAATAGAACTAAATTCAGCAGGTAAATCGACTAATCCTGGAAGCAACAATTCAAAACTTGAACCAATATCATAATTTAAAATTCCAGTTATCGTAGCTTCACCGACCGGTTTATCTTCATCCCATCCCCAAATTTTGACATTTGCATTTAATCCATGATCGCTAAATCTTCCATCATCAAGAGTTACATGTAAATCACTGATAAACAAGCGTGTAGAAGCACCAAGAAATTGAGTTACATTGCCTTCTGGAGGTGGGTTTGGAGTTCTTGACCAAGCAACTGGACGTTTCCACCAAATTCTATTACGAGAATAAGTTTCTTGACGAGCAACAGTTCCAGATTTTTTAAGACCACTTTCTATTTCTAATTTTCCTTCTTGTTCTTTTGCTTGCTTGTTATAAGTAAGAGGAGGAACATCTGATTGTACCCACTCATAGACCTTTATGTCAGAATAATCCGCTAATGATCCCCAACGTGATAAACGCTCCTCAATGGTTGAAAAGATTGAAGTATCGTAATATGGAACGTAATCAAGCGTTTCAGTATCCCACCAGACTCTACCAACTTCACGTTCCCCCCAGGTAGAAACGGTAGAATAATTAGGATTATCAGTAATAAGCGTAGAGCAATTGTAACGCGCTAAGTCAGTAGGCGAAATAATATTCACTGATTCAAGTGGTAACGGATTATGAGAATCAAATGCTGGATGCCAAACACTAATATCTTCTATAAGCGTTTGGCTCTTATAATTAAATAATTTAATTGGTGAAAATTTTGGTTTAGCTGGAATAAAACCAACTAATTCAACAGTTCCAGCTGTTAAAACGCGAATAGTATCAGAATTCACCTTTTCAACATCAACTCTAAATGAAAATAATTGTCCATTCGTGAATGGATTTAAGCCAGCTTCAATTAAGAATCCAATTTTACCATTATCATAATAAGTTCCAACAGTTCCATAATCTGCTTGAGTTAAAGTATCTCCAATTACGCTAAACTGAGTAGCTGATAACATCGTGATTTGCCAATTTTCGGCTGTTGCGTAGGGTCCATGAACTTTTATATCAGTAAGATTTCCATAACCTGTAACTTCCAGAGATGTTTTAACATTAGTTTCAAATACAAAAAAATCCTCGGCTACAAAAGCGATTTCACCGTTTATTAAGTCAAATTTAAATAAACCATTATCATACCTACCAAATCCAATATTTGTATCAATCACACCAGAAATTTCGCCTTCGAGTGTAAATGAATGTGGAGAGTTGGCACGCAATTTCCAAGTTTGAAATGGAATGCTATCTGAAATTGTTACGTTTGTTAATCTTCCGCTACCAAAACCAACCAACATTGGCTGCACAATTGTAGAAGTAAAAGCATCGCTTTTAAATGAAATAGGTAAAATAACATCAAGCTCTGTTCTAATTGTTTCAAATTCAAAAATATCAATTGAATCAAAATCCTGTGTTCCACTTTTAATTGATACAGTAAAATACCCGGGTAAAATAAGTGGTTCATCAACTTGTCCAGTTCCTATTAAGGTCGTTCCTTCATAAACATTGTAATGGTTAAAATCAATCGCTGTATCAAACTTGACTGAAAATATTGCTGCTTTCGTTATTTCATAAAAGTCATAAACATCAAAAATACCATTTCCAATTGTTGATCTGCTTATCAATTTCCACGTTGGTAGCACATTAAACATTGCCGTTCCAGCAAGTTCAGCTTCAAATGAAACATTAGCATTTAAATCGTCAATTAAAAACCAACGACTATCATCTAATGAGTCAATTCGCGTAAATGATGGATCAAACAATAATTTGTTTTGCTCATCTTCTGAAAAGAATTGAAAGCGACTCGTTTGAAGAGAGCAATCACTTTCAAAAAGTTTCATTTCTGGATATGCTTTTTGGCGCGCATCGCCGTATTCAGCTACTTTGTAAACCCAAAATTCATCAAGTTCGGCAGTATCAAACTTACTATTATTCGTAAATGCATTTATTGCAAAATTTGAGCCTTTAGCGCCTATTAAACCACGCCAAAATTGAAACTGTGTTGATTTACTTATGTCTAATTGGTCAAAATATTCTTTTTCATGATATCCAAATAATGACATTGCGTGCTGCGTAGTGTCATTATTTTGATAAACAAAATCAGAATCAAAATACTTAGCTACATTATCAACGCTTGCTTCAAGATTACGCTTTACTGAGTGACCTTGAAGATAAAAGCCGCCCATAGTTGGGCGTCGAGTTGATTTAACTTGACGTAATGTTTTAATTAAAAGCTTACTAATAATTAAACCTAAAAATGGATCATAAATTAAATTTACCTTTTCAGCTGGAAGAGCGTAATTTTCAAACAGTACAATATGTTCATATTCATCGATGTGAATATGAGCTGAAAAAATTGGAATTTTTGATGAAACCATTGTAATATCATCTTCACGAATCACTGTTAAAGCAGTCTTATCAAGCGCCTGACCTAACATGTCAAATACTAATTGACCACCACTAACGTCAGCAAATTTTGTAGAGTCAAAAGTTGAAACTAACCCCGTTTGTGTTTCAAACCAAAATGCTTTTGGAAATGGATTTAACACGTGACCTTGCCCAACATTTATCCCAGAGTATACAAAATCAATTAGCTTTTCTATTTCAAGTTGCCAATTTAAATTTCTACCTGTTAGATCGTCAATTTGAGAAACATCAGATTGATCAAAGCGCCAGCCGTCTTCCTCCAAGCGTTTAACATAGCCAAACATAATGTTTACTAAATTCTGAATACCCGTAACCACAAAAGGTGTAGACTGAGTTATTCTTGTTTCACCGTCAAGGTAGTGATTCCAATAAATGTCAGTATGACGTTTACTTAATGCGTGAAATGTTTGAAAATTTCCTGTAGCATTAAGATCAATGTACTCGATCACAGGATAATTCGGATTAAAAGTTTCAATTCGAAATTTCCAATCACTTCCATCAGTTGCAGGAATATACAGACCCTGTTCATTTAAAGCATAAGTGCCAATTTGAACAACCTGAATGCGAAATGCGTGTAACCATGATTCACGAACTATAGGATTCTGTTTAAATATTACAGAGCGAGCATTTGTTGTTACTTCATAAACGTCAGAACGAATTTCTAAATTATCCGTTTCAATCATTCCATCGCAACGATAACCAAGCTTTACGTCCCAATTTCTAAATGCAATTGACGCATAATTATTTCCATTAACATCAAGAGAGTTATATCGTAAGAGATTCGTAAATGACTGGTTTAAACCATTAAAACGATACGCTGTAAATGGTATAAACTTAAACTCAAATCCATCAAAAACAATTTGATCATTTAAAACAAACGGAATTCCAAGATCATCAACTTGTAGTTGACCATATGTGCCAATTGTTAAATCTTGACCTTCCACAACATAAAATTCACTATTTTCAATGCTTAATTTAAGTACAGTTACATTATTACCAACTTCACAAACTTTTAATGTAAACGGTAATGCAATATCAGTTATAACATTATCTGAAATGTTTCTAAGTGGAGAAACGTAAGATTCTCCATGAAGCTTAAAATCGATATGTGATAATTTTTTTCCAAGATAACGATCAAATTCCCAACCATTTACATCAAAAACAGTATTACCCCAAGTTTTTGCAAGGAACTCAAGAGGCGATAATTTAAAACCAATTCTTGTGATAGCGTGTTGAAATTCAATTGACTTTACCCAAAGTAATTCAGTTGGACCATAATCACCAATCACGTATGAATTTGCAATACCAGTTGGTATTGCATTCAATAAAGCGTCGCCGGAGTTCCATGCCGGAGGTGCAACATACGGCGGTAAAAGCTCATCAGTATGCACGTTTGTGCATACTTTAACAGTTGGATTTTGGGTTTTGATATAAACCCACATAGAGTCTTTCCACATTCTTACTTGCTCATAAATCATAGGATCAAGCATCGTAGTTGGATTAGACGTTAATTTCCAAACTGACCCATTCCAAGGTAACTCAGGACCATCGACAGTAACGTTGAACCCTGTTACTACTTGAGAAATGGTGTTAGCATCGTCCGCGCGCACGAGTGTTGCGGACGTTCCATTTATGGCGTGTACACGATAAATGCCATTTTGATGTAAATCACTTTGCCCAACAAATAAGAGACGTTGATTTACTGACAAGGAATAACCATTTACCGTAGAATCAAAGCCATCAGTTATGTTGAATAATCCAGCTATGTTGTTTCTAAAAACTAAAGAAACAGGAACACGTGACATTGACGCGTCATAAAAATTTTCAGTGTTTGCCCAAGTAGAATCCCAGTTCGAAGGTTTAACAGCAAAGTTTAATAGCTTCCAAGGTTCCAAATTTGGGCGGACCGTTCCATAAAGTGACAAATAAATTTGATGCCAGCGAGCAATACCTAAAGTTGATTCCGAATAGTTCCAAGAAAATGCATCTGTTGCTACATAATCAATGCCATATGGGTCATAGTTATATTTTGCAGCAAACTTTGCAAGTTCTTCCTCAAGCGCCGGCTTATTTAAATGTGCTGGTGTAAATGCGTCCCAGCTAGGAGTTGTTAAAATTACATTTTTTGAATTGAATAATTTTTGTTCCGCGGCAAGAATTAATGAGTTTTGAAGAGCAGCTATATTAATTTCTACCCACGCGTTGCTCAATGTTGTAACATTCCAATTATTTCCGTCCCACTGGAACAATTGATTAGTAGAACGTTTATACCAAAAATCACCAATTTCAATTTCTGAAATTAGTGGAGCATTTGATAAATCACTAATTACCGCGAAACACATTAATTTACCAGTTAAGCTGTTAAACCACAGTTGATTTTTATAGGGTTGTACTGGAGGTTGAGCTCCACTTGAACCAGAAACAATGTTACCGTCAGAACGTACAACTGGAAGATTAACTAGTTGATGTTCAAGCGTTATATTTCTTTCTTGTATTGGTGAAACATGACTGTCATGGTGACGAATTACATAAATTCCAAGTTCAAAATCAAACTCTATTCCTGGCTGAGTAAATGGAGAGATACCCAATACTGGAAGTGTGGCAGGCCAATTTGAAATAGGAGATGTAGTATCACGATAAACGCCAATAACATCAGCTCTGTTTGATCTATTTTCTTCATATGAAGCAAGTAAACGAGCTACTAAATCAGCGTTCGGATCAATAACTGTAAATTCAGATATTTTTGTCGTTGAAAGAAATTCAATTGAATTTAATGCAACATAATCAACCAAAGAATTTATCGCACCTTCATATTGTGCTTCGATAAATGAAATTATTGATGTTGGTGAAAAATCACGCTGATGCGCAAGCGCAACTAAAATGTTAAAGGCCCCATTATAATCTTTAATTTTACCACCTAAGCCAAGATCATGTGAAATTTGACGATAATTATTTCTGCCAAAAGGCGAACCATCAATTGCTATTTGATCCTTTATGACTGTCATAAAATGGTTGACTAAATCACCATGTAGTACGTCACGTCGATTTTCATGATAAGGATTTAAATTTAACTGGTTTGGTGTCATCCACGCACCAATATTTTCAAAATCCTGAGATGGGTGTAGTGGAAAATTTATAACGTTTCCATTTCCATCAGCAGTTACGTATCTAAACCCCTCAATGTTGAAAACACTAGTGGTGATTGTGTCACCGTTCATAAATGGGATTGTCCCAGGTGTCACCAGGAACACGCCAGCCTCAGTGATTAATGGTACATTGACTTGTCCATTGTGTGCAATCCCGGACTTTGAGCCAATCGCAGTAAAATTGGTTGCATCATCAAAGAATAGGCGCCACATTTCTGCGGAAGCTTGCGGATTAAGAGTTATTGAAAGAGTTCCATTGCCAATTCCTTGAATATCCGGATCACTGCATTGAACTGAAATTGGTCCCGGTGACCAGATACTTCTAATAGATGCTCCCTTTTTAAAAAACAATGTTCTTCCATTTTCATCAATTAAGCCTTGTGAAAAAATGAAATTGCCTGATTTATTTGTTTTAACACGTCTAAAAAGGTATTGATCTACTGAATAAGTTTGATCTTCAGTGTAATAAAAAATTGAAGAAACTTTATTCGTAGGAGTTCCATCGTAATAGTAAATGTTAAACAGTGGAATTTGATTTACGATTGAGCGAACTTGTCCTGAAAGCATTTCAATGTCAGCATCGAACTCAATGATAGGACGAAGAGCTTGAACAACTAATTTTTTATCAATAGCGTGAGACGCTACCCAATCATCAAGATCATCTTTATGCACCCAGTAATTTGAAGTAGACCAATCGCTTGACCCATTTGATTCAATAACATAAAACTCGGGTACACAGGCTGGATTCCAATCTAAGGTAGGACGGGTTGTCTCTGGAATTGCTGGAAGAACCCAATAATACTGAGCAAAATTATCAAATTTGTCAAGATTAATTGGCGGAATGAAATTAAATGATTGTTGTTTACTCCACTCGCGAGCGTTATCAATATCTATACCGGCGCTACGCCATTTATTAATAATGTCCGAAAAACCGTAGGAGAATTCTTGCGAACCTACTTTCCAATATGTCATTGGTGACAGTTCGTTGACGACTCTTTCAATTGTTGACTGAGGAACCCAAGGACGAACTTCTGATGAATCTTCTACCTTATGGCCAATTAGCCCGTAAAGAGGAAGTACTTCTTCTTTGGTTAAAAAGCGATTAAAAAGATTTCGCGTAAGCGATAAATTTACCTTGTTTCTAAGATACTGCGGAAGATATCTTGTTAGATCGTGGTAAGGTGTTAAGTAGTCAGTCATATTGAAAGCTCAAAGGTCGCAAATGTTAGCTATGATATATTTATCACAAAAAACATTTGCTCCAAAATGAGCTTTCTTATAGTTTCGCGTACTCGCTTAGTCCTGTCTCAATAAGGTCAGCTTTGCAATCAAGCAAATCACCTGATCCGTCTTGTCGATAATGTTGATTTATAATTTCAATTGCCTTTTTTAATTTTTCTGGTTTATTACAAATAATGTTTTTTATATTTTTTATTAGCAAAAACTTTAAAATTCGTTTTAGAGATGTACAATCAGTGCAACTAAAATCACCGTCAACTGAAGATGGCGCGCCTTGTAGAGATGTCAGTGACGTACAATCAGAGCAACTAAAATCACCAGTTAAATGACAACCTGGTGTATAACCAGGATATTTTTTTGGTAATTTGGATAAATCTGTCCATTTGGCAGGTACTTTAATATTACCTTTATAAGTTGGGATTACATTTTCAAATAATTGATTTATTTTCATTATGTTAGTCTTCCTTGTCTTAATACATCCCGCGTCAAATCTGCTACAATCTCAATATCAGTAATCTTAGCGGCAGATTGCAAAATCTCATCCATACCACACTGTACAGTAAAAAGTGAGCCAAATGAATTAGTTGAGAATACAGGCACAAGTACAACTGAAGAAATTTCAGTTGGAAGACGCTGGTGAATTAACGCGATAAGTTCAGTAGCATAGAAACTATTACCAAAATCCCAATTAGAAATATCAAAATAAGTGTTAATTACATTTAGAACTTCTTGTTTAATAACTTCGGTTGAAAGTTTTGCTGTTGGAGCAATAACAACTTTAAAGCGCGCGCGTAGCTGCGGTTCTGCAAGTTCACCAAATAACAATCTAATTTTTCCTGAGTGAAGGACAATCGTATCTGAAAGCATCTTATTTTCAAGCAGATAGCCATATGACTGACGAAGCTCAAGAGGCGTTGGTGGAACTGGAGGTACAGTTGACAAGCCACGAATATATGAAATTACGTTGTTGTAGTAACCGCTAGTTAAGATAAATGCGTCGTGTATGTTTGATGCTGATGGGTCAATCATATTTGTATGAGGAGCATAATGCTGCCACATAAAATCTAAGTTTTTACGCGTCATAAAGCGTAAATAATTACCAGTTGTATCAACCATTGAACCTGGATTAAAAGTAACTGATGGCCAACCAATAGGAATAGAATCATAATAAATTGATGAAGGTGTAATTGGCACAGTTGTGTACACAAACATATTCGCTGAAAAATTTTCAAACTGCAAAAGCTTATCAGGAATAGTGTCTCCAGATACTGAAAGCTTTAACGCATCTGATGGCATAATTTCAAGTGCGTGAATGTTAATAACGCCATCACCATCAACAACTGGACCAACAACATCATAATTTTCATTATGACCAAGTGGTAATCCATTAGGCTTTAAGTTTGAGCGAAGAACACGAACAGTATCGTACACGCGATCTTTTGTCTCATTATCAAGAATTTGATCGGCTTGATTAAACCAAAACTTTGTATTTTGAGATGATGCCACAAGTTTCAGTGAGCGGTAATGAATTGTAAATCCAATTAAGTCATTTGTAACTGGCGCTAATATTCGCTCGATCCAAAAAATCCACGAAGATATTGGATCAGTAGGATCAAATCCTAAAGAATCTGGATTTGCTGGCAGCGAAGTACCATTTATAAGTTCCCAGTAACCATTAAGATTAAAAGTTGAAATATAATCTGGAAGCAATGGGCCTGCGTAGCCAGCTGGTGGACGTAAAATAAAAGCGTCACCTTGTTTAAGATCAACATTCGTTACTAGAAAATCAATTGGTGAACTAGTGTCAACTAATGAATACTGTTTATCAACAACGCCATTAGAAAGATTGCCGCGAATAGAACTTGTAACATAAAGAGTTTTTTCATCTGCTGCAACTTCAATAGTGAAAACTTCTAACTCAGCAATAGCGCTTGTTATTGAACCAGTTAATGTTCCTGAACCTCGCATTGCTGTTTTACGATTAAAGCGTAAACCAAAGCGTTGCTGAATAGCAACGGTCTGTAAGCGAGACCCACTATCACCATTTACGTAAGGTGTTACACCATCAATTGTTCTTGGTAAGGTATCCTGCCAAATTTTGCCATCATCACTTGAACCTGACGTACCAGCTCCGCTTGGAATTAGCGCGTAAGTAACACCATTTATGGTTGTCAAACCTAAAGGCTCACCGTACCAATGACGATCAAGCGCACCCTGTATCATTGTTTTTTCTAGAAGAGGGATTCTATTATCTTCAATAAAAAGACGACGTGGTGATGAGATAACGCCTATTAAATCAGGATCTGTTGCTGAAATATGAAGCAACATATTCATAATAGAAGTTGAAGAAAGCAGCGGCTCAATTACATTATCAATTAATGAGCGCGCTGAAACACTTGTATTTTGAACTTCAGTAGTTAAATTGTAACGAAGCTGAAGATCATCACCAAACAGTTTAATATTTTCATATGTTCCTGACGCGTCATTCCAATCAATCCATTTTGGCTGGCCAGCAAATGTGCGATTGATTGTAAATAATCGAAGAATTGACTGATCTTTTAACATAAACGTATTATGATCAGCAGCGTTGACCATTCTGTTCTGAGCGTAATATGTAGAAGGCGCTGATTGACGAACATGATCAATTGTTTCAGACGCAGCAGAGTTTTGAATAGCTGATGTAAGTGAAAATGTTAAAGAGCAAGTTTCATTTAAACCTAAATTCGAAGTGTATGAAAATGAAATAGGTTGATTTTGAATTCTATTTGCTTGAATTACAATCGGCTTGTTAATTGATTGACGAGTCCAAATTTGGAACGTTCCAATAGGCATATCACTATAGTCACCATCCCCAAACAACAACTTTACACGATCATTTTCTAATGTTTCAACTTCAAACTTTTTACGATTTGTAGTATTATTAAAAAACAAATTTTGTTCAGCTAACGTACTTACTTGTTCCCAGCGTTCAAGAACATTTCCATTTGTGTCAACACGTGAAAGCCAAACGTCTGTTTCATTAACATTTTGAAGAGCAAGCTCAAGTGTTCTGTTTGGAATCTGAGAACTAATAGTGTAATCAGTTCTAACGAGGCCGCCCTGTTTTACGAAAAGTAAAATTCCAGTGTAATCAGAGCCATCTCCTAAACCATCACTAGAGTAAATAAATGAAAGAGATTGCGATGGATCAGGTGTTCTTTCAAATGGTCCATTTTCATCAATGTCAACAGGAACAATTTCCATTGGAAATTGTTCAGTTCCAGTATCAGCAATAAATGGAAAAACACCATTTACAAATGTTGATGAAATATTTGCAAAGTTATACAATTGAAGACTAACATCGCCAACTTGCACTGACTTTTGAGGTTGCCCAAATTTTCCAGTTAAAACGTGATTTAGCACTAAGAAAAATTGTTCCTTCCAATTTGAATTATTAGGATCATTCCACTTAATCACTGTGTTTGCGAGATTAATACCTTGCGAGTCAATAATTCTTTCTGAAGTAACAATTGATGTTATTTTTACAAGGCCACGGCCTGGAATGTTTCGTGTCACCTTGTATGAAATTAACTTAGCAAGACGAAGAATTGATTGTTTGCGCTGAGCAGTCGTAATAAAGTTTTCATGTGACAGCATATCAACACGATACGCGAGAACTTCTGCTACATAAGCAAACATTTCAAGGAAAGCAATAAACTCAGATGACTCAATAAAGTCATTGAAACTTTCTGAATAGTACAACTTAACGTAATCAAGCAGAGCTGCTTTAACTGTATCAAAATCGTAGGAAACAAATGAGATATTGTTAAACGCCTCGTACACACGTTCCCAAGATTCTGCACTGTAAATATTTCGAATTGCCATTTATTTTAACCGTTTGTCGAAATTTCGATTCGTAACGTATCCGTTACCTTAAATTCAATGTAATAAAGATCTGCTAATGCAAGAATCGCGTTATTATCAGGAAGTGAAACAACTGATATTGCAACAAGTTTAACTCGTGGATCATAATTAATAACTTCACGTAAATCAGCTTCTATAGCAGCTCTAGTGCGCTCATCATTTGGTTCAAACACCATAAGCGGTATTCTAGTACCAAAATTAGGCATCATGAGACGCTCACCTTTTATTGTGTAAATGTGATTTAACAAATCACGCTTTACAGTCTCGATATTTGAGGTGCTAAAACGAAAGCCAGTATCTAACCAGGCTTGCGTTGAAAATCCTCTGTAAGTTGCAGTTGTCATTTACGTCTCGTTTTTTATTTGCTTCAATATTTATCCAAAAAACTATTCACGCCAATTTTGATTTCTTTTCAATTCTGACGTTGGACGTTGCCACGGTTCATGCTCTGGAACCAATGGAGGAGGTACTGCTTTATCAGGACATTCGGGTGAATCAGCAGCTGGACCATTTAGATCTATTGAGGAACCAGTAACAAAGACTCCACCTTCTCCAGTTAGATGCATTTCAGCGCCAGAAGCTAAAAATCCACCATTACCTGTTAAATTCATTTTAGAACATGCTGTTGCCAAAACTGAACCACCGGAGCTCAAATTAAAGTTTCCACCTGATGTTACTCGCGTAACTCCGCCAGATATTAAATCAATAGTGCCACCAGCTTCAAGGTGGATGTTCTGTCCAGCGGTCATGTTAATATCTTTTCCTGCGTGCACAGAAATAGAAGCACCACCAAAAATGTGAATGTGCCCATCTTCATCAAGTTCAATCCAGGTGTTACCGAGGGCAGATGAAATGTAAATACGCTCATTTGTATCGTCTAAAATGACTTGAGCGCCTGCAGTAGTTTTTAGTCGGATTCTACAGTGAGCGTTATCATCAGTCATTATTAACGAGTGGTGACCTGGAGTAACAAAGCAATACGTTTGCGGATCTTTTATTTTTTGAGGGTCAGCAGCGGAAGGTGTATAACCATCGGTTCCATCTTTAAGAGTTTGTGCTTGCGATGCTTGTAGCTCAAAACCACCTCGCGAAATACATTGAGGACTTTCTACTTGATTCTGAAATTGAGCTCGAAGATTTGTATAGGCCGGTTGAAGAGGTTCATAGATATCTGTCCATGGGCCCGGTTGCTTTTGATCATTTACATTACGACCAGCAGGAAGCGAGCGATTGCGATGCAAGTCAAAAAATGAGGCAAAATAAAAGCGGCGGGCGGGGTTGCCGTTGAGTAAAAATACAAGAACTTGAGCGCCAATTTTTGGAATTGCCCAAAAGCCATAAGATGCCCAGCCTTTATTTGGTGCTGCATCTCGTCCAGCTGGAAAATCATTTGTTACTCCAGCTAACGGTGAGGCATACTCTGCCCATGGCAAAGTATCAATACTGTAAGTTTCACCATCTAAAGCTGGACACCAAATCTTACAACGACCCATTTGTGACGGGTCGTCAGTTGCCATTACAAATCCTTCAATTATAAAAGGAAATTGAAATTTTGCATTATCTAAAATATGTTTTTTAGCCATTATTTTTGAGGAACTTTTTTATCGTCTGGACGAGCTTCTAAGTATTGACCGTAAAGGTCAAATGATTTTAAAAAAAGATCTTGTGTAAAATGCCCATCAGAGGTAAAATGATTTTCTACTTCAGTTACCCAGTACCAGCCATTGTAAAAAAATTGTTCTGAAAAAAGCTTTTGATCAGCAATTGAATAAAGATAATCAGCAGGTTGAAAAATGTTAATCTTTACAAAAAGAGGCTCTGAAATTGCTGAGCTGCCGCCTTTGTGCTTTCCTTTATCACTTGCTTCATCAACAGTTGAAATAGCTTTTTTCGCCATTTCATCGACCCACTTACGATGCTGAGTTTTTGAAGCTTGAACTGAGGTTTGAACAGTAGAGTCACTGAAATTCGTAATTTTTGTATAGTCTGCCAAATTTTCACGCACTTTAGTGTGCGCTGGAACAGCAGGAAGAACTGTCATACCTAGTAACTCTGGATTTCCTCTAATCTTAACCTTAGCGTTTACCATTGAGATAGCGTGAATCATACACAGCGCGGCGTGAAACTCTTGAGAATTTCTAAATCGCTGTTCAGAACCAGGTAATCCTTTATTAACTGCGGTAGAATTATTTTGCTGTTCTTCTTTTGAACGAGAAACTGGAATCATTGGCTGTCGTTTACGCGCGTAAGCTAACGTATTTTTTGGCGCAACCTTTTGTTTATCTTCTTGCTCTATTTGACCATTTTTAAATACTGTGGTTGCAGCAAGCTCTCCAATTTTGCTATTATCTTGAAGAGCAAACATATAATCGTTCAACTTAATATCCATGTGAATGATGTCACTGTTTTTTCCAGAAAAAATATAATCATACACGTAATAATTTGAAGGGGTTTCATTTGCCTTCGGCATATTATTTTGTGTGTCTTCTTTCTTTTTACGCGCTTCTTGAAATCGTTGAACATCTGGTAAATTGTATTCTACTACATCACAGTGTACTAAAATCGTATCATCATCAGATGTTACACTTGATACTGTTTTAAAAATCTTTGCTGTTCCTTTTGTTTTATTTTCAAGCGACGCCATAGCGTTTACTTCAGGGGTCGCTCTTAGCAAAGAATAAATTGCATCAAAAATATTCATGTTAACAGCTGAATTAAAATATTGACCATTAAGCTGTTCAACTTTTCCAGGTTCACCGGATTCTCCTGTAGTGGCTGGAGTACCAGCATAAAGATTTTTAAAGTTTATTTCAGGCGAATTTTCAGGTGTTGTGTCAATCTTAAATGATTCCCAACTTTTTGGAATTGTTATCATGTATTGAACCAAGCGACCGTTTTGAAGATCCTTTGACTTCTTTACGTCATCTGAGTTATAAGCCTTTAAATCAGCATTAAAATTATTAAAATAATCTAACGAAATACGATTAAGATTATTTTCAAGCGATTGGATTGCTGCTCCAAGCGTGCTGTCTTTTGAAAAAATTGTTTTATCAGTATTAAACTTTGCAAATGTTTCTACAGCGTCAAGTGACCCAATTGAGATTGGTAAAAATTCAATCTCATGATCTGAACCACGTTCAGTAACAGTCATGTCTCCTTTAACAAAGATCATTGGAATATCAGTTACTTCAATTAACTCAGTTGTATTTTGGTCAGTATGACCTATAAACATAGTATGAAGCAAAAACATCATTCCTGTAACATCAGTTTTAAGTTTTTCATCAACTAAATATTGAAGATAATTTAAAAAGCCAACGCCTGAAACATCAGTTACTTCCATTTTAAGCTTACTACTATAAACGTGAGTATCACTTGGGCCAGACCCCGCCCCAAATAAAACGTTGTATGAAACACCTTTAATTGAAAAGTCAGAAGTTCGTCTAGTATCTATAATAAGATAAACGTCACCACCTTCTTTAGAAGGCGATATATTTGATCCAATTCTTGCATTTTCAAGTTTTTCTAAAAAACTTTTTTCTGGTTTGCCTTTTTCTTTTTCTCCTTGTCCTAAAAACTTACGAAGAGATTCTGATGAATTACTTACCAACAAAATATGGTGAAAAGCGTATGAACGATACTTATCAAGAGGATTTAAAGGTAAACCCATTTACACCACCACTGGCTCAAGAATTGTACCTTTTTCACGGGTTGAATTAAGCCCACCAATTTTTTCAGAAGTAAACATCATAACGCGATCAATTGCTGGAATTCGTAAAACTCTTCCAGGAGTAATTTCGTTAATAGGATCAAGAATAGCATTATACTGTGCTAGGAACCACCAAAGTCGAGGATTGTTATAAAAAGCGTTCGCTATTAAATCAAGTCGGCCTTCATAAAAATTTTCAACAGTATATTCTAAATCTGAAACGTCAAGATCAAGTTCTTTCGGTTGCCAAACTTCAAGACCAATTGAGCCAAATTCAGTCACTCCACCTTGAACATAACGAGAAATTTTTGATTTTATTGAATTAGTTTCTGTCATGATGTTCTTCTTGAACCTGTACGATTAATTTGAAATTGAGGGTCACTCCCAGTAGAGCGAGACCCATTACGAATGATGTCAAAAACTGGTGCATTTGGAGTATCAAGCGAGCGGCCGCCGTCACGTTGAATCGTAAATACTGGATTACTACTTTGTGAACTTATAGCTCCAGCCGCATTATCCTTAACAGCGCCTTCGGCAACCGAGGGAGAGGGTGGCCCCATTATTTCAGAAACTGGGCTTGCCACTTGTGGTGTGGTTCCAGCATCTACTGATGGAACCACAGCATCTGAGCCAGTTGCTCCAGATTGTCCTTGTATAGCACCTTCTTGATCTGTTATAGGAGCATTTGAAAATGCTTTTGAAAGATTACCAATACGATAATCAGCTAGACTAAAATTTGAATACTCACGAGGTGAATATGCTTCCAGTAAATCTAAACTGATGTTAATTAAGACAGGAAATGGATCGCCGGAAGTCGTAGGTATGTAATCATATTCCTGTGGCCACTCCCAGCTGTAGCTAGTTAGAACTACTGGCAATGGACCAATGTTTCTATCACCGTACGCTTCTAAGATCAAAATATCCGGTGGGGCGCCTAGTTTTGATTTTAACTGCGTGTCCTTTCCAGTGCCATAACCGTAGTACGGCATAACCCAGGAACGAATTACTTGAATTATTTCTTGATTCTTAGTTGCCTCGCCAGTTGTTCGTGAAATAAGCTTCGCCTGCATTGACCAGTCGCGAGCGCGAGTTGTACGCCATTTTTGAATTTGTCCTGGATGATGAATAATATCAACACCAGCATAATCGGCCGAACGCTTTTCGGTTATCGTTGGAGTAACGTTAAACATTACAACTTGATTGCTAATAGTGGAAGTCAATTTAACAAAAAAATCAGAACCATATTTTGACTTTTGCGTGTCGGCAGCTGATGGCATACACATTAAGTTTGATTCCATAGCGCCAATTTGACCAGGAACACCACCCATTACGGCGCCCGAAATGTCCTTAACACTGCTTATTCCGCTGTTTAAGAGGCCTGCTGCTGCTTTGCCTGCCATCTGTGATACTTGAGCAGTCATATTTGGCATCAATTGAGTTCCAATTAATGAGGAGAACTGTCCAAGATTTCTACCAAGCGAACCAGTAAGGGCGCCAGTAGCATTTGAAATCAACGTTCCAGCACTTGCAGTGGAATAATTGACTAAGTTGTTAGCTATTGAAGTCGCTCCAGTTGCAAGTCCTGAAATACTTGGCAATGAAAATCCAGGAGTGTCAGTTGCTGGATTTACTTGCCCAGCAGCATTCGTATTTGCGCCAGGCAAGCCGCTTGCCGGTGTAGCTTGTCCTACTGTTCGCGTTGTTTCTCCATCCTTTATATCATATTGAGTTGGTGTGCGAATTATAACAAAATCATTCACTTACGTTCTCCATTAATTTCCAGAGACGATTAGCAAGAGGCGCATTTTTTGAAAGTCCAGTCAATAAAGCAAAAACTTCTTTTTCACTTTTGTGGACGGCGCGGCGAACAAGAGTTCCACTAACTTTAGTTATATCATCCGTTGATAATCTAAAATGCTTATCTTCTTTAAGTTTTTCTGAAAGTTCATCAATGTAAGTATCAAGTACTTCATCAGGAGCATCAATAAATAAGCTATTACGTGGTGGTAATTCAATTTTAAAATGCTTAATTTTTTCACCATTAGGTTTTGTAAATTTTGAATCTAGCAATTCCTTATAACTATCGACTCTATCAGAACCTGCAGCGACTGCAATAGGTTCATAACCTGTTGGGGTCATTCCTTCCTCATACGATGTTCCAGGTGGAAGATAGCGGCGAACTTTTACAAAAGCGTCAAACGCGCTTTTTACAACAATAAAAGAATCTTTTGGAATAACGCCGGTATGACCTGAATTTTGCATAATGTATACTCGTTCTTTTCCAGGAATTGGATTACGATCAGTATCGTGAGAGCTTTTTTCACCTTCAACAACTGCCACAAAAAGTCGGGTTATGTTTAAGTCATTGTGTTCTTTAATAAACTTTACCATTTTGCCAATTAACGTATAGTGCGCGATTGTTGGTGGCTGCATACGTCCTATCATTATTACACAATTTTGTGAAAGTTCTGGATATTTAGTTTTGTTTTCTATTAAAACTAATTCAGCTTCATTATAATCAAAAAGCATTTTCTATTCTCCTAATTAAAAAACCATTTAATGGAAAATCATTTCCTCTTTTTAATTGGATAGGAATTTCATTTTTTATAAATTTAGAAATATTTCTAAAAGGAATGTTTGATTCAATGAAAAATTTTTTAAGATTTTTTATAATTTGCTTATTACCGTTTAAATCGACAATTTCAAAAAATCTTGAATTATTCTCTAATCCCTTGCGTGATTCTTTCCACAACATACGAGTTTCCAAATTGTGTTTTTTTCCATAAAATCCATTTTTTTTACCAAGCACTGCATTTGACATATTCTTAGAATATTTTTCAGTTTTCATATAATCTCTATTTTTTGGTCCTTTACCAAAACTTTTTTTAAGTCTTTCTTCACGTTTTTTATCTGAAAGCAGATTCCATTGATTTTTAGATGCTATACCAACATTACGTTTCCATTTTTCTTTTTGTTCATATGTCATACTTTCAACAGTATTTCCGCCAGCAGCGTATTTTTTAAGATTATAATATTTTTTTCCCAATTCTTCATTTTTAATTTTAGAAAGCCATTTTTGTTCTATTGTCAAGGTTTGTTTTTTACAATTTTCAAAATTAAATTCTAATACATTAAATCTAAATGTTTCAGGTCTTTTTAAAATAGCTCGTTTACAATTAATAGAAGAAGTTAAATATCCATCAGAAAGCTTTCCATGATGTGAGCCGATGCAAAATTTATTTCTGATTGTATCAAACCAAATATAAACGTATCCAAAATATGGAACATTCGGCGGCTGAAAGCGCCCGACAGCAACTGCAGCATATTGTTTAAGCTCAGGAAATTTTTTATCTTCTAAAAGAGTAAGAGCGAGATATTCGTCGTAATCGTTATAAAGCATTAGGTAGGCCTGTTAAATAATTAATTGCTTTTCATATTTATACCCAACAGAACTATGTACAAAATCAAAAATTTTGTGTATAATGTAGTTATGGGTAAGGAATAAACTCGAAAAACTACAATATGGAGAAACGTTTAATGTCTGAAACTACTATTGAAAAACCTAAAAAATTAAAAAGAGAAAGATCAACCACCACCAAAGGTCATTATGTAACAAACGCAAAGCTACTTCCAGCAATTGAAAAATCAAGAGCTGAAGGGCGAATTACCCATGAGCTAGCGGTAATGCTTAAGCAAATAGCTGAGCGCTATTCACTAAAAAGCTGGTTCATTGGTTATTCATATCGTGAAGATATGATTGCGTACGCGCTGTTAAATTTATGCGCTAATGCGTTAAAATTTGACCCATCAAAAGGCTCAAATCCTTTTGCTTATTATACAACCTGCGTTCACAATTCTTTTCAACAATTTAAAATTGACGAAAAGAAACATCGTGATATAAGAGATAAGCTTATGATTGATGCTGGAGCTAACCCAAGTTATGGGTATTCTGAGCGCGAACATGAGCATTTTAAAAATGAACATCAAGACTTTTTTGAAAATTATTAATGAGCTTAGAAATTCAAGAACTTTCAATGGGAGACTACCCCATTAAAAGAATTTTGATGTTTACTGACATCCACTTTGGAGCCAGAAACAACGGAATTCAACATAATCAAGATTGTCTAAATTATCTCGACTGGTTTACATACTTAGTCAAGAAAGAAAAAGCAGATGCAGTCGCCTTTATGGGCGACTGGCATGAGAATAGAAATTCAATAAATGTGCTCACACACAAATATTCAATACAGGGTTTACGAAAACTCGAGGAACTTAATATTCCTATTTTCTTCATCATAGGAAATCATGACCTTTATCACCGACATACGCGTGATGTTCACTCACTTGAAATTTTTAAAGGACGAGAACATTTTATTTTAATTGAACATCCTGTTTCAGTTGATAAGAAAATGTTATTTTGCCCTTACCTTTTTAAGGACGAGTACCCTGCAATGGTTCCTCACGTAATAAAACATCGTTATGTGTTTGGTCACTTTGAATTTAGAAACTTTGTACTGACAGGCAGTAACACAATTGCTGAACATGGCCCTGATCACACAATGTTTAAAGGTTGTCGCTTTTTATTTTCTGGTCACTATCACGCTCGTCAAACCAAAGACAACATCATTTACATTGGAAATACTTTTCCAACTAATTACGGTGATGTTGATGACATTAGGCGAGGAGCGTGTCTTCTTAACCTAGAGGAAGATGATTTCAAATTTTTTGACTGGCCAGATTGCCCATCATTTCATAAAACAACCTTATCAAAGGTAATAAATGAAGAATGGGAACCTAGAAGAAATGGAAGAGTTCGCTGCTTAATTGATGAAGAAATTAGCTACACTGAAGTTCAGCAGCTACGAGAAGATTTACTTGAGCTTTATGGGCTACGAGAGTTCACTATTGAAGAAAATATTCTTGAAAAAAAGGATGCTATGCTTGAAGGAGCTGATGTTGCAATTAATTCTCTAGAATTAAGTGATTTAGATGAAACGGTTCGAATATTAATAAAAGAGGGTGTTCAAAATACAACAACAATTTCATCAGACAAGTTAATTGAAATTTACAACGAGCTATAAATGTCACGTAAAATAACTTTTAAATGGATGTCCTGGAGGAATTTCACCTCATTCGGTGAAATTGAAACTTTCATTGATCTTACTCAAATTGGCACTATCTTTTTATATGGCGTTAATTTAGACACGGGTTCAGCCAATGGAACTGGTAAGTCATCAATCATAAACGCTTTTTGTTACGCTGTTTATAATAAGCCACGCGATTCAATTTCATTGCAGCGACTTATAAATTCCACTAACGCTTGTAAGAATACACTAATGGAAGCGCGTATCGCTTTCTCAAAAGGAGAAGATGAGTATGAAGTCTATCGTTGTAGGGGGGCGGCTTACAACATATTAATTACAAAAAATGGAGTTGACATAACTCCTGACTCAGTAAGTGAGTCAGATAAGTTAGTTGAAGAAATTATTGGAATCAGTTATGAACTTTTTACAAAGGTAATTGTGTTCTCTGGTTCAGCAATGCCATTTCTTGAAATGCCTGTTGCTTTTCAACGTAATTACATTGAGGAGCTTTTTAAGATAACATTGCTTAGTGAAAAAGCAATTATCTTAAAGAAAAAAATACAGCAAACAGAAAATGACATTCAAATAGCTCAGGTTATTATTTTAGAACAAGAAACAGCTGTAAAGCTTCACGCAAAAAGAATCAAAGATGCAACAGAACGAGCCATAACCTGGGAAAATAATAATGAAAAGCAGATCAAAACGATTACTGCAAAGCTTGCAAGCATCGAAGGAGTTGACTTTGACCGTGAGCAAGAGCTGCATTTAGCCAAATCTGAGTTAAACAGTATTAAAAAGGAATTGGAAAGCGAACAAGCTTTAAAGCGTCAAACGCTAACTACTATTGAAAAGAAGATAAAGAAAAACAATGAAGAGCTAAGTCACTTACGAGATGATAAGTGCCCTTATTGTTTACAAGGAATGCCAAACGCTAACGATAAAATTCAGTCACTTAAACTTGATAATAATACCCAATATCAAAACAAACAAGTTATTGAGAAACAGTTAGCAAAACTTCAAGCTGAAATTCAAACTATTGGAGCAGAGTTTGTAGAAATATCTGAGGAAATAAAATACCCCGATCTTCAGCAGCTTCTTAATATTAGAGCTCAACGAGCAACTTTTGAAGCGCAACTAGATGAGTACGCTCATGCTGTTAACCCTCATACTGAAACCATTGAAACTCTCACAAAAGAAAATGTCGCTGATATTGATTACGAATTGATTGACAGGTTAAAAGCTCAACAAGAGCACCAACAATTTCTGTTAAAGCTTCTTGTTGATAAAAATTCCTTCATAAGACGTAGAATCATAAATCGCACAATTCCATTTCTTAATGAACGCATTAATTACTATGCTAAGGAACTTGGCTTACCACATGTTGTAAAATTTGATGACAATATGAGTTGTACTGTTTCCGAATTTGGTAGAGAACTTGACTTTGGTAACCTATCAGGCGGCGAAAAGAAACGTGTTAATTTGGCTATTGCTATCGCGTTTAGAGACGTGCTTCACAGGCGACACGCTTTTATTAACGTGCTATTCTTAGATGAGATAGATGCCTCGTTAGACGCAACTGGAACTGATGTTTTAATTAAGCTGATCAGAAACAAAGCTAACTCTGATAATCTTGGTATCTGGGTTATTATGCATCGACCAGAAGCTGAGGGTAAGTTTGATAAAACTATGCTAGTAATTAAAGAAGGTGGCTTTTCTCGCTTAGAAGAGTTACAGTTAAATACGTAAAATAATCCATAAAAATAAATAGTGGTATCAACAATGAAAAGGTGCCACTATGAACCTCCTGCAAGAAATAGACCTCATCGCTGAGGAAACCAAAACCGAGAAAGACTTGGTAAAGATGTTCAAGGACGCCAAAGACAGCGGCGCACTTAAGAACTATGTCCTTTCTGAAACCTATGACGTTCGTCCACTCAAGATAGACGAAGAAGTCAAAGTAAAATTCCCAGGATTTACCTCTAAAACCGAAAAAGCGCAGGAAGGCGAGAGCTTGTTGCGTGTTCACGATAAACCAAATCTTCAACGCATTATTGATGAGGAAGAACTTGAAGATAGTTACGCTCCTATTCGTCCAAATGAAAAACCAGATGCAGAAGGATTTACGCTTTATCGTAGCGTTAAAACACTTCAAGCTTTTCAATATACTGAGGACCAACCTCTGGTCTTCCAGGGTAACGTAGGAGGCTCATTGCATGTTAAAATGAATGACTATATCGCTCGTGACGTAGCTAATCCCAAGAGAGTCCTAGTGTTTCCTGGTCCAAAGTTTGAAGACAAATATACTGAAACCAAATGAAAGTTCAAAAGCTAATTTCTGAGAGCCCTGGTTCTGGTTCTTTTACTATTATGTGCACTAAGCAAGTAAAAAGTAATGTTCAAATTGATATGTTTGAGCAAAATTTTAAATATCTTGCGTCACAAAATTTTAAAGATGAAACTGTTAGATTGGATAGTTCCTCTGGTAGAATTAATGTCGGAATACAATTTAACAATTCTTCACGAACAATTTTTCCTAAAAAAGTAGCAGAAATAATTTTAAAATTTGTAACAAATTATACTGGAAGTTCCGTGTTTCCACCAGTAAAAATGCATGTAAATTATCCAACGTTGATTTTGTTAGATTTTAGTGATCAAGATGATCGAATTGTTGATCAAACAGTCGACAATGAACATTTAATGATTAATGGATTTACGCTCAAAGACATTCATAAACACATTAAAAATATTGATTCGATTTATTGTAATGATAAAATCACAGATAGCGTTTTAGGTCTATTATTAATTGAACACAGTCTTCGTTGTTTTGAAGAAGTTGTAGGCGTTCCATCTTTAAATGAAGACTGGATGGAAATAGTTAATAAACACTTAAGTGGCGATAAAGATGTTCTTGAATGTAAAACAGATTTAATTGAAAAAGGATTTCCAAAGTTGGCAAAAATATGAAAGTCAAGCAACTTCTTCAAGAAGCTCAGCGTGGAATGTTTTACTTTACATTCAACTCAGCTCAGCTCAAACAACGTATGAAAATTCTCTCCTTCTGAAAGATGATTTACAGGTTGCAGCAGAAAAGCTCGGTGCTGAAGTAGAGTTCATTGGACGTACTGAAGATGATGACGATGAAGGCAGACTCACGAGTAATTATGGGTTCAAGATTTATCATCACTCAGGTGATCTTCACCCGAAACAACTTGGTATTGTTCTCAATAATCTTTATGTAAAATACACAAATGGAGATGTTGATGTAAGTAACACAATGGTAACTCCAACAATGGGACTTCACTTGCCAGTCAATTTTCTTGTTGACTTTTCAGATGGCACAGCTACATTTGTAAATCAATTTATAAATCAATATTTCGTAAATATTGCAGGAACCGATTTACATAATATTCACAAGCAAATTCAGCACATTGACGCAATATTTATAGATGATGATGTGAAATCGGGTGGGCTTGGACTTATGCTAGTTGAAGATTTAGTAAATGTTTCTGGGATAAAGCAAACACTTCAGTGGCGAAACATTATAACCAAGCATCTCAAAAATGAGCGCGATGTGCTTGATTGCAAAGCAGAGTTAATTGAGAAAGGGTATTCAACGCTCGCAAAACTATAAAAGAGAATTCATATGATAGAAGAAGAAAAAAAGAAAAGAAAGAATAGTAAAGCAAAAGGAAATGGCTTTGAAAGTAAAGTTGCAAAAATTTTAGCAGAGCACCTAGCGCCTTTAAAATTTATTCGTACCCAAAGTTCTGGAGCTCGTGTAGGTGGAAAAAACTTTGGAACAACTGGACAGCTTTTTAATCAACAGACACTTTCGCTTTTCGTGGGTGATGTGGTTGCCACAAATGATGGCGAAGACGGTCACTGGTTTAGGTTTGTAGTTGAATGCAAATTTTATAAGGAACCTGATACATTAGATCAGCTGCTTACTCGTAAAGCAAAGGTATTTGGCTGGCTGAATGAAGTTGATGTTGATAAAGTAAAGGTTGGTAAAGAAGGAATTGTCATAATGAAGTTTAATGGAAAAGATCCATTGATAGCCGTTAGACCTGAAATTGAGCTACCTTTTAAGAATTACTTAACAATTGGGAATGCAAAGATTGGTTATCTTGCAGACGCACTAGAACACCCGGAATTCTGGTTAAAAAATGAAAATACAACAGCTACTTGAAAATCAAGAAGTTAAATCTCACTTTACAATGCATGAGATTTATCCTGAAATGTCAAAAATAAAAAGTGAGTTTGTAAATATGCCACAAGGTAAAATTTCAAAATTAATTGAAAAGAAACTCAAACTATTAAAGACGAAATATGGATTTGACGCTATTCCGACAGCTTTTTTTTAAAACTCATTCTAATGACTTTTTTTTTGGAGAGTATGGAATTACGTTTACTTTCAGTGACAGAACAGCAACAATTGATCTTACAAAACTTAGAAATGAAACCAATTTAACTTTAGGACTATCTTCTAGAAAAAATAATTACACTACGCTCGAATTTAATTGTCCACTAAGTTTAACATTCAAAACTGATAAATCATTTAGTGAAGCATTATGCGAATTCGCAGCAAACGGAAAAACTCTGCAGAATATTCATAAAATTATTCCTGACGTTTATAGTTTACGTGTAGTTGATACAATTGAAAGCAACGTGTTAGGGCTTGTTTTAATGAAAAAATTAGAAGCTGGGTTTATTGATTTTGGAGCATCAAATAAAGATTGGTCATTAATAGTCTGTCGTTATCTTCACAGCAATCGTGACCTGCTTGAATGCAAAACTGAGTTAATTGAAAAAGGATTTGGAGCTTACGCAAAGCTATGAAAATAAATCAATTATTTGAAGAAGTTAATCACTACGCCACCATTCGCTTTCGTCTGAGTCCCTTTGTGGTTGATGATGAAACTGGCGAGCTTTTACCGATTAAGCGCTGGCAAAAAGACGGGGTTGACGCCTTTAACGTCGACAGTGATGCTTGGAAAGAAACACTGCAGTTGGTTAAAAACGCTAATGTTGATGGTTTAAAAATGTTCAGAATGTCTGCCCAATCAAGAAATAATAGTGATCTTGGGTATGATTTTATTTTTTACGTGACAAAAGCAATCAACGTTGATCAAGCGCTTTTAGAGCTTCACAGTAAGATCGCTTATTACGATTCTCATTCGGAACCTAAGAAAGGGAGTGCGATGTATGTGAACTCCATCGTCTTTATTTCTCCTATTCCAGCTGGTCTTACCTTTGATGAGGAAAAAACTCGAGACTTGCAGAAGTGGAACTGGGACGGTATTGCGCTTGGCGGAAGAAGTGCTTCTGCTGCGCAAAATGAGCTTTCACTTGCAAATATCAAACACATCAAGTGCTTCAATTTATTTTTGTTCGGTAAGGTAGTAAGTAACGCGTTAGGCATTTTGCTAAATCCTACAATACGAACGCTAACTTCAGCATCAGGATTTAAATCGCCTAATCAAGTATGGAATCCTTGGATCCCAATAGTCACTAAGCATTTAGATGGCGATAAAGACATTCTTGAGTGTAAAACAGATTTGATAGAAGCTGGTTACAAGGAACTCGCGAAAATCTAAATTGTACTTTTTCTTACTTTGATGTTATAATTTGCATTAAAATAGGGTGATTTATGTCTGCTGAAGCTCCATTACTTGGTTACGGTGCGCGCTACGCCGTAATGATAAAAAATCCGTATGAAAAAAACCCGGAACAGTTTTTATCCAAAATCTTCAAGCAGCTTGAAGTAAACGTTACTGCTGCACTTCAAGATTATCCTATCTATTCAATCAGTTTCAATGTTGAAACTGCCGGCAAATTCGTTTCATTAATAATTTTCTTTGACGATGCAGCTTTTACTATTGATATTGAAAAGCTGCACGCAACTATTTTAGATAACCTCAAAGCTTTAAATTTAAAAGTAGCAAATTCTGATAAATACTACGGAATGACGAACTTGTATTTGCCTACAAGCATTTCAATATTTGTTTCAGATAAGATCTTTGAAACTGATAATGGAATAGTGCTGGTTTCTGGCAGGTCCCTTAGTGGAGTTCATAAACAGCTGATAAATGTCAATTGTATTATCTTACAAGACACAATCAAATCAAACATTTTAGGATTGCTTTTGATTGATAATTTAGTAGAACTTAACTTTACAAGTAAAGAAGTTCGAGAAAGCAATCGTACTTGGACAGAGCCTTACAAGCTGGCTAGATTGGAAAAAATGGATTTGCTCGAGTTTAAAGCGATGCTCATTGAAAATGGATTATCACAATACGCGAAACTATGAAAGTACAAACATTATTAAAAGAAAACACTAATTTTGAAGGGTTTAAATACAGCTTCAGAGTGTCTGAAGAATGGCCTAGTCAGCCCCAAGATAAAGAAAAAAATATCAGTAACAGTGTTAATAGCGTAATTAAAGAACTTTATTCATTGTCGTTTTCAATAAAAGAAATTCTTTTTAATTTTGATGGAACCGAGAGAAAATTCAAAATTGAGTTTAAAGATGTTTCAGAAGTTGTTAACTTAGGTCATTTTCACGATGAAATCAAAAAAATACTTAAGAACAATAATTTAATATTTACCATGAGTGATGAATATATTGCTAATATGACAATGATGTTTCCAGGCAAAATCGGTGTTCGTATTAGCGCATTTCAGAGAAATAACGGGTGGGCTACAGTCGTCGTATACGGTAATTCATTAAAAGATGTTCATAAAAGAATTCTTAATGCTGAAGAGCTCGTTATTCAAAATGAAATTAACTCAAGTGTCTTAGGACTTATCTTAATGTCTGGAACGTCTATACGTTTTAGATCAAATCAAATCATTGAAGATAATCCTTGGCTTGATTTATATGTTGAAGCAATGGAGCAAAAAATGGACGTGCTTGAGTTCAAAGCGATGCTCATTGAAAATGGAATGTCACATCTGGCAAAATTATGAAAGTTCAAACATTACTAGAAAGTGAAGAAAGTTTACTAACCACTCCAGGCTACGCGTATGTCACATACATCTGTTCTAGTGAGTACCCAAAGGGGCTAAAAGAAATTATTGAAGAGCTCAAACATAAGATACCTTGTACAAAATTTGTAGAAAATAAAGATAGCTACATTAATGCAGAAGAAGGTGTTGAAACGTGTAAGCTTATCTTTCACTTTGCTTCAGGTAATGTTAGTATCAAACAACTACAAACTGACATTCGAAAGATTGTTTTCAATAAATTTGATTGGAATTTCATTAGAGGGTTTGGTAGAATTGGACTTTCTTATATTAATTTTCCAACTAGTGTAGTTGTAAATTCCGATTACATTGAAATTGATGACAATGAAAACATTGATTATGCAACTTCTTCAACTACTCTCAAAAATATTCACAAGTCAATAAAAGGAGAAATCACGTTTCTAGAACTTCATAGAGAGATTGAAGACTCAGTTTTAGGCTTATGTCTTTTAGAACACCGTGACTTTAAAATTATGTCATCAAGTTCAAAAGTAGCCGGCACAAACGTATCTTGGGTTAAGCTTTACAGAGAACATAAAGATGATCTTCTAGAGTTTAAAACTGCTCTCATTGAAGCTGGACTTCCACATCTCGCAAAAATTTAATTGTACCTTTTTTACGCTTATGTTATAATAGTAATATGAGCGTAAAACTTAAGTTAACATTTTCAGCAAATGTAGATTTTTACCCATCATATACGGTAAAAATCGCGGCGGCGCTTCTTAAAGAGTTTAATGTTTCGCCTGATCTTTGGATTTATGGTAACGCAAATTTAAATCTTGACGTTACATTCACCGATGTGCAAACTGTTAACATCAGTGAGCTAATTCATAATTATAAAAGATGTATTTTAAAAGCATTAAATCCACCAGCATCATCTTATTTAGTCTTAACCGTGATCGCGCGTAGTATCGAACTTCATGTTCCTAGCGTTACAAAAATCATAATGGATGATAAACTTTCTGCTGGGCACAATCTTTTAAAGCTGTTTGGCACTGACTTTCATAACCTTCAAAAGGTTGCCGATCTCAACTCAACGATAGTCGTTGACATCAAGGATCACGTTAAGGCTAACGTTCTATCAATGTGTCTTCTTTCAAATTGCATGTTTAAAGTTGAAAATATTGAAAATTTAAAATGGCTTAATTTATTTTATGATACTGATAGAGATTTATTAGCATTTAAAGCTGCTTTAATTGAGAATGGATTTTCACAATTGGCAAAAATATGAATATTGCTAAAGATAGTATTTTTAAACTATAGAATTTGTTCCAAAGCAATACGCTAAATTTTAGTGTACTTCTTCTGATTTCCTTGTTATAATGTTATCTGATAATAACAGACAAGGAGAGCACTCTCGTGAATCTAAAGAAAGCAAAGGCTCTACGCCGAGCCGCAAAAAATATCATTACAGGTTTAACTCAGGCCGGTCAAACTATTGAGCCAACTGGGTACGTTGAAATTGAAAAGAACCGTAAGACCATGATGGTTGATGGCGCGTTAATTCCAATTTCAGTAGGAACCATCTTAAACGCCAAGAATACCTTCCGCGGCATCTACCGTAACCTTAAGCGCTCTGCTCGTAACCAGCGCATATTAGGCCTATAGGGAGACTATAAATATGCTTATTTATGATAAGATAATGTCCCTCAAGTCAGGCGACATCTTTATCGTACACGTTGACACCTATGATTTACCAAAGCCAAAGGCTCGTCAGCTTTTGCGCAAGCACCTTGTTGTGCTACGGGAACTTATTCCCAATAAAAAAATTAGAATTTTAGTGTTTGCAAAAAAATCCGTTTCGTTTTCAGTTATTCGTTCAGAAGTTTAAAAGTTTAAGCCGTTTATTTGTTTTGATTCTGTTTTTATAGAGGTGCTTGTGGGTTCCGGGACTTTTGTTCGCACCTCTCAAATCAAAACCTTAAAAAGGACTGCACGGTTAGATCAACAGTACAAGAACTGCCGTCCCCAATGATCTCACACTGCAATTAAGTGCGCGCTGAAGAGCTGACTAAAAAGATATAATTCGTAGGTGTTGCGAGCCTATAGTTAAGTTTCTCGTTATTTTGCTAGAGAAATTAATATCGCACCAGAATGGGTTTACCAACTGGTAAAGTGGGTCTTGACAATGTAGCCTTGCCGCGAGAGCTGCCTGTAGAGGTTTGGAGGGGCTAATTCTTACACGCTGAAAGAAGCGTAAGGAATTAATAACTTAAAAAGAAGACATTGGTGCCTGGACTTGCCCTTGAGAGCCAATAGCTTGGGGCGCCGCAAGGCGAGGCCTGATAGTATCAGGTTGAATGGCAGGATAGACTAGCGCTTCCGTAAAGCCGACACGAGAAAGAAAGGATTTCTTTCAAGCTCATAAACGACCATATCGCGACAACCGTAAGGACTTTTTAATAAGAGCTTTTACGGTTGTCGTTCTGAATTTAATTCAGTCCGCCAAATCGTTCTTAGTGTGGAACGTAAAACGACGGGGATAAGTATCGAATTAGTAGTCGTCCACAAAAACCAGTCGAGAGATTGGTGTAGGCTACCTGGCATAGCAAGCCAGCTTAAATAAATTTTGGTCGATAAACGCTTACTATTGTCACTCGATTAATCACTGAGGTAATCAGCTTGATTGGGTTCTACTGAAAATCCTGTTAATGGGTTTGGGCCGTCTTTATCTAAAAGACTTACAATAATGTCCCTATAATCCAATAACTACATAAAGCTAATTAAAAAGCTTCAATGCAGTGATAAACGGGAGAGCGGTAGAGAGGTAGAGATATGTCCCGAGGAAGGTTATAGCTATATTCCTCAATCAGTTTTTAACAAAATAGATAAATTATCAAAAGAGCTTTGTTTAAATTAACCATTTTATTGGTTAGGCTTAAAAATTTGATATACTTCAAAAATCCTCAATCTTTCTGATAAATAAGTCATCACCTTTATCAGATTGTCTTAATGAAAACATTCAAGCGCTTTCTAACAGAAGCACCCAAAATTTATAATTCAGATCGTCATTATCCAAACGAGGATTCTGAAGATCTAATCATAAAAGGTAATATTGAAGATAGTCCTGTTATTGATTTTAGTGACTGGGTAGAGTACGATGAGCAGTATAGTCCAGGCTGTATTGTAGAAGGAAATGTTACTGTCAGTAAAATTGATTCATTTAAAACTTGTGTTGGCGCTCCAAGTAAAATTAAAAAAACTTTAACAATTCAATATTGCAAAAATTTTATTTCATTAAAAGGGTTACCTGAAAAGATCGGCGGAAATCTTTATGGATTAAACATTCGTGGTTGTACTGCGTTGACAACTTTAGAGTATTGTCCAAAACAACTTGGCGCTTATTTTAACCTTGACGGTTGTACGAGTTTAATTAGCTTGAAGTATATGCCGAAGAAAATGGATGGAGATCTGTTTTTAACGGATTGCAAAAATTTAAAAAACATTCTTCACGTTTTTCTAACCATTGGTATTGATGAAATTCATTACGATGCTAATCAATCTAATCTAGAACAAGCGCTTTATATTATTTGTGATCATTACTTTAAAAAAGATAGGGATTTACTTGAGTGCAAAGCTGAATTGATAGAAAGAGGATTATCAGAATATGCAAAGCTTTAAATCATATCTTCAGGAAGAAGATCCTCCAAGAATTTTCTTTGATCCTAATTATACTTTTTACGATAAGAATGACATTCATTCAATGCGTGATTTAATTCACATACAGCCTGATTATGTTACAGGGTGCATCATCAAAAATGATTTTGATATCAGCGGTTTGAAAAATATTAAGAGTTGGGATGACGGTCCATCGTATATAGCAGGAACGTTATATGCTGCAGACACTGGTTTTACTACGCTAAAAGGAATGCCAAAATATATTGGTTCTGATATTAATCTTCGTATGTGTATGGGATTAACTACTCTTGAAGGGTGTGTTCAAGAGTGTAATGGGTATTTTGCTATTTCAAATTGTGTTAATCTAGTTTCATTAAAGTGGATGCCTAAGAAAATAACAGGAATTTTATTAATACGATTCTGTCATTCGCTAAGAGGTATTCTTTCTATTTTACTCTGTGATGGAATAATTGCAATCAAAGATGAAATTACAACAAATCAAAATAACGCGCAGCTACGTGAAGCCATGCGAATTGTAAAAGATCATTATTTTAATCAAGATAGAGATATTCTTGAATGTAAAGCAGAACTAATTGAAAATGGATTAGGTGAGTATGCAAAGCTTTAAATCATTCCTAAATGAAGAAACTCATACAATTCGCTTTGATATTGGCGTTCCTGAATCTGTTGAAGATTTAGCTGAACTTACTGAGGTTTATAATAAAGGACCTCAAATATACGTTCCTGGCTGTAAAATTGAAGGTGCATTTTTTGCTACTAATTCTAAAATTAAAAATTTTAAAAATGGTCCATCATACGTTCGTAAGGAAATTATGGCTGATAGATGTCGAGAGCTTGAATCTCTTGAAGGTATGTGCGATTCAGGTAGCTATGTTTCGCTTGAACGTTGTGATAAGCTTACAACGCTCGAACATATTCCAAACGTAATTCAAGGCTGGTTGAATATTAATTTTTGCTCAAGCTTAGAAACTCTCAAGCATTTTCCAAAAGCGATTATGGGTGCACTTTACATTCGTGAGTGCAACGAGATTAGAAATGTGATGCGGCTTTTGATGTGTCATCAAATTTTTAGATTCGATTTTGAAAAAGACTTTCCAGAAAATCCTCAACTGTCCGAAGCTCTTACAATTATAGCAAAAAATTATAAAAAGTCAGGCGATGCTGATATTCTTGAATGTAAAGCAGAACTAATTGAAAATGGACTAAGTGATTACGCGAAACTATAAAGGGCAACCGAAGCTGCCCTTTATAACGTCGCTAAAAGTATCTGAACTCACGACTTGATTAAAACACTGGGTGCATCATTTTACCAGCAGCTTCTAAACGCTCATTTACTATTTCAATTGCAAGATCTCGCTCACCTGCAGACATTTGCAGTACTTGATCATAATCCCACCCACCCCTAGAAAACCACGCTATTTCTAAACACGTCTTAATCAGCGATCTGATTTCTTTTCCTAAGAAATTGATGTGCTGACTAACCATATTCATATCCCCAGTGTGCATCATTCGGTGAAAAAAGACACTGGATTAATTGGAATTTCAGTATCAAAACTTTCACCACAATCTCTACACTCAAGCTTAACTTCAAGCTTTGGTCCCCAACTATTTGTATTTTCAATTGCTGTGGCAATTTTACTAATGTAAGGAGCAGGTACTACCTTTAACCACTCTCTAATCATCTTCTTATCTTCAACATTATCGACGCTCTTGATAATGTTGAGAAGATTTGTCATTAACGTTTTCTGCATATCATCAGCAGTAAATTCCTTTTTAGATTCGTTAAGCTTTACAATTTCTAGCAAGTGACGATAGCGCACGGGTTGAATTAAAACCTGTTGCTCATTTCCAAGATCCACAGTATACTGTTGTGTGATAATTGCTGGATCAAGATACTCCATTGTTTGGAGCTGTTGCTCTAAATTAACCGCGTAGCTATGAGACTTTGCATTATCGCAGGTATGAATTCTATGAAGTTCATAGTTACTTCCATATGTAACTAGTCGTAAGAACAACATCACCGCATCAACGTCACGTCCAAACAATTCGTGCGGTTTAACGATATCGGGAACACAAGTTTTAAAAACTGTTTCGATAGCTGAACCATTGAAAAGAAGATCTGGATTCTTAATTACGATTTCATCAAGCGCCGACATTGGATGCACGTGAATTTCACCGTTTGTCACACTTGACGCAAGCTCTCCATTCGTATATAAAGCCCCACGTGAAGGGAGCTGAAAGACTCGACCTGGAAGTTTGACTTTCGCAAGGAGAGGATTTGATTGAAAATTTTCTGACATTTTTGTATTCCTTTATGCGTATAAATAGACAATACTATTTATCTTTGTGAGAATAACACAAAAATGGCAGCATCTGACAACACCGAACTTTTAAAATCACTTGATAGACTTCGCGGCACTATAGAAAGTTTATCAAGAATTACTGAAACATCAGAAACGCGCCGTCGCCAGCGCGTTGAAGGGGGTGGTGGTGAATTCAAACCAAAAGATGTAAAGAAGACATTTACTGAATTCTACGTGAGCGTTGGCAAAGCTTCTAAGAGTTTCAAAGATACTGCTGAGGCGATGACTGATCTTCACGAAGCAGCACATTTAACATCAGAGGAACACGATAAACTAACTGCTTCAATTTTAAAAAGCTCAAATATCATTGAACTGTATAATGATCAGACGCATAAAACAATTCGATCAATGCGTCAATTTGATGAAGAGAATAGAAGAACGGCTGCTAATTTAGATGATGTTTTTTCGATGCTTGACAAAGAAATTAATGGTAGCACGAAAAAATATGCTGAGCTTATAAAGCATATTAAAGACGCTAATGGTGATTATAAAAAAATACGCGGAACTGCGCTAACATATATGATGGCAATAAATGACGCAAAAGACTCGATTAAAGGTTTTGAAAAAGGTTTAGATTCTTCACTAGAAGAAATTCAAAAAGCTTATGATGCAGCTGCAAAAAAACAAAAAGCAATTCAAGAGAATACAAAACGTAATTATGCAGCAGCTCAGGCTGCTTCAAATATTCAGCAAAAATTTGGAGTATTTGGTGAAGCAATAACAGGTGTAGCTTCAAAAGCGGTAATTGCTGGTGCCATTTTAACTGAGCTTTGGAAAGGCGCAAAGCTTGCGTGGGATCAATTGACGATTTTAGGTAAGGCTGGGTTAGCCTCAGAATTTGGTAATATTTGGAATTCGTCATTTCATCTCGGTGTAAATTTTGAAAAAATGACGGCTATTACTAAAGATAGTATGGCCGCAATGCGTTTATCAAAAAAGAATATAGATGAATTTACAAAAGAAGTGAGCGCCAATCAAAACGCACTAACTGCCTTTACTTACAGTACCGAAGATTCTGCTGCCGGGTTAATGGCAATGCGCTCAGACTTGCTTGATATGGGCGCGGCGTTTGATAACACTCCAACTCTTAACAAAGCAATGGCGTCTCAGACTGCTTCGTTTGCTAAATTGAATGCGATGACCGGCGCGTCAATGGAAGAGTTTATTCGTTTGAATAAAGAGCTTGGAACGTCATCTTCCGTTCAAATGATGCTTTTAGGGCTTGATAAAAAAGCTCGTCTTCAAAAAATTGAGGACTTAAAACAAGCACGTGAATATTATGCCACGATGGGAATGAGCGCGCAAGAAGCTCAGGAAATGGTAAAGCGCATTCAAGACATTGGTAAGGAAAAAGTAGTTGATCGTTTTGAACAAGCTGCGCAGCTTAGACGCTCTATGACAATGCTTGGAATAGCTGGAGGAGCAGAAGCTCAACAAAATTTATTAAGTGGAAAGTTTAGAAATGATCCAGAAGCTGCTAAAAAATTGCAAGCAGCGATCCAAGCTACGCAAGTAGGGTTAGATCGCTGGAAAATGTCGAATAATATTCAAAAAGAATTACAGGCTGACACTTTAATTGCTACTCTTGGGCCATTATTCAATCAATTTAGCGATAGCAATCGTCAAAATCAGTTACGTCAAGAGGCCGCAGACGACAAGCGTATAATTGCAGATGCCGAAGCTCGTAAGCAACAGGCGAGTGATGGAACTTTATTTTTAAAAGAACTTGGTGGTAAGTTTGACGCAATAATGAGCGGTCCTCTAGGCAATATTATTAAAGCTGGAGGTTTTGCAGCTGCAGGATTATTCGGTGGGAAACTTTGGAGCAAAGGCAAGGATTGGTTTGTAAATCGTGGCGCAAGTAAAACTGCAGAGGGCGCAGCCGAAGATGCAGGAAAAATTGCTAAAAAATCTGGCGGAAAGGTGTTAGGATTTTTAGGACGCTTCGGTGAAGCATTTGGAAAAATAGCAACTAAAATTCCGTGGGAAGGAATGGGTAGAATGCTTGGAAAAACTTTAGGCCCAATAGCAATTATAGGAGAAAGTCTTTTTAATATGTCAAAAACGGCAGAAATTTTTGGCAAGGAGGCAAATAATGTTTCTTTTAGCCAACTTCTGACTACCTACTTTATGGGTTTCCCAAAAATGATCGGTAAGATCATTGACAGTATCTTTGGAACAGATGCAGAGTCTCTTTTTGACACTTCAACAATTGTAATTTCACGATTTTTTACTGATCTTTATGATGGGGTTGTTGACTTTTTTCAATATTCGTGGGACTTAGTGACTGGTCACGGCTCAGATTTGTTTGATAAACTTTCACTTGTTATGAAACGTGTTATTCATTCATTCGGCAATATTATGTCAAATATTGCTGATATGATGCAAGAAGCACCTGACACAATTTTCTCAATGTATGATCGTTATTTTGGTGATGATGAGGCAAAAGAACGATCACGAAAATATGATGAAGTAAGAGCTAAAGCTAAAACCGAAAGAGATGCTCAGCACGCTCAAGATAATAAAGCGTTTGAAGATTCAATAAAAGCAGAAATGCAAAAAATAACACAAAAGCGCGCAGAATCTGACGCTGCATTTAAAGCGCAACAGGCTTCAAAAAAATCTGAAAAAGATAAACAGCGTGCTCAAGAAGATGACGCATTTGTTCAAACAATGGTCAACAGAAATAGAAAGAAAGCAGCCGATGCAGCGAAAAAGGATGCTGAAGAAGCAGCAGCTAAGAATAAAAATGCCAACAACGCACTTAGTCAGCTAATGTCAGACCCTAAATCATTCCTTGGTTTGACAAACTGGGCAAATTTGAGTAACAATTTAGCTCAAACTGTAACTTCTGGAGGAACTACAGGAATTTCAGGTGGGCCGACTATAAATAGCAACGTAGCTCCAATAGTTGCCGCTCAAGCAGCAACTTCTTCCGGAAATGCATCACCAACAGCGACAACTGAAAAAACAGAAGAAACTACACTCGCGGATGTTGCTGCACTCTTACAAAAGCTTGTCGATATTGAGCAGAAAAATCTTACTTCTCAACAGGATCAGTTTGACTATATGAAAAGTCTGAAAGGATCTGGTTTAGCAGGAGCTGCTGCCGCCACCGTGCTCGACGCTTTCGGTAATTCTTTTTCTTCAAAATTTGACATGTCACAGAGGGCATAATGGCAACTTGGGTAAATTATTGGCGAATTATTACGCCAGCTTCTAAAAAGCAGCAATACACGCATTTAGCGACAGATACTCTATCAAACACAAATCCAAACGCTGTAGCGTCAATTTCATGGTACTCGCAGATCATGAAAGGCGCTGGAACTCGTTTACAACGTTATATCCAATACGAAGGCATGGATGGCGACGTTGACGTATCACGCGCTCTTGATATTATTGCCGAAGAAATTTCAAATGATGACGAACGTACAGGTTTGCCATTTTTAATTGAGTATCAAAATGAAGAAGATGAGGAAGTATCAGAAACTATTGTTTCAACGCTAAGAGCGGCTGTTCGACATTGGGCAAGAATACAAGATTTAAACAATAGAATTTTTAGAACTGCCCGCACGATGGTTAAGTACGGAGATTGCTTCTTTAGAAAAACTACTGACTTTAAGAAATGGGATTTTGTTGACCCATCAAAAGTTTTAGGCATTGAAATTAACGAAAAAAATGAGCGAGTTGCGTATCACTTAAAAAAGGGTGAGGGCACTGTAACAGTAGGCGGGCGCAACGATAACGTTGAAATTGTTCCAGCTGACGCAATAATTCACTTCTCACTTTCGGATGAAATGGAAGATATGGCTCCATTTGGTGAGTCTGTTCTTCAACCAATTTTTAGAACATTCAAACAGCTTTCAATGCTTGAAGACTCAACAATCATTTATCAGATTGTTCGCGCGCCTGAACGTCGAGTATTCTACATTGACGTTGGTAACATGCCACAGCAGCGCGTGGCAACTTATTTAGAATCTATTAAGAATCAAATTCGTCAAAAACGTCAACCAAATACAACCGCTGGAAAGGAAAATGTTGACGGTGTATACAATCCAAACTCCATTCAAGAGGATTTCTTTTTTCCTGTAACGACATCTGGACGTGGTTCGCGCGTTGAAACTCTTCCTGGCGGCGAAAATCAAGGGCAAAATGAAAATCTTCTTTATTTTCAAAAGAAGATGTTTAGAGGCCTTCGTATTCCAACTTCATATATGGTTGGCCAGGATGGTCAACAAGCTCAATATAACGATGGTAAGGTTGGTATTGCTTATATTGAAGAACTTCGTTTTGCAAACTTTATTAAACGTCTTCAAAATAAGCTTGAAAGCGTTTATGATTATCAGTTCAAAATATATCTGAATGCCGCAAACATTATTGTAAATGAGGAGCTCTTTCTTTTAAAACTTCCTGATCCACAAAATTTTGCTCTTTATAGACAAGCCGCACTTGACACTGATCTTATAAATGCGTTCAAGTCTGTTGAAGATGTTGAGTATCTTTCACGTAGATTTATTTTAGCTCGTTACCTTGGTTTAACTGAGGATGAAATTCAAATGAATGAAGCAATGCTTAAGCAAGAACGCGCTATTCGTGAGGATGTTAATCTTTCTGATCTACAGCAAATATATGACAAAAAGGTTTATGAAAATCGTCCAGAACAAAAAGTTGAAGAGCCAGAAGCTGAAGGTGGTGAAGAAATGGGTGGCGGGGAACCTGGTGGTGAAGAAATGGGTGGAATGGGTGGCGCGCCTGAAGAAATGGGTGGCGGAGGAGCAGAATTACCACCAGGAGGACCTGGTGGTGAAGAAAATTTAACAATTTAGTAACAAAAGTTTGAAAAACGCTAAATATAACTAACTAGAATTTTCGCCTATTTAAAGGAATTACAACTATGGCAAAAGAAATTTTGATTGAAAACATTTCGCCAATTCAGGCAAATTTAGTTGAATCAATTGATACTGAAAAAAATTATTTTTTGACAGGTATTTCAATGCAGGCCAATATTCGTAATGGCAATAATCGCATTTATCCACTTGAAGAAATCTCACGTGAAGTTCAACGAGTACAAGAAAATTTAAAAAAAGGAAGCTATGTGCTTGGAGAACTTAATCATCCAGATACCTTAGCAATCAATCCATACAATGCGTCTCACGCAATTATGGAAATTAACATGGATGGTGAAAATGCTGTTAGTAAGATGAAACTTCTTGATACCCCTGCTGGTAATATTGCACGTGCAATTTTAGAAGGCGGTGTTCGCTTAGGTGTTTCATCTCGTGGTGCCGGTAATGTTGGAAATGATGGAAGCGTTTCTGATTTTCAACTTGTAACAATTGACATTGTTCATCAACCATCAGCACCTAACGCATATCCAAATTTTGTTCGTGAAGCTCAAGAGAACACAAAGATTGTAACTCTTGCTGAGTCTGTTGTTCACGATAAAGCTGCTCAAAAATATTTAGCAGCGGAGATGAAAAAATTTATCAAAAGCATTTTGAATTAAAAATATAACACATAGGAGCATAAAAAATGAGTGACGAAAATAAAGAAAAACTTCATTCAGTACTTCGTGATCTAATTAAAGATGAATCGACTACTGCGTCAGCAACTCTTCATGATTACTTTTCGTCCAAGTCTAGAGAAGTTCTAGGTTTTGGTGAAAAAGATGCAAGTAGTTCAAGAATCGATGACAAAAATGACTTAGAAGACGAATAATTACTCATTTTTTACACTGCATTTTTGAACCTGTATAAATAATAACAAATCAAAATGCGGAAAACGCAATTTGCAGTTGTAAAGATTTTGATTTTCACCTTATAAATAGGAGATTAGCACTATGGATGAAATCCTTAATAAATTATTGGAATCCGAGTTGCTAAGCGACGAAACGAAGACTGAAGTTTCAACTCTCTGGAACTCTGCCGTATCAAAGAAAATGGCAGAAATTAAAGAAGAAGTTGAATTGGAAGTTCGCGCAGAACTCGCCGAGCAATGGACAAAAGACCGTGAAGCCTTCATTACGAAGGTTGATACATTTGTAACCGAGCAGCTTACTACTGAACTTGCAGACTTACGTGGCGATATTGAGCGCTTCCGTGATCTAGAGGTTGAGTACAGCGAGCGTCTCGTAGAAGAAAAGAAGAAAATTGCAGAAGAAGTTGCAAAAGAAATGGATACTCTTGTTGACAAGATTGATGCATTCTTTGAGCTTCGTATTGCAGAAGAGATGGCTGAATTCAAGGAAGACCTTGAAATCGTTAAGCAGAACGAGTTTGGTCGTAAAGTATTTGAGGCATTTGCTTCAGAGTACGCGAACTCCCACGTTGATGAAGAAAGCAACTCTACTAAGCTTTCAATTGCTGAAAGCAAAGTTGCTGATCTTACCAAGCGCCTAGCGGCACTTGAAACTGAAAAGAACAAAATGATTCGTGAATCTAAAATGGCTGAAGTTCTTAAGCCACTTTCTGGCGAAAAACGTGAGTCAATGGCATTCATCCTCCAAAACGTTGAGACCAACAAACTTGAAGAAGCTTACAAGCACTTCATTGGTCGCATCTTAAAGGAAGAAAAGCCTGCTTCTGAAAAGAAGGAAGAGGTTCTTAAAGAGTCAACCACTAAAGTTGTAACTGGCGAAGAGAAGAATGCAGAAATCATCAAAGAAGAAAAATCTGCAGCAGCTCCAGCCTCCAGCAGCAATCTTGATAGTATCAGACGCTTAGCTGGTATCAAGAAATAATTTCCAAGTTAGAGGAGAATTTACTATGGAACTATTTGAAAATTGGCAAGAAACTAAAGAAGTATTGCTTGAAGGCGTACCTGAGCACAAGAAGAGCTATGTTGCTTCTGTAATGGAAACTCAGAAAAAGTACCTTACTGAAACTGCTGCCGCTACTGCCAGCAACTCAACCGCTATCAGCAATTTCCAGAAGATCGTCATTCCGATGATCCGCCGTATTATCCCAGCAACTATTGCTACTGAACTCGTTGGTATTCAGCCAATGCCTGGTCCAGTATCTTTGGTTTATTCATTACGTTTCCTCTTTTCTGAGAACGTAACAACCGTACCAGCACAGACACCATCTGAAGACATCGTTGGTCTTTCTACTGAAGTTTTCTCAAACAACAGTAAGACAAAACGTTGGTATTCTACTTCTAATGTCTCTGCACCGAGCGGTGGCCCAGCAGCTGCTACTTCAGCAGGTGAAGCTGCTCTTACCTCTGATTACGAAAGTTTCGGCGGTCGTGCAATGCAGCTCGAAGTTCTTAAGCAGACTGTAACTGCTGGTTCACGTAAGTTACAAGCTAAGTGGACTATCGAAGCTATGCAGGATCTTTCTGCGCAGCACGGTCTTGATCTTGAAGCTGAAATTACTGCAGCTCTTTCTGCAGAAATCGTATCTGAAATTGATAACGAAATCATCAACAACCTTATCCAGCTTGCTGGTACTTCCGACAGCTTTGATATGTCTGGTACTTTTACTGGCGTACCTAACTACGTTGGTGATCGTCACGCAGTTCTTGGTGTATTGATTAACAAGGTTGCTAATGAGATTGGACGTAAGACACGTCGTGGTCCTGCTAACTGGATCGTTGTTTCCCCACTTGTTGTTTCTATCCTCCAGTCAGCTGCTAAGTCTGTCTTTGCTCCTGCTGTTTCTGGTTCTTTTGAAGGTCCAAACAACACCAAGTTGGTTGGTACTTTGAATGGAAATATCAAGGTTTACACCTACTTGTACCATGACACTGGCGTTGAGCCAATTCTTCTTGGTTACAAGGGTGGTAATGGTGAGTTGGATGCAGGTTATTTTTACTGCCCATACATCCCATTGATGGCTTCTCAGGTTATTACTGATCCATCTACCTACAACCCACAAATCAGCTTAATGACCCGTTACGGAAAAGCAACTTTCCTTAACAGCACAACAAGCCTTGGGAACTCAGCCGACTACTACGGAAAAATCACTGTTTCGAATTTGACTTTCCTCTAATTCGACTCTGTAATTTACAGGATGTAAGCAAAAAAGCCAACCCGAAGGTTGGCTTTTTTTGTTTATAAAAGTTGATAAAGATGTTATAATAAGCACATGAATATTTTTGTACTAGATGAAGATGTTGAAGTCTGCGCGCGTTATCACTGTGATGCGCACATTCGAAAAATGATTATTGAATATGCACAACTTCTTTCATTTGCTTTTTATTCAGTTCCTGAAATAGGCGCAGCGTTTTATGATTATGGCTTAATTTATAAGAACAGTAAAGCTCATTTTAATCACCCTTGCGCTGTTTGGGTACGAGAATCATTAGCTAACTGGGAATGGTTGCAGCAACTTGCAATTCATTTATCGCTTGAGCATTGGTACCGATACGGGCAGTATTCAGGAAACTTTCATAAGTCTGGAGTAATGTTAAATAATATGCCAACTCCAGAGCATTTACCTAACAAGGAACTTACTGAGCAACCAAAGTGCATGCCTGACCAATTTAAGGATGAGACAGTTATAACATCGTATCGTAATTATTATCGCTACGATAAGGTAAGATTCGCTACATGGAAAAACCGTTCAATTCCATATTTTATGAAAATACAATGAAAATTTTAGCCAGTATTTTACTTTGGATGCTAGCTTCTTTTTTAGGAATGATTTTAGCAAGTGAGCTCTTCTTTAGCAACTTAAAACAAATGGCACCTGAAAAGCTAAAGTGTTATGAAAAACGTTTTTTGATTTATCAAGTAAATCCTACAATTCCTGGGTGTGAGGTAAAAAACAATGATTGAACAACTTGTTGATGATCTTCAGTATGGTCAACTTTGGTTAACCATCAATCGAAATTTTTTTATACTTTACTCGTATGAAGGTGAACGTTTGTTTGAAACAACTGACTTTAATGAGCTAAATGCATGGTTGAAATCTTTTATTCAGCCTTTAAAAGACTAACAGATTTAATTTGCGGTCAATCAATACTTATAGAGGGGCAAAAAATGAGCCACCCGTTTTCAGAAGAGCGTTTAGCGGAGTTAAACGCAGAAATTGATTTTCTAACTGAGGTAATTTCAGCTACACGTGATAGACCAACACGCTACAATGCGGTTATATCAGGTTCAAATATTTACGCGATCATTCAGCAGCTTGAACTTCAGCGTTCTGAATTACAGGTAAAAGCTGCTGTTCTTGAGGATTATCTTCAAGAATAGGAACCCAGTATGTTTCACCTGCTTTAGGCACAACGTTTTGATTTGCTATGTTGAATAAGTTTTGAAGTTCATCAAGTTTACTATGATCGTTGTTTTTGAGCTTTAAAACAGCATCGACTGTGTGACCTGGTAGAAAGCACCAGGCTTCATATCTAATTACCATTTTAGTAATACCAATTCGCTGATGAACTTGTTTGAAGGCTAATTTTTAATGGAACAATTTTATTTCCATCCATTTTTACAAAAACACGAAATGAAGGAGGCGGAACGCCGTAATCTGTTGTAATAGCATTTAAAGTAGAATCATTCCATTTATCAATACTTTTCATCTTATTTTTTATTTCATTTTTAATATTTTTTACTTTTGTGGTATTTTCATTAATCTCGTATTCAATATATGCTTCACCGCTTAAAAGCGATTTAAATGAAAAGTTGCTGTTATTATTGAATAATGTGTAATCATATCCATCAATTTTTAGCTTTTCTAATGGTCCGTGTTCTTGAAAAAGACCTTGGACCTGGTCGATATTATCAACTCCTTTTGATTTTGACGCTTTAAAGTTATCAAGACGTTTTGCTAACTCAAGTCTGGCATTTCTTTTAAATTCATTTTGTTTTTTAACATTACTATCAGGTATTGATGGCGCAAATGTAGCGCCAGCCCGAGTTGACTTACGTTCGCGTTGCTTTTCATCTCGTTTTTCATCTCGTTGAATAGCATAAACAATTGGTTTGTGTGCTTTAAAAATTGTTTTGTTTAAAGCTGCCATAATCTTGCTAAGCTGACTAAAATCAAGATTATGTAAAAAGTGAACTCCGCTTCTTGAGTTTTCTTTATGAAAGCTAAGACTAGTTTTTTCTATTTGCGGTTTTAAAAGCTTATATTGGTCATCAGTAAAAGCCTGAGCGTCAATTCCTACCTTCCAGTATTTCCAGTCAGAGGCAACAATTATAAAACATTGTTTATTGTTTGCGGAATTTAAGAAGACGTAAACGCCTGACGCGTTAGGATAAACACGCGTTTTATCATCATTTGTTTTTAAAGGCTCTTTTAAAAGTTCAAGAAAATCTGCGCCACTTTTGTAAGTAATCTGAACGAATTCAGAATCTCTGCCAAGCGTTGATTTAAGCTTATCAGCAGGATTAAACGTGTTTGAATCGATATTCTTCTTTCTAGTTGGGTCAGTATCCGTTTTTAAAGCGTCTAAAAATTTTCTATCAAGCTTTATTAAGTTACCAAGGTGCTCTACAAGAAGAGCTGATTGTAAAAGTTCAAAAAGTTTCATTCTTATCCTCAAAAAGAAACAGATTTTATATTGTTTCTATTTATCTCAGGATTGATAAATAGTTGAACATAACCACATAATTTGGAAAGTTCAATGATCAATCCGCCAATTGAAAGCAGCACATTCGACTTATGGAGTGAAAGTCGTGAAGTTTCAATTTCACTAGTAAGAGCAACTCCAACAACATTAACACTTAATTGGTCGACACCACCTACAACAAAAGCGTATGCTGGTTTTATAGTAACACTTTCAACAGCTCCAATTTCATCGTTAAATCACCCAGTAGATGGCCAGCGTTATGTTGCTTCTGCTGATCTTGCTGTTCCAGCTGACACAATTGGTGGCGCGCAAGTAGTTGCTGCAAGATATTCGGCGTTTGACGGTCCAACGGCTACCGCCGCCGGCTCGATCACAATTACGAACGCGTCCCCAACAACGATTTATTATGCTTCGATTCATGGTGCATCCAATGTTCTTCAATATTATCCAGTTGGCGTTCAGTCTTACCCGCTAGAAGCCGGTAGAGTTGAAACAAACATTAATGCGTATGCAGGTTCAATCCCTGAAGCTGATTCTCCACCTCTTAATCCATTTACTGGGCAGGTTTTTTACAATCCAAATGATAATACTGTTAAGATGTGGAATGGAGCTGCCTGGATTAACGCAAGTAATGATACTCCAGGAACAGGAACTATTGATCCTGACCCATTAACAGCAAGTCCAGCGTTAATTGCTGGTCAATTCTTTTATAATTCAGCGCAGCGCAAATTAAAAGTTTGGAATGGATCGTCTTGGATTGATGCAAACACAGATCAACCAGGTACACCAACAACTGATAAAATTCCTATTGGAAATGATGGATCGTATGATGAACGTGTTCGCTTAATTAATGTTTTAAAAACTCAGCTTGGTTGGCCGGCCGTTTGTGTAGAACTTTCTGAAGAAAGCTTTAACATTGCAATTGATAATGCATTAGATGAATTTAGACGACGTGCTGATAATGCATATCAACACCGTCACGTTTTATTTACTGTTAAAAATGGACAAACAAAATACTTTTTGAATGACCCAACAACTGGTACAAATCGTATTGTTGACATTATAAAAATTCATCGCGTAAATACTCTTGGTATGAACGCTTTAGGTGGTGATAACGGAATTTACGCGCAAATTTTCTACAATCAATTTTTTTACGGTGCCATGATTGATGTATTGTCAATTCATTTGGTACACTCACTCGGAGAAGAATATGAGCGCCTTTTTGCTGGTAATTTAATGTTTGAGTGGATTGAAAGTTCTCGTGAACTTAACATTCTTCGTAGATTGTATAGAGATGAACGAGTTGTTTTAGAGTGTGTTATGGAACGAACAGAGCAAGAATTACTTGTTGACCGCTGGGCAAAACAGTGGCTTCAAGGGTGGGCACTAAGTGAGTGCTTTGAACAACTTGGAATGATTCGCTCTAAGTTCTCAACTTTGCCAGGCGCTGGTGGCGGTTTATCATTAAATGGGTCAGAGCTTCTTTCACTAGCGACAGAACAACAAACTGAGCTTTTAAGACAGATTCAAGATTTTGAAGTTGGCAATGGTCTTAGCGTTCCTGCCGGCGCCTTATTGATAGGTTAATTATGGCAGAACCTACATCTTACGTTCCATCACAACTTTGCATTGGACAGTGGCGTCTTCAAGACAATGCTGGTTGTAACAACGATTCTTCAACTCTTGAACAATACGTAGCTGAATCAATTGAGATAGCTGGTGCTCCAATGAATGTCTTTAAATTGCTAGGCGTTCACGAGCAAGGTCGTCTAATGGATTTAACTGGTTTTGGAACACCACTTTCGAGCGGCTCTTTAGCTGGTTCTGACGTAACAAACGCGTTTGATATTTCAGCTGATAGCTGGAAATCCGCGCAAGTAGGGTCTGCTGTAGTTGCAACTCCTGCTTGGATTGGTTACTTTTTTGGAACAAAAAAGACTAGCTTTGGAATGGATAAGTATAAACCTTCCAGCCCAATTCTTCAGCATATAACAACACTTAAAATTCAACAAGGCCCGAATATTCAAAATCGCGCTTTACAAGTGCGTGTTGATCGTTCGGATGGAAAGCTTGATGCGAGACTCGTCTCACAATTTATTACGAGCGCAGCTGTTTTATCTAACATAAGGGCCGCGCAAACTGCAAAGTGGGGAACTGTTTACGTTACTGCAACAAGTTCTACTCAAATTTCTGTTTCTGGCCCTTCTGGAATCGAAACAGGGACGATCGGTTCTTTTAAAGGCACTGACGTTCTATTTGACCTTCAAGGTCCAATGAATACCGGTGATATTTTTAGAATTGAACTAGACGTGAGGTGGAAACGTGCAGACATTATCAACCTTCCTAATACTAGCAATCTTGAACAAATTGCCATCAGACAGACCGCCCCATCCTCGTACTGGCGCATCGTCCCACTTATCTTTAATGGTGGAGCGACCGATTCGTGGGAAATTGTCAAGCTCGAACTCATTGATTTTCAATCGACCTCAATTGACAATATTGAAGATACCTTATTTCTCGAGAATCGAGACAGAGATTATTCAAATACGTCAATTGAACTCAAGGCCCAATATCAACCAGTAGATTCAATTGGAGATTTAGGTAAATTTGGTTTTAATTTATTAGATCAATATGCTTTTAGTGTTTCATTTAGTCGAATGGTTGAGCTTCTTGGTAGGCCTATTGTTGTCGGTGACGTTATTGAAGTTACACCTGAGCTTGCCTATGATCAAAATTTAAAACCGATCAAGAAATTTTTAGAGGTAATCGACGCCTCATGGGCAGCTGAAGGATTTACCCCCGGCTGGAAGCCATTGATCTATAGATTTACAGCAGTCCCGCTTTTGCCATCGCAAGAACATCGTGATCTATTTGGAACGCCTGATGAGCAGCTTTACAAAGTTGACGATGGAACCTTTTTTAACAACATTGGTCAACATCAAAACGCTCAACTAACTGTTGCTGAAGACGCGGCAACAGTTGCGCTTGACCAGGTTCCAGAGATAGGAGCTGACCCACAGGAAATTGCTAGTGGTGCTCCACTCCTTAATAACGTAAACAAACTTGGTGAAAGAACTGACCAGCAAGATATGTATGTTCAGGACGCTATTCCACCTGATGGTTTACCTTACAAAGAGGGGTATACGTTTCCTGACGCAAATACCGCGTTGGACGGAGATTATTTCCGGCAAATTTATCCGCCTGACACCAGAATACCCGCTAGACTGTACAAATTTAATGCAATCAAGCACCGCTGGATCTACCAGGAGACTGATATGCGTGATAGCTATAGTAGCCATAAGCCATCCATCCGCAGTGCCCTGGTGTCATTAGGGTCTAAGAGTTTAAAGAGTGACCTATGAGATTTAAACAATTTTTAACAGAAGCCAAAATTCCAGAATTTGTAATACCTGCATTCTTTTGGTTTTCAGATGATTTTGCTAATTCAGTTTCAATGACGTTAAATTCAGCCATAGAAATATGGATGTCTGAAGACTCAATACAGAAGTTAATGATGCTAGTCAGAGGAGGCGTAACGCTAAAATGTACAAATTATGAACGTCAAACTAAAGCAGCTGTTAAAAATGGTTGGACGCTATTTGAAGAAGAGCACAATTTTGATAGTTATGAAGGAATACTTTATAAGAAGAGTCAAGAAATTCAATATCCTAAACTTTACTATTATCAATCTCAAAATTTATCAAAAATTCCAGCTGGTATGAATATGGACGCAACTATAGTTGCAAATTTGGCGTTTAATAATTTATCTGACTTTGAAAACTTGCCGCATAATACTGCGCATTGTTTCTTAAATTCTAACAAATATACATCACTCTCAGGAATACATAAGCAACTTAAGGATTGTTATCAACTTGATATTGAAAAGAACCCGATTAAAGAATCTGTTTTAGGATTGCTCTTAATTAAAGGACTTTATGATTTTTCATTTGAAGGAGTTCCAGCAAAAGCTTATGACGCAATTTACTTAATTATGAAACATCATAGACATGAAGAAGCTGGAGATGTTCTCGAAGCAAAAGCAGAACTAATAGAAAAAGGATTTAGCCAGTATGCGAAGCTTTAAGCAATTTATACGTGAAAATATCGACGGCGTAAAAAATGGAATCTGGTGTACCTCACCACCAGAAAATCCTCTTGAGTATAATGCTACAGATTTAAGAACAATTTTAGATTTCAATAATTATGAAGAAGACCATCTTTATAATGATGTTGAATTTGCGTTCTACAAAAAGCTAAATACTCTTGAAGGCTGTCCTGAAAAAGTTATTAATTATTTTTATCTAAACTTTTTACCTGAACTTAAAACGCTTGAGTATGCTCCTAAATTTGTCGGAAATTCAGCTTATCTTTCATCATTAGATCTTTCAACGTTGTCTGGCATTGGTAAGCGCTTTTTCAATGAAATTAAAGTTATGCTTTCATTTGATAATTGCACAATTGATTCATCTATTTTAGGGCTCTTATTGATTAAGGGGCTTTCATCCTGTGTTTCAGTTTTTAATGGCGGTAAAGATTTAGAACGTGCGATAATCGTAATCAACAACCACTTACCTGATCGTGATATTTTAGAAGCAAAAACAGAACTTATCGAACTTGGATATTCACGATACGCAAAGCTATGAAACTATTAGAAATTACATCTCCTACATACAAACACTCAGATGTTGAATTAGCTTTTTACACAGCCGATGTTAAACGCTTGTATCAACTTGTGGATGCTGTTACAAAAGAAAAAATAATTAAAGAGATGCTTGATGTTAAAAAATACGGGGTTTATTTTTTAGGCGAAGATTATCATAATGAAGCATGCTCGATCTTTTACTCATTTGGGTGTGAGGATCCAATATCTTCAGCCGGGGTTAAAGAAATTTATCGCAGTGTTGAAAAAATATTTGAATCTTACGGAATTAACACAGAAGAATTATTGGCCGGTCTCAATTTTTATAAAATGCCTGATAAAGTTTGGGTTAAAAGTGATCATTCTTCTCCAAATTTTTATCTTTCAGCAAATGAAGAATTTACCAGCTTATGTGGAATTTCCAAAAAGATTAAATATGAAGTTGTTGATGATATTGACATTGAGCACGTAGAACGCATCACAGAAGGTGGTCTAGGATTTTTATTAATTGATAATCTTAGAACAATTTATACTCTTCCTGCAAAAAAAATATTATGGCTGAGCATTATAAATGAGCATCTTAAAGGAGAACGAGATATTCTTGAATGTAAAACCGCTCTTATTGAACAAGGACAAGGAGCTTTTGCTAAAATATGATAACAGAATATTTTTATGACGCGCAGCTGCGCTCTTATCTGCAACAATTTTGCGCTATATTTTACGGTCTACAGGTTAAAACAGGTAAAGGTGAAGATGGAACAGAAGCTTTCATAAGCGTTCCAACTCACGTAGGCAATCGTGATCGAGTTGTGGCGGCCATCATGCAGTCAAACACGCACAACAAGCCATTCTCTCTTCCTATCATGGCGGCCTCAATTACTGGAATTGATTTATCCCCAGAACGTCGAAAAGGCATCGGTGTTACTGATACTCGCGTCTTTATGCCGCAAGGCGGTGTATTTCCTGATGATCTTGCTACAGCAAGTCGCATCATGCCAATTCCATACAATATGAATGTGCAACTTACGTTATACGCATCGAATACTAATCAGCTTCACCAGATAATCGAGCAGATTTTAATGTTGTTTGACCCTATCCTGCAGATTCAGACAACTGACGCGCCATTTGACTGGACAAAGATAACCACAGTAGAGCTAACTGGAATAGCCAATGAGGAAAATTATCCAGCCGGACAAGACCAGCGCATTTTAAATTGGTCATTTGATTTCTTAATTCCGATTTGGATTTCAGCGCCAATGGATGTCAAGGATAGACTGGTTCGTAAAATTATTGTAACTATCGGTGATAAAAGCTCAATGTTATTTAATGAATTTGATGAAAATGGCGAGCTTGTACCATTTGAAGTTGTATTTGGGCAGAGTGTTACACAATAAAAACCAAAAAGCAACAAAATTTAGCCAGAAAAACTCCTATTTGAATAAATATCATCAAGAAAAAATCTTCTCAACATTTTTATAAGGAGAAAAACATATGGCTACACTCGTGAGTCCTGGAGTGTCAGTTCCAATAACTGATGAATCCTTCTATATCCCTGTTACCGCACCCACGGTGCCTTTATTTTTTATTGCGACGCGCAAGAACAAGCGTCAGCCAAACGGCGTAGATATTGCAACTGCTACTAACGAAAGTTCTGTAGTTCGTACAGTTACTTCGCTTGGTCAGTCAACGCAGCTTTACGGCATTCCATACTTTTGGCAGGATGCCGGTAAGAATCAATTTCACGGCGACGCTCGCAATGAATATGGTTTGTTTGCGCTTAATCAATTTCTTGGAGTTGGTAACCGTGCTTTCGTAGTTCGCTCAAACATTGATTTGTCTGACGCGACAACAAATTTTATCGGTATTACTAACACTAACGGCTCACAGCCACCACTTGCCACTGTTCCTAATTTGATTGGAGCTGGCAATGGAACAATGACGACACCTACTGTAGCGAGCGCTTTAGTTCAGCCAGATAACTACAGTGTTGTTTGCATTACACCAGCAGTTTACGATATTAACAACGTAAAAACCAAAGCAGCTAAATTTAATGTCTTGAGCTCACGTGGTTTTATTGGTATTGCAACTGAAGGCACTGCTTTTAGCACTCCGTTGACTCCTGAAGTTGCTTTCACGATTACTGAAGGTACAACGCATTTTGCAGCAGGCGATTACTTTACGTTTTCAACTTACTATGTTCCATTGACTTCACCTTCAGGTGCTGGTAAAGGAACAATGTCTGATCTTCTTCCAGCTGAGCTAGCAGTTGAAGAAACTTGGACAATTACATTTATCACTCCGACAACGTTTGATGTTTCAGGTTCTGTTTTTGGTCCATCTACTCCTGGTACAGTTGGTGTTCCATACGATAACAATTACATTAATTTCATAGTTAATGACGGAACTACTCCGTTTGTTGTAGGTGACACGTTTACTGTTGTCTTTAAGAGCCTTTCACACTTTAATCCATTAGGTTCTACAGATGCCCAGAAACGCGTTACCATCGCTACTGCGCTTCAAGCGGAAATTAACTCAAACACTGAAGTTCGTTCCGAAATGTATGAGTATAATTTGATTTTGGCTCCTGGCTATTCAGAAGTTGTTGATGAGCTTCTCGCGCTTTCAACCGCGGTTAATGATGAAGCTTTCGTAATTGCAGATACTCCAGTTGATAAGACACCTGAACAGGTTGCGACTTGGGCAAATACTTCAGATCGTTTCAACAGTCACAATGCTGCATACTATTACCCTTGGGGTCTTGCTTCAAACTTGGATGGAACTGATGTCGTGGTTGCTCCATCTGGCATTGCTCTTCGCACCTACGCATTCTCTGACAACGAGAGTTACGTGTGGTTCGCGCCAGCAGGTCCTAACCGTGGTCTTGTAACAGGCGTTTCAAAAGTTGGTTACGTTACTGGCGAGCTTGGTACTCCAACGACCTTTATTGAAGCAAACCTCAACCAAGGTCAACGTGATAACCTTTACGAATTCTACAAGAATATCAACCCAATTGTGTACTTCACTGGCCGCGGAATGATGGTATTTGGACAGAAAACAGCAGCTCCTGTTGCTTCTGCACTTGATCGCGTTAATGTTGTTCGCCTAGTTATGTACATTAAGCGCGGTATTCGTAAGGGTATGTTTGCCTTCTTGTTCGAACCTAACGATCAGATTACTCGTGATAACGTTAAGAACGCAATTGATGGTTATCTTGGCGATATTATGATTAAGCGCGGTTTGTATGACTTCGCTACAATCTGCGATGCTTCAAACAACACTCCAACTCGAATTGATCGCAATGAGCTTTGGGCTGATGTAGCATTGAAACCAGTAAAAGCGGTGGAATTTATTTACGTGCCAATTCGAATTCTTTCAACTGGCGCGGCGATGGGAAAAGCGTAAATTAACTTTTCAATTTGAAATAAAGCCGGCTCGTCCGGCTTTATTTTTGTCTGTGGATATGATATAATTAAAATTATTTAACTAGAGTAATTTTAATGCTTACTTGTCAAATCTGTGGTTATCAACACCCAACAATGTTGGCGCCTGCGCATATTTCAAAGCATAAATTGACTGCTGTTCAATATCGTGAGTTATTTCCTGGCGCAGTACTTCGAATTCAATCAACGGTATCAAAAGAAAAAATGTCAGCATCTAAAAAAGGGCAAAAACCCTATAATGCTGGTAAAAACATTTCAGAAGAGCAAAAGCAAAAGCAATCTCAAACAATGAAAGCACGCTATCTTAATGGAGAGATCATTCATTGGAACACAGGCAAAACCACTTCGGAACAAACAAAAGAAAGAATACGAAAAGCTACTAAAGGTCAGCAATTAACAGATGAACAGAAAGCAAAACATCTGGAAGGAATTAGACGATATAGAAATTCTAAAAATTATGTTCCTGGTATGTTAGGAAAACACCATTCCAAAGAAACAAAAGAAAAACTTTCAAGGAATGTAAGAAAAACTTGGAATAAAAAAACAGATAATTTAATAGAAGTGTGTATTAAAAAAGCTCAGTCTGATAATTTAAAAGTCTTAAAAATTGAATACAATTATTGGTTTGACTTTGAATGTAATGTTTGCGGAACACATTTTACTTTTACGCGTCAAATTTTTAGAGATTCGACAAAACAAGGAATAGAATTGTGTCCTACTTGTTATCCGCGACTTAATGGTAGAAGTAAAATGGAAATCGACTTTTACTGTGAAATTCAAAAAATGTGGCCTACCGCAGTTGCAAGTGATACTAAAATTCTTGGCGGTAAAGAAATTGATGTCCTCATTAAAGAAAAAAGATTAGGGTTTGAATTTACTGGAATTTATCATCATTCGGAGTTAAAAGGTAACCCTAAATATCACTTACTTTGGAAGCAACAATTTGCAGTTAAAGAAGATCATAAAATATTTACAGTTTTTGAAAATGAATGGGTGCTAAAACGCGATTTAGTGTTATCGCGAATTGCGTCAATTTTAGGAGTAAATAAAACTTTTTATGACGCGCGTAAATGCAAAATAAAACAGCTAACGTCTCAAATGAAAAATAGATTTTTAAATGATAATCATCTTCAAGGTAGAGATACTTCTCCAATTTCTTTAGGCTTATTTTATCAAGACACGTTAGTATCCGCGATGACGTTTAAAAAAACAACAGTTGTTAAAGGCGGCACTGGCGAAGAATGGGAATTGAGTCGTTTCTGTAATTTAAAATTTTGTACAGTTAGAGGAGCAGCTGGAAAATTGCTTTCGCATTTTCAGCAGAATTATAACACTGATCATCTATCAATTATTTCATTTGCAAATAGACGATGGTCAAATGGAGAATTTTATGAAAAGATCGGTTTTGAATTCGCTGGAACTACGCCTCCCTCATACTGGTATTTTAAAGGAAACAGCATTGATATTCAGCATCGAAGCAATTTTATGAAACACAAAATTATAAAAAAGTTTGGTGGTGATCCAATTAAAACAGAATGGGAATTAGCGCAAGAAAATGGTTTCAATCGGATTTGGGATTGTGGAAATACTAAGTGGATTTTGAGCTATTAGTTATTAAATGTTAAAGTCTTCAATAAATAGTCTAACAAGTTAGATAATTTATTGGAGATAACAATGAAACTTCACCGTTTGTCAGAAACAATTTTAGCCGAAAAGAAGGCTGAAATAAACATCGATGATTCTCCTCTTGAAAGACCAATCGGTATTTCGCGAGACGAGTGGACTCCTGAATATCAGGATCGTCTACGCAAAATTAGAAAAAATAATCCAACCCGCTATGAAAGAATGGTAAGAGGAGATTAAATCAATGGCGACTCCTAAAACGAAAGATTTTAAACCATCTCCAGCCAATATTTCACAGCGCTTAGATCTTGTGCGTGACGTTATACGTAACGCAAAGATTAAATCTTCAGGCGACATTAAGCAGCACCCAAGCGTTATGCTCGCTGGTGATCCAGGTATTGGTAAAACTCAATTTTTAGAGCAGTTTGCTTCTCTTATGGGATTATCAGTTATTACCATTGAAGCGCCACACATTATTGAAGAGCACTTAATCAATATTCCTTACATCGTAACTGATACCAAGGGCAAGCAAACAGGCGGCGAAACAGAAGTTGTTGAGAAAAAATACTCAATTGAAATTGCTGACAGTAATCTTTATACTGCGTTGAATCGCGTTAGAAAGAATACTGACAAACAATATCTTTCTGACATTTATACCGATGCGGCTGACGATACTAAGGCAATTTTTGAGGAACTTGGTGGTAATGAAACTACTGTTCCACCTGACATTGAAATTTTACGTAGCAAATATCGCGTAATTTTGTTCTTAGATGAATACTTTAGAACAACTGTTCCACGTATTCTCAAGATGCTTCGTGGTATCTTGAACAACAAGCTTGGTCTTCACGATATTCCAAAAGACATTCTTATCATCTACGCATCAAATATCAGCGACGTTGGCGGAAGTCTTGCGAAAATTCCAAAGAACGCGCAGTTGCCTCCGATTGATTTCCCAGTTCCTACAAAGGACGAGTGGTTTAGCTGGCTTGTTTACAAATTCAAGCAAGAGCACCGCGGCGTAACGCTTAAGAAAGAGGTCATCAACAAGTTTTACCACGCGCTAAATGACGAGCACATCAGCTACTTTGATCCAGCCTCTAAAGTTCGTACTTCACCTCGCCGCTGGGAACAGCTTTTGCTCTATGTGAATGAATCACTTCCTGTAAAGGATGAGCACGAAGCCCGTCAGCTCTTGACCAACGTTAAAGTGAATTTCAGAAACTACGTCAAGGGTGGTCACTCTGAGCTTGTTGACACCGTAATGAAAGCAGTTTCTGAGCTTATCGAAGAAACGTCTCATTTTGACGTCGCAGCAAATAACACTCAGAGTGAGCACGACTGGCGTTCTACTCTTGAGCATCAGATCAAGCTAAAGATGAAGCTTGGTGATCATCGTAAGTATGTTCCAGTTATTGCTGGTGAACCTGGTATTGGTAAAACAACTCACATTCAACAAATCGCAGATGATCTTGACCTTCGTCTTATTGACTTTGAAGTTGATAAGTTCAACGCTGAAGACGCAACAGGTCTTGTAACTCCTCACAAGGAGAAAGGCAAGAAGATGGAGACGCGCTTCTCCACCCCAATGCTTTATCGTTTAATCACCGATAAGATTAAGAAAGAAGATGAGGAACACATTGCGCAGCTTAAAGCCGACGGAAAGACCAGAGAAGCAAAAGAATATCCAAACAAGCGTTGGAAGTATTTGATTTTCTTCGATGAGTTGAACCGCGCCAGTGATCCTAAAGTCTTCAACGCGCTGCGTCGCGTTCTTCTTGAGAAGAACTTTGGGCCTTCTGATGAAAGCAACGGTGAAGTTCTTAAGCTTCCAGAAGGGTCAATTATGGTTGCTGCCATTAACCCTGACCCAAAGGAAGAAGGTGTTATTGAATTTACTGATCACGTCAAAGACGTTCTTGACATTATTCCAGCAGCTCCAAACTGGAATAGCACTGTTCAGCATTTAGAAGATACGAAAGTTCCGTACGCAGAAGATAACGCGGCTCACACCACACTTGACGTCATTAAGAAGTTTGTTGATAAGTTTAAAACAAAGGAGCCATCAATTCAGGTTTCTGAACGTCCATTCTACATTAACATCGGTAAGAACATTTACGTACAACCACGTGAATATAAGGCAATGTACCTTGAGGCGGCTGTTGCTCTCACTGAGGAGCTTCAACGTATTCGTAAGCACGATCTCAAGAAAGCAACAGCTGACGAACTGAAAGAATATGAACAAGACGCGAAGTTGACGCTTTACAAGTCAATTCGTAGATTTTTACTTGGCTTGGCAGTTATTCGTAATAACATTAAGGGAACTGAATTCTTTGAAGATTTGAAGACTTGGTTCTTACATTCACCAGAAATTGATATAGGTGAAGGTTTATTCTATCACGTTGGTTCAAAAGTTAAGCGTACATTCTTAGGTGTCTTCGACGATATCTTTGAAGGTAATTATGCAGAACATTTAGCTGACAATCAGGACTTTATTAACTATCTTGAAAACATAACTGGCGATATTACTAAATTTAAGGAAAGCTTGACAGAGTTTATCGAGAAGAAATTAAAAGACCCAGCTGATATTGAAAAGTACTTGACGAAGGATGATTACCCACTTATTGTTCTTAAGGACGGTGAAATCAAAGAAGATAAAGGTAAAAAAGTTACGCTGCTTGCCAACTTAATGTCAGAAGCACGTATCGCGTTAATAATGCACGAGTATGACAACAGTATGGTTGAAGCTCTTGGTGTTGGTGTTCTAAAGGCTATAACAGCTTTCTTGAAGACACACAAGGATAAAGGCTTCTACCCACCAGAAGTAGCAGCTCAAATTTCTGAACTTTATGATACAGTGTTTGAGATTTAATCGGATAAAAATTTATGTCATTCATAACTGAAGCATTTGTTAGTCGTAAGTATGCTAAGGGTGCTGTTAAATTCAAAAAACACACCCTTAATGATCCTGAAATTCAGGCAGCAATTGATCACGCTGCTAAGGAGCTTAACAAACCAAAAAGTGAAATTTTAGATGAGATTAATGATAAGATTGATAAGTTTAAAAAATACGCGACTAAGGCACCGTTTTTGTTTTCAACAATTCTTGAAAATGTCGTTGAACAAACAATATTTGCAATGTACGAGGACTACGCGATTAATACGCCTGGTCCAAAATTCAGCACTGTCATTTTTAGAAAGCTTGTTCGTTACATTAAAGTTGAACACGATCAGTTTTTTCCGCTTCGAAGCTTTATAAAGTCGACGTATCTTTATGATCCGCCAATTATTTTGCTACCAAACCCAAAATACAAAGCTGAGTCAGAGCAGATAACAACGGCAGCTGCCGATAAGCAGGGCAATTTTTATTTTAACGTGCCGTTTATGCAAAATTTAATGAATTACGCACATATTAAAAAAGTTCATCCTGCCGGCAAGAAATATCAATCAAATGGCGGCGATATTCCTGATGAGTATTGTTACATTGAGTTCGTTATTATGCATGAATTCATGCACTATAGCTATGATGACTTTTATTACAATGACATTATAAAAGACCCAGGAATCAGTAGAAAATTTAAGAGCAAAATTATTAATTATGTCGGTGATTTTCGTACGAATTATCTATTGGTGAAATCAGGATTTGAGCAGCTTCCAATGGGATTATTTAATGATGACATCAATTATGATCGCCAATCAACTTACAAGGAAATGTATGATTTAGTAAAGTCTGAACTTGAAAAGCTAAACGATAAGGATCGTGAAGAGCTTGAAAAAATGCTTGACGATATGACAGATGACCACGAACCTGGTAATGAGCCTGGAGAAGGCGAGGGAGAAGGCGAGGGAGAAGGCGAAGGTCAGCCAGGAAAAGGAAAAGGAAAGGGTAAAGGAAAACCAAGTGATAAAAAAGAAGAGGGAGAGGAAACCGGCGAAGGAGGAGATGAAAAGAAAGATGGTAAAAGTGGTAAGGGCAAAGCTGGCGAAGGGGAAGATAAAGATGGAGACGCTGCGGGTGAAAAAGAAGGAGAATCTGACAAGAAATCAAAAGTTAATAAAACTTTAGAGGACATTGAAAAGCGTCACAAGGAAATTGAAGACGCAATGAGTAAAGGCGAAGATAAAGATGCTGAAGAAGTCGAATCAAAAACACGTGAAGAAAATACAAAGCGAAACATAAAATCTGGTTCTAATTTCGGAGGTGGTAGTAAAACCGGCGACGGTAACATTGGCATTGATTATTCAAAGGAACACGCGCGTTTTGATTGGGATGAGCTTCTTAACAACGTTATCAAATCAACAGGTACGGATACGGTAGAAGTTTATGGTAAGCATAATCGTAGAAATATGCAGGCTGTCGTTCAAGCTGATGATACCGGTGCGGCAGCAGTATTTCCAACTCCTACTGAAGAGCCGTACATTGACGCAAAATTTGCCTTTATCATTGACAGCTCTGGTTCAATGAGCGGTTACATTGAACAGGTTTATGCCAACGTTCATTCATTGTTTAGCGAGCATCATACATTAGCAAATGCTGAATTTTTCTTAATTAAGTTTTCAAGTGATTACGAAATCTTCAAGTGTATTTTTAACCAGAATAAAGCCGCACTTCTTCCTAAAATTGATGCAACTCCTAACTTTGATAAAGATTTACACCACGTGTTCACAACACATTTTGGCGGAGGCACAAATTTCTCTGGTGAGGTAGCTCATATTGGAAGAAAGTTGCTTGATGATGGATACAACGTTATCATTCTTTCAGACTCTGATATATGTGGCGGTGGAAATTTAGAAGATTTGGTAACCTTGCTTAATTTCCCTAGCGGTAAAGCGTTTGTTATTTTTGCAACGCGAGGTGATTGGGTTGCATTCCGTCAGGCAGCAAGAGAGCAATATCCAGAACAAGTTACCTACATTGATAAATCATTGGAAAAGAATCAGAAATGAAGACGTGGTTCAAGAAATTTATTAAGGAAGATTTTGAACCTAATCTTAAACCTTGGATGCTTCAAACGAAACCTGAGATTGAGAAATGGTTGAAAGATAATAGAATTGATGGTTTGGTTTCAAAAGAACTGGAAGTTCATATTACGAGAGGGTCATTATCTTTTATATTTTTAGGCAATAATGACTTTACTACGGACAACCAAGGCCGTCGCTGCTTGCCAGTGCAATTTTATATCGTAAAAGAATATGATATGGACGGTCCTGATCTTGAATCATTTGTCGGCAGTCCAATTGGTGTTTTTGAAAAAATGACATTTAATGATTTTTGCGGTGATAGCTGGGAAGGGTTTCCAAAGTTTTGTTCTGAACTTCGAGGTAATCCAGGAAAGATAACTTCATTCGAAGGTTTTCCTACTAATGGGGTAAAGTCTCTTAAACTTTTTAGTAAAAAAGATGAACCGCAAATTCCAACTTTAGAAGGACTTCCAGATAATATTAAAGAGTTTGCAACTGATTGCGTTGCAAGTTATTCAAAAATTGATAAAATTTTACCCAATTTAACTTTTGTAAATGTTCCAAAAACTCTAAAGGATTCAATTTTAGGAATTTTATTGTTAGAACACTTAAGTGACATTGGATATAATTCAAAAGGGGAAAGTAAGGCATGCCGCGCGGCAACCATTGTAAATGACCATTACTTCTCGGGCGATCGTGACATTCTTGACTGTAAGTCAGAGTTAATTGAAAAAGGACTTTCTGAATATGCCAAGCTTTAAAACTTTTATTGTAAATGACCCTGATAGAGTTAGAGCGAGCGTATTTGCTGGACGCATAATAAAATCTCGACAAACTGATGCCGATGCTTTTAAAATTGAACGAGATGCTAGCATAACGCTTTTAGCTAATGCTAGACTTTTAACAGTTGACTATAAAAACATTGAAAATTCAAATTTTGAGCTGCCGTTCAAAATTAATGACACTGACATGAAAATCAGCTTTGATTTTGATTCTTCTGTTTTAAAATCATTTAAGAATTTTCCAAGAAAAATACCAAATGTTTATTTGAGACTTATAGATTGTGGCATTACTTCTATTGAAAATATACCTGAGGAAATGGATCGCTTGTTAATGGCTGGAAATGACAGGCTAGAATCATACGCTGGTATTGGATCAAAAATTAAAAAATGTGACGAAATGATAATGCCTACTGTTAGTATTAAATCAAGTATTCTTGGATTTCTTCTTATTGATAGACTTGAATCTTTAATGTTTGATATGTTTTCACCAACCCCACATTTTACTGCTGTAGCTTTTCAAATTTTACATAAGCATTTTAAAGGCGAAAAAGACGTGCTAGACTGTAAAGCCGAGCTTATTGAAAATAAATTATCGGAATTCGCCAAACTATGAAACTTACTGACATTTTACAAGAAGATGTTGATATTGCTGCTATTGAAAATCTTCCTATCTTTCAAAAGTTTAAGAACTTACAATTTACTGTGGTTTCAACCCCACGTCAAATAAAGAATGGTACTTTTGAAATTTCACAGCCAAAAGATATTATTAAGAACCCTGATATTATCAAGATGGGCGTTAAGATTTCAAGAACAGGAAACATTTATTTTAGACACCGCTCAAATATGTATCCTTCTTCAGCAAATGTTGCTTTTATTTATGAAAAAGATGATCTTACATTTTACCAAAAGGCGCTTGAGCGTGCCTGGGAAGAAATTGAAAAACGTTTAAAGCTAGATCAAAAACAAAGAGATAAAAATGCTAAGGAAATTTTTAAATTTGATCCTACAGCGTATTATGAAGATTTAACTTTCTTAAATTTGCCTGCCGAGCAACGAAATTTACGACTTGAAAACATTAATACGGGATCTTTTTTAGGGCTTCCAAAAAAGATACCTGGAGAATGCAGAATATTGCTCGCTGAAAATAATGTCAACTCTCTTGAGCATTTACCGGCTATTTGTGGAGATTTTCGATTAGCTTTATTTAAATCTGGTCTTGTTAAAGCTTCAGATGATCAATTAAAGTACGTACCAGCTCGTTGTGAGTACTTATGGCTTGACACTATTGGCTTTACATCATTTGCAGGAATTGGAAAAATATTAAAACGGTGTCAAAATCTTTACGCACCAACAACACTTGCATCATCATGTTTAGGCATTTTGCTTATTCCAAAAATAGATAGGTTTGGTTTTAACCGGTCAATTGATGCCACTCCTATAAAATTGCAATTATTAAACAAAATTATTAACACGCATTTAGGATCAGACAAAGATATTCTTGAATGCAAAACAGAACTTATTGAAAATGGATTAAAAGAGTTTGCTAAACTATGAAACTTAATCAGCTAATTCGTGAATCGTTAACTTACGATCAGCTTATTAACTCTCCAGCATTTAAGGAGTTAAAGTCAAAGCATGGTTTTGAAATCGACTTTGACTCTTTTACAAAAAGTCCAAAACGAAACGAAATTAAATTAGCTCAAGGAAAATTCGTCAATTCTAAAAATATGTATTTTATGTCCTTTTTTATTAAAATAAAGGGCGATAAGGCTAACATTGAATTTCGTCGTAGCTCAAAAAAGATTGAATATTTTAAATCCCCTGATTTGAAAGATGATATTGAAAAGAATCAGGATAATTTTTTAGAGCAAATTTTTGAGTACTGTAAGCTTGTTGTTGAATCACAACTTAAAAAGGAAGAAGAAGCGCGAATGAAACACGCGCTTGAAAATCGTACTTTCATTCCAACTGATTACTATGACAGCTTTGAATTTCTATACTTGCCTGAAGATAGAATGGACACGTTGAACATCAAAAATGCAAATGTCGGTTCTCTAAAAGGACTACCGCAGAGCGTTGATGAATTGCATATTGAACTTGCTGAATCAATAGAAAGTATCTCTCTTGAAGGTCTTCCTTGGCGGTGCGCAGATTCATTTTATTTAGGTCTATATCAATCACAACAACTATTAAATTTTCCTGCAGGTGATATAAAGCATTTGCCTAAAAGTTGTACATTTCTTGATTTAACTGGGTTAAACGTGACATCATTAATAGGCATTAATAAAGTCGAATTTAAACGAATTCTTAGAATTAAAATGAGTAAAACTCTTGAAGAAGGAGGACTCGGCTTATTATTGATTCCGAAACTTCGTGAACTTACTTTTACTACTGCGCATGGAAAGTATAAAGCTTTTGCAGATATTATGAACGCTAATTTTAGAAAAGCTGAAAAAGATATTCTTGATTGCAAAGCAGAACTTATTGAAAATGGATTATCAGCATATGCCAAGCTTTAAAGCAAGATACATCCCAAAAAATCCTCAAAAGTATGTCGGTAATCCAAATAACATTCAATGCCGTAGTTCTTGGGAAATAGCAGTTTGTAAATTTTTCGATCTTTCAACTTCAGTTATTCGCTGGGCTTCAGAAGAAATTTCCGTGCCTTATATTTCACCAGTTGACGGAAGAGTGCATCGATATTTTCCAGATTTTATTGTTTCATATTTAGACGCCCGCGGCAATATTCAACAAGAAATTGTTGAAGTAAAGCCCTTAAAAGAATCAGATGAACGATTTGCTAAAACTCCAGTCGATAAATCACGTTTTTTAGTAAATAAAGCAAAGTGGGAAGCAGCAGCTAAATTTGCGTCAAGTAATGGAATGAGCTTTCGAGTAATTACTGAACTTAGTATTTTTAAGGACAGCCGGTCAACCTCGAAAAATCGTGTTAAATCAACAAAAGGAACGCAAGGGTCCACCACAACTAAAAAAGCTCGTACTACGGTTGCGCCGCGCTCAGTAAAAACGGCTCGCAAGCAAAAGGCTAAAAAATGACATCATTCAAAACATACTTTAAACAAGATGACACTGTTGATTCACCAAAACAAATTGAGAATTATCTAAGAAATAATTGGAAATTCAATTTTGACGCTGGAAATATCAAAATTGACCTATTAAAAAAAGAAGTTTTTGGTTCAAACTTTTCACTGACTGTTACCGAGGAAAATTTAGCTAATGTCAATGGTAAAAAAGTAATTCCAGTAAAATTTTCTACTGTTGCTAACTTTCAACATATCAACAAACATACTGAAAGTTTTACATTAGAATACGCGCCACACACAACTATAGATCATTGGTACGCGATTGATCCATATTTTAATAATATTGAATACTTACCTCAATATTCAACTATGATTGATATTTCTCAATGTTTAAATTTTAAATCTCTTCATAATATTCATAAAAGAGTAAAGCGAACTCACGTTGTTACGCTGTGCAATATGATTGAAAGTTCAATGCTAGGGCTAATGTTAATTCCTGAACTAGGACAAGTTGAGTTTATAAATTTTATAAGTTCAGGAACTTCAAATGATACGATTTCCACTTTAACAAATACCTTTCGAAAAGCGCTAGAAACAAGCGTCGATGTTTTAGATGTTAAAGCTGAACTAATTGAAAAAGGATTATCAGAGTTTGCGAAGCTCTAAAATAAATAAGAAAAACACAATTTGGAGCATATCAAATGCGAATAAACGATCTCGTAAACGAACAAATTATTGCTGAAGTACACCAGGAGGAAAACCTGGTAGCGCAGTATCACAACGCTGAAGAGTATGAAGGGAATATAAGCATGTCAGGACGTCACCTGACATCACTCAGAGGAGCCCCGAAGATAGTCAATGGAAACTTTGACGTTAATGAAAATCCTCTTTTAAAGACACTGCGCTTTGCACCAATCCACATAACTGGTAGATTTAACGCTAATGATTGTGATATTCAATCATTGCGCGGCTGTACAACAAAAACAATTGGTGAGCTATTTACTATATCAAAAAATTCTTTTAGATCAGTTGATGATTTAATGGGGGCTCCTGAAGATATTGGCTCACTTCACATGTGTTTTGGAATGAACTTTACTTCACTAAGCGGAATTCATAAAGCGTTTAAATGCGTCAATGATACGATTTTTATTCCAGAAAAATCAACTCACGTGCTTGCATTAGCTTTTATTAAAAACCTTAAACACGTTGTTATTGGTTCATTGCCATCTGATCAGAAATTAAATACTGACCTTGGTAAGGTAATAAAGATTTTGAATGATCATTTAAAAACTGGTTCAATTGATATGCTTGATGTAAAGACTGAAATTATTGAAACTTATTCAGGTCAGCCTGAAATTCTTGCGCTTGCAAAGGTATAAACAATGAAACTAATTGAAATAACTGAATCTAGCAAAGTCTATAATTTTAAAAATGTTGAAGATACTATTAAACGACTTACTCCAGAAGAATTTGAAGCGGCAATTCGATTCGCAAAAAAGCAGCCAGAGTTTAAAGCGCTTTTAGCAGCTGGTTATGATTTTGCTTCGTCTGAAAATCAGCTTAAGAAAGGAATTTTAAGTTTTAAATTTGCGCATATTTCAAAAACTGACGCTGGCCAAGCAATATCTGACAACACTGCACGTTCAGTAATTTACCCAAACGGCAATGTTCGTTTAATGTGGGATAGCGGCGACCATGCAACAACTATTTCAATTCCAGGTATTGGTAGAAATCTAACTGAACGTTATAAAATCGGACTTCAAGCTCTTGTACGAGTTGCTAATAAGCGCGCTAAGCTCAGACAAGAGCTAGGCGTTGTCCATGGGTTAACCAATCTTTCTAAAATTGATACATCTCATCAAGCTTTAAATCAAATAACTTTTGATCGTTGTTCATTTAAGGATTTTAAAACTCTTGATCCCAATTTTAATGGCATAATGAAAATTATCAGCCACAAAGTTGACCTTTCAATGGTTGGCTGCGCAGTTAAGAGTCAACATTTAGATGAACTAAGAATACAAGAAGGCAAAAACGTAATTGATCTCGATAAATTACCGGAACGTATCGACATTTTAGATTTATCTGAATCAAACATTATAAGTTTAAAAGGAATCGGAAAAAGTTTAAGATATTGTGATAAGTTTTACTTTTCGCCTAAAATACAGGATAGCATTTTAGGTATAATGAACATTCAATGGATTTCAACTTATAAAGATGTTAAAGTAAATAGATTTACTATAGCATTTGAAAAAAACAAATTATTAGCTGATGCAATTGGAATCTTAATGACAAATTACCACAACAAAGCAGATATTTTAGATTGTAAAGCTGAGCTGATTGAAGCTGGGTTAGGGCAGTATGCCAAACTTTAAAGAATTTTTCAAATATAATCCTCGTGAACCCGCTCTTTGGATGTATGCTGAAAGACAAGACGTTTTAGACTGGCTTTGGCAGGCAGCTCCGCATAAAACGCAATTTGACGTAAATGATGATCTGATTGTTTTTTCAAAAGACGATTTCCAGCTCGAAGATAACGTAATAACAGCATTGCCAGTTCGTTTAGATACTCCAAAAAAATTAGTATTGAAAATGAAAAATTTACAAACTTTACGAGGTATACCAGAAGGCGTAATGTATGGAACTTTAATAATCGCTTCTGATAAATTAACAGAGCTTGATTATTTGCCATATAGCGTGTCTTCATTGAATATAATAGATTGCCCAAATGTTCATTCGCTTCATGGAATTCACGATAAGGTTAAACGAATGACGATGATTATTGTTGGTGAAGGAATTGAAAGCTCAATTCTTGGTCTTCTAACAATTAAAGATTTTTCAGGAATGATGACTAATACATCTAATTCTAACGCTTCGCTAAATAAAGCTTGTCAGATTTTAAATGCTGCAATTATTCATAAGCAAGATTTACTTGATTGCAAAGCAGAACTAATTGAAAAAGGATTATCAACATATGCTAAGCTTTAGAGATTATTTAAAAGAAGAAAAACTAACAGGCTTCTTAGATACAAGAGAGGCAGTTAAACAATACATGCAGGATAATTTTTCACTCATTTCATATTCATTTAATGATTATGAAGATGATCCTGATATTGTAGAAGTTAATTTAGAGTTAACTCCACGAATAACTTTTACAAATGAACATTTACGTAAAACTGGCAGCCAATATCATCTTCCATTTAAAATTGGAGAAATTACTAATTTAGTTATTAACGCGCCGAAGTTAAATTCTACTGAAGGTTTTCCAAATTCAGCAGGACGTATTTTAATTTTAGATATGGATTTACACGAGCTGAATCACGATATTGTATTCAATGTTGGTGATTTATGCTTACGCGGCACTTATCTCATAACGTTAACAGGAATTCATAACTCCTGTCCTCATGGAGTTAGTGAGTTAGAATTTCCAAAAGGACTACAGGGAAACGTTTTAGATTTAGCGCGTCTAGATAATCTTGACAGTGTAAGCGTTGCGCCGCATGCAATGCGACTTTCAGATGAAATTTGGAATGAACAAGTTCGTTTGGCGGCCACTATTAATGATTATCTTAGTGAATCTCGTGGTCTTGATTTATTAGAACTAAAAGCTACTCTTATTGATAATGGATTTTCAAAGTATGCCAAGATTTAAAGAATTTTTAAAAGAAGAAACTGAATCACATTACTTTAAAAATAAAGACGCCGTACTAGATTGGTTTAGCGATTATGTTGAAACACTTGAAACTCCTGATATTAAAGTAAATAATAAAGGAGTTTTTTATGTAGCCGATGATTCAATGGATTTTACTCTTAATCCTGGTTGTTCAGTTCCTGTAACTTGGAATGGAAGAAAAGTTTATGGTTTACCAGTTAAAATAGAAGAAGCCCGTGATTTTATTGTTAAAGATGGAAGATTAAATTCAACAGTAGGATTTCCTGATCTTGTAGATAATATTGTCCATTATCCATATGGTTTTCCTTGTGGTTTAACTGAATTTAACGACGCTGTATTTTTTCCGATGTGTAATCTTAAGTTGTCTGGAACTCAAATTAAAACATTAAGAGGTATTCATACTTCTTGTGACGCCGGTCTTGGCGATCTTTGGTTACCATTTGAACTTGACGGCCCGGTTCTTGACATTACAAAGCTTGAAGGTCTTAATATGGTAAGAATCGATAAAAAAATTCATCCGGCTCATTCAGATTATTTTAGATACAAGACACTTACTGAAACTATAAATCTTGTTCTTGAAGACGGTTTTGACGCGCTTGATTTAAAAGCTGCGCTTATTGAAAAAGGATTAAGTCAATATGCGAAGTTTTAAGCAATTTTTAGCTGATGAAGAAGTCGACAGTTGCTTTTTAACATTTGTAATGCAATTCAGCAAGCTTTATAATTCGCCTGAAGACTCAGAAGCGGAACGAATTGTTAGAGAAGCGTTTGAGCCTGTTTTTTCAAAGTATCACATTGAAAAAATGATTCCTTCTAAAGTAAACAAGCTTGGCGGCTTTTATTCTATAGTGCTTGTGATAGCTGAAGGGGCTCATTTAAATGTAAAAGATTTAGTTAATGAATTGACATTGTTGTATAAAGAAAAAATTGGTTCATATTCAGTTTTTGAACCTAACCCCTGGGCCGCTAGTTTGTATGTTAATCTTCCAACGTCATCAGTGTTTGATTGTGATTTTGAAGCTTTTATTACTCGTGTTAATAATAAAACTGCTAAAAATATTCACAAAACACTTTTGAATCTTGAACATCTAATGTTTCAAGATTCACTTTTTAATGGTCCGGTACTTGGAACGATGTTAATGCCGCATCTTAAAAGCGTTGGTCTTGAATTTCATTTAGAGCCGCCTGATTGGATCAAAATAATTAATGCGCAGCTTAAAGGCGATCGTGATTTGCTTGAGTGCAAGACACAACTAATTGAGGCTGGCTACGCTGAAATGGCTAAAATTTAAGCAAGTAATATTTATTCAATCTCAATAAAATCTCAAAATCATCAACCTTTAGAAATAAGCAAAAAATTAAAGTAGCTGATAAATAGCTTTAACACTTTACTTACGTGTTTAAAGGAGAAAAAATTTATGGCTACTCTCTCACAGATTGGCATTCCAGCTTCTGGAAATGGTATTTTAGCACCAAAAATTAAGAATCGCTTTCAAGTTCGCTTTGTTGGTATTGCAAGGGCACTTGGTGGAAATGGACGTGACTTAACCGCGCAGGTAACCACATTTACCCGCCCACAACTTGATTTTGAAGAAATTGAATTAAACCGCTACAACAGCCGCGCGTATGTTGCTGGTAAGCATACTTGGTCTGAAACAACTCTTACTGTTGAGGATGACATTACAGGTCGTGCAGCGTATGTTGTTCAAGGTCAGCTTGAAACTCAGCAGCGCTTGATTGGCGCAGACTCAACTAATGGTCAGTGGTTGAACGCAACCCCAACGGCTTCTGGTTACAAGTTTGCAACCAAGGTTGAACAGCTTGACGGTAATGAGTTCCCTGTTGAAACTTGGATTATTGAGGGCTGTTGGATCAAGTCAGTTGACTGGGGTGATCTTGATTATCAAGCATCTGAAGCAAATACGATTCAGCTTACTATTCGTTACGACCATGCACGTCAAGAACTTACAGGTCAGGGTTATGGAACGGCCATTGGAGGCACGTTATAAGTCCAACCATAAACATCCTGTCCGCAATCATAAACGCGGTACGCTTTTACAGCTACCGCGTTTTCTTCTTCTGATAAATTTTTATTGTATTGAATATCAAAATTTTTATTAAAGTTTTTTTCTTGAAATGCAATTCGTGATATTCTAAGTAATTGTCCTTCTTTATAATAAGAGTACCCTATTTTTGATGTACGTAAATAGGTAAAACCGATTTTTTCATAAAAAGAACTAATAAAGCCCCACGTTTTATCTCTATATGTTATTATAGATTGAGGATTAAGATTTTTTTTAAAAAACGCCAGTAATTTACCGGCACCACCAATCACATTTCCATTTGAACAATATCTTAGTAATTCCCATTCATAAGATTTATCATATCGTGGTTTTCCAAAAGTCATAACAGCGATAAGATTTTCATTATTAAATAAGCCCAAATTTATTTTTGCTGGAATAAAACCTTGTATATGATGTTGTTCTAAAAAATCTTTAGACGTTTTTATTATTTTTACTGTGCAATTTCGCGCAAACATTCTATTTGATTTATCTAATAGACTTTTTATTCTATTTTTACAAATTTCATTTTTTGAAATCCAGTCATCTTCAAAAATATGAAATAGTTGAATATAATTTTCATTACATAAAAACGATTTATTGAAATGATATGCAGGGTCAATTCCTTTTTTTGTTGAATGCCAATACAGCCCATTAAATTCAAATGCTATATTTTTTTTCGGTAAAAATATATCTAATTGGTATGGTTTTATAATCTGTTTTGAATCAATTATGATTTCATCATCGAACTGTTTTATCCATTCACAAATTTCATTTTGTAGTTTTGTTTTAGGATTAGAATAACAAGTTGGACAAGTTGGAATATTATTTGCTGATAATCTAGATATTTTAAAAGTCGTCTGACAGTCTTTGTGCTTAATTAGATTTATACGACCATTTTCAAACGTTTTTATTATTTCAAAGTTGAAAATTTTTAATTTTTCTATTATTTCATTTAATCGTTTTTGATATCTATTAGTGTAAAATTGCTTTGATTGAAAAATTGTAGGAGCACCGTATTTGGTCATACAGGTTTGACGTTTTTTAAATTCTGCTTCTACTTTATCTCTGCTATTTGCTGCCTCTTTCATTTTTTGTTTTTGCTCTAAGGTCCTTTTGCTACCTAAATTTTTATTAGGTGTATTTTTTTCCTTGATTGTCAATAGTCTCTTTTTTGTACATTCAGGATCTTTCATTTGACAGGACACGGAGCAATATGTGCCAACATATCCTAATTTAAAAACACTAAATGTTAAATAACCAGTTTGACAAATTTTACATTTAGGAGGTTCAATAACATTATTCAAAATTCTAAAAATTTTTTCACTTAACGAGCGCGATTTAAACGTAAAACTTTCTTCAATTATTTCAACATATTCAGCTATTTCCACGTTTTTAGGATTTTTTAGAATTGCTGCAGCATTTTTGTTGAGATTACCGTTTTTTAAGACAATTAATTGTTTTAATTTTTCTAACATAGAATTACTTTAAAATCAAAATAAATATATTTTATCAACATTTCATTTGGTTGTACATTGAAATAAATAGATCATATTATTTTAGGAGAATTTTATGTCTCTAGATTTTTCAGGAATTGTAGGTGGTACCGGTATTGATCTTGAACGAACAGCAGCTGCTGTTTTTGGTCAAGCGGTTGATATTTACGCTAATCAGCAAATAAATCGAATTTTTAGCGGGCCGACGTCTGGTGAAATAACGTCACATTCTAGACCACCATATGGATTATGGGATCCAGCTTCTTACGCTGAGGATCTTGTTGCGTTTCAACCAAAACACCGCTTTCTTTTTAAGGTGATGTTTGATGTTGAACCTCAGTATCTAAATCTTTTTAAGAACCATTCTGGACAATCAGCTTTCCAATATATGGTTAAATCTATTCAACGTCCTACAATAACGTATGAATATGAAGACGTTAACTTTTACAACTTTCGTACAAAGTTTTTAAAGTCAATAAAGCACGGTGAACTTCAGTTAACATTAATTGACGATATTCAAAATACGCTTCACGTATTTTTAGGTGAATATATTAGAGCGTTTTCTCCAATCAATCGTTCGGCCGCCCCCGCTAGTCCAATAATGTATGATACTGCTGGTTTTAACTTCACGGATCCTGCAGGCGTCGGGCAAGTAGATTCATCAGTACGCGGCGTATTAAAGAAAGCTAATTCTGATAATTCAATTAACCCACTCAAGTCAATAAAGATTATTCAGTTCTTTGGTCACGCAGCATGGTATAATACATTTACGCTAATTAATCCACGCGTTACATCAATCAATTATGATGACGCATCTCATGAAGGTGGCGATCCTGGAAATCACGTAACTCTTAACTTTGATTATGACGCGCTCTATCTTGATCAAACTGTTGACTTTATCGGAGCTCCTCCGTACCCAGCCCCAAAGTCAGACATTTACGGATCAATAAATGATAGAACAATAAAAGCAGCATCGTTTAATGATAGCTTTGATCCAGCCACTGGCAGACAAACAAGCGGTTTTGGTGTTGCACAAAGTGTTTTAGGTACTTTGCTTGGAAACGTTGGCTCAAGAATAGCGTCAAATGCAATTCAGCGAGTTACTCAAGGAGTGCTTGGGTCAAGCAATCCAATGATTGCAGGTGTGCTTGGAAATCTTGGTTATGGTGTTTCAAGTCAAGTAGGTGATATGGCTCGCCGAACAATCGGTAATACAGTGAACGGCGTTAGTCCTGGATTTATAGCGCCAAATCGTCCAGCTGTTATTGACAATAGTTCAATCAATCAAACAACTACACAACGTTACAATAATTTATTCTAATGAGCACAAAAACTACAATTCTTCCGTTAGAGCAAACCTTTAATATTGAAGCTGGCTCAACGCGCGCTTTACAAAACGTTTTAGAAGAAGATGATCAGATGATGGCGATATCACAAGCGACTGCAAATGAAGTCGCTCCTTATCAGGACGATGCTGAAGATAAAGAAATTGCAGAGCAAATTAAAACAATTTATGACGCTGCAATGGACGCCTTCGATAACCAAACACAACTTGTTGAAGTTGTTGAGCCACGATACGCCGCCCGACTTGGTGAAATCGCTAATCAAAGTTTAAATACGGCTTTAAATGCAGTTGCTCTTCGTTCTAAAAATAAGAATGAAAAGCGAAAAACTGCAGCATTTGTGCCTTTTGCTAATCAAAGCAATCAAACTAACATTGTAATGGCAAGTCGAAATGATTTGCTTAAAATGATTAAGGACAGAAAGGAAGTAATAATCGATGCAGAATAAATCGTTAAAGCAATTTCTATGTGAAGATGAAAATTTAACTCTTGAGAGGGGTGTTGAAGTTTTGCAAATGCTTTTTGGTGATCAATTTGTTATTGACGGTGATAGAGTCAACTCTACTCAAAGTTTATCATTGAATTTTTCACATAAACGCTGGTTCAAAGGAACACACATGCCTGTAAAATTTGGCAAAATTCAAGGTAATTTTAATGTAACAAATATGGATTTTAATTACAATAAAGAACTACCAATTTACGTTAAAGGAAATTGTTATCTCACTAGTAATGGATTTAAAACCATTGAGCATTTTCCTGAGTATATAGGCGCAATTCTTTCAATTTACGATAATCCAGAAATAAAAACGTATTCTAACATTCACAAACACGTAAAATATTGTGGAAAGGGAATAGTAATTGATCCTCTTCACTGCCCATATCTTGGTTTTCTTTTAGTTAAAGATAACTTATCAATTTTTAACATCAAATCATATTTAACTTTTGATATTTCAGTAGTAATGGGCGACCCTCATAATGAAGAAGCTTTTCAAGCAAAGCAAATCATTAACGATTACAAAGTTAAAAACGGCGATTTACTTGATTGCAAAGCTGAATTAATAGAACAAGGACTTACAGAGTTTGCGAAAATATAATATCTATCGATAATCTTATTCAGATTAGCCCATAAATAAATGAAAGTACCAATCTTTCATATTTTATGGCAAACATATACATCAAAAGAGCTTTCGCAGAAAGTGAATATACGTACAATGAAGTTCTTGAACTCGAACGTTGTACAAATGATCCAATCTACTTCATAGAAAAATACGTAAAGGTTCAGCACCCAACACGAGGACCTGTCCCATTTATTCTGTATGACTACCAGAGACACATGATCGATGTCATACATAACAATAAAGACTCGATTATCTTGTGTTCCAGACAGCTTGGTAAGACCACGGTAGTAGCAATCTATCTACTTTGGTTAACCACATTTTTTGAGGACAAGCTTGCTATTATTGCATCAAAGGCAAACAGTCACGCGATTGAAATTATGTCTCGCATTAAGTTTGCTTATGAGGAACTTCCGCACTGGTTAAAAGCAGGTTGCAAATATTACAATCGTCACAGCATTGAATTTGATAACGGCTCAATCATAAAGTCAGAAGCAACAACTGAAAAAACAGGTCGAGGCAGTTCGCCATCAATTTTGTTCCTTGACGAAATTGCATTTATTTCTCATAAAATTCAGGAAGAGCTTTGGGCGTCATTAACACCATCTCTTTCTACTGGTGGTAAATTTATTCTCACCTCAACACCAAACGGAGACTCTGATCTTTACGCGACTCTCTGGCGCGGCGCAATGGCTGGTACAAACAATTTTAAGCCGTTTAAAGCGCTATTTCACCAGCACCCTGAGCGTGGTCCAGAATCTGGTTACTATGAAGAAATGAAAGGTAAGCTTGGTGAGATTAAGACTCGACAGGAATTAGACTGTTGCATTGGTGAAACTGAAGTAACAGTTGAAAATAAAAATAAAATACAAAATATTTCAATAGAAAAATTATTTGAACTTTTATGACAAACATAAATCATAGACAAATTTGGCAAAATAATTTCGGTTCAATACCAATTGATGAATATGGCAGAAGCTATGAAATTCATCATATAAATGGCAATCATTTTGATAATTCAATTGAAAATTTAAAATGCGTTTCAATTGATGAACATTTTCAAATTCATTTAAGTCAAGGAGATTTTGGTGCGTGTTTTTTAATTGCTCGCAGAATGGGATTATCATCTGAAGAATTAAGCAATTTGCAAAAAGGAAATAAATTATCTGAAATTACAAAAGCTAAAATTTCAATAGCGCATAAAAGGGGACATTTTGAAGGTAAAATTAAATCATGGAATGAAGGATTTAAAGGGTATAAATTGAAGCTAAAAATTCAACGAAAAGGAAAACGTTTTTCTTCAAAAATATCAGAAGAAGATGTTATCAAAATTAAAAATGATTTTATTGAATGGAAAAAAACTCAGCCTAACAAATTACCATTTAAACTTTCACATGAAAAAGCTTTTGCACGTTTAATAAAACCAAAATTCCCGTTATTAAAAACAGACGTAACTATAGTTAATATTCTTAAAGGCAAATCATGGAAACCAGAGATTTTGAATATAAACCCAATTTAAAAAAGTTAAAAATTAAAACCTTATTTGGAATGAAATCATTTGATGGAATAAGAAAAATACTTAAAAAAGGTTTAATTGAAATTCAGACACACCATTTTAATTTAAAATGTTCATTGACCCATAAAGTTTTAACTGAACGAAATTGGATTTCTGCAGATGAATTACAGGTTGGTGAAAAAATTGAAACTATTAATGGTGAAGAAGAAATTATTTCAATTTCAATAGATCATGAAAAAGAAGAAACTTTTTATGATTTAGTAAATGTTGAAGGTGGAAATACATATCTAACCAATGGAATTGTTTCACATAATTGTGAGTTCTTATCATCTGATGCACTATTAATTAATACTTTGCGCCTTATTGAGTTAAAAGCTTCCCTACCAATCTCTGAAGAACTCGGATTTAAATACTGGAAACCGATTGGAGGTCGCGGAAAAGTTTATCTGATGAGCGTGGATATAGCAACCGGAAACGGTAATGATTTCTCAGTTATTGATGTGTTTGAATTTCCATCTCTTGAACAAGTGGTTCAATGGCGCTCAAACGTTATGAACATTCCGATGCTTTACCAAGCAATAAAATACATGCTTTCAATGTTGACAAGACAAGATTCACACGGATTTAGACCTGATGTTTTTTGGACATTTGAACGTAATGGAGTTGGTGAAGCAATCAAAGCGCTCCTTTTCAATGATGAAAAACCAAATGAATTTGCTGAACTTGTAAGCGATAAGCCAGATGAAATGGGAATGAACACGTCTGGTAAGACAAAAATTCTTGCATGCCTTCACGTAAAGCAACTTGTTGAAAAACAAAAAGATGGATTAAAGCTAAATTCAGATAAAACAATTTTTGAGCTTCAAAATTTTGTTGCTTCTGGCGGTTCCTACGCAGCAAAGAAGGGAGCAACAGACGATACTGTTTCATCTCTTCTTTTGATATCTAGACTGTTAAAGCAAATCTGTATGTACGATGACCGCGCAATTGATATTCTTTACGATTATTCTAACCAATTTGATGACACACAAACAGAAGCACCTATGCCTATTTTAATCGTGTAATAATATTGAAACAATTTGGTGATATGATAAACTTTTTGAGGTAGGCTTATGTTACGCGTAAAAACTTGTTGGATTTCAGATCTTCATCTTGGTAGTACTCAGTGTCAAGCTGATAAACTCCTTGAGTTTCTTAAAGTGCTTGATGCTCAAAAGCTTTACTTAGTCGGTGATATTATTGATTTTTGGGCTCTTTCAAGAAAATCATTTTGGCCAACTGATCACAATACAGTGGTTCAAAAAATACTTCGAATGGCGCGGCATGGTGTTGAAGTCATTTATATTCCAGGTAATCATGACTCTCCAGTACGTGATTTAGCTGATATGACATTTGGAAATGTACAAGTTAAGCTAGAAGATATTCATGAGCTAAAAAATGGTAAAAAGTTTTTAGTTACTCATGGCGACCAATTTGATACAATATCAAAGCATTATGGTTGGCTTTCAAAATTCGGCGCCATAGGCTATGACATTTTGCTTCAGCTAAATCGTTTTACACGATTAATTCAAAAGCTTTTTAACATTGAATCTCACTTTTCACTGTCTTCATTTATAAAGTACAAAGTTAAGAACATTGTAAAATTTATAAGTGATTATGAGAATGAAATTTGTGAAATTTTAAAGAATGAAGAACTAGATGGAATAATTTGCGGGCATATTCATCATCCTGAGCTAATAAAAAATAATGATTTCATTTACTTGAACTGCGGTGATTGGGTAGAAAGCTTAACAGCAATTATTGAAACTTATGAAAATGAATTAATTTTAATTAAAAAAATTGAAAATGACATTATTGAAATTAAAAAATTATCCATCTAAATAAAAATCCAAGATTTTTAGTGGCCGTTTCTTTTAAAAATGATATTTTTTGATCAATTTTAAACGTATATTGACTTTTTACTTCAATAATAGTATTAATTTTTGGAATAAAAAAGTCAGGATAATATCGCTTAATTTTGTTATCATATTCATAGATAATTTTGGGCATATCTTTTTTAGAAAAAAGAATTTCTTCTTCATTAAATCCTTCATCTAATAACAAAGAAAATGCCTTTGGCTCAAATCCTTGTAATAAAATTACTTTACCGGATGGTAAAGTAAATTCATGTTTCTTTTTAAATCTGTTATTACAACAAATTTCTGCTACTGATGGAATATGTGCTGGATAAAATACATCATATTTTTCATTTAAAACTTGTTGTAAATAATTTTGATCAAAATTATGTGGACGTTTATATTTTTGCATCATTGTTTGAGCTTTTTTAAATTTTATGCTGTCTAATTTACTAATATTATCCACTCCATATCTTTTAATTAAGGTAAATTTACATTTTTGTTTAACATCTTTACGTTGAAAGACATTAGTAATTCCATATTTTTCTAAAAGACTTTTTTCTAAATTTTGCTTTATAAGCTGTTTTCCTTCATTGCTTGATGCTTCTCTTTTAGAATGAAATAATGCATATCCATATTGTAATCCAGGAAAATCAATTTCCCGTCGAGTTGCCGGGCCACGCCGCCACATACATTCAAGTCCGCTAATTGGACATATTGGAACATTTACGTGACCTAATAACAAGTGATATATTTTACGTTGAAAATTCCATTCATTTGGAATTTTCAACGTTTTAAAAGCATTTTCGATTTCAAAAAACCAACTTTCTTTTTGAATAAAAAATAGATTTCTTCGTTTTCTTTTTGGATTTGATAAATATTCAAGAATTTTACTTTGTATAATAATCATGTTAATATCTCCACTATTAGCATAATAAACTATTTATAGGAAAAAATAATGACAAAATTGCTAATTGTAACTGATGCGTTTAGACCTCAAGTATCAGGCGTAGTTCGTACACTTGAAAAAACTATTGATGGGCTTTCTGCTCATTTTAATATTACAGTAATTCATCCAGAGATGTTTAAAACATTTCCTTGCCCAACTTATCCTGAAATTAAGTTAGCTTGGCCTGGAATGAAACGATTAGCAACACGAATAAAGCACGCAAAACCAGATTTTATTCACATTGCAACTGAAGGTCCTTTAGGGCTTTTAGCCCGCTGTTACTGCGTTAAAAATAATCTCAGATTTACAACCGCATATCATACAAAGTTTCCTGAATATATTGAAAATAAGTTAAGTGTTCCTGCCAGCTTAACTTACAAATACTTCAAATGGTTTCATAAACCTGCTTCTCGCGTCTTTGTCGCAACAGAATCACTTGAAAATGAATTGAAAGCTCGAGGCTTTCAAAACCAATTTTGGCGCTGGTCTCGTGGTGTCGATATTGATCTTTTTAATCCTTCACGCGATTATAAAAAAGGACCACCGTTTGCTCTTTATGTAGGTCGAGTTTCAAGTGAAAAAAATATTGAAGCTTTTTTAAATGCAAAAACAGCATTTTTAAAAATAGTTGTCGGTGATGGCCCGCAACTTGAACAGTATAAAAAGCAATATAAATGTGATAGTATAATATTTGTTGGAGCTAAGCATTCAACAGACTTAGCTAATTTTTATGCTTCTGCTAAGGTAGTAGTTTTTCCATCAAAAACTGATACGTTTGGTTTGGTAACTCTTGAGGCTTTAGCAAGCGGAACGCCAGTGGTTGCGTTTAACGTGCCTGGTCCTGGTGATGTATTGCCAGCATACTTAAAGGGGTATCTATCAAACGTAGGAACTCTTGTAGAAAGCGATAATGAAATAGGAGCCGCAATTAATTATTATTGTGAATATTATAAAAATGAAGTTCCTCGTCAGTATGTGCTTGACAATTTTACGTGGGAAATAGCTACTCAGCAATTTAAAGATGGTTTAGTTTTGATGAAATGAATGATAAAAAAGAGGTTATTAAGATGCTTAAATTTTTGATGATGTTATTTCTTTCAAATCTTGCTTTTGCCAGTAGTCCTAATGTTTCAACCGCTACGTATGATATCCCTGAGTTAATGATTTTTCGTGACGATGGCGTAAAGATAAATATCAAAGATGAAACAATGGGGTACAAACCCATTGCCATCAATTTTGTTTTTACCACGTGCGCTGGCATTTGTCCTGCGTTAAGCCGCACGTTTGTAGCAGTTCAGAAGCAATTAGGCGAGGACGCTTCGAAAGTTCATCTCATTTCATTTTCAATTGACCCTGAAAATGACACTGTTAGCGTCTTACAGGAACATATGAAAAAATTAAAGACGCAACCAGGTTGGAATTTTTACACTGGAACCTTTGATCAAATTATTCAAATTGAAAAAGCATTTCACGCTTATTTTGGTGATAAAATGAATCACCAGCCGTTAACCATTATTCATCGACCTGGTGAAAGTACTTGGACTCGTATTGATGGTTTCGCCACAGCCAATCAAATTGTGTCAGAGTTGAGAAAAAACGATGAAGTTGTTACCATAAAATAATGAAATTCACAAAGTGCAATAATGTTTGGTACAATTAATTGTACTTTTTTAAAAATTGTGCTATAATAAGCACATGAACACTGATATGGCTGGGCCTGACGCTAGAATTGAAATCATTGACGACATTTCACTTACTCTGAGACTTCGTCATGATTTCATTTATGAAAGTCGTTTTACGCCTACTTCAGTTCACTTAGACGTTTGTAGAAATAACCAAACGGTAACACTCTATTTACAACTTATGCCTAATTATGAAATTTTAATTTCATTTGAAGGCATTTTTTACCAAACCGTTACAACAGATGAAGCGCTTTCGTTAATTGAAATGTTGATTGAGGAACATAATGGAACTTTTTAACAAGCTCTACATTGCTCTCACCTCGAGCTCAATTGCGCATAACATGCGTTCTATTCGTGAAAACAGCCCGTATCATCGTGAGGAAAATGTGTGGAAGCACACGTTGATGACACTTGACTCATACTGCGTAAACATTGGGCCGCACCGCACCCAACGGATGGAGCTTATCACGATGACAGCTCTGCTTTTTCATGATGCTGGAAAGCCGCTGTCACGTCAAGAAAAGTACAGTGACAGCCGTGGCAACTATCAAACTTTTGGTGGTCATGAACCTGTTTCAGCTCGAGTGTTTGAAGATTTCATGATGACAAACCCCGAACTTATGGCTGAACTTCGCTTTGACAGCAATGAGTGGCGTTTGATTAAGTGGTTGATTGAAAATCATCTTCCGTACGACATTAAGGATAACCAAAAGTGTCGCGCTTTGATAACTGATTGTCATTCACACGGTCTGGGAGCGTTGCAAATGTTCTTAGATGTTTTGCGCTCTGACGCAAGAGGCCGCATCTCTGATGATCATGAAGCGAAGCTCTCAAAGGTCGAGCAATGGATTGCCGAGTTTGTTACTTTGGAACCTTTGTCTTACAGAATAGTTGAGCAACCGCAGCCGGCAAATCATAAGATTGCTACATTTTTGATTGGTCCTTCTGGTGCTGGTAAGTCCACGTATGCCCGTCAATTGGCTACTAATGCCAAGATTTTTTCACTCGATGAGCTTCGCTTGGAGTTTTACTTTACGTCAGGTTTTAAGACATCAAATAATTCTAAGCGTGATTACGCACTCGCTTGGAAGTATTGCACAATGGAAAAGTCAAAAGAATTTGACCAGTTTTGGAGAGCTCGTTTTATTGGATTAATGAACGCTGGTCACGATTTGGTTATTGACAACGTGAACTCGACCAGAAAGTCTCGCGCGTTCTATGTTGCAGAGCTTCGCAAGCGCAATTATTTCATTGTTTCAATGGAATTTCCGATTGCGCTTTCTACGGTAATTGAGCGTCAATTGTTGCGTGATGATAAGGAAGTACCAGTTGAGAGTGTAACGCAGCAATACTACGCTATTAGTCAGCCGCGAGTTGGAAGCGAGGTTGATGAAGCGTACGTAATATTTGATGGAAACTTTCAAAAATCTGCTGCTAAGCACTACAAAGTAGTGTACAACAGCTGATTTCTTGTTATAATAACACTTACCCGCTGATAAGGGAACCTATTATAGGTTCCCTTCCTCTTTTGTCTAAGACTTCCCCTTGTTGATATGCCCAATTTATTTGGGCTTTTGTTGCCGTTGTCCTACAAAAACTGTTGACAGTCTATAAATAACATTGTCACCTGCCAAACAGGTGTCATTTGTACGTTTATTTGTTTATTTTGTTTAGGAGAATATTATCATGGCATCAGAACGTTTTACCCGTTTAACTGGAAATTACAACAAATCTGCTAATTCCGAATCACCATACAAAAAGTTTTTTCCATTCTGGAAAATGGAAGATGACACAACTACAGTTGTTCGTTTTCTTCCTGATCGCAACGAAAGCAATCCATTAGGTTTTCTAGTAGAAAATCTTCAACATGAGCTCACCATCAACGGTGAAAGAAAGCGCGTTCCTTGTTTGTCAATGTATGGCGAAAAATGTCCTATTTGTGAACTCTCTCGTAAGTATTACAATGAGAAAAACGAAGATCTTGGTTACAAGTACTATAAGAAAAAGTCCTATATCGGACAAGTCATCGTAGTTGAATCTCCAATTGAGACTAACGATTCTGACCTAGTAAAGCTTATTGAATTTGGCCCAAAGATTTTCAAAGCAATTCAAGCTGGATTTAAATCTGGTGATCTTGAAGAAAGTCCAGATGATATGAAAGCTGGTTACAATTTTCGCATCAAGAAGACAAAGTCTGGTAAGTGGTCAGATTACGGAACTTCAACATTTTCACCAAAGCAAACTCCTCTTGACGACTCTCTTATTGAGAGTTTAACTCGATATGATCTATCTGAATATCGTACACCGTACATGGATTATGATACTGTTGCAAACATGCTTCTCGCTGATCAAACTGGCGCAAGTTATGAAGGCGATACAGATTCTGGTCATGAAATTCCTGATGATTCAAGTACGACATCAAGTTTAAAAACTGAAACTACAGAATCTTCTGCTCCGTCACAATTTAATGCTTCTGAATCAAATGATGATAAATTTGATTCAGCTGAAAATAATACAAGCAAAGCTTCAGCTGTTCTTGAAAGATTAAAGAACCGCAAGGCAGCACGTCAGACAGCCGAGTAAAAACTTAGGAATTAAAAGGCAAAGCATTTAATGCTTTGCCTTTGGAGCTTGTTATGTTACCATTTTTGAATAAATTTAAAAAGACGATTGATAAACTAGAAACAGTTTATACGTCATTCGGACCGCCTGATTTTTGGTATAATACCGGAAATTACGCGATTAATAAAATTATGTCTGGTTCTTTTACCAAAGGCATTCCACAAGGTAGAATTACATGTTTAGCTGGTCCATCTGGTGCCGGTAAATCATTTTTACTTTGTAACATTTTACGAGATGCTCAGAAGCAAGGAGCATTTGTTTTAGTTCTTGATTCCGAAAATGCTCTTGATGATAACTTTATGTCAGCTATCGGAATTGATACATCACCTGATAAGCTCATGTACGTTGGCGTAACGCTATTCTCTGATGTTGTTTCTGTAATTTCAGATTTTATTCAGAGTTATGAAAAGGAATACGGCAAGGATAATCCTAACTCGCCTAAAGTTGTAATAGCACTTGATTCACTTGATATGCTTTTGACAGATTCTGAAGTTTCTCACTTTGAATCAGGCGTTCAAAAAGGCGATCAAGGACAGCGAGCCAAGCAGTCAAAGCACATGCTTAGAACTGCTGTTTCACGAATAAAGCGATTGCCGATGGCAATGATTGTTACACATCAAGTTTACGCAAACTCTGATTTGCTAAACGGTGAAGGTAATTGGATTATCAATAATGCAATTCGTTACTCTGTTTCTCAAATCCTGCTTATCACGAAGCTTAAATTAAGAGAGGCCGGCGAAGTTCTTGGTATTCGCATGAGAGTAGAATGTTTTAAATCACGCTTTGCAAAACTTGGTAGTCGAGTTGAAGTCGATGTTCCGTACACAAAGGGAATGAGTCCTTATTCTGGATTTCTTGATCTTATGGAAGCAGCTGGGATTGTAACTTCTGCAGGTGCCTGGAAAACATTAGTTATGCCTGATGAACAAATCAAGTTTCAATCAAAACAGCTAAATGAAGAGTTGGTCTCAAAAATGTTGAGTCACCCAAAAATAACCGGTGAAGAAATAGCCATAACAACACTCATAGACTCAATGTCAGAAGACCCTGAACAAGAACTACAAACGGAGGCAATCCAATGAAACGAAAGGACCTTGATTTTTACAATGTTGAAGTTGTAATTGAAATTGTAAACGGCGGTTTTATTTTAAACTACCCAACTTTTGAAAATGCTGGAAATGCAGATGAATTATCTAGCGTTGGACAACGTCGTGAAGTTTTTCACACCCGCGCCAAATTAAATAAAAAGTTAAAAGAAGTAGTCGATAATCTAACTGAAAAATAATTCTAACTTGGAAGCTCGTAAAGAGCTTCATTTTACGTGGAGCTTTTTATGAGCTTGCTTTTTGATACTAGTGCAATCGAAAAGTTACAAGAAACAGGAATTAAAAAATTCCGAATAGAAATTAATAATAACGATGAATTTAGTATTGTTCAAATTGATGAAGTTGAATTGCCGGATATTGCTGACGCTATTGTAGAAATTCAAGACATTTTAGTGTATATTGATTTTATAAGCTACACCATTCTCGTAGAAAGCGTTGTTAAATTCGATACTACGTTAGATACTTTTATTGTTGATTCTCAATATGTTTCATGATATCATAAAAAATAATGAATTACTAGTTCATAAAATACTTGATTATTCAGATAAAATTGATGAGGCGGCGCCTATCTTTGATATTGAGGGTAAGCGAATTGAAACGCTACACCGTGAGTTACCTAGTAACTTAGTTCGTTATCGTCAAATAGCTGATGAGTTAAAAACTCTAGAACAATTTCTCCTTATTAAAAAGGAAAAAGCTGAGTCTGACGCGTATCGTAAGTTTAAAGAAGGTTCAAACAGAGCCCTTCAACCATCAGATATCAAGGCCTATGTACCTGGCGATAAGGATGTTATAAGTTGGGCTGAACTTGGACTAGAGGTTACTCTTCTTAGAAGAAAAGCTGAATCAATTGTTGCCGCTCTAGAAACTTGGAGTTGGCGAATTAGCGACATAACAAAATTAAGAATTGCAGAATTGCAAGACGTTATCCTGTGATAAAGTGTTACATTACAGTTAAAGATGAAGTTTGGTGTATTATCTCTGGGTTAAAACCGTCACACGCTGAGGTCCTCTGGGATAAGTTGGGGCCTCACAAAGATGGTTACTTTTGGAGCCCACAATATAAGCTTGGACGCTGGGATGGTAGAATCAGATTTTTTAACAAACAAACTGGTAAAACTTACTATCGACTATTAACTACCATTGTTCCAATGTTGGCAGCTTGGGACTATGATATTGAGTTAAGAGATGAACGAAAACCAATTGAAAATATTCCAGCTTTAGTTTGTGAAAACTTCTTTGCAAATGAAAAGATAAAACTTAGACCTTATCAAGTAGAAGCTGTTAATCTTGCCATTGATGCAACCTCAGGATTTATTATTGCTGGAACTGGAGCTGGTAAATCACTTATTTGCGCTGCGCTTTGTGACACTTATGGTCGCTCAGGGTACAGAACAATAACAGTAGTTCCATCAGCTGATTTAGTACGACAAACAGCTGATTGGTATGAAATCTGCGGGCTAGATGTTGGCATTTATTGTGGTGATAAAAAAGAAATTGATCACCAGCATGTAGTGGGCACGTGGCAAGCACTTCAAAACAACCCTCATTTGTTAAGTTTTTTTCAATGTTTTGTTTGGGACGAAGTACACGGCGCCGCCGCTAATGTAGCTCAAAAGTTAATGAATGAAAATGGAGTTCATATTCCATTTAGATATGGAGTAACTGGAACATTTCCAAAACCTGAAGTTGATAAGCTTTCACTTTATTCTTCAATTGGAGATATTTTAACTGAAATACCAGCTAGTTGGTTAATTGAAAATGGTTATCTAGCTGAAGTTGAAATTGAGCCTGTTGAGTTAAAAGAAAACGTGGATGAGGAGTTCATTGATTACGCTTCAGAGCGAGCTTACTTAGCTAAGTCTCCAAGTAGAATAGATTTTATTGCGGATTTAATCATTGCAAAAGCTGAAACTTATGGAAACACCCTTGTGTTAGTTAGCTCAATTCAATTCGGCAAGAAACTGCAAAAGTTAATTGACGGAAGTGTTTTCCTCTACGGCGCTTCTGAAAAAGAAGAACGAAAAGAAAATTATGATCTTTTTGAAACTGAAAATAACTTAATTGTAATTGCCACGTTTGGTATTGCGTCAACTGGCATTTCAATCAATAGGGTGTTTTGCGAAGTTATGATTGATGGCGGAAAATCATTCATTAAAGCAATACAATCAGTTGGTCGTGGAACACGACTTGCGCATGACAAGAAAAAAGTTCATGTAGTAGATTTACATAGCTCTCTTAAGTGGTCAAAAAAGCACTTTAGAGAACGTAAGAAATATTTTAAAGCAGCACAATACACACTTCTTCCTTTAGTTAATTATAAAATAAGAAACTGACATGTTATGTTTTCCTGAAATAAATAAACCTTATATTATTGAATCTACAGATTCACCAATTGCTGTAAAATACTTTTGGGCATTTAGCGCAACTTTAGCTGATTTTATTCTCAAACCGTTTACATACTTTGAAGATACAATTGGCAACGCAGTTTCTGTTGAAATCAATAATTTTAATTTCATGATGCCTAGTTCTTGGCATATTTTAATTATTGATCCTGAAACTAGCATGGTTGATACTGTTCCAATTGCAAGTTGTGCTCATCAACCATCGTACGCTGTATTAATGACACCTTCACCGCATGATCAAAAGCAAAGAACAGCAAAAATTAACATTATAGATTTTCATGAAAATGAAAATATTAGCTTAGTTCATCCAATGGTTCAAAAACAGCATGCGCTCTGTCACCCAGCAGGTTTAGCAAATGCTCACTTTGATAATGTAAATAATGAAGTTCACGTCGGCGTTTCAATTGGTCCACATGATTTACATAAGTATTTGAATGGATTAACAATAGGTAATATTCTTAGCTACTAAGCTTTAAAAATGCTGCTTTGAAGCTGTATAAATAGCCCTATCATTCCTCAAATAATACATCATGATAGGGAGCATTTATGCCTTCAGAACACGACTTTTCTCCAGCCTTTGTTAAAGCTTTTAATTTTTCAATGAAATATGAAGTTGGGCCACGTTTTAACCCAACAGATCCAGATGTAATTATAGGTGCCTGTGGAACTAAAGAGCAACAACGAAAAACCGGATATGTTAATGACGCGGCTGACCGGGGCGGCGAAACAAAGTTTGGCATCGCAAAAAACTCACACCCGTCTCTTAATATAAAAACGTTAACTTTGGAACAGGCAATGGGTGTTTATGAAAGAGGATATTGGCAAGCTGGTCACGCTGATGATTTGCCTGCTAATTTAGGTATTGTTCATTTTGACGCGTGCGTCAACCATGGTAACGGCCGAGGCATTAAGATGCTTCAAGAAGCAATAGGCTGTAAAGCAGACGGTCTTTTTGGAAAAGGTACGTTAGCGGCTGCTCAATCGATTGATGAAAATAAAGCCATAAAAAATTACTTAGATATACGTTCTCGTTTTTTTAAAAATTTAGCTTTACGAAATCCTTCACAAAATAGATTCTTGAATGGTTGGTTATCTCGAGTTGAAAGCATACGTTCGCTGCTTTCATGAGTTGATTACAATTTCTGATATCTTTGATATAATAATGTAGTTAACCTAGGCTTTACTTAGTAAGGACATAATAATGACAAATGAAATCTTTATAATAAAAAGAAATGGAAATCGTGAAGCTCTCAATTTAGAAAAAATGCACTTTGTCGTCGAGCAGAGCTGCGAAGGTCTAAATGGAGTTTCTGCTTCTCAAATTGAGATGACTTCAAACTTACAGTTTAAAAATGGGATGACAACTGATGAAATTCAAAATATTTTAATAAAATCTGCGTCAGATTTAATTTCATTAGAAACGCCGAATTATCAGTACGCCGCCGCTCGTCTTCTTCTTTGGTCACTTCGTAAGCAAGTATTTGGTCGCTTTGAGTACTTTTCATTGACAGAATTGCTAGAGCGAAATATTTCAGTAGGAGTTTATGATGCTGAGATTTTGAAAAAATACACTCCAACTGAGTTAAAAAAATTAAACACCTTCATTAAGCATGAGCGTGATCTTGATTTTACCTATGCTGGATTGCAACAACTTGTTGATAAGTACCTTGTACAAGACCGTGGAACTAAACAAATTTTTGAAACTCCACAATTTATGTTCTTGCTCGTTGCCGCTACTTTATTTGCTGAATACCCTGCCGAAACTCGTTTAAAATACGTAAAAGACTATTATGACGCACTTTCAACTTTCAAGATTAATTTACCAACTCCTGTCTTGGCTGGGGTTCGTACGCCCATACGTCAGTTTGCTTCTTGTGTACTTATTGATGTCGGAGATTCTCTCGACTCCATTTTCAGTTCCAACACTGCTGTTGGAAAGTATATTGCTAGGCGCGCTGGTCTTGGTATAAATTTTGGCCGCATTAGAGGCATAAACTCAAAGATTAGAGATGGTGAAGTTTTACATACTGGTGTAATTCCATTTTTAAAGGTATTTGAATCTACAGTTCGTTCTTGTTCTCAAAACGGAATTCGCGGCGGCAACGGCACAATCAACTTCCCAATCTGGCATCAGGAAATTGAGGACATTATCGTTTTGAAGAACAATAAGGGAACTGAAGATTCTCGTGTTAGAAAGCTCGACTACTGCATTTCTCTTAGCAAGCTATTCTACGAACGATTTATTTCCGACGGTGAAATCAGTCTGTTCTCACCTCATGAGGTTCCTGGACTTTATGAAGCTTTTGGAACTTCGGCTTTTGATGAGCTCTATTGTAAATATGAAAAGGATAAAAGTAAAGTAAAAAAGAAAATAAAGGCTCGTCAGCTTTTTATTGATATTCTAAAGGAGCGAATTGAAACCGGTAGAATCTATTTAATGAACATTGATCATTTTAACGATCATAGTTCATTTCTTGATAAAATTTATATGACTAATCTCTGCACAGAAATTAGTCTTCCTACCGCACCAATAAAATCCATGGATGATGAAGAAGGCGAAATTGCGCTTTGTATTCTTTCATCTTTAAATGTTGGACTTATTAAGTCTAATGAGCTTGAATATGTTTGCGAACTTGCAGTTCGCGCGCTTGACGCTCTAATTGATTATCAGGATTATCCTGTTAAGGCTGCAGAAATCACAAAACTACGTCGTTCTCTTGGAATTGGTTTTACAGGTTTAGCTCATTATCTTGCAAAATGTAAGCGTGGTTACGAGGAAAAAGAAGCTGCAATTTTAGTTCACCGTTTAGCTGAAGCGACCCAGTATTATTTACTAAAAGCATCAAATAAGCTTGCTCAAGAAATTGGTCCTTGCGCATACTTTAATCGTACAAAATATTCTCGTGGAATTTTACCAGTTGATACTTATAAAAAAGATATCGATGCCTTAATTGGTGATGGTTACCTTGAGTTGAATTGGGAAGAACTTCGCGATAATATTAAAAAATATGGATTAAGAAATTCGACTTTAACAGCGCAAGCGCCAGTTGAAAGTTCAAGTCTTGTTACAAATTCAACTAATGGTATTGAACCGCCACGCGCCCTACTTTCAGTTAAAAAATCAAAGAAAGGAGTTATTAAGCAAATTGTTCCACAATTTGAAAAGTTGAAAAATCAGTATACTTTACTTTGGGAAATGAAATCAAACTCTGGTTACATTAACATTGTTGGTGCGATGCAGAAGTTTTTTGATCAAGCAATTTCTGCAAACTGGTCATACAATCCAATGAACTATGAAAATCACGAGCTTCCTTTACAAGTAGTTATTTCAGATTGGTTTCATTCATACAAGGCAGGGTTAAAAACAAACTACTATTTGAATATGTATGATATGAAAACAGATGATAGTATTGAAGACCAACATTTAAAAAATGTAAAATCTAATGCGGAACAAAATACTGAGCATCAACAAGAGTACTTAACCGCTGAAGAAGAACATTGTGAATCTTGCACAATTTAAGGAATAAAAATGAGAACTGTTTATAATAAAGAAGTCGTAGATTTTACAAAACAACCGTTATTTTTTGGTGAAGATTTAAATATTCAGCGATATGATGTATTTAAGTATCCTGTACTTGATAAGCTTAATGAAAAAATGCAAGGTCTTTACTGGCGCCCAGTAGAGATTTCTCTTCAAAAGGACCGATCTGATTATCACGCTTTTCGTCCAGAGCAAAAGTTTATTTTCACCAAGAACTTAAGCTACCAAATTTTGCTTGATTCTGTACAAGGACGTGGACCAGAAACTATTCTTCAAACCTATTGTTCAAATCCTGAACTTGAAGGTTGTATTATTACCTGGGGATTTTTTGAAGCAATTCATTCAAGAGCTTACACTCACATTATTAAAAATGTATATCCTGATCCAGCGGTTATATTTGATGATGTTTTAAAGGATGAATATATTCAAAAGCGCGCGCAATCAGTAACAAAATACTATGACGAGTTTCTTCATGATTCAAAAAATTATGATGAACACAGAGATGAATTTAATAGACTTAAGGCTAAGCGTTCACTAGTAAAATTAATTTACAACATTAATGCGCTAGAAGGCCTTCGTTTTTATGGCTCATTTGCAGTAACGTTCGCATTCGGCGAGCTAAAATTAGTTGAAGGTTCAGCTAAAAATATTTCATTGATTGCAAGAGATGAGATTCAGCATCTTGCCTTAACTCAACATCTTATCAAATTTTGGCAAAAAGGAGATGATTCAGAAATCTTAGAAATTTTAAATGAATCTAATTTTGCTGAAGAAATGCGGCAAATGTATGCTGATATTTTGATGGAAGAAAAAGAGTGGAATGCTTATATGTTTAGTGAAGGCTCAATTATTGGGTGTAATGAGCGGCTTCATAATGATTATCTTGACTACATTTCAGGTCATCGTTTAAAAGCTATTGGATTAGAGCCAATTGAAAAGCAAACCCAGAATCCTTATCCTTGGACAAATCACTGGTTAAGCTCATCAGGGCTTCAAGAAGCGCCGATGGAAACGGAGAAACAATCGTATCTTATTGGAGCAATCAAGGCTGATATTGATTATGATAATTTTTCAAACTTTTCATTATAGAAACTGATTTAGAAAACTATAAATACAGTATGTTTAATTTTTGCATGCTCTATTTTATGGAACCTTTATTTGTATATTTTGTTTATGGGTTAATTGATAAAAGAACCGATTTACCCTTTTATATTGGCAAAGGAAAACACGATAGACCATTTCAACATTTTGCACCACAATCGATAAAGCGTGATAAAAAAAGAAATTCTCGAAAATTAAATAAAATTTTAAAATTACAATCATTAGGTTTTGAAATTCCAATTGTTTATTACGCATATTTTATTAATGAGCAAGACGCTTATGATTATGAGACTCAACTAATAATTCAATATGGAAGAAAAGGTATAGATGAGAATGGTATTCTTACAAATTTTTGTTTAGGAGCAAAACCTCCTTCTTTTAAAGGAAAAACGTTAGCTGAAATTATTGGACCTGGGTGGGAAGAAAAAGTAGAAGCTCGTCGTCAAAAGCAATTAGCTCGTGGTGGATATGGGCCTAAAAAACATAGCGAAGAAACTAAAAGAAAAATAAGTGAAAAAATGTCTGGCACGAATAATCCAATGTATGGAAGAGAAAAATCAGAAAACTTTATAAAAATAATGAAAGAAAAGATGTCAATAAAAAGTGCTGGTGCTAACAATCCTATGGCAAAAACATATGAAATTATTACTCCAAATAATGAACATTTTTTTATAACAGGTAACCTTAAAAACTTTTGTAATGATAATAATTTATTTTATGGAACTATGAAAGGGATGATTGATAAAAATAGGACTGCTAGATTTGGTAATTGTAAAGGTTGGTATATTAATGAAGTGTCGTCCAGCAAAAAAAGATGATATTGGCTTTAATGAAATAGTAGAATTTTTGAATTTACAAAAATCATATTTTCATTATTTAAAAACTGGTAAATTTCCAGAAAATGAATGTCATAAAAATGTTGAAAATTATATTTTAGAAAATAATGCTTATAAAGTTATTGGATATAATTTAATTCACGTAGAAGATAAACGTCTATACGCAATTTTTCATTCTGTAGTTTCAAAAGCTAATATATTATTTGATATTACGAAAAATTTTCTACCAAAAATATTATTTGCAGAATGTACTAATAATATAAAAATTTATTCAGCAGTAGAATATAAAAATGGAATAATAACGCCAATTGATTATAAGCAAATAATTTTATAATGGAGAATACTTATGAAATACGATTTCAACATTCAATTGAAAAATAGAAAACCGATTTCTGAAAAAGATGTTCAGAATATAAAGGCAACAATTATTGAAAATGGTGATGGCTTTACAAATGTTGATGCGATTATTCCTAATGAGACTAGAATAGTTCACGCGCTAGTTATTCGACCAGGAACGTATGAAAAATTAGTAACGATATTTGAAGAGAATATACCATCATTTTTAGTCAGACATGAATTTGTTGAATTAAAAAACCCACCGAATAATTATTTACCAGTTTTTAGGAGAATTTAATGCACGCTATAATTTATTCAAAAGAAAATTGTCCATATTGCGATAAAGCGAAATACCTTTTAGAAACAAAAGGTATTGAATATATTCAATACCTGCTTGACTATGGACAGTTAAAGAATCCAGGAGTTATTTATTATACGCGTAATGAACTTTTAAAGGCTGCTCCAGATGCTCGTTCTGTTCCACAAATTTTCATAAACGATAACCACATTGGCGGTTATACGCAATTAGAGCAATTTCTAAATAAATAGTTACATAATAGAGACGGTGCTGAGCACCGTCTCTCATACTTATAACACCATATGTTCAAATTTTTTGAGAGTTATAAGTATATGTGGCACGACTTTATAAACAGTCTTTTGGATCAGATTTTATCAAGCCATTTTTGGTCGTCATTATTCATTCTTCTTTTCTTCACTTTATTAATTTATGGCATTCAGCGCGCCGATAGTCTTGAATGGTCGGATTTAATAACAGCTAAAGGAACCAATCGAGTATCTCTTACAAAACTTCTCCAATTTATTGGAGGTATCGTTGGAACCTGGGTTATTATTCGAATGACTATTTTTGAAAAACTTACATGGGATATGTTCGCTACATATCTTACTTATGTTGCCTCAAGTGAAGGCTTTAGTAAATTTATCGCTGCTAAATATGGGGTAAAAATTGAAAATAAGGAAAAAGAAAATGATGAACCACCTTCACCAAAGAAGATTTTTGGAGTTTTTTGAGCTTTAGTCTAATAAAATCATTTCAAATAATAAATAAGAAAAACATCTTAACTGAGGACGTGAAATGATTTTACAGTTTCGTCACGGTGTTCTTAATGCACCACAAGACAATTTAGGCAACTTTAGTTCGCTGCGCTTGAGCTCTGATCCTACTCGTGTAGATTTAAGCACATCTAATGGGCCACTCTATATTACGATAGCTCATGGTACATCAAATTATATTATTGAATTTAATAAAACAATTCAAAAGGCCTGGGGTCCATTACCAGCAAATGCGGATTTGTATGTTGAAATCAGTCAAATAACTGGTCAGCCATCGTTTACATTTTCAACTTTACCATTTTTAGTTCAACATGGTGTGCCAGCTACAGCCGGTGTTGGTCAAACAGTTTTTGATCTTGACGCTAACGTAGTTAAAGAGTGGGATGGTAATCGTTGGATAACAAAACTTAAAGTTTTAGTTGGTTCAAAAGCTGGTTATAACATCACGTCTTATCCGGTAGGAAGTCAAGTTTCAATTAATGGTAATTTTGAGGGCGGCTTTATCATTGCAGATGGTGATGGTAAACCAGTTAGACGCCCTAATGGTGAGCTTTTAACTTCTGACGTTGATCTCAAACTTATAGGTAGTCAACAGCAAAGTAACATTAAGATTGATAGTACGATCTTTTTGGTAACAGCAATTGAACCAATTCCAGCATTCTCTGTTGTAGCGTTTGGCGGTCCTGATCAAATAAAGCTTGCGCAAAATGATCCTGTTTTAGGTGCTACGCCTATTGGTTTCTGTATTGAACCTGTTTATGTTAATGAACCTACCACCATTATTCTTAGTGGTCGTATTGTTCATAACCCAAATTGGAATTTTGATATTTCTGATGCAGGGAAAACACTGTACCTTACAGCAAATGGGCAGTTTTCTACAGTAAGACCACAACGTGACGTTTGGCATATTGGTTCAATTTTAAATCCTACAACAATTCTTTTTCAAATAGATAGAGAAGCATCCGCACCTGTAACAGCTTCATCAACAGGCATCACTTCAGTAAGTGCAGTTGCTCCACTCGCAGCAAGCACTTCTTCAGGTGCAGTGCTAGTAGCAATTGGTGAAGCAAGCGCCAGCCAAGGCGGGTACATGAGTGAGACTGTTTTTCAAACAGTAGAAAGTACAGCAGCTAACTTAGCACTTGAAATTCAAACTCGCGATAATCAAGTTCAATCTATTTTAAGTTCATTAACAGCTGAAATTCAAAATAGAATAAGCGCAGATTTATTAAAAGCTGATATAAATCATGTTCATGATATTTTAGATATAACCGGTTTACAAGCTGTTCTTGATAACAAGACAGATATCGGCCATCTTCATGACATGACAGATATCAATGGATTAATTGCTGAACTAAACAATAAATCAAATATTTCACATGTTCATAACTGGTTTGATTTAATTAATATTCCAACTGTTGCCGCCGGCTGGTTAACAGATGTTTCATTAATTGGTCACACACATCATATCGCTGATATTGTTGATTTTCCAACATCATGGGACTGGATACATATTTCAAATACGCCAACAACTTGGCAGGCATATGGAATTACAAATGTTGCCGATATAAATCATACACATCATGTTGCTAATATTGTTGATTTTCCAAGCGTGTGGGACTGGGCTAACATCATAAATACTCCTACCACACTTGCTGGTTATGGAATATCACCATCAGAGCTTGTGCATAATCACCCGTGGTTAGAGATAGTTAACACTCCTACCACACTTGCTGGTTATGGAATAAATGACGCTGCACTAGCAAATCATACTCACGGGCTTTTAAATCTAACAGATGTTCAGTTTTTAACTTTACCAGCTAATGGTGACTTGTTAAAATTCAACGGAATTACTAATAAGTGGGAAAATTCACCGCACGCTGTAGCAATTAACTCAAATTTAGGTGGTGTTCAAATAACCACTCCAGTTAATGGACAAATTTTAACTTATGATTTAAGTGGAAACTGGGTAAATGCAAATCTTCCAGCGCTTCCAACAAATTGGGACTGGGCTAATGTCGTAAACACGCCAAGCAATCTTGCCGGTTACGGAATAAATGACGCGGTTTCACTAACAACATTTAATGCGCACAATCACGCTCTTTCGCAACTTTCTGATGTAATAAATTCTACTCCTGGTAGAATTCCTGGTGATGTTTTGAAATGGGATGGTTCTCAGTGGGTAAATCAACAGTTGCCAGTTCAAGTTAATTCATTACCGTGGACAAGTATAACTGCGAAGCCGTCGACAATTAGTGGTTTCGCAATTACTGACGCGTACACAATGTCACAAGTTGATTCACTGCTTAGCAACAAGTCAAATGTTGGACATATTCATTCACTTGCATCATCAAGTGATGTCACTATAGCGTCACCATCAGCTACACAGTATCTCGCCTTTAATGGAACAACTTGGGCTAACACTCCATTTCCAACAACTTGGGCCTGGTCTAATATTACTGGCGCTCCAACAACTTGGGCCTGGTCTAATATTACTGGCGCTCCAACGTCACTTGTCGGGTACGGTATTATTGATGCTTATACCGCAACACAGGTTGATACTCTACTAAGTGGTAAAGCTGCGACAGCACACACACACGCTCTTAGTTCGTTAACTGATACTGTAATTTCGACACCAAGTGTAGATGAGTTTTTGAAATTTAATGGAACTGTTTGGGTAAATAGCCCACTTACCACTACTGTTAATTGGTCAAATATTATTGGCACTCCTACCACTCTTGCTGGTTATAATATCAGTGACGCGATTGCGACAACTGAAAAAGGTATTGTAAACGGAGTTGCATCTCTTGATGCAACTGGAAAAGTTCCATCAATTCAACTTCCAGCAATCGCAATAGTTGATACTTTTGTAGTTACAGATCAAACTCAGATGCTTGCCCTTACAGCACAGACAGGTGACGTTGCAATTAGAAGTGATCTAAACAAAAGTTTTATTTTGCAAGGAACTGATCCTTCATTGTTATCAGATTGGCAGGAGCTTTTAACTCCAACTGATTTAGTGCTTTCAGTAAATGGCCAAGTTGGCGCGGTTAGCATCACTGATATTACTGGAAACGCAGGTACCGCTTCCAATGTAAATTGGTCAGGAGTTTTAAATGCTCCTACCACACTTGCTGGTTATAACATCAGTGACTCTTATGACATTACGCAGATCAATAACTTGCTTGCTGGTAAAGCAAATGTTTCGCACAGTCACGCTATTGCTGATTTAACTGATGTTAATATTGGAACGCTAACTGTTTTAAATAACGATGAAGCGTTAGTTTTCAATGGAACAACATTAAAATGGGAGGCCGGCCAAAAGTTCTTAAACCTTAACGGTGGAACAATGACTGGCGATATCAATGTTAATAATAATATCGTCGAAAAGGCGATTTTAAAAAGCTACAGTGAACCTACTGTTAATGTTAGTATTCAAGGAACGTATGACATTGACCTTTCACAAGGTAACACACATGTTGTTACAATGACAGATAACACCGCGTTTACAATTTCAAACTTTGTTCCGGGGACATTCACATCATCGGTTACACTTGTTCTTATTCAAAACGCTTCAGGTAACAATATACCGTCATTTCCTTCTACTTTTAAATGGGCAAATGGAACATTACCTACCTTTAGTATGACTCCTGGCGGTATTGATGTTCTTACTATTATTACAACTGACGGCGGCGCAACATGGTTAGCATTTGTTGCAGGAGCAGATATGAAATTTATTCCATTAATTGCATACTGGTGGTTAACAACTACTACTGGTGGTTGGGCATTAACAGGAAATGATACTGTGACGGTTCCTACTGGGGCTGGAGGCGGAGTCGCTTTACGAGCTGAACTTATTTCACAGCACAATTTCTATATCTCTTCATTACAAAGCATTCAGCCATCAGCTCTTAAATTTGACTTTATTTTAGATGCTCCTTATGATGGAACATCATTTTTACAACAGACAATTGCTATTGCAACTCAAAACGGAACTGCTGTTACCACTGACAATGTCAATCTTGACATGAGCACAGGTTTAAATGCAGGTGATACAACAGGTTCAATAACTGTTCCATTAAATTGGACTGGAGCTCCACCTACTGATGGGCTAATGTCAATTACTTTCGTTGTTCAACCATATGACTGGTATAGCTTTAGTATGAAAATATCTGGTATAGGTGGAAATATAAAATTCTGGCAGCAGTAAAATTCATTGTACTTTTTTAGATGTTGTGCTATAATATAATTATCAACTAAAGAGCAAAAACGATGGCTACTAAAATTGTTGAACAACTACAAGCTCTCGCAAACAAAACAGCGTCAATTCACAATGTTGACGCTGTTTTGTTTTTTAAAGCATTGACTTCCTTATTAAAAGTTAAAGTATGTCCCCGATGCGGTGGCAGTGGTCATTACTCTTACAGTAACTGGTATCATAGTTCAGTTTGCTTCAAGTGTAACGGTTACGGTCATATAGGTTTTGTTCCTTCATTGAATGAAGTAGAGGTTTTTGTGGTAAATGAGGAACAAAAGATTTTGAAAAAAATTAAATCTTTACAAGTAGCAAATGATCGTAAGACTGCGAAAGTTCAAGAGAAGCGCAATGCGGTTCTTGAGGCTTTGAAGCAAAAACAAAAAGCTACTCTTGCAAATTTGAGTTGCTATCATCGTGAACTTTTTTTACAAGCTATTGATTCTGAAACTGCTAGTGTATTTGTACGTGATATTGGTTTAAAATATCACATGTATGGAACGCTTTCTGAAAAGCAAGTAGCAGCAGTCATAAAAAACGCTGAAGCAGTTATTAACGAAGCTGAAAATCCGACAGAATATCCTGAAACACACATTAAACAAAATTACGAATTTCAAGGCGTAGTTTCAAGCGTAAAAGAAAAAGCAAATGATTTTGGATGTTTTTTCCAAGTTAATTTAAAGCTTACTGATGGTCGCTTCGTAACTTTTAAAGCAAAAAATTATGATGATGTTTTAGAAATTTTTAATCCTGCAAAAGAAAATAAAATTCAAATAAAAGTTACAGGAACTGTAAAATGGGTATCAGATGATAAAAAGCTTATTTCACTTTCTACGAGATCAACTCGGTATAACCAAGAAGCAGGCAGCGCTGCAGCAGCGTAAGCAAGAAACTCTTGATAAAATTTTCATTGAGCAAGTTTGTAATTTTACTAAACTTTCACATTGTGTGTCACAACAGGTAGCATGTTTTTTTGTAGTTGACAATCGAATTGTTGCTACAGGCATCAACGGTACCGTTGCTGGTGAAATTAATTGTGATGAAATATTTACAAGAGAAGGGTTTGACCCAGCTGCTCATCGAGCTTGGTCAGACGTTCATGAAATTCACGCTGAGCTAAATGCATTAATTTGGGCAGCCCGCCGCGGAATTAGTCTTGAAGGAGCAACTGTGTATAGTTCGCTTCAACCTTGTTCGCAATGTCTAAAAAATTTAATTCCGCTTAAGGTAAAGCGGATTGTTTTTGCGCGATATTATAATCGAGTTACGAACAATGACGAAGTTATTCAGCGTCTAATTGACAATGGGATTGAATATAAATGGTGTCCTATAGACCCGATGGAAAAATAATTGCTGAACCTGAAAATGTTGAAGAATTACTTCTTCGAAATATTCCAGTTCAGCAAATTCTTGTAACACAGTTAACACCAGAAATTATTGAGTTTAATCAATTTGCTGAAACATTGCTTTTAAAAAGCAATGATGACGATAAATATACGTGGAATTTAGAATGGAATATTCCAACTAAGTATAAAACACTTGACGTTCGTGAATATTTCAATCAATTCAAAACCGGTGATGATCGAGTTGACACTAGGATTGATAACGAGTTAACACAGGTCTACAGGAGAAATCTTGTAGACTTGTTTAGAGTTATTATTTACATCGTTGATACTTTAAAAGAAAAGGCTCAGGTTTGGGGAGTAGGTAGAGGAAGTAGCTGCGCTTCATATCTTCTATTTTTAATTGGTCTACATTTAGTTGACCCATTAAAGTACAATATTTCATACTCCGAATTTTTCCATGATTGATATTTCTGCCTGACACCTATAAATAAAGTAGGTTCGCCTACTTTATAACTAATACCAAATAGTCGGAGAAATTATGGGAAGAATAACACGATCTGCGCGCGGCGAAATTGTTGATTTTGATATTTTAGAAATTCAGCAGGCTCTTGCGGCAGCCCCTATACCAGTTTCTGTAAATCAACGAAGAAAATTTATTGATGAAAAAGGTGGCTTTTCAAAAGCAACGCCTGTTGCAGAACCTGTTGAAACTGCAATCAGCGATGAAAAACAAATTAATGAGTTACCACTTGCGCTAAGAGTCAGCGCTGAAGCCGCTGCAGAATCTGCCTCGGTATCAAAGAACTCAAAAACTAAATAAAAATATTCATAAGGAAATAAGGCATATGTTAAGACCATTAGGCAATTCAATTTTATTTGCGTTCGTTGATGATCATGCTGGCGGAAATTTTATTCCAAAAACAAAATCAGGAATTTTGTTAACAAATCAAAATCTTAATGAAGCTCATGTACCGAAATGGGCCAAGGTTTTAGCAATTGGCCCTGATGTTGATGAGCAAATAAAAGTTGGATTATACATTTTGATCGAACCATTAAAATGGACGATTGGCTTCAAGCATGAAAATGTTCAAATTTGGAAAACTGATGATACTCAAGTCATGCTTGTAGACGACGAGCCACACTTTTCGTATTAAATGCTTTTTACTTTATTAGTTTTTTTATCAGCACTTACAATTGAAGTTTTAGGAAGTTGGATTTCAATTTTGGGTTGGAGTTCATTTTTCTCAAATAATTTTTTAGTTCTTGCAGTCGCTGCCTCTCTTGACCTGGGGAAAGTTATTGGTGTCTCTTTCTTGTACAAGGAATGGAATAATATTAACTTTTTACAGAAACTTTACGGGGTGCCTGCGGCTGCGACATTAATTTTGATTACTTCTGCTGGAGCTGCTGGATTTCTAGCTGCTGAATTTCAGAAATCATCAGTTCCTATAAAAGGGATTGAAACAAAAATTGAGTTGCTCGAAGCTGAAAAATCAAAGCTTGAAACGCGTAAAAGAGAAATTGATACTCAAATCGCGAACTTGCCAACAGACGTTGTTAGAGGAAGAACCAAGTTAATGGCAAATTTCAAAGCAGAACAAGAAGCAGTAACTAATCGAGTTGCCGAAATTGACAAGGAACTACCTGAGATCAAAATGACTCAGATAGATAGAAATGCCCATGTTGGGCCAATAATGTACCTTGCAGCAATCTTTGGAAAAACGCCAGAAGAAACTGTTAGTTATGCGATTTCATTAATTATTTTTGTTTTTGATCCATTAGCAATTTGGCTTCTTTTATCTGGAAACTATTTGCTATTAAAGAAAGTTCCGAAAAAAGAAGTCATAATTACTCCAGAAGAAGTAATTGTTGATTTTACACCTGATTTAGCATCTCCTGGATTTGTTAATGTTCCAAGTGGTCCTTTAGAATTAGAGCCAAAACACGACATTATTGAACCAATTGTAAAAGAAGAGCTACCATATATTCCTGAGCTAGAAGTAAAAGATAAAACGCCAACTGTTTTAACTGAGATTGAAAGTACACCCATGAGATCAAAACTTGAAGATATTGATGCCGACTCTATTCAAATTGACTTTGGTAACGTTTCAAAAAACGCGCCAATTAATCAGGTTTATAGATAAATTGTACTTTTAAAAATATAAGTTGTATAATGATTCTTTGAATCATTATGGAAGACAAATGAAGAATAAAAGTCCACTTTGGGTTGATAGATACGCCCCAACTTGTTTAGCCGATATTGTGTTTCAAGATAATTCGCAACGAGCTTATTTTGAATCAATAGTTAAAAATAAAGATCTTCCCCACTTATTGATTAGTGGAATTAAAGGAACTGGTAAATCTACTTTATCAAATATTTTAATTTCTGAGCTAGGTGTTCATGAACTTGATGTGCTTCGTATTAACTCATCAGATGAAACTGGCGTTGATACGATTCGTGAAAAGATCAGTCGATTTGCAAATGTAATGCCGTTTGGAGATTTTAAAGTAATTCAGCTCGAGGAAGCTGATTATCTTTCTCCTAACGCGCAAGCTATGTTGCGTCACATAATTGTTGAAAATACGTCAACCACAAGATTTATCGCAACATGTAATCATGAAAATCGATTAACTATTGAGATTAAGTCAAGGTTCAACCACATTAGATTTAAATCTCCGCACACTGATTCTGTAATTGAATTAGTTGTTGACATTCTTGATAAAGAAGGGGTTGACATAAACGTTGATGTGCTTGAAAAAATAATCTACTCATCATATCCAGACATTCGTCAAATAATTACAATTTGTCAAGAATCATCAAGATCAGGAGTTCTTAAAGCTCCTCTTGAAAGTGAATCAAAAAATTATCGTTATGATGTTCTTGAGCTTTTACAACAAAATAAATTTAAGGAAGCCAGAAAACTTTTAGTAGATTCAGTTAACACTGAAGATTACGAAGATTTGTTTAGATTTTTGTATACAAGTCTTGAACTCATTCCAAAGTTTAAAGTTGATGACAATAAACAAGAAAAGGCAATCATTGAAATAGCTGAGCACCTTTACAAGCATGGCATTGTGGTTGACCCTGAAATTAACTTTGCCGCATTACTTATAAAGCTAGGTGCTCTTTAATGGGAGAAAAAGTTCGAAGCTTCAAGCTTGATATTTTCTGGTTGCTTAGTGAAATTAACAAACGCAATTTCAATATTTGGGAAAGTTTAACGGTTGAACAACAAAAAGGATTTTCTCCAATTGTTGTTCAACGCTGGTTGGCAGGAACACATGATACAGAAGCACTTAGGAAGCTAAATGATAACGTAAATCCATATGTGTTTGCGCTGGGTAAATACCCTAATTTGTTGCTAAAACTGATGTCAACAACAGGAAATAAAAAAACAAATCGCTATTTTTGGAAGCCACTTAATAAAAAGAAACAAAAAAAGCTTGCGCTTGAAGTAATTGCTACAGCTCGAAATTGTTCGCTTCGAGAGGCAAAAATAATTTTTCCAGGTTATACTGATGATGATATAATAACGTTGGCCGAAGATTTAGCTTGGGAAAAAGATCAATTGACAAAATTGAAAAAAGAATTAAAAGATGGATGAAGAAACAATTCGTCGAATTGCAAAGAAGAGAAAAGCACAAGTTGAGATAAATGCAAGTCCAAGCAGTTGGACTTGCCCTCATTGTAAAAGAACTCTTGCAAATGAAACCAATTTCATGAAGCATAGTTGTCGTGAAATGGAGCGTGCTGAAATTTTAAAAACTCCAATTGGGCAAGGAGCATTTGCAATCTATGCTGACTGGATGACTATTCAGAAGCGAGCAGTTCCTCCAATTGACACGTTTGCAGAATCTAGATTTTTTTCAGTTTTTATAAAGTTTGCCGAATTTATAAAAAAGCTCGGCATAAGCAAACCAACGGTTTACGTGCGAACTATGGTTGAAATTGACTATCCACCTGCAATGTGGATGAGAAATGAAGCTTATGGGGCTTATATTCAACAGGTCGATAAATCAGTTGATAATCCACAGGAAGCGTTAGCTGAAAGTATCGGTGTTTTAATTAACTATGCTGAAAAATATGAAGTTGATTTAACTAATGTTCTTAATGAAATCGGAAGTAAAAGATTCATTGAGTTATTTCGTCGCCGTCAGCTTTCTCCATGGATTATTTTTATTAGTAGCTCAGTGAATCAATTTGTTAGTAAAATGGACACTGAAGATAAGGAAGAATTAAAAAAAGTAATTAATATAGGTTTTTGGTTTACTAAGTTTGAAGAAATGAAATCCACTGTTGATGAATTGAAGCATTTCATAAAGGAAGAATTTGGTTTATGAGCGCTGACGTTGATATTGATTTTCCGTCAGATTTCAATCCTATTAAAATTTTTCCAGAGTTGATACGAGCTTCTCAATCAAAAAAAGGAAACTTAACACCTCACCAATGTGGCTTTTATTTTCAAAACATTGTAAAAGACATATTAACAGATTTAGCGTGTATTGATTATGAAATTGCTGAAGAAATTGGTTATCAAAAAATTGACTTTCTTCATTTAGGCGTTTATGATCATTTTACTAGTAGAGCTGAAATTGAAGAGCTTATAAATGTAGAACCTGATTGGAATCTTCTTTTGATTCCAAGCAAAGTTGAAAAACTATTTCATCTTGCAAAGCATTATGATGTTTTAGAAAAAATAAAACCTAAATCAATTGATGATGTTGCAGATGCGCTTGCATTAATTAGACCAGGTAAAAGAGAACTTCTTGATTTTTATTTGGAAAATAAACAAGAATGTCGAAAAATCCTGTATTCAAAAACTAAGACTGGATATTCTTTTAAAAAGTCTCATGGTATAGCGTACGCGCTAATTATTGTTTTACAGCTTCACATGATAGAAGCTGGAATTATCTAAGGAGAAAAAAAATGAGCTTGAATCTTTTTGTAGTAAAACATGGTACCAAGGTAGTTGGTGAATTTGAGAATAAAATTCTCGCAAAAGTAGCTCGTGACGAGCTAAATGGCGGTGCCTTTGGTTCTGATAAGTCTAGTGATTCTCATCATGTTTCTCGCAGTAAAGACCACTGGCGGGGGCTATCAGGATTGGTTCCTGCAACCAGACCTCAAGGCAGTCGTAAAAATTCTAAAGTTGAAGCCAAAAAGGGTGCTAAGAAATAATGGTTTTAAACGATAGCAGATTAAAAGCGTGCAACGTTTTACGACAACTGTTGAACGGTGAAACTTTAAAATTTTATGGTGTTGACGTTAAATGGTTTAATGAAGACGCAACCTATGAAGAAGATGGTAAGATAAAAAGAGCTGATAAATCTGGAATTTATAAAAACATTCCTGTCGTAACTCCTAAACGTCAACATAAGTATAATAAATGGGTTTTTATTGAAATTTCTGTTGATGAATTTGTAGAAATGTGTAAACTGTCTTAAAATAAATTGTACTTCTAAAAAAATTAGGTTATAATTTGTTCAAGAGAATTATTACTTGGATAGAATTCAAATGAAAAATTTACTTGCAGAAATTGTTAGTGGCTCCCACCTGTTTGGTACTTCCACGCCAACATCAGACCGTGACTTTAAGGTAATTTACATCCCTGACCTCAATCAAGTTCTTCTTGAACGACGTTCAGCTATCATTAAGAAGCGGCCTGAAGGTGTGAGCGACGATGACATCATGCCCGCCGATGAGTCGGAATATGAATTTGTTCCGCTCAAAACTTTTGCGGAACACTTCTTTGAAGGGCAAACATACGCAATTGAATCTGCTTTTGTTATAGCGTTTAGCAATAACGAAAACAAACAGTTTGTTAATTGTTATGATGCTCGAATTGTTGAATTCTGTCATGAGTTAATTAATGACTTCTTAACGGATGATATCACAAAGATGATTCAGTACGCTATGAGCCAAGCAGAGCTTTATGGTGCTCGCGCCAGCAGGTTAAACTCGGTTGAAGCAATTATTGAGCTCATTGAACATGAACTTACAGAGGGATTACTGGATGTTTCTAACACGCTTGGGTCAATTGAATCAAAGCTGACAAAGTTGCAGTCAGAATTTATCTTCATGACAGAAATAAAAGACACAAAAACCGGTTACGATAAGATGCCAGCGCTGTCTGTTAATAATCGCACTTATGCTCTTACGACAAAAGTTGGGCATTTTTTAAACGCAATGAAGGGGCTTCGTGATAAATATGGAGAGCGAGTTCGTAAATCACAGGGTGATGAAGTTGACTGGAAGGCGCTTTCACACGCCATCCGCATCACTGAAGAAGCGCTAGAAATTTTAACGGTAGGTAAAATTAATTTCCCACGTGAAAGCGCCAAGCATCTTCTAGATATCAAAAATGGAAAAATTCCATTCGACAGGGTTAAGGCAGAATTTGAGGAGCTAAATGAACGTGTTACGAACGCGCAGCAAATTACTAACTTACCATTTAAGGACGATAATCTTAAACGTCAGTTTTACGAATGGTTAGTCGACTGGCTTAGACTCTTTTACGATATTGAACACAATTAAAATGCCACTTTACGATTATAAATGCACTGGCTGTGGTCGGTTTACGGAATTAAATTCATCAATTTCTTCACGTAATGAACAATATTGTGATATTTGTGGTATGATGCTAAAGCGCGTAATTAGCGCCGTAAATATTAATCTTAAAGGCTCAGACTTTTATAAACCAGGTTTTTCAGGAAAAACTCAAAATGCTAAATCCACTTGATGTTATAAATTATATTTGTTTAGGTTTTATGACGATTGCATTTTCAATTTTCTTTACTGGAAATACTTCAGCTCATTATTATAGCTTAACTGTTCAAGATTTTTTCATTGAGTTTCCAGAATTTTTTCTAGAGAATTAAAATGTTGACACTTATTGACAAAATTCTAACCTATTTTGCTGCAATGGCGCTCGCATTTTTGAGCGCCATTTGCTTTATTCTTTTTCTTTTATTTTCAACTGGCGTTTACACAGTCGAGAAAATTTCAGGAATTTGGCGCTGGGTATTTACAGATTGATTTTTTAAGCGAATTGGAATTCCTTCTTGAATAGGAATTACTCTTCTGCGCTTAACCTTTTTAGGTTGGCTAAAATCAAACTTAAATGGATTTCCTAAAACTCTGGCAACAAAATTAACATCAAAGCTTCTATACATATTTGAAAGCGAGCCTGTTAATCCAAGCTTTGCGACTTCAATACTAATTGGATAATTATTACTACTTTTGTAAAACCAAATATTTACAATGCGCATGAATTGTTGAATGTCAACATTTGACTGCGCAGCATAATCAAGAACATAGGCGCCTATTTCAAAAGGTGTAATGTTATCAATTACAACTAAAAAATTTTCTCGCTTGTACTCAATGAGTGATAAAGCGAAAAGATTAGTTCTATCCTGCAAAAATTCAATTTGAAGTGGTGGAATTTTCTTTTTCATTATTGACTCACCAATATGCCCGTTTTTTTGTATTCTCGGGGGCGGCCGGCGTCATCATAAACAATATTACCGTCTATTGTAGCGGCCATGTATTTTCCATGAGGCCCGACGTATAAACTTGGTTTAACTTGCTTACCTTCGTGCATTCTAACACGCTGAGTATTTACACTAGCTGATGTGTTTTTCTTTGGTGGACCTGCCATATAATTTCTCCTTATAAATTTATCGTTCTTATTAAATAACTTTGTTTAATAAGACGTATTTATTGGAGAAATGAAGTGTTTTTTGATTTTTTAAAAGCATTTATAATTCTTTCTTTGATAATTGGAACACAAAATGGAACATCTTTATTTTCTAAAACTAAAAAGTTTCATAATTTTGATTACTTAACCTTTAACTTTAAACCCATTAACCAAATTGAATTATTTGTAGGACCATATTATGCCAATAAAGCACTTACAACTAGCTATAACCAAGTAGGAATTCTAACAGGAATAAATATTGAAATTATTCCAAAACAACTAGATTTAAATTTGTCATATGTTTCAGGACACACAAATGTTTCAGGTGCGATGACACAGTTATTGTACAGGCCATTTAAAAAAGTACAACTTTACGGAGGAGTTGGTGTTCCTGAAAAACAAAGCGGAAATGAATTTTTTGGAATTTTTGGTATAAATTACACATTCTAAGTTTACAGTGTTAACTATTTGTTGTATAATTTAACAACAGCTAACTTTAGGTGAATAGTGATGTCTACTTGGTTCAAAACAACCGGTACGTTAATTTACGATCCAAATCGTGGAAAGATGAAAAACCGTACAGTTTGGTGGGCTGTTGTTAATACCTGTCCAGAAATTGCCAACTACTATCGTTGGTGGCTTGAAAAATTCTGGTGGCATTGGGAAGCCAATGGGTACAAGAGACGTTACTTACAACCAGCCTGGGGGTCTCACGTCAGCGTCATTCGCGGCGAGGAGCCTCTTAATAAAGAGCTTTGGGGCAAGTATAATGGCGAGCGAATTATTTTAGAGTATCAACACAAAATCGAAGCTACTCGTGAGCTTGGTTTTCGTGACAAGTTTTTTATGGTACGAGTTCGCTCTCATCGCTTGAATGAAATCAGAAAGGAACTTGGCTTAAAATCTGAAGATGCTAAAGGCCGAGAATTTACTTTCCACATTACAATTGCTAAAACAGAGGAAAATTAATGATCAACACACTTTTAGAAGATATTCAAGAACTTGCGAACAAAGTTGCACATGGTTATGATATCGATGCTATAGAAAATGGAGAATGGAATGATTTTCAATCAATTGATAGTCATGAATATCAATTGCGTCGACTAAAAACTCGTGTTGATGCGGTTCTATCAGCCATTGAAATATATAGGCTTGAAGAGAAAATCACAAACAGTGACCATAGTTAATCTTTACGGGCTATTTGTTGATGATACTAGAGATGTTCCTACAGATTACTATAAGATTTGTGGGAACTGGACGGTTGTATATGATTACTTTACTGCAGTAGAGTTTTTACAGAAATACAAATATGATTTTCTTTCTTTAGATCATGACCTTGCGTCATTCTCTCCTGATGGTAGAGAGTGGACAGGTTATGACATTTGTTTATGGTTGGCAGAACAAAAAACATTTGGTTTGTGGATACCGCCTATAATAAAAGTTCACTCAGCAAATCCTGTTGGTTCAACCAGAATGCGCGGCGTTATTGAACGTTATTTAATTTCTTAAAATTGTACTTTTTTGGTTTTTGATTATAATTATTTCATAACGCAGAGGTGACTAAGATGTTTAATTCATATTCTTTATCATGTATCGATGACGCTGCCGCCTTTATTGAACGTCTTATTGAAGATGTTCAACATGCAAATAAAGACAATTTACCGAACATCAAAATTGAACGACTGATAAAGCAGCTCAGCATGCTTCAACAAGTTACAACTGAACTTTCTGACTCGCTTGATCAAATAAAGTATGAAAGAACCATGGCCGAATTCAGGTGCAATAGTGAGCAAAAGCTTGAGCTATGGAAAGAATCACTAAAAAATTAATTTTTTAAAAATGTAATTTTTTGGTTTTTTGATTATAATTATTTCATAAACCAAATGAGTGTTACTTCAATGAGTAAAGTCAAATACCCCCGCACCTATCATCTTCCCTGGTCGCTAGGTCGTTCTGATGATGACAAAGTGCTCAAGAATGTTGAACATTTTGAAGGTCAACATGTCATCATAACAGAAAAAATGGATGGTGAGAACACTTCACTTTATACTAATGGCAATCTACATGCCAGGTCACTTGACAGTGCAAATCACCCTTCTCGTGATTGGGTAAAGCGTTGGTGGCAAGAACGTTGTTATGACCTTCCTGAAGGTTGGAGAGTTTGTGGAGAAAACTTATTTGCTCAACACTCGATTAGATATGAGAACTTGGTAATACCATTTCGTGGGTTTTCAATTTGGAATGAAAAAAATTTTTGTTTAAGCTGGGGTGAAACACAAGAATGGTTTTCACTTCTCGAAATTCCGTCTGTACATATTCTTTGGCAAGGTGAATTTGACGAAGACCAAATTCGTCAAATTCAATATCGACTGGATACAACAACACAGGAAGGTTACGTGGTCAGAATGAAAAAGGGGTTTCACTATAAGGATTTTGCTCAGTCAGTAGCTAAGTTTGTTCGTGCTAGTCACGTTCAAACTGATACGCACTGGATGCATTCTGAAATCGTGCCAAATGGGCTCTAAAATGGAAATTCAATTCAAAGATTTTTTGAACAAAACAGTTCAAATTATAATGAAGAAAACCAACGCCAAATATGAAGGGTTTCTTAATGGTATTAGACATGATAAAATACACCTGACCCACTTGGTAATTTATAACTGGGCGGGTGGTCCTATAGTGTCTGGTGGAGTCAATCAAAATGTAAGATGGTTTAACAAAACTTCAATAGCGTCAATTAAAGAAATTTCAGCTTTTGGCAATGAATAGATTAATCCAAACTTTTAATTCGCTTAAAGAACGTGGAAGAATAAACTTCCCGGTTAAAGTATGGCTTGATCTTGAAGAAACAGTTATTGATGAATGGGGAAATTATGCCTTATTGTTTCATAGTTGTGAACTAATTGCTGAATTTTTGAACGAGTTTGGTGTAAATGATATTGGTATTTGGTCATTTGCAATTTATAATGACGCTGATATTGAAAAATTTAAAGTTGAATTAATGCCGCGACTAGAAACAATATTAAATGTGTCAGTTTCGGATATTATTTCAGTTAGACAAATGATTAAACAAATAGGAGATTTTCAAAAACTAAGATTTCAGGATGAATGTGATTTTATTTCAGTCTATGGGAAGCAAAAATCATTTATTGATTCATGTATTTTTTCTCAAAAGTGGACTACTTGTGTATTAATAGATGATGTAGTTCGCACGAGCTACATTTATGATACCGAGTCAGACGTAGAAATTATCACATTGAGAATTTAAAAATGAACACAGAAAACAGAGAAAATCTGATTATGCTTGAACTGAGCGAATCAGTATGGTCCGCAATGGTAAAATACGTGCGGATTATTGTTCTTTTTCATATATCAAATTTAATAGCACCGATCGAACACGATTAACAGGAGTAGTAAATGCTGCGCGTCTTTTTGGGATTTTTAATTTTATTTCCATGGCTAATTATTAGCGGGTATTGGTTGTTTGGAAACGGAAACTTTGATGCGTTCCAATGTAAATTTTCTTTATTTTTTATTTGGCTTTCGCCAATAATAAGTTTCATTATAGCATGTGTAGCTTATTCACTTGGGCGCACGATTGAAATTATAGAAAATGCTAAAACGCTGCATAGTATTGCGCAAACTGGACTAAAAGTAATGAAAGATAGAATAGTAAAATAAGTGTATTTTTGATATCTTTTGCTTATAATAATACTATAATTAAATAGTGGAACATTTTATGTCAGCTATAATTCAGCAAATTATTAACAGTCCTGAATCTTTTGAAAAGGATGAAATTCTTAGCGCACTCATTCAGCTTGATGAAATTTACTATAACGGTGATGAGCCATTAATCTCAGACGCTGAATATGATGAGCTTCATGCTTTTGCTGAATCAAGGTGGCCAAATGACGGGTACTTTATGGAAACCGGCAGTATGGTTAGAGGTGTCAAAGTAAAACACCCGAACCCTGTTGGTGGTTTAAATCAAATCAATCGTGACGGTCTTAACCGCTGGCTAGCAGGAAAAGACGCAGATTTATACATCTTGTCTGAAAAGCTTGATGGATCATCTGGAACTCTTACCTACGTTAACGGCAAGCTAAAAGTCGCATTAACGCGGGGTGACGGCGTTTATGGTTCAGATTGCACCCGCCACGCACTTTCAATGCGTTCAATTCCTATTTCGCTAGGTAGTGGAATTGAATCACCTTCATTCGAAGTTCGTGGCGAATTTATTATCCGTAAATGTGATGAAGAAAAAGTTAAGGAAATTTTGAAGCAGCACAATGGGCGTGAGTATAAAAATTTGCGCGGTATTGCAAACGGGCTAATCAATGCAAAAGAAATTCCTGATGAAATTTTCCAATATTTGAAATTTGTTGCATATGGGCTCTCATTACCACAATATGATTACTTTGCGCACCTTAATATGCTTGACAGCTACGGATTTCAAACTCCACGCTGGATGCAGGTAAATTCAATTAACGAAACACAGTTGACTAGTGTGCTTGTTGATTGGCGTGATTCTTCAAATTACGAAATAGACGGTATTGTTGTTCAGATCAGTAATGCAAAAAGTCGTGAAAAGCTTGGTTTGAAAAACAAGCGACCGCAGTATGGTTTTAAGTGGAAGGTTGCTGATGAAAGCAATGAGGCTGTCACCACAGTCATTGGTATTGAATGGAAAGCGTCTCAATATAGTTACCTAATACCAACAGTCTTGCTTGAACCAGTCGACCTTTGCGGAGCAACCATCAAACGAGCTGCTGGATTCAATGCTGCTTATATCAAAAATAATGGAGTTGGAGTTGGTGCTAAAGTTCGCATTACCCGCTCTGGAGACGTAATTCCTTACATTCTCAAGGTTGAAGAAGGTGTTGAGCCTTTGATGCCTGAAGTTGCATATCATTGGTCAAAAACTGGAATTGATGCAATTGCTGATATCGAAAGTGATGCGTCAAAATTATTGAAGTTAAAGCGGTTTTTTAACAAGCTTGAAATTGATCAAGTACAAGATGCAACTCTTTCCGCGCTAGTAGAAAATAAAGTCGATTCACTTGAAGCGATCATAAGTCTATCTCGCAAAGAATGGAATGATTTGATTGGGCGCAACGGTGAAAAAGCTTACGATAGCCTTCATGCTAAGCTTCAGGATGTTTATCTTTGGGAATTGATGGGAGCTTACCCATCATTTGGTAGAGGATTTGGTGAACGAAGAGCAAAAGTTCTTTGCGAAGCTTTCGGGACTTTAGTGCTTGAAGCCACAGAAGCTGATATCCTCACGCTGAAGGGGTTTAGTGAAATAACCGCACAAACTTATCTTGATGGTATTGACGAATTCAAAGAATTTTTTGATTGGCTTAATCACGTCAATTTCATAAAGCTGAAAACCGCCGTCAAAAAAGTGATTACGACCGGTAAGCTGGTTGGTAAAAGTTTCGTATTTACCGGCTTTAGAAGTGATGAATTAACTGCTCAAATTGAAGCTCTCGGCGGAATAGTTCAAGACGGTATTAAAAAGGATACCACACACCTCGTAATGAAGGACACGACAAAATCTTCTGGAAAATCAAAGAAGGCTGCTGAACAAGGAATAATCGTAATTGATCGTGATTCCTTGATTGAAATGTTAATCGTGTAATGTCGAAGAACAATAAATAAATTATATGTGTAACCCAATAGAAGAAACAAAACTTGAAAAATTAAATATTGCTCTCATAGAATATTTTACATGGCTTGGAACTTTATCTTTTGAAGAAAAACAGAAAAATTTTTTAAAGCTTCATGAAATTTTACAACATCGGATTTCAGTATTTGTCCAGCTCAATTCAAGCCCAACTGTTGAAATCTTAAAAGAATAGTGTAAAAATAAAACTAAATGTGTTATAATGTCAGCTATAATTTATCAATTTGGGATTTACTACAGCAAAAAGCAATTAAAATTATTAGAAGCAGAAGCAGCACAGGCAGTAATTGAAAATTCATTTTTTACTGTTTTAAAGTTAAAATCGATAATTAAGCAGTCAGTGTTACTTCAACAAAAAAGAATGTCGAGATGATTAAAATTAAATATCTGAGATTAGTTTCTGATCTACACCTTGAATTTAAAAATTTCACTGTTCCTCAGTTAGATACTGATAGTGAAACCCTTCTTATCTTAGCTGGTGACATTTATGTCGGTACGCTAGGAGTCGCCTTTGTACGTGAGCACGCCTCACGGTTTGGTGCTGTTTTTTATGTTTTGGGAAATCACGAATTTTACCGTAATCAAATAGTAGGTCTGGTGGACAAGATAAAAGAAAAAGTTGCTGATTTACCAAATGTTTTTGTCACTACTAATGGTGAAACTGTAAAATTTGATGGTGTTACAGTAATTGGTACGACACTTTGGGCCGATGCCAATAAAAATGATCCTGTAACAAAATTTCAATTAAGTCAAAGAATGAATGATTTTTACCTTATAAAAAACATAACACGGACATTCACTCCTGACGATATGGTAGAGCTGCATAAAAAACAGCTTGAATTCATCAAATCACAGCTTTTTGAAAATAAAGATTCTAAGCAGCCGGTAGTAGTGGTTACACATCACTTGCCGTCTAGTTTTAGTACTCCACCAGAGTTTCGAGCAGATTTTCATATGAATGGAGGATATCGATCTGAGCTTAATGAGTTAATTGATCACTATAAACCAACTTACTGGCTTCACGGCCACACACATGATTCATGTAATTATGAAATGAGCAACACAAAAGTTGTTTGTAATCCACGAGGGTATAACGATTCAAATGCCCTGTTTGATGCTAATTTGCTGTTGGAATTATGACAGTCATCAGTTTTTCTGATGCTAAACAACGATTACGAGGGGCAAGTTTTAAGTCTCCTCAAATGCAGAAGCTGTATGCTGACGCAGTCGATGATGTGCTATGTCTTTGGCAAAGCGCAATTTCCGTTGATAGGCTCAATGAGCTATTTTTAACTGAGATAAAATCAAAGTTAAAATTAAACGTGGAAAATTCAATTGAAGACCTAAATTTTTTATCGAGCATAGAAGCTCAATTGGGTATGAAGATTGTAATTTTCTGGCCAGAAACAACCAATTCAAATAGAGCTGGTTGGATAGCTGGTTTTGAGATAAATGAAGGAGCTTTTGCTACGCCTGAATTTGCCTCGGAAAATTACGCTCGCGCTTTTAACATTTTATTATTTTTGCATTTAAGTGCAATTATAAAAAGTGTAGCGTGAGGACTTGAAAATAATAAGTATGGAGTATGTTTAATGACAACAGTAGTACACTCTTTTTATGTTGTGCTTAACGAAGATAATGGTAAATATTTTGCAGGTTATAACGCCGCTGAAGGTAAACCCAATTTCGTGGATGATCCATTGGTGGCAAAGCCATACAGCAACAAATTTGACATTTTACTTAGACCGAATGAAAAAGTTGTTGAGTTAAAAGTTCAACTTTCAAAGGATAATGTTGAACTTTCAGCACCTTTTCGGCCGCGTCGCAGAGTAGCTTCCCACGCTGCTAAATAAACTTAGAGAGCCTACCCTAAAAAGTAGGTTCTCTACATATTTGTATAACAACAAGTGGAGCTAATCGTGATCCATACTATCATCGAAGCTGAATCACTGTCCGACCTCGCTGTGTTAGTTAATGACTTTTTAAAATTTTGGAACCCAATAATCTATAATTCTGAAGTAGATGAATTTCAAAGATCAAAGAAAAATGGAAAAGATATTTGGGTTGCCTATGTTTCAAGGGAGTGTGATTTAAAAAATGAAACTTCAAGATTTATTGCAGACCGACGTAGAGCGCCAAGGCATATTAGAAGAACAAAAATCATACAGGCGAAAAATTGCTAAAAAATTAGGTCTAGGACTTAATGAACTCGATGATTTATCAGATAAAGAGATTGAAATTATTCTTAAAAATTTAGGTAAAAATGACTTTAAGCCAGATTCTGATTTTGATCCAAAAGAACTTGAGCTAGGAATAAAAGTTGAAATGGAACATACTAATTCTGTACTGGTTGCAAAACTCGTGTGTAAAGATCATCTCGTTGAATTACCAAATTATTATAGCAGATTAGAAAAAATGGAGCATAATAAATGATTGATGCAATAATATTTAGAGTTGATGAAACAAGTTTTATGAGTTGGCCAGTTGATATTAATGGTGTACCCGCGGAAACTGGAAACATGTTTGAACCTGAAAGTCCAGATGATTCATATTTTAATTTAAAATATGACCAAATAGTTTTAGCGTCTCTTTATGAAAACAATGATGAACATGGTAGCACTGATCATATGTGGGTTTATATTGCACACGATAATAGCCCGATACGTAGCGTACTTGACATGTCCTTTGATGATTTTAAAGGGCTAATTCCTGCAATTATCAAAGATTTTAAACAAACTAAACTTCATTAAAAACGGTGGTAACGATGTTTGACCCAGCAACAACGCTTCTTGGTCTAATTCTTTTAGGTTACGCCATCTATCTTCTTTTATGTGATGAATGGAACGATTAAAAGCAGTCGTTCACACCTTAGAAAATTTTTTAGTGGCTAATGGAGTCATTTCCATTTTGGTCATAATTGTTATTGTCGCTTTAATAAAGAATGAGTATAATCAGAATGACAACTGATAGAGAATTTTTAACTTTTATTCATGATCGCCTTTTAAATGTACATCATGAAAATGAATTACTAGATTATATGCATCGTTTACGTGCTATAATTGCAAAATTACCTGCAGATCGAACAACGTCGATTAATGAAACTATACCTTCTGAGAGTCTTCCTCGCAGAAATAGAAATATTTTACTTGGATAAGAATTTATAGTATTATGTTTTAAAGTAGATTTTTATCGACAGACAATAAATAAAAAAACAATAGATTTAAGGTCTGTCAAATGAATAAGTTATTGAAAATAATAACTGTTTTATTAGTGATAGCGTTAACTAGTTGCGCTTTATATCGTGAACAAACAGGTACATCAAAATTAGCACAGGATCCGCCATTACTTGAGCGAGCAATTGAGGGTTCGATTAAAAACTCTACAGCAAGCATTACTTGTAAACCAGCTAAAGTAAATAAAAAGGTAGAAAAAGTAAATGAAGCGACTCCTGCTGCTAGAATGGAATTACAGCACGAATTATCGCGTATTCAGCAACAGATAAATAATCTTGAAGATGGTGTTGAAAAACTAAAGCAGAATTAATTACTTCAACAGCGCCGATGTGTTAATAACTGTTTCAGGTTTCGGTTATTAAACGACGTGGTTGTAAGTTAGGAAACCTGATTTTTATTTCATTATATGAAAATATTAGTCAGACATTGGAACGAATATTACACGCAATATCATATTCCAAAATATCAACGATGGTTCTGGCGAGTAATTTGTATAATAATTGACAATGTTTTCTTTAGAAGACATTACTGATTTTATCGTTGTGTAAACAGGAAGTTTTGAAAGACTGACTGAAAGGGGTCGCGGACGCGGGGGCAGAACCCGCCCAGTCCACATAGCTTAAAATAAATTTGGGCTGGACAAAGTTTCGACGTGGTCATTAGTAGGAATGTTTACAACGGGATAGTCGACTGCCCTAAGCAGCGAAAAACTTATAAATGCAAGCAATGACGCATTTTATGGAGATTATGCTCTCGCAGCATAATCCACCGGGGCTGTTCAGCCTAGCAACAGAATGAACCGAATGGGGAAGATTTAATCTTCCCCATTTTTGTGTGTACATCTCCAATTTTTCTTAGTATAATGCTCATATGGATAAATTTAAACTTGAAATCAGTGAGCAGGAAGCCAAGCGTTTCTTAAAACCGGTCTGTCCTTCGCTCGACGAAAAAGATCATAAGCTCGCGCAAGCTCGTTACGCTTATGAAACAATCTGGGAAATTCTTCATAATTTTACTCTTTACGTTCGTCGCAAAGAAGGATTAAAAGAAGATTCTTATTGGGTTAATCAGTCTGATGAAAAAATAACTGAATATGCTCTTAACGCTCTCAAGGAAGTTGATGATGCGTGGGATGAAAAAGATGCTGATGAATGGTGGAATGAATTCATCAATCTTGAGCATTTCAATGAATACATTAAAGGCGCGCTAACAGAAGAACACTGTGGAGACTGTACAGCAGTTCCAGCAACGTGTTCTCGCTGCTACGCTGAAACAATGTACAAACTGCCCTACACTGCTTGGTGGAACAAACATTTAGGTCACGCACTTACAGTGACTGCTAACGCAGGATATAGGGAACAACTTAAAAAATACAATCCAAAAAAACCCCTACGAAGACGAATTACGCTAGCTGTTAAGGAATTTTGGAGAATACTTATGGAAAAATAAAATGTCACGTGCAGCTTTGATATTTACACTAGTAATTTTAGCAATTGTTGTTGGTCCAATTTTAATCATTTGGTCACTGAACACTCTTTTCAGTTTAACAATTCCATTTACCCCTCAAACGTGGGTCGCAACAGCAATTTTAACATCAGTCGTTCGAGCAACTTGTAAATAAAATGAACAAATTCAAAAGCCGTAAATATCATTTGATTAAGGCAATATATGAATGGTGTCTCGGTAGTGAGTTAACTCCATATATTGTAGTTGATTTACAAATTAATCCAATTTTAATTCCACCTAAATTAAAAAACGCTGAAGAAGCAATTTTTAACTTAGGATTGGCGGCTTGTAAAAATGTTGACATTACGTCAAACTGTGTTCATTTTTCGACACGTTTTCAAGGCGTTCACTTTGATATGCTAATTCCATTAGAGTCTGTAATTGCGATTTTTCCGCACGAGCTTGGACCAAGAGAAGGAATAACATTTGGCGTTGAAAAAGTTCCTGATGAAGAAATTAGCGTGGAACCTGAACCACCGGAACCTGAACCACCAAAAGGCAAAAAGCGCGGTCACCTAACAGTCGTCAAATGAACAGAATAATTATACTTGATATTGACGGTGTTCTAATTTCAGGTAGAGCTGCTCTGCTTGACTACAATCTTGGAGGTTCAGGAACCTTCAAGTGTTTTGACCCTGTTGCGGTCGCTCTGTTAAATCACGCGCTTGAATTTACTTACGCTAAGCTTGTAATTGCGTCTTCATGGCGCCATACTTTTTCACGTAATCAATTTATCGATATTTTTAAAATCAACGGTTTAAATCCAACGATATTGGAAGGTGATCAGTGGAAAACGCCAGTTGCTGAAACGCGTGGCGAAGAAATTAAAAAATGGCTTAAGTTAAATTGCGGCCAATATTCATATTTTTGTTACGTAGACGACGCGTTTGTTGAACCTGATATCGTAGAAGAATACGTAGGTTATGTCAAAGTTGATTATAACGCCGGACTTTCTCTAGAAAATTTCTTTGAAATTATGAAATTTTTAGGGCATTCAAAACAAGAAACTAATCAACTTTTAGTTGAAAAAAGAAAAACACTTTTAAGTAAAGTTCATGAAATCAACAGAATGGTACGTAGCTAAAATTAAACCGGCTGGGTTAACGCTTTTCAACGATGCGTTTTATCCTATCCCAGACCCTGAAACTAATGAGCTTTATGTCTATATTAAGCCAACGCTCGTGATTAACCAAGATGCCTGTAGAGTCTCTGTAATTAATGGTAAGACAGGCGCTAGAGTTATAAGTGGATCAACAGCAGCAACTTGTCTTGAAATTGTTAGAGAAGCGACAGCTGATGACATTGAAGTCATAAATAAAAATTTAAGCAAATTGACTGTGAGGCTTTCCTAACATGATAGAAGAAGAACTTTCTGAGCTACGTGAACATCAAAAATTAAGTTTACTATTGCATGAAGCTATTTCTGAAAGGCATAAAATACGCATTTTTAGAAAAGTATTTTATGCGTTAGAACAAATAGAAATTGGAAAACAAACAGATTTTAATATTCTAAAAGTTTACAGACAAGCATTTGATGAGCTAAATGAGTTTAAAGCTAATTTAGAATTAGAAGAAAATTCATTAGCTGCATATCATTTGATGTTGGCTGTTTCGGCATATGGGCGAGCAAAAAATTTATCTCGTCATTATATTCATTGATAAATAGGAAAGATTTTATAAAAATAGGACAAATTCGCTATGAAAAAAATATTGTTAATTTTAGCCTTGACAGGAACACTCTCAAGCTGTATGAATTTAAATTTTGATAATCTTGAATATGATAGATTTATCACAGTAAAACAACTTGCGCAACGAGGTGAGCTTTTTTGCGGGAAAAATGAAGCAAGTTTATTCGCTAAACAATTAAAGGAAATGATGGTTCACCAAAGTATTTATGCTGAAAATCGTGGTGGCCGACCTAATATTAAGTCTGCCACAGCAGAACTTGATAAGCTTGTTGATGAGCTTAATGTTCGTTTTGATAAACCTACACCGCCGTCTGAAGCTTACTGTAAGCAAAAATTCGCTGATATTCGCGATGGTGCAACTGACATTGTGTTTGCTATTGGCAAACTTCAATAAAGGAGACAAAACAAATGTTAACAATTAACGACATTCTACTTTCGCCAATTCCAGAAGTTAAAGAATTGGGTCAGCGCGCCGCCGCTTTAAAAAAGCAATTTGATGAAAAACAGATTAGTGAAGATGAATTTAATGAGCTTTTAGAAGATATCAAGAGCTTAAACAACATTCATAAAGAAATGGTTTCACTCGAAACCTGGCGCGAGCTTCTTAAGGCTGTACAAATTTTGGATATGATTCGCCACTGGGCACCATTTTAAGATTTTGTGATAAAATTGCTTTCTTTATTAAAGTAATTATAAATAATAAAAATTCTATCCTAGATAAATCTTAAGGAGATACCAAAATGGCATTTGACACATTAACAGAATTACTTGCCCTCAATGAGGGCAAAGCTTGCAAGACTTCTGGAAAACTAGTTAGCAAGAAAAAGAAAATCGTAAAAGAAAATGTTGGATTACTCCACATAGAAGTACCATTTAACGGTGTTGAAGATGAAGCCGATGTTTTAGCGCAGTTTAACGTTAAACTTATAAAAACCACAAAATTACATACTGGCGGCGGAAACACTGAAGCAACTCTAGAAGGAACTGAAGAAAATCTTCGTCAGCTTTTAGCTCATGTATGGGATATGAGCGAAGATGAACCTGAAATTGACGAAGTATTTGAGACGGCAGTTCCAGCAAACACAAATCAGCATGTTCATGACACTGCTGCGCAGGTTAGAAATAAAGAGCATTTCATTACAACTACTCCTTTTAGTGCAACTCATTTCAACGAAGAACATGAAGAAGAAATTCCTGTAAACACTGTGTTAAAAGTTCACAGTAAAACAAATGGAACAGTTGTTTTTGATTGTATGATTGATGGAAATGACGAAACTTGGACAGTTGATATTGAAACTTTCGTAGATAACACAGATCCAATTTAAAAAATGTAAATAACAGTGTACTTTTTATTCCATAATGATATAATAGCTCACATCAAAACATTGTTGAAACCGTATAAATAAAGCTATACAAACACAAACCTTTTGGAGTTTATGAACAAACAAGCAATCAGTACTATCGTCAATCCATCCTATTCACTAGGAGGCTTAGGATATGCGCCGGTGCTTGCGTCCTCAAATCCAACAAATTCGAGGAACTCTTTCTTGTAAAGCTTAAAGGATTAAAAAGTTTGCAGAAAGGGTTTCTCTAAAAAGAAACCCTTTTTTGTTATGGAGGTACAGCATGCAAACTTTAAGAATGAAACAAACGTTAAAGAGAGCTGGTTGTTGCTGTAAACCAGCAAAAAAATTTAAAGAAAGTGAAAAAAGTACAAATTTTTTTAAAAAACTATGTACAATGCTGAAGAATATAGTATAATAGTTACACATTCAACAAAAATTGAATGTAAAAATCAACTCCTTTAGCGAGCTCTGATTGTTTTTTAACAACTTGATTTATCTAGGTTCGTAGCTCAGAGGCAGAGCGTTGCCCTTACAAGGCAAATGTCGGGATTTCGAAATTCCCCGAACCTACCATTTAATCGTCGGGTCGGTTGGAGAGGCGACATCTTTACAAGGTGTACAAACCGGGTTCGATTCCCGGGACGGTTACGGTTACTGTGACTTGATGTATTGGTTAGTACGCGAAAAAAGTCGTCTGCGCCTCTTGTTTCGAAAGAAACCGTTTGTGGATGGTTATCTCACGCATAAGGGCGAAGACCAGGTTCGAATCCTGAGGTCACAACCAATTGGAGAAATGACAGAGTGGACTATCGTGCTACCCTGGAAAGGTAGAGGACCTGAAATATGGTTCCGTGGGTTCGAATCCCACTTTCTCCGCCAAATTTATTGTACATTTTGGATTTTTGTGTTAGAATTTGTTTTTGAATTTTCTGGAGCTGGCGACCCGTAAGGACTCCTTCGATAAGGAGGAAGCTCCATCGCCATCTATGAAAGAAAGCGGTTGAGGAGTTGTTGTGTTAACATCCGACAACAAGACAACTGGAGGATCCGTAACCTCCACCTAAATTTGGGTTTCGAAAGTAAGGATGGGTGGTCCCGTCAGCCGGCTGTAACCCGGTTCCCTCGTGGCAAGCAGTTCGATTCTAGCCGAGACCCACCAATTTGGATAAGCGGGGACGTGGGAGAGTCTCACCTGACTGTAAATCAGGCGCTTCGGCTGAGTAGGTTCGAATCCTACCTTATCCACCAAATTTTTACTCTCGTAGCCCAATTGGCAGAGGCGGAAGGTTTAAGCCCTTCTTTATGTGTGGGTTCGAATCCGACCGAGAGTACAGTGAAACCGAAAGAAAAATGGTTATCTTACTTTTACTGAGAAAAACCCCGTTTTTCGCTTATTTTGTTTCACACTTTGCGGGTATAGCTCAATTGGCCAGAGCGCCGTCCTTCCAAGTCGGAGGTTGTCGGTTCGAGACCGTCTACCCGCTCCAAAATAAAGTTGTACTTTTTGATTTTTGTGTTATAATTATTCCATCAAATCAAAATGATGAAAAAGGATGAACGCTCAACAACTGTTAGACACGCTTCTTAGTCTTCAAGCTCAAGGAGCTAATTTACAAATGTTAGATGTAATGACTCTTCAATCAAGGACTGATGAAGATTACAATTCATGGATGGAAGAAAGCTGGCCTGGTAATGTTGAAGTTAACGGCTCTGAACTGAGGATTTACTAAAATGATTTGTTATAATTCGATGGCTGAAGCTTGGATAGATGATGAAGATGATTCATTTTACGTGGACATGACACCTGAAGGTGGAGAACCTGATTTTGAGTTTGAAACTCAGGAGGAGTTTTGGAACTGGTACAACAGTTCAGATTAAAAAATTGCCGTCGTAGCCCAATTGGCAGAGGCGCTACGCTAAGAACGTAGTTATGTAGGAGTTCAAATCTCCTCGACGGTACAAGTGAAACCGCTTTTTAACGATTATCTTATTGGAAAGAAAAAACTCGTTAAATCTTTTTTGTTTCACGATTTTCCGGAGTAGGAAAACGGTAACCCCAGGGCACTGTTAATGCTCCGCCGAAAGGCAACTGTCCGTTCGAGTCGGACCTCCGGAGCAAAAATTATTGGCTTGTAGCTCAGTCGGTAGAGCGGGTGATTGTTAATCACTAGGTCGGGGGTTCGAACCCCTCCGGGCCAGCATGGGACGAAAGAACATTTAAGGCGAGCGTCATACGTTATTTGATGTCTCAACTTAAAAATAGGTTATCGTAAGGTAACCGTCGGTGACGTAGATCATCGTGCAGCGTAAGCAAACTGGTAAGCTATGAAGCAACCCAGCAAACACTAAAACCGGTCCTGGTAAATATCGAGCGCTCTCGAGGCAGTGGTTTGGTAAAGGCTGGAATTGTTAAGAAGGATGAGGTGGGAGTTGATCACCCACTAATTTCTAAGTAGTCGGCTCCTGTAAAGTTTGCACATCTACATTAATTTTAGAGAGGTTGAAATGTTTGTAAGAGGTTCAATTGTTCGTTCTGTAAATGGTGGTCCTGAAATGGAAGTTTTAGGAGTTTCCAATGATGGAAAGATTATGTGTAGGACTTTTGATGAAACATTTCAAGAGTGGTACATCATTCAAATTTCTCAAGAATGGTTGATGTACGCGTAAGGTTTAAATCAAACCGCTTGGTAACGGTTATCTTTTGGGTAGACTAGTCCGTTTCCTACTTTTTGTTTGATTATTTCTCCGAGTGGGTCAATTTGGTCGACCACTTGCTTTGGGAGCAAGCTTATGCAGGTTCAAATCCTGTCTCGGAGACAAAAATTTTCGGG